>Ga0209395_1000034_pt1 | contig 205249 bp, 180 predicted proteins | sample GOMGulsemesocosm_3_FD_184635 | JGI IMG/M metagenome (GOLD analysis project Ga0209395, IMG submission 184635) | Methane-oxidizing microbial communities from mesocosms in the Gulf of Mexico - GOM9D Gulf of Mexico (SPAdes) (version 2) | ecosystem: Environmental > Aquatic > Marine > Cold seeps... | reverse complement strand
GGACTCAATAATGACTGGCTAAAAGCACAAGGGTTAGTGTCTGTTAAAGAACAGTGGGTAAAGTTCCATTATCCAAATGGCTAATGAACCGCCCTGTGCGGACCCGCATGCAGGGCGGTGTGGGGAGAGCTGGAGTGAAACCAGCTCTTACCCGATTAGAATTTATTTTTAATTAATCTACTCTGATGGATAGACTCCATTTTTCTTACCTTTTTCAATATGGTGTGAAAGCTTATTAATTTTATTAATAATGGTATAGTCAATTTCATATAGCCGATTAAGAATATCTTCGATAATTTCAATACCTAATTGAAGCTCTTGTTTAGTTGGCGTTATCAATTTATGAGCAGCTTTATCTCCAATAAATTTTAAATTTGACAACCCTTCAACAATATTTTCAGGTAAATGCTCTTGTTTTTTTAATTCCTTGAGTTTTGCTTTTAGCCCAAATCCCTGAGCGTCTGTAATACCCTGCTTTATACAAACTGACTCTAATAACGCTCTAATTCCAATTGCACATAACATAGATAAATCATAATTAAATGCCTGAATCGTTTCGTTATATGCTTTTTCAATATCACAAGGTGTAACTAGATCAACTATGTCATAAGGTTTAGTTAATGAATCATTTCTTAACCCTGTAAAATTCTTAGACTTCAATACTACATTTTTTGGTTTTAAATTATTTCTTGGTGGCCAAAAGATAGACTCATAAACATTCTCACCATCTTCAGCGGTCATTCCTATATTTGTATAATAGTCTTCGAGTATTGCTGTATCACATCCTTTACAAACCCAAAATTTGTAAATACTTTTTTCATAATAAACATAACGTAGTTCCCCATTATGATTTTCTGCTTCTTCATAATCTGCACTATGCGAACCAAAAAAGTTGTGGTTTGTAAAACCAGAACACACATTACAATAAATCTTTTTTTGTTCGATGGAAGTAACCATAATAATACAATGCTACCTTGTTTATATACTTAAATTGGAAATTCTAACTATTCTTCTTAGGTAAGTTTTCCCTGATAACTTGATATTAACCAGCCTTTCAGGAAAGTTTTCCTAGCTATTTTATTATCAAGGACTTTTTCCTTGATAAGTTGATATTCCCGTGTAATTCGGGAGTTATTGTCTATACTTTACAACAGAATCATTTTGATTACTAGACACTAATATGGCAAGAAAAAATAACGAAAAGCTTTTAGATAATGTCCGACGCATTATGCGCCTCAAACATTACTCCATTCATACGGAAAGAGTGTATTGCGATTGGATCAAACAATATATCAAATTTCATAAAATGACTGATAAACAAACATTATTATTAACTCCAGAAGCAAAAGTTGAAAGTTTTCTCAGTTATTTAGCTGTCGATAGAAAAGTAGCGGCTTCGACACAAAACTAGGCAATGAACTCACTGGTTTACCTTTACAAACATGTATTGGAGCAACCATTAGAAAAATCAATTAATGCCATCCGATCCACCAAAAATAAAAGAATACCCGTGGTTTTAACTCAAGATGAAGTTAAAGAGACTATTATTTTGCTAAAAGGTGTGTCTCAACTTGTTGTAAAACTTATGTATAGCAGTGGATTAAGAATTACAGAAGCAGTCAGATTAAGGGTGCACGATATCGATATCGATTTTGATTACAAACAAATCACTGTACGTTCTGGCAAGGGTAATAAAGATCGGGTAACTACATTTTCTGATTCGCTTGCTCCACAAATCAAAACTCACTTGCAAAGAGTGCAATTAATTCATGATAAAGATTTAGCAAAGGGCTATGGGGCTATCTACTTACCTTATGCTTTAAATAAAAAATACCCCAATGCCGAGAAAGAGTGGGGATGGCAATATGTATTTCCAGCAAGAAATATAGCCTTGGATCCACGTTCAAACATTATGCGACGCCACCATCTAGATCAATCCAGTGTTAATAAGGCAATTAAAGTTGCCATTAAAACACTTAAAATCAATAAACGAGTGAGTGCTCATACCTTTCGCCACAGCTTTGCAACTCACCTATTACAACGCGGCACTGACATTCGTACGATTCAAGCACTCTTAGGGCATAATGAATTAGAAACAACCATGATTTATACTCATGTTTTAAACCAGGGGGGACAAGGGGTCGTTAGTCCACTTGATGATTTAGGGATTTAATTGGCTATGTCATGTTAATTGTTAAAAAGGATAATTAGCACCTTATTATTACCTGTTTAATTCGCTCTAAAGCCCTCTCCCCAGGTGGGGCGAGGGATTTAGAGCATAAGTTCCTGGCTTTCCACGTCTCCAGCTGCAGAAGTGAGTTAAACTTTTGGAGCGATTAATATTGAGCTTTTAAAAACTAAACTTCCGCCAGATTACCTTTAGTTTCCAACCAATGTTTTCTGTCTTGTGAGCGTTTTTTTGCCAGTAATAAATCTAACTGTTCTTCCGTATCATCTCCTTCTTCTACGGTTAATTGCACTAATCTTCTTGTATCCGGATTCATCGTGGTTTCTCTTAACTGACCTGGATTCATCTCACCTAGCCCTTTGAAACGCTGTACATTAATTTTCCCTTTTAATTTTTCCGTCTCAATTCTTGCTAATACACCTTGTCGTTCTGATTCATCTAGTGCATAAAACACGCGTTTACCAATATCAACACGATACAAAGGAGGCATTGCGATAAACACATGCCCTGCTCTAACCAATGCTGAAAAATGTTTATAAAATAATGCGCAGATCAAAGTGGCAATATGATTTCCATCTGAATCCGCATCAGCCAGAACACAAATCTTGCCATAGCGTAAATTTGTTAAATTTTCAGAGTCAGGATCTATCCCCAAAGCCACTGCAATATCATGTACTTCCTGTGATGCCATCACTTGTGTTGAATCGACTTCCCAGGTATTCAGTATTTTCCCTCGCAATGGCATAATTGCCTGAAACTCACGATCTCTGGCTTGTTTTGCCGACCCACCCGCTGAGTCCCCTTCTACTAAAAACAATTCAGTTCTTGAAAGGTCTTGCGATGAACAATCTGCTAATTTACCTGGCAACGCAGGGCCTGAGGTTAATTTTTTTCGAATAACCTTTTTACTTGATTTAAGTCTTTTCTGAGCACTTGTTAAAATAATTTCAGCAACTTTTTCCCCTTCCTGAGGGTGCTGATTCAGCCATAAACTAAAACTATCTTTAGCAATACCTGAAACAAAAGGTACGCACTCTCGTGAACTCAAGCGCTCTTTTGTTTGCCCTGAAAACTGAGGATCTTCCAATTTAACGGACAGTACAAAGTGACAATGCTCCCACACATCTTCTGGAGCAATTTTCACTCCTCGTGGTAATAAATTTCTAAATTCACAAAACTCACGCATGGCTTCAGTTAACCCTGCTCTTAAGCCATTGACATGGGTTCCACCTTGGGCTGTAGGTACTAAATTTACATAACTTTCAGTGATGGCTTCAGGCAAACTATCTATCGCCCAGACAATCCCCCATTCTACGGCTTCGGTGGTCGCCGATGATTCGGTCATAAAAGGAATTTCTGGACAAATTTCTACATCACCGACTCGATCAAGCAAATATTCTTTTAATCCATTTTGATAACACCATTCCCATTGCTCATCCGTTTGCTCTGATTTTAAAGACAGCTTTAAACCTGCGCACAATACTGCTTTTGCACGTAAAACATGCTTAAGTTTAATAACAGAAACTTTACTGGAATCAAAATACTTGGGATCAGGCCAAAAAGTAATACTTGTTCCTGTATTGGCTTTTCCTACGGTTCCTATTTCTGCAAGATCGGTTTGTTTATCACCATTAGCAAAGCCCATACTGTAGACTTTTCCATGACGCTTAACTTCTACTTCTAATTGTGTTGTTAAGGCGTTGACGACAGAAACCCCAACCCCATGTAATCCACCCGAAAACTGGTAATTTTTATTGGAGAATTTCCCACCTGCATGCAATTGAGTCAAAATAACTTCAATCCCAGGAATACCTTGCTCAGGATGTATATCTACTGGCATGCCTCGGCCATTATCGGTGACTGATACCGATCCATCTTTGTATAAAACAACCTCAATACTATCAGCATGGCCCGCCATAGCCTCATCAACACTATTATCCACCACCTCTTGAACCAAATGATTGGGTCTTGTGGTATCGGTATACATTCCTGGTCTTTTTCGAACGGGATCGAGTCCACTTAAAACTTCAATTGCTGCTGCGTTATATTCGCTACTCATACGTGCTGATAATTAAGATATAATAGTGTTAATTTATTATCGTACCATGTAATCCTTGTTGTTCAAGCGTGAGCTTTGGAAATACTTGATAGATGTGTCGATGTTGTATCAACATAAGAATTATTATGCCTAGAAAAAAAAGCACCACTTTATTTGAAGATTCACTTGAAGAATTAGAGCAGCTGGTTGAACAAATGGAACAAGGCGATTTATCTCTGGAAGAGTCTTTAAAATCATTTGAACGTGGCGTTAAACTGACTGGCACCTGCCAAAAAGCATTGCAGAGTGCTGAGCAAAAAATACAAATTTTATTAGAAAAAAACGGTAAACAAACCCTGGAGCCCTTTAACGATGAGTAATGCCTTAAAAGAATACCTTGTATCAGCCCAAAGCCGAGTTGAACACGCCTTAGATGCACGACTACCGTCTGAAAATGTGCTACCAAAAAAGCTTCATGATGCGATGCGTTATAGTACTCTGGATGGCGGAAAACGTATGCGTCCTATGCTGACTTATGCAACAGGAAAAGCATTAGGTTTATCTGAAGATATTTTAGATGGCCCTGCTTGTGCGGTTGAATTAATCCATGTTTATTCTTTAATTCATGATGATCTTCCAGCAATGGATGATGATGACTTAAGACGCGGCAAGCCCACCTCTCATATTGCTTATGATGAGGCCACGGCTATTTTAACGGGTGATGCACTACAAGCGTTAGCCTTTGAAGTGCTGGCTAATGATCCCTCTATTAAAGTCGATGCAGCGAGTCGTTTAAAAATGATTACCACCTTGACTAAAGCGAGTGGCTCTCAAGGCATGGTTGGTGGTCAAGCCATTGATTTAGAGTCTGTTGGTACTAAACTAACATTACCTGAATTAGAAAACATGCACATTCATAAGACCGGCGCTTTAATTCGTGCCAGTGTCAATATGGCTGCTTTAGCTAAAGCTGACATAGACCCGACTGTTGCTAAAAAATTAGATCATTACGCAAAATGCATTGGCCTTTCATTTCAAGTAAAAGACGATATTCTTGATGAAGAGAGTGACACCGCTACCTTAGGTAAAACACAAGGTAAAGATCAAGATAATGATAAACCGACGTACCCTGCATTATTAGGCTTAGCGGGTGCAAAACAAAAAGCTCAAGAGTTACATGAACAAGCGATAGAAAGCCTGAGTAGTTTTGGCCCAGAAGCTGATCTGCTACGTGATTTATCACTTTATATTATTCAACGTGACCATTAATAACTGTCACCCAGGTTATTTTAAAAGCTATTAAAACAAGGAAACATATCTATGACTCGTTCTGACAATTATCCGCTACTGAACTCTATCAGCTCACCTGCTGATGTGCGCAAGCTTTCTAAAACACAGCTGGAATCTTTGTCAGATGAAGTGCGTCGTTATTTAACCCACACAGTCAGCCTGTCAGGTGGTCATTTTTCTGCTGGCTTAGGCACCGTTGAATTAACAGTCGCTTTACATTATGTGTTTAACACGCCTGAAGATCAATTGGTTTGGGATGTCGGTCATCAAGCTTATCCGCATAAAATCCTGACAGGCCGTAAGGATCAAATGCCAACGATTCGAACTAAAGGCGGTATTTGTGCTTTCCCGAATCGTTCAGAAAGTGAGTACGATGCATTTGGTGTGGGGCATTCTTCTACTTCTATTTCTGCTGCGTTGGGCATGGCGATTGCATCTAAGCTTAAAGGCGAAGATAAGCGCATGGTAGCCATTATCGGGGATGGTAGTATTACTGGCGGGATGGCTTTTGAGGCGATGAATCATGCGGGTGTGGTGGATGCTAATCTTTTAGTCATTCTGAATGACAACGATATGGCTATCTCCCCTAATGTCGGGGCGATGAATAATTATTTTACCCGTGTCATTTCCAGTAAGTTTTATTCTTCGGTTCGCGAAGAAAGTAAAAAAGTATTAAGCAAGATGCCTTCGGTTTGGGAGTTGGCCAAAAAGACTGAAGAACATGTGAAAGGGATGATTGTTCCGGGGACTTTGTTTGAAGAACTGGGGTTTAATTACATTGGCCCGATTGATGGCCATGATGTGGATATGCTGGTCGATACCTTAAGCAATATTAAGAATTTGTCGGGCCCTGTGTTTTTACATATTGTGACCAAGAAAGGTAAAGGTTACGCACCGGCTGAAAAAGATCCTTTGGCTTATCATGGGGTGCCTGCTTTTGATCCGATGATGGATTCTTTACCTAAGTCTGCGCCTTCGCCTCATCCTACTTACACTCAGGTATTTGGTCGCTGGTTATGCGATATGGCTGAGAAAGATTCTCGCTTATTGGGCATTACCCCGGCGATGCGTGAAGGGTCTGGTTTAGTTGATTTTTCTAAACGTTTTCCTGACCGTTACTTTGATGTAGCGATTGCGGAGCAACATGCCGTTACGTTGGCGGCTGGACAGGCTTGTCAGGGCGGAAAACCCGTGGTTGCTATTTATTCTACTTTCTTGCAACGCGCCTATGATCAATTGATTCATGATGTGGCGGTACAGAATTTAGATGTGTTATTTGCTTTAGATAGAGCTGGCTTGGTAGGACCTGATGGCCCAACCCATGCGGGTAGCTTTGACCATAGCTTTTTAGGCTGTATTCCTAATATGTTGATTATGGCACCTGCTGATGAAAATGAATGTCGTCAGATGTTAACCACGGGATATAACTATAAGGGCCCAGCGGCTGTTCGTTATCCTCGAGGAAAAGGGCCTGGCTCTGTTGTTGCTGAAGATTTTTCTGAATTAAACATTGGGCAGTCAGAAATTCGCCACAAAGGTGGACGTCTTGCTATTTTAGCCTGGGGGAGTATGGTTACTCCTGCGCTGGAAGCGGGTAAGAAACTAGGCGCAACTGTGATTAACATGCGTTTCGTTAAACCGTTAGATGAAGTCATGATTCTAGAAATGGCTAAAACCCATGAAGTCTTGGTTACTATTGAAGAAAATGTAATCTCTGGTGGTTCTGGCAGCGCGGTAAACAATTACTTACAAGCGCAACAAATCTTAATGCCTGTTTTAAATCTGGGTTTACCGGATGCATTTATTGAGCAAGGCACGCGTGAAGAGTTACTGGCGGACTGTGGACTGGACAGTACAGGGGTTTTTGATTCTATTGAAACATTTTGTGCTTAGGATGTAGAATTTTAATTTCATAACACCCAAACCTTCAGATTCTTGAGGAGGGGCATTACTCTACGCAGAGCAATGCAGGAGCAATATATTCATTTTTTCGTTTAAGATCGAGTAAAAGACTTTGCGAAAGAGAATCATTTAATTCCTCCTCACCCCACCCTCTCCAGCAGGAGAGGGCTTAAAAACAAGTCCTTTTAAATCACTAAACAAAAAAATTATGGATAGATTAAGAAATAAAATCAGAGATATTCCTGACTTTCCAAAACCAGGTATTATTTTTAAAGATATAACCCCTTTAGTTAAAGACCCTGCTGCCTTACGCTTAGCAGTACACCAACTTATCCACCCCTTTCTTGGCAGAGAGATAACATCGGTTGCAGGTATGGAAGCTAGAGGTTTTATTTTCGGTTCATTAGTTGCATGGGAACTAGGCATTCCTTTTGTCCCACTAAGAAAACCTGGAAAACTCCCTTATGATGTACAAAGTGTTTCTTATGATCTTGAGTACGGATCTGCTACCTTAGAAGCACATATAGACTCATTTGAGGAAGGTGAAAAGGTTTTATTGATTGATGACCTTTTAGCCACAGGCGGAACAGCCAAAGCAAGTTGTGAATTAGTGGAAAGCTTAGGCGCAACAGTTGAAGCCTGTGCCTTTGTTGTTGAGCTGGATTTTTTACAAGGAAGAGAAAAGCTAGAGGGATACGAAATTCATTCTTTATTACATTATTAACAGTTTTAAGGCATGAGAACAATAAATCTCATGCCTTAAAATAAACCACTTAAATTTATTGTGCTTCTATTTGCTTAAGTTTTTCATCCGCTATTTTGAATGAATTGGCTGCATCATCAAATGATTTAGTCGCTTTATCAAATGAGCCTGAAGCACGATCAAAGTCCCCTTCATTTACGGCAACATCCTGTATTTCATTGTCAATTACCTCAACGGTAGCGACCTGAGAAACCGTATCATTACTGAGCACATTTTCACCAAACTCTTCTTCATCGAACTCATCATCAAAGTCTAAAAGGTCATCAACATTTTCCGATGCACCATCAGTGATTAAATTGTTTCTATATTGCAAAAAAGACTCACGAGTAAAAACATAAGGATCTAGCGCTGCTTCTTCAATAAAGTTTATTTCTGCATCCGCATTCGCTCGGGCATTTAACATTTGAATAAGCTGGACAGGCATCCCAACATAAGACGCTGGATTAGCTGCCGCATCAAAAATACCACCAGGAACTCCCCTAGAGGTAGCTGGACCAATTAATGGCAATACCAGATAAGGACCTTGAGGTACTCCCCAAACAGCTAAAGTCTGAGCAAAATCTTCATCATGTTTTTCCAGACCCAGCTCAGTCGCTACATCAAACAAACCTAACAGGCCAATCGTAGTATTAACAGCAAAGCGCCCTGTATCTTCAGCACCCTGCATTCCCTTCCCTTGCATAAAGTCATTTAAAACAACATTAATATCCTTAAGGTTGCTAAAGAAATTAGAAACCCCAGTTTGTACAAACTCAGGGGTTACCCACAAATAAGCATCAGATACTGGCGCACCGACATAAACATCTAATTTATCATTAAATTTATACATGCTACGGTTAAACCCCTCATACGGGTCTATTTCCGACACTTCAACTTCCACCACTTCGGCTTCAGCTTCAATGACATCATTACTTGCACAACCAGACAAAATCAAGGTCATTGAAACCAAGAAAACACCAGCAAGTGATGAACACTCTTTTTCTTTAAAACACATAAGCATATTAATAAACCCTAATCTATTGTTTAGCGTAATTATCATTTTTTTTGTTAATAATTGCAATCAAAGCATCAAATCCATTTGGATCAGCAAGAATACGACGATACTCAGATCTTCTTGTTGCCAAGTCACTCACACCATCCGCTGCAATATTATAAATCCTCCAACCATCTGCATTTTTCTTCAATGCATAGTCAAAAGTCACCTTTTTTCTTTTACCCGTCGGAATATTTAAAATACTCCGAACAATGATATTACCTTTTTTTGTTGTATGCTCCGAAATGTAAACAAAAGATTCATCAGAAAAAGAATTAAAGTTAGACGCATAAGTTGAAACGATAAATTTAGTAAAAACCTGCATTAACTGGTTTTTTTGCTGCTCAGAAAAACTACGCCACTCTTTGCTTCCCACAATCGTCCTAAGACTTTTAATCACATCGTGACTTTTTAATATCGCTTCTTCCAGAAGATTGCTTCTTGCCTGAAAATCAAGAGACGTTCCTTGCTTCATAACATCTAGCAGAACATTCTGAAAATTAATAACAATATCTTTAGCTGCATCAGCTACTGGTATTAATTGCTTTTCTACACCCTCACTTGTATTAGCCGTCACAGTATAACTGTTGACACAAAAAGAAAGGATCAAAAGACAAGCAAACAAGCTTTTATTAATTAACATATTCAAAATAGACTCCTAACTCTCAAGCCAGCGTAACATTATATAAGACTCTAATTGATTAAGTCAGAACAAAAAGTTCATAACTTGATCAAAATCACCTTAAGATTCAACTTTTACAGGAATATCTGATAGAGAGCTTGTTTTATCAGCCCCGTCATTTTCTGGAGCCGCAACTTCAACCATCTCACCTGTTGTTCTAGGCCCTTTCAATGAAACCATCATTCCTTTTAAAGGATTCGCCAACATATCTTCAACAGCCGTTGCCTCATAACCACAATGAGCCATACAGTTTGTACACTTAGGGTTATTTACATTGCCGTATTTATCCCAAGGCGTCGTTTCCATCAACTCTTGAAAGGTATCTACATTACCTTCATCATCTAATAAGTAACAAGGCTTTTGCCACCCAAAAACACTACGAGTCGGATTACCCCAAGGTGTGCACTCATAAGACTGATTCCCAGCCAGAAAATCAAGATATAGAGACGAGTGATTTAACTTCCACTTTTTTGTCCTCTCTTTACCTATCGCAAAAATCCCTCTAAACAACTCTTTAACATCTTTACCTTTAATAAAGACATCTTGCTTCGGTGCATGTTCATAACTAAAACCAGGAGCAATGGTCACCCCTTCCACACCAAGCTCTGTCACATAATCTAGAAATTCAGCAACTTCCGCTGCATTTTCACCCTGAAACAGAGTGCAATTAACATTCACTCTAAAACCTTTACCTAGAGCTAATTTAATCGCTTCAACAGCAATATCAAAAACGCCCTCCTGACAAACCGAGTTATCATGTCTTTCTTTAACCCCATCCAGATGCACTGAAAAAGTCAAATAAGGTGAAGGGGTATAATCTTTAATTTTCTTTTTCAGCAATAAAGCATTGGTACATAAATAAACAAATTTCTTTTTTGCTACAATACCTTCAACAATTTGAGGCATTTCTCTATGAATCAGCGGCTCACCACCTGGAATAGAAACCATTGGAGCGCCACACTCATCAACAGCATCTAAACATTCCTGAACTGAAAGACGTTTATCTAAAATATCATCTGGATGCTCAATCTTCCCACAACCCGCACAAGCTAAATTACAACGATACAAAGGTTCTAGCATAAGAACTAGTGGATACTTTTTAACGCCCTTTAACTTTTGTTTGATTAAATAACTTCCAACTGCCAGTTGCTGACGTAAAGGAACACTCATAATTAGCTTCTCCAAAGACCACAAAGTAAAATCATTACACACTATCGTTGCCTAGAAACAACAAGGATAAAACATTCTATTATATAGTGTAAGAATGTCTTCACATATAGATTATAATTCCCCAGTAGAATACTCTCTTTTTAAGACAGAAACCACCTTAACAACACAAAAAAACAACAACAAGGATTTTTTTACCACAAAAAATACTCACCTAATAAAAGCACTAAAAAAATAATGGAAAAATAAGTAGATGATATTTAAATGATTTTCAAGAACACACCACTCAATCAATCAATACTGAGCATTTAAAATATCAAAAAATGACATTACATTAAAAACAACATTATTTTGCAAAACACCAACAAACCGTCTATTATGACCCCATACACATTAACGCTTATCTAGCTATGACTATGAACGGATCTCAAATATCCATAAACAACCCAAAATCCCTTATCAATTTAGCGGATGCAGAGCTACAAGCTATTTTGCTCGAAGGCGTATCACGAACATTTGCGTTAACAATCCCTCAACTTCCTAATGATTTACACCCAGCTGTAGCAAATGCCTATTTGCTTTGTCGCATTGTTGACACCATTGAAGATGAAGTTTCATTGGATGCCGATCAGAAAAAATACTTTTGCACTGCCTTTATTGATATCGTCAATACAGGAAAAAATTCAAAACCCTTTGCAGAAGAACTAGCCCCATTACTATCTGATCAAACCATTCCTGCCGAACATACCCTAATCCATTTAATCCCTAGAGTAATTGAGATTACTCATAGCTTTGAAGCAGCTCAAATTGAAGCGCTGGCCAGTTGCGTAGAAACCATGGCAAAAGGCATGCCTATCTTTCAGGCGCTTGATTTACATGCTGGCGTTAAAACAATGGCAGATATGGATGATTACTGTTATTACGTGGCGGGATGCGTAGGTGAAATGCTAGCCAAATTATTTTGTCATTACTCAGACGAAATTAAACAACATGAACAAGAGTTGCTAAAACTTTCTGTTTCTTTTGGACAAGGCCTGCAAATGACAAATATCCTAAAAGATATATGGGATGATGCTCAACGTGGCGTTTGCTGGCTTCCTCAAGACATTTTTACAGAGACAGGTTTTGAACTTAAAGACCTGACGCCAGAAACTGATGACGAGCATTTCCGCAAAGGTCTGGAGCATTTAATTAGTATTGCTCAGGAACATTTACACAACGCTCTCAGATACACTCAGCTGTTACCGTCACATGAAACAGGTATTCGTAATTTCTGTTTATGGGCTTTAGGCATGGCTGTCCTGACGCTTAAAAACATTAAAGCTAATCTTAATTTTAACGATTCTGATCAGGTAAAAATAACCAGAAAAGACGTTAAAAAGACTATCTTTGTCTGCAAAGCAACCGCACGCAGTAATGCGCTATTATCCCTAATATTTAACATGACCAGCAGTTCTTTAAAAACACCTGACTGGCACTATGTAGAACCATCGGTAAAGAAATAAAGGATATTTCATGTTTAATGAAACAGGGCAACAGACGGACAACAGTGAATCACCTAATAGCTCAACAGTTATGGCAAAAAATCAAAATAAACTTGATGAAGCAATAAATAAAGCTCAAGAGCATCTGTTAAGTCTACAAGATAAAGATGGATTCTGGGTTTTTGAGCTAGAGGCTGACTGTACAATTCCAGCCGAATACATCATGATGATGCACTATCTTGATGATATTAATGAAGAGTTACAAGCAAAAATTGCCGTCTATTTAAGATCAAGACAATCTGATGAAGGTCACTACCCTTTATTTACAGGTGGCGAAGGTGATATTAGCTGCAGCATTAAAGTATATTACGCTTTAAAAATGGCTGGCGACTCCATTGATGCTGCACATATGGTTAAATTGCGAAATTATGTATTAAGCCAAGGAGGGGCTGCAAAAGCCAATGTATTTACCCGTATCGCCTTGGCTACTTTTGAACAATTACCTTGGCGTGGCGTTCCTTACATTCCAGTAGAAATTATGCTATTCCCTAAATGGTTCCCATTCCATTTAGATAAGGTGTCCTATTGGTCTCGTACGGTAATGGTTCCTCTGTTTATTCTTTGCACCTTAAAAGCAACGGCTAAAAATCCAAATAAAGTTAGCGTCCTTGAATTATTTCTTATCCACCCAGATAAAGAAAAACATTATTTTCCAGAGCGTACATTACTCAATAAATTTTTTCTAGGGTTAGACAAACTAGGACGTATCACTCGCCCTCTTATCCCGAACAAAATGCATCAATTAGCCATTGATAAAGCGGTTGCCTGGTTTACTGAAAGGCTAAACGGAGAAGATGGTCTGGGGGGAATTTTTCCTGCCATGGTCAATGCATACGAAGCCATGCTACTTTTGGACTATCCAAAAGATCATCCTCATGTGGTAACGGCTCGCCAAGCCATTGACAAACTCCTTGTAATTAATGAAAACGATGCCTATTGCCAGCCCTGCCTTTCTCCGGTCTGGGACACGGGGCTTGCTGCTTTAGCGCTACAAGAAGCGGATAAACAAGGCAATAGCGAGAGTTTAACGCGTGCCTATGACTGGTTAAAAGACAAACAGCTTTCAGACGAACCTGGCGACTGGCGTATTGACAGACCCAACTCGGAAGGTGGTGGCTGGGCTTTTCAATTTGAAAACCCACACTACCCTGATGTCGATGATACTGCTGTGGTTGCTTTCGCTATGGCTGATTCAAATTTACCAGAACTTGATGAATCCATTCACAGGGCGACTCGCTGGATTGTTGATATGCAATCTAAAAATGGCGGTTATGGGGCATTTGATATTGATAATACTTATTATTATCTGGATGAAATTCCGTTTGCGGATCATGGTGCCTTACTTGATCCACCGACATCCGATGTAAGTGCTCGTTGCGCCATGTTAATGGCTAAAGTGGCTCAAGATCACGAGGAATACTTACCTGCTCTGGAACGCACGATTGAATATATTCGTAACGAACAAGAACAGGATGGCTCTTGGTTTGGGCGCTGGGGCACTAACTATGTTTATGGCACCTGGTCTGTATTATTAGGTTTAGAGCAAACAGAGATACCTAAAACGGACCCTTTATACACTAAAGCTGTCGCTTATCTTAAAAAGGTACAACGTGAAGATGGTGGCTGGGGCGAAGATAATCAAAGTTACTACGATATTGAAAAATACAGTGGTCAATACCACTTCAGCACCTCGTTTCAAACAGCCTGGGCCGTCTTGGGCTTAATGGCTGCAGGCGAAGGCGATAGCCCTGAAGTTAAAGCAGGGATAGATTTTATCTTAAACGAACAATTAGACAATGGCGTTTGGGATGACGAAGGCTTCACTGCTCCAGGATTCCCTAAAGTATTTTTCTTAAAATACCATGGTTATGATAAATTCTTTCCACTTTGGGCTTTGGCTCGTTACCGAAATGAGCTGGCGAAAAAGTGATTACAGGAATAATTATTGCCCTGCCTGATGAGATTAATAGTCTTACAAATAAAAAAATCACTAAAGGAGACTGTGTTTTCATTAATGAAAACACAGTCGTTTACTGCTCTGGCGCTGGCCCCAAAAATGCAGCCACCGCCAGCCAGTTATTAATCGATAAAGGGGCTAAAAGGTTAATTAGCTGGGGATGTGCCGCCGCTTTAAGCTCAGATTTGAAGCCAGGAAATTTAGTTTTACCCCAACAGTTACAATCAGAAAGCAATCAACTGCTTTCTCTCGATTCACCTTGGTTAACCCATGTATCTGAACAATTATCGACTCTTCAACCCAATAATGGACTATTGGCTGAAAGCTCTATTATTGTGGCAGAAAGTCACGCTAAAAAAGCCATCAACCGCCAATCAAATGCGATAGCGCTTGATATGGAAAGCATAGCCGTTGCTCAAACAGCTAGACAACACAACTTGCCTGCAATAGTCATACGCTGCATTGCCGACCCAGTCGAAATGAGTTTACCAAAAGCAGTCAGCTATGCTCTAAATGAACAAGGTGATGTTGTACTACCAAAACTACTTTGGTTTTTACTCACTCACCCCACTGAATTACCAGGGTTAATAAAACTTGGCTTACATTTTAATGCAGCCAAAAACAAATTAAAGTTAGTCGCAAAACATCTTGATATAATAGTCGGTTTTGACCTCAACACAGCCAACAAATGAATACAGCTTCAGCTTCAATAATTGACAGGTTTTTATGCTGGTGGGGCGAAAAAATACTCCGCTTTCCATGGCTTTTGATTTTATTAACCATCGCGTTAACTGCGAGCAGTTTATATTACACAATCAATAATCTTGGGGTTAATACCAACACAGCCGAAATGCTGTCGCCTGATTTACCTTTCCAAAAAAATCGTCAACGCATAGAAGCCGAATTCCCTCAGGATGCGGGTGTTATTATTTTAGTGGTTGATGCTCAAACACCAGAAGAAACATCACAAGCCGCTATTTTACTTGAGCAATCATTAAAAGCACTGTCTGAAAGCTTTTCATCTGTTTACACTCCCACTGAAAATGATTTTTTCAGCCAACAAGCCCTACTATTTCTTGAACAAAATGAATTAGAAGAGCTGTCTGAAAAATTAATAGACGCACAACCCTTTATCGGCTATTTGGCTCATCATTATCACCTTGAAGGCTTATTTGAAATTATCAACAAGGCCTTAGAAAAAACAGATGAAACACTGCCTATGGATCTTGACCCCTTACTATTAGCGGTTAATGATTCAATAACACACCAATTAAATAATCAGCCTTACCATGTTTCATGGCAAAATTTATTAGCTAAAAACAAATTAAATACCGACTCTAACCGTACCCTGGTTTTGGCAAAACCAAAATTAAATTTTGATGAAATCATGCCGGCAGCACAAGCACTAACGGCCGCAAGAAAAGTAGCCACCCAAATGATGCAAGACAACCCAAGCATCCGAATCCGCATGACGGGGGAAACAGCGTTAGAACATGAAGAATTAGAAAGCGTGAGTGATGGGTCAATTATCGCGGGTATTGTCTCTCTATTCCTTGTTTGTTCATCACTTTGGATTGGTTTACGCTCGTTTAAACTATTATTTTCAACCTTTATCGTATTAATCTTAGGGCTGATCTTAACCGCGGGCTTTGCCACTCTATCCATTGGACACCTTAATTTAATTTCCATTGCTTTTGCTGTTTTATATATAGGGCTAGGCGTTGATTTTGCTATTCATATTTGCCTGCACTATAGAGAATGCCGCACTCAGGGCATGGAAAACAAACAGGCGATTAGTGATAGCGTACATACTGTAGGATTTTCACTATTCCTCTGTGCAATCACCACCTCCATGGGTTTTTTAGCCTTTATACCCACAGATTATTCAGGCGTATCTGAACTAGGTATTATTTCAGCAGGGGGAATGATTATTGGTCTTACTATTTCACTGACTGTTTTACCTGCCCTGTTAACTGTCTTTTCAATTAAAAATGTTAGCCCCATGCGCTCAACATTGAGTATTGGACCAATCGCTAAACTTCCTTTTAAATACGCGCGTCAAATTCGTATTTTTACTTTTATTTTTGCCATACTTTCTGCGGGAATACTCACTCAACTGGTATTTGATTCCAACCCGATTAATCTTAGAGACCCTAATAGCGAGTCAGTCTCCACCATCAAAGAATTACTTGCATCACAAACAGATTCACCGTTTGCTCTCTCTGCCTTAGCCCCCTCTTTTGATGACGCTAAAAACCTTGCTAAAAAATTAGAACACTTACCTTCAGTACATAACACTATTTTCCTGGGTAACCTGGTTGCAAAACAACAAGATGAAAAATTAGAAAGCATTGAAGAACTTGATCTTATTTTAGGTGACCAACTCAATAGTTTTAACCAGGAGTTAACCGATACCAATCCGTATCAAGCAATCCTGGCCTTAAACCTAGCCATTACTGAAGCTCTAAATAGAGAAATAACCAATGCTCCCAGAGCAACACTTGAACAACTACAAAACAACTTAAATTTATTTTTAGACAGGTACAAGGACGCAACAGAGATTTCATCTAAAGTGCTTGAAGAAAGTATTTTAGGCTTATTGCCTTATACCATGAACCGCCTGCAAACCAGTTTAACGGCTCAGCCTTATCAACTAGCTGACTTACCTGATTATATTCAGAAAAACTGGCTAAGCCCTAGTGGTCAATATAAAGTATTGATCACGCCTGAGTTTGACCAAAACAAAATAGAAAACCTAAAGCAATTTGTTTTAGAAGTACAAACGGCTGCACCTGAGTCATCAGGGTTACCTGTTGCTGACCAGGCATCGGGTACGGCTGTCGTTCAAGCATTTATAGAAGCTTTTTCTGGCGCCATCATTGCCATTTTTATACTTTTATTAATCATACTTAAAAACGTTCGAAACACCTTATTAGTGATAGGCCCTTTATTACTGGCTGGACTGCTAACAGGTGCGACTAATGTTTTACTCAATAATACCTTTAACTTTGCCAACATTATTGCCCTTCCTTTACTCATGGGAATGGGGGTTGACAGTAGCATCCATATTTTTCACCGTTTAGAATCAGGACTTTCTAATCACAAAGAAATATTACAAAGCAGTACCGCGCGTGGTGTCTTTTTTAGCTCATTAACCACTATGTGCAGCTTTTCAAGCCTTGCTTTTACACCCCATGTAGGTACTGCCAGCATGGGATTGTTATTAGCTGTGGGTATTTTCTTTACCTTAGTTTGTACATTGATTGTGCTCCCTGCTTTTTACGGCAACAAACCTAACAGAATTTAATCAAGGAATTTCATGTCTTTCAGCATCGCCGACCTTTTTGCTCAAAATTTCGATCATAAATTCGATCTACACGAACAGCATCTAAACAACCAAATGGTCAGAGTATTAAGAACCATTGGTTACGATAGAAACTATAAAAAAGCCATGGGCCAGTATTTATTCGATGAAGATGACAATAAATATCTGGATCTACTCAGTGGCTTCGGTGTTTTTGCTGTGGGGCGTAACCATCCTACAATCATCAGTGCTTTACAAGAAACATTAACCTTAGAGTTACCCAACCTGGTACAAATGGATGTTTCTTTACTCAGTGGTTTATTGGCTGAAAAAATTCTGGCAACGACCCCTGAAAACACCAATAAAATGTTTTTCAGCAATTCTGGAACTGAAGCCGTTGAAGCGGCGATTAAATTTGCCCGTTACACCACAAAACGTGAACGCATTGTGCATTGCGAACACAGTTTTCACGGTTTAACACTCGGCTCACTATCCTTAAATGGTGAAGAAATATTTAAAGAAGGGTTCGGCCCCCTACTGCCCAACTGTAATGCTATCCCCTTTAATGACTTAGAGGCGTTAGAAAAAGCGCTAAGCACTAAAGATGTAGCAGCCTTTATTGTAGAACCCATTCAAGGTAAAGGCGTTAATGTTCCCGATGATAATTATTTACCTGAAGTTGAACGTCTCTGTAAAAAATACGGCACCTTATTCGTCGCCGATGAAATCCAGACGGGCTTAGGCCGCACAGGAAAATTCTGGGCAATTGATCATTGGGGCGTAAAACCCGACATGATCTTAATGGCTAAAGCATTATCTGGTGGGTTTATCCCTGTCGGTGCGGTCGCCATGACTCAAAAAATTATGGATACTGTTTTTAACCGTATGGATAGAGCTGTTGTCCATGGCTCCACCTTCTCTAAAAACAATATGGCAATGGCCGCTGGACTAGCAACACTACAAGTCATGGAAGATGAGAAACTCGTCGAAAACAGCGCCAAAGTGGGTGAAGACATTATTAACAGCCTTAATGCAATGAAGGGACAATATGAATTCCTAAAAGAAGCCCGCGGCAAAGGCTTAATGATTGCAGTTGAATTCCAGTCACCAAAAAGCTTAAAGCTAAAAGCTGCCTGGGCTATGTTAGAAGCAGCAAACAAAGGTTTATTTTGCCAAATGGTGACCATTCCTTTATTCAAAGACCATCGCGTACTGACCCAAGTCGCAGGACACGGCATGAATGTTGTTAAGCTTTTACCCCCATTGAATCTGACACACGATGATAGAGACTGGATTGTTAATGCCTTTGATAAAGCAATCGGTGATACACACCAAATCCCTGGTTCTATTTGGGATTTAGGTAAAAACCTTGCCAGTCATGCTATAAAAAATAAAAACAAATAACTCAGGTTAGACAAGATGCCAACAAAAGATTATCCATTACTAAAAGACATCAACCTACCCGAAGATGTACGCAAGCTAGAGACTAAACAACTTAAAACCTTATCTGCTGAGTTGCGCGAATATCTAACGCACACAGTCAGCCTATCAGGCGGTCATTTTTCTGCCGGTCTGGGCACTGTGGAACTGACGGTCGCTTTACATTATGTGTTTAACACGCCAGAAGATCAGTTGGTTTGGGATGTCGGTCATCAAGCTTATCCGCATAAAATCCTGACAGGCCGTAAGGATCAAATGCCAACGATTCGAACTAAAGGCGGTATTTGTGCTTTCCCGAATCGTTCGGAAAGTGAATACGATGCGTTTGGTGTGGGTCATTCGTCTACTTCTATTTCTGCGGCTTTGGGCATGGCGATTGCTTCTAAGCTTAAAGGCGAAGATAAGCGTATGGTAGCGATTATCGGGGATGGTAGTATTACTGGCGGCATGGCTTTTGAGGCGATGAATCATGCGGGCGTGGTGGATGCCAATCTGTTGGTTATCTTAAATGATAATGATATGGCTATTTCCCCTAATGTCGGGGCGATGAATAATTATTTTACTCGGGTAATTTCCAGTAAGCTTTATTCTTCTGTGCGTGAAGAAAGCAAAAAGGTTTTGAGTAAAATGCCTTCGGTTTGGGAATTGGCCAAAAAAACTGAAGAACATGTGAAAGGGATGATTGTTCCGGGGACTTTATTTGAGGAACTGGGGTTTAACTATATTGGCCCGATTGATGGCCATGATGTGGATATGCTGGTCGATACCTTGAGCAATATTAAGAATTTGTCAGGGCCTGTATTTTTACATATTGTGACCAAGAAAGGTAAAGGTTACGCGCCAGCTGAAAAAGATCCTTTGGCTTATCATGGTGTCCCTGCTTTTGATCCGATGATGGATTCTTTACCCAAGTCTGCGCCTTCGCCTCATCCAACTTACACTCAGGTGTTTGGTCGCTGGTTATGTGATATGGCTGAAAAAGACTCTCGTTTATTGGGGATTACGCCTGCGATGCGTGAGGGATCTGGCCTAGTAGAATTTTCTAAGCGTTTTCCTGAACGTTATTTTGATGTGGCGATTGCCGAGCAACATGCAGTCACTTTGGCGGCTGGACAGGCTTGTCAGGGTGGAAAACCTGTGGTTGCTATTTATTCTACTTTCTTACAACGCGCCTATGATCAGTTAATTCATGATGTGGCGGTACAGGATTTAGATGTGTTGTTTGCTTTAGATAGAGCAGGCCTAGTAGGCCCTGATGGCCCGACCCATGCGGGGAGTTTTGACCATAGTTTTTTAGGCTGTATTCCTAATATGTTGATTATGGCGCCTGCCGATGAGAATGAATGTCGTCAGATGTTAACCACGGGATATAACTATAAGGGCCCAGCGGCTGTTCGTTATCCTCGAGGAAAAGGGCCTGGCTCTGTTGTTGCTGAAGATTTTTCTGAATTAAACATTGGTCAATCAGAAATTCGTCATAAAGGTGGACGTCTTGCTATTTTAGCCTGGGGTAGTATGGTAGCTCCTGCGCTGGAAGCGGGTAAAAAACTAGGTGCAACCGTGATTAACATGCGCTTTGTTAAACCCTTGGATGAAGCGATGATTCTGGAAATGGCTAAAACCCATGAAGTGCTGGTCACCATTGAAGAAAATGTAATCTCTGGTGGTTCTGGCAGTGCAGTAAACAATTATTTACAAGCACAACAGATTTTAATGCCTGTTTTAAACCTCGGCTTACCGGATGCATTTATTGAGCAAGGCACGCGTGAAGAATTACTGGCAGACTGCGGGCTGGATAGTACGGGTATTTTTGATTCTATTGAAACATTTTGTGCGTAGACGTTAGGGGTACAGGTATCTACACAAGCTTTATGAAAGCACCAGTAACCTGGGGTTTGTGCTCTTTAAGCCCTCGCCCCAGGCGGGTGTTGGCGAGGGGAGTCAAATAACTCTCTTCTTCAACTTTTTCTTTTAAAAATAAAAAAATGAGGAATAGAGAGCTGTATTTTTATTCCCCTCACCCAAACCCTCTCCCCGCCTGGGGCGAGGGCTTAAAAGAGCAAGCGTTGTAACTACAAACTCTTCAGTTTAAGAGGATTATCTTTTTACTCTAATTCTGCATAGCAAAAAAGAAAATACTTTTATAAATACCTATGCGTTAAGAGGCTTTGCCTCCCTTATTTCTTTACAAAAAACCAAGCATTTAGTTCAGCGCCCTCTCAATTTGATTCTCTCTATCTTCCATCATTCTTTTCACTTCCTTAGTGTCATCAATTAATTTTGGAATATCTTGCAAGGGAATTGTTGTCAAACTAATTGGCATATCCGATGAGGCTGACTTTTCTATCACTGGTTCACTGTCCAGCTTATGAGCTGGCAATATTGTGATGTGCTGTATTTTTGTTAGTTTACTAGCCTGTTTGGAATCACTTTGGTCTGAGTAATGTGTCACGCCTTTTTTATCGACCCACTTATAAACTTGTAAATCCTTTGAATTTGATTTCTGCTGCTGACCATTTCCACTGAAAACTTGCTGACTATTACTTTTAATATCTGTCAAAAATGATGGCAACGCAGGCAAGCATATCTTATCAATACTTAATAATGCCTTTCCATCAGGCCCTTTAAGTAAAAAAGGAGCCGCACAAGCAATAATAAGCACCAGAATAATTAATTTAATAAAAATCTTCATAGTAATAAAATATATACAAATAATTGCTTTAAGACTAGCATAGTCTCCATAAAAAACTGCCTTAATATATCATGCTAGAAATCATTCAACTCCCCGTCTTAAATGATAATTACATTTATCTAATCCACGATTCTGTTTCTAAAGAAACGGCTGTTGTTGATCCAGCCATTGCTCAACCTGTCTTGGATACTCTGGAGCAGAAAAACTGGTCACTGACCTATATACTAAACACCCATCATCATTTTGATCATGTGGGTGCTAATCTGGAGTTAAAACAAAAAACCAACTGCCAAATACTGGCCTCTAAAGTGGATCAATCTAGAATTCCTGGAATCGATAGAGCTCTTGAACATGGTGATCAAATACAATTAGGCATGCACACCGCCAAAATCATTTCAACACCAGGTCATACCCTAGGACATATTGTTTATCATTTTGCTGATGAAAATGCTTTATTCTGTGGCGACACTTTATTTTCAATGGGCTGTGGACGTTTATTTGAGGGCTCAGCTGAACAAATGTGGCAATCATTGCAGCAACTAAAAGCATTACCTAAACAGACAAGGATTTATTGCGCTCATGAATACACGCAGGCGAATGGAGAATTTGCTTTATCTTTAGAGCCGAATAACCAGCAATTAAAACTGAGAATAAAACAAGTTGAGCAACTTAGGGCACAAAATAAATCAACCATCCCCAGTACACTAGAACAAGAACTGGCAAGCAACCCATTCCTTAGAGAAGATAGCCCAGAATTACAGCAATCAATTCAGATGACAGGGCAAGCTGTAGAGAAAGTTTTCAAAAAAATAAGGGAGTTAAAGGATCAGTTTTAAAGCTGATCTTTTAATTCCCTTTTAGAAAAAGCTAAACAGAAGAATTATTGTAGCTACTCAGTATATAAGTTGTAATGGATATTTCTCTAAAGCCTTCACCCCAAGCGGGAAGAGCATTTGGGGTGATTTACATGGATGTAGGAGCAATTACCGAGAGGAGTGCTAAAAAAGCCCCTTCTTCAAAATTTATTTTTTAATGAGATTACAGAATAAGGAATAGAGAGCTTTATTTTATTCCCCTCACCCAACCCTCTCTCCGCTTTGGGACGAGGACTTTAGACCTAAGACTTTCTTTTTGATTTTTATACTGAGTAGTTACGAATTATTAACCATTAATTCTTCTTCGGATTACTAACAACCCTAAAGAGCTTGATAACAACCAAATCGCAGCAGGTATTGGAACAGCAGTAACCACACTCACTGATGCAGCTTGATATTGAATGTCTTGTTGCTGAGAAGAAATAAAGCTATAAAAACCACCTTGATAATCAATTAAACTTAAATCCACTTCACCTTCAGCAATACTATCAAAAGACAAATAACCCAGTACTCCTTTACCAGTAACACCTTTAGAAAAATCAAAAGTACCAAACGTTATATTTACTCTACCAGCATTATTGTAATTAAAACTAGATACATCTCTTTGAATACCAAAATCAGTTAACAATACATCTGCTACAAAATTAAAATCTGGATTTATCAATATGCTATTGTCATAACTTAATTGAAAAGTCCCACCTAAAGATTCCGCATCAAAGACACTAAAATCAATATTAATGGTTGCGGTTACTTTATCACCAATAGAGACAGTGTCATTATCCAATTCTACGCCCACAAAACTAGCATGCGAATAACCTGAAAATAATGTACAAAGTATAAAGATTAGTGTTGCTTGTTTAATTTTCATTATAAATACTCTAAAACTTGGTTAACCTACTAATTACTTATTCCTAATCAAGACCGTCTTCTTTGAACAGCCAAAAACCCTATACCACTCATAAATAGCCATACCGCAGCGGGTAAAGGAACTGAACTAACAACATTGACTCTTGTATGCTGATAATCAACTACCTGTTGTTCAACAGTATTAAAATCTGAAAAACCACCATTGATATCTTCCAAAAACAACAAGGTGCTACCCTCTGAAATCGTATTAAATGTTAATTGTCCTAACAAACCCACGCCTGATACACCAGAGCCAAAAAAGTTAAATGTTCCAAAAGATATATCAAGCTGACCATTTACACTATTATCAAATGACGTAGTATCAATCCCATAGTCAATTAAAGCTGGAGAAAAATTAAATAAAGGGTTTATCAATAAGGTGTCATCGTAGGTTAATCTAAATGATCCCCCAACTGATACCTCAGTATCAGTATCAAAATCAAAATCAATCCCAAAAGCAACCTCACCACCTAATTCAACATCTATAGCACTGGAATCAGAACCAATAACAATAGCTTGAACACTACCTACATATGTTAAAGATATAAATGCAAGTAATTGTATAACGTTCTTAAAACTCATTCTTAAACTCCCTATTAAATTTATTAATGTCCAGCCGCAGGGCCAGGTTGTGCGAAAAACAATGATTTCACAATCGCAATATCAGCAAAATTAACAATGCCATCACCATTTAAATCTGCATCAGGATCTGATGTCATAAAGTTTTGTTTAAATTTAGCTAAATCTGCAAAATTAGTGACTCCATCATTATTCAAATCAGCATCACAGCGATTACCGAAGCCATCATTATCTGTATCTCGTTGCGATAAATTATCAGCATCTAAACAATTATCTTCATAATCCACCACACCATCATTATCTTCATCTATAAAATCACGATAATCAGCGCAACTATCTACCCAGCTATCTAACTCAGGCCTTTTGATAATCCAGCTATATTGATTAGCCTCAGTAATTGCACAAACACTTGCTGTATCGGGAATATTTGTTTCCGTTAGATATTCAACACCAAATACTGCTTTGTTAGATGCAATAAAGGGCTGTAAGGCATCACATTCATTAAATTCTAAACATTGCTCATTTAATGCCCAATCGAAGAAAGGTTCTAATGTTGGAATCTGAGCTAAATTATTCTTCAAGCCAATGGATAAACCTCGCGTATTCGCCTGATTAGATAACCACAAATTATAATTAAGCTGATCATTAGCTGTCAGTGCAAACCCTGTATTATTACTATACCCATCCATGTTATCAGGCTCTACGGCATCACAGCCCTTGCTCACAGCCAGATCAAATCGTGTTTGCATTAAAGGTGACAAAGTATCGAGTTCACGAATATCCAGCCATTGTTCATCTACATAACCATCTACGGCATTACCTTTAATAAACTCTGGATAATCAGCCGCATCACTACGCCAGTTTTCCCAAGCCCCTGCATTAAAATAACAAATCACTCGTGAACCATTAGCGTGTAAAGTTGCAATAGTTTCCTTAGGTGTATCAATTAAATCAACGTCATAAACACGCGCAGATACTGACTGATCTACAGCCCCTTGTAATTGCCACTGCCAGCTTAAACCTGGTATTGGTGTCCAAACATGTTTATTCAGCACAGTATAACTAGCACTCATCATTGGACTGACCTCACCATCACCTGAAACAGCAATCATTTTAACTGTTGCACTTTCATCTAAACGTAAAGGCGAACTATAAACGGTAGAAAATGTATCTGGCTCACTGCCATCAAGCGTGTAATAAATAATAGTGCTTGCTGGGCTCTGCAAGGAAACAGCTACACGACTATGATAAGTCCCTGTTGCTGGTTCAATTGCTGGTTCTCCAGGAAAAATAACCCACGCACTAGGTACATCACATAAACTAGCAAAGGTTTGAAATTCACTGCTTAAAGGATTAAATGCCGTCACTTCATCTTGTGGACAGACAAAGCCACCACTACTAATCAATTGAGTAATTGGCACAGTTAAATGACCCATAGTTGCCGTATCTTCAACCGTTTTACCTGACAATACATAAAATGAATCTAAAATATCAGGAATCTGGTTTTGATTAGCATCTAATTGATAACGGTAATCATCAGCCCAAATATCAGTAGCATCTTGTACACCATCAAAGTCATTATCGGTAAAACTAACAATGATTTCTTTAGTGATAAAATCTCTAACACCATTATTATCAACTAAAGCAATCAAAGTATTTGAGCCCACATTCATGCTAGAGCTATCAATGGTCAAATCAGATAAGCGTTGAAAGTTCATTGCATATTCAACAGCCAGATTCGCTGAATTATCGACTAACTCATAAGCATCATTAATAATTTTAGCTTGTCTGTTAATCAAAGGATTAATGCTAAAACCATCACCAAACTCAACTGAATTAACAACATCTATTTCAGCTGATGGCATCATAAATATTTTAGAAATTACTTGTGCTAGTTCCCCTCGAGAGACTCTACCTTGAGGATAAGCAAAATCATTGGTCATAAATAAACCATAGATACGAGCAATCTGACCATACCTATCCATAGTGGCATCAGTAAAAGCAGCCTTATCAGCAAACTCAAGTGTTAACTGTGGATAATCTTCCAGCTTATTATCTAAGCCCAAAGAGCGAACAATCAGCATTGCAATTTCTTCACGTGTTGGGTATGTGATACTTAAATCATCTTGTTTAAAATTAATCGCCCCCTGTTCCCTAGCAAAAGTGTAATACGACATTGCCCATTGCGGGAATGCTTGTAAATAAAATTCACTATCAGGCAAGTCAATTATTTTCGCCACCTTCGCTGCTTTCACCACCATTTTCAATGCTTCTGCCCAACTTGCATTATTATCTGGTTTAAATAAGCGCTGTTGATTGTTAGCTAAATCATCCTGCCCCCAAACCACTCCATTTAATGTAGCAAAGGCTATATCTTTAGCATAAGGATGCTCTATTGCCACATCACTATAAATTGTTTTAACGGTATTACTATCATAACGAAGCACAGGAATATCGACGATTACTGACTCTTTACCATCATTTAACGCAATTTGAATATTATGAATGGTTTGATTATCCCCAAAAAGTGCATATAAACGATTATCTGTAAAACTGACAATACCACCATCAGCATTTACCACGCTTAAAGTGACAGCATCATTATCGAGATCAAAAGTATCAATGGTTAAAGCCAACGTATCTTCAATACCACCCATCATTTGAGTGACTTGTCCATTAACCAGTTTCGGCGCATGATTAGTTTTTGTGATAGACCAAAATGTATCGCTATTATCAACTTTTACAATATTTCCATTGCTATCAGTCAGCTGTAAATCTATTCTGTTTTCAGCGTTGGTCATATCAGGCGTTAATTCAATAGTCACTTGGTTACCATTTATATTAGCAACACCAACACTGAAATATGTATTTACCAATATATCTACATTAAAACCTGATAACTCTTGAGAAAAAGTCCAAGTTTTAATAAATGGTGAAGTTTGAATACTGTAGTCTTTTGGTGATTCTGTAAAAAAACCTACCGTTAAGCTTTCTATTTCTGTCGCAGTTCCAAGAAGGTTAAGAGACTTATAAACAGATGGCTCATAACCAAAAGGATCACTAGCAACAGTATCTATTTCTGTAACAAGCGTTGCTGTAGTAACGTATTGATCATAAACTGGGTATACATTTAACTCCCCATTATAGTTATTACCCCAAGTTAAAACAGTGCCATCAGACTTTAAAGCAATAGAGTGCCCATAACCTGAAGCGATTGCCTGAATATCAGTTACTAAGTTCCCAGAACCATCAACAACTGAAACAGCGACTGCACTATTTACCAAAGAATTATTGCCTAACTGCCCTGACCAGTTTTCACCTAGAGTCAGTAATGTGCCATTTTCTTTAAGCGCAACCAATGAACGACCACCACCTGATGAAATACTTACAACTCCAGTAACCGGGTTTCCCAAAACATCCAACACTGGAAGTTCAATACGCTTTGTAAACCCATCTTCATGGCTAAAAAACCATTCGCCCCATTTAACTAAAGTACCATCGGCCTTTAAAAAGATTACTTCTTGCTTTGTAGAGTACTCAGATTCTGGAACAACAACCATTGCTACAGATTTAACATTTAATAAAGGATTTCCTATAGGCGTATTATCATAATCATGAGCATCCATTACTGGAACCAATCTATTTCCTTGCTGTACAACTGTAGGATACCCAAATTCATCAAACCCAGTTTCTACAAAATTAGGTTCTAAAGTAAACAGTAAATTATCTTTTAAAATGTAGTCTATTGGATAGTCGCCATATTCCGACATAAAAGAAAATACTTTTTGTACCCCAGTAATAGCATTACCACTACCATCTAAAATTACTTGAGGAATAGCATTAAAACCTGTTGGTTCAAATTGAGCAGTTATATCACTACGCCCATCCCATCCCCAGGTTAATAAAGAACCATCAGCCGCCTTAATAGCTATAGTTCTTTCATCTGAAGTAACAATGGATTGTATACCTGTTACTTTATTACTTTGGCTATCAAGCACTTCAACAGGACCTTGTTGAGGATCGCTTGTACCATTCCCTAGCTGACCTAAATTGTTAGCTCCCCAAGCCAGTAATGAACCATCTTCTTTTAATGCAATAGTATGCCCCATTGCAGTTGAGATAGATTTAATATCAAGTAAGTCATTGCCTAAGCTATCCACTACAGTAGCTGGTTCCGATGGATAATAATATGATTCTTGCGGGCTACCAATACCCAATTTACCCTCATAATTTGCTCCCCAAGCTAACCATGTTCTATCCGGCTTTAATGCAAATGAGCTTCCACCACCTGCAGATAGTGAAATTGAATTTAAATTTGGATTGGATTCATTTGTTGTTCCCAAAAAGCTTAAATTATCAGGTACTGTGCTTTGCCCATTATGGTTCTGCCCCCAACAAACAACACCAGTATCATCTAAAGCACAAGTATGATCATTTCCAGCAGAAACCCAAACAGGATTTGATAATGAAGGAACATCAGTCTGAGCAGCTCCATTACCTCCCCAACAAACAACGCCAGTATCATCTAAAGCACAAACATGTGCACCCCCAACTGAAACATGCTTAGGATTAGATAAAGATGGAATATCAGTTTGCCCATCATTATTACTTCCCCAACAAATAACACTTGAACCTTCTATCACGCATGTTACTAGCCCTCCAGCAGATACTTCCGATACATCATGTGGATTTGCTAGAAAGGGAACTGTTGCTTGCCCATATCCATTTGACTCCCAACAAACAACACCTGAGTCATCTAAAGCACATCTATGGTCAAACCCAACTGAAACTTGTGTCGGATTAATTAATGAAGGAGTAGAAACCTGTTGCAATACGCCTCCTGATAAACAATGAATCCCAACAGAATCAATGGTACACATCTCCCCACCGACCGAAACTTTCGTTGGATTGTTTAACGAAGGATAGCGAGTGACAACACCTCCGACAGTCCAGCACACCAACCCAGAATCATCGATAGCACATGTAAAATCATACCCAGCAGAAAGTTCCGTTGGATTGTTTAACAAAGGAACATTATCAGCTTGTCCTGAGCTATTTTTACCCCAACAATTCACCTTGCTATCATCCAGGGCACATGTATGATTACGCCCTGAACTAAGTATATGTTTTCCTAAAGAATTATTATTCTTTGAATTTTCAGAAACAGTAACATTATTAGGAAAAGCGACCAATATAGAGGAATCTTCTGCTGGATATTCAATACCTACAAGTTTAAAGGCACTATCTATTGGAGAGTTAAAAACCAACTGTGATGTACTAACATCCCAAACAGCACTCTCAAAATAAGTTAGTTCTGGATTTTCTATTGATACCAGTTGCACTTTAATTGGTTGTACTGATACATCAGCATCAATCAATGCTTGTTTATGCTGAAAGTATTTATCGAAACTTAATCGAATTTCCGCCCCCAGAGAAACTGTTAATTCATGTGTCTCTAAGTTATAATAATCAACTTCAGACAATTGATAAACCATCGTTGAATCGATCGACTGAACTGGTTGAATTAAACCCTCCACTTCTTCAATATCAATTGTACGAGTTGCACTATCATAAAAATCAGCAAGAGTTTCGCCTAGTTGATATAACTCAGCATTGATAGCTTTCATCATAAGCGTTTTAAACATAAAATCAATTTTCTGTGTTCTTATTGGCAACTCTCCATTACCAACAACAAAATCACCAAAAATTATATTTTTATAATCATCGATTTCATCCAAACCAGCATATGCACTTGACCCTAAAACTGTACCAGAAATTATATCCCCCAAATTAAAATTCACCTGTTGTTGCGTCATCTTTGTACGTAACAAAACATCTTCATGATATCCAATAACATCAAGTGCTCTTATCGAAACTAGGAGTTTTTCGTATCGTGTTAATTCATCAAAACTATTTTTATTAAATTTATTATGTATATAATTACCATTTACTCTAGTTTCAAACTCATCACTTAACGTATAAGTGTATTTCCCAGAATAAGATGTAACATTGGGATAATTTTCTAATATTGGGAAAATATAAAAGGGGGTATTTTGTTTAGTTGAAAGTACATAAGCATCAACCAAGTCTTTAATTTTTTGGCGTCTAAGAACAATATTATTTTCATTGTCCCTAATCCAATTATTTTTTATTAGCTGTAATTCTTTATCTCTAAGATAAGTATAAAGCATCATTTCAACTTGGGCACCCGTTAAAACTGCTCCAAGTGTACTCGACAAACCTCCTTTAGCTACACTTATAATTGATTTTGAAATTGATTTCTCAGCAATCTTTAAACCAAACTTCTTTGATAATACTAAAGAGGTTGTAACAACGCCATATCCGCTTAAAGAAAATGAAGCGTAATCTTCCACTGTTCCATCACCATGCAGAATCTTATTTCCTAAAGTAACTGTGTTGTATACATCATTACCCAAAGAAAGAAAACTAAGTGTCGTTCCTGCTGTATTAGCTATTTCTCCAATCGAATTCTTTAAACCTAATAGTCCCGTTCGGGTTTTCGTTAAATTTAAATATTTTGTCTTCGCTATGTTGGCCTTCCCTTCCATTTCAATAGCTTTATTCAGAAACTTATCGGCATCCGTATTAGATAATTGCCCAGAACGCTCCAACTGATACATTCTGCCAAAATCATCACCCACTTGTTTATTAATATTTTTAAAGGTAGTAAATTCTTTAAATGCTTTATCCAGTAAGTTATTAGAACTAAAGTCTAAGAGAGGTGTAAGCCCCTTAGTTAACACTAACTCAGAAATATTTAATATACTACCAGTCGTAAGAATAAAAGCTTTAGAATCGTCAAGCGCTTGCTGTTCTTCAGATGTAATAGCACTCGTTGTGGAAACCCACAGCAATATGCTTAAAGAAAGTATTGAAAAATTAATCGTTTTTAAATTCATTTAATTATTACCTTACCGAAGTACAAGAAGCATAAAAGACAAGCTCTTTACAAAAAACATTTTTGTGAACAACATCACAATTCTTGTAATATTCTATCAGCCATTAATCGAATGTAAATTAACCTAAAAAGGGGGATTATAATTTTTCTTAAATAGCTCACACCCCAAAAAGTACCATACGCCTTCCAAGTTTTTTAAATAGCTTAAGGTAATACTGGAGAAACCAGTTCTAGGCTTGGGTTTATAAAACAAAGTAGTTTGTAAGTAATTTCATCTTTCTGCTTTAAGTTCATTTTTGTTAAAACAGATTTAATATGTTTCTTTACTGTACTTTCATCAATCCCAAGCGTATCTGCAATTTTTTTATTGGTACCTAAATAAACTGATGCAGTCGCAACTTCTATTTCTCTTGGGGTAAAACCATATTTTCTTTCTAACTGCGTAGCTTGGTTTCTATATTCAGAATCACTAGTTATGCCCAGTGATTTCATATGTATTGTTGTCGCAATACACAGGTGGGGGATGACGGCTTCTAAATCTCTACATAAGTCGAGAACAGCTTCAGTATTATCATCATGAAATATTTTGAAAACTATTCGGATATTTTTAGCTTCGAATAATTGAATGGCCACACCATCGGAAATTTCTATTGGTTTTAGCCAGTGCTTATAAAAATGGGTTTGCAACAGCTTTGTTTTTGGTAAGTGATCAGAAAACACACATAATTTATCTGATGGGTTATGCCACTCAAGCTTTGCCCATTCATCATATTTATAATGTTCTCTACGGTATGATTCAACAAACTCAGACTCAAGATTCCATGTTTTGGTTAAATAGAAATTATCGATATCTATTTCAAATGTATCGTTTTGTCTTACAGTAATTGAACCTTTTCCATTTTTTACATAGGAACTAAAATGTTCAAGCACACCTTCCCATTCTGACCAGTCCAACCCTACTCTAGATATTTTTTCTGTTAGCTTAAGAAATGAGTTGCAATTAGAGTCAGGCAATGTAAATCCTTGTTTGTAAGTTGTTGTGGAATGGTATTTTAGTTATTGAGCACTCTAACTTGTATTTTTTCTTAGCAAGATTTTAAATTTGTCGAAAAAAGTTGGAGGGTTTTTTGGCTGCGACTTGGAGCAGATCAAGATCGATCGCGGCCAAAGGCCCCTCCTACCAATAAAATTTTCTCTATTTTTTAGCTTGTAACAAAACATATCACCCATGGTTTGCGGCTAAGTTAAGTGGCTTAAGCCCCCAACTTACTCGCTAGCTCAGGTATTTGAAAATAATGATAGCTGCTTGTTACAGCTATCATTATTTTTTATACTTTTAGAGAGTCTAAACTTTAGGTCTCATCTGCGGAAATAACAACACATCTTTAATTGAAGGCGCATCGGTAAACAGCATCACCAAACGATCAATACCTATCCCCTCGCCTGCTGTTGGTGGCATACCATGTTCTAATGCAACGATGTAGTCTTCATCAAAATGCATGGCTTCATCATCACCAGCATCTTTTTCTTCTACCTGTTTTCTAAAACGCTCTGCCTGATCTTCTGCATCATTTAACTCGGTAAAACCATTGGCTATTTCACGACCACCGACAAAAAACTCAAAGCGATCGGTGACATGTGGGTCATCATCATTTCGTCTGGCTAATGGTGAAACTTCAACAGGATAAGCGGTAATAAATGTTGGGTTCATTAACTTGCTTTCTACCGTTTTCTCAAAGATTTCTATTTGCACTTTACCTAAACCATAGCCATCTTTAAGTGGGATATGCAATGCTTCTGCAACTTTAACGGCTGCTTCACGGGTATTTAGGTTTTCAAGTGTTAAATCAGGATTAAAATGTAAAATTGATTCAACCACTGTCATTCTGTCAAATGGCTTACCAAAATCATATTCATCATCTTGATATTTAACAACAGAAGACCCCGTCACTTCTTCGGCAATGCCTTTTAGCATCGCTTCAGTTAAATCCATTAAATCACCATATTCTGCATAAGCCTGATAAAACTCTAGCATGGTAAATTCTGGATTATGACGAGTTGATAAACCTTCATTACGGAAGTTACGGTTAATTTCAAATACACGTTCGAAACCACCCACAACTAACCGCTTTAAATATAATTCAGGCGCAATACGTAAATATAAGCCCATATCCAAAGCATTATGATGCGTTTCGAATGGACGTGCAGTTGCTCCACCTGGAATAGCTTGCATCATTGGAGTTTCAACTTCTAGGAAGTCTTTATCACCTAGGAATTTACGAATATAAGCTACAATTTGTGAGCGAATTAAGAAAGTTTTACGTGAGTCATCACTCATAATTAAATCCAGATAACGCTGTCTGTATTTAATCTCTTGATCTGCCACACCATGAAATTTTTCAGGTAATGGACGTAATGCTTTAGTTAGTAGACGTATATCATCCACTCTGACACTCAATTCACCTACTTTGGTTTTAAACAGCTCCCCTTCGGCACCAACAATATCGCCAATATCCCACTTTTTGAATTGTTCGTTATAGAACCCTTCAGCTAAAGTATCACGCGTAACATAAAGCTGTAATTTTCCTGACATATCTTGAATATGACAGAAACTGGCTTTACCCATAATTCTACGGGTCATAATACGGCCAGCAACCTTAACTCTAATAGGCTGCTCTTCTAATTCTTCTTTAGTTTTTTCGCCGTATTCAGCTAATAATTCACCACTAATCACATTACGGCGAAAATCTGTTGGGAAAGCAATTCCATCATTTTCACGTAATGCTGTTAATTTTGCACGGCGTTGTACGATTTGTTCTTGTTCGTCTTGTTGGTTTTCTGACATGTTGTTTTATAAATTTAAGTACTGAGGAGTTTATTAAACTCAACTTTTTTATAGAGATTGTTGGGTTACGCTATCGCCAACCCAACCTACATTTATTAATATATTTTACAAGCCACTTTTTAAACTGGCTTCTATAAACTGATCTAAATCCCCATCTAAAACAGCTTGGGTATTGCCTGTTTCTACATTGGTTCTTAAATCTTTAATTCTTGATTGATCTAATACATAAGATCTAATCTGGCTGCCCCAGCCTATATCTGATTTAGTATCTTCCAAAGCTTGCGCCGATTCTGCACGTTTAGATAGTTCTAATTCATATAGCTTACCTTTTAACTGCTTCATCGCAGTATCACGGTTTTTATGCTGTGATCGGTCATTCTGACACTGTACAACAATACCGCTTGGCTCATGTGTTATACGGATAGCAGATTCTGTTTTATTAACATGCTGTCCACCTGCGCCACTCGCTCGATAAGTATCTACGCGTAAATCGGCAGGATTAATTTCAATATCTATATCATCATCTATTTCAGGGTTTACAAAAACTGAAGCAAATGAAGTATGTCTTCTGCTACCCGAGTCAAACGGTGATTTTCTGACTAATCGGTGAACCCCTGTTTCAGTACGCAACCATCCGTATGCGTATTCACCTTCAAACTTAATGGTTGCACTTTTGATTCCCGCCACTTCGCCTTGTGATTCTTCAAGCAATTCAACTTTAAAACCCTTAGCTTCGCCCCAACGCAAATACATGCGTTCTATCATTGAAGCCCAATCTTGCGCTTCTGTACCACCAGAACCCGATTGAATATCCAGGAAAGCGTTATTGGCATCCATTTCGCCTGAGAACATACGCCTAAACTCTAATTCAGCCACTTGTTTTTCAAAAACGGCTATATCTTCAACAACCGTTTCGACTGTTTCCTCATCATCCTCTTCAACGGCCATTTCTAACAGTTCTTCTGCCTCAGCCAAACCCTGTTCTAAATCAACAATGGTATTAACAATCGTTTCTAATTGGCCACGCTCTTTTCCTAAAGCTTGCGCCCGCGCCTGATCACTCCAGACATCAGGGTCTTCTAGCTCCCTTAAAACTTCAACAAGGCGCTCACTTTTAATATCAAACTCTAGATAATCCTTAAGCGCACTTCCTCTCTTGCTTAAATCGAGAATTGCATTTTTGATTGGGTTAATTTCTTGCATAAATGATTATATTGAGCAAATAAACAGTAACCGATAATTATAACAGAGCAACCATTAGTTTTTGTTAAATAGTGGTAAAACAAGGTAAATTAAACCTGCTATTATAAAGGGAATACTCAACATCTGACCCGTAGACATTCCTAGAATATTTTCATAAGCAGCCTGCTTAGTTTTAACAAACTCAAGAAAAAATCGTGCACTAAAAACCGTGACCATAAACGTAGCTAAAAAGACACCCCCTCTTTTTTTAAGGTCTATTTTCAGGTACATGGTCAACAGCAATAAAAAAACAAAAAAATAAGATATTGATTCATACAGTTGAACAGGATGCCTCGGAAACATATCTACCTGCTGAAAAACAACAGCCCAGGGAACTGTCGTGGGTTCGCCATATATTTCAGAATTAAAAAAGTTCCCCATGCGTATAAAACTGGCACCTAAGGCTGAAACAATCGCCACCCGATCGATAAACCAGACATACGTCTCTTGTACTTTTCGTTGATATAAATATAGAGCAAGCAATATCCCCAAAATAGCGCCATGACTGGCCAAGCCCCCTTCCCATATAGCTAATATTTTAAAAGGGTGATCAAAATAATATTCAGGGTTATAGAATAGGCAATGCCCCAGCCTTGCTCCAACAACTGTCCCTACCGCAGCATAAGTGAGTAAATCATCAATTTCTTCAATGTTTTTACCTTCCCTTTTATACATCCAGGTCATCAATAAATAACTGGAAATAAAAGCCGAGGCAAACATCAAGCCATACCAGCGAATTTTTGCAAAACCTACTGAGATAGCAATAGGATCTATATCCCAAACAAAGTAATCCATATTAATCCCAACGATGATCTCTGACCTGAACTCGGCCATCAGTTATTTGAATAGGAAAGGTCTCAACATTTTCATAGGCTGGCGCGCATTTTACCTCACCTGTTTTGACACAAAACCTTGCACCATGTCGCGGACAAACAATTTCATTCCCTTCCAATGCACCACTGGCTATCTCTGCACCATCATGAGTACAAACATCTTCAATGGCAAAGAACTGGCCATCCAGTTTAAAAATAGCAACGTCCGTTCCATCGACATCCACAATTATATTTTCACTATCTGCTAATGCATTTTCTGCACAAACATCTATCCAATCTGTCATTTTTAACCTTTAAGATACACATCATATCGTAGCAACTTGCCACTAAAACTTTCATTCGGTTGTCCTGCTATCGGTTCTGCATAATCAGGACTTTTTACTACTACTCTTTTACTTGCCGCCTGAAACGCCACTTCAAATAACTGCGCCCTATCCTCATCATCACCTAATAAATCACGCAAGATAGTCATGGATTTTTTAGGTAAAGCTGATTTTTTACGCTTAGGCGGGAACATCGGGTCAATATAAACACATTCAGGCTTTATTTCTAATGCTGATAATACTTCAATCGCATTGCCTGAAATCAACTCTGGCACCTGAATATCTAAATTTGTCACCCAATCGACTTTAGCCAAGCGCTTAAATCCATCCGCCAATAACTCAACCATAACGGGCGAACGTTCTATACAGCGTAAATCATACCCCATCCGAAACATATGCAAGCTATCTTGGCCCCAGCCTGTGGTTGCATCCACAATCGTTTTAGTTTTTCGACCTAAAGCCTGAGCTAAAGCACCTTTTTTAGGTGCTGGCCATGATCGCTGTTCGCCTGGGCGAGGCTCTATATCTACAGATAAGCCCCCTTTTTTTAATAAGGCTTTATCTAATAACTTTAGCCGACCATCACGCCAAGTTAGAAAAAACGCTTCTAAAGTGTCCTTATTAACGGATTGATAAAGAGGAACTTTAAGTCTTTCCGCTAAGCAAGCAGATTTACCCTCTTCATCTTGCTGATGAAAAAATACGGCAAGCTTTCCAGTGTATTGAAATGAAGTGGTTTTAGGCAAGAATGATTTCCATAAGATAAAGTAGATTTAAGATCGCTAGCTATTTTGGTAGGAGGGACCTATTGGCCGCGACAGAAGCAAGGTCACAAGCAATCGCGGCCAATAGGCCCCTCCTACTTTATTTGATAATTTCGTTTAATATTGATCATAATGACCGCCAATAGCAAAAATATAAATACTATTTTGGTCAACTTTATAAACCACCCGATCTCGCTGACTAATACGACGAGACCATAACCCCGAAAGGTTATGCTCTAATGCTTCAGGTTTACCCAAGCCCTTACTCGGATCATCTCGAAGTATTTCTTTTAACAATCGACAAAGTACTTTATGTGGTTTTTTATCTTTTTGCCTGAGCTCTTCATAAGCCAACCAAGTATTTCCCTCAAATACCAGTGATCCCATCAAGTTCCTCAACAGTCGGTTTATAACCTTTATTGCTTTCATAGCTTATTGTTGAAGCCTGAATTTGTTTGAGCAAATCATTATTCTGTAATATGAACAAAGCTTCTTGCTCCCGCTCCCACTCATCCCACTTAAAACAACAAAACCCTCTCCACCTCTACGGGTAATTTCAAGAGGTTGATGCTCTCTAATACCAATCCCAATAAATAATCACGCTAATAACCGTCATTCCCGAAATCTTTAATCGGGAATCCATGCACGCACATAGATTCCTGCTAAGAACCTGCAGGAATGACGATTACTCAGTTCAGGTGTAAATATATTGGGATTGGTATAACAACCTGCTCTACAAAACCTTTCAGATTTTCTCTAAATTTATTAACTGTTACAGTATTCATTCATCCCATCTAAACGTACTGAATTGCCGTACACAATAACACGTAGCATTTTATAGAAATAGAATTTTCTTCCTTTTTTCACACAGAGAACCAATCACAATAATCAACCGACTCTACCCCAATTTCATTTAGTTAAGGAGCCTCTGTTTAAGTTGGTTAGCATTTAGCTCAGAGAAAACTGTCGCTATTTTTCATGAAGAGAGCCGTAAGAGTTGTTCTATTGCGCAGATCTTCCTGGAAAATAAAAGAAGAAGAGAATTATTTTATTTCTCCTCACCCCGCCCTCTCCAGCAGGAGAGGGCTTTTAAGAGCCACTTCAACTATTAACATCTATCAATTCTCTAAGCAAAGACGTTGCATAACTTCCTGCGGGTAATGAAAATTTAAGTAATAAATCTGAATTACTCTGAAATTCCCACTGTAAATCACTGGCCAGTACTCTTAAGGCTCGCCGATTTGCACTTAAATCAAATTTAATTAAGCCGTCTGCTAAGGCTTGATTATCATTAATAATTGCTGTTTCAATTTGTAGCACTTCAGCTGAGACTTCAGATTCACCTTTTCCAAACATCATCCCTGTTGGATGAATTCCCCCTCTATTAACTCTTTCAAGCACTGAGTCATCTAGCTGTTCGGTTTTAAAGTAACTATTCGATTTATCAAAAATAAACACATCACCAGAAACAGCCTGATTCCAGTTCTCCTCAGTTATTCTTTTAGCTAAAAGTTGATTAAATAAATAAGAGCGGGCTGCTGATAAATAAATACTGCGCTGCTCACGTTTTACTTTTGCCCCGTCAAACAAAGCGAGTGCTTTATTTATATTTTGTCCTTGCCGCCCAAATCGCTGCTCACCAAAATAATTTGGAAACCCATAATCTCGTATTTTCTGCAGTTGCTGTTCAACTTGAGTCTTATCACCCTGCCATTCTCTAATATGCAGTTGAAAGCTATTGCCGGATAATACGCCTCGCTTTAATTTTCTGGCATGCCGATGAACTTGTAATATATTGAGGCTATCTAATCCTAATTGCGCCCAATCAGGGTCTTCTTTTCCAGGTAGCCAAACACTAAACCACTGCGTCGTTATCGCATGCCGGTCCTTTAAACCGGCAAAACTCACGTCCCGCTGCCTAACACCTGCAAATCTTGCCAGTAACCTGGCAATATATTCAGTATTTTCCCCGGTTTTTTCTATCTGTAAAAAAACATGTTCACCCGCGCCTTCAGGCTGAAAAGGCAATTGTTCTTTAACAATAAAATCAGCAGGCTTGGTTTTTATTTTTCCCTGAGCCTGAGGCCCACCATAGACAGTGGGCCACTGTGGAATTTGAATATCTTTTATCATGAATAACAGTTTTGTTTTATTAATTGTGCTAAATTTGAAATGGACGGTTTGGCTAACAATCTTTAACTTAATTTATTGGCTAACCACAACCGGAGGCGCAACCCTATTTCACTGGTATAACCGGATGCTGTTAATACAATTTCGCCCTGTTGATTTAAAAAGAAAACAGAAGGTACACCTCTAGCAAGATACTGTTCGGCTATTGTTCCTAAAGGGTCATTAACCACATTCCAGTTTAAAGATTGTTTATTTAAATACGTTTGTACGGCCTGACTATCGCCTGATTTAACGGCCACCGTTATCACGGGATAATCTTGTAAAATAGCCGTCATCGGTTGCTGCATCATTCTACAAACACCACACCACTCTGCCCAAAAGTAAATAATGGCTGGGCCTTGGCTAATCATTTGCATTGCAGATTGTCCTGCTATTGTTTGCTGTTTGATAATAGGCGCTTGTCCCATTTTTAAGCCATGATTCATTAAGAATTGACCCGAAAAAACAATCATCACAACCAGACTATAAAAGCCTATTTTCTTAATCTTCATTACAAGCCTTGCATCACATCATGCCCATTTTGTTTTAACCAAAGCCTATGTTCTCTATAATCTGGACAATGCTTTTCAACTAACAACCAGAAATTGGCTGAATGATTTCTTTCTTTTATATGACAAAGCTCATGAATAACCACATATTCCATTACTTTAGGTGGTGTTAATATTAATAACCAGTTCAGGTTGATGTCATTATGAATTCCACAACTGCCCCAGCGACTTTTCTGGGTTTTTATTCTTATCATTCGTGGATATAAGTTATATTTTTCGGCATAAATATCAATCATCTCTTTCATTTGCTTCAAGGCCTGGTTTTTCATCCAGTCTATTAACGCCAGTCGAATAAACTCATGCTTTTCTTTTTCATCCACCCTAACAGGTATATCAATGGTAAAAACAGCCCGTTCAAACACTACTTTCACTGTCTTTAATGTGCTAGTTTTGAGTCGTATTATCGCCTGTTTACCCTGATAGGGAATGCTAGCCCCTTCTTTATATTTATCTGGCGACAGCTTTTTTATGCTTTGTTTTTTTTTGGCCATTTTGTCAGTTGCCATCAAAACCCAGTCTTGCTGTGCTTGAACAAACGCATGAATTTTTCGTTCTGTCACACGTAATGGTGCAACCACTTCTATCTTTTCAGTCGTCACAATAATCCGTGTTTTTTTTGCACGTTGACTCCGTCGAATAGTGTAATTAAAAGCGAGTGTTTTTATGATGATTCCTTAACGCTATAAACAGTGGATAATCGATATATCATTTTACGGTACTATTCAACATTCTTTGCTTAAGATCTGCCCATAGACTAAGCCGGCCAGACCCCCCTACCCTTTTTCCACGTCCTCTGGATTTTGCTAACCACAAGCCTGAACCATTAAAACTATAAACAGGTAACAAGTCTGTGCGTTTAGTTGCCAATTCAATCTGTGGGGTTAAATTATCTAATACAACGGGAACAGCGCGCGGGGTTGAAAAATAAGTTAAAACCATATGTGCCTGATTTAACGTTAAAGCTTTAACATAGGTTATTCTCATTTTATTTTCTGGAACACCTAGTTCAATTAAGGTGAAATATTTGGCAATCGAATAATCTTCACAGTCCCCAGCCCCTCGATATAAAAATTCTACAGGCGTCGCCCAATAATCTTTGACTCCCCACAAATAAATATCATCCACAAAATTGATTTTCTGATTAAAAAAATCATTAACAAGGTTTAGTTTTTCCTGCTCTGGCAATACCTTAGCTGTCTGCATAAGACTCTGCCACTGTAAAATTCTTTCTGAAGCCTCTCTGCCATATTTTTGTTCAATTTCACGCAAAAACTCAGCCGTCACAACCACTGTTGCCGAGACGCTAAATAGACTCAATAGACAGATGATGCCTATTCGCTGCAGAATTTTTTTTCCCCAGCTATTCCTGAGTATTAAATGCAAAGACATAGTGAACAACTAGCGGCTTACACCAGCAATTCCAATTTTTCTTATACAGCTAAAATCTTCATCAGAATTAACATTTTCTGCCAAAATACTGATATCTAACAAGTCCCCTATTCCCTTCATGGTTTCTACAAACTCTTTTTTGCTTTGATCCTGAGCAATATTCTGCCCAAGATCTCTTGCTAACCGGATAAAGTCCGGGTTCAATTCTTTGGTTAATTCGGGAGACAAGGATTGCGTTTCAAATCGCTTAATCATTACTCTGGCATTCAATTGATGCACAAACTCTATAAACTCTTTGTATGCAGAAATATCTTTTGCCACCGCATAAGCAGAAAGATTAAAAATTAATTGTTGAGCTATTATTGGGTTTTGTCTTACCAAGCCAACAAGCCAAGTACGAAAGTCACTATTTTTAATCGTCCGAGTCGATAGATTAATCGCTATTGCATAATCAATCGACTGCTCTTCAATATACTTAATCACTTTTAAAATCACGGCTTTATCCAGATCAATAATTTTTTCAAACTTTTCTGCAATAGAGACAAAGGTAGCAATTGAAAGACTATTGCCGTTATCATCTAAAACCTGAGAAAATGCTTCTTCCATTAAAACTTGATCCGTTTTAAAGTCATTGACTTGGGCAACAAACAAAAGATTAAATGCTTGCCTATCAACAAGACTAAAAACCAAAGATTTCCATTCAGCAATCCCTTTAGCGGGATCATCGCCTGTTCGCAAATAATAACTATTCGCGCCAATCAATTGCGCCTGTTCATAGGCTTCTTTGGCGGCCAACAAGATGCCTTCTGTTGTCCCTATAGGATTAAAAGCGGCTATACCTATATGTGCAACATCAGGTCTTTGGTATTTTTCACCCACTTCTGCAATAGCAAAGCTTAATGCTTTTGCCAGTTGCTCAGTCTGCTCATAGGTCGTTTGTTTGACCAATAAAACAAATTCAGATCCCACAAAGCGATAAACTAAAACTTCGCCATATTCACTTTGCTCAGCGACCTTGGTCAATGCTTTAGAAAAATCTGTTAAGAAAAGGTCTATTTTATCAGCCCCTTGCTCTTTAACTAAACTACTGAGTCCATCAATTTTAATCATAAAAACATAGGCATCCACATTGCCAATAAACAAATGTTTCATATCCGTTTCAAAACTGCTTTTTTTATTGAGCCCAGTTAAATCATCTTGTTGAAGCTTCTTTCCTATGATATCTAATTTAAGGTTAAGGTTTCTGATGGCTGCTTCAATTTTATGAGACATCATGTTCATTGATGCAGTAACATTCCTTACTTCTGTCGTCCAAGGCAATTGATCAATTGTTTCAAATTTTCCTGTAGCAATTTTTAGCGCCATCTGATCAATCTGCTTTAACGGTGCCAATGTCACTCTTAATACAATTAACAATAAAGCAATTGATAAAACAAAAGCTGCGAATGAATAATAAAAGCTACTTTTTGCCTGTTCATATAATTTAAGGTAGGCATAGCCAGGGTTAAGCGTAACATTGACCACCCCGCTGATACTCCAGCCTGAACTTATCTCACTTTTAGCCTGTGCTGTTTTCATGGGGATAATTTCAATAAACCAGCTAGGTACGCCTTCAACAATGATGTTATTACTTAGATTCACCAGCGGTTGGTTTTCGACATTAACCAGTTTAATTTCCTGATAATACCCCATATCAAAAATAGCATTCATCATGGTTTCAATTACGGGGTCTGTCTCATTGACCATGTAAGGACTTAAGGATAGCCCTAAAGAGGTTGCAGTATCCTGAGCATGTATTTCTGCCTCACCTTCCAGATAATCTCTTATATTGTTAACACTGGAAACAAAATTAACACTAAAAATCATAAGAAATAGTGCTGAAATCAGTAATAATAATTGTTTAGATAATGACATATAAGGTTCTTCAGCTATTATTGATTAATCATGTGAGTTGCTAACTGATCTAATGATTCGAGTAAATTTTTTCTTAAATCATCATCCATTGATAGTTCTGCCATCGCCTTATTCATACATAGCATCCATTGATCTCGTTCTGACTGCGCAATTTCAAAAGGGAAATGTCTTCTTCTTAACATGGGGTGCCCAAATTCTTGAATAAATAAATCCGGCCCCCCTAACCAGCCTGATAAGAACTTAAACAACTTATCTCTGGCATTAGATAAACTTGTTGCATGCATTTTTCTAATGCCTTGAGTTTCAGGCAAAGTATCCATATAAAAATAAAACCTGTCCACTAGGCTTAATATTGTTGCTTCTCCACCCATTAATTCATAGGGTGTTATTATTTTCTTTTCTGTCATATTCCATACTATTTGGTATTTCTGAAAAAGACTTACAAAAGGAATGAAACTCTTGTAAGATTGCGATGTCAAGTATCAATATTGTGAGAGGATTATTGTCTTGCCTCACAAAAAAACTAACTTTTTATAGTATACATTCAAACAAGGAAAACATAATGAGATTACAGACAGCAGCTTCACGTCCTGAAGCTAGCATTTTATCAACCAATAAGATGCTAAAAAACACTTATATGCTATTGTCTATGACATTGCTTTTTAGTGCTGCAACCGCTGGCATGGCTATGGTTTTCAACTTACCTCATCCAGGTATGATTGTGACTATGGTTGGTTATTTTGGTCTATTATTTTTAACCAGTAAATTTAGCAATAGTACACTAGGGCTCGTCTTTGTATTTGCTTTAACTGGGTTTATGGGGCTAACTTTAGGGCCTATTTTAAATATGTACCTTAATGCTTATAGTAATGGGCATGAGTTAATTATGACCGCACTCGGTGGAACAGGCGTTATTTTCCTTGGACTATCAGGTTATGCTTTAACAACACGTAAAGACTTTAGTTTTCTAGGCGGCTTTTTAATGGTTGGTGTTTTAGTTGCCTTCCTGGCGGGTCTTGGTGCAATGTTCTTTGCTATCCCTGCTTTATCTCTTGCCGTATCAGCAATGTTTATCTTACTGATGTCTGGAATGATTTTATTTCAAACGAGTGCAATTATTAATGGGGGTGAAACCAACTATATTATGGCCACTGTTTCATTATATATTTCAATCTACAACTTATTCTTAAGCTTATTGCAGCTATTAGCAGCATTTAGCGGTGATGATTGATCTTTGATCGTTGATTTAGACCCCAAAGCTATTCGGCTATTGGGGTCTAGTTTTTAAGGAAAAGCCTTTAACGCTCAAAAAACAAACTGCATTCTTCTCATTGCTTAATCTTTCAATCTTCCCCTAAACACCGTCTCAGGTTTGATTATTTATTCGCTACAAAAGTGTAGCTAACTGCTGGTTATTTTTGCTGACCATGCAACCTGATTAACAACACCGCTTCATCACGACTGAGTCCACACTGTTTTATCAATTCATCTTCATTTGCACCGTTATGAATTTGCTTGATTGCATGATGATACGATTGAGGCTGACTAGAACTATCTTGTTGCTCATGCTGTTCAAGCCCAGTGACCTTATCCACAATACCTCTCAGCTTTTCACTACTGACTGTGACTTCTTCAGCAATACCTTTTAATTTCTCACGACTGTGAGTCAACCGATTATCCACTGAAACAGCAGCGGAACATAACCCTGCAATGTCCTTGTTATTTCTCTCTACCTCATCCTGAAGCGCACTTAAACCTTGTTTAAGTTTTTTATTTTCCAGAACAATCCAGATTATCAGCATAAAAACGATAAGTACCATTAAAATAGCACCCATTAATAAAACTTCATTCATCAAACAATTTCATCAATATGTTGTGGTTCTGAATCATCCAAAATAAGCTCTTTATCCTCATGTTCTTGAGACGGTTGCTTATCGGGTGAATTTTTATCCTCTCTGATAATTCTTTTTATTTTTTTAATAGGAGGCATCGTTGATATTGGTGTTATTTCTATCATACTTCCCCCCCTCATTTAATTATTCAGAATAAAAAACAATCAGAACTATATCATTGCTTATTTATATTCATCCTCTGTATTAAACATGACTCTACATAAACAATTTCACTGCTAAAACATATCCATTTCTTGCTTTTCTTCATCACTTAAAAATTTATTCAGATCCACTAAAATAAGTAGTTCATTATCACGACTGGTGACCCCTTGAATATATTTTGATGTTTCATCATTACCTACATTAGGTGCGGTCTCAATCTCTGATGCTCTTAACTCAACCACCTCAGCAACACTATCAACCAAGATACCAATATGATGGGCTTCAGTCTCAATAATAACGACTCGTGAAGCATCATCAGTATCCCTAGACATTAGACCAAAACGATTACGTGTATCAATAACAGTCACCACATTACCGCGTAAATTAATGATACCAAGAACATAAGACGGGGCACCTGGCACAGGTGCAATTTCTGTAAACCTTAAAACTTCCTGTACTTGCATAACATTGATGCCATACTTTTCATCACCCAGACGAAAAGTAACCCATTGCATAATAGGATCATTCTGTTTATTATCTTCGCTCATTACTGCTCACCACGTTTAAAATAGATGCTTGGTATACCTTGCGAGGTATATTTTAAATGAAATCTAAAATTTAATTATTTTTTCTATGTGGGACTAAATGATTAACATCAATAATAGCTGTCAATTCATCTATCACCGTCCCAATTAACCACGGTTTCTTTTTGCGTAAAGTACGCCAACGCACCTTATCGGGTTCAATTCGCCCTATTGATATTATTTCATCACAGGCAAGCCCCCACCGTCCATCATGAGTAATCAAAATACGCTGAAAAGGTTTTTTTCCCAAATCCCTCTGCTGCCCTCTTGATTTACCATAAATAAGCTGCCCTGTGTCCAAAACGCCAATTCGTTGTTCATTCGTATCTAACAACCCCATAAACCATGAAGGTTGACCTGGAATTTTTGTAGGCGCCTTATCTATTTTGATTGTTCTTAACAACTCTGTTAACGGTGTTGCTAAAATTAATTTATCAACTTTAAAAAATAAGGCCTGAAACTCATCTTTCGCCCAGTCTGGCATGACCGCCAAAGGCTTTAATATTTTTACAGCATCATCTTCTTGCTTAACAGCCTGCTCAATTTTTTTTTCGACAGGCTTTTGATTAAGCGCTGGCTGTTTAACTGTTTTTACTTCAGTCTTTACAGTTTGAACAATCTCTACTTGGTCAAGCTCAGCATCACTTGGAATTTCATCCAGCAAGGTGCTTAAATAACTGTCTAAAGCTATTTCTTGCTGAACAATCTGTTGACCAAATTTATCTGATTGCATTAATTAACTGCCATTTTTTTATCTATTACCTTACTTTCTTGCAATAATAATTCTAATAAAGCCGTATACGCTTCAACGGATTTTGACTTGGGTGAATAAATAGGAACGGGGATACCTTCAATACTTGCATCCCTTATCTTAGTATCAATAGGAATCACAGAGCTCCAAACATTATCAGGATAGCTTTGTCTTAATTTGATTAAGCTGTCTCTAGCCGCTTTAGTTCGTTTATCAAACATGGTCGGAACAATGGTAAACCTGGGTTGGTTTTTACGTGATTTAAACACCATTTGTATCGTATGAACCATTCTCTCCAAGCCCTTTAAAGCTAAATGCTCTGATAATGAAGGGATAATAATATGCTGACAGGCAGCTAAAGCATTAATCATTAATATACCTAGCATAGGCGGGCTATCAATAATGACATAGTCATACTCGTCTGAGACTTTTTTTAACGCATGACCCAGCACCAACCCCATACCACCTAACGAAGCGACCTGCCTATCCAGCGTTGCAATGGCTGTTGATGCGGGTAAAATCGATAAGCCATCAAATTCTGTTTGTTTAATATACGCTCGGGGGTCTATATTGGTTTTTTTCTGTCCCGTATCATGAAATAAATTATAAACACTTAATTCAATTTCATCTGGATTCATTTTAAAGTAACTGGTTAATGAACCATGTGGATCCAGATCTACCACCAAGGTTTTAAACCCCCATGAAGTCAACAGGCCAGCAAGAGAAACAACCGTCGTTGTCTTCCCTACTCCTCCTTTCTGATTTGAAACAGCCCATATTTTCATAGCCAACCTACCCAATTAATTTATCATTATCACGGTACTTACTGTGATAAATCAGCTGTACTTTTAATATTTAACATCTCAGCTCTACGTTGATCACTCATCCCATACCGAGCAAATGCTTGAGACATTAACACTAAAACAACTCGTCTATTCTTAAACCGACCTTCTGTATTATTGTTATCGGCAACAGGATGAAATTCTCCATAGCCAACCGCAGATAATCGTTTGGGTGAAATTCTATTTTTCACAAATTCTCTTACAACAGTTGTCGCTCTTGCAGAAGACAAATCCCAATTTGAGGGAAATTCAACCGTATCGATAGGTATATTATCAGTATGCCCTTCAATATTAATAACATTTGGAATAATCCTGACAACTTCAGCGACTTTTTTAAGTACAGGAATGGCTTTACTTGATAACTCAGCTTCCCCACTTAAAAATAACAATTCACTATTCATTTCAAGTTCTATCCAAAAGTCATTCTTTTTTACTTGTATCAGGTCATTTTTTACATAGGGCTGCAAAACATCTTGAAACTGTTCTGAAATCATCTGTAATTGACGTCTTTCCTTTAAAATGTCATCACTTAACTCATGTTTCCTATCGAGCTCTTCCTCTGTAGGATTATCCAGAATAATCGGCTTAATCGTTGTCGGGTTTTCTCCAATTTGAATGGGGGTAAGCGTAGTACTTCCTTTATGCTCACCTACAAATGCACCTTCTAATGCCTCAGACAATTCTTCATATTTTTTGTCATTTACAGATGAAATTGAATACATCACAACAAAAAATGCAAATAATAAGGTGACAAAATCAGCATATGAAACGAGCCAACGCTCATGATTATCACTTTCGTCTATTGATTGTCTATTTCGTCGTTTACGAGCCATGAGTGATGCCAATCAATTCAACAATTACTTTCACGAAATATACCCTGATAGCTTCAGCTCAATATTTCTTGGGTTTTCACCTTCTGCTATGGCAGCAACCCCTTCAAGCATAAGTTCCTTGGCTTGCACCAATGCATAAGCTTCTGCTTTTAATTTATTAGCAATAGGTAAAAAAAGTAAATTTGCAAATCCAACACCATAAATAGTTGCAACAAATGCTGTAGCAATTCCCGCACCTAATAACTCTGGATTAGCCAAGTTTTGCATAACCTGAATAAGACCAACAACAGCGCCTATAATGCCAATTGTTGGCGAATAGCCCCCCATCGCCTCATACACTTTGGCTGCTTGAACTTCTTTATGCTCAATGGTATTAAGTTCGACCTCTAAACAATCTCGAATAACCTCTGGCTCATTTCCATCAACCAATAACTGCAGACCTTTTTTTGCAAATAAATCGACTTCTCTATCAACAACAGCTTCTAAACCTAATAAACCTTCTTTACGAGCTAAAGCACTCCACCTCACCACTTTTTCAATCTGCTTTTCTAATAGTAAGTTTCGTGGTTTTACAATTAACAATAAAACCTTAATACTATGGAAAACAGTTTTAGGAGGAAAATGTAAGAAAGTTGCGCCCAAAGTTCCCCCTAAAACAATCACCAAAGCAGGAAAATTGACTAGTGAGGACAATTCCCCACCCTCTAAAAAATGTCCACCTAAAATAGAGAAAAAACCTAATATAACGCCAAAAACACTTAATATATCCATTATCTCAACTTTTTAAATTCGTTAGCAATTTCATCAAGGCTATAAATTTTATCTGCTAAGTTTGCATCGACAATTGCTTTAGGCATACCATAAATAGTACAGCTTGCCTCATCTTGCGCCCATATAGGAAAGCCTTTTTGTTTTAAAACCACTGCGCCTTCCTTACCATCTGACCCCATGCCTGTTAATACGACTGTGAGTACATTAGCAGAATAGACACGAGGAATTGAAGCTAACGTTCTGTCTGCACAAGGACTATATATTTCTCCTGCTTTCTTTTCAGTAATTTTAACTGATTTTTTCCCTGCCTTTGAACTCACTTCAATTTGCATACCACCAGGTGCCAGTAGAGCCTCGCCTGGGCTCAAAACATCGCCATGACTTGCCTCTCTGACTTTGACCTTACATAATTGATTTAACCTTTCTGCAAAACTTTTTGTAAAGTTATGAGGCATGTGTTGAACAATAAGAATAGGAAATAAACACTGGCCAGAAAGTTGGCTCAATACTTTTTGAATAGCGACAGGGCCACCCGTAGAGGCAACAATCACTAACAATTCAATTTTTCTATTGGCTGAATAGCTAGTATTGGCTATTCGTGGTTGTTTTGATGAAATTGGGGCAATTCTATGTCGAGAATTTTTAGGCCTTATTACAGCAGCGCTTGTCTTTGATTTAATTCTATTTGCTTGTAAAGCGACGATCCTGACTCTTCGTCTCAATAATCGCTTAGCAACCTCCCTATTACCATCAATTTCATCTAGCTGCTTAGGTAGAAAATCTATTGCTCCTGCACTCAACGCATCTAATGTAGCTTGAGCTCCTGCATGAGTTACAGCAGAAAACATTAAGATGGCAGTCGGACATTCAGCCATGATTTGTTTAACCGCCGAAATACCATCTAAAACGGGCATTTCAATGTCCATGGTAATTACATCAGGCTCTAATTGAACAGCCATCAGTAAAGCCTGTTTTCCATTGTGTGCAGTACCAACAACTTTAAAATCTGGCTCTTCTTCTAGAATTTCAGCGATTCGCTTACAAATAAATCTAGAGTCATCAACAATTAATACCCGAATCGTCATATAAACATAAATTCCATAAAGCTAAACCTATTTAGAGGGATATGACTTGAGTTTTCTATACTCTATTGTCACGACTACATTAATGAGAAAAATAAATATTCACTCTCTCATATTTAATATCCCTCTTTTTACTCTAGCTATGCGAGGCCTAGTTTATTTCTATACTTGGGGTAAACTGAGTCGTTATGATCTATTTGACTAAGTAAAACTACCCAGCATACCTACTCATCAAACCTGGGACATCTAAAATTAATGCAATTTTACCATCCCCAGTAATTGTTGCACCAGCCAAACCATCCAAGCCCTGAAGTTTTGCGCCTAAAGGCTTAATAACCACCTCTTCCTGACCAATTAATTGATCAACTACAAAACCGATATGCCGTCCACCTGCATTAACCACCACCACATGCCCAGTTGATTCCTTATCTAAAACATAAGACGGGTCATTAACTAACCATTCACTTAGAAAAAAGATTGGCAAGGCTTTTTCTCTGACCATAATAATCAATTGCCCATCAACGACATTAGTCGTACTTAGATCTAAATCTAATATTTCTAACACGCTCGCTAAAGGCAAAGCAAAAGCTTGACCCCCCAATATAACCATTAAGGTCGGCATAATTGCAAGCGTCAGAGGGACTTTAATAATAATAGTACTTCCAACCCCCTCGACAGAATCGACCTCGACGGTTCCATTTAGCTGGGTGATACGAGTTTTTACTACATCCATGCCAACACCACGCCCCGACACATCTGAAATCTCAGTTTTAGTCGAAAAACCAGGCATAAAAATCAAATTATAGCAGTCTTTATCATCAAGCCTAGCTGCAGACTCTTCGTCCATCAAACCTTTCTCAACAACAATGCCTCTCAAATGATCGGCATTCATGCCTTTACCATCATCCTTGATAGATAACATAATATGATCGCCTTCTTGCGAGGCTGTCAGAACGACCTTTCCTTCTCTATTCTTCCCTACAGTCTCTCGATCATCAGGGGCCTCAATGCCATGGTCAACAGCATTTCGTACTAGATGCACCAAAGGATCAGCTAAGGCCTCAACCAGATTTTTATCCAGATCGGTCTCTTCTCCAACCAACTCTAATTTAATTTCTTTTTTTAGACTTCTTGATAAATCTCTAACAACACGAGGAAAACGCCCAAATACCTTCTTAATCGGTTGCATTCTGGTTTTCATCACGGCCAACTGTAGATCAGCTGTCACCACATCCAAATTAGCAACGGCTTTTGCCATATGCTCAGATGAATCACCTTCTGATGCAGATTTAAGCGTTTGAAATCGGTTTCTAACTAAAACCAACTCCCCAACCATATTCATGATTTCATCTAAAACCTGAGTATCAACTCGAACCGTTGTTTCACCCTGAGGCGCGGCAGACTTAGCCGCTTTCTTTGTCACTGATTTTTTAGGTTTGGGCGTTTCGGGTTCTGCGCTTATAACCGGCTGAGCTTCTTTAACAACGGGGGCTGTACTTGCTTTTATTTCTTCTTTCTTGACAACGGGTTCGGTAACAACGGGGGTCGCCTCTACTGGATCAACAGTGACAGCGGAAGCCTTAAACTTTCCTTTGCCATGTAAATCATCTAATAATTTATCGAACTCTTCTTCTGTAATATCCCCTGAATTAATGACAGGCTGAGACGCTTCCTTAATGACAGGTTCTTCTTCCTTTAAGCCAGCGCTAGAAAACTTTCCTTTGCCATGTAATTCATCCAGTAAATTATCAAATTCTTCTTCTGAAATATCACCGGACTCTACTTGTTTTACGGGTTCTGCTTCCGCTGTATTTTCTTGAAGCAAGGGGGCAGAAAACTGGCCTTTTCCATGAAGCTCATCTAATAAGTTATCAAACTCATCTTCCGTTATTTCATCACTTTCTGTTTGAACTACGGCCTTATCAGCTGTAGCGTCAAATGTATCTTCCAGCATTTCGGCAAACTCTTGCTCAACTGCATCAGCCACAACGGGCGTGTCTACCACATTGACAACAGGCGCTTCAACAGTATTCTTAGCTGCTGAATCAGACTCAGCTATTCTGCCTGCACGAGTAAATCCCTGCAGTCTATTGAGTAATTGTTCATCTGCCGACTCAGGATCATCGCCGATTTTAACTTGGTCAAACATTAAATTGACGACATCAACAACTTCTAGAATGACATCCATCAATTCTGAATTAACCTTGCGCTCACCTTCTCTTAAAACATCAAAAACATCTTCGGCTTTATGACAAACAGCAACCAAAGGGTCCAGAGCTAAAAACCCTGCGCCCCCTTTTATGGTATGAAAACCTCGAAAGATTGCATTTAATAATTCAAAATCTTCAGGTGTCTGTTCAAGCGCTACGAGTTGCTCACCGAGCAATTCAAGAATTTCACCCGCTTCAATCAAAAAATCTTGTAAAATTTCATCTTCTAGGTCAATTGCCATAATTTTTTCCCTCAGAAACCTAAGCTTGACAATAAATCATCTACATCATCCTGATTATTCGCAACATCTCCAGCCTTATCATCCACGCCAGGAACAACTGGCCCAGGAAGATCATGCTCATTATCTTGCGTCACCTCAGACTCCTTTCTGCCCCCAGCAAGTTGAACCAATTCAACCATACTGACTTCTAAATCCTGAACTAAATCGATCACTCGTTTAATAATTTGTCCAGTAATATCTTGAAAGCCCTGTGCCATCAAAATTTCATTCAAGCCACTTTGAACTTGTACCAAAGAGCCTTTTGATTCTTTAAAATGCCTTGTAATTTCTTCACTCATACTTTTGAATTCTTCAAAAGGCATTTCCCTATCCAAAAAACGTTCCCATTTTGCTGATAGTTCTTCCACTTGTTCATTCAGTGTTCTAGAAACAGGAAGTAGATCTTCTACCGCATTCAAGGTTTGATTAGCGGCTTGTTCTGTCATGGTAATAACATACTGCAAACGTTCTTTTGCATCAGGGATGTCATTTTCTGTCATTGAGGTAATTTTTGAATCTAATGAGAAGCCTGTCATCGTGTCATGTAATTGACGAGTCAATAGCCCTAATTCTTTAAAAAGCTGCCCTTCTTTCTGACTAGCAATTTTATCCAATAATTTATCTGCTTCTAATTCATTTCCCTGCTCTAATGCAACAACCAAATCCTTGGCTAAAGCTAAACGAAAATCGTTCGTCATTCTTTATTCTCCTGATTAGGTTTAACCATCGATCCGTTCAAAGATTTTTTCTATTTTTTCTTTTAACGTTGCCGCAGTAAATGGTTTGATAACATACCCATTTACACCCGCCTGAGCAGCCATAATAATTTGTTCTCTTTTGGCTTCTGCTGTCACCATTAAAACTGGAAGATCAACCAAATCAGGGTTTGACCGTACGGCTTTTAACAGTTCAATCCCAGTCATTCCTGGCATATTCCAATCAGTCACTAAAAAGTCAATACCTCCAGCCTCTAAAATAGGCAAAGCAGTTTTACCATCATCCGCTTCAACTGTATTAGTAAACCCAAGGTCTCTCAATAGATTTTTTACTATTCGTCTCATCGTTGAAAAATCATCAACAACCAGAATTTTCATATTTTTATCCAAGGATAATCTCCAACCTATTTATCTTTTATCATTATGTTATATCGACCTATATCAATAATACTTGAACAGTTTTTATAAGTCCTTACAAAAAAATGCTATTCTGGCACATCAAAACTGCACAAGAAACAACATCCTTACAAGACTATTCGCCAACGCATAATATACCATAGATCAATAGTCTAATTTTCTACAGAATAGGCCTGAGGGTTTTTTCTTGTCCACTCAGCCAATCGCGCTCGTAATCTTAGCATTGCTTGGCTACTTATTTGGCTGACTCGAGATTCACTCACATTTAAGACTTCACCTATTTCTCTTAAATTAAACTCTTCTTCATAATACAGAGAAACAACCAGTCGCTCTCTTTCAGGTAGAGCCACAATGGCTTTTGCCAACGCCTGTTGAAAGTCATATTCTTCCAATAATTGGACAGGTTCAGAACTTGTTTTTTCAGCATCAAGAAAAGCAGAATCACCTGTTTCAGCTAACACCTCAACACTTAAAGTTTTACACCCTTGGGAATCTTGTAAAATCTGATTGTAATCATCAATCTCAACCCCTAGATGCTCTGCGACATCCACATCTCTGACTTCCCTTCCCAACTTATTTTCTAGCTCTCGAATAGCTTCTGACACCATCCTGGCTTTCTTATGCACAGAGCGAGGAGTCCAATCTGAACGCCTCACTTCATCAAGCATTGATCCCCTTATCCGAATACCCGCATAGGTATCAAAACTTGCGCCTTGAGAGACATCATAATTTTTTACTGCTTCTAGCAGACCTAACATGCCAGCCTGAATCAAGTCATCTACTAGAACTGTATCGGGCAATCTACCCATTAAATGAAAAGCAATTCGCTTAACCAAAGGGACATGCTGAATCACTAAGTCATCAGTGCTTCCTGTCCGCATCGTTGTCGCGTACATTGCCGCTCCATTCATGCGGCATCCTCTTGTGTACCATATTGAATCATTCTTTCAACAAAAAACTCCAAATAGCCACCCGCTTGTATTTTAATAGGCCAGCCATCAATTCTAAGCGCTAGGTTTCTTATGGCTAAAGCCGCTTTGCTTCGAGGAAAAGCTTCTAATACAGGGGTTTGTTTTTGTACCGATTTACGTAAATATTCATCAAAGGGCACGGCTCCCGTATAATTCAAAGTAACATCCAAGTATTTATCTGTCACTTTGCTTAATTTATTAAATAATGCCTGCCCTTTCTGGATTGATGGAACCATATTAGCAACCACATGAAACTTATCTAAACCATAATCTCTATTTAACAGTTTAATATAGGCATACGCGTCCGTTAATGAAGTGGGCTCATCACAAACAACAACGACAATTTCTTGACATGCGCGGGCAAAGTTAACCACACTTGAGGAAATGCCCGCCGCTGTATCAACAATTAACACATCAAGGTTTTGGTCAATCTCACTAAACGCTCTTATAACACCCGCCTGTTCAATGTTAGAAAGTTCTGACATCTGCTGTACGCCTGATGATGCGGGGATTACTTTTAAACCAGCAGGCCCCGTCAGCATAATATCTTCTAGTGTTTTATCACCTTGCAAAACATGAGATAAATTATATTTTGGAGAAAGGCCTAATAAAATATCAACATTTGCCAAGCCCATATCTGCATCCAGCAAAGCAACTCTTCGCCCCATTTGAGAGAGCGCCACGCCTAAATTCACTGATAAATTTGTTTTACCAACCCCCCCTTTACCACTCGTAATAGCAATAACGCGAACAGGTTTTGGTTTTATTTGTCTCATTTTTCGTATCCCAGCGGCTTGATCTACTAACTTATGCATAACCTTCTGCTACCCAATCATCATTATCCACAGCATTATTATACTCACTATTACTTTCTAACTCAGCAGCACACTGTTCAATTAAAGCATAAGCATCAGGAAAATAAATATCTTCTGGAACTTGCTGGCCATTTGTCATAAAAGAAATAGGTAATTGTTGTTCTATACTTGCTGATAAAGCAGCACCTTGTACCACTGTTTCATCTAGTTTAGTCAATATACTAGATTCCGGCTCAAATACTTTAAAAGCCTTAATAATTTCATTCATCGCTTTATATTGTGTGGCTGCGGACATCACTAAATAAGTTTTGATTGGCACTTCTTCCTGCTGCAATGTCTGGATTTGTTCTGCCAATCGCATATCACGCTGACTCATTCCCGCAGTATCTATTAAAATCAATCGCTTATCAGAAAAGCTATTGATATGACTCCGCAATTCTTCTGCATTTGCTGCGACTCTAACAGGCACATCCAATAACCGTCCATAGGTAGCTAATTGCTCATGCGCACCTATCCTATAATTATCAGTGGTAATTAAAGCCACTTCCCTAGCGCCATGTTTTAAAATGAATTGGGCAGCCAGCTTGGCAATAGTTGTCGTTTTTCCGACACCCGTTGGGCCAACTAAAGCCACAATACCCCCCTGCTCTAGTAGGCCATCATCAATTACAGGCAATACTTTGGCAAGCATCTCTTTAGCTTTTTCGAAAGCAAAAGCAGAGTCTTTATGACTATCTAGGCGATTAGCAACTTTAGTCGATAGTTTTTTTGAAAAACCCATTTCTGACAGGCGATGTAATAAATGACTTCTCACTGAACTATGTGAAGTATTCTGACTCCATGAAACTTCAGATAATTTAGTATCTAAAGCTGATTTCAATGCTTTAATCTCATCCCGCATTTCCTGCATAAACTGTTCGGGTACCGTTGCAGCTTGCTGCTTAATTTCTTCTCTGACGACATTATTAAACTGTTGTCTGGATCTTACTGCTGGTTGTTTTGTGGCAGACTGCTTCCTTATTGCTGACTGCTGCGGCTTCATCGCTAAATCTGCTTTCTCTGCATAACCAACGTATTGATCAATATTACGCTGTAAAGGTCTTTTCGGAACCACACCGTCAGCCCCCATTTTTCTATGGCTACTCACAATATGTAATTTATTTTTTTCTGCTTCAAAGTCTGTTAATTCAACATTTCGCTTAACAGTATCACTTGGGTTTGCTGAGTCTGCATGAGAGGCCAGTTTATTATGAATCGCTTGCTCATCAAAATCTTTAGCCGCAACGATTTCAACGCCTTCATCGACAGACCTGTTTGACATAATGACCGCATCCACGCCCAGCTCATCCTTAACCATACGCATAGCCTGGCGAATATCCTTTGCAACAAAACGTTTAATCTTCATCGTGTTTCCTATTTTCGTATTTTATGCGCTATTCACGCTGTCCGACAGTTGAAACCACTTGAATCTGACGATCCTCAGGAATTTCATTGTATGCCAGGACATGTAACCCAGAAATTGAATGACGGAGAAACCTAGCTAACCAAGGGCGTACAAAAGAAGAAACCAGTAATACTGCAACCTGCCCTTCTATTTCCATTTTCTGAGCACTTTCTTCTAATGATTTTTGCATTTGTTCAGCTAACCCTGGCTCTATACCAGCACCATTTTCACCTGCCGTTTGCAAAGATTGATGCAACAACTGTTCCAACTCTGGATCTAAAGTAATAACTGCAAGATTTTTATCTACCCCATTGATTTCATGGACAATTGAACGCCCCAAAGCCGCTCGAGAGGCTGAAGTTAAGATGTCGGGATCTTGACTCTTGACCCCATACTCCGCCAAAGTTTCGGCAATTGTCCGAATATCTCTAATTGAAACACCTTCCCGCAATAGGTTTTGCATAACTTTCACCACCACACCCAAGGCCAAGGTTTTAGGCACGAGGTCCTCAACTAATTTAGGTGCCGATTTAGCTAGATTATCCATAATATTCTGAGCCTCTTCATAGCCAAACAGCTCGTGCGCATTAGATTGTAGAATATGACTTAAATGTGTTGCTACCACAGTCCCAGGATCAACAACGGTATAACCTAAAGTTTGCGCCTGATCTTTCTGAGAACCTTCTATCCAGACAGCTTCTAAACCAAAGGCAGGGTCCTGAGTTATTTCCCCCTGTAAAGTACCAAAAACCTGACCTGGGTTAATAGCCATTTCCAATTCAGGCCTAATCTCGGCTTCACCCGCAGTCACCCCCATTAATGAGATTCGATAGCTTGTCGGTGACAAATCCAGGTTATCTCTAATATGTACGGAAGGGATTAAAAAACCCAATTCTTGAGATAACTTTTTACGTACCCCTTTAATTCGAGTCATTAATTGCCCTCCCTGGTTTTTATCAACCAACGGAATCAGCCTATAACCAACCTCCAAACCAATAACATCAACGGGCATAACATCATCCCACCCGAGTTCTTTAACTTCAGCTGCGGTCACTTGTTGCTGAGGAATTTGCGCTGCCTGCTGTAGAATTTCATCCTGTTCTTTTTTATTTCCACGATCAATCAAGTAAGCGCCGCCTAATAAAGAGCATGCCAATAAGATAAAAACCAAGTTGGGCATCCCTGGAATAATACCTAATAAACCAATAATACCTGCAGTAATAATTAATGACTTAGGGTCACTAAATAACTGAGCACTGACTTGCTTGCCTACATTCTCATTACTGCCCCGAACACTGGTCACCACAATTGCCGAAGCAGTCGATAATAACAGTGAAGGGATTTGTGCAACCAGCCCGTCCCCTATCGTTAGCAACACATAAACTTCGCCTGCATTAGCAAAACTCATATCATGCTGTCCAACACCAATAGCCAAACCACCAATAATATTAACAAATAATATGATAATCCCGGCTATTGCATCACCCCTTACAAATTTACTCGCACCATCCATTGAGCCATAAAAATCAGCTTCAGCAGCCACCTCAGCACGCCGTTCTCTCGCCTGATCCTGATCAATAAGTCCTGAGTTTAAATCCGCATCAATCGCCATTTGCTTACCTGGCATTGCATCCAGAGTAAATCGAGCACCGACTTCAGCAACTCGTCCAGCACCCTTGGTTACCACAACAAAGTTAATAATGACTAAGATAGCAAAAACAACTAAACCAACCGCAAAGTTACCACCAATAACGAAAGAGCCAAACGCTTCAATCACCTTTCCTGCGGCATCACCGCCTTCATGCCCTTCTAATAGCACTATTCGAGTTGAGGCTACATTTAACGCCAATCTAAACAATGTTGCGATTAAAATAACCGAGGGGAAAACCGAAAACTCCAGCGGTTTTATACTATATATAACAACCAACAAAATAATCAGTGAAAAAGCAATATTAAAGGTAAAAAACAAATCAAGCAAAAAGGCCGGCAATGGTAGCACTATCATTGATAAAATCATGATAATGACTATGGGTGCACCCAGCCCTATTCCAGAAAATGATTTAAGTTTTTCAACTACGTTAGTAAGATCCATATTTTTTATTTTTTCATCTATATATAAAAGCGAGTAAAAAACATCATGGCTATTGACAAACCACAGGTCACTATAAAATTCAGCTCTTAAGCCTTCCCATGCTGGGGTGGGCTTTAAAGGAGGTGTTTTTTTAAGCTTACCTGCAATAAGTTAATAGTCATGAAAAACATTATTATTTACTGCTGTCTAAATTCATCAGGGACTTTTAAATTTCTAGGGAGTATTGGTTTTTCTGTTCTATTTTCAGTGGCTGCCTTCAACTGAAATACATAGGCTAATACTTGCGCCACCGCCAGAAAAAGCCCTTGCGGAATTTCATCCCCCTTTTCAGTTGAATAAAATAATGCACGAGCTAAGGGCGGCGCTGCAACCAGCGGAATATCAACGCCCATTGCTATATTCCGTATTTGTGCTGCAATAAGATCAACCCCTTTAGCCACAACTATCGGAGCACCTGTTCCCATAGGGTCATACTTTAAGGCGACCGCATAATGCGATGGATTGGTAACAATAACATCGGCTTTTGGCACATCATCCATCATCCTTTGCTGTGACATCTCCATTTGCTTTCGTCGAATTTGCCCTTTAACCTCGGGGTTACCTTCTTGCTCTTTTGACTCATCCTTAACTTCTTGTTTGGTCATTTTTAATTGTCGCTTGGTATTCCACAACTGATACGGCACATCAATAGCAACAACCAAGATCAGAGTTGAACTCAAAATTAAAAACCCAAACATAATGATATCAACGGCTTTAGCCACCGCGCTATTTAAAGGAAGCGAACTCAAACCCATAAATTGATCAAAATAAGTTCTAAATAAAGTACCTGCGACAAAAAAAACCAATGCTATTTTCACAATGGCTTTTAACAACTCGACAACACCTTGAACCCCAAACATCCTTTTTAGCCCCGAAAACGGGTTCATTTTTGAGAATTTTGGGGCCATTGACTCCATGGTAAAATTCCACCCCCCCAACATCATAGGTGTCAGCAACGCCACTAAAACAAGAGGGATAACCAAAGGGACAATTAGCAACAAACCATCTAACAAGACTTGCTCAAAAAAAATTACTGGACTCGCGGGGTCAAAAATAACCTCTCGACTTAAACTGAATTGCTGCTGCATAAGTCGAGCTAAACCTTTAGCAATCGAATCACCAACAAACAATAGCATGACAGCAGCGGTCATTAAGGCCATAAAGGTATTCAATTCTTTTGAACGCGGTATTTGGCCTTTTTTTCTGGCGTCGGTTAGACGCTTCTCCGTGGGTTCTTCGCTTTTATCTTGCCCAGAATCTTCAGCCATTAAGCCATACCTTCTGCATTATAGTTGTAAAAGCTGACGAATCAGCCCAAAACCATTACTGAGGACATTAGAGAAAACCTCTAATGTATTCGCGATTGAAACCCAGATTAAAACCATTCCCATCATAATAGTAATAGGAAAACCAACGCCAAAAATCTGTAATTGTGGCGCGGCTCTGGCAGCCACGCCAAAACTGATGTTAACAAATAATAGTGCAGCCATGACGGGCATTGCCAATAGAACACCCGCTGAAAACATTTGACTGCTCCAGGCAACAATTGACCATATATCACTGGCACTAAAACCTACACTAGCAATAGGCAAGGTGGTAAAACTGGCAACAATCATTTCGATTAACAACAAATGACCATTCACTGCGAGAAACATTAAACTAGAAGAAACCACAAAAACCTGAGCAACCACAGGGACTTGAACCCCCGTTGCTGGGTCAACCATAGAGGCAAAACCCAACCCCATACTATAGGCAATCGTTTGCCCCCCTATCACCATGACGGCAAAAACCATTTGCAGTACAAAACCAGTTGATAATCCTATAATAAGCTGTTGAATCGTAACCAAGAAACCTTGATAGCTAAAAATAGCAACATGGGGTAATTCAGGTAAAACAGGCACCACAACCAGTGTGATTAAAAATGCGGCAATGACTCTTATTTTTGCTGGTAATGATTTAACGCTAAAAATGGGGATAGAAATAAACATCGAACTAATTCGAACAAAGGGCCAAATAAAAGAAGCTAAAAGTGACAATAGCTCTTGTTCGGTGAAAATCAATGCGTCAACCTATCAACTCAGGTATTTGATGGACTAAATCTCGAAAATAATCAATTACCACTTGTAACATCCAGGGGCCAGCCAGCATCAGAACAATAATAACCATGGCTAATTTGGGAATAAAGGTGAGCGTTTGCTCATTAATTTGTGTTGCGGCCTGAAACATCGCAACCAGAAGCCCAACGGCCAAAGAAGACAGTAAAATAGGTGCTATCAACTTGACTGCGACTAACACAGTATCTTGAGCAATGATTGAAATAACTTCAGGTGTCATAAAAAGATAAATTCTATTAGAAATTAAGTGTCTCTCAGAAATATTATATACTTCGCACGGTCGTGACCTCATGAAGTATAACAAGCACTTATTTATACATAAAAACTAGCCGCCAACATTTCTAATACCAAAGACCAGCCATCAGCTAAGACGAATAACATAATCTTAAAAGGTAAAGAAATAATCATTGGAGATAACATCATCATCCCCATTGACATCAAAACGCTGGCAACTACCAGATCAATCACTAAAAAGGGTAAGAAAATTAAAAAACCAATCTGAAAAGCTGTTTTAAGCTCACTGGTCACAAACGCGGGTAATAATAATGAAAAAGGAACATCATCAACCGTTTCAAAATCATCTCGACCTGAAATTCTCATAAACAATTCCAAATCAGCTTCCCTGGTTTGCTTCATCATAAACTGTCGAAAAGGCTCTGATGCTCTTTCAATAGCTGTCGTGACGTTAATCTTTTCTTCAATATAAGGCTGAACGGCCTGAGTATTCACCTTTTCAAAAACAGGCATCATAATAAAAATAGTCAAGAACAAAGAAAGCCCTAACAACACTTGATTACTAGGTGCTTGCGCTGTCCCTATTGCCTGGCGCAATAAGCCAAGCACAATCATCACGCGAGTAAACGAGGTCATCGTTAATAGCATTGAAGGCAATACAGTTAACAGAGTCATTAATGCTAAAATCTGAATAGTGACCGTATAACTCTGCCCACCATCAGGGTTTGTGGTTACCGTCACCGCATCGATACCTGGCACTGCCCATGCAGATGCCATAGGCACCAGTAACCCTAATAATAACAAATACTTATTCATCATTAGATCCAGACATTATCTGTTTAAGCTTATGAGAAAAGTCACCTTCTTTATCATTAGCTTCTCTCTGTTGAAATAACTTTTCTTCACCCTCAAGGACTAGCAATTTATCAATCTTTCCTGGCGTGACCCCTAAAACCAATTGTTTACCACCCACCTGTACCAATACAAGCTTTTCTCGCATGCCCAATGATAAGCCGCCAATCACTTTCATTGAGTCTTTGTTATTAACAGGCAATGCTCCCATTTTTTTCATTAACCAGACACAGAAAAAAAATAATGCCAAAACAACAATCAAACCTAATGACCAGTTCAAAACATGAGTATACGAAACAGTACTCACCTGCTGTTTTGATTCAGCCTCAACGATTGCTGAAAATACCAAAGAGGTAGAGATCCAATAGATGACCGTACTTTGTATAAAAACTTTCAAACATTTAACCCTGAGTTGTTTAAGAACCTAGTTTTTTCACTCGATCAGATGGGCTAATCACATCAGTTAAGCGAATACCAAATTTATCATTCACTACCACCACTTCACCATGTGCAATCAAGGTTCCATTAACCAGAACATCCATAGGTTCACCTGCAAACCTATCTAATTCAATAACAGACCCTTGATTAAGCTGTAATAAATTTCTGATATTAACCTGAGTTCGACCTATTTCCATTGAGACCGTAACGGGAACATCAAGAATGACATCTAATTTAAGATCTTCAGGTGACACATCTGCTGGCGCAGGTCCTCCTTCAGCAGAAGGCTCTAATTCACTAAATTGTGCTGATTCCAAATTTTCTGCATCACTTTGTTCTTTTAAAGCATCCCCCCAATCAGCATCTCCCCCCGCTTCAGAGCCTGTCTGTTCTTTCATCGCATCGGCCCAATCATCACCTACCGCTTCTTCTTCACTCATCACCTTACCTAATCGCTATATAAATTATGATCTGTAAACACCAAATTCTACATTGAATCCTGTGTCAATTTCTCTGTTATCTGAATAGCATAATTACCATCTGACAATCCAATTTTCCCTCTAAAAACAGCAACATCTTCTGCTTGAACGACCACGGTTTCAGGCATTTCTATAGGAATAACATCCCCTTTATTGAAATTCATTACTTCTTTAACTGTCATCGTTTTCTCAACTAACAGGCTATTTAAAGAAACTTCACTTCGCAAAACTTCCTTTCTCAAGCCTTCTTGCCAACTGCCATCTATTTCACCACGATCACTACTTACGGCATCTAACAAATCACGAATAGGTTCGATCATTGCATAAGGCATCGCTATATTAATATCCCCGCCGCCGCCTTCAAGCTCAACATGAATGGTAGATACAATTACAATTTCAGAAGGGCTCACTATATTAGCAAATTGAGGATTAACCTCTGAACTCATATACTCAAATTCCAATTCCATCACCGGCTTCCATGCTTCTTTTAAATCTTTAAACAATAATTCAATAATAAGTCGAATAACACGCATTTCTGTTGGCGTAAATTCACGCCCTTCTACTTTATTGTAAAATTGCCCACCGCCTCCAAAAAAATTATCAACCGCTGTAAAAACCAAGCGAGGTTCCATCACTATCAAAGCACGACTTCTTAATGGCGCAAAACGAACAACATTTAAATTCGTTGGAACATACAGGCTTTGAATATATTCAGAAAATTTTAAAACCTGTATACCTGAAATTGAAATTTCTGCCGAACGTCTAAGAAAATTAAATAAGGAGATCCTGAAATATCTTGCTAATCGTTCGTTGACCATTTCAAGAGTAGGCATCCTGCCCCTAACAATCCGTTCCTGACTATTAAAATCATAGCCTCTAACCCCTACCTTACCTTCCTCTTCATCAGTTTCTGTTTCAACATCCCCATCATCAACACCATGTAACAGTGCATCGATTTCATCTTGTGAAAGTAAGTCTGCTGAGGACATAGCCTAAATACCTCTAATAATAAGTGCGCATAAAACAGTTTTCCTATGCACTTTTATAAATAGTTTAAGCAATGTTACACCCCTTTTAATTCCCATTATTCCTGTTAAACCTTAAATTATTGCATAACAAATGCAGTAAAAAACAAATCGTCCACTTTATTCTTTTTTGTCATTCTATCCATCACTTTCCCCACCTCATCCAACATGGTTGAGCGAAGTGCCTCTTTACCGTCTCTTGTTTTCAAGTTTGCTGCACCCTTTGCACTAATCGCCATTAATAAGTTATTTCGAATCATGGGTTCATGTTTCTTAATCGCTTCTAATGTTTCAGCACCTTTAACTAAAATAGAAACAGAAACTTGAATTAGACTGGCCCCAGACCCCTTTGGAAAATTAACAATTAATGACTGACTAAGGTCATAATAAAGCAGTTCATTTGCAGCCTCAGCCTCCTCATCCTCGACCGCCTCAACAACTTCCGCTTGCTCTCCATCCACCTCAGTATCACCAGCCGCCATAAAATAATAGCCGGCACCGCCACCAACCAACAACAAAATAACTGCAATGATTATAATTATTTTTGAAGATTTTTTCTCTTCACCCTCAACCGCGTCATTCTCCGCCATATTCTTTCCTATTTTAAACCAAGCAAAATAAAGACCAACAAAATAATAGCCTTACAATTCAAACACATAAAATATTATAAAAACTCACCTTTCAGCGTCTAGCCTGAACATAGAATTATAGTGGAAACTATTAATCCCACAGCAGTTTAACTATCTTATCTCCACCCATAAAATAGTTTATCCTTAACTCAACAGCCATACAGAGCAAATCATTCTAGAATGATACGATAACACAAGAAAAAAATCTTTTTAAATACATAAGAAAATCAATACCCCTCTGTTTTAAAAACAAAAAAAGGGAGGTGAAGCATAAGCTTCACCTCCCTTTTTCGGTTACTTAAATTTAAAAAACAGGTCAATTAATTTGACTATATCATCGTTAAGGAATCTCTGATTAAGTTGCTTAGAATTTAATGCAGAAAAAACTGTCGCTATTTTTCACGAAGTGAGGGTAATAGTCGCTCTATTGCATCGATCTTCATGGAAAATACCGGTCGTTTTAGCAAGCTAAAAATAATTTAACTTGATCAGAGGTGCCTTAAGAAGTCGCTCTTAAAAACCCTCTCCAGCAGGAGAGGGCTTAAGAGCTAACAAAATCCACACTTAACGGTGACATAGCCATTAATTTTGACCCAATCATCTCAAAATCTAAAATGCAGATCCAGGCTTAACACCCATTTTTTTCAAAATTATCGCTAGAGGACAAAAACCAGTAAATGCAGCTTGTAACAAATTCAATCCAACAAATCCTGTAAACCATAACCAGTTTATTGAATAAAACACGGCCAGGTTAACACTAATTAAAATAAAAAATCCGGCTACAGCCATTACCCATCGCTCTATACTCATTGTATTTCCTCTATTTTAGGCGAACAACACCCATGACTTTAAGCATCATTCTTTCATAAAAAGGTTCACTAATTCCTTTTCTTATTTTCCGCATAAAATATTTTTCGAAACCTATTTTTGCCACATGTACCCAGCGCCCATGATTTGACCATGTAGTATTTCTTGGCGGAATTTGTGGTACAGCTAAAAATGCAACCCCCGTATCCCCCAAATCAGCCAAACATAATGCACTTAAGCTTGGAATATCAGATGGTTCTTTTCCGGCAAGCTCATCTCGGATATTATGTGCTGTCGCTGTTACCATCGACTCGATCATATAACCTGTTTTAGGCGTTCCTATTGGAATCGGTGTTTTTTCAACGGGAGGCAAGGCCACACAAACACCAACAGAATAAATATTTTTAAACGTTGGGTTACGCTGGTATTTATCGACAAGAACAAAACCTCTTGGGTTGATCAACCCCTCCGCCCCAGCATTTCTCACCGCATCAATGCCTGTAAAAGCAGGGAGCATCATAGAATGTTTAAAAGGGATTTCATGTGTTGCTTTAGTTTCAGAATTTTCATCAACCTCAGTGACATACATCATACCTTCTTCAATTTTATCGACCTTGGCATTAGTCACCCACTTGATGGTCTTATCTCGCAAAGCACTTTCAAGCATTCCTTTGGTATCACCCACACCACCTAAGCCTAGATGACCGATATAAGGCTCTGACGTGACAAAAGTCATTGGTACTTGATCACGAATTTTTCTTTTACGCAATTCAGTTTCCAAAATCATTAAATATTCATACGCTGGCCCAAAACATGAAGCACCTTGAACCGCACCGACGACGATAGGCCCAGGATTTTCCATAAACTCATCCCAGTCTTTTGCTGCAAGCTCTGCATGATCAACATGACAAACTGATGACGTATGTCCTTCAGGCCCTAAGCCAGGCACCTCATCAAAAGCTAAGCGAGGACCTGTTGCAATAATCAAATAATCATAAGCAACGGTTGATCCATCAGCCATCTGAATCTGATTATTTTCAGGATCAACTTTAGTAGCCGCCTTTTGAATAAACTCAATCCCCTTCTTTTTCATAACAGGCGCAAGTTCAATTTTCAGGTCTTCAGGCTTGCGCCACTTAGGCGGGATCCAAGGGTTAGAAGGAACAAAATGGAATGTTGGGGAATCAGAAATACTGATGACATCATGATCTTTACCCACCATTTCTTGCATTTCGTAAGCCATGGGTACACCGCCAATCCCAGCACCTAAGACAACTATTCGAGCCATATTTTTCTCCTCATACGTTATAATAAAAAATGCGCTATTATTATTGTTATGCATTTTTCCAATCAATTCTTCCAAACAAAGAATATTAGCATTTGCTTAAATAGTCAACAAAAAATAAAATTAACTCTTCTTGCAGACTTTAAAAATGAATCTATCCGGCATTCAATTTCGTCTTCTTCTTCTTAGCATTATCCCCCCCCTACTCGTTGTTTCTGCCTTGGCTTATTATTTTATTGTCGCTCATTTTGTTGACCTTGAAAATGCCTTAGAAGAAAAGGGACAAATCACTACAAACCAACTGGCAATTTCAAGTATCTACGGTGTTTTCTCAGCCAATACCGAAGTATTAAATGAAATCACTAGCGCTTTATTGAAAGAAACAGATATTGTCTCAATTCAGATTTTTGATAACCAAGGAAAAACCCTGGCTAAATCAGAACAAACACCCCTACCTTCAACTGAAGAACTGATATTTTTTCAACGTTCGGTTAACATTCACTCATTTCCTAAAAAGAACAATGAATCAATTGCCTTATTACTTGACCAACGTCCGAGTCACGCAATAAAAACAATTGGACGGGTTAAGGTGACCCTGTCATTAGAAAACACCCATAAAAAACAAAAAACTTACCTTATCAACAGCCTGTTACTCATTTCTATGGGAATAAGCTGGAGCATTTTAATTGCTATCTGGTTAAGCCGAACCATAAGCCGTCCCATTATTAGTCTGACTAAAACAGCAAACGCACTGGCAAATGGCGACATGAATGCCAGAGCCCGTCATTCCAATACCGCTGAAATAGGTGTGCTGGTTCAAAGTTTCAACTCTATGGCTGAAAGAGTCCAGCAAACACAAAGTCATTTATTAAACCAAGTGAATACCGCCGTTAGCGAACTAAACAAAACATTAATCAGTTTAGAGGATAAAAACAAATCGCTTGAAAAAACCACACAATTAGCGGTTACTCAAAATAAGACCAAGTCTCAATTTATTGCTCATATAAGCCACGAAATACGCACCCCAATGAATGGTATTCTAGGCTTTATTGAACTGCTTACTAAATCATCATTATCACTACAACAGTTAGACCAGGCTCAGCTTATTAAGACATCAGCCAGTAACCTTTTAACTATTGTTAATGAAATTCTCGATTATTCAAGCCTTGAAACGGGCAATTTTAAAGTCACTCTATCAACCTTTAACTTTAGAGAAATTATAGAGAATTGTGCTAGTATCATCACGCCAATATCTGGAAATGTCCAGGTTATTATTGATATTGACAATACAATACCCAGTCTTATTACAACCGATCCTAATCGATTACAGCAGGTTATTACCAATTTATTAGGTAATGCCAATAAGTTTACTAAGCAAGGGCATATTATTCTTCGTTGCCGCAAGCACTCTGATCACTCAGTGTTTATTTCTGTTTCTGATACTGGACTGGGTATCCATCAAAATAAAATCAATAATTTATTTCAACCCTTTAAACAACTCAATGAATACACGGTTGATAATAAGCTTGGTACAGGGCTTGGTTTAACCATTTCAAAAAACATCATTAAAAGGCTTAAAGGTTCCATTGGTGTTTGTAGCCAATATACAACGGGCTCAACCTTTTGGATAACCCTCCCTGTTCAATTATCAAGCCCTGAACCTACACCGCTTAAACACCAGTACTTTATTGTTGTCGACCCTTTTAAACTAAGAAGAAAAGCATTTGTTAAACAACTTATTTTTCTTGGATATACGGTGCTTGACATCGATTCCATTGACAATCTTAACAATCAGAAAATTGTACCCTGCGACCTGCTTTTTTATGCAAAAAAAGATGAATTCAGTTTATCAGAAAACCTATTAGAAAAAATACACGCGTTAGTGGCTGGCCCCACTATTTATATTACACATTCCAGCCTAACCAATACGAAAGCTAATTGCTTATCTTTACCTTGCCGTTCTAGTCACTTAAAAAGCATTATAAAGAACCAGCTAAGTCCTATTTTAGACGTGCCTCTTCTGACTCGCCAGCCAACCAAGAATCAACGAAATGAAATCTCTATTTTTATTGCCGATGATAACGAAATTAACAGGCTTTTATTACAGTCCCAACTCAAAGATTACTGTAACAATATTACCCTAGCAATTGATGGCAAGTCGGCTCTAACTTATTTACAAAAATACAAATATGATCTTATCTTGCTTGACTTACAAATGCCGTTCTATAGTGGCTTAGAGCTTATTAAAATACTTAAACAAGCAAACGCTCTAAACCATGATTCACCTGTTATTGCAATCACTGCCCACGCTCAAAGTCACCAGCGAAAAAAACTAATTAAAGCTGGATTTGATGAGTGCCTGATAAAACCTATTTTAATGGATCAACTGGAAGAGATACTCAGTCTATGGCTTCCAGAGTCTAATCTGGAAAATACCAATACGAGTATTAACAGCAATGATTATGTTCCTGCTTTACTACAAAGAACATCACAAAATACAGCATTGGCATTAAATATATTTAACAAGCTATTCACCGAACTACCAGAACAATCTTTATTAATTGACCAGGCTTTAAAAGCAAATAACCTTCACCTAGCACAAGAAATCACCCACAAACTCCATGGCTCAGTCAGTTTCTGTGGTTTTTCTGATATTCAGCAACTAGCTTATAATTTGGAAGCCTGTTTTCCTGAAAATGATAGTCAGTTAATTCGATTTAACTTTGAGCAGCTTAAAAATAAAATCATTAATTTTAGTAAACAAAAAGATTTAATATTACAACAGCTTCAATCTTAAAACAGACTTGCAATAAATACTTTTTATAGTGAGAGCAATCCCAATAAATAATCACGCTAATAACCGTCATTCCCGAAACTTTTAATCGGGAATCCATACACGCACATAGATTCCTGCTAAGAACCTGCAGGAATGACGATTGCTCAGTTCAGGTGTAAATATATTGGGATTGGTATTACATACAAATTACAGGTTGATTAAAAAACCAGGATTTTCGGGACGGACTCCGCTCACCATTGAGGCAGTTTATGGCCGTGATTGCGGACTGAAGTCCGCTCTACCGTTTTTAAGCTGTGGTTAGTTAAACTTTTTTCTTGTCATGCTGACATCATGCTATAAACTTTATCGGCCTTTTATCTTTTCTAATAAAACCACAAAACTTGTTAGCAGTATAGCGCCCAATACCACCCCGACCGAAACCAGCATATTATTAAGCAACTCAGGATTTAGCAGTAATATTCCACCTAAACCCAGCATCATACTGCCTGATAATAACTTTAATATACGCCCTTCTTTTTCCGAAATTTTCTTCTTTCCTAATGTGACTGTAAATAACAACACAATAAATAACAACGGAATAATATAAACAACATTATAAAAAGCCAAATACAGGTAATACTGCGCGTTCGTTAGTTCGTTCAACGTTAACACTCGGGTATACACCATTGGCAATCCAGCAGTACACAATAGTTCGTAGCTATTAGCTGCGATAGCTAAAACCATTGTGGCAACAATCATCGTTGGCCAACTTCCACTTTGAGTCAGTGTCCGCATTCTGACAAATAGCCTAGATCTAGCCGAATCAGATAAAGATAATGAAACACCTTGTTTAAAATAGAAAAAATCTTTGATATTAAGACTTCCAAAAAATATCGCGATCATTCCTGCAATAGCTGTTATTAACATTAATTGCTCTGAAATTAAAAACAGATTAAGCCAAGCACTCATAAACAAAAAATACATCAGTCCTGAACACAAAACAAAGGTTCCCCCAATAACTAGCATTCTTAATCGACTGCGCTGATTAACCATTAAACTTAGTAAAAAAAACAGAATAAAAAAAGCACAAGGATTAAATGCATCAAGAGCCGCTATCAATAAAGTAAACACTGGCAAAGAAAGATCTTGATAATGCATAGACCCAAAGCCAGGAATATTAAAATTTTCTTGTTTTTTTGTCAGTTGATCATTGTTATCAGTATGGCAAGCTAGCAATTTATCTTGCAACTCTTTTCCTGAGCTTTCTGCATCCTCATAACCAACTATCATCTGATTACAAAAAATAAAAGCAGGGACTGAGTTTGCTGGTTGTTGTAATTCAGTCGCCATTTGCAAATAACGCTGTTTATTCGACTTACTCCCTACCAAATCATAACTTTTTAGAGTTAGCCAAGGATACGTCGTAGCTAATTTATTAATAAAAGGCTTGGCTTCTATACAGTGGGGACAATATCTAGACCAAAAATAATAAAGAGTCACCTGATTTGAACGCTGGTGTTCAGCAGTGATACTTTCTGCATTGGCATAACTTGATGGCAATACAGTTAAAAAAAACAATAATCCAAAAATAGCTTTAATATTATTAAAATTTATTTTGATACTCATCATCTAATTCCTTCAAATGCTGTAACTTCTGGGAAATCTTTATTTCCAAACCTCTTGATACTGGGTGATAATATTTTGTCTCAGACATTTCATCAGGAAAATAATTTTCACCTGCCGCATAAGCTTCTGACTCATTATGGGCATAACGATATTCTTTTTTATAGCCTAATGATTTCATTAACTGGGTCGGTGCATTTCTTAAATGAATCGGCACACCTAAGCTAGCACTCTGCCTGACATCACTCATTGCCTGATTATAAGCCATATAAACAGCATTACTTTTAGGTGCACAAGCCAGATAAATAACTGCTTGGGCTAAAGCCAGCTCCCCTTCCGGACTCCCCAATCGTTCCTGCGCTTCCCAGGCATTAATAGTAATTTCCAGCGCCCTTGGGTCTGCATTACCAATATCTTCTGAGGCTATTCTTACAATTCTTCTGGCCAGGTATGCTAAATCACAACCGCCATCAATCATTCGACATAACCAATAGAGCGAAGCATCAGGTGAACTTCCTCTGACTGATTTATGTAATGCCGAAATTTGATTATAAAACTCTTCACCTTGTTTATCAAAACGCCGGACGCCGCCAGAAAGCACCTCCCTGGCAATATCTTCAGTAATGACATCACTGTCATTGGCGGCAGCAAGCTCAACAGAAATTTCCAATAAATTGAGTAATCGCCTGGCATCACCATCCGCAGTACTCGCAAATTGTTGCTTTAATTCATCCGTTATTTTTATATCTAAACTTGCTAATCCTCTCTCTTTATCTAATAAAGCCTTATTTAAAACTTCAATTAAATCATCCTGAGTTAAAGCATTAAGCACATACACCCTGGCTCTGGATAATAAGGCGTTATTAAGTGCAAACGAAGGATTTTCTGTAGTTGCGCCAATAAAATAAAAAGTGCCATCTTCAACATGAGGTAAAAAAGCATCTTGCTGGGATTTGTTAAACCGATGAACTTCATCAACAAATAAAACCGTACGTTTATTGTGCTGCAGTAGCGTTTTTTTTGCATCTGCAACCGCCGCACGAATTTCCTTTACTCCCGCCAGAACAGCAGAAATTGAAATAAACTCAGCCTCAGAATGCCTGGCGATCATTCTGGCTAAAGTTGTCTTACCCGTCCCAGGAGGCCCCCAAAAAATCATTGAATGCAAGTGCCCTGATGAAACAGCTTCATACAAAGGTTTACCTGGCTTTAAAATATGTTTTTGGCCAATATAATCATCCAATAACACAGGCCGCATTCGATCTGCCAGAGGTTTGTTAATATCATCAAACATAAATTTAGTCCGTTAATACTGTTTTTGAAAATTAATTTTCAAAAACATCAACACCTTCTGGGGCTACAAATTCAAAAATACTGGATTCTAATTCAGGGTTTATTTTTACCTGACTAAAATAAATACGGGTTAATTGGCCAAAATTGTCGCTAAGTTCCATCCCGCCTAAAACGCCATCACTCAGACCGATAAGAATATATTTAAACCCACTATCCTCATTTTTTGGTGATAATTTGATCCAAAGTAAATCCTCATCAATCCCTTGTTGCTGGATGATAAAATTCTCTTCCAGTTCGATATCACCACTTAGCAACATAGCAGGTGTTGCACCTAACGAATCATCTAGTTTTTTGATGGTGACCTGTTCTAAATCAGCATCATAAAACCAGACTTTTCCAACATTGGATATAATTTCCTGAATAAACGGTTTTTTATAACTCCAGCGAAATTTACCGGGTCTGCTTAAATAAAACTCACCTTCACTGGTTTGCTCTGCTTGCCCACTTTCATTTAAAACAACTTGTTTAAAGTCTGCTGTTAAAGAGGCGGTTGATGCTAAAAATGATTTTAATTGCATAACAGGCGTTTGCTCTGCATTAGCAACGATTGCCATCATTAAAAGCACAAGAAATGATAAAGGTTTGATTGTTTTATCTAGCATAAAATATTATTTTGGATGAAAATCGGATTCAACTCTAAAGGTTTAAACAGCACAATTGATGCGCTTCCTATTTTGTCTCTATGATTAAAACTGAGCTTATTGCTCTAAAATATCCAGCCCAGCCTCATCAGAGACCACTCTTTGTCCTTCAAGTTCCCCACGTTCCAGCCCTACAAAATCAAACAACTCAGTATCGGCCATTTGTGAGGGCGAAATATGTTTCAAACTTGAAAAAATAGTTTCTAATCGCCCAGGAAATTGCTTATCCCAGCCGGTTAACATTACTTTCATTGCTTGACGTTGCAAATTTTCTTGAGAGCCGCATAAGTTGCAAGGAATAATAGGAAAATCTTTAATTTCAGCATATTTAGCAATGTCTTTTTCCTTACAATAAGCTAACGGCCTAATCACAATATTTTGCTTATCATCACTTAACAGTTTTGGCGGCATCGCCTTTAGCTTACCCGCATAAAACATATTTAAAAAATAAGTTTCTAAAATATCATCTCTATGATGTCCTAATGCAATTTTAGTTATATTGTGTTCTTTAGCAAAGCGATACAAAGTCCCCCTACGCAGTCGAGAGCATAGACTACACGTTGTTTTCCCTTCAGGGATGACTCGCTTAACCACACTGTATGTATCCTGTTCAATAATATGAAAAGGCACTTCGATAGACGACAGATATTCAGGCAGAATATGTTCAGGAAAACCGGGTTGTTTTTGGTCTAAATTGACAGCGAGGATTTCAAAATTAACAGGGGCAGTTTTTTGTAAATGCAACAAAATATCAAGCATAGCAAAAGAATCTTTGCCGCCAGAGAGACAAACCATTATTTTGTCGCCTTCTTCGACCATATTATAGTCGGCGATGGCTTGACCTACATCTCTTCGCAGTCTTTTATGTAATTTGTTGAATTCGATTTTAGATTTTTTTTCTGAGGCAGGCATTTTTTTAAGAGCAGGTAAAAGACTAAAGGCTAAAGGAAGAACATAAGAGCAAAAGCAGATAAGGCCAAAGAAAGAGCTTAAATCATTGCTCTTCCTTTAGCCTTATGCCTTTAGCCTGCTCTTAATCAGAATATCGCTGGAAGATTAACGTTGCGTTAGTTCCACCAAAACCGAAGCTATTAGACATAATAGTGTTTAATTTCACATTATCTTGTCTTTCTCTGACTAGAGCAATACCTTCTGCTCCAGGATCTAGCTGATTAATATTTGCAGATGCGCTTAAGAAGTTTTCTTGCATCATCAATAATGAATAAATTGACTCATTAACACCTGCCGCACCTAATGCATGGCCTGTTAATGATTTTGTTGAACTCACACTTGGCACATTACCGTCACCAAAAACAGTCCGCAAAGCTTCTAATTCACGAGTATCACCAACTGGCGTACTGGTTCCATGGGCATTAATATAATCTATATCACCATTAACGGTTGCCATTGCTTGTTGCATACAACGAACCGCCCCTTCTCCCGAAGGTTGAACCATATCATAGCCATCTGAGGTTGCACCATAGCCCACTAACTCAGCAATAATATTAGCACCACGCGCCAAAGCATGCTCTAGCTCTTCAATCACTAACACACCACCACCGCCAGCGATAACAAAACCATCACGGGTTTCATCATAAGGTCTTGAAGCTGTTTCAGGAGCATCATTATATTTTGACGATAAAGCACCCATTGCATCAAATAATACAGACATTGACCAATGCAGTTCTTCACCACCACCTGCAAAAACCACATCCTGCTTGCCTAATTGAATAAGCTCCATCGCATGACCAATACAATGCGCACTGGTTGCACAAGCTGAACTGATTGAGTAGTTCACGCCTTTAATTTTAAACGGGGTCGCTAAACAGGCGGTATTAGTACTCGACATAGTACGAGGGACCATATAAGGCCCAACACGTTTAACGCCTTTTTCTCTTAAAATATCAGCTGCGGCAACCACGTTTGAGGTTGAAGGACCACCCGATCCCATCACAATGCCTGTGCGAAAATTTGATACTTGATCTTCAGATAACCCCGAATGATCAATCGCTTGTTGCATAGCAATATAGTTAAAGGCAGCACCATCACCCATAAAGCGTTTAACTTTACGATCGATAAATTCATCCAGGTCAATATCTACGGAGCCATGAACATGACTTCTAAAGCCCATTTCTTCATAGACATCAGCATGAACAATGCCTGATTTACCCAGTTTTAGAGATTCTATGACTTCATCGCTATTATTCCCAATACTAGAAACAATACCTAATCCTGTTACAACGACTCTTTTCATTATTATTCCTCTAGAAATCTTTAGTAGATGTAAATAATCCAACTTTTAAATCAGTTGCTTGATAAATAACCTTACCATCGACTTCCATCGTAGCATCAGCAATTCCCATCACCAATTTACGCATAATCACTCGTTTTAGATCTAATTTGTAAGTCACTTTTTTAGCCGTAGGTAAAACTTGTCCAGTGAATTTCACTTCACCACAACCTAAGGCACGACCTTTACCTGGACCACCCGCCCAACAAAGCCAAAAACCAATTAATTGCCACATAGCATCTAAGCCTAAACATCCTGGCATCACTGGATCGCCTTGAAAATGGCAATCAAAAAACCACAAATCAGGCGTTATATCTAGCTCAGCAATAATTTCACCTTTACCGTACTTTCCACCTTCATCAGTAATTTTTATGACACGATCCATCATTAACATGGGTGGAAGTGGTAATTGTGCATTATCAGGGCCATAAAGCTCCCCACTACCAGATTTCAGTAACTCTTCACGCGTAAAACTCTGCGGCTTATCCATCAAATATCTACCTGATTAATTCTTATTATATATAAATAGACAGATATTATACCTTGCACATTCTCTCTACGTAAATTTTTAGTGCACAAGAACATTAGCTTTTTTTTATTTACACCTGTTCAACAGAGCTCTCGCTACACAACACACTTATTTAGGAAGTACTTCTTTCATAAAATCTTTCATGGTTAAAATATTCTTTTTTAATTTCTTTTGATAAATAAGAGCATACGTTAAAACAGCCGAGACATAAGCCCTTGTTTCTTTAAAAGGAATGGTTTCAACCCAAATATCAGCCGCTAATGTATTACCTGCTGGCAACCAGCGTTTTACACGATGTGGTCCCGCATTATATGCCGCCGCTGCCAATGCATAATGTCCATTAAACTGATTTAATAATTGTTTGTAATAATACGAACCATATCTAAGATTAGTCGTGGGATTTAACAACCCTTTCTTGCCGCGCCATTTGTCTTTTAACTCTCGGGCAATTTGCTGCCCAGTTCTAGGCATTATTTGCATTAAACCTCTCGCCCCGACAGGTGATTGTGCATTTTTATTAAACGCGCTTTCTCTACGAATCAAACCAAAAATAATGGCTGGGTTTAATTTTTGATCTTTAGCATTTTGTTGCACTTGAGCCTTATAGGCCAATGGGAACCGTACCGTGACATCATCCCAATATTTAGCTTTTGCCAGGGTAAAAATAGCCACTTGCTTCCACTTAAGTTCCTCGGCATATTTAGCGGCCAACAATATTTGTTTTTTATCCAGTTTTTTGACCGCATACCACCATTGCCTTTTAGCTTCTCTTTCCTTGTTAACCGCAAGCAATTCAGAGACAACCATAAAATCCTTTCGGTTTTTAAATCGTCTAAACATTTCAGGCATCACCTGAATAGGATTGTCAGATAACTGATAATCTTTATTCAACTTTTCAGCTGACAAATAGCCATAAAAACTTCTCTCTGTTGCCAAATTAGAATAAATAAAACTGGCAACCTTAGGTTTTTCACTATTTTCATAGGCTCTGGCTAACCAATATCGCCACTTTTCCTTTTTCTTAAACTCTTTACTTAAAGCCTCTATCGACTCTTTGACTCCTGACCAATTCTGCGCTCTTAAAGCTGTTCGTATCCGCCATTCTTTTGTTACCTCATCAGGTTCAGTTAACTGGCTTAGCCGTCCATAAGCCTTATCATCTCGCCTATAGGCTAATGACATAGCCAGCCGCTGCTCAATACGCTGAACGGTTGCCTCATTAATGGTAAATTCTTTTTTCCTTGTATCCCAAAGGTCAATCGCTTTAGCCAGGTTCTTACTTGCCATCCGATCAATACCATGAGCAAAAATCAACCCCGCCTGAGCAATCTTTTTATCTATTCCTTTCTGTTTGACAATAAGCGATGGATTAGAGTGTACTTTTAACCAAAGCTGAGCAACTTTCTTATCCTTTTTGCCCATCAACCCCATGACATACTTAGCAACCTTGAATTTCTTTTTGCTAATCGCCGCATCAAATCGCTGCCAAAGCATCTCCTTAGTTAAGTATTTTGACCCTAGCAACACTTTAAAAATAGGATCACACTCATTTGGTTGGGACTTTGGCTGAACCCACAGTTTTTTAGCGCCGGCTAAAGCCTCACTTTTCGCCCCCATATTATATTTGGCACGATAGTAATGACACTGTAATTTAGTATTTTTGGTCTTTTGATATTGCTCAATAAATTCAGGCCAGTTTTTTTGTTTAGCCAGATAAATTTGCCATTTATACTTTAATAACCCTGCATAACGACTATCTTTGTAATACCTTAAAAAATTTTTAATTTCTTTACTATCGGCAAGGTTCTTTTTTAACCACTGATATTGTATATAAGGGTATAAAGGATAATACTTTAAGACATCATCTCGGCTAAAAGATATAGGCGAGCCCCCCTTTCTAATGCTCTTTTCAGCGGATAAGAATGCCTTTCTCTGCTCTTCCAGTGATAATTTAGACGCCACTGAAACCTGTATTGGCATTATAAAAACCAACAAAAATAGTATTTTTTTTATCATAATTAAATTAAAACAAAAATGTAGTTTTCCTATTGTCCATCAGACCGTTATAATTCCCAGCTTGATTTCGTTTAAATAAATAAAATAAAGTGCCTCGCAACAAGCCTTCAGTTTCAAAACACACACAATATTCATGGAATACTATCTATGAAATAGCACTTGAGCACAAGAAAGAACTTTTTAATGCACACTGGATTGCCATTTTAGCGACCATTGCCAGTGTTCCTGTTCCTCTTCTGATGCCCCTTTTAGTGGATGAGGTGTTATTAAACAATCCTGGCAACATCACCTCAACCATTAACCTGTTCATTCCTTTGCAATGGCAACAGCCCACCCTTTATATTGCATCCGTCTTACTCTTTAGTTTATTGCTCAGAATGGTTGCCATTATTTTTAATATCATTCAGGGCCGCCAATTCACCTTTATTTCTAAAGATATTATTTTTCGTATCCGTAAAGATATTATCACTCGCCTACAAAATATTTCCATGTCGGAATATGAAAGTTTAGGGACTGGTGCGGTTGTTACTCATCTGGTCACCGATCTTGATACGCTGGATAACTTCATTGGCACTACCATTAGTAAATTACTGGTTGCGAGCCTAACGATTCTGGGTACTGCCATTATTTTGTTATGGATGCATTGGCAGTTAGGGTTATTTATTTTATTACTCAACCCACTGGTGATCTATTTTGCCAAAAAAATTGGCTCTCGAATCAAAAACCTTAAAGCAAAAGAAAACTCAGCCTATGGTATTTTTCAACAATCTTTAACTGAAACACTGGAAGCCATTCATCAGATTCGTGCCAGCAACAGAGAAAAACATTATTGCCAACAACTGATTGAATCCGCGCAAACAGTTAAATCTCATTCCACTGCATTTGCCTGGAAAAGTGATGCTGCGGGCCGCTTAAGCTTCCTGGTTTTTCTGTTTGGCTTCGATATCTTTAGAGCAACCGCCATGCTCATGGTGATTTATTCAGACCTTAGTATAGGTCAAATGTTAGCCGTTTTTGGTTATCTATGGTTTATGATGGCGCCTGTACAAGAAATCCTCAGTATTCAACATGCTTTTTTTGCAGCGAAAGCGGCCTTAAATAGAATTAACAGCCTATTCGCATTGCAACAAGAACCACAATACCCTCATCTTCACAATCCATTTTCTAAGCATAAAACAGTCTCTATTTCTATTAAAAACCTGCATTTCAGCTATAAAGATGAACCTGTTTTAAATGGCATTAATTTATCCATTGCTGCGGGTGAAAAAGTCGCCTTAGTCGGTGCCAGTGGCGGTGGAAAATCCACCCTTGCACAAACCATCATTGGCTTATACCCACCGAATAAAGGCATGATTTATTTTAATCAGCAACCCATTAACGAGATTGGCCTTGAAGTTGTTCGTGAACATGTCGCCACTGTGTTACAACATCCTGCTTTATTTAATGACTCCATCAGAGCCAATCTTACCTTAGGCCGAAAAGTTACGGACCAGTCATTATGGAAAGCTTTAGAAATAGCCCAACTTAAACCGACGGTTGCAGAACTAGATAATGGCTTAGATACCATTGTAGGCAGACAAGGCATGCGACTTTCTGGCGGCCAGCGCCAGCGTCTTGCTATTGCTCGCATGATAGTGGCCAAACCCAGCGTGGTTATTTTAGATGAAGCGACTTCTGCTCTGGATACCCATACTGAGAAAAAATTACACAAAGCTTTAGCTCATTTTTTAAAAGGCAGAACGACCATTATTATTGCCCATCGGCTCAGCGCCGTTAAACAGGCAGATCATGTCTATGTGTTTGAAGAAGGTAAAATATGCGAACAAGGACAGCATGCAACTTTAATTAATAACAAGGGGCTTTATGCAAAACTTTATGGCGAATACCAATAATGATTGAAAAGTACGATTTACATTGTCACTCCACTGCCTCTGATGGTTCATTAACACCGACTGAAGTGGTTGAACGCGCACATCAACAAGGCGTATCTTCACTCGCTTTAACAGATCACGATACCATTAATGGACAAGCTGAAGCGGCTGAAGCGGCAGCGGCTAATGGTATTAATTTTATTCCAGGCATAGAAATCTCTACCACCTGGGAAAATAAGTGTTTCCATATTGTCGGCCTTAATATTGATCCTAAAAACCCAACACTTGTATCTAATATTAAAAACCTGCAAACACTTCGAACAGAACGAGCAAAAAAAATTGCTCATAAATTAGAAAAAAGACGGGTTCCTAACGCCTATGAGTCCGTTATTAAAGCAGCAAAAGGTGGCATGGTCACTCGTGCGCATTTTGCAAAGTTTCTACTTGACAATAACTATGTCACTACCCAACAACAAGCATTTGATCGCTATTTAGGCAAAGGAAAAACAGCCTTTGTTTCAACGACCTGGGCGGATCTCCATGACGCTATCGACTGGATTAACCAGGCGGGTGGTGTTGCGGTCGTTGCCCACCCATTACGTTATAAATTAACGGCTAGCTGGATGAGACGTTTTTTAACGTCCTTTAAAGAGATGGGCGGACAAGGCATTGAAGTCGTCACGGGTCGAAGTTCAGCTGAAGAAATAAGGCGCGCAATGACTTACGCCAATCAATTTCAATTGGCAGCCTCTGTAGGATCAGATTTTCACACCCCAGAAAACCAGTGGGTAGACTTAGGGCGACTAGCCCCGTTACCAGATAATACCCAAGCTATTTGGGAGTTATTTTAAAGCATGAAGGTTTAAAGAAGCTCTTCTACCTTTAAACCTGTCGAACCAAATTAAAACGCATGATTAGCCATCAAATCCTCACACTTCAATTAACTAAACTTGCTATACTGCGCGCACAAATTTAGGAGTCTAATACTATGTCAGAATTTAATAACGTTACCATTATCAAAAAAGCCAATGTTTATTTTGACGGCAACGTCAGTAGCCGCACAGTCAATTTTGCAGATGGATCAAGTAAAACACTTGGCTTTATGTTACCTGGTGAATATACCTTTAATACTGCAGATAAAGAGTTGATGGAAATCATTGCAGGAGACCTGCAAATATTATTACCAGAATCTGATGAATGGCAGACAATTAAAGGGGGGGAGTCTTTTAATGTACCTGCAAATGCTAAATTTACAGTCAAGGTTCAATCACCTACTGATTACTGCTGTTCATATATTCAATAGTTTTTTATAGCTTTATACAAGGCTCAGGTTGATTTAATTGTAGGGCGGACTTTAGTCCGCCATATAGGCAGTTTATGACAGTCATTGCGGACTGAAGTCCGCCCTACAATTCTTAACCTGTGTTTAGTTAAGGAACCTCTGATTAAGCTGATTAGAGTTTAGCGCAGAAAAAACTGTCACTATTATTCACTAAGTGAGCCGTAATAGCACGCCTATTGCGCCGATCTTGGTGGAAAATATCGGCCGTTTTAGCAAGCTAAAAATAATTGGACTTGATCAGAGGACTCCTTAAGAGCCATATAAAATTGTTTGTTCTGCGACAAGATCAAGAGCAGTCGAGGTCAATAAACTCCGCCTACCTTTACACCCCCAACACAGGGCAAAGTTAAAATGGAAAAAATTGCTATTTTTGTTGATGTCCAAAATATTTACTACACCACTCGCCAGCAATATCATCAACAGTTTAATTACAAAGCGTTTTGGGATAAAGCAACAAACAACAAACAAGTCGTTGCCGCTTTCGCTTATGCTATTGATCGAGGCGATACTAAGCAACGTGCTTTTCAAAATGCACTTAAAAATATTGGTTTTCAGATTAAGTTAAAGCCCTATATTCAGCGCAAGGATGGCTCCGCCAAAGGTGATTGGGATGTGGGGATTACGCTAGATGTTATCGAACTTGCCGCTACAGTAGATACTGTTATCTTATTATCAGGGGATGGGGATTTTGATTTATTATTACAGAAAGCTCGCCAGGTTTATAAGACCAAAAGTATTGTTTATGGAGTTAACGCTTTAACGGCTCCCAGTTTGATCAATTCATCAGATCAATTTATTGCTATTGGAAATGAATTTTTAATGTAATCAATAACCCAGTCAGTCCTCACAACAAGGTAGGGTTTTATCTATTTTGTTTTATTCTGTTTAATACTTCTTGAAAATCACCTTTTATGATTTTCACACTGCAAGCAATCATCAAGTTTATCGGGAGTTCAAAGTCTTCTATTATTCGCTGATGGTTATCAACAATAAATTCCTTAAAGTTATTCTTTTCATCTGCATTAAACTTAGAGGCATAGCTTCCTGTATCCACCATATAGCCATACACGTCCTTTCCTAGAGCGACTGCATACCCAACTTCCCAAACTGTTCCGCTATCGGCCTCTTTACCCCTAAATGGGTTTAAATTCGCAATAACAATGTCACAATCATCAAGCATTTTTTTATTGGCATAAAAAATAGCCTCTGCCATTTTATGAGGAGCGCTAGCCTCTATCGCATTATCTAAAGGGTAAAAACCAGAAAAACCATATTCTTCACATAATGCTGAAAGCCTAGTGCCAATTTCCTTAGCATCCAACTCAAAAACATCAGGGCCAGCAATATATATTTTTAGTTTATTCTTAACACTATTCACTTTTAATTATTAATCATAAGATAAGGAACCCTTTCGAAAACTAAAGCAAAGATATCTCTGTTAAGGAAGCTCTGATTAAGTTAGTTAGAATATAGTGTTTATTCTAAAGTAAATAACTTATCAAAATTTGCTATTTCCAGAATCTTTCTAACTTCAGGCTTTGCATTCTTGATCCGCACAGCATTTTTTGCTTCACCGACCTTATCTCGCAATACCAATAACATCCCTAGAGCCGAACTATCAAGATAATCGACCTTAGTCATATCAACTATAATTGTATTAACACCACTTTCCGCAAGCTCCGTTGCTTTACGAAAATCTTGATGAATATCAAAGTCAAAACGCCCCGAAATATTAATAGTTAATATTTTTGAAGCTGTATTTAACTGTGTATCTAATGCCATTATTTAATTCCTATTTTTATATTCTATTAAAACAAATCAATTTCACCTTCTTCCATTGAAGATTGAGAAACCGCTTTCTTCTCTTTTTTTATACCCCATTGTGCCTTCATGTCATTTAAACGCACACTACCTTGATCTAACTCATCAACCCAAAAAGGGGTATCCCCTGTTTTAAATGCACCAAGGCCAATACTCAGCTCATCACTCATTGCTTGAAAGTGTTGGGTATTTAACTCCAAAAACTCAATCATCTGCCTGGCCATATCTTCAAATTGTAAGCCTCTCACCGCATGACCTACACTTGAATCTATTTGGTCAGTGATATTAGACACCTCAGATATTTTAATAGCTATATCATCATTCATTTTGCCAATGTCTGCCATCATTCCATCAATATTTGATTTTGAGGTAATGGCAACATTCATATCTTTTGATGCCATTTTCTCAATCATATCGTGAGCCAAGTTAATATTTTTCTTAGATGCATTAACAACGACCCTGATTTCTTCACTAAATTTATCAGAATTTCTGGATAAATTACGAACCTCATCAGCCACAACAGCAAAGCCTCTACCTGCTTCACCTGCCCTAGCAGCTTCAATTGCAGCATTTAATGCCAACAAATTCGTTTGATCAGCAATCCCTTGAACATCTGTTAAAAGTTTTTCGACCTGAGACATATGTTCGCCAACATCATTGATGACTCCCACCATTTCCATACTTTGCTTACTAATTAACAAAATATGCTCAATAAAAAACTTAAGGACATTATCTGTTTCCTCAGCAAACTTAGTAAAATTTAAACCTTCATCCGTTGAGTCAGCACTTTCGCCCAAACTATTCATCAAGCTATGAACAACCTCTGATTGCCCTGAGGTTAAGGTATGTAAACTATTAAAACTTCCTGACATGGTACCGACTGCATCTGCTACAACCGTTTTTAATTGTGCTAATTCCTCATGAAATACTGCTATTTCCTGCTGCATACACGCGTCAACACCTGAAACATATTGGTCAATGGCTGTCTTTAATAAATCTTCATGCTCATCGACATCTTGACCCGATTCACCCTCATCCGTTTGAGCGCTATAAATATAATATAAACATATAAAAAAAATGACGGGTAAAGCTATCCAGTAAAGAATCTCTATTGCTATAAAAAGTGGCAATAACATTGTTATTAAAAATAACACCAGAGGAAACCAAACTACTTTTAAAAAAACCATTTTTACCTTTTCAAGCTAAAGCTAAAATTTTTGTCGCGACCTTGTCTAATGGTACAACATGATCAGCGGCCCCTAGTTTAAATGCCTCACCAGGCATCCCCCAAACAACACTACTCGCTTCATCCTGAATAATATTAATCGAGCCAGCATCTTTCATTTCTTTCATTGCTTTTGCTCCATCAGCCCCCATTCCCGTCAACATCACACCAATCGCATTACTACCTACATTTTGTGCAACCGACCGAAACATAACTTCAACTGAGGGTTTATGTCTATTTACCGCGGGGCCATCATTCAATTGGCAAATATATCTGGCTCCATCCCTAATCACTAATAGATGCTGATCACCAGGCGCAATATAGATATTACCCGCTAAAATCTGTTGGCCATTTTGAGCAATGCATACTGTCATTTCTGTTGCTTCATCAACATGTTTGGCAAATGATTTACTAAAGGCTGCGGGCAAATGTTGAGAAACAACAATGGCGGGTGTCGTACGAGGCAAGCCAGAAACCATTTCTTTAAGTGCTTCAGTTCCACCTGTTGAAGAACCCAGAGCAATAATCTTATCTGTTGTTCTAAAATGCTTTTTTGCTGAAGAAGCTTTTAAAATAGCATCAGCAGAGTGTTTTTCAGGGGCAGAACGAATAGATTTTTGAACAACGGGCTTATTTTCAAGTGTTCGTACATGGGCTTTTGCCGCCATCTTCACTTTAGCAATAATGTCGTCAGCATACTCATTAAGTGAATTTGAAACATCAACCTTAGGTTTAGCGACAAAATCAACCGCTCCAAGTTCTAATGCTTCTAAAGTAACCGCCGCCCCTTTCTCGGTAAGCGTCGAAATCATGACCACAGGCATGGGTCTTAAGCGCATCAAATTACGCAAAAAAGTTAATCCATCCATTCTGGGCATTTCAATATCTAATGTCAGTACATCAGGCTTGAGTTTTTTAATTTTGTCTCTGGCAACCAAAGGGTCAACTGCTGTGCCAACGACCTCTATATCCTCAGATGAATTAAAAATCTGTGTCAGCATCTGCCTAATTAACGCTGAATCATCGATAATTAATAGTCGTATTTTTTTACTCATCCATTAAATTCCTAAAACAATTCTATATCACTTTCTACAGGTATATCTTTAATTGATTTACGATACTGTTTTTCGCGTGAAGCAATCGTATCATTATGTAAATCTTTAATTTTTTTCATCTTAACTTTCCCTGTCGCAGGGAAATAAATAACTTTTCGAGGATAAATATCCCCTAAATTTTCAGAAACTAGCTTCAATGCTTCTGTATCAACATATTCTAGTGCAAATTCAATATTTTTTAACCCAATATCACCTAGAGTAGGAATAATTTTCCCCCCGCCAAAAAGCTTAACTTCCAAATTTTTCCTTTTGCCACCATTCGCTAAAATCATATTAATTAAATGTTCCATGGCATAGTTTCCATAACGTGTTGCATTTCCAACAACCGCCTCTGCGCCCGCACTTAATTTATGCTCTGTTGTCTCTGGCAACATAAAATGATTCATTCCTCCTATTCCAGACTCTACATCTCGAATACAGGCAGATATACAAGAGCCTAAAACCGTTGTAATACTTTCATTTTCTAATGTTACATAGTATTCACCAGGTAAAATCTTAGCACATATTAAATTGAAGTTTTTATCCCAATAGCGCTTAATACCTGAAAACTCTGCTATCGATGGTGCCGTAATTATATTGTGATCCATAATATTCCTTTTAACTCAACATTCCTCTGGAGAAAATCACTTTGTTTTTTTATAAATAGTATTTCCAATTAAATCAAAACAAGTATCAAGTTGATGCAAGGACTCCGAATGCCCAATAAATAAATGAGACCCTACCGCCAAAAACTCACCATACCTCTGAGCCAATCGTTCTTTTGTGTCTCGATCAAAATAAATAAGTACATTTCTACAAAAAATAAAATCAAAATGATTTTTAATCGGCCAACCTTTCATTAAATTTAGCTGTTTAAATTGAATCAAGGCTTGCAGTTGAGGATGAACCTTTACTTTAATCGCATTACTTCCCTTACCTTTCTTAAACCACTGCTTTAAAGTACCAGGAGGCAAACCTTCAACGCGATCACTTGTATATATTCCCGTTGCTGCCGCTTGTAACACATTAGTATCTAAATCTGTCGCCAAAATTTTTATTTCCCAATCACTGGGTACATTCTCTAACAATGTCATCGCTAAAGAATAAGGCTCTTCACCTGTCGAACAGCCTGCTGACCAAACTCTTATGGTTTTTTTTGTATTATTTCTTTTTAAGACTTCAGGAATGACGGTATTCTTTAAATATTCGAAATGATGCTTTTCTCTAAAAAAAGAGGTTAAATTAGTGGTAACCGCATTAATAAACTCTGTAAATTCTTTATCCGAATGGGTTTTAAGGTATTGGCAATATTCTTTAAAGCTTGCCAAACCTAGCAGTCTGACTCTTTTGGATAATCTGGAATAAAACATATCAAATTTATCATCTGGCACCAAAATACCAGAATGTTCATTAGATAATGTTCTCAAAAAATCAAAATCTTCCCTTGTATATAGAAATTCACGTTGCTTATCTGACACAGTCATCCTCTTAAACGAGTGGGAGTAATTAAAAAATTAGATTAAAACAATCCTGCTGCCGCCTGATCAACATCTAACATTTCAGCTAAACCTAACAATTCAGCTGACTCAATAAACTTATCCGTAGGAAAGTCTATAATAACTTCTTTATGTAATTTGATTGCCGTCTGCTTCAATACAATGAGTAATTGTAAAGTCGAGGCATCTATTGAAACAACCTCTGATGCATCAATCTCTATTTGATCTTGTGTTTCTAATAATGAAGTCAATTGCTCATATAAACGACTTACATTTTGTATATTTAGCGTGGCATCTAAAATTAATTTAGAATCATCTATCGTTTTAGCCTCAGTTTCGTTTATTGGTTCAGCAATAATTTCTGAAGCTTCATCTTCGGGTTGTTCAAGTGGCTCGACAAGAACCTCTTCATTAGGTTGTATTTCATCAGTATTATCTACATTACCTGCATTATCAACATCACTCTCATTCATCCATGCAAGCGGATCGAAACCAATCAAACCTTTATCATCTTTTTTTTCTGCCATTACATTACCTTTCCTTCCAAAAAGTCTTTTGCCAAATTTCGAAAATCTCTCGCAGATCGACTCCCAGGACGATATTCAAGTATAGTTTTTCCAAAACTGGGACATTCAGCTAACAATGCGGTTTCTCTAATCACGGTACTTAAAACCTGATTAGGAAAGTAGGTCAGCATTTTACTTAATACTTCTTTAGAAATCCTTCGAGTAGAAGCATACCTAGACATGACTAAAGATAGCTTATATTTTTTCTTTAACACCGTCTCGAAGCGCTTTATTGTCCCCATCATATGAGATAAGCCTTGTAAGGCTAAAAAATCACTGGTCATTGGGATTAAAATTTCATCTGCTGCGAATAAAGCATTTGCAACTAAAACACCTGAAGACGGAGGACAATCAATAAAAACAAAGTCTTGATCCTCCAGGTTTTCATGTAAGGCTTTACGTAATAAATCACCCCGTTTAGCCCCTCCCTCGGAAAGTTGTTCAATTTGCTGTAACCGAGGCCCCGCGACAATTAGCTGTAAGTTTTCTCTAACAGGAATTAACATTTTAGTAATATCAGCATCCCCCAGCATAATTTCATCAAGCCCAGGCCGATTAGGGTTAACAACCCCAAATGAGACGGCTAAATGACCTTGAGGATCTAAATCAATTACCGTGATTTTTTTGCCAGTTCTCGCTAAAGCATGGGTTAAATTAGTTGATGTTGTGGTTTTACCCACGCCACCTTTTTGATTAATAATTGCAATAACTCTTTCAGCCATTGATCCCTTCAAACTCTTCTGAGTCTAATAACTTATCTGAATCAAGCAGCATGACCATTTGCTTATTGCCAACATACATGCCTCTCATATATCTCGTATCAATTTTAGAGCCTAATTTTGGGGTCTCTTTTATCTCAGCCAGGTTTATATCCAGAACATCAGAGACAGCATCAGCAACTATCCCCATAACATTTGTACCATGAGAGTTTTCAACACATAAAACAATAACAACAGTCACTGGCGAATATTCAGTTTTTTCCATACCAAACTGTTCGCGCAAATCAATGATAGGCACAATGGATCCACGTAAGTTTAATGCCCCTTTAATATAATCAGGTGTATTAGGTATCGCTCTGACCGGCTCCCATCCTCTAATTTCTTGAACCTTCAGAATTTCCACCCCATAGGCTTCACCTGCCAGTTCAAAAGTTAAATACTGTTCTATCTGAGAATTACTAGCCATATCAATACATCTCGTTTGTTATTTTTCCCTATATTCTAGGGATATTTACTAAATAAAGCTCACTAAACTTCTAGGCTTAAAAGTCTTCCCACTCATCACTATCATCTCCTGCTGGAGCTGGAGATGGGGCCGGAGCTGCAGCTACAACGGAAGTAACAGGAGCGCTTGCAACCGCTTGAGTAATGGAATTAGCCTGTTGAGTTACTGGTGCTCTAACAGCCGAATGAGCCCCCACTTTAAAAAAGCCAAGTAATTGCGTCATATTGGTTGATTGATCACTCATCGACACACTAGCCGCTGACGCCTGCTCAGCTAAAGCTGCGTTTTGCTGGGTGATTTCGTCCATCTGAGAGACGGCCTGATTAACTTGCTCAATACCTTGAGACTGCTCAGCGCTTGCTGCTGCAATTTCTGCAACAATATCGCCTACTTTTTTCACGCCTGTCACAATATCATTTAATGATTTCCCTGTTTCATTAACAAATTCAGTCCCTGATCTTACTTTTTGTACACTGGTCTGAATCAGTTCTTTACTTTCCTTAGCGGCAGTGGCGCTTCGCTGCGCTAAATTCCTTACTTCTGTTGCTACCACCGAAAAGCCTCGCCCCTGCTCTCCTGCTCTCGCCGCTTCGACCGAAGCATTAAGTGCTAATAAGTTAGTTTGGAAAGCAATTTCGTCAATCACCCCAATAATTTCTGCTATTTTATTACTACTTTCATTAATCTCTTGCATTGCAGAAACAGCAGAACTCACAATATCCCCCCCTTTTTCGGCCAATTGCCTAGCGGTTGTTGCGACCTGATTAGCCTGTTGCGCATTTTCCGAGTTATTTTTAACCGTACTGGTTAACTCCTCCATACTGGATGCTGTTTCTTCCAGATTTGCAGCCTGCTGCTCGGCTCTTTGGGATAGATTATTATTTCCACTCGCTATTTCTTGTGAAGAATTGTTAATAAACCCTGCTGATTCATTTACTTGCCCAACAATTTCGGCTATTTTATCAATTGAAGCATTAATACTGTTTTTACAATCAAGATAAACACCTTGGTATTCTCTATCAATTCGATTGGTTAAATCTCCCGTTGCCATACTTTGCATGGTACTGGAAACATCGGCAAAGGCATTATCAATCACATCAGTTAATTCATTAATCCCTTCACTGAGCTTTGCAAAAAAACCGTCTTTATCTGCTGTTTCAATGCGTGAATCTAATTGCCCTGCTTTAACACTTTCTACAATGGCCTCAATTTCTTTTTCAATTTTTACTTCATGTGTTCTATCTAACCACTCAACGACAATACCAATGCGCTCACCACCATTATTGTTAACAGGATTCGCCACAAAATCCATATAACGCCCACCAATCTCCAAACTTGATTTTACAGTGCCATTTAAAGCACTCAAAATGCCTCGTTGATGCGCAGGATTCTTATGAAATTGATCAATGTTCGCACCCAATAATTGATCGGCTCTAAAATCAGGTAAGTCGGTTTGTATATCAGCTTCTGCATTTGAAAATGTTTTATGAACCGTATCATTCATATAAATAATTTCCAAATTATTATTTGCCACCATCACACTGGAACTGACATTATCCAGCGCTTGTTTAATACGCATAGATTCTGCTGCTGCTTCTTGAACTTCTGAAAGGTCTGCATTCAGCTTAACTTGCATACCATATATTGCTTTAAACATATCACCAATCTGGTCATTTCTATTTAATTCAATCGTATTTCTATAGCGACCATCGGCTAATTGATAGGATATTCCAATAATTTTTTCTAATGCCCCTCTAAAATCTTTAACCATCCTATAGCCTAAGAAAGTAGCTAAAGTGGTCAGTACAGCAACACCTGCTAATACAGGTATATTTCCTTGCTGGAATAACAGGAACATAAAATAAAAAACAGGCAGCATAAAGCCTGATAAAGCAACCATTGCTTTAAATCCTAGACTCATTTCTTTCAGTTTTTTAAAGACTAGAGCCATACCTTTAGGGCGTATTTCTGCTTTATTGGCATTAAGCTGTTGATATAAATCTTCAGCCGCTGCAATTTGTTGTCGATTAGGTGCATAACGCACAGATAAATATTCATGGACTCGACCATTCTTATACACAGGCGTTACATTAGCTTCTACCCAGTAATAATCCCCATTTTTGGTTCTATTTTTAACAGGGGCAGTCCAAGGCTGGCCTGACTTACAACACTGCCACAAATCTTCAAACGCGGCAGCAGGCATATCTGGATGACGAACCACATTATGATTTTTGCCTACTAGCTCATCTTTGCTAAAACCACTAATATCAATAAATGCCTGATTAGCGTAGGTAATGATGCCTTTCAAATTTGTTCGAGTAACTAAAATATCACCTGATTTCATGTTTACTTCATGATCAGTTACTGGCATATTAATTTTCATTATTTATCTCCCTTAGCCATCAAAGCACTTATTGTATTTTTATTATTTCTCATTATCATCATCCAGGGCATCTAATTGTAATAATTTTTCGACATCAAGTAGCATCACCATTCTTTCTTCTACAGATGCCAAACCATTGATAAATTCAGTACTTACCTTGGTCCCAAAATTGGGGGCATCTTGTATGGTTTTTTTATCAACATTAATCACATCTGAAACTGAATCTACCACAACGCCCATAGTACGCACAGCCCCTTCTTCAGTCTGCATTTGCAAAACCACAACAACGGTTAAAGGCGAATAAGCCAAGTGACCTAAACCAAAGCGTTCACGTAGGTCAATAATGGGAACAATAGCCCCTCTCAGATTAACCACACCTTTTTCATAATTAGGCACATTAGGTATTCTTGAAACAGGCTCCCAACTTCGGATTTCTTGAACGCGAAGAATATCAACACCATATTCTTCATCTCCCAAAGTAAAACTTAAGAATTGAACTAATTTTTTCAGTTCCTTTTCTTCTGCCTGTTCGGTTTTGATATTTTCAGCTTCTTCTGCCATATTTTGTTCTACTAAAGTTTACTGATTAGATAAACGAACTAATCCAGGAATATCCAGAATCAGTGCAACAGACCCATCACCCAGAATAGTTGCACCAGAGACACCTTCTACTTTTCTATAATTTGCTTCTAAGGACTTGATCACAACTTGCTGCTGACCTAACAGGTCATCAACAAATAAGCCACAACGCATCCCTTGCCCATCAACCACGACAACCAGACCCTCCGTTAATTTTGTCGCCTGTACTGTTTTTACACCAAAGATTTCATGCATTCTGATAATAGGAAGATATTCATCTCGTAAACGAAAGGTTTCCCCGCGACCGGCGACTCGATTAACCATAGATTCTTTTATATTAATCGATTCTATAATTGCACCTAATGGAACAATAAAACGCTCATCACCCACGGCAATTGACTGACCATCCATAATGGCTAACGTTAGAGGTAAATGAATAGCAATGGTTGTCCCCACGCCTAACTCAGAAATAATCTCAATATTCCCACCTAAAGACTGAATGTTTCTTCTGACTACATCCATCCCTACGCCACGCCCTGATATATCCGAAAGCTCAGCGGCTGTTGAAAAACCAGCCATGAAGATTAATTCATAAGTCTGCTTATCGGTCAGAATGGTCTCTTCCCCAATCAGACCTTTTTCTATCGCTTTGGCTCTTAACATTTCTTTGTTAAGCCCTTTACCATCATCTTTGACTTCAATAACAATATTACCGCCTCGATGGTAGGCTTCCAGAGTAATAGTACCCGTTTCTGGTTTCCCTGCGGCCACCCGATCAGCAGGCATTTCAACACCATGATCCAGGCTATTTCTTACTAAATGTACCAGTGGGTCACTTAACAATTCGACCACTGTTTTATCCACTTCTGTATGCTCACCAACCAAAACCAATTCAATCTTTTTATCCAGTTTTGAACTTAGATCATGTACTAACCGAGGGAACCGGCTAAACACAAAACTAATGGGTAACATACGGATATTCATGACACTTTCTTGTAATTCTCGCGTGTGCCTTTCAAGTTGTGACAAGCCACTTTTAAGCTGATCTAACTTGTTCATCTCAAAATGCTCACCGACCAGACTTAACATAGACTGAGTAATGACCAGCTCACCCACCATATTAATTAGCGTGTCAATTTTACTGGTATCAACCCGGATAGAACTTGAGCCTTTTGCCGCAGGTTTTTTACTGGTTTCGGCCTTAACTTTAGTCGTTTTTTTATTTTCTACGGAAGGATTGGCTACTTCAGCTGCCTTTTCAATTGTTGCTTCAGCAACTGGAGAAGATGGAGGAGCTTGTTCTTCAGTAGGGCTACCTAATGGCTGAATAGCCAAATCACATTCATCTTCAACCCAGTCAAAGATTTCATTAACGTCAGAAATAACAATATCACCAACAAGCTCTAAACTCCATGATAAATGACATTCCTCAGGGTCTAACTCATAAAAATCTGGGACACCTTGAAAATCAACCGTCGTTGTCAGTTCACCAAGTGAGGATAACTCCCTCAACATTCTAACGGGATCATTGCCTGTCTTGAGCATGTCTGCATGAGGACTAAATGCAACCATCCATCCTTTAGCATTAACTTGTTGAGAAGTTTGTTCATCAGACGGTTCAACAGTATTTTCTGTTGAACTCGCGTCCGTACCATTAAGCTCGACCTCTAATGCCTGTTGGTATTTATTAACACTTTCAACATCTATCTCTTGCTCATCTTGAATGGCCGTTAACATTTCTTTTAAACAATCGACCGAACCTAAAAGCACATCAACAGCAACTTGAGTCACTTGTCTGCGCCCATCCCGCATTTCATCAAGCAAGGTTTCCATGACATGAGTAAAATCAGAAACTGCGGTAAAACCGAATGTTCCACTGCCTCCTTTTATCGAATGCGCTGCTCTAAAAATAGTATTAATATCTTCATCATCAACATCTCCCATATCAAGGTTTAGTAACCCTGTTTCCATTATATCCAGACCTTCAAAACTTTCTTCAAAAAAGACCTGATGGAACTGCGCCATATCAATGGACATAGACTTTCCTATTTCGTAAAATTTTTTACATTATCAATATTAGCGACTAACCCAGCACTTTCTTTATTGTTTTTAACAATTGATCAGGATTAAAGGGTTTGACTATCCAGCCAGTAGCGCCCGCAGCTTTTCCTGCCTGCTTTTTATCCATCCCTGATTCTGTTGTTAACATCAACATGGGAATAAACTTATAATTAGGCAAAGCACGTAAATCTCTAATTAAAGTAATACCATCTTTATTTGGCATATTGACATCAGTCACCACACAATCAAACTTTTGAAGCTTTGCTTTATTTAAAGCATCAACACCATCAACAGCTTCAACAACAGTGTAACCAGCACCTTTCAAAGTGAATGAAACCATTTGCCTCATAGAGGCTGAATCATCTACTGCAAGTATAGTTGCCACATTTATCTCCTAAACATTTTAATTCATCTGGCTTGTAAATAATTACTTACAAGCCATTTTGGTAAAGTATAGCCTATAATTCGATATAAAGGTTATACTTCATTTATTACATTTCCTTACATTTATTCTAGCAAAGCTATATTAATAGCCACTCATAAAAAACTCATCTGCAAGCGAGTCGAGTTTAACGGCATCAATCTGGCTCTGGGAAAACGCCCAAGATTCATTTTTTTAAAAGCACTTAATAATATATCGGCAGGAAGCGTGTTTTTTTTAATTCTCAACACTCGGCTTATCAAGAGCATCAATAAACTTCTCCACTAAAAACCCTGATAGCCCACCCGTCACTAACCATAACAATGCATTTGCTATACTGGTTTGCAGTATAAAATCGTACCACAAACGAGTTAATGCCTCGACACTCTTGGCATCTGTATTTACAAAACCATGCATTTCTGGCTGAGGTGCGCCAAGAATATGTGGAATCAAAATCAAAACGATTCCTACCCCTTTATTAAAATTCGACTGAAAAGCGATAAGCCACAACGAAAGAGCCGTTACAACAACCGTAAACAACCACCAGGTTTGCCTTCCCTCAAGGTATGCAGCTTCCATTCCAGGTATTTCTGGAGGCAAGCCTAGAGCAGGTGCTACAAAAATAGTTAAGTAAGCCGCTCCACCCCAAAACACCCCTTTTACGGCATTGACTGAAGTTTTTACACTCATTGCGCTAAGCAAAATCAATGCATAAGCAAAGCATAATAAAAAATTAGTCGCAAAACTCCAGGAATGCCTTTCTAAGCCATCCTCTGGTGCCCATGCTTCAACTGCATGCTCACTTGCAGCTTCAATTACCTCATAAACTTCCGAGTCTATAATAATTGGTGTAATGAATACAGCCTGATAAACACTAAAAAATAATCCCGCAATAATGGCAACCAAAAAAGCGGATAAAACAAGGTTTCTAAAGTACATCGTGGTATTTAATATCTATAAGTTAAAATCGCCCGAACTTGATGCATATCGGGTTCTGAATTTTTATCATCCGTAACGGCATACATTAATTCTGTGGTTAAAGATTCCTGCCAGTTAATATTGATAAATAGGTTGAGTTCTTCTTTATTATAATCGCTACGTGTCGCCGCATTAAATTTTCCAGCCGCCGCACCAAAACTTAAATAATCATTTACATCATACTCAACACTGAGCAATACACTTTCAGTATCTGCCCCAGTAATCGCATCCAGAGTCTGGTCTTCTAATGAGGTAAAAAAAGGACCGCCTCCGACACTTGCTATCGCCCCTGTTTTTCCAAAATTATGATTATAAGCAGCTGTAAAAGTGAAATCTGTCCATGTAATAGCGGTCATTACACCTATAGTATAAGCATTTACATTGCCCAGCTTTGCGCCACCGACATCATGCCCCCAGTCATATTGAATACCAAAATTATATGACAGCTCATCGGATAGCTCCCTGCTATAAATAAGTTCAGCATAAAAAATAGCCAAATGATCGGGAATAAAATACAACCAGGTATCTGTACTGATATTATCCTGCTGATAATTAACCCAACTTAACCAGGCACCACTAGAATCCCCACCTAATGCTTCGCCAATTGATACAAATTGCGACGCATTAGCGCCATTTTCCCAGCCTGAAGCTTCCCGTACAAAACCAGCACCAAAATAGAGTGTATCTGAATAGTGATAATCCAATAAATAGGCTTCATATAGATTGGAAATCATTCGTAAGTCGTCACCATCCAGATGAGGAGAGTCAAGATTCTGCCGCCCCAAATGTGCTTCATACTGTTCATAAGAAAGTGTTAAAACGGCTTCACCTACAATTAAGTAGCTATCCTTCTGACGATTAAAAAAATCACCCTGAACCCCTCGGTCGTCGTGACTATTGAACCCAGGGTCAATTGAAGCAAATAATCCGACATGCGCTTTAGCATAAGACGTTAGTTGATAACCACAACCTAACTCGCCCGCAATAGCCGAAGCTGATTGGTGGTCTGTCTGAATAAATCCAGCACGTAAATAACCGCCACACCCTGCGTGTTCTTCATCATGCTCGACTGCTTGAAAAAAATTGGTGACTTCTGGCGATTTAAAGTTAAAAGGTTTATCTGCTTCTTCATTTCCATGAAGATGAGCAAAAACTGGAGTGACTGCAAATAGCAGTATTATTGATAAGCGTTTAATTGTTACGTCCTCTGCACCACCCGTGCATGTACCTAGAAAAAACGCAACCATGAGAAAACAAAAGACAAGCAGACTTGTCCCGTAAGCAAGCCCACCGCTGCAACGACAATCTTCAAGGCAGGTATCCGGGCTTATAAGTGGTTTAATTCCAAACAGAATACAACCTGAAAAATCGCCTTCCCATATATAAAATACAGTGACCTAAGATTTTTCTTAACTTATCTACCGTTGCGGGGGCAGCGTCGGAATTGTAACAATCTATTACTTACCGACTTCCCATTTAAAAAGGCACTGATTAGTCCTAATCTAAATATTATTAATCAGAGACTCTTTAAGATACTGTTATGAACCAGCATCACCAAAAAGAATGTTGCAATTATAATTATCAAAATAAACAAATGCAAATAATTATCATTTATATAAGCAATATGATAATTAAGGAAGCTCTGATTAAGTTGGTTAGAATTTAGCGCAGAAAAAACGGTCGCTATTTTTCATGAAGTGAGGGGTAATAGCCATTCTATTGCGCCGATCTTCGTGGAAAATATCGGCCGTTTTAGCAAGCTAAAAATAATTGGACTTGATCAGAGGTTCCTTAACCACCGTTTAAAAATTGTAGGGCGGACTGAAGTCCGCCCTACAAATCCCTTTGTTTTAATCAACCCGTGGCTTATATAGTCATGTAAACCAATTCATTTATCCTTTGCTTAATTCACCCACAATACTACAAATCATCAATTGACTTGTCCTAGCTCCAGCGTCAATATGGCCAATACTTTTTTCTTCTAAATAAGATGCTCGCCCCTTTGTTGCCTTCATAGCCCTTGTCGATTCCATTCCCTCTATTGCAACTTGAGGAAGCTTCTCCATATCAATACCTTGGAGCATATTTTCTGCCACGGGTATCAGTACATCAAGCATCGTCTTTTCACCAGCCTCAGCCTTACCCCTTTTTTTAACTGCGTCAACAGCCTGAGAAAAAATTCCAGCAAAGTTTTGCCTATTTAAATCACCTTCGGTAGCGATTGCTTTGCTCATACTAATAAATAAGGTGCCAAAAAGAGAACCTGACGCTCCCCCCATTGTTGATAGCAAAGTCATCCCTATTTTCTTAATAGCCAATGCCCATTCAAGTTCAGATATTTCATTTGCCTGCTGATTAAGAGCAACAAGCCCTCTTTGCAAATTAGTCACATGATCCCCATCTCCAAGAACTTGATCTAATGTGGTCACTTCTTCTGCATTCTGCTCAATTATTTCGGTTACCGAGTTAATTAATATGGGTAATATTTCAGGTGTAAATGACATCTCAACATCCTATTTAACTTTCAAAAGTAAAAAGTACTATATCGCATTTTATAAACACATAACCAGTCAGCATTGCAATAAAGCCTGCAAGGCCTTTTTAGCCAAAATTGCTGTTGATTCTATTTAGCTCCTTGCCTTCAGTCCAGCCTTTTTCCTTGCTCAGCCTCTAAGACTATGACGGCGGGGTAAACACGGATAAAAGCCTCAACAAACCAGCAAAGTTATTTTATGCACCTCGTTATGCTTATGGTAATATTCGAATAATGTGCCGTATCGGTCAAATACGATTCAGTTCAATAATAACTATAATAAATAAGAGGATACATCTATGGAAATTCTAATCGTTATTGTTTTAGCCTTATTTGCTTTTGTGCTTATGCCACAAAAAAAAGGCAAAACTTTATCAGAAGCATCACCTACTGAACCAGATCAAGACTTAGATAGCAACGAACGAGAAGCTCAAGCGATAAGAGAAGAACAATTAATTCAGGCAGAAAAAAACATTCAACTGGAAAAAGCCCAAAGAATTGCAGAAGAAGAGCTAAATGAACGTGCATCATCTATTACTCAAACTGAACGTGATTTACACTTTTTACAAGACGATTTAGAGTACCGTCAGACTCAATTATCTCAGCAAGAACAACAAATTAAAATACAGCAAGAAGAAATTGCTACACAAGCAAAAAGTATTACCCAACAAGAACAGGCAACACAATCGGCTCAACTAGACCTAGAAACTAAAGCCGAAGAAATTGCCAGAAAAGAACGTGAAATTAATGCATCACAACAAGAACTTACAGACAGACTTGAACAAGAAAGACTTGAGCAAGAACGTATCGAAGCAGAAAGACTCGAACAGGAAAGACTTGAACAAGAACGCATCGAAGCGGAAAAAATCGAACAGGAAAGACTTGAACAAGAACGCATCGAAGCGGAAAAAATCGAACAAGAAAGACTTGAACAAGAACGCATCGAAGCGGAAAGATTCGAACAGGAAAGACTTGAGCAAGAACGCATCGAAGCTGAAAGACTCGAACAAGAAAGACTTGAACAAGAACGCATCGAAGCGGAAAGACTCGAACAGGAAAGACTTGAGCAAGAGCGTATCGAAGCGGAAAGACTCGAACAAGAAAGACTTGAACAAGAACGCATCGAAGCGGAAAGACTCGAACAGGAAAGACTTGAACAAGAACGCATCGAAGCGGAAAAACTCGAACAAGAAAGACTTGAACAAGAACGCATCGAAGCGGAAAGACTCGAACAGGAACGACTTGAGCAAGAGCGTATCGAAGCTGAAAAAATCGAACAGGAACGACTTGAGCAAGAGCGTATCGAAGCTGAAAACACCCCCTTGATAACTGAAGATCAAATTGCCTTAGTGCAATCTACTTGGAGTATGGTTGTACCTGTTAAAGAGCAAACTGCCGCTTTATTTTACCGTAAATTATTTCAAATAGACCCCGAGGTTAAGGCTTTATTTAAAGGCGATATGACAGCCCAAGGCGATAAACTTGTCACCTCAATCAACCTCGTGGTTAATTCCCTGAAGAACCTTGATCATGTTGTCCCTGCTCTGCAAGAAATGGGAAAACGTCATGTTGATTACGGTGTAACTGCTGAGCATTACAATACAGTGGGAAGCGCTTTATTATGGACTTTAGAACAAGGCCTGGGTGATGATTTTACTTCCGAAGTAAAAGACGCATGGACAACAGCCTACGGTATTATCTCTTCAACAATGATAGACGCCGCTGACTACTAAGTACTTGTGTTTTTTTTAAAAAAACATTTTCAAAAAATAGTGAGTCCTTTAAGGAACCTCTGATTAAGTTGGTTAGAATTTAGCGCAGAAAAAACGGTCGCTATTTTTTACGAAGTGAGACGTAATAGTCGCTCTATTGCGTCGATCTTGGTGGAAAATATCGGCAGTTTTAGCAAGCTAAAACTAATTGGACTTGATCAGAGCTTCCTTAATTATTCTAAAGATAATGACAGTTTGTAGGAGCGTCCGCCCTCGGCGCGAATAAAATAAGGCTATTTTTGCTAATAAATCGCGCCGAAGGCGGACGCTCCTACAATATTTCTGTTAAATTAAATATGTCCCGGTACTTAACCTTTTTTGATTCGCACTTCGTATTTTCATGCAAAGTGCGACTTTACCCCCCTTTCCGCACCACTCTCTCCCTCTGCTTTAGTTATTCCAGTCAATTCCAAGTATAATAAGTATCAAGTAGACACTTTTTTAAACTATCTCAATAGGGTAGTTTCTTTATTATTCAATAACACATGCCAAATCAACAAACATTCAAACCCTGTGATCTTGTCATCTATGGCGCATTAGGTGATTTATCAACTCGTAAATTGATCGCTTCACTCTACCGTCTTGAAAAAGCAGGGTTAATTGAATCCGACACCCTTATTACAGGTGTTGATTTACATGCTAAAACGAATGCTGAATTTATTGAAATAGCTAAAAAAAGTTTACAAGAATTTTTAAATGAAGCGTTAGACCTTGATCTCTGGAAACGATTTTCAGCTAGGCTGGCTTATATTCAAATTGACCTGACTAAAATGGAGCAATATCAAAAACTAAAGTCAATTGTTAATGGTGAAAAACGCGATTTAATCAATTACTTTTCTGTCGCTCCCTTTCTGTTTAAACATATTTGCCAAGGGTTAGCTCAGTCAGGCATTTTAACCAAGGGTTCTAAAGTCGTCGTAGAAAAACCACTGGGACATGATCTTAAATCATCACAAGAAATTAATGATGCTTTCGCTGAAGTCTTTAATGAAGACCAAATATACCGAATAGACCATTATCTTGGTAAGGAGACCGTGCTTAACTTACTCGCCTTACGCTTTGCCAATTCTATTTTTACCAGCAACTGGGATCATAATACTATTGATTCTATCCAGATTACGGTTGCAGAAGAAGTCGGTATTGAGGGCCGCTGGGGGTATTTTGACCATACGGGACAATTACGTGACATGCTACAAAATCACTTATTACAGATTTTGACCTTCATCGCAATGGAACCTCCCGTCAACCTGGAAGCCAAAAGTATTCGTAGAGAAAAAGTAAAAGTTCTGGAAGCCTTACGCCCTATTACGGCTGAAAATGTTGCTGAAAAAACAGTTCGAGGCCAATATGCGTCTGGTTTTTTAAATGGTGCCGCTGTACCAGGCTATTTAGAAGAAGACGGTGCTAATACAGAAAGCACCACGGAAAGTTTTGTTGCCTTACGTGTCGATATTGATAACTGGCGCTGGGCTGATGTCCCGTTCTATTTACGTACGGGCAAACGCATGCAAAACAAGCGCACCGAAATTGTCATCAACTTTAAACAATTACCACATAATATCTTTAAAGATAGCTTTCACGATTTACCAGCGAATAAGTTGGTGATTCATTTACAACAACAAGAAGGCGTTGAGGTTCACATGCTGAACAAGGTTCCTTCTATTGATGGCAATATTAAATTACAAAAAACCAAACTCGATTTAAGCTTCTCTGATTCTGCCAAAGAAAAGCCTGTTTTTGGAGGATATGAAAGATTAATGCTAGAAGCCATGCGCAATAACCCTACCTTATTTTTAAGTCGAGATGAAATTGAACAGGCCTGGACCTGGGTAGATTCGATTCAGGATGCATGGGCGCATCAAAATGAATCACCCAAACCTTATCCAGCAGGTAGCTGGGGGCCCGTTGCATCGGTTGCTTTATTAGCTCGCGACGGTCGGGACTGGGAAGAATAACCGATAGGCTGGGCAGTGCTGCCCAGCCTACAATGAATATATACCAAATTTTAGATATCCAAGAGGAGCCATTATGCACCCCATTGTAGAAAAAGTGACCCAAGATGTAATCGAACGTAGCCATACGTCTCGGACAGCCTACTTAAAATATATAGATGGCCTGACCAAAAAAGGCCCTAATCGTGGAAAACTTGCTTGTGGTAACTTGGCGCATGGTTTTGCAGCGTGTAGCCCTGGCGAAAAAGCAGATTTAACAGGTGATGTTAAAGCAAATATAGCTATCATTTCTTCTTACAATGATATGTTATCAGCGCATCAACCTTATAAAGATAGCCCAGATTTAATTAAAGCTGCGGTAGCTAAAGCAGGCGGTGTGGCTCAATTTGCCGGTGGCGTGCCTGCTATGTGTGATGGTATTACACAAGGCCAACCTGGGATGGAAATGTCCTTATTTAGCCGTGATTTAATTGCCATGACCACTGCAATCGGTATGAGTCATGATATGTTTGATGGCGCTATGTACTTAGGTGTTTGTGACAAAATTGTCCCTGGCTTATTAATTGGTGCATTAAGTTTTGGCCACTTACCTTCTATATTTGTTCCTGCTGGCCCTATGCCAAGTGGTATTACCAACAAAGAAAAAGCACGTGCTCGTCAAGCCTACGCAGTAGGCAAAATTGGTCGTGCAGAACTACTAGAAGCAGAATTAGCCTCGTATCATTCACCTGGCACCTGTACTTTCTATGGTACGGCTAATAGCAACCAAATGATGATGGAAATCATGGGATTGCATTTACCTGGTAGTTCTTTTGTTAACCCATACACGCCACTACGAGATGAATTAACCGCACAAGCTGCTAGACAAGTCTTAAAATTTACTGCATTAGGAGATGACTATCGCCCTATTGCGCATATGGTCAATGAAAAAGCGATTATCAATGCGGTTGTCGGTTTATTAGCCACTGGTGGCTCCACTAATCACACCATGCATTTAGTTGCGATTGCTAGAGCTTCAGGTATTACTTTGAACTGGGATGATTTTGATAATCTGTCAAAAGCCATTCCACAATTAACTAAAATTTATCCTAATGGCCCAGCTGATGTTAACCATTTTCATGCGGCTGGCGGCATGGGTGTATTGATTGCTGAATTATTAAAAGCGGGTTTATTGCATGAAGATATCTTAACGGTTGCTGACGAAAAAGGTATGAACAGCTATACAAAGGAACCCAAACTGCATGACGACAAACTAACGTGGGAAGCTTGCCCTGCAACCTCTTTAGACAAAGAAGTGATTGCATCAGTAGAAGAACCTTTTGCTACCGGGGGTGGCTTGCATGTTATGCATGGTAATTTAGGCCGAGGAATATCAAAACTATCCGCTGTTTCAGAAGACCATCAAATCGTAGAGGCACCCGCCGTTGTCTTTGATGATCAAGAAGACTTCCTGGTTGCTTTCCACAATGGCAAGCTAGAAAAAGACTTTGTTGCTGTCATTCGCTTCCAAGGTCCTAGAGCTAATGGTATGCCTGAATTACATAAACTAACACCACCATTAGGTGTTTTACAAGATAAAGGCTTTAAAGTTGCTTTGGTAACTGATGGTCGTATGTCAGGAGCATCAGGTAAAGTCCCTTCTGCAATCCACTTATGCCCTGAATGTGAAATGGGCGGTCCATTAGCTAAAGTACAAGATGGCGATATCATTTCACTCAATCTACAAACAGGTGATGTCAATGCCTTGGTTGATGCAACAGTATGGGATAAACGTATTGCTATTCCAAACCGTGCCAACAACCACCATTACGGCCAAGGTCGTGAAATGTTCGGTGGTTTTAGACTAGGTGCATCAACAGCTGAAACAGGTGCATCTAATTTATTTCCTGTGGATTAAATTTCCACTGCAGGATGGGCAAAGGTTCTTTCGTGCCCATGCCCCCCTATATGATGGGCACGCTATCGCTTTGCCCATCCTACCTATTTTTATAGAGATTTATAATGACTGCAATTAAAGATATCATGAACACATCACCCGTTATTCCGGTGATGGTTATTAACAATCTGGAACATGCTGTTCCATTGGCAAAAGCCTTAGTTGAAGGCGGCTTAAAAGTACTAGAAATTACTTTACGCACCCCCGTTGCCCTGGAAGCCATTAAAAAAATAAAAGCCGAAGTCCCTGATGCTATTGTTGGTGCGGGTACTGTTATCAATTTAGAAACGCTGAACCAGGTTATTGAAGCGGGTGCTGAATTTATTGTTAGCCCTGGGGTAACTGATACTGTCATTGATGCAGCTTTAGCTTCAGGCGTACCTATTCTTCCCGGGGTAATCACACCAAGTGAAGTAATGAATTTGCTTGAAAAAGGTATTACAGAAATGAAGTTCTTTCCTGCTGAAGCAGCGGGCGGAATTCCTATGGTCAAATCTATCGGCGGCCCATTACCTCAAGTGACTTTTTGTCCTACTGGTGGCGTTAGCCCCAAAAATGCCGCGGCTTATTTGGCATTACCCAATGTTGCATGTGTAGGGGGGTCTTGGATGGCCCCTGCTGACCTCGTTGATGCAGAAAACTGGGATGAAATTAAACGCTTAACAGTTGAAGCCATTAGTATCGCTACAGGGAAATAAATTTACCATTAAAAGAGTCTATATTTTCATAGGCTCTTTTAATCCTGACGAAGAGCTATTTAGATCTATTGGCCTCAAACTTAATCTGACATTTTTAAGGTTTAATCGCAATCAAATCGTACATTGAAAGACAAGCATAGAGCCATTGCAGATATAGATAGATCAATTTTACACAAAATAACGTAAAGTTCACCAGCTTGTCTGGTGGAACTTTTAGTTATAAAAACGTGTGCTAAATATCGTGTTTGTTTGCCTACTCAAAACCTAAAATGCTGTTAAAACATTCATAAAATAATTCATTACCGCCACCATAACTAGATTCATCCAGCCTGTTCAAAAATTGTTTTGTATACTCTCTGCGAATACCATCTACCTTTGCAATTCAAGATGCTTGAGTACTTTTTGAAGGTTATTGCATTCAATCATTAGTTATCTCTTATTAATAACTAAAAACCCGCTATTAAAGCGGGTTTCAGATAAAAACTTTACACTAACACGCTAAGGTGTCTCCTAAAACGGAACATCATCAAAATCATCTAAAGTAGCTGGGCCATTACTGGCTTGTGCCGCTGGAGCAGGAGATGCCTGCTGATAATTCTGCTGTGGAGCTTGTTGCCCCATCCCTTGGTCGTTTCGTTTACCTACTAAATCTATAACATTTGCATTTAGCTCTAAACTTGTTCTGGTCGTACCATCATTAGCCTGGTATTCACGTTGAGTTAATTCACCTGATACAAAAACTTGCTGGCCTTTTTTCAGATAATTTTGTAACTGCCCTTCAGCACGTTTACCCCACAGAGCAACACGCACCCATAATGTTTGTTGTCTATCACCAAAACCGACATTATTTGCGACCGTTACATTCAAAACAGTTTGTCCTGATGGGGTTGCTCTAACCTCTGCATCACGACCAACAGTTCCAGTAAAACTAAATACATTACTCATTCTTTATTGTTCCTAAATCTATATAAATTTATTCTAATTGCAAGCTGCATCTTTGCAGGCTGCCAATGCTTCTTCATAATTAGGCTCATCTGCAACTTCTGAGACTAACTCTGTATAAACGACTTTATCATGTTCATCAATAACAACAATCGCTCGTGTCATTAAACCAGCCAAAATGGTATCCACTATCTTAAGACCATAATCTTCAGAAAAACTCGATCTAAACGAAGATAAAGGAATAACATCTTTCAGACCTTCTGATTCACAAAAACGACCTTGTGCAAAAGGTAAATCAGCCGATATAACCAATACAACCGTATTATTCAAGTTATCTGCTTTTTGATTAAATATCCTAGTTGATGCTGCACAAGTAGGCGTATCTAAACTGGGTACGATACTGAGAACTTTTATTTTCCCTTTATAACTTGCTAGTGAAACATTTTTTAACTGGCCACTCACCAACGAGAAGTCAGGCGCATCAGAGCCAACGACAGGAAGCTCTCCAGATGTATTAAGAGGTTTACCTTGAAATTTAATAGTAGCCATGGATTATTCCTATTTGATATGTTTATAAAAACTTGGTTTTGTTTCCAACCGATAGATAAAGGGGGTTATCCCTATACTATTCCCAAGCCTGCCTATTATTTCTTTTTATGGTGCTTCATTAAACGTTGACGCTTTTTCACCTGTCGATCAGTCAGTTTGTTCTTTTTATCTTTAAAAGGATTCTCTGGTGACTTAAGAACAATTCTAACAGGCGTTCCTTTAAGCTCTAATTGATCTCTATAGAAATTCATTAAATATCGCTTATAAGCATTAGGCAAAGCATCTGTTTGTACACCATGTATCACTACAGTCGGCGGATTACGCCCCCCTTGGTGAGCATACTTTAATTTTATTCTTCGCCCACTGACCAACGGAGGCTGATGTGAAGCCAGAGCTTCTTTTAAAATTCTGGTTAATACAGGGGTGGACATATCCACCATCGCTGCTTCATATAAATCATGTACGACATCAAACAATTTACCCACACCACTACCATGTAAAGCAGAGATTGGATGTTTTTCAGCAAAGTCTAAAAAGGGTAATTTAACGTCTAACTGCCTTTTAATCAGCTCTTTTTGATCAACACTAATCCCATCCCACTTATTTAAACCGATAATAAGCGCTCGACCCGCTTCTAGCACCATCCCTAAAAGGTGGGCATCCTGGTCAGTAATACCTTCACTGGCATCGATTAAATAAATCACTACATTAGCTTTTTCCACCGCTTGTAATGCTTTAATAATACTAAATTTCTCCACGACTAATGAGACTTTAGCCCGCCTACGCATGCCTGCCGTATCAATCAGAGTGAATTGTTGATTGTTTCTTTCGAAAGGGATATAGATACTATCTCGCGTTGTTCCCGCCTCATCAAAAACTACAACACGTTCTTCACCTAACAACCGATTAACTAATGTTGATTTACCCACATTAGGCCGACCAACAACAGCAATACTAATGCCTTTATCTTCATCCTCAACCTCTTCTTCATCAGGTGGGATTAAGGTATCTATCTGAGATAATAGTTCTTTAACACCGCGACCATGAGAGGCGGCAATCTGAACTGGCTCACCTAAAGCCAGCCCATAAAAGTCAACGGTAGCAACTGCGGCATTAAGCCCATCAATTTTATTAGTGACCAGAACTATCGGTTTATTTAATTTTCTTAACGAGTCTGCAATTGCTTCATCTGAACTATTCAAGCCTTCTCGAGCATCCACCATAAAAAACACGATATCAGCTTCTTCCAGTGCAACTTGTACTTGTTTTTTGGCAAAGCTGTCAATCCCTTCTTTGTCATCAGTGATACCTCCTGTATCAACCACTAGACAATCTCTTTCGCCTCTTTTTACTCGACCGTACTTTCTATCTCTAGTAAGCCCAGCATAATCCGCAACCAATGCATCTCTGGTACGCGTTAAATAATTAAATAGTGTAGATTTCCCTACATTTGGTCGCCCGACTAGGGCTATAACAGGTAACATTTAACCTAAGAACCTCTGTTGAATATAGGTTTCTTTAGAAAACCTGATCATAAAAATTAATAACCAACTCACCATGAGTTGATTGTATTTTGTAGCGTTAATACGCTACGCCAACCCTTTGAACATTAAAATAATTTTGCTTTTAATGCAACGAGTGTACCGTCTTTGGAATAAATATAAACAATATTATTCACTACAACAGGCTTTGCATCTATTGCTGAGTCAGCAACTTTTATACGTCCTAGCTGCCGACCATCACTCACTGCCAACCAATGGATATAACCATCAAAATCTCCGACAACGACATAATCATCATAAGCCACTGGGGTTGTTAGTGTTCTATTATAGAGCTCTTCCTGCTTCCATAGCGAAGCTCCATTTCCCTGATCTAATTGCCACACATGACTTTTTGAATCACTGACATATAAATATCGCCAATCATTACTCAAACCTGAGTAGGAAGATACATCCTCATTTCTCCACAAGACATCACCATCAATTTCCAAAACAGCCGACGTTCCGCCTTGATAGCTAGAAATAAATATCACCCCATCGGCTTCAATCGGATCCACATCCAAATCAACTAACCGTTCTATTTCCGAACGCCCACTTGGAATGGCGACACTGGTCTCCCAGCTGTTTTTTCCATCATTTAACCTTAAAGCCAACAACTTACCATTGGCAAAACCAGCGATCACTTTATCACCAACAATAATGGGCGTTCCTGTCCCTCTAATGCTTAAAGCGGGCACACTGCGTTCAAAAGTCCAGAGTGGTGAACCATCTTTTTCATTCAAGACGGTCATTCGACCATCAGTGGTTCTAATAATAACGCTATTATTAGCAATAACGGGGTTGGCAAGTACTTCACTTGAAACAGAACTAACCCATAGCTGTTCACCTGTATCCATACTAAAGGCAATCACTTCAGCATTACTGGTTGCAAAAACAACAGAGCCTTCGCCTGTGCCAGGGCCTGCGGAAAACATATAATCTGTTTCTGTTTCCCAAATTAATTCGCCAGTATTAATATCTCGAGCTTGAACCAGTCCATCCCTATCAGCAACTAAAACTTTTCCATAACTAACAGCCAAATCAAGACTAAGAAATCGACCATCTGTCCCGACACCGACATTTTCATCCCAAAGCACTTCAAGTTCAAGCTCAGCTTCAAACTCTTTTAACTCAGCAGGTGGATCGACATTATCTTCCCCACCAAGAAAATAACTGGTAACACCCGTCACCAGCTCACTAGTCGTTTCTATTGCCGCACAACCAGAAAGTGACAATAGTCCAAAACTTGTTAAAAACAAAGTAATAAATCTTGTTTTACCTTTTATCATCACTTTTTATTTCAAATTTATATCGATTAAATGCACATAAGCCAAGGTTTCTAACAAGACCCCGTTATTCCTGTGCGCTTACAACGTCTATAGCAGCAATATCATCTAGTTTAAACTGTAATAATGATGATTTTGCACCGGCTCTTAGTGCGCTCTGGTAAGCTGTACGCGCCTCACCTAGACGATCCAATGCAACATAAAGATCACCTTTTAATTCATCATAACTCGCCGCAAAACCTTTTATACTGGTTTGATCAACTTCAGAAATCAACTGCAAGCCTTTTTCATTTTCCCCAGTGGATTGCAACAACCTAACAAACCTTAATCTTGCTACATTTCTCAATGCATTAGAGTCGGCAGTATTCATTTGTGTTTCTAGAATAGATTTTGCTGCCTCTAAATCATTTTGCTGAACCTTTGTTTTTGCTAACAATAGAGCAGCGTAGTCCGCATAAGCTGAATCGCCATGCTCCTGGTTAATTTTCTCCACTATTTTCTGTGTAGATTCAATATTATCTTTACTAAAGCTAACCTGTAACTGATCATATAACTCTGAAGCTTTGTGTGCCTTTTCTGTTACATTACTTTCCCAGGCATTCCAGCCAACGATCAGAACTATACCAACAACAACACCTGCGATAGTTGATACACCATTTTCTTTCCACCATCTTTTTATTGCAGCAACCTGCTCTTCTTCTGTATCGTAAATTTCCATGTTTATTCCTGATTATATTGATTCTATTAATAATTGAATAACTTCATTTTGAGTCATGTTTTTTTGTTCTAGCCCCGATCTTAAAGGTTTCAAGCTAACCTCTCCACGGCTAACTTCATCTTCACCAATAATGAGTGCATATTCGGCACCACTTTTATCCGCCTTTTTAAACTGGCTTTTAAAACTGCCACTACCACAGTTAACTTGTAACTTAATGCCATCGATTTCTTGTCTCATTTTTTCAGCCAGACGCAAACCTTGTTTTTCTGCCTCTGCCCCGACTCTAATCATATAGACATCAACGTCTCGTGCTACGGGTACATCGTCCAATTGATCTATTAATAACAGTAACCGTTCCATCCCCATTGCGAAACCAATTGCGTGATTTGCTTTGCCACCTAATTGCTCAATTAAGCCATCATAACGCCCACCCGCACAAATAGTCCCTTGCGAACCCAGATCATCGGTTATCCATTCAAAAACGGTTTTTCCATAATAGTCTAAGCCACGAACTAATCGACTATTCAATTGATATTCAACCCCTAAATCATCCAATGTCTGAGTCAGTGTTTGAAAATGATTGAGACTCTCTTCCCCCATAGAGTCCATTAATTCAGGTGCATTCTGAATTAATTGTTTCATCTCTCTATTTTTGCTATCTAATATTCTTAATGGGTTAGTTTCTAGTCGACGCAAACTATCTTCATCTAATAATTCAAGATGCTGCTTAAAATATTCAACTAGTTTTTCTCTATAAACCAGTCTTTCTTCTGCTGTCCCTAGTGTATTCAGCTCTAGCCTTACTTTATCTCTGATCCCCAGTTTTTTCCACATCCGATCAGTCAACAGAATCAATTCGGCATCAATATCTGGATTGGCTAAGCCATAGGTTTCCACCCCAAATTGATAAAATTGACGATAGCGGCCTTTTTGTGGGCGCTCATGCCTAAACATCGGCCCGTAATACCACAGTCGATGGACTTGATTGTGCAATAAACCATGTTCCAAACAGGCTCTTAAACAACCCGCAGTGCCTTCTGGCCTTAAAGTCAGAGAATCACTGTTTCGGTCATCAAAGGTATACATTTCCTTTTCAACGATATCAGTGACTTCACCAATGGAACGTTTGAATAATTCTGTTTTTTCTACAATCGGTAGTCTGATTTCCAAATAACAATAACTTGCAAGAACGTCTTTTATAACTTTTTCTGCATACTGCCAACGTGATGAGCGCTCAGGTAATATATCGTGCATTCCACGTATTGCCTGAACTGATTGATTTTTCTTTGCCATTGATAATAATTATGTAATTAGGAATTTGTGTGCTTAAGCGACTCAATCAATCGAGGCCAAAACTCAGTTCCAACTGTTTATTTAACGTCAACATTTAATTGCTGAGCTTCTTTAGAGACTGGAAATAAACTAAATAGTTTGTCTTTATAAGCTTCAGCTAACTGTTTATTCCCCAATACGCGCTCTGTTTGCACGGCATACCACAAGGTTGGGGCCGTATGTTTTGCTACAGATAAATAGCGCTCTAAAAATGCTCGGGCTGACATATATTTTTTAGCATGGTAACTGATTTTCTGCATTTCAAATAGTGCTGGCGAATAATTTTTATTCATCTGCAAGGCTTTTCTAAAACTAGACTCTGCCAGCTTCTGCTGGCCTTGTCTTAACTGACAACGCCCTAAATTAGTATAAGCGAACCACTTTCTATTATTAAGAGGTAGCAAAATCGTTTCATTTAGCAACTGCATTCCAGCTTCATACTCCCCTCTTTCACATAAAAACCGTCCATAATTATTTTTTGCCCCTGAACTGCTTGCATCTAAAGCGACCGCTTCTCGGTATTGCTCCATTGCTTTTGGGATTAATTGTAGCCGCTCGTACAAAACACCTAAAACATTATGAGCATCAGCATTATTAGAATCAACCTCTACAGCCATTTCAAGGTTTTCCTTGGCTATTTTAAGCATTCCCATTTCCAAATAACGCACCCCCATTTGCATATAGAGTATCGATTCTTCCTTTTTTGGCAAGGGGTCTTTGGTATTTGTACAGGCACTGATAAAAAGACCTAGCAATAATATAAGCAAGCAATTAACAGGTTTTTTATACATCATTTACAGAACTCATCTTTTGTAGTTTTAAATGTCTGCGACTTTTATCTTTCACTTTCCCAACCAATTGCCCACAAGCAGCATCTATATCTTCACCCCGTGTTTTCCGAATAGTTGTCACCAGTCCCGCTTTGTATAAAATATCCTTAAAACGAGTGATAGTCGCAGCCGAAGAACACTTATAATCTGAATTAGGAAAAGGATTAAAAGGAATAAGGTTTATTTTTGAAGGTACCTGCTTGAGCAGTTTTACTAAATTACGAGCATCTTGAACTGAATCATTAATCCCTTCCAACATGACATATTCAAATGTAATATGCTTTCTCGGTCCTTGTTTTGCGTATTCTCGACACGCTGCCATTAATTCCTTTAACGGATATTTTTGATTAATAGGCACTAATTCATTCCGCAATTCATCGTTTGCTGCATGTAATGAAACGGCCATACTCACATCACACATTTCATTCAATCGGAGCATTGCTGGAACAATACCTGACGTACTAACCGTTACCCGTCGTTTAGATAAACCAAAGGTAAAGTCATCCATCATCAAATTCATTGCTGCGATAACATTATCAAAATTGAGTAAAGGCTCACCCATACCCATCATCACAACATTAGTAATTCTTTTTTTATCTCCTAACCGTTTCTGCGCCACATAAAGCTGACCAATTATTTCAGCAACCGACAAGTTCCTGTTAAAGCCTTGTTTTGCAGTTGAACAAAAAGTACAAGCCAACGCACAACCGATTTGGGAAGAGACACATAAGGTGCCCCTCTTTTCTTCTGGGATAAACACACTTTCAATTCGATTACCCAGCCCCATTTCGACCACCCATTTGGTGGTTCCATCACTTGCAATCTGCTCAAGTAATATTTCTGGCGCAATAATCGTACAGTGCTCATTTAAATAAGCACGCAAAGATTTACTCAGGTTTGTCATTTGATCAAAATCAGTGACATCTTCCTGATAAATCCATTTTAATATTTGAGTTGCTCGAAAAGATTTTTCACCCATCCCGACAAAAAAGGCCGCGAGGCCTTTTCTATCGAAATCAAGCAAATTAACCTTTTCCAAATTAACGGATTCGGTCACAAAGCTCGTCTGCTGAAAAGAAATAAGCAATTTCTCTAGCTGCTGATTCAACAGCGTCAGAACCATGCACTGCATTTTCATCAATACTTTCTGCAAAATCAGCACGGATAGTGCCTGCATCAGCGTCTTTAGGGTTAGTAGCCCCCATTAGATCACGGTTCTTTAATACAGCGCCTTCACCTTCAAGAACCTGTACAACAACAGGACCAGAAGTCATGAAAGAAACTAAATCATTGAAAAAAGGGCGCTCTGAATGCTCTGCATAAAAGCCTTCTGCTTTCTCTTTTGATAACTGCTGCATTTTTGATGCAACCACTCTTAAACCATTTTTTTCAAAACGAGTTACAATTTCACCGATAACATTTTTTGCCACTGCATCAGGTTTAATAATTGAAAAAGTACGTTCTATTGCCATTTGTTAAAACTCCAAAGTTTTAAATTAAAAATTCTTAAAATGATTAAAAGATCAAGGATATGTGCTTTTGATCTTTTAACCTTTCGCCTTGAGCCTTTTACCTGCTCTAAGGCATCCCGTCAAATTCTTCGCCTTCCTTAATGGGTATCATCAAATCTTCTTTAGAAATACCTAAGGCTAATACGATAGGACTCGCTACATAGATTGACGAGTATGTTCCGATACCAACACCTATTAACAGAGCAATAGCAAAGTTATGAATAATTTCTCCACCCAATAAAGCGAGAGCAATTAACACGATAGCCGTGGTAATCGATGTCATTAGTGTTCGGCTTAATGTCTGATTAAGCGAAATATTCATTATATGCTCTGAGCCATCTTGTCTTAAGCTTCTAAAGTTTTCCCTGATTCGATCATAGACCACAATAGTATCGTTTAACGAATACCCAATAACCGCAAGTACAGCAGCCAATACCGTCAAATCAAATTCCATTTGAAAAAGAGAAAAACAACCTAGCGTAATAATGACATCATGAAATAATGCAGCCACTGAGCCCAGTGAGAATTTATATTCAAACCGCCAAGCCACATAAATCAGAATTCCAAACATTGAATAAAGCATGGCCAATCCACCATCTTCTGCCAATTCATCACCCACCTGAGGCCCAACAAACTCAACCCGTCGTTTTTCAACAGGTTCAGAGGTGTTTTTATTAGCCGCATCTAACACTTTGTCACTTAATTTAGCATTACTCACACCATCTTGTGGTTTTATACGAATAAGCACATCTTTGGTTGTACCAAAATTCTGTACCGTCGCATCCTCAAAACCAGCTTCAGCCAATGCATTCCGTAATACTTTTAAATCAGCCGCTTGCTTATAACCGACCTCAACTAAGGTTCCACCTGTAAAATCAATGCCTAGCTTTAACCCATTGATTGCTAATGATGCGATTGAAATGATAATTAATACGCTAGAAAATATCAGCGCCAGCTTACGCTTACCTAAAAAATCTATATCTTGTTTAAACATCTTATTTATTCCAATTAAGCGCTATTAAATTGATAGTTTTTCAATATGACGATTGCCATACACCCAGTTAACCAGCATTCGTGTTCCCCAAATTGCAGTAAACAAGGAAACTAAAATACCAATAGATAAGGTGATTGCAAAACCTTTTACAGGCCCTGTACCAAAACCAAATAGCACCAAAGCGACTAATAAGGTGGTAATATTCGCATCTAAAATAGTGACAAAGGCTTTCTCATAACCAATAAACACACTGGACTGAGGCGTATTACCAATTTTTATTTCTTCTTTAATTCTTTCAAAAATAAGTACGTTTGCATCAACCGCCATACCCACTGTCAGGACGATACCCGCGATACCCGGTAAGGTTAATGTTGCCTGTAATAAAGATAAAACAGCCACAATAACAATAAGATTAAAACCTAAGGCTACATTAGCAATTAAACCAAACGCCTTGTAATACACAGCCATCAATATTAAGACTAAGACAAAACCGACCACCACAGACATCAGGCCTTTATCAATATTATCCTGCCCAAGACTGGGTCCAACGGTGCGCTCTTCAACAATATCCACGGGTGCGGCTAACGCCCCTGCCCTTAGTAATAAAGCCAGGTTTCGTGCATCTTGAGGACTATCTAAACCGGTTGTTTGAAACCGTTTACTAAAGGTATCTCTAATAGTCGCAACACTGATCACTTTTTCTATTTTTTCTTTACGTCTAACTTTCTGGCCATTAATATTTTTTGTTGTTGTTTTATATTCAATAAACACAACCGCCATAGGTCGACCGATGTTCTTCTGGGTCATCTTGCCCATTTTTTTCGCACCAATACCATTTAAGGTAATGAATACTGCAGCAGAACCATTTTGGTCCATACCTGAAGAAGCATCAACAATTTGATCCCCTGTTACAATGACTCGACGTTTAAGCAAGATAGGGTTACCATCTTTTTCATAAAATAATCGTGTTCCAACAGGCACTCTGCCTTGTACTGCTTTTTGTACATCATGCTCAACGTCAACTAAACGATATTCCAAAGTTGCCGTTGTACCTAATATTTCTTTTGCTCGCGTGGTATCCTGAACACCAGGCAACTGAACCACGATTCGACTATCACCTTGCTGCTGAATAACGGGTTCGGCCACACCAATTTCATTAACTCGATTCCGCAATGTTGTCATATTTTGAGCTAAAGCAAATTTCTTGATTTCCTTTTGCTCATTTTCAGAAACTTTCACCAGAATAACCGTTGGGTCATCTGTCTCGGTTACTTTCAGCTCTCTAAATTCTTTGGCTAACAGTTCTAAACTAGCAAATGCTGTTTTTTCTGATTTTAACTTTATTTTTATACTGCCATTTTCTTTAGAGACCGACTGATATCTAATTTTAGCCGTTCTAAATCCAGAACGAATATCATTATAATATCTATCCTCAGCCTGTTTAAGGGCTGCGTCCATATCAACCTGTAAAAGAAAATGTACTCCGCCACGAAGATCCAGGCCTAAATACATTGGACTTGCGCCAAACGAACGTAACCATTCAGGCGTCGCTGGAGCCAAGTTCAAAGCAACTGTGGTATTTCTCCCAACCGACTCTCTTAATAAATCAGCGGCTTTTAATTGCTCATTTGTATTACCAAACCGAGCTAAAACTTTTCCGTCATCAAATTCAAATGATTTTAATTTTAAACCCGCATTTTTTAGGCTTTGTTCAATTTCATCTGCCTTTGCTTGCTCTAGTTTTGTCGTAGTCGATGAAGACACTTGAACCGACGGGTCATTACCAAAAAGATTTGGCAATGCATAAATAATCCCAATAAACAGTGTCACTAGAATTAACAGGTTTTTCCAAAAGGGGAAACGATTTTGCATTTTTCTTCCAACAATTAAACATTAGAAAAGGTGAAGGAAATTACCAAAAAATAATTCACTTCACCTTCAATGTCATTTTGATAGGGCACGTATAAACAAGGTGAGATCAACTCGTCCCCTGCCATTCCTTAAAACTAGTATTTATTCAATCAACTAGCGCTTTATCAACAATAAATTAAGCTTTTGACTTTTTATTAATTGTTTTATATGTTCCTTTAGGCATCATATTAGCGACAGCATGCCTTTGAATTTGTAAAAAAGTATTATCTGCCACTTCAAGCTTTACAAAATTATCATCTACGCTAACTACTTTACCCAAAACACCACCCGTTGTTACCACTTCAGCACCTTTTGCTAAAGCCGATAACATTTGTTTTTGTTCTTTAGATCGTTTTGATTGAGGGCGAATAAATAGAACATAAAAGAATACTAAAATTGCCAATGGAAATAGTAACCCTTCAATTCCAGGCTGTTCCGCCGCTGCTGGAGCCGCTTGTGCCACCGCATCAGATATAAAAAAACTCATTGTTATCCTCAATTATTATAGTTATTTATCCTCCTGAATCACCACAAATAGATAATTCAGGCCAAAATCGCTTATTATGCCACAGTTGGTACTGTTTTACTTCTCAACTGATAAAATTGCTTAACAAAGCTATCAAACTCACTTTTTTCAATCGCATCCCTCATATCTTGCATAAGCTTCAGATAGTAATACAAATTATGAATTGTATTTAATCGGGGACCCAGCATTTCTTTACATTTATCTAAGTGACGCAGATAAGATCTGGAATAATTTTGGCAAGTATAACAAGCACAAGACTCATCTAATGGCTTAGTATCAAACTCATACTGACTATTTCTAATTCTAACCACGCCTGTGGTGGTAAATAAGTGACCATTTCTTGCATTTCGTGTCGGCATAACACAGTCAAACATATCAATGCCCCGGCGAACCGCCTCAACCAAATCTTCTGGCGTTCCCACACCCATTAAATAACGTGGCTTATCTACTGGCATTTTAGGGTGAACTACATCCAGTGCCGCCATCATCTCTTCTTTAGGCTCTCCCACGGATAGTCCGCCAATAGCATAACCATCAAAGCCAATATCAATTAACCCATCTATAGACTCTTGCCTTAGATGCTCATACATCCCCCCTTGCACGATACCAAATAAAGCCGAGGGATTATCACCATGTGCTTTTTTACTACGCTCTGCCCAGCGCAATGAGAGCCGCATGGAGTCTGCCGCTTCTTTTACTGTCGCAGGATAGGGGGTACATTCATCAAATATCATCACAATATCCGACCCCAAGTCTCTCTGTACCTGCATTGACTCTTCAGGCCCCATAAAAATCTTACTGCCATTGATAGGTGATTTAAAGGTAACCCCTTCTTCAGTAATTTTACGCATAGCCCCTAGGCTAAACACTTGAAAACCACCTGAATCTGTTAATATTGGTTTATCCCAATGCATAAAGTCATGCAAATCACCGTGAGCTTTCACAGCTTCCATACCTGGACGTAACATTAAATGAAAGGTATTACCTAAAATAATTTGTGCCCCAATCCCCGTCAACTCTTCAGGCGTTAGTGATTTAACCGAGCCATAAGTTCCGACTGGCATAAAAATAGGGGTTTCAATGGTACCGCGAGCAAACTTTAATTGCCCTCTACGTGCATGACCATCAGTGTTTTTTAATTTGAATTCCATTATTTTTTATAAAATTTTAATCTTTTGTTTCATTTATATAAAGATGCAAAAATAGGCGGGACGTTTAGCTACAATTTTTACACAAGTAATTCCACTTCATACCCAGCAAATTTACGAATATTAATCACCCCAGTATCAAATAATAAATATTGCCCTTTTATCCCTTGCAATACCCCTGAGACCTCTGGGTTTTTATCAAAATTAAATGACTTTACCTTTAAAGGGTAAGTATCAACCGGAAAATTAATATCAACTTCAGACTCATCCGTTAAAAACTCAACTGAGTCTTCTCCAAAACGCTTAATAACATCCGAAATCTCAATCTCACAAAGTTCCAGCAATTCATCTCGTTTTTGTTTTAAATCAACAGGCTCAACCAAGTTTTTCAACATCCGCTGCCAACTGGTTTTATCACTGACATGCTGGGCAATAGCAACTTCTATCAAGCCTGAGATATAACGAGACTGCACCTTAAATATAGGCAATGCCTGTATAGCGCCCTGATCTATCCAGCGAGTAGGAATCTGCGTCCCCCGGGTTATTCCAACTTTTACCCCGGATGAATTCGCCAAGTATACATAATGAGACTGAAAACAAAACGCTTCCCCCCATTTAGGCTCTCGACAAGTTCCCGCTTCAAAATGGCAAGTTTCAGGTTTCATTATGCACATATCGCACTGTGCCAATGAAGTAAAACAGGGGTAACAATAACCTTGACTGAAACTTTTTTTAATCGCTCGGTCACAATGTATACAAGAGATTTTCCCAGTAAATACTATTTTTATAGCCTGCCCAATCAATGGGTTAAGATCAACCAGCTGATCACCAAGCGGTAATTGATATTTAACGGGGTTAGCCAGCTCCACCTTCATTTTCCTCAAATCACCCTGCACTTAATACTCCACACCTTTACGATAAAAGGCATATTCTATCAAATGATTGATTCCTCCAGCTGACTTTAAAAAACAGTAGCGTTAATCAGGTTTTTAGAGCATGATTGGTCAAAATAATAATAATTTGGAGGGTTTTAATGAATTTAGATCTTTTTGCATCCGTCGGTCCCTATTTTGGCATTGTTGGATTAATCATCGCTTACCTTATCTATCGCAACATTCTATCCCAAGATGATGGAACCGAGAAAATGAGAGAAATCGCCGAACTCATTCATGATGGTGCCATGGTTTTTCTGAAAGCCGAATATAAAATTCTGGCTGTTTTCGTTGCTATCGTTGCCGCCCTCATCTTTTTCTTAATCAGCCATGAAACTTCATACGCATTTTTAGGTGGCGCTGCCTGCTCAATGTTTGCTGGTTTTTTTGGTATGAAAGCCGCCACTCGTGCCAACGTCCGAACCTCAGCTGCAGCTAATAAAGAAGGGATGGGCGCCGCACTGATGGTTGCATTTGGCGGCGGATCAGTGATGGGCTTGGCTGTTGCATCATTGGGGTTAACGGGTGTTGCTATCGCCTATGCACTAATTGACTCATCAAGTGCTGCAAATTACACCGTATTAAGTGGCTTTGCAATGGGTGCCTCATCTATTGCCTTATTTGCTCGTATTGGTGGAGGCATCTACACCAAAGCAGCTGATGTTGGCGCAGACTTAGTCGGTAAAGTTGAAGCAAATATCCCTGAAGATGACCCACGCAACCCAGCTACTATTGCTGATAACGTAGGTGATAATGTAGGTGATACCGCAGGCATGGGAGCTGATATTTTTGAGTCCTATGTTGGCTCAGTCATTGCAACGATTGCTATCGCAGCAGCGGCAACAAACTTTGTTGATATATCAATGCAAAGCAACGCTTTATTACTGCCCATTGCTCTAATCATTATTGGCTTAGTTGCATCCATTGTTGGTGTATTCTGCATGCGATTGCTAAAAGACATCAACCCTGCACATGCGCTAGAAGGGGTGACATGGATTTCAGCTCTATTATTTTTAGGCCTCGCTTTTCTTGTTATTCAAGCCTTCGCCATTCAGTTTAATATCAATGGTCAAATCACCTCTATTAACGGCCCTTTTTACGCCCTACTTGGTGGAACGGTTGTTGGTATTTTCATTGGACGAGTGACAGACTACTACACATCAAAAGCACCTGTAGAAGCCATTGCTTCCGCATCAAAGTTTGGTCCTGCAACGAATATTATTGCGGGTCTTGGTATTGGCATGCGTTCTACTGTTTTCCCAATACTTGGTATTTGTATCGCTATTTTCGTTGCCTACCACTACTCAGGTCTTTATGGTATAGGTATTGCTGCTGTTGGCATGCTGGCTACAACAGGGGTCACCATGTCTGTTGATGCTTACGGGCCTATTGCAGATAATGCAGGTGGTATTAGTGAAATGGCAGAGCTAGGGCCAGAAACACGCGCCATTACAGACTCATTAGATGCTATTGGTAACACCACAGCAGCTGTAGGCAAAGGTTTTGCCATTGGATCTGCCGCATTAACGGCACTCGCATTATTCTCAGCTTATGCCGCAGCCGCTCACTTAACAGCCATTGATCTGCTTGACCCACTTGTAGTGATTGGTTTATTTATTGGTGGCTGCGTTCCTTTTCTAGTAGCCGCAATGACAATGGATTCTGTAGGCAAAGCAGCTCAAGATATGGTTGAAGAAGTTCGCCGCCAATTTCGTGATATACCTGGATTAATGGAAGGAACCACACCGCCTGATTCTGCTCGTTGTATTGAAATATCGACAAAAGCTTCATTAAGAGAAATGATTTTACCTGGACTGGTTACTATTTCCACCCCAGTACTGGTTGGCTTTCTTCTCAACAAAGAAGCCTTGGGTGGTCTATTAGCTGGCTCTTTAGTTTCTGGTGTATTAATGGCCTTGTTTATGGCCAACGCGGGAGGAGCCTGGGACAATGCTAAAAAATTAATTGAAGGCGGCGCTCATGGTGGAAAAGGAACCGATGTTCATAAAGCAGCTATCTGTGGTGACACTGTCGGCGACCCTTTCAAGGATACTTCTGGCCCCGCTTTAAATATCGTCGTCAAATTGATGTCCGTTGTTTCTCTTGTTATTGCACCCTTATTATAAAATAAGAAAAGTTAACACATTTCATGTGGGCGAAATTCTTTTCGCCCACATCCTACCTGAAATAAGTCCCTCTCCAGTTTGTATTCAAACAATTCCACAAAAATAAAAAAACAAACATGATATAATTTCAAGTCTAACTTACTAACAATAGGCTGTGTTTCGTGACTAATAGCACTTCTCGTAAATCAGTAATGACCCTTTTTACCACATCAACTTGCGTACTAAGCCATTGTGCTCGCCTTGTTATGCAAGAAAAAGGCGTTACAGCAGATATTGAATACTTTGACTCTGGAAATCCCCCAGAAGATTTACTAGAACTTAACCCTACGGGTATTTCGCCCACACTCATTGAGCGTAATTTAGTTCTTTATGATTCCCGAATCATTATGGAATATTTAGACGAGCGTTTTCCACACCCGCCATTACATCAAATGGATCCCGTCTCACGAGCCAATTCTCGCATGCTAGTTAAACGTATTGATCAGGACTGGTATCAGCTTCTGGATGAGATTTTAAACTCAGGTGAAAAGAAATCAACTCGTGCAAAAAAAATGCTCAAAGAAAGCTTAATTGCGGCAACACCAGTCTTTGAATCACAAGCTTACTTTATGAGCGACGAATATTCATTAGTTGACTGCGCCATGGCCCCTTTATTATGGAGACTACCCAGCTTAGGCATTGATTTAAACGCCTTAAGCCCAGCCCTTGCTAATTATGCAAACCGTCTGTTTTCCAGAGAAGCGTTCCAATTAAGCTTAAGTGAAGCAGAAAAAGAAATGGCGCCTAGCAAAAAATGACTTCACTAAAGCCCTATTTAATACGTTCCATCTATGAATGGATTATCGACAACCAACTAACACCCCATTTATTAGTTGATGCTGATAACTCGGAGGCCATCTTGCCTCAGGATTACATTGAAGATGGAAAAATTGTTTTAAATCTTCGTCCTGAAGCAATTCAGGGGCTGACTTTAGGTAATGAAGAGATTCAATTTAATGCCCGCTTCTCAGGCACAGCGATGCATATTGTGACCCCAACGTCAGCTGTGCTTGCTATTTATGCAAAAGAGAACGGTAAAGGCATGATGTTTGATCCAGAAGAATACGACAACGAAACACCCCCTCCTGTAGAGAAAAAACCGACAAAGCCCAACTTAAGAATCGTAAAGTAACGGCTTCTTTAGAAATCAACACCCCTTCCTTTCAAAGATATTATTGGTTTTCTATTGGCTCAACGTTAGCAATAGAAACCCACTTCCATACAAAATTTAAAGCTTACACGCCCCACCCCTCCTAACGCCAAAAAAAAAACTGAGCACGGATGTTTCTGTTATCATTACATAAATCTGCGCCATTAATGCCTCGTCATTTTAGACATGAGTCGCGTGCAGAAAATGAAACACTCTAAAGTCAACACAACAATAATAAAAGGAAAAAACATGTTTATACGAGCAGTAATGTTCTTGTGTATTTTTTATGTCCCTCATTTGTCTGCAGAAACCATTCAGCCCGCCGTTGCAATTAAAGCACCAGCCATTGGCGATGGGGTTTCAAAAAACCTAAGAAAGCTTCTAGATATAAATCAAATCCGCGCAGAAATGGAAGCTTCTTTTAGAGCAACCAGAAAATTTAGAGTACTCAGCAGAGACAAAGCAACGTTAAAAGCGGTGCTTGATGAACAAAACTTTGCTCAATCAGATTTAGCAAAAGGTGACGCAGCCAGTAAAGGCGAATTAAATAACGCCAACTACCTGATTATCCCCACCGTTATCGACTTTAAATTCTATCGATCGCATAAAGCACTACCAAACTTTGATAGTAAATTTAAGCGCAGAGACTCTGGTTTATTATCAATTAGTGCACAAATGCTTGATAGCAGCTCAGGCCAAATTGTCACCACCTTTTTCTTGAAATCGACCTTCGCAACTAAATCAAGCGTCGTTAATAGCCGCTCAGGCCGACCCAGCAGCGTCTATTTTACAAAAATGGCTAAAGGTGTTTCAGCCAAACTGGCCAGCCAGTTTGTAGCTCAAGTTTACCCAATGAAAGTCATCAAGCGAACTGCAAATGGTCAGGTTATTATTAATCGTGGCCAAGATGGTGGCCTTAAAAAAGGCACTAAACTAGCCGTGTTCTTTGCTGGTGAAGAATTAATAGATCCAGATACAGGTGAATCACTAGGTTCTAGCGAAGAATATATTGGAGAAGTAAAAGTAACTCGTATCAATCCAAAAATGACATTTGCTAAAATCACCAAGGAAGTTGATCCGATAAACATGCCTTTATCAAGAGGTAATATTTTAAGATTCCCTCAGTAAAAAGAGTTAAAACACCTTCCTATTACCCAAGCATTGATCAATGACTTTGCATTCTACTCAGTCATTGATCAATGATCGAAACAATACGGTTTTATTATGATAAAAAAATCCATATCGAGTCTTTCAATTATTTTGGGACTTTGCATATTATTATCTGCTTGCGACAAATCAGATGAGCAGTCATTAGATTCAAAAAACAATGCCATTAAAATAGCCATTCTAAGTACTAGCGACTTCTTTCCTGACCGAGCAGTACAGCAACGAATGGGGCTACCGGATCAGCTGGCATCCCGAGTGATTGAACGCTTAACCATTAGCAAACGATTTCAAGTACTAGAGCGCACCGCACTAAGAAAAATAATTAATGAACAACAATTTGGGCAAGAAAATAAAGAAACCTTTTTAGATAAAAGCCTAGATGCTGCTATTGAAAACATTGCTGATACCAATGGCTTTACCGTTGCAGTCACCACCTCTGCCGCAGACCAAAATGATTTAATTAAAGAATATCAAAACCTAGGCTCTACCATGGGCGCAGACTACTTAGTGTTTGCCGTGCTTGAAAAAGCCAGAGCAACAAGTAAAAGAGTCGCCTTACCTTATAGTGAATCTAATAAATCATTCACCAAGAATAAAATTGATGCCCGCTTACGATTACGCATCATCAATGCAAAAACAGGTAACATTGCCGGTGCAGCAAGCTTTAGAACACAATTAAGCGAATCATTGCTCACAGGACAAGAATCAAATCGTGATGAATATTCAATCTTTGATCATTTAGCTAATTTAGCCAGCAATAAGATTCTTGATATCACTTTTCCTGCGAAAATTGTCAGTGCTGATCCTTTTGTTATTAATCGCGGAAAAAATGATAACTACACCGTTGACTCTACCTTTAAAGTACTGCGCGAAGGCAAAGAAATTAAAGATGCTTCTGGTGTTGTTATTGGACGACTTAATTCAGCAACAGGATCAATAAAACTTGTCAATTTACAAGAAACACTTTCTGTTGTTGAAGTTGTTGATGGTAATATCCAGCTAGGGGATTTATTAGAGATTGCTGAAGTCGCAAATAACACAACTAAAGCAGCCCCTAGAACGCGCCATGAAAATGGCAAACAAAAGGGTAAAATCACCCTGGCCGTTGGAAAAATAAGGCTCAATGCAAGAGGGAATCACAGTGTTTTTGCTACTCAGTATCGAACACGCGTAAGTAATGACTTACTCATCAAGTTAACCAATAGTAATCGTTTCGACGTATTGGAAAGACAAGAGATTGATCAAATATTTGATGAGAAAAGTTTTGCTGCTCTCACCAGTGGACAAGAAATTGATGGCAAACTAAAAGAGTTAATTGAAGCCGATTACTTAATTTTCACCTCAGTGAATGATTTTTATATTAAAACAGAACGCAAACAGATTGCTTATGTTGATGAAATTCAAACACGTCACTTCGCTGTTGTTGATGCAACCTTACGTATTGTTGACAGCCATACAGGGAAATTACTAGCAGCTGACAAAATCAGAATCAACAAAAAACTTGCTTCCACGAGTAATAATGCGACTGAAACAGTCTATGCCGACTTAATTGATGACTTTTCTACCTCTCTTGTTAGCAATATTATGCAAAGACTCTATCCCATCAGAATTATTGGTGCGGTATCCGAATCTGAGTTTTATATTAATAGAGGCTTAGATGGTGGATTAGTTAAAGGAACTATTTTCGATATTTTACGTGAAGGTCAAGAAATGTTTGACCCTGACACAGGCATTTCTTTTGGAAAAGTTGAACAAAAAGTTGCTAAAGTCTCGGTCCAAGATATCGAAGCATCTCGAGCTAAAGTTCATTTAATTTCAGGGACAGATGTTAAAGCAGGTGACATTTTGAGATTAGCAAAACAAGAAATCAAAGTAGCCCCAAAACCACAGGTTAGAAAGCCAAACTTTTAATTTGAATTAAATAATTCCTTTAGCTTATGGATGCTAAGTATTTTCACAGGGACGTGACGCTTTATTTTGCCCTGATATTCCACCACACTCACAAGAACCAATGACAAAACAAAGCCTTCCAATTAAATTATGCCTTGGCTTATTGGTAAATACCTTGTTATTTACACCCAGCCATGCCAATGATGTGTTTAATATTTTAAATACATTAGTTAAAACAACTCGCAACACACCAGTAGCAACAACCAATAATCTCAGAAACCAGGCAGCCATCAATCACCGTGTAAATATTGCCCGAAGTGTGGTTTACAGCGGTTATTCAAAAGACTTTTTAACCATTAAAAACTTAATAATAAGTAAACAATGGAACCAAGCATACCAATTACAAAACCAAAAAATAGAACGTTCTGACCCAGCAAGCTTTCTTGATTCAAATGAAGCCGGGTTGCTTGCTTTAGATACAAAAAGTCCTTTAAACGCAATTAAACACTTTTCTGCTGCCGAACATTTCTTAAAGATTAATGCCGAAAAATCCTTTATTGAAGATGGTTTCTTTTCCCTAGGTGGGGAGGCCTTAAGCCTGGTAACAGGTAAAGGAGACTTGACACAATACAGTGGTGCTCCCTTTGAAAGAATCCTGATGCTTAATTATAAATCCATTGCCTATTTATTAAATGGAGAGCGTAAAGCCTACAACGTAACACGCAGAGCAATTGACTGGCAAAATATTGAACAAAAGGAATTTGAAAAAAACATTAAATCTGCCAATAAAAACATTGCAACAACAGAATCTGAAATTATCAAAAGAACCTCAGATGACACACCAACAACGAACGCACCCCCTGTTGCATCAGGTAATATCTTTCAGGTTATTTCAGATCAATACAAAAGCTCTAATAAAAAAGCGTTAAGTGTATCGAGTGCTTACGTCAATCCTTTTGGTTTTTATATGGCGGGTATTATCCAGGAATTTGATAGTTTAGAAGATAGATCATTACGTGATAACGCGCGAATCTCTTATAAAAAAGCCTTAAAACTTAATCCTAAAAGCAAAGTTATTAAACAAGCCATAAGGGAAGTAAAAAGAAAGCCTAAACGCGGCAGACGCTTAGTTCAGGTTATTATCGCAGATGGCTTTGCCCCTGAAAAAAAGACCTTACAATTTGGCCTACCCATGCCAGGTGGCATAGTTCCAGTAAAACTTCCCATTTATGAACCCGTTAAGTCTAAAGTTGCCCATATTAAAATAAAATCAGGAAAAACAACATTAGCCACGCTTTCTACGATTGCTGATATTGAATCCATCGTATTAAGACATCAATTAGATTCACTCCCTTTAGAACACTTTAAAGTGATGGCCTCTATTGCTAGAAGTACGGCTGAAAATATGCTTTGGGGGCAATTAGGTGCATTAGGACAAATAGGAAAAAGCTTCAGAGAAAGCTTTGCCGCACCTGATATGCGTGCATGGATGTCACTCCCTAAACGATTTATGGCAGCTAGATTCTATGCCTCAAAACGCTTAAAAAACATTACCATAATCAGCTATGATAAAAGATGGCGTCGACTGGCCACAAAAAAAGTTGCCCTTCCAAAAAACAAACATAGCTTTGTTTATGCCAGAACCATAGACAACATTCTTAATACAAACGTCAACAACACTTTATGGGTAAAATAAAATGAAGACCAAAATTTCTACGGTACTTATTACTGCTTGTCTAGCTTTTAGCTTATCAGCCTGTTCAACAATGAAAGGTGCCAATATAAAGTACAAATCACAACGAACAATTGATGATACGCACCCTAGAGCTACACTGATTATTGGCACATCCGATTTAGTTGATAATATCTTAATTACCAATGTAAAAGTTGCTAAGGTTGGTTTATTAAGCCGAGCAGGTATTGATGTACAAAACTTAACAGATAACCGCTACACTTTAGAATATAAGTTTGTCTGGCGAGACAAGCAAGGCTTTGAAATTGATGCATCAAATGTCTGGCACAGGTTTGTATTAACACCTAGAAAAATTAAAAGTTTTCAGAGTGTCGGAAAGAAACAAGAAGCTTATTCAATACAGTTTACTGTGCGTTTCCCAGATGACCTTTACATTGAATCTGACCGCCTTGATAGAGAAGCTAAACCTTTTTTTGATTAAAAATAAAATAAAATAAAATTATCATGAAAAAAATATTATTACTTGCGTTACCCTTAACATTAATTGGCTGTTCAAATACACAACTTGGTGGACAATCCCGAGTGTCTATTCTTGATGGAAACAGTCGAGAACATTTGGAAGCAGAACTAACAATGAATGACTATACTGCCTTCGCAGAAAAAGTCACCAACAAAATGTTACGTTCTCGCCTTGTGCAATCATGGGGTAGTAAACGACCTAAGTTAATCGTTGGTGCATTGAGAAACAATACGGATAATGAAAGTATTCGTATGCAAGATATTTACGACCGTATTACTGAAACTATTTTAGGTTCTGGTCTTGTCAGGTTAATGGATAAGTCTGCAACATCTTTTGATTATGTGGTTAGAACAGAACTTTCATCCACTCGTCAATATGGTGGCAATGGTGAAGAACTGGCCTACTTTAAATTAGAGTTTAAACTTTTCAAGATTGATGGCGAAATGGTTGGCCAATGGTCTGATGTATTACCTCTAGGAAAAGCCTCACGTAAATTCATCTAAAACACGCATTGGAAGAGGGCTGTCTGCTCAGGTCGTGTATCAAAATCTCGACAGTCCCTCTTCCTAAAATGACTGTACAGTTATTTAACTCAGTTATGGCTATACTTCGCGCAGTTTCGGTGGTCGTGCGAAGTATAACTACCAGCGATAAAGTTGCCCTCTACAACCTCTTCTTCTATTCCTATTTATGAAATATTTACTTTCCCTACTACTGTACTCGTTATTAACTTCAATAACATTTGCAGCGTCACCAAGAACAGCTCTTATTATTGGCAATTCATCTTATGCCTTAATGCCTTTAACCAATCCGGAAAATGATGCTGAGGATATTGCTGAAAAACTCAAAACACTCGGCTTTGAGGTTATTTTTGCAAAAAATAAAAGTAAGTCTGGAATGAAAGCCTTAATTAGAGAGTTTGGAGCCAAGTTAAAACAAAAAGGGGGCGTAGGTTTATTCTTTTATGCTGGACACGGCTTACAGATTGATGGACAAAACTATTTAGTCCCTGTTGATTTTAATGCCTCTGTTTCCTACGAGGTTGCAGATGCAGCAGTAAATTCCAGTTTAATTACAGGGGCGATGGAAGAAGCAGATAACCCTTTAAATATTATTTTACTGGATGCCTGCCGTGACAACCCTTTTCCTAGAAAGAATCGCTCCAGTTCCCGCGGACTTGCCCGGATGGATAGTGCTTCAGGAACCATTATCGCCTACTCAACTAGCCCGGGAGACGTAGCGGCCGATGGCGAAGGTAGAAACAGCCCATATACAGAGAACTTACTTAAACACATGGGGGCTCCAGGCCTGACCATTGAACAGGTTTTTAAACGCGTAAGAGTCGGGGTTGAAGATTATACCGGCGGAAGACAGCTACCTTGGGAAACCTCCTCATTACGAGGTGACTTTTACTTTGAACCAGGACAAATATTGGCAGCACCCATCGCACTTCCACCTCAGGACCCCGTGCAAGAGAAAGTAAAAGCTCAAGCCACACGCATTCCTGTCCAAGAAAAAACAACGGCAATAGAAAAACCTATTATCGTACAGGAAATAATAGCACCCCAAATTCAACCAATCGTAACAACGAGTGCCAATGCAAGAAAACTTTCAATTTTCACTAATCCACAAGGTAGTCTTGTAAAACTATTAAATAGTGATAAAAAATATGCCATGGGAGTCAAACTTGAACCAGGAGATTATCGGATTGAAATTAGTAAAGAAGGCTTTAGAACAAAAAAACAATGGGTAACCGTTGATGCTGAAAATTTAGAAATGCAAATTACTTTAGTCCCAGAGTATTAATACCAATCCCAATAAATCATCATCGTAATAGCCGTCATTCCCGAAATCTTTAATCGGGAATCCATACACGCACATAGATTCCTGCTAAGAGCCTGCAGGAATGACGACTTTTCAGTTCAGGTGTAAACATACTGGAACGGGTGTAACACGCCCCTTTCCAACCTATGAAAAGGTGAAGAAATTAATATCTTCACTCTTTTTAGAGCCCCTTATGTTTTCTTTGGTACATACAATGAAGATACATTCCCTGTAGGACTTGACGGTTCAGATGAAACAATCTTTGCAAGCCCTCGCTTTTCAACTTGGTCGATCCGAACAATTTCATGCATAGGGATAAATGATCGCTTAACCCCTTCAAACTCAGCTCTTAACTTTTCTTCACTCGGGTCAACAACGATTGCGCTTTTCTCACCAAATATAAAGTCCTCTACGATTACGAATCCATACATATCGCCTTGATAAACACTTTTTGCATAGAGTTCATAGACCTGATCTCTACTAACAAATACCACTTTATAAATATGCTTTTCTGACATGATACGTTACATCCCATTAAAATAGATTTTAAATACTGTCTAACCACTTATTTCGCTATAAACTCTGCTAGTATTGTACTGTTTTTTTTACACCCTAACCGATTACATCAAACTATAAAAACTATGTCTTATACAATTTATCTTTCTGGAGAAATCCATTCCGACTGGCGTGAACAAATCAAGCAAGGCATCATCGAAAATCAGCTTGATATTGAAGTATTAACCCCGATTACCGACCATGACAGTAGTGATAATGTTGGCTCTGAAATTCTCGGAGACGAAGCAAATAATTTTTGGAAAGACCATAAGTCCGCAAAAATAAATGCACTCCGCACTAATAGTTATATTAGTCGATCCGATATTGTAGTGATCAGGTTTGGTGATAAATACAAACAATGGAATGCTGCATTTGATGCAGGTATTGCAGCGGGTTTAGGTATACCAACCATTACCATGCATAGCCCTGAATTAACCCACCCTCTTAAAGAAGTTGATGCCGCTGCACTTGCTGTGACTGAAACACCTCAACAAGTTGTTGAAATTTTAAAATACATTACACAGTCTTAATTTAATCAAGGCTTGCCCACTAATACGCTTTATCTAGTGGGCAAGCCTCTTGCTACAAATCATCAATGGCTTTCCAGAGCACCCTCGACTAGCATCCTTTGTAATTGTTGATCACCTAATTTAACACCCTCTCCAGCAACATCCCTATCACACTGATCAATTAAACCATTTAAAGAAACCATTAACTGCTGATGCTGATTTTCAAACGCCATTATTGCTTGTTTGATATCCATTTCAATCATTGTCATCGCAAGCTCCAAACCTTGATTAAGCCCTTTAAAAGCTGCTTTTTCTAATGAAGGTTGCATTTTCTTTATAATAAAGAAAGGAATTAACCAGCTAATCAAAACCATTAATGAGCTATGTACAGCAAAATCCACACCCAAAAAAGCCTGTTCAGTGACGGCGCTATCATAATACCCTTGAAAAACTTGATAGCCAACGACACTCATGGCAATTAAGGGCAATACAAGCTCACAAACATTGACCAACTTTAAGCTCATTCGCTGAACAAGATTACCTGGGTTAATCAGTGCTTTTCGACAACTTAATTCTGTTTGTGCCTGAATATGTTTTTCTGCCTTAGCTCGTAAATCAAACAATCCTTTTCTTAAAGGTGTACTGGGTAACCCGTACTGATCAACGGTTAAAATCAATTCATCAACATAGTCATTAAACCGGCTTTGCGCCCATTCATCCCATAATTTTATTTTATCTTGCTGTGCAATATTAACTTCTTTGGCATAAACAACAGCCAATTGTTTAATTGGCCACTCAAACCCTTGTACTAATTGCGCCTTAGTCTTTGACCAACCCAGCTTTTGAGTCTCTAACAAAATAGAAAAGGCGGCCTTATTTCCTAATGATTGGTAACATTGCTGCAATTTTTTTCTTATCGCATGCCTGCGTATCTGTTGCCCTCGATATTCAAGTTGCTCAACTGTATTTTCTGATGAGACTGACTCAATGGTCTTTAACAATGCAGGCAATTCATCCTCTTCCTGTGTTTGTTCTGGATCACAAATAGTCTTATAAATAATGGGACTATCAAAACCAGCCTTAGCCAATTGCTGCTTAAAATCCTGGTATTGTGCTGTTTCCCCTCGATCCCACTGATTCATTACAAATAACCAGGCATGACTCGCACCTTCAGACAACAGTAATTGCCAGGCTTTATTATCTCTATACCTTTCAGGACTGACCACATAAACCAGCACATCAACATAAGGCAGCCACTGCATGACAATCCCTTTATTTTTTTCTTCTGTACTATCAAAATCTGGCATATCTATCCAGACCACTTGCTTATTAGCTTGTTCAGAATGCTGTGAAATCTGGATATTCTGTAGAGGAAAAGTATCCTCTAGTTGTGTAAGAGAGACTGATTGATGATGATACAAAGTCACTTCTCGAGAAGTCGGTCTTTCTATCCCTGTTTTTGCAATCGCTTTCCCAGACAATTTATTTAATAAAGAACTTTTACCGACGCCCGTGCCACCCATAAAAGCAACAATTAACGGCCTATCATTTTTATTTTCAAATAATTCACTTGCCGAACTTTCTTGCTCACCCCTTAAAGATAAAGCTTGCTGTTGATCTATCCAGCCTGTTTTAACCGACTGCTGTGCCCAATCATCGATAACCGCGAGTAAATCAGAGTAATCGTATGCCATGTTTTTTCTCGTTACGTTGCTGTTCTGCTTTTTTTAATACATCCATTGAAATATTAAATCGACTATGACCTGCAAGTTGTTCAGGCAGTGCATATAATGATTGCTGAAGGCTTGCTATAAATAAATCTTGTTTAACCGTTTCTAATTGATGTAATTTCAGCTCTGCTTCAACATTCCCCATATAACCGCCTATTGCACTCTCTGCCAATAAAGAGGTCATGGATAATAATGCAGGGGTAATCACTAAATCATGTATACCAATACCGCCTGTTTGTATCATTAGCGCCATAGCTGCAGCATCTGTCGTTAATCGAGTTGCCCTTAAACTATTTAACACTACAGGCTGTTCTGACAATTTATTATAAAGTCTATTTGCAGTGGCTTCTACATCCTGTTGAAAGGATGAACAATAACTATCGACCACCTGCTGATAATCATTTATCAATTCATTCTTTTGCTGCCTTAATAAACAATAGCTATCTTTCCACCATTTATTTTGTTTAGTATCCGAATCAATTTTTTCCAATAATTGATCTGCCAGTGAGATTAATAAGTGCTCACCAATTTGATTTAATAAGACTTGTTCCTGGTTTTTTGGAACGCTTAGCTGTTTACCTAGCTTCATCACTTTCCTAACAGGCCAGGTTAAAACTCGGCGTGTTTTAGTTAGTACACGAGAGATTCCAGGCACTTCTAATAAGTTAAGTAATTCTATTAAAGCATTTTGAAAGGTCTCATAATAATGAGGGTGATTCAGGTAATCCCGTTGATACGCTTTTATTGCTTGCTCAATATTTTTATCAACCAGATCATTCCATATCCCTAACGCTTCATGTTCTGCAACAATGGGCTCTAACCAGCTATGCCAATACTTATTAAGTAAATGGCTTTGATATTCGAAATGTTTGTGCTGAGAAACCGTTTTCTGTAACTGAAAAATTCGATTGATTTCACTAACGGGCCAAACGGGCATGGCGCTTTGTTTTTGAAAATGCAGTGGAATAACCGTTGGAAAGTCATCCTCTCTTGCTTGATGCCACTTCTGCTTAAGCGAATTAATAATGATATCTTCAGTCCCTTCAATTAGCTTATTGACGCAAATTAAAGTTGTTTGGTGGAATGATTCAATAGTGGACATCATTTCCCATACTGCTTGATCAGCATATTTTTCTTTACTGACAATCAACACCACAATATCGGCTAAAGCAATCGTCCTGATTACGCCTTCTCGGTAATCTTCTGAGTCTATAGAATCAAAATCGGGCGTATCCCAAAACACACAAGCAGGCAATAGCTCACTATCAACTTTAACCTCGGCCAATGAATAGCAATCATGTCGCTGTTTAGTCAATTCAGCTAAATTCAACTGCTGAAACCGTCCAAAATAGTTTTGTAATCCAGAGCAATCTTGCAAACTCACCTGATGGCAAAATCCCTGAGGGTGAACGGTATAACCTGCTAATGGACTTACGCCCGCAATATTGCTATTTAAAATTAGATTAGCAATAGAACTTTTTCCTGCCTGAGTCGGTCCTATAACTGCTATTTGTAAAGGCGTTTGAGGCGACGATTCAAGCAACCCTCCCTTTCTCATGAAAGCTTCAGTAAAAAGGAGTTGTTCAAGCCGCTGTTGAAACAGCACAAGCTGAGGATCATTTGCTTTTAAATTAGCAATAATTGCCTGATAGCGCTGATTTAGTAATTGGATAAATTCCAGCATAAAGAGTGAGCTTGGGTTTATAATAACCAAGTATTTTACTTTGTTTAGGTGATTGTAGGTAAGTAATCAATCGGATTACTGCTCTGAAACGCCTTAATATCCTGAGGTAATTAAAATTATAAAACTATCAGGTATGTTTATTTAAAGAATAAGTACCTATTAACATACTTATTCACGCACCATTGAGATTTATTATATGAGAAGTTTATCAACTGTTTTTGTTTTCTTAATCTGTGCCACTCTTATTGGCTGCACGGGTGGAAACCAGATCAACGCCCGTAGTTTAAAGACAGCCCATCGTTCTGTTGGCAGAATCAAAAACCGCTTACCAACCGATCAACGTATTGAATTTGAAGTCTCCTATTGGACCTTACAAGATTCAATTTTAGATAAAAGTGACTTCCTTGATACTGTTGATGGAAAAACACCTGAAGAAATCATCGCCTTAGGAAAGGATGTTTTTCAACAACGAAAAAGCACGGGATTCAACGGCTACTCTCAATATAATAGCTGGGATCAAATGATCACCCGTTTCGCTCAAGAAAGAATTGACCAGGGTAGAAGCTCAAAAACAAAATCCCCAACAAGAAATGGTAGCATTATCTATCGATTATAAAATAATCCGACTCCGCCTATTTTGAACCAGCCAGTTACGACATCTCTACTGGCTGATCAATTAATCTTTTAACCACTACTAACCTCGTGGTATTTCTAATACCTGCCCAATCCTCACCTGACTACTGGCTAATTTATTAGCTGATTTAATTGCCCTCATACTCACCCCATACCTCTGAGCAATTCCAGATAATGTATCACCCCTCGAAATAGTGTGTCTTTTGCTCGCCTTTAAAGCAAAATAAGTATCCATTGGCGCATACTGATTAAAATACCCGACCACCCCTTTAAAGATAGCATTCGCCATTTTTGCCTGATGCTTGCCACTTTTCAGCTTACGCTCTTCCCCTGGGTTAGAGATAAATGCTGTTTCTACTAAAATAGAAGGAATATCAGGTGATTTTAATACCATAAACCCTGCTTTTTGCACGCTACCTTTATGCAAATGGCCAATAGTTTTAAAGTTTTTAAGAATATTTCCAGCAACATTTCGACTCGCTTCTTTAGTCGCTGTTTGAGATAAATCCATTAATACAGTGGCCAACATATCATCTTTATCTGTTAAAGAAACACCACCGACTAAATCAGCTGCATTTTCGTGCTTCGCCAGCCATCTAGCCGCTTCACTTGAAGCCCCTCGATTGGATAAAGTAAACACTGAAGCCCCTTTAACTTTTGAATTTTTAAAGGCATCCGCATGAATTGATACAAAAAGGTCTGCTTTAGCCGCCCGGGCTATTTCCATCCTTTTTCTTAACTTAATATAATAGTCGCCTTTTCGTACCATAACAGCCTTCATCCCTGGCTTCTTATTGATCAATACAGCGAGTTTCTTAGCAATTTCAAATACGACTTTTTTCTCTTGTGTCCCTTTTGGCCCATGAGCACCCGGGTCTTCGCCGCCATGCCCCGCATCAATTGCAATAATAATATCTCTGGCTTTATTTCTTACTGTTTTAGTCACTCTTTTGACGGTTTTAACAGTTTTTATATTAGCCTTTGCTCCCGCTTTACTTTTATTATAGAGATCAACAACTAAACGATGTCCATAGCGTTTACTAGGCTGTAAAGAAAAACTCTTTGGGGTAACGGCTGCTTTTAAATCAACAACCACCCTTAAATCCTTATTATTTCGGACTCCACTACGCACCCGACTAAATAGAGCATGTTTTTTAGGGGGCTGAGCCAATGCTTTTAATAATTTGGCGCCTTTAAAATCGATCACTAAACGAGCAGGTTTTTCCAATAAAAAAACCTGATGTGCCACTGGAGTGGTGACATCAAACACCATTCGAGTGTGATCAGGTGCTGTCCAGTAGCGTAAAGAATCAACACGTACAGCGTGTACCTGCATTGACAACATTAACAACACAGACACAATTATAAATTTTAAGAATTTAAACATACCAATAACCATAATAATATTCTTGTTTAAATTATAGCACTATGTCTTTGTTTTTCCAGTGTAGTATCAAATTATTACGCAACTTGTCAGAAACAACATCTATTGTCACTTGCCGCCCATCCCCTTCTGTTGTTATGCTCAATTCAATATCTGGCTTGGGCAAAAAACCTTTTCCTAATTCTGCCCATTCCACAAAACATAGACTTTGCTGCTCTAAATAATCACGAATCCCAATCCATTCCAGCTCTTCAGGGTCTTTTACTCGATACAAATCAAAATGAAAAACCTTTCTCTCTTCCATATCGTATTCTTCAACCAAAGTATACGTTGGGCTTTTTACTGCGCCTTTATGCCCCCCCGCCCTCAGTGCGCCTCTTGTTAATGTGGTTTTCCCAGCCCCCAAATCACCATTGAGAAAAACCAGGCATTTTTCGGGTAATATCTTCCATAACGCAGAGCCTAATAACTCTGTCTCCTGTTCATTTAATAATATTATTTTCATCTGTTTATCAATTGTCTAATAAAAGGCATTAAATCACTCGCCAACAACCCTCTTTCCCCTTGCTGTTGAGCTGATAAGTCTGCCGCTTCCCCATGTAAGTAAACAGCCGTTTTTGCGGCTAGGCTTAAAGACATCTGTTGAGCCACCAATCCAGCAATCATTCCAGCCAATACATCCCCCATCCCACCACTAGCCATTCCAGGGTTGCCTGTTGTTGAAACAAGCATTTCATCTGCATCATTAATCAATGTACCCGCCCCCTTTAATACCACCACGCCCCCATATTTTTTTTGTATTTGTGAAACAGCAAAAAACCGGTCTTTAGCAATCTGTTCAGTTGAACAGGCTATTAATCGTGCGGCTTCTCCCGGATGAGGTGTCAGCACCCAATTATCCTGATGTAAGGGCACTTTAGCTAGTAAGTTAAGTCCATCTGCATCTATAATCAAGGGTTTTTCAGAATCAATAACACATTGAAACAACTCTTTTGCCCATGCCGACTGAGCTAATCCAGGGCCTATTACCACAGCCGTAGCCTTGTTTAATAAAGGCATTAAATCATTTTTACTTTCAACACCATGACACATTAATTCTGGCCTAAGCATATTAATATACGCTGAATGGCTTGCTCGTGTAGCCACTGAAACTAAACCAGCCCCCGTCCGAAGTGCGGCCTCCGCAGCCAGTTTTATAGCGCCAGAAAAACCAGCCTCGCCCCCTATGACCAGCACATGACCCTGACTGCCTTTATGCGCACAGCGATGACGTTTTGCAATAACAGGTTGCTGCATTAACTGACTAGAACAAGTCTGTTGCTGAAAAATAGCGTCTGGAATACCTAAAGATGAATAGATGACTTCCCCACAATACTCAGCAGCTAATCCTGTAAACATTCCCTGTTTAAGCCCAATAAAACTCACTGTCCATTGTGCTTTAACCGCGCAACCCATTACCCCGCCTGTATCAGCATTTAATCCCGAAGGAATATCAACTGAAATAACTGCTGAAGAAGTTTTATTGATCTCCGCAATGGCTTCTGCATAGATCCCTGATACCTGACGATTTAACCCTGTACCCAGTAAGGCATCAACAACGACACAGCCAGTCAAATTCAAATTTGGACTAAAGGGTATCACCTGTCCATCCGACTGGATATAATCTTGATAAGCGGTGTACGCATCCCCTTTCAGCTTTTCTGGCTGAGCCAAATAATAAACATTAACCTTTAAACCCGCCTGTTTTGCTAGTTTGGCTATCACATAGCCATCTCCTGCATTATTTCCTGCACCACAAAAAACAACTATTTCATCATTGGCATACTGCTGTTGAATTAACTCAAACACCACCTGCCCAGCTTTACGCATTAAATCAATCCCTGGAATGTCATAATCTTCAATAGCCATACGATCCATTTCTCTTACTTGTTCGGCTAAATATAATTTATTAGGTAAAGGGGTCATGTGTTTGGGTAAAATGGCCATTTAAAGCTATATTATATTTCCTACTCGTCTATGCACAAAATTAACCAGCAAAACAATTCTGAGCTTGCGCTAAAAATTAAGCAATGGGGGGAAGAATTAGGCTTTCAACAAGTGGGTATCAGCGATACCGATTTAACCTCCGCTGAGAATCATTTACACGACTGGGTTGATAAAGGCTTTCATGGTGACATGGACTATATGCATAAACATGGCTTAAAAAGAAGTCGACCTAATCTATTACTTGAAGGCACGGTTAGCATTATCTCTGTAAGAATGGACTATTTACCTGAGACTAAGGAGCAAATAAGTCAGGTAATAGATAGCCCTATTAAAGCCTTTATCTCTCGTTATGCCTTAGGTCGAGACTATCATAAAATCATGCGCAATAAACTACAAAAACTAGCGCATAAAATTGAAACTGAAATAGGTCAGTTTGGATACAGAGCTTTTGTTGATAGCGCGCCCATCCTAGAAAAAGCAATTGCAGAAAAAGCGGGGTTGGGCTGGATTGGCAAACATTCCAATGTGATTAATCGAAAAGCAGGCTCCTGGTTTTTTCTTGGTGAAATTTATACTGACATTGCCCTTCCTGTTGACCAAGCTGCATCTTCCCATTGCGGTCAATGCAAAGCCTGTCTTGATATTTGTCCGACTCAGGCTATTGTCGCACCTTATCAAGTCGATGCGCGCCTTTGTATTTCATACCTGACAATAGAATTACACGGCTCTATTCCTGAACACTTACGTTCATCCATCGGTAATAGAATTTATGGCTGTGATGATTGCCAGTTGATTTGCCCTTGGAATCGTTTTGCCAGGCTCTCAACAGAAAAAGACTATAACCCCAGACATAATCTAAATAACAGCCAGTTAACTGAACTGTTCAGCTGGTCTGAACAGGAGTTTTTAAAGAAAATGGAAGGTTCGGCAATCAGGCGTATTGGTCATACTCGCTGGCTGAGAAACATTGCCGTTGCATTGGGTAATAGCAAACCATCTGAACAAGCTATTAATGCTCTATTACAACAACAGCAACATGAATCAGATATTGTAAAAGAACATGTGGATTGGGCGTTACAAAAATTAAAACAGCAAAAACAATAACAGAAGTTGTTAAATGATAAAATAGGTTCTTCAAAGAAACATAGACATAACAAAGTGTCTAAATAAAGACTGATGAATACCGAAAAAATGAAACTTGCTGATGATAACTTAATTGCTGATGATGTACGGATGCGAGGTTTCAAACAGCGTTCATCTGTGGATGATGTTATCAACTGGCTAAATCAGCAATCTATTGACTTAGCTGAGCAAAATATTGCCATTCAAACTGCTGCAGGCAGAGTACTGACTCACGATATTGTCAGTGACATTAATATTCCTGGGTTTAGCCGTTCAATGATGGATGGTTATGCCATTATTGCTTCTGATGCACAAGGGGCTTCATCTTATAATCAGCTGCAATTACAAGTCATCGGTAAATCAATGCCAGGTCAAGGCACTAATACTATCGTGACCTCTGGCACGGCAATTAGAATAATGACTGGTGCACCTATTCCCGAAGGTGCCAATGCGGTGTTACCTGCTGAAAATGTAGAACACCTTGATTCATCCTCTATTATGGTAATGGAAAGTGTGGCTGAAGGCAGGAATATTGGACGTATTGGAGAAGATATTTGTGCCGACTCAGTTATCTTAAACCAAGGCCGACGACTACGCCCTCAAGATATTGCGCTACTCGCCTCTATCGGTAAGCATCAAGTCTCTGTTTATAGACAGCTTAAAGTCAGTATCGTGGTGACTGGAAATGAAATACTCGCGGTTGGCAATCAACCTCAAAATTATCAAATCACCAATTCCAACGGCCCCCTACTTGAGGCTTTATCTAGCCGAGATGGTGCCGTTATCGTTAATTCAACGATTGTTGCTGATAAACCTGAGCTGATTGAACATGCCATGCAAGCAGATTATGATATTTTATTAATTACTGGCGGTACCAGTGTCGGTGAAGAAGATCTGGTTCCTTTATTAGTCGCAAAATTAGGCGATTTAGTTTTTCATGGGGTTGCCATGCGCCCAAGTCGTTCAACAGGCTTAGGCATGATAGGTAAAAAACATGTATTTTTACTTCCAGGCAATCCCGTTGCCTGCCTTTGTGCCTATGATTTTTTTGCAGGCCGCTTTATTCGACACTTATCGGGGCAAAAAAGAGATTGGCCCTATTTTTCTACCCGTAAAAAATTAAAACAAAAGTTAGTTTCAATGCTGGGGCGCACTGATTACGCCCGTGTGAAAATTTCAGACAATAGGGTTGAGCCAATAGCCATCAGTGGTGCAGCAATTACCAGCTCAACCACCCGTGCTGACGGCTTTGTGATTATCCCTAGCAACAGTGAAGGCTATGCAGCTGACACTGACGTTGAAGTTTTTCTTTACGATTAAGGCCCAGCCGCTAAAAAATAAACCGCCTCCCTCCCAAACTATTAATAATAATGGCTCAACAAAAACAATTTTTAGATGTTATTAGTCCTGATTTAGCAAAGACTCGCTTTGAGTCGGCTGTTTTGCTAACACCCTCAGAGGAGATGATAGATTTAAATCAGGCCTTAGGCCGCACCTTATCCAGAGATGTTCTAGCAAAAGTTAATGTGCCCTCATTTGACCGTTCCAATCTGGATGGCTTTGCGGTTAAAGCTTCGGATACTATTGGCGCAGAAGAGCACTCCCCCATCACCATTCAATTACTCGAATCGCCTATTTCTGCTGGCAGTATCCCCGACCAGGAAATAGTTCCAGGTCTTGCTGCATCTATTGCAACAGGTGGCATGCTACCCCGAGGAACTGATGCCATTGTTATGCTTGAAAACGCTGATATTCGTGATAACAAACTAGTGGTATTAAAAGCGGTTAGCCCTGGAACTGGCATTGCCTTTGCTGGAACAGATGTCTCTAGCGGACAAATCATTCTCTATCAGGGTGATTTATTAACCAGTCGAGAAACGGGCATCTTAGCCGCTATAGGTGAAACCCAAATTCATGTCTGGAAGCGCCCTAAAGTCGCCATTATTTCTACCGGTAATGAAATCATTGCGCCAGGCCAGACGATGATTCCTGGCAAAGTCTTTGATTCAAACGCACGGATTATTGCTGATGCGGTTAAAGAGTTAGGCGGAGAACCACTGGAACTGGGGATAGCGTCTGATGATTTATCTCAATTAAGAGAAAAAATACAGCAAGCCTTATCAGTTGCCGATATGGTTTTACTGTCTGGAGGCACCAGTAAAGGTGAAGGCGATTTATCCTATCAAGTCGTGTATGAACTGGATGACCCAGGCGTAATTGTTCATGGTGTTGCCTTAAAACCAGGCAAGCCGATCTGTCTCGCGGCAAGTCAGGGCAAACCTGTTGTGGTGTTACCTGGATTTCCTACCTCGGCTATTTTTACTTTTCATGAATTTGTTGCCCCCGTTATTCGCCAACTCGCTGGCCTGTCGCCCTCTAGTCGCAGTATAGAAACCGCTGAACTGTCTGTAAGAGTTAATTCTGAAATTGGCCGAGCCGAATTTCTTCTGGTTAGATTACTCGAAAAATCTCAAAATAAAACCAGTGATCAAAAACCAACATTAGCGGCCTACCCTATTGGCAAAGGTTCAGGCAGTGTCACCACCTTCAGCAATGCCGATGGTTTTGTCCGTATTGACCAGCCTATTGAACTGTTAGAATCAGGAAGTGAAGTAGAAGTCCAACTGATCAGTCCCAATACCAAGCCGGCAGATTTAGTCATTATCGGTAGTCACTGTATGGGGCTTGATTTAATGATGAGCCTGTTAAAAAGAAAAGGTATTCAGGTTCGTTTTATGTCCGTTGGCTCATCTGCTGGTCTTATCGCGGTAAAAAGGGGGCAATGCGATATTGCAGGCATGCATATTTTCAACCCAGCAAATAACAGCTATAACCAACACTGCCTCAGCCCTGATTTACGTTTGATAACCGGCTATCGTCGCAAACAAGGACTTATTTTTAGAAAAGGTGATCAACGTTTCCTTGGTACCAATGCAAAGCAAGTCATAGATCAAGTCAAAAATGACGCTTCATGCTTAATGATTAATCGTAATTTAGGCAGTGGTACCCGCGTGTTAATCGATCAATTACTTGATGGCTGCAAACCCAATGGCTATCTTATTCAAACCAATAATCATCGTGCTGTTTTTGCCGCCATTCAGCAACAAAGAGCCGACTGGGGCGTTGCCACTCAGGCATTAACTGAAGACAGCACCGGGTTTCTCTCTATTCAGGATGAATGCTATGACTTTATGGTTTCAGAATCGAAATTACAGAAGAAGTCTGTCCAAATCTTTATTGAATTACTTAAGGATAAAGACTTACAAGTATCACTCGCTAAACTAGGACTTAAAACGGATAAGGATATTGGCACTATTGCCCAGTAACGCTATAGTAGGAGGAGCCTATCTAGGCTCCTCCTACCCATACTCGACAACACAAATTATATTTTGAAAAAACACAGCCTAATCAGTAGCTTTATTTTTTTTCTTCTCTCCCATCCAGTAAACGCAACGGAAACCGTGCTATTGTACGCCGCGGCTAGTACCAGTCATGCCATCACCGAAGTTATCAATCAATTTAATCAGACAACAACTGATATAAAAGTTAAAGTCTCTTTCGCTTCCTCTTCTACTCTAGCAAAGCAAATAGAAGCAGGCGCACCCGCACATTTGTACCTATCAGCTAACCCCAACTGGATGGACTATTTACAACAACGCCAGTTGATTGTTAATCAATCCCGTAAAAATCTGTTAACAAACAAGATAGTATTAGTTGCCCCAAAAGGAAAACCTATCGTCGTTAAAATGCAAAATAACTTTGATTTTTCAAAACAAATAAAAGGTAAATTATGCCTTGGCGATACCGATCATGTGCCCGCTGGTATTTATGCAAAACAGGCTTTAATATCATTAGGCTGGTGGAATCAAGTAAAATCAAAAGTCGTTGGCAGTAAAGATGCCAGAGCAACCCTGGCATTAATTGAACGCGGGGAGTGCGTAGCGGGCATTGTTTACGCAACCGATGCGAGTGCGTCAAATAAAATAGATTTCATTGCTAAATTCCCTAAAAACACTCATAACGCCATCGTTTACCCTGTAGCAGCTTTAGAACCTGCCACTCATGCAGCCATTACTTTTATTAATTACTTAAGCACGCCTGACACGGCAGAAATATTTAACAAATATGGCTTTAACACACAATAATAAGGCGCTTTAATGTTTGAGCTTTCCCCAGAAGAATATTCAGCCATGATGCTTTCCATAAAAATTAGTTTATGGAGTGTGGGCATTATTTTAATTCCAGGGATTTATATGGGCTGGTTACTGGCACGTCGTGACTTTATAGGAAAATCATTAGTTGATAGCCTCTTACACTTACCTTTAGTCCTCCCGCCTGTCGTGACTGGGTATTTATTATTACTCGCCTTGGGGCGGCAAGGCGTTATTGGAAAATGGTTGTATCAGCAATTTGATATAACGCTGGCGTTTAGCTGGAAAGGGGCTGTATTAGCCACCGCACTCATGAGCTTTCCCTTAATGGTCAGGTCTATTCGTCTTTCTATTTCAGCGATTGATACAAAATTAGAACAGGCAGCCAGAAGCTTAGGTGCCAGTTCAATTAACTGTTTTTTCAGCATTACCCTCCCCTTGGCCATTCCTGGCATTATCACAGGATCAATTCTGGCTTTTGCCCGCAGCTTAGGCGAATTTGGCGCAACCATCACCTTTGTAGGTAATATTGAAGGGGAAACACGTACCTTGCCTTTAGCTATTTATACTTATATTCAAGTACCCGATGGTGCTGAATCAGCCCAAAGACTACTTATTATTTCTGTTGTGATCGCCTTAGCCGCTTTATTATTTAGTGGTTTCATTGAACAACGCATGGCTCCTTGGCTAAGAGGAAAATAATGTTATCTGTTGACCTACAATTCCAGCAAGGCAGTTTTAGACTTGATGCCAGTTTCGCATTAGAAAACCCGGTGACCGGACTCTTTGGCTCATCAGGCTCAGGTAAAAGCACGTTACTCAATTTAATCGCAGGCTTAAAACAACCGGATAATGGCTGGATTAGACTGAATGGCCAACATCTCTATTGTCAGAAGAAAAACATCAACCTTCCTGCCAATAAACGTAAAATTGGCTTAGTGTTCCAAGACAGCCAGCTATTCCCTCACCTCACCGTGATGCAAAATTTAGCCTATGGCTACAATCGAACAGATAAAAATCTACGTCGCTTTGAAGCAGCAGAAATTATTGATTTATTAGAAATAGCTCATTTATTAAGCAAACGCCCCACCCAATTATCTGGCGGAGAAAAGCAACGTGTTGCCCTGGGTCGCGCACTATTAGCCTCCCCGCAACTACTTTTATTAGACGAACCTTTAGCCTCTTTGGATCTAGGACTAAAAGGACAAATTTTACCTTTTTTGAAAAGAGTCAAAGACGAACTCAAATTACCCATGATCTATGTCAGTCATTCCATGGAAGAAATACTGCACTTAACGGATCACTTAGTTGTTATCAATAAAGGAAAGGTAATAGGTAAAGGCGATTTCCATGAGGTGATTAAATCAAAAGCCGTAAAAGGTATTGCCAATTCCATGGGCTTAGAAAACATTATTACGGCTAACATTATGGGTCACGATGCAGAATCAGGTCATAGCATTGCAGAAATTCAAGGTAACACCTTGCTACTCCCCTTGGCAGATAAGCTTGCTAAAGGAGACAGCTGCTATCTTTCCATTCGCTCCAATGAAATAGCTATAGCCAAACATCATATTGCACATATATCTATTCAGAATCAGATTAAAGGCAAGATTATTAGTTATAGCAAAAATATCAGCTGTGTATCACTGACTATTGATATAGGGACAATGTTAATTGTGGATATTACTGCCAAAGCTTTTACTGAATTGGACTTGAATCAAGGTGATCAGGTTTATTGTTTGATTAAGGCACAGTCTTTTTCTTTTTTGGGTAAGGCTGGGTAGGTATAATTTTTCAAATTATAATAGTGAATAATATCCATATATGGTTATCTTGTATTTAATCTATGCGGTCCCGTTTAGATCAATTAATTTTCACAATATTTTGACACAAATTAAATGTTAGAGTGTAGAATATTTGGATTGAGATATTAACTAGCTAAGCAGTAGCAAGGAATTAGCAACGTGCTATTTGAAAAATCAAACCTGAAAAAAAATATATCATTAGATCTATTAGGATGCATATTTATTATTGTGATAGTCACTGCATATGTTACCTATGGAGTATGTGGGGGTATTGGCAGCTACGATTCCAGCGAAAAAATAACTTTCCTAGACTTGCTAAATGGCATTGCTCAAATTGCGACTGCATCAGCTTTTGCTTTAGCTGTTATTCAATACCGCAAAAATAGTATTCAACAGCGGCAATTGAGTATTGCTACAGAGGCAAAATCACAATTAGAAAAAATGATTGAAGTTATTTGCGAAATTAAGATTGGGGATGATACATGTTTAAAAAACCTCAATAAATCCATTTCCCTTCTTTCTAACTTGGCAACAAACTTTGACGAACTATTTAAGGCAATGGATGAGGATATTCAACGAGCAATCGTTAGGATGCAATGGCAAGATATGTACTTTAATTATCTAAGTCACTCATTAAGCGAAATTAATCCTGTCGCAATATTGAAAAAAGAGACTTCTATTAGCAGAAAAATCTTAGATAGCGCAATATCTGAAGCCAAAAAAGCATCCGAAAAAGCTGAGATAACCCCAGCTTTAAAAGATTTTGTTTTTTCTGATAAGCTATTCAACCACCCAGAGATAAAATCCAAGTTTACCTTAAAGGGGAAAATCATCTCTCTTGATATGTTCGCATCACACTATATGAATGATCATAATTTAAACGATTTATTGTATGGGCTCCTTTCAAGAATTGATATTAAAGTACGTGCACCATTACTTGCAGTTGCGGAACCAAGTAAATGGGCAATGAAGAAACCGACATGATTCGCTTGCGGAAAAAAGGTGTGTCTCGTTCCCAAGCTCCAGCTTGGGAATGCCTAGCGCCAAGCTCTGCTTGACGAATGCCAGGTCATCCCCTTAAACTAATCTTATGGGACGCAGTCGCTATAAAGTATTAAACGAAAATTATCCTTATTTCCATACGGTGACGGTTGCAGGTTGGCAACCTGTTTTCACTCGAAAAGAAAGTGTCCAAATACTTTTTGATAGCTTTACATGGTTGCAACAAAATACAGATTTCAAACTGCATGCGTATGTTGTATTAGAAAACCACTTACATTTTATTGCCAGTGGCAGTCAGCACAGTAAGCGAATACAACAATTCAAATCTTTCACCGCCAGACAGATCCTTGATTTATTAAAACAACGCAAAGCAACAACCTTACTTAAATATTTTGCCTACTATAAACGCAAACACAAAATAGACAGCAAGTATCAATTTTGGCAAGAAGGCTCACACCCAGAAGAAATGAGTGAAACCAGTATGTTTATACAACGTTTAGCTTATATTCATGACAATCCAGTAGAACGCGGTTATGTGGACTTACCTGAACAATGGCGTTATTCGAGTGCCCGAGCTTATTTGGGAGAAGAACCTTTATTGCCCATTGTTTTATTGAGTTGAAACCTCAAGCAGAGCTTGATGGTAGGCGTTACCAAGCTGGAGCTTGGGAACGAGCCCAATATGTGCAACAGCTTCTTTACAAGCCCCAGTTGAACTGATTACCTGAAAAAGAAAAGCTCTTAGTGTTATTAAGGGAGTAAAAACAGTACTTCGAATATCTCCTGATTTGTGAATGGCCTCAATTAAACTATCAGATAATAACCCTTTAAAAGGAAGGTCAGTGCACTGAAAAAAAGTGTTTTTGAAAGATCGAATTTGTAAACGAAGACTTAATCGACTAGAATTTTTCATGAGTTAAGCCTTTCTCTTACTTATTGGGTTTATTGTTTTGTAGGAAATTCAATTATATCCAATAAAAGATTAAAGCTTAACGCTATCTTATACTTAAGTCCTTATTATTCAAATGCTTGATGATTCACTGGTAGAGGTATTAGGGGCAGCCAACTTGAAATAGAAGCAAAACTTCAAATTACACATTTCTATTTTATTAGCTTTTTTTCAAAAAAATCTATACTAACAAAAGAAATTAAAGAGCAACCCTATTGCTACATCCTAAATAATTACAGGAATCATTATGTCAGACAACTCAACTCATAAAAAAGTTAATATTGACCAATGTATTAAAAAGATAAATACAATACATAAACAACGATTAGGAGCAATAGGACCACCAATAGGCATGATTCTTATCATTTTATTTGCTTTTGCCCTTCTCCCCCTTTATATATTCCTTATTATATTTAATAGAGTCTATTTTTGGATTCGAAAACAAAAACCTATAGACCCCAAGCCTTATTTTAACTTCGATCGCCACAACTTACCCCACTTACGTTTAACAGATAAAATTTGGTGTGAATATTGTGAATGGGTCGCTACATTGGGCTTTGGCAATCACGAACGAAATAGAAAGAAGATATTGCCCCATTCAAAACCAGTGCCACCCTCATTGCGAGAAAGCAAAAAATTGGCGTAATGAATTTATAAATTATGAGCATAATACTGATGATATTAATGATTATTACGCTAAGCGATATCTAAAAGAATCTCAATTAGACGATTAATTAAAATCAATACGACTAGGGGCACCTTTCTGTCAGAAAAATTACATTTGACTACAACACCGATTTTTCCAGAAATATTGACAGGGGTTCTGAGACAGAATAACAATCACTAAAAAAACATTGCAATTGTGGGTATGGGGGGGGGGAATCATCTATTAATAAGCACCCACGTAAAATTAATTTAACAAAAAAACACACTCATCCTGCGTGCCCTCTCATCAAACAAAAATATAACCTATTGTTTTAACCAACTCAAGCGCGGAAGGTCCGATTACGTTGCTCTCATCGGACCTACGCTACTACATCACTACATTTATTTTATAAAATATTTATCAAATAGTGGGAGGGGCCTATCTGGCCGCGTTTGCTTTTGTTTCGGTTGCGGCCAGATAGGCCCCTCCTACCAATAACACAATTTTTATCTGAATTAAATTTTGACTAACACTTCACCACGCCCAGTTTCTGCCATATCACCACCATAACGCTGGACACGATTAAAACTTTCTGAATCTTTAGCAAATTTAGAATTCAAGGTTTTAAAGGATGCAAAAAGAATAGGTAAAAAGGCCAGTGTATGTGAGCCACAATCATTAAAAGTTGCTGAAAGTTGAGGCTGATTCCATAGTAATAGAGTCCCTCTACGCATGGCGTAACCTAAATAACGGCCTGTTGTTCCCATTACTGCAATAGTCCCAGCCACCATTCTTGAACCACAATAGTCACCCGCATTGCCTTCAATCAATAGCGTACCTCTACGCATATGGTCGCCTGCACGTTCGCCGACATTACCTTTGATCAAAACGGTGCCGCCTCTCATACCTTGCTTATTACCTGGTAAAGCAGCGGCTAATAAATCGCCGGCATTACCTTTAATTTCCAGATAACCATTTTTCATTTCACAAGCGGCATAAATCCCAGCATTACCATCGACTTTAATGCTTCCAGATTTCATTTCCAAACCTAGATAAGCCCCAACATCACCTATCACTGTGATAGATCCGCCCTTTAACTGTTTGCCGATAAAATCCAGTTTTGAAAAACTGCCTTCAATCACGATATTTTGGGTGTCATCCCCTTTGATGCGAAATAATTTATCAACACGGATTTTAGATTTACCGTTTTGTAATTCAATCGCTGCAATTTCCGAAGGAATCATTCCATCCAGTTTATTACAAACTAATGGCGACATATCAACACGTTGGTCTAAGCGGTGTTTCATCACAAATGTTAATGCACTCATGCCATAATCTCCCTTAAATGAAAGTGGAATGGCCCTAATTTACCGCCATAATTTCCTGCGCTAATTCTCTGAATGCCATTTTCTTCCCCTAAGTCACAAACAGCTTGAATACCCACTCTCATCGATTTATCAATATCTTCTTTGGTTAATCCATCAATTACGATTTCCATCACTGATTCACATTCAGGGGGTAATTCTGTTTTTGTCATACCTTTTAAGGTTGGACAAAAAGCATCATTACTAGACGCGCCCAATGCTGGATATTTTGAACCGACTTTAGAACCAGAACGAACCACGCCACCTGGAAATGGCATAATCACATTAGGAATTTTACGCATTTCTTCAATAGCGGCTTCACAAGCGGCTAGTGCCTGTTCCTGAGATTTAGCCAATACTAAAAAGTTACCCCCACCAACAGCTTCTACACGCCCAGTGGTTTCTTCAGTTAAAAATTCCCCATCCATCACAGGAATACGCCAATAACGCTTACCATTAATCTTTTTAGCGATTTGAAACCCATCACCAAAATAACGTAGATTTTTACCTAGTGGAATTTGCACCCCTTCATCAATCCCTGCAAATAATGCAGACGTTGGTGAAGTTAATACACATTGCCCTGCTCTGGTTTCCAATTGCTTGGCTAGACTTTTTCCACCCATTGCAAAAATTAAAACAGAGACACCAGGACGACCATCAGGTGTTTCTGATGGATCAAGTACTTTCTCAATACCTGCTTCACAACCACAAGCAATCACTGAAGTTGCAAAACCTGTCATCGCTTGCGCTGAAATCATCGCCCACTTTGCATTTTGTGCGGTGATAATGGCACGCGTTGCTTTCATCCCAAAGGCTTCGGCAAAAGTTTCATCAATTGTTACCCCATTGATAATCATACTTTTTCTCCTACTGTAGGATGTACTGTGATGCTTCCACGTCCATCTTCGGTGATTTCATCATCACTGATCGTAAAATTACCCATTTTCATGGTCATATATTTATCAAAGTATTTTTTCAGATCTTTTTCGACTGACTTGTCATATTCAGGTCTGACGACATGAGTGGTTCCCCAGACAGTTTTAACGACCTCACCGTCTTTAACCACCATTTCGCCGTCTTTAAATACATAATCAGGTTTCTCGAACATTTTTTCACGGTTTTCATTTTCTGTATAAACCGTAATATCAGCCCAATCACCTTTACCTAAAGCACCACGACCGACTAAACCTGTAATTTTAGCTGCGCCTGCTCGCGTTAGAATAGCAATTTCTTGCATGGTATATTCACGATCAATTGAACCCAGCGTAGACATTTTTTGCGCTTCTGGGTGAATGGTCGACAACATATCATTACGGAAGCTTTTATCCATTAATAAACGAATTAAATGAGGATAAGAGCTAAACGGTGCACCATTGGGATGATCCGTGGTTAAAAAGATACGCCAAGGATCTTTAACTAATAAGAATATTTCTAAGCCAATCGCCCATTGCAGTGCATTAACAAAATTCTGATCACGATACTTAAAGGGGACCAAGCCACAACCCGCATCACACTCAATATCCATACACACCCATTTATTAGGGTTGGAATATTGGTGATTAGCATATTGACGCTGATTATCACCTGATGCAGTAATTGTTTGACCAAACATAATCTGTCCAACATCAACCGACATGTTTTTGTTTTTATTGATCGACTCTGCAATTTGCGCAGCGCCAGATGAAAACTTAAAGTCCCCTTCTGTGCCATAACTATGGAATTGCACATGCGTTAAATGCATCGGCAACCCATCAACACCTGCAATTGAATCCAGAGTCGTTTGAATATTACCCGGCACACCTAAGTTACTACCGTGTACATGTAATGGATGTTTAATACCCAACTCTTTAACCGCTGTTGCCAAAGATTTTAAGATATCTCTGGGGGTTACATTGTAATGAGAGTTTTTCTCATCCAAATCTAACTGACGCTGATTAAATTTAAAAGCACTAATGCCCCCAGGATTTACAACCTTAATCCCCACACCTTGCGCTGCACGTAATGTCCAAGCCACATAATCATTAATGGCTTGCTGATCTTTTTTAGCTGTCATCATGCGCAAAAAGTAGTCATCACTACCCAGCATCACATAGCCGCCTTTATCCAGCATGGGCACATCGCCCATTTCCATATGTGCTTGCCTAGCATTAACAGGTAATACCGCTGGTTCAAAAGCTGCGGTATAACCCATTTCTGCATAGCGATAACCGGTAATAAAAGTACTCGGCATGGCATGCCCTGTCCCCGCACGTTTTATATCAGTATGAGCAACCGCATCGATACGATGGTTTTCTGGCATTAACATACGCGCGATATTACCTTTACCGCCACCAATATGGGTATGTAAATCAATTGCACCAGCCATCACCACTTTGCCAGTGATATTGTATTCTTTATCTGGTTCTACATTTCTAGGCTTATTTACAATTTTGCCATCTTTAATATAAATGTCTTTTTTCTTACCATTTACCTTATTGGCTGGGTCGTAGACAATACCACCCGTTAATTTTGTCAACATGTTATATCACCAAAGCCTGTTCAATTGCTGTGAGTACTTCTGCCGTACTTGGCAGCCCTGAATCTCTTAATTTTTTCAATCTAATTGCGACCACATTATCCAATCGATAAGCATGACCTGAGTGGTCTATCCCTGGTGTTCCTACAGGAATAAAAACTTCTGGTTCTTCTTCAAACTCCATGCCTGATCTAGCAACAACGATAGTAGGAATTTTCCCACCATGCGGAGGCACCGCACGCGTATTAAAGGATTGAACCCATAAAAAGGCATCTACTTCGCCATTGGCGAACATTGCATTTATATCGTATAAAAAGGGGTCGTATTCTGGAAAGTCGCTCGAAAAACGCATTCTTGCAGGATAGCCTGTTTGCCATCCACACACTTGATTTGCTGTTTGATCACCTTCTTTACCGCCTAAAGGAAAACCAGAACATCTAACACCCGAGGCATTAACATCTTTAACTAATTCACAAATGGTTTGTACGGTCAGTTCAGCTTGAGAAAAATCTAAAGCACCCGCAGCCCACGTCACTACCCCATAAGTTGCTGCTTTTAATTTATCCGCAATTTCTTGTAGATCAGCCACTGCAATTCCAGCGACTTGCTCAGCAAAAATAGGATTACCTTTAATTAAAGCTTTTAAAACCGAAGTCACTTCAGGTAAATCAGTATCAGCGCATTCTAAAACCTGAGCTTTAGTTTTATTGGGTGATGTAGACGCATCACCAGAAGGTGCTTTACCTATATAGATCACTTCTCTTGCGCTAGTATCATCCATAAACATGGATTCTTTATTCCAAAGATAACGCTCGTAAAACCGTGGAGAAAAAGCTTCTAAATCGCAGCCAAAGACAATAAACAAATCACATCGGTTTTTAATTTCAGCCAATGTGGTATTCATCCAACCTGAATCTTGCATGGCTAAAAAGTTACGTTTAGCACCGGTAAAATTCATATTATCAACCACCGCACCATTGCGGTCAGCCAATGCCATTAATGCACGCATACCATTTACATCAGTTGCACAGCCCCCTATCACAGGCTGATTAGCACCCTTTAAAAGCTTAGCAGCTCGACCCACCGCTTGCTCAAGCGATACCTCTTTGCCATCCACTCTTGGACTAGTATCTGTTATCGCTTGCTCAAAAGCGGGGGTATTAACTGCACATCCATTTTTAACAACTTTAATAGATACACCATTAGCCTGAATTGTCAGGTCATCTGTTCCTATCCCGCAAAATGGGCTGGGTACTTCCGTTATTTTTGCCACAGGTCTTACCTCTGCTTTCAGTTTAATCTTCAACCTAAATCCATATCTTAAAATATGGATTTAAACTCAATAAAGTGACGTACAACAATCACCTTTAAATCCCCTTAGAATAGCATTATTACCTCATTTAATCCAAGCTTAGACGTTAGCTGTTGCATATTTAACAGAATACTAATAAATCAGCTTTCATGTTTCACAAAGCAATAGACTGTCTATATAATAGATTCTTAATGTTACTTTAGCGTTGTCACCAGTAAAACTTGCCCATGCACCAATATACTGCCATTCGTCTATTATTTTCCATTGTTACCCTGTTTATTCTTAATAGCTGCCAAACGACGATTCTCGAATCAAATCAGCTACACAACAAAATCCTTCGCTCTACCGTTTCTGTTAGTTTTTCTCCAGACGGTCGACTATGGCGATTAACACCGACTCAACACGCTATTTACATTGACCATTCAGATGATGAGGGTAAAACTTACAATACGCCTATAAGAGTCAATTCAATTGACCAAAAAATAAGTGTTTGGCCTGAAAATCCTGCAGCGATAGAAATCAGCCCCTCCGGTCGCATCAATATCCTTTACTATGCAGATAAATCCCAAAACTCGACTAGCTTCTTTAGTTATTCTGATGACAATGGAAAATCTTTTAGCCCACCATTATTAATCAGTGACCAAGCCCAAACAGCCATGCATTATATGGATAAAATGCTGGTAGATAATAACGGTAATACTTATTTATTTTGGCATGACACACGTCATGAACGACATGATAAAAAACAAGCTGACGGCGTTCTATCGCTTTATTACAGTAAAAAATCAGCCTCTGATCAATCACAGTTTCACAATCAATTTTTAAGTAAAGGCATTTGCTCTTGCTGTAGAACTGCAACTGCCATGAGTCACGGACAATTCCCTGTCCTTTTTGCCCGCATGGTTTTTGACGGAGGTATTCGTGATCATGCCTTGATTCGTATGAATCAGGAGGGTGTATGGCAAAAACCTCAAAGAGTCACTCATGATGACTGGAATATAGAAGCATGCCCTGAACATGGTCCCGCTATAGCGATAGCTGACAACCGCATCCACCTGACATGGTTCACTCTTGGGGATAAACGCCAAGGTATTTTTTACCGACAAACTGACGACTTTGGTGAAACCTTATCGCCTCCAATGCCTTTGGGTAACCCCAATCGATTACCCAGCCACCCCGATGTCCTTGCATTACAAAACAGGGTTATTATTGTATGGAAAGAGTTTGATGGAGAACAAACAACTTTACACGCCAAAGAGTCTATAGATGCTGGCAAGTCATGGAAAAATAGAGAGATTAACTTAAAATCTAAGTCTAAAAATAGTCACCCAAATTTAATTACTAACAATAAAGATATATTTTTATCGTGGACCTCAAAGGTTCAAGGTCATCAATTGATAAAATTGTAAATTCTCATTCTTAGGAATGAAGACTTAATCGCCTAGTTAAGTTAAAATGACTCTTTTGATTAAAGCATCACCCTTATGTTAAATAAAATCTTCTTAACGTTGCTATGTTGTACGTTAACTGCTTGCGCAACCAGCCCAACAGGTAGATCTCAATTTATTTACATGCCTGATTCTCAGCTGAATCAAATGGGGCTACAGGCTTTTGATAATTTAAAAAAAGAAAAGTCTCAGAGCACCAGCACTCAATATACTCGCTTTGTTAATTGTATCGCTGAAGCGATCACTTATGAAACAGGTGGGAACTGGGAAGTTGTGGTTTTTAGTGATGATTCACTCAATGCCTTTGCCTTACCTGGCAATAAGATTGGGGTGCATACTGGACTGATTAAATTAGTTGAAAACCAACATCAATTAGCTGCTGTTATTGGTCACGAAGTAGGCCATGTGCTTGCCAGACATAGCAATGAACGTCTCTCACAAAAAACCGCTTTAAAAACGGGAGTCACGCTCATCACTGCTGTCAGCTCACCGACTTCAACTTTAGGCCAAGTAGCTGTTAGCTCTCTGGGAATTGGAGCTCAATACGGCATCATATTGCCTTTTAGCCGAATCCATGAAAGTGAAGCAGACATCATTGGATTAGATTTAATGGCTAAAGCGGGGTTTGACCCAAGACAAAGTATTAACTTATGGCAAAAAATGGCTCAAGCGGGTAATGGCAATCAACCAGCTGAATTTATGTCAACTCATCCTTCACATGATACGCGGATAAAAGAACTCTCAGAGCATATCCCCAAAGCAATGAAATTTTATCAGCAAGCTCAATCCATTGGTAAAATACCAAACTGCCATAAATAACCCTGAATTAATGAATCCAAATTTAGATCATCTACACCCTTACCCCTTTGCTAAACTCAATCAGCTAAAGCACGGTATTACACCACCACAAGATAAAGCTCACATCGCATTATCAATAGGTGAACCAAAACATCAAACCCCGAGCTTAATACATGATGCATTAAGTAAACATGCTGATGGTATCGCTAAATACCCGACCACTAAAGGTATTCCAGAGCTTAGAGTTGCTATCGCCGACTGGATTAGCCAACGCTTTAATATTGCTAAATCAGATATTAGTGCCGAAAATCAGGTTTTACCCGTCAGTGGTACGCGTGAAGCTTTGTTTTCTTTTGCTCAGGCCGTTATTGATTCGTCTAGGCCAGATGCACTTGTAGTCATGCCCAACCCTTTTTATCAAATTTATGAGGGAGCCGCGCTATTGGCGGGTGCTGAACCATACTTTATAAATACCACAGAAGAAACAGGCTATTTACCCGACTTTGACTCAGTAGCTGATGAAATATGGCAACGCTGCCAACTTATTTTTATTTGTTCACCGGGCAATCCTACGGGAGCCGTTATATCAGAGCAAGAACATATTAAATTAATAAACCTTGCTGAGAAATTTGATTTTATTATTGCTTCAGATGAATGCTATACCGAAATATATGACGATGAAAATAATCCACCCCAAGGTTTATTGGAAACCGCTTATAATATGGGTAACACGGCTTTTAATCGTTGCGTAATGTTTCAAAGCCTCTCTAAACGCTCCAATGCTCCAGGCCTAAGATCAGGTTTTGTTGCAGGTGATGCCGAGATATTAGCTAAATATTTTGAATATAGGACTTACCAAGGCTGTGCCTTACCTCTTCCCACTCAATATGCCAGTACAGCCGCATGGAAAGATGAACAGCATGTTAAACAGAATAGAGTGCTATATCGCCAAAAATTTACCGCCTTTATAGATATTTTAGCAGATGTCTGTCAGATTAATAAACCGCCAGCAAGCTTCTATATCTGGTTAAAAACACCGATTGCTGACACTGATTTTGCTCAACAATTATTTGCCCAACAAAACATTACCGTTTTACCGGGTAGTTTTTTATCCCGTGATGCATATGGCATCAACCCAGGTAAAAATCACGTTAGAATTGCTTTGGTTGCCCCTGAAAAAGAATGCATCGAAGCAGCTAACCGAATTAAACATTTTATTAACACATTAGATTAAAAACTTATGTCAAACTTAGAAAACATCATTAATGACGCGTTTGAAAACCGCGCCGACATTTCACCATCAACCGTATCAGCTGAAATTCGTTCAGCTGTTGAAGAAGCTATCAATATGCTTGATGCGGGTACCGCTCGTGTTGCTGAAAAAACATCAGGTGAATGGGTGGTCAACCAATGGTTAAAGAAAGCGGTTTTACTGTCTTTTAAAATCAATGAAAACCGCGTAATTGAAGGTGGAAACACTCGTTACTACGATAAAGTAGAAGCAAAATTTGCTACACATTCACCAGAAGATTTTGTAAAAGGTGGGGTTCGTATCGTACCTAACGCTGTAGCTCGTCATGGTTCTTACATTGCACCTGGCGCTATTTTAATGCCTTCTTTTGTTAATATTGGTGGATATGTTGATAGCGGCACCATGGTTGACACTTGGGCTTCTGTGGGTTCTTGTGCACAAATTGGTAAAAACGTGCATTTATCAGGTGGTGTCGGTATTGGCGGTGTTTTAGAGCCTTTACAAGCAGGCCCAACGATTATTGAAGATGACTGTTTTATCGGTGCACGTTCAGAAATTGTTGAAGGTGTGATTGTTGAAAAAGGTGCTGTTATTTCAATGGGTGTTTACATTGGTCAAAGTACAAAAATCTTCAACCGTATGACGGGAGAGATCACTTATGGTCGCGTACCCGCTGGATCAGTTGTGGTACCTGGAAACTTACCTTCTAAGTGCGGTACCTATAGCTTGTATTGTGCAGTTATCATTAAACAGGTTGACGAAAGAACGCGTAGCAAAACCGGCCTTAATGAATTATTACGTGATTAATCACTAATCAAGGTTTAACAATAACACCTACTCCATTTGCAGGTGTTATTGTATTAAACTTTCGTCTAGTTTAGACCACTTTTTGAGCTTCAATAAATGCTTCCCTGAAATCCAGATAAACAGGCTTTTCAGTTGATAGGCATAATTCCAGTAGCTTATTCTGCACCTTATACTTAATATTCCCAACGGCTAATGCACCAATACCAATTGCACCTGCTGGATGGGTTAAAGCAATACTCGCATCAGTTGCACCAATACCCGCAATACCCGAAGGAGGAACCGCATTAACGTCCCCTGCAACCTTAAGGTTAACAGCCTGAGCTAAAACATCAGCACTTAACACTTGAATACCCGCTTTAGCAGTGCAAAAGATAATATCCACATCGGCAATTAATGCTGCTTTTTCTGCATCAGAACCCGCGACAGCGCCTGACAAATGGCCCTGACAACGTCGATTATATTCTTTAGCCGCATCGTTAGCCGCATCAATAGACATATGATCCACAAGCGAGACATCAGCACCTGCTAATGAAGCAATAACACCTGTTGCAATACCAACCGGCCCAGTACCACCAAAGACAAGTGCTTTACAATCCTTTAACGCTTTCTTATGTTTTTCTTTTAATTGTTTTTCAACACAGGCAACCAATGCTGCAGCTGTCGTAAAGGCCCCACTAGGGTCTGCAAGCACAGAAACCTCAAATGGCGGAACCATCGCCTGCTTTGCAGCATTCATCATATCCATAGCAAGCCCCATATCTCGACCACCAATGAATATTGCTGTTCTTTTTATACCAGATGGACTTCGAGAAAAAATAGCATCTTGCGTTAATCCATGGATACTATCTAATTTAACATTACTATAAGGCATTAACACATCAAACCCTGTGTCTAAAGCCATATTAATATCAAATGGACTATTGTTTGACATAGGATCAAACATGTGAAGAATACTGCGCTTTGGCATACGGCTTCCTTATTTAGATGATTTTACAATTTGACGAGCTACTTCAAAAGCATGTTCAAAATGAAGATAAACAGCTTTGTCACTTTCAGTCATCGTCTTTAGTAACTGACTCTGTGTTTTATATTTAATATTACCAATCGCTAGCGCACCCAATCCTACCGCTCCAGACGGACTACCTGCAATTTCTTTACCATTATCAAATGCGTCCAAACCAACAATACCTGAAGGTGGCACTGCATTGATATCTGCTGCAACTTTAAGCTGCTGTGCAGAGGCAATATGCTCGGCATTAAGTAATTCAATCCCTGCCGCACCTGTTGCAAAAACGACATCAGCTGTTTTGATGTATTCTGCGATATCAGCATTAGTCCCCGCCTGAATATTGATTTTCCCATCACCGAATTCATCATTACATAAATCAGCAATACGCTGTGCTTTATCCAACTGCCTTCCTACAATTCTAACGTTAGCGCCTGCCTGAGCGGCTAAAACAGCGGCGGCTTGACCCACTGGGCCAGTCCCTCCCAGAGCTAATAAAGTCTTTCCTTCAAAGCTGGTGTTAAATTTTGTATCTAATTCACTCTCAACAGCCGCAACCATACCTGCCGCCGTCGTAAAGGCTCCACTAGGGTCTGCAAAAACCGACACTTCAAAAGGTGAAAACATAGAGTTTTTAGCTGTTTTCAACATATCCGTGGCTTGCTTGGTATCACGACCACCAATAAATATCCCCGTTCTTTTAAGGCCTTTGGCACTACGAGAAAAGATAACATCCTGAACTAAATCTTTAACCTCACTCGCTTCAACATGAGTATAAGGAACCGCTGAAACCCAACCTGCATCCAAAGCCATATTGACATCAAATGGACTTAAGTTTTTAGCTGTAGTAAGCATATGTAAGATGAATGTTTTTTCCATGGTCTTCTCTAGTACTCTGTAGTATTGATTAGAAATAATAACGAACTACTCACTTATCCCAACGATTACCCATGACGGATATGCTAAGTAGTCACTAATTTTCTATGATTATAGTTTAAGTACACTCGATTCAGCAATAATATGTGAACTTGTGTATTATTTATAGTATTTTAAGCTTTGGGGGATTTAATTATGCATCATATTACCTTAATTAAGGGCGATGGTATTGGGCCATCTATTATGGATGTTGCTGTCAAAATTATTAATGCCACAGGCGTAAAAATAAACTGGGAAGAAGCCGATGCGGGCATGGCTGCTTTTGATAAACATGACACCCCTCTTCCTGATGCAACATTAACCTCTATAGATAAAAATAGAGTCGCCTTTAAAGGCCCTTTAACAACCCCTGTAGGCGGTGGTTTTAGAAGTATTAATGTGGCTTTACGTCAAAAGTATGATCTTTATGCCAATATCCGCCCAGCAAAAACCTGGAAAGGTGCTCAAACTAAATTTGATAATGTCGATATTGTCATCGTCAGAGAAAACACTGAAGGTTTGTATCTAGGTCTTGAACACTATTTAACCAGAAAGAAAGATGTTGCCGAAAGTTTAGCGGTTATTACCAAGGAAGGCTCTGAACGTATTGTTGAATACGCCTTCAAATACGCCAAAGAAAATAATCGAAAAAAGGTAACCGTATGCCATAAAGCCAATATTTTAAAATTCACCTCAGGTTTATTTTTAGATACAGCCAAAGAGGTTGCTAAAAAACACCCTGAAATTGAATTTGATGAAAAAATTATTGATGCAACATGCATGCATCTGGTTATGGATCCAAGTCAATTTGATGTCATTGTAACGACTAATATGTTTGGGGATATTTTATCTGACTTAACCGCAGGACTTGTCGGTGGTTTAGGCTTAATTCCTGGCGCTAATATTGGCAAAGAAGCCGCACTATTTGAAGCGGTACATGGGAGTGCACCCGATATTGCTGGAAAAAACCTGGCAAATCCAACCGCCGTCATTATGGCTGGCGTGATGATGCTAAACCATCTCGATGAAACAGATGCCGCAAGTAAAATTAAAGCCGCTGTTGAAAAAGTGGTTGAAGCAGGTGATTTTGTTACACCTGATTTAAACCCTGATTCTAAAGCAGGGACGATTGAAATGGGTGATGCAATTATTGCCGCACTATAAATCAAAGCTAACTAAAGGCAGACGCCCCCTCTACCCTACCTTTAAATTTTTAATGAAACATAAAAAACAACAGCGTCGCCTCGCATATGACATCAGAAATCAACAGCCAGATAAAGACCTGCTGAGCCAAACAATTTGTCATAAATTTATTACCCAGCCAGCCTATCAACAAGCAAAAACCATTATGTGGTATTTACATTGTCGATCTGAAGTTAGAACCTTATCCGCAGCCATAGAAGAGCTTAATGGCTCAAAAAAAATAGTTATTCCCTACTGTACTCACGATCAGGAAGGGGAAAATAAATTAGGCTTATGGTGGCTAGAAAACATGTCAGAACTTACTCCTGGTACCTGGGGTATCTTAGAACCTGAAAAAGACCGCTGGGGAGAAATAGGTAAGGAAGTTCCCCCCAAAGAAATAGATTTAATTATGGTTCCAGGTGTTGCCTTTGACCGTATGGGTGGCAGACTGGGTAATGGTGCAGGCTATTATGACAAGTTGCTAGAACAAGTTAGACCTGAAACAAAATTAATCGCTGTTTGTTATGAGTCTCAGTTATGCAACCATGTCATCATGGATGATCATGATATTTATATGGATGCCATTTTAACCGAAAAAAATTGCTATATTGCTAACAAAAATGGACTTTGACCAGCTTAAAAATAATATTAATTCAACCCCGGCTTTCGTTTTTGATGAAAACACTCTGACAGCTAATTTAACCCGCTTAGCTGATTTAAAAAAACAATCAGGATGTAAAGTTTTATATTCAATCAAAGCCTTGCCTCTTGAATTAGTTTTAAAACTAACAACAAACTATTTAGATGGTTTATCTGTCAGTTCATTATTTGAAGCTCGTTTAGCAAAAGAAATTTTAGCTGACACAGGCTCTATTCATATCACTACACCCGGACTAAGAAACAGTGAATTTAAAGAAATAAATTCACTTTGTAGTCATATTAGTTTTAACTCACTGACTCAGTTTCAACAGCTATTAAGCCAGACAACACTCCAATCATCACTAGGGTTTCGACTAAACCCAAAATTATCTTTTTCTACTGACAAACGATTTGACCCTTGCAGACCTTTTTCTAAATTAGGTATAGCCTTGGATGATTTCACAAACATTCCTAAAACAATTGAAGGTCTACATTTTCACACTGTTTTCTCCAACACCAATTATCTGTCTTTACACAAAACAGTCGAGCTGCTTGAAAGCAAGCTAGGTGATAGACTGAATCGACTCAAGTGGTTAAATCTAGGGGGTGGCTATCTTTATCAGCAAATAGATAAACAGCAACCCTTTATCGATTTAGTTACCCATTTAAAATCGAAATATGAACTGGATATCTTTATAGAACCTGGAAAGGCTGTTGTGGGCGATGCGGGCTATTTAGTTAGCTCTGTTATTGATTGTTTTATGGCTGACGGAAAAAATATTGTCGTACTGGATACCTCTGTCAATCATAATCCCGAAGTGTTTGAATACCAAAGGCGTCCTGAATTGATTGAAGCGAATGATAATGGGAAACAATCTAGTTTATTAGTTGGCTCTAGCTGTTTAGCCGGAGATATCTTTGGTGAGTATCAATTTGACAACAGCCCTCAAGTAGGTGACAAACTCATCTTTTCTAATGTAGGCGCTTACAGCCTAATAAAAGCTAATCGCTTTAATGGCTACAACTTACCTGATATTTATTGGCTAGATAATAGTCATCATTTATTAGCTATAAAACAGAGTACTTATCAAGACTATCGCAAACAATGGTAAAAATATGAAAGCAATTTTAATGACAGGAACAGGCTCAATCAAGCACTTGCAGTTGACTGATATTGATGAACCCGAAATAACCCAGCCAACAGAAGTAAAAATTAAAATCAAAGCGGCCAGCATTAACCCTATTGATACAAAAATACGAAGAAACGGTAGTTTTTATCAACAAGCTTTACCCATTATTTTAGGTTGTGATGGCGCGGGTGAAATCATATCTATTGGTGATGAGGTTACAAATTTCAATATCGGAGATGAAGTTTGGTTTTGTCATGGCGGCTTAGGAAAAGAACAAGGCAATTATGCTGAATATACCGTCATTGATAGCCGCTGGCTTGCATTAAAACCCCAAAACATCACATTTTCTGAAGCCGCTGCCCTCCCCCTCGTCTTAATTACAGCCTGGAATGCATTATTTGAAAAAGGCCAACTACAACAAGGGGAAACGGTCCTCATTCACGCGGGAGCTGGGGGCGTCGGACATATCGCTATTCAATTAGCCAAGTTAAAAGGTGCCACAGTCATAACAACCGTTAGCACAAAAGAAAAAGCCAAATTTTGTAAAGCACTAGGAGCAGATCATACTATTATTTATTCATCCAGTGATGTTATAGATGAAGTTCACTGCTTAACGGCTAATAAAGGAGCCGATCTAGTGATTGATACGGTGGGTGGGGAGGTATTTAAACAAAGCATTTCTTCCGCCGCTTACTTTGGACGATTAATCACCTTATTAGACCCTGGAGAACAAAATTTAGCAGATGCCCGAATAAAAAACTTGCTTATTGGCTTTGAGTTAATGCTTACCCCCCTTTTAAAACAACTGGATGGCGCAAGAGAGAAGCATTTGAGCATTCTAAAAAACTGCACCCAATGGATAGAAAAAGGAAACTTAAATGCTCACATTTCAACAACCTTAACCTTAGATCAAGTTGCTTCAGCTCATCAACAAATAGAACAAGGGCATACAACTGGAAAAATCATTATGACAATAAATTAGGCTTTATCCCTGATAAAAAACCTTAAATATATCTTCAAATTGATCATGGGCAGCATCAATAATGTCGCTCATATCTAACGGGGTAATATTTAAACTGCTACTAACCACTTCATCGATATCATTTTCACCTAAGCGACTATAATAGTCAGCAACTCTCAAAATAGCCGCTATTTTATAAAACTCTTCAGTATTATCAGGGTAAGGATGTAGGCGTATACTTTCTGTAATAATCTTAGGCAGTTTCCATAAGCTAGTCAATTCAGAGCCCACTTCAAAACGATCAAACCCAATGATACTCCGCTCAAATTTAATCTCAGTCCCACCAGTCAAATCATCCTCTGCTTCAAATAACAAACAGACCTCTTTAGCCAGCTCAGGTATTCTGCGAAAGAAAACTAATTGACCAATATTATGCAAGATGCCACAAATAAAAATAGAATCAGAAAACGACCGCCCTAAATGTTGGTCAATCCCTTGAGCAATCAAAGCGCAACGAAGGTTTCTTGCCCAAAAATCATGCATAGAAATTAATTCACCAGGCAAATCAGAGAATCGGTCAATAACAATAGTACCTAAAATTATATTTTGTAATTCTGTTGCACCAATAAGGTTTATCGCACGATCAATAGAGGCAATTTTTGATGGAAATCCATAAAAAGCACTATTGACTATTTTCAACAACCTTATCGCTAAACCTGCATCTTTTTCTATTACAAAAGCGGCATCAGCAATTGATTTAGTAGGGCTTTCAACTATTTTCTGTAACTCAAAATAAACATTTGGAGGTGAGGCTAGCTGAAGGTCTCCTCTAAACAAATCAGAAACCGACAAATTATATTGGGAAGTATTTAACATAAATGACAAAATTTTAAAATCCGTCTATATTTATAGAACGTCTCTAGAAATAAAAAAGTTAACTTAACTGTAGTCGTTATTATTCATAACATCAAGGCGAGTGTCTTTTTCATTTTTCTAGAGGATATAAAGAATAACAAATTAATTAAGCTTGGTTGGCTCTATGGTTATTTGTGAAACATTAAAAAACAAAGTTATTATTGTTGCAGAAGATAACGATAGTTTATCTGCAGAAATAAGCGATTACCTTGAAAAACATGGGTTTAGCAACATCAAAACGGCAAAAGATGGTGGAAAAATCTATGAAATTTTAAGGCCTTATTATAACGAACCTGACCAGATTGGTCTCATCATTGTGAATGAAGATTTACCACAATGCCAGGTTTCTGAAATGTGCCAGTCACTATCCAGTCATGAGAGCGGTCTAGTCATTCCATTTATCACTCTCAATTCCCATGAAAAACAGGTAAACACTGATAATAAAGAATGTCTTAATAGTGATACTCGGTATTTGATTCATTCTATTTCAACCCCCATCAACTATTCAGCATTTATACTTATCATTGAATTCCAACTCATGCTAAAGCATGAGCGTTTCCTTCGATTCCACCAAGAAGAACGACTTATCAACGAGTTAGCCGAAAGAAAGGTGGTTGATGCAAAACTCAAGTATTTAGTCGTTCATGATGAGTTAACTAGCTTATTAAACCGCCAAAACTTTGAACGTCAGTTACGTTTAATTCTTAACTACAATAGTCTTCGAAAACAAAATTCTGCATTATTATTTATTGATATTGACCGTTTTAGCCTAATTAATGAACTAGAAGGCTTTGAAATAGGTGACAGACTTCTTGTTGATGTAGTGTCTTTAATTAGAAAGCTGGTTAACAAAACAGACTTATTTGCTCGCATTGGTTCCGATGAATTCTGTATATTTTTAGAAAACAAATCGGCTGAAGATGTAAAGGTTTTTGCTGAGAAAATCAGAAAAACAATTTATGATTATCGTTTCTTTACTAGCGATGTTTGCTACAGCATCTCTTTATCCATAGGTATTTCAAGAGTTAACACCATTACCGCAATTTTTCACCCAAGTGAAATAATTTCTCGCTCGAGACAAGCATGTAATATGGCTAAAGAAAAAGGGCGAAATTTAGTTTGGGAATATAATGAAAATGATACTGCTGTTCAAGAGAGGCATCATGACATCTATTTAGTCCCCTTAATTAGAAAAGCGCTGATAGAAAACAAGTTTTTCCTTGAATTCCAGCCTGTTATTGATTTGAGCAATGGCAATATTTCTCATTATGAAGTGCTCATTCGCATGAAAGGAAACGAGGGAAATACTATTCCTCCTGGTGACTTTATTCCTGTTGCAGAGAGAATGGGGCTTATTCATAGTATTGATCTATGGGTGATTGAAGAGGCCATTAATTTTATTGCCAACCTTCCTGCAAATAAATCGCATATCTCTTTAGCAATCAACCTTTCCAGCATGGCATTTCAGGATGAATCCTTATTACCCGCCATCAAAGAAAAATTAGAGCTAACCTGGGTTGATGCAAAACGCATTACCTTTGAAATCACCGAAACAGCAGCCGTCGAAAACTTTGAACAAACCCGAGAAATGATAATGAAGATTCGCGCTTTAGGCTGTAAGTTTGCATTAGATGATTTTGGTGCCGGTTTTTGTTCCTTTAATTATCTCAAAACATTCCCAGTAGATTACGTAAAAATTGACGGCCAATTTATTAGAAATTTAATTCACGATGAAACCGACCAGGTCTTAGTTAAATCAATGGCTGAAATTGCCTCAAAACTGGGTAAAAAGACTATTGCGGAATTTGTAGAAACACCTGAAATCATTGCCAAACTCAAAGAAATTGGCATAGATTATGGCCAAGGTTATGTTTTTGGGAAACCTAAAACCAGCTTGTTGACTCAAAATTCAATATCACTCAGTAACCTCGAAAATAATGAGCTCACTATTGCTAAAAATCCAATGAGTTAATTCAACAAACAATTCAGCGACGAGAATATAAATATTTTTCATTGCCAGTTAATTAAATTATTGGATAATAGAGGCTAACCAGTCATTATTTCTCAATTCATTCGTTAATGCCTAAAAAAACCAAGAAAAAAATCATTAAAAAGAAAAAGCTTAATAAACCATCAATGCATTGGTTTAAAAAAAGCATTTTATATTCTTTACTTACTTTTGGTTTTATTCTTTGCTGTTATCTGGGTTATCTGGATTACACTGTCCGCAAACAATTTGAAGGTCGTCGCTGGTCAATCCCTGCTAGAGTTTATGCCACTCCCGTTGAAATATATAGTGGCTACAAACACTCTATCACTGAATTCGAAAGTTTATTACAACAATTACATTACAGACGAGATTATCACCTGTCCTCAGAGGGCACCTATTATAAAAAAGGGCAGCAGATAAATATAAAAACCAGAGGTTTTAATTTCTGGGATATCCATGAACAAAGCCGTCAAATCAGGATTAAATTTACGACAGACTCTATTAGCCAAATTATTAATTTAACAACTTCACAGACGATACCTATTGTCAGGATGGATCCCGTACAAATTGGTAGTTTCTATCCAAGTAGAAAAGAAGACCGCATTTTAATCAAGCTTGAACAGACCCCTGACACCCTAATCCAAGGTTTAATGGCAACAGAAGATCGTGATTTTTACAATCATTACGGGGTATCTTTTAAAGCCATTGCCCGAGCTTTATGGGCTAACATTCGTGCGGGGGCAGTCGTTCAAGGCGGCAGTACCATTACCCAGCAACTAGTCAAAAATTTTTATCTAACATCAGAAAAAAGTCTGTGGCGTAAAGTTAATGAAGCTTTTATGGCCTTAATCCTAGAATTTCGTTTCCAGAAAGATGAAATATTAGAAGCCTATTTAAATGAAATTTATCTAGGACAGGATGGCGCTAGCTCTGTTCATGGCTTTGGTTTAGCCAGTGAGTTCTATTTTGGAAGACCATTAAAAAACCTCCCCTTAAATGATATTGCTGCATTAGTCGCCTTGGTAAGAGGCCCTTCCTATTATGACCCAAGACGCCATGCTGACCGTTCCGTTAAACGACGAAACCTGGTACTGGAAGAAATGCATAAACTAGGTTATATCACTAAAAAACAGACGTTAACGGCAAAAAAACAGAAATTACATATTATTGCTCGCACTCACCGCTCAGTTAATCGATATCCAGGCTTTTTAGATTTAGTCAAAAGACAATTAAGACAAGAATACAGAGAAGATGACTTGACCTCAGATGGTTTAAGAATTTTCACGACGCTAGATACAAAAATTCAAAACACCCTTGAAACAACCCTCAGCAATAAGCTAAAAAATTTAGAGAAAAGACCTAAAAGCAAAAAACTGGAATCGGCTGTCATTGTTACCCGGCGAGAAGGTGGCGAAATTGTTGCATTGGCTGGTGGACGTAATCCACGGGGCGTTGGCTTTAATAGAGCGCTAGATGCCATTAGACCTATCGGTTCATTAATTAAACCCGTGGTCTACTTAACCGCTTTAGAATACCCCGAGAAATATACAATAACCACAAAGGTTAATGACACCTCAATCGTAGTTAAAGCTAAAAAAGGCAAGCATTGGCAGCCTAATAACTATGACAGAAAAGAACACGGTGAAGTAGCGTTCCATACAGCTTTAGCACATTCATATAACTTGGCAACTGTACATATTGGAATGGATATAGGTGTGGCCAGAATTGCAAAGACCTTAAGAAACCTAGGTGTGAGTCGGCCTGTTAATTTATTTCCCTCCCTCTTACTCGGAGCATCACCTTTAACACCGATGGAAGTAACCCAAATGTATCAAACATTAGCTGGCGATGGATTCTCCACGCCTCTACGCTCAATCCGTGCAGTGATTGCTGCCGATGGAGAACGCTTACAAAGTTACCCCTATACCATAAGACAAGCTGTTGATCCCTCAGCAACCTATATTACTAATAATATTCTACAAGAAGTCATGTCCAAAGGGACAGGCCGTTCCGCTTATCTTTATATGCCTAAAGAATTTAACTTAGTCGGAAAAACAGGCACCACAAATAAATTAAGAGATAGTTGGTTTGCTGGTTATAGCGGTGACTACCTTGCTGTTGCCTGGATTGGTCGCGATGATAACAAACCAACGGGCTTAACAGGAGCCTCTGGGGCACTGCAAATATGGACTAGTTTGATGAGAAAAATTTCAACCGTACCCGTCCTATTACTAGCACCTGATAATATTGAATTAAACTTCATTGATCCAGAAAATGGACTACTTGCAAATGAGGGCTGTGAAGGCGCAATAAGGTACCCTTATATAAAAGGTTCTGCACCAACACAAAACTCTCCGTGTGTTGCCTCAAATATCAACCGAGCAAAAACATGGTTTAACGATTTTATACAAGACAATTTTTGAGCTATCCAGAGGACTTAAAATCGGCTGAAAAATAGTATTTTAAAAGGTCATGGTATAAAAACATATCCCTTTCAAAAAGGCATTTTTATACCAGTCCATCCCTTTTTAACTAATATTTTTTTGCTAAATCTTTTAAATAATGCAAAAAATCACTTCTTAAATCTTTGTGCAACAAGCCATGCTCAACCGTAGCAATTAAAAAACCAAGCTTAGAGCCACAATCATAACGCCTACCTTCAAACTCAAAAGCTAAAACAGTTTCATCAGCCAACAAATCAGCAATAGCATCCGTCAGTTGAATTTCACCACCCGCACCTTTACTTGTTTGCTCAATTTTCTCAAAAATTGCGGGGGTTAATATATACCTCCCCACGACGGCCAGATTAGACGGTGCCAATTCTGGCTTTGGCTTTTCTACAATAATATCAATTTGAGAAGACTGTCCCGAAACCTGACTGGTTTTTACAACCCCATATTTATCCGTTTCCGATGGATCTACCTGTTCAACCCCTAAAATAGAACACTGCTTTTCATTAAAAAGTTTGATCATTTGAGCCATACATCCCCGATCAGCATCTTCAATTAAATCATCGGCCAAAATAACGGCAAAAGGCTCATCACCTACAATAGGTTTTGCACAAAGTACCGCATGCCCTAAACCTAACGCTTCCGATTGCCTAATAAAGACACAGGAAACATGTGGCGGGATAATACTTCGAAGTACATCCAGCGCCTCTTGTTTATTCTTTCCCTCCAGCTCATTCTCAAGCTCATAAGCCTTATCAAAATGATTCGGTATGGATCCTTTATTTCGCCCCGTCACAAAAATCATGGTATCAATACCTGCGGCAACCGCTTCTTCAACTGCATATTGAATTAAGGGTTTATCAACAATAGGTAGCATTTCTTTTGGGCTGGCTTTAGTGGCGGGTAAAAAGCGAGTCCCTAATCCTGCAACAGGAAAAACAGCCTTAGTAATTTTTTGAGTCATTTTATGTCCTTTTAATATTTTATTCTATATAACCTTGAGGGTTTTTGGTCTGCCAACGCCATGTATCACTGACCATATCCTGTAGACTTTTTTCTGTACGCCATCCTAATTCTTTTAAAGCAAGTGAGGGATCAGCATAATTTTCGGCAACATCACCTGCCCGACGAGGAACAAACTGATAGTTTATTTTTTTATCAGTAATCTGTTCAAAACTACGAATAATCTCTAGTACACTATAGCCTCGTCCAGCACCTAAATTATACGCTTTACATCCCCCAGCATCCCCACCCTCTGTTTCAAAAACATTGAGTGCTTTAAGGTGACCTTTTACCAGGTCAACAACATGAATATAATCTCTAACACCGGTCCCATCACGCGTTGGATAATCATTTCCAAAAATAGAAAGCTGTTCCAGTTTACCAACGGCAACCTGAGAAACATAAGGTATTAAATTATTGGGAATACCATTTGGGTCTTCACCAATCATACCGCTTTCATGTGCACCCATTGGGTTAAAATAACGTAATAAAATAATATTCCACGGATTCGTTACCTGATTAATTTTATCCGCTTGGTCCAGATCTTTTAGAATATCTTCAACCATTGCTTTAGATTTTCCATAGGGATTAGTGGCACCAAAAACAGGAAGTTTTTCAGAATATTGAACCGTATCAGGTTCACCATAAACAGTCGCTGAAGAACTAAAAATCAAGTTTTTAACATTAGCTTCAGCCATTACTTCTGTCAAAATTAATGAGCCATAAACATTATTATGATAATACTTTAACGGCTGCTGACAAGACTCGCCAACGGCTTTAAAACCTGCAAAATGCATGACCGCATAAATAGAGTGCTCAGAAAATATATTAGATAATTCTCGTTTATCACATATATCCACTTGGTAAAAAACTAATGTTTTATTTGTAATTGCTTCTACACGATTGAGCGATTCTGATTTACTGTTAGACAAATTATCAACAACAACAACTTGATACCCAGCATTTAATAATTCGATGCATGCATGACTTCCTATATAGCCTGCACCACCAGTCACTAAGATTGTTTTATGATTGTCCATTATATAAATGTAATAAGTAAGAATTAAAAAAAGTGATCAATAGTATAATGTAATAATTAGCAGACCAATTAAATTACTCTTTAGGACATTTTTATTATATTTCTCGCCACCAATAAAGCAATAACCTGATCAACACAACTTTCTAGCGAATCCAAGCCCGTATTTATTTTAATTTCTGGTTTCTTTGGTATTTCGTAGGGAGAAGAGATTCCTGTAAAATGTTTAATTTCACCTGCTCTGGCTTTTTTATAAAGGCCTTTAACATCTCGCTGTTCACAAATATCTAAATCACAAAAGCAATAAATTTCAATAAAATCACCATGAGGTACTAAACGCCGAGCTAAAGCTCTTTCTTTTTCAAAAGGGGAAATAAAAGCCGTTAGACTAATAACGCCTGCTTCAAGCATAAGCTTAGCAATTTCACCTATTCGTCGAATGTTTTCTTGTCTATCTTGATCGGTAAAGCCAAGATCGCCGCAAAGACCATGCCTGACATTGTCCCCATCTAAAACATAGGTTCTACAGTTCAATTGATGCAACCTTTCTTCAACTGCATGCGCCAATGTAGACTTACCCGCACCAGACAAACCGGTAAACCATAGAATCACAGATTTATGCTGGTTAAGCTGTTCCCTTTTAGTCCGAGTAACCGTTGCATTATGCCATACTGTATTACTACTTTTATTAGTCATTATTATATTCAAATTCAGTTGTACAAATAAAGCTATTGCCTTCACTCTCATAGAGTTAAATTAGCAATTCAATAGCCGAAAATCCAAGCACCGTAATTTATTGTAGTTGATTAAATAGCTTTGATAAAAAAACAATTATAAATATACTTATTTACAGTCACAAATATGAGGTTTATCTTGAGCTAATTGCTGTCAATAGCAAACACGCAATTGTTTTTGCAGCGCAGTCTATCTAAAAAAACAACTGATAGAAACTTACATATACCTGCTTACCCATGAGTTTCAGCTAAACTGAAGGGTACGCTGTTTTCTCTTAAGCCCTCGCTCCTCCTAAAAACAAGTTCAATTCATTATTTTTTAATAAAATCATGAGACGTAATTTAAAAATCTTCTAGAGTGCGCTATGATGTTGGTAAGGAATTAAAACCTTATACACCTTAAATTATTTATCCTCGTTTAGTTACTTTAGGTCATATTTTTATGAAAAATATACTAGCTGTTATTTTTATAGTTACTTTTTGCTTAAGTAGCATAGGTTGTGGAGAGGATAAGAAAGGGCAGTTTTTAGAACGAGGAATCATTTTTTTTGATCAAGGCAAATATAAAGAATCCGAATTAGAAATAAAAAATGCTATTCAGGAGGACCCTTCCCTTTCAGAGCCGTATTATTACATGGCTCTGATCAATGAAAAAGTCAAAAAATATAAGGTCATGAGAGTTAATTTACTCAAGACTATTCAACTTGATCCTGAAAAAACTGAAGCTAAATTAAAACTAAGTAAATTACACCTGTTATTTAATGACATTGATAAAGCAACAAAAGAAGTTGAAAGCATTTTAATTAAAACCCCTGATCAGTTAGATGCCTTAGCCATAAAAGCATCTATTTTAATCCGACAAAAAAAGACCAAAGATGCCTTAACTATTATTGATGATATTTTAAGCAAAGACGCTAACCATATTGAGGCTTTATCTTTAAAAATAGTTCTATTAATACGTGATAAATCACTGAACCAGGCATTGGAATTATTAATCCCAGCATTGGAAAAAGACAGTGATAATATCTCCCTGAATTTACTGAAAATTCAATTAGATTCACAAAGAAATGATATTGAAGCCATTATTAATGACTATGAAACCCTGTCAAAACTTAAACCAGAAAACATCCAAATAAAACTGACTCTGGCAAAAGTTTACCAAAAAGCGAATAAACCAGAGAAAGCGGAACAAATTCTAAACCATCTGATTGAAACAAACCCGACACGTATTAATATCAAGCTATTATTACTTAATTTGTTTTTCTCCACGGATGAAGATAGAGCGCTCTCAAAATTCGATCACTTTATTAAACAGCAGCAAAACGACCATAAAAACATCATTATTTTTTCAAAATGGCTAGTTATAAAAAACAAATTAGCTGAAGCTAAAAAAATATTAGACCAGGCTATTAACAATCAAAACATTACAGATGAAAATAAATTTCCGCTAAATTTGTTAGCAGCAGAAATAGCATTTAAAAACAACAAAACTGGGCAAGCTTTTTTGTATATAGATAAAGTATTACTTGATGATATTGATAACATTAATGCCAAAATTTTGAAAGCGAAAATTCAAATATCCCAAGCTAAATATGCTGCTGCCAAAGAATTATTGAAAGAAGTTCTCTGGCAAAAACCTAATATTGATTCAGCATTGTCTTTGTTAGCTGGAATTAATGAACTACAAGGTGATCTAGACAAAGCAACCACTAATTATCGAAACGCTTTAAAATCAAACCCAGCAAATAAACGCGCTATAAGTTTCATTGTAAATAAAGAGATTGCAGAAAACCACACTGATTATGCAATTGAAATTTTAGAACGTGCATTACGATCATCTTCTTCCCAACTAATGCTACTAACAAAATTAGTTGAATTGAATATTAATGAGAAGAAATGGGATGTGGCTAATAGTTATATTGGCAGAATTCAAGGTCAAAAAAATGGCCAGTTATTAGCCGAGTATTTCAATGGAACACTTCTACAGCAACAAAGTAAATATCAAAAAGCTATAACCGCATATAAAACAGTATTGGAGAAAGCCCCCTGGATAAAAGACGCATACTCAAAAATAGTTGATTGTTATTTACAGCTCAACCAACAGCAACAATTGACCGTTTATCTAAATGAGTTGATAGAAAAGAACCCTGATATTATTTTCCCTTATTTATGGAAAAGCCAGCAACTGAGTAGCAATAAAAAATATACAAAGGCTATTTCTTTAATGCAAAAAGTTTTAAAACAAAAGAAAATAAAAGAGCCAGTTATCTATATTGAACTGGGTCGACTTTATAGCTTGGTAAAAGACAAGGCTAGTGAACAAAAAATATATTTACAAGGTTTACAGCAATCTCCCAACAATATTAACTTGATGCTAAATTTAGCATCAAGTTATGAAACCAAACAAGATTTTGATAGTGCAATTATTTTATATAAAAAAATATTATTAATAAATCCTCAACATAATGTATCAAAAAATAATATGGCAACATTATTATTGGATCATTATGGGAAAACTGATGATATCAATAAAGCTATTCAGCTAGTTAAATCATTCAAACAATCTAATCAACCCTATTTTCTTGACACTTATGGATGGGCAAAACTAAAATCAGGAAAAGCTACAGAGGCCTTAGCCATTTTCAAGCGAGTTATTTTACTTGAACCTGACACATTAATCTTTCGATACCACTTGGGAGTTGCCTATTATAATGAGGGAGATTTAATGTCAGCGGCAGCGGAGTTAAAGCAATCCCTCTATATTGGAAAGAACAAAAATTTCCCAGAAAAAGTTTTAATTAAAAACTTACTTGTAAAAATTAAAGATTAAATAGCTTTCACTCAGAGCCTAAAATAAATAATGCTGTGGGTTTATCTATTTTATGAAATATCAAGTAAACTATGAGGAAAGATTATAAAAAGTCTAATTTTAGGTTTTAAACCGCATATTGGTGTTTCAAGTATTTACATCAATTATGTTGAAGTATTTTTTTATTTTGGAGTTTTATATGTTTCAAGCTAGATCATTGGTGATCATACTATCAATATTTTTAATCAGTTGTGCCCACCCACCATTAGACAGTGATGTAACAATACCTTCTGATTACACCTATCTTATTGGCTCTGGTGATAGTCTTGAGATTTTTGTATGGGATAATCCTGATATTTCAAGAGGTGTTACGGTAAGACCTGATGGAAAAATCAACACGCCTTTATTAGATGACTTATTAGCATCGGGTAAAACACCTTCAGAACTGTCTCGAGATATAGAAAAAGGTTTAAGTAAATATGTTAGAGACCCACTTGTTGTCGTTATGGTTAATAGTTTTAAAGGCATCTATGAACAACAAGTACGTATTATCGGCCAAATAAGTGGTGGTAGTGGTGGTAGTGGTGGTGGTAGTGGTGGTAGTGGTGGTGGCAGTAGATATTCTGCAAAATCTTTACCCTACAGAATAGAAATGACTCTGTTAGATTTAATGATTGAGTTAGGTGGTATTGGGCAATATGGTGATGGTAATAGATCCAGCATCATTAGATCTATTGATGGAAAAACGCATCAATTCGGTGTGTTAATTGATGATCTAATTGATAATGGTGATTTATCTGCAAATGTTAAAATCCTACCGGGTGATATTTTAATTGTACCTGAAGCATTCTTTTAAACTTAAACTAACCATTTAAAAGCATTCAATCTAATTATTTTTTTGACGTGAAAGGTTCATTAAACAATGCAAGATCAGCTGTCTGAAGTTCTATATTTTGCCAAAGGTGTTGTTCGTAACAAATGGATTGTAACTCTTGTTGCAATAATAATTTGTATCGGTGGCTGGGCTTATGTCTATCAAATGCCCAATATCTATGCATCTAAAGCTAGAGTTCATGTTGATACTCGGACAATGCTTCGCCCTTTACTAAGAGGGATGGCAGTTCAAACTAACGTTCGTGGACTAATTCAAATCATGAAAAAGCTGATGTTCACTCAAAACAATATGCTCCAGGTTGCTGAGTTAGCCGGATTAGAGACTGATTTAAATGAAGCAAAAAAACATTCTCTAGTTCAACGTTTAAAAAATAAAGTTAAAATCATCGGGGGCAGAGATGAAATATTCAGTATTAACGTAGAATCAAAATCCCCCCTAGAAGCCAAGAGTTTAGTCCAGGCCGTTTTAACTGTTTTTTCTGAACAAACACAACAATCAAGTCTAAGCGATGTCGGCTCTGCTCAACGGTTTATTGACAACCAGATTAGAGAATATGAACAGCGCCTACGTCATGCTGAAAAAGCAAAAGAGAACTTTAAGCGAGAGAATATAGGGATGCTTCCTGGGCAAGGAGGAAAAGGACAAATTGGTAGTATCCAGATGGTTCGTGAAAAATTAAAATTAACACTCTCTCAACGTACTGAAATATTATCTAAAAAAACAGTCTTAAAAGAACAACTTGAAGAAGCATTAGATTCAGGGGATGAGTGGGGGTTAACAGATATAGGGGGAAATAACTCTAGTGAAGATTCTCGTATTATATCATTACAACAAAAAAAGGATGCTCTCTTATTAAGGTACACAAAAGACCACCCTAGTATTATCTCGATTGACAATTTAATTGAATCAATACAAAAAACAAATGAACAAAATGTTGAAAGTGAACCAGAAATCTCTTTTGATGACTCCTTTAAAGCAATGTCTAACCCTTATGTACAATCAATTAAAATGGGTATTAATGCCATTGATGTTGAAATAGCAACTATTAATGCAAGAATAAAATCTTATAAAAAAACCCTACTACAAGAAGATGAGCAATTTAATGCTCGACTTGCAATAGAAACAGAACTACAAAACTTAAACAGAGACTATCAAACAATAAGAAAAAATTACTTAAGCTTAATTGATCGTAGAGAACAGGCCAGTATGTCAAAGAAAATTGACACTCAAGTTTCAGCATTAAAGTTTAAAGTAATTGACCCAGCCACCATGCCAACAGCACCATCATCACCAAAAAGAAAACTATTTTATTCCATTATATTGGTTGCCAGTTTTATTATTGGGATTGCCGTAGCATTGCTTAAAGTATTTTTCAGACCGACTTTTATCGAAGCCAAACAATTAAGAGACATAACAGGGCTTCCAATTTTAGGGGTGGTTAGTGAAGTTGTTGATGATAACCAGGCAAAAAAGAATAAAGCAAGATTAACGCGATACATACTAGCGAATATAGTCCTTTTAATGGGTTACACTGGTGTCATGTTATCAGATATTTTAACTTAAGATATCATGTTAACTTATAGATTAATAGGAGGTATGTAAATGAATATGCTAGAAAAAGCGCTGGAAAAATCAAAGAAAATCGAGCAGTCGATTGATAAAGATCAGTTGCAAAAACCAAATAACCCTATTTCAAATCATCAACCGCCTAAACAGGTCAAAAAAATAGACATATCGACTAACAAAGCTGATATTGTAAATTTTGACTGGGATTACCTTAAAGCTCATGGTTTTATTAGGCTAGATGAATCCCACAGTAGAATAGCTGAGGAATACAGAAGTATTAAGAGGCCTTTGGTTACGAATGCTTTAGGATCTAGGAAACGGGATATAAACAATGCAAATTTGATTTTAGTCACTAGCAGTATTCCTGGGGAAGGTAAAACATTTACCTCAATCAACCTTGCCTTCAGCATTGCTGCCGAATTAGATAAAAAAGTACTGTTAATTGATGCCGATGTTGCAAAACCTTCTGTATCAAAAGTATTAGGCATAGAAAGTAAAGTGGGATTAATTGATTTTTTAGAAACTGATTCATTATCATTATCAGATATTATTCTACAAACCGAAATACCAGGTCTCCGCATTATTACCGCAGGAAAAAGCCATCAATTTTCGACTGAATTATTAGCTAGTGATAAAATGATTGCTTTATCTAAAGAATTGAGTGAACGATATTCAGATAGAATTGTTATTTTTGATACCCCACCACTGCTTGCTACGACACAAGCAGAGGTATTAGCGAGCCAGATGGGTCAAATTATTTTAGTTATAGCTGCTGAAACGACCGCCCAAAGCTTTGTACAGGAATCAGTTAAAAAACTACAAGACTGTTCAGACGTTGTGCTTGGCGTGCTAAATAAAGCGCAAAGAAACCTTAATGCAGGATACTATGGCTATGGACATTATTAACAAATGACCTATAACAGCACTCGAAAGTTATTTTTTTGTATCTCAACTGCATTTTTAGCAATGCAACACACTCCAGCATCTGCATTAGACTGGCGATTACGCCCTACTTTTAGTCTAAGGGAAATATATTCAGACAATATAGCCTTAGCAAGTTCTAATGAAAAATCAGCGCTAGTGACCGAGGTCAGTCCGGGGCTATCTTTATCGGGTAGCTCTCCCATTAGCACCTTTGATTTAAATTACAGCCTACAGGGCATTTATAATGCTCAAGGTGATTCTGGCCTTGATATTCATAATCAACTGCAAATGAATACTGATTATGAATTCGTTCGAAATAAATTATTTGTAGAGTCTAGTTCATCTATTAGTCAACAAAACGTTTCTAATAGAAGCATTGCCAGTGATAACATTTCTGGTGAAAATAGTAGCTCAACAGTCTCCACATTTAGCCTATCTCCCTACTGGACACCCCACTTTAAAAGTTTTGCTGATGGCGAGTTTCGAGTCACATATGATAGAGTTTCGAGCAAAGGCGGAGAAAGCTCTCTATCAGATAGCAATACATTCTCACAGAATATCAATTTAAACAGTGGTCGTGATTTTTCGTTGATCAGCTGGTCAGCCTCCTTCAATAATAGTGTCCAAAACAATAATGAAGGAGAAAGTATCAGCTTTCAGGATTCACAACTGGAATTAAGATACGCTATTGGCCGTGAATATAGTGTTTTTGCCCGCGGGGGCCAAAGTAGCAATTCATTTGCTAGTCAATCAGATAGTAGTAACAACGGAATTTCCTATACTTTTGGCGGCCAGTGGGAACCAAGTCAACGCTTTAGGTTAGAAGGCGGATATGGTAACAACAGATTCATTACCGTCGAAATCACGCCGATTATTAACCGATTACATTGGATAACAACCTATACAAATAATGATATTGGTTTAAATACGGGCGACACTTGGAATACAGAACTTAACTACACAACAAGACGATCTGTTTGGGCCCTGACTTATACTGAAGAGACTATAACCACTCAACAGCTTTTACTAGATGAACAAATTTTCACCACAACCGATGCCTTTGGCAACCAAATAACAACACCATCAAGTAACACTAGAAGCACTCGTCTACCTTCACTTACTGATGAGGTTTTTGTGACTAAAACAGCTGAACTTTCTGTTTCATTTCAAACCGGCAAGAGTGACCTTGATGCTGAAATATTTAAAACAATCAGAACGTTTGAACTCAGTGAAAATGATGAAGAAGTGACTGGAGCATCAGCTAGCTGGAACTGGCAATTTTCAAGACAAAGTAGCTCCAACCTAAGTACAAGTTGGCAAAAAACAGAATCTGATGGCGCAAACTCTTTTTCAGATAAGCGATTTGATTTTTCGGCATCAGTCACTCGAAATTTTTTAGCTCGTCTTAATGGAAGTCTTGAGTACCGATTTACTGAGCAAAGTTCAGATGATAATTTAAACAATTATTCTGAAAATCGAATAACCGCAAATTTATCAGTCCAATTTTAAAATGTATAAAAGTTTTTATAAGCTCTCACAAAACCCATTTCAATTAAATGCTAACTTAGATTTTTTCTTTGATAGTGCAGGTCATAAAAGAGCAAAAGCCTATTTACGATACGGTTTAGTACAAGGTGAAGGCTTTGTTGTGGTCACAGGCATGGCTGGCACAGGAAAAACCATGCTGGTTAAAGAGCTTTTCCAATCGCTTAAACAAGACAGTGAAATTATTATCGGAGTGATGGTCACCTCTCAGGTTGGAGCAGAAGACACATTGAGAATGCTATCAACTGTTTTTAAACTTGCCTATGAATACGATGATAGCAAAGCTATTTTATTAGCTCGCCTAGAAAAATTTCTTATCGATAGTGGTAAACGCGGTAAACGCGTTCTATTAGTTGTTGATGAAGCGCAGAACCTTCCCATACAATCAATTGAAGAGTTACGCATGCTTTCTAATTTTGAATGGGAAGGAAAGCCTATATTGCAAATATTTTTAGTCGGTCAAGAGGAATTAGGACGAAGACTCTATTCCTCTGGAATGGAACAAGTAAAACAACGGATTGTTGCGACTCACCACCTAAAAGCAATTGAAGAAGATGAAATAAAACAATATATTTTATTTCGATTAAGTAAAGCTGGCTGGAAAAACAATCCAAAATTTAAAGATGATGTTTTTTCTGAAATATATAATTTTACAAAAGGTATTCCTCGTCGAATCAATACCTTATGTGACAGATTACTACTCTACGGATATCTAGAAGAATTAACAGTCATTGACCTGGATAGCGTAAAACATGTTATTAATGAAATTGAGGCTGATTACAGTTCCATTTCTAAAGGTGATCATAAAGACATCTCTGGAGATCATGGTGGTGAAGAAACACTGAGTCAGCCACCCCTAAACCTCGACCAAAATCAACGTTTAGCTATTTTAGAACAAAAAGTAATTGATTTAACCCAAAGCCTTAATAAAGAACGGGCCTTATTAAGAAAAGCTATTTTAATACAGCTTGATTTAGATGATGTTTATAAGCAATAAATCAATTAGAACAAATCTTAGTCTTTTGAAATACCTCAGGAATCAGTGCATCACTTCATGATAATTATTATTTATTCTAAGCAGTCCTATTAGGAACTAACCAGGCGTACTATTTTCTTATCAGCATGGCTCATCACACAATTTAAAATGAAAAATACAACAATTAAAAATGCGATGACCGTTGATGTCGAAGATTACTTTCAGGTATCAGCATTCGAGCCTTATATTGATAAAAGGAACTGGGATTCCTTAGCGCATCGTGTAGAAACTAATACCCATAGAATATTAGATATTTTTGCTGAATTTGATAATAAAGCTACTTTTTTTACCTTGGGATGGGTCGCTGAACGATACCCCTTACTCGTTAAAAGAATAATCAACGAGGGCCATGAGCTTGCCTGTCACGGCTATGAGCATATAAGAGTCACCGAACAAACACCTGAGCAATTTAGAGCTGATATTGTTCTGACAAAAAAAATACTTGAAGATATTTCAGGTAAAGCCGTCTTAGGTTATAGAGCGGCGAGCTACTCTATTAATTCTGACAACCTGTGGGCTCATGATATTTTAGCTGAAGAAGGCTTTGACTATAGTTCTAGTGTATATCCGGTAAAGCATGATTTATATGGAATACCTGATGCACCGCGTTTCTGTTACCAGCCAATAGCTGAATCAAACTTTTTGGAAATTCCAATAACTACATTACAATTTGGGCAGAAAAATATACCTTGTGGAGGCGGTGGTTTTTTTAGATTTTATCCCTACTTTTTCTCTAAATGGGCTTTTAAAAAAATCAATTCACACAATCAATCCGCCATCTTTTACTGCCACCCTTGGGAGATTGACCCCAAACAACCCAAACAACATGGCCTGAACTTAAAAACCAGATTCCGACACTATTTAAATTTAGATAAAATGGAACAGAGAATCCGTTATCTATTAACTGATTTTCAATGGGATACCATGGAAAATATATTTATTGAGAAAAACTGATTTTTTTAAATATATTATTAACTGATCTATTTCTGGCTATATTTTACACGTTACAGCCTCCTTATTTTATTAGCTTACTTTTAAAATGATTAAAACTCTAGATAATTCATCAATAAAACAATGGGATGAGTTTGTTGAAAACACTTCATCAGCAACATTTTTCCATAAAGCAGGCTGGCAAGAAGTCATTGAAAAAGCCTTTGGACATGATACTTATTTTTTATACAGTGAGCACGATGGAAAAATAACAGGGATTTTGCCTCTTGTGCATATTAAAAGCATACTTTTTGGTAATTCACTAAGCTCTTGTGCCTTTTGTGTCTACGGAGGAATTATTGCTAATGATGAACAGTCTTATGCTGAGCTTGACAAAAAAGCGTGTGAATTAGCTGAAAAACTAGCTGTTGATCACCTAGAAATGAGAAACAGAACTCAAATCACACCCGAACGCCCTTACAAAGAACTCTATGTTACTTTCAGGAAAGAGCTAGCGGATGATGAAGAAAAGAATATGCTAGCCATTCCTAGAAAACAGCGGGCCGTGATAAGAAAAGGTATAAAAGCAGGCTTAGTCAGTGAAATTGATCCAGGAATAGAGCGTTTCTATCAAGCCTATTCTGAAAGTGTAAGAAACCTTGGAACGCCCGTCTTCTCAAAAAAATATTTTGCAATTTTAAAACAAGTCTTTAAAGATCAATGCGAAATACTAACTATTACAGATAAAAATGGATTATTAATTGCCAGTGTCATGAGCTTTTATTTTAAAGATGAAGTATCACCCTATTATGGCGGGGGCACGGCATATGCACGTGCAGTTCAAGGAAATGACTTCATGTATTGGGAGGTCATGCGTAGAGCTGTCGCAAAAGGTATTAAAATTTTTGATTATGGTCGAAGTAAAGAGGGCACGGGCTCATACCGTTTTAAAAAACATTGGGGGTTTGAACCTAAACCTCTCTATTATGAATTTCATTTAGTCAAATCAGACAGCATTCCAGATATAAATCCTTTAAATCCGAAGTACCAAATATTTATTGCAGCCTGGAAACGCCTACCATTAACAGTCAGTCAAGTCGTTGGCCCATGGTTAGCTAAAGACCTTGGCTAAAATAAACCTAAGGAAGCTTTGATCAAGTCCAATTATTTTTAGCTTGCTAAAACTGCCGCTAAATTCTAACCAACTTAATCAGAGCTTCCCTAAAAAACCAGATATCTATATCATTCGTGTTAGAAATACAGGTGCATAGCAGGCTACGCAACTTTTTCTAGCTTGGCTGAGGGGATAAAAAACAATTCAGACTCGGGTATTATTGAACCCTCATTCCTTAGCGCGTTGTTTTTTGTCGATAGCAGACTGCATGGATACGGGAGGTAAAGCAACGCAGGAGCAGTTGCCGAGGGACTGAAATGCCTTATAGCAAGCTGTTAACTGTTTTAGCAACACAGCATTAGCAAAAAATCAGCCACTAGAAACCCACCTCGGCGGCCCTGTGAAGTATAAGTATGACATCTTGTATATTATTACCTAATAAGCAGCTAAATTAATCCAGTATCAATATGATTAAACTTAACAGCCAAGCGAGTTAACTCAACATCATTCTTTACTTTTAACTTATCATATAAGCGATAACGGTAGGTATTAATTGTTTTATCACTTAAAACTAACATATCTGACATTTCTTTAATACTTTTTCCCTGTAGTATTAAATTTGTAACTTCTGACTCCCGTTGAGAAAGCTTCTCAAAAGGTGAATCTTTAGCACCAGGCAAGCCTTGAAAAGCAAGGTTATTTGCAACTTCGGTACATAGATAGCGCTTACCATTAAATACTGTGCGTATAGCACTCACCATCTCGTCCACAGGGGAGCCTTTAGAAATAAAACCTAGGGCACCTAATTTTAATAACTGCTGAGGAATTGGCCCATCATTATGTACAGAGAGAGCAATAATTTTTATTTCTGGATATTTTTTTAGTATGCGCCTACAAGCTTCTACCCCACCAATACCTGGCATATTAACATCCATCAAAATAACATCAGGCGTAAGCTTATCTAGCAAATCAAGCGCAGCTTCCCCACAATGACAAACACCCAAGACATTAATATCATCTTGTGAATTCAATAATACCTCAATGCCTGTTCTCACTAATTCATGGTCATCCACTAATAACACTTTAATCATTTAAAAACCCTAGTTAAATCATACTAATTACTACAATGATACTCCATATTATTAATTAACCACAACATATACTGATTAAATTTTAATTTCTTATTACAACTATTAATTCTATCCATTATGCTATTATTTATAAATGAAAAAAAATACATGGAAACAATCATTTCTTAAAAAAAAAGAATCTATTAACTATTCAACAGCACTAGGCTTGATTTTCAGCCTATTTCTTTTAGTTTTTATTATATTCTATGCTGCAAATAACCCCCTTACATTTTTAAACCTCCCTGGTTTAACTATTGTTATTATTGGTACTATTTCCGCTGTCTTTCTTAGCTACCCTTTAAGAGATATAAAACAAGGTATCCGCTCTATTAAACTGGTTTTTTTTTATGAAAGTTTGAATCCCCAAAAAGAAGCTGATGAAATTATTGCTGTTGCAAAAATGTGGTTTCAACGTGATTATATTGCGATTGAAAATGTCATTGACTCAATTCACAACCCCTATTTGAAAACAGGATTCCAATTAATTGTTGATAAAACACCTACTGATGACATTCTTTCTTTATTAAAGTGGAGAATAACGCGTTTACGTGCGAAAGAAAAAGCTGAATCAAATATTTTTTATAGCTTAGCGGCATATGCCCCAGCATTTGGTATGCTTGGAACCTTAGTTGGACTAATTAATATGCTACAAATTATTGAAATGAAGGATATCAGCTCAATTACTTCTAATATGGCTGTCGCGTTAATAACCACTTTTTATGGCTTATTATTAGCAAACCTATTTTTCAATCCCATAGCCGTTAAACTAGAAAGAAGAACCGAACAACGTATTATGATTATGAGCATGGTAATGGAGGGCATTACCCTAATTGCAGACCGTCGCCCGCCGTCTTTCGTTCGAGAAACCCTGAATTCATTCATTGCATACCATGATAACGAACTTGAAAATCAAGCAAAAAAATGAATAACTCACCTTCAGATAAAGCACTCCCCTCACTCCCTATTGAAGAATTACTACAACTGAACCATCATCCACAGCAACAAAATTGGTTATTAACTTATGTTGATGTATTTATTTTAATCATTATGCTTGTCATAACATTGATTGCATTGAGTGATTTTGATTCAGAATTAAAGCAGAAAAAAGATACATCAAAGACCTCAAAAGCCATAAGACCAGCAGCTATTACAAAACCAAGCATGGTTGCTCCAGTTCTTAATAAAGCACCTCCTTCCCAACCGCCTGCTGTAAAAGAAGAAGCAACCAAGCCCTTGAGAGACACTAGCAATCTAGCCGAAAAGACGAAAGAGAAAACAATTGTTTCAACAAATAAACAATCTTTAACAGCCGAACAAGTTAAAGATAATAAGTTACAACAAAAATTTATGGAAACAATCAATGAGCTAGGGCTTATTGATTCTGTTTCTCTAAAAATGACTCTAGGTTATGCTCAACTTGAAATACAAGATAAAATTCTTTTCAAATCGTCAGAAGCCTCACTGCTTAATGCAGGGAAAAGTTTATTACAAAAACTAACTATTTTACTAAAACAGTCTACAGGATTAATTTATATTGAAGGACATACTGATGATAGACCCATCAAAACAGTAAAATTCCCCTCTAACTGGGAACTCGGGGCAGCAAGAGCAACCAGCGTACTACACTTCTTAGCATCTCAAGAGCTCAATGTAACACGCCTTAGAGCCGTGACTTATGGATCAACCAAGCCTATTGCTGATAATAAAACTAAAATAGGTAGAGAGAAAAACCGAAGAGTGAGTCTTGTTATTAAAGTTTCAGATAGACTTGATTAAAACAAAGCATTAAGGGCTTAAGTTAGCATTTTGCTAGCTTTACAGCCCCATTTTTAAGGATAAACAGAATTTTTAGCTTTTAGCTTTTCTGCAATCTGTTAATACCTACAAATCAGCCAGTCCTGCAATAACTAAAAATTTATTTATTAATATGTGGGAATATTTCTAATACCATCCCTGATAAAAATAACAGAAATACTATCTTGGATAGGCATGAAAAATAGGGTGTGGATCAAACCTATTACTTTAACAAAACGATGACTCATTGGTCATACTCTTTGGCCGCTCAGGTTTTAAGCTACATTCTTTAGAGCAAAAGCAGGCTAAAGCCTGCACCCCAATAATGGATAAATTTTAAAATAACTTTATCAATAGATTCAACCCACGACCAAAAAATAGAACGGCCTAGACAAAGACAGCTCTATAATATGGTTAGTTTATTTAGGGGCGTTTAATACTATCTTTGCCTCATCCTGCAAACTATTAAGAGCAGCATTAAAATCAGCTTGTCCAAATGCATTAGCCAAATTTGTTTCTGCTAATTTTTTCTTCGCTTTGTCACTTTCTGTCATTACCCCCTCAGAAACCGAAAGTAAATTAATGATAGTTTGAGAACCAGAGTTATCTTTAACTAAAACAACAACAGGCTTACCATCCACTGGTTTTGCAGCTTTAAAAATAGCCTGACTTACCTGCCAAGGCAAATCACCATTAGATCGAGTGATAGCAGATAATTTTTGTATTTTTAAATTATATTGCACTGCTAACTCAGCTAGACTCGCCCCTTTAATCACAGCAGATTTAATTGCTTCCGCCTTTTCATTGACAATGTCTCTCGCTTTTTCATTTAATAATTGAGCCACAATGAGTGGTTCAACCTCTTTTAAAGCCTTAACTTCAGCAGGCTGATGTTCCACCATTCTTAAAACAAGTAAGCGATCATCACCTAACTCAATGACTGAACTATTCTCCCCTTTCAATACATCTTCAGAAAATGCAGCATTAATAACAGCAGGTTGAGAACTTACATCCTCTGCAACCGTTATCTTATTTTTAGAAAACAACCCTGTTTTTAAAATCGCCAACCCTAATTCATCAGAAACAGCTTGTAAGCTATCAGGGTTTTCATAACTTAATTCAGTTAAAGTTTCACCTAACTCATAGAAAGTACTTTCTGCCTGCACTCTCTGGTAGGCAACAGTTAGCTCATTCTTAACGCTTTCAAAAGATTTAACATCACCAGCAACAAGCTCTGTTACTTTGATTAAATGATAACCAAATGCAGATTTTACAGGCTCAGAAACTTGATTTAACTGCAACGAACTCGCGGCATCCTCAAAAGCTTTTTCCATCACACCAATATTAAAAAGACCAAGATCACCACCTTTTGAAGCGGTTAACTTATCATCTGATACTTCAGCCGCTAAAACAGAAAATTCTTTATTTTCCAGGTCCTTTTTTGCTTTTAAAGCTCTGGTTAATTGAGACTCATCATTCCCAGCATCTTGAGTAAAAGCAAATAAAATATGACTAATTTTTCTCCGCTCTTTCGTTGTATAAAGATCTTTTTGTTCCTGATAATAAGTATCTAATTGTTCGACAGACGGTTGAACATTTTTTGCCAATTCATCTAAAGAAAGTTCGACATATTCAATAGCAACTTGTTCAACGGTCAAATATGAACTTTGATTCTGTTGATAATAGCTATTAATTTCTTCTTCAGCTGGCTGACCCTCAATTTTCTCTATTGCAACAGAAACAACTTCCACATCTCTTTTTTGGTTTTGTATCTTAAAAAAACCTTCTATATCATGCTCTGTAGCAAACCCACTTTCAACTACACTCCTCTGAAACTGCTCCATGACCAATGCTTTTTTAATCTTTCCTACAAATTCAGCCGGAGACATTCTTTGCGTGGCAAGTAATGCTTTATATTGTTTGTTATTAAACTTCCCATCTGTTTGAAAATATTCCAGTCCCTTAATAAAATCTCTAGCGGCTTTATCTGTTACAACTAAACCTTCACTTTCAACATACTGCAATAAAACTTCATCTTTAATTAACTTCTCTAAAGCTTGTTTTTTTATTTCATTTTCATCAAAGTTAACACCTTGTAAACTCTGACTATACTGCGTATAAGCTCTATTTAGATCTTGCTGGAAGAATTCTTTATCTCCAACTGATGCGATAGCAGATTCACTACCTCCGCCTACATAATTTTGAATACCCCACAAAGCAAAAGGCACACAGATTAATAGCAAAATGACCCAGGCGAAAACACCCTGTGATTTTTCTCTAATCTTTAACAGCATAGTTATTCCTTAAAATAGATTTGAAACGTTTCATTAAGTGAAAAGCAGGAGTAATAATACCCAAGACTACGAAAAACGCCAATCAAAAGGTAAAATTTAAAGCAAAAAAAAAGCCCCAAACCATAAGGTTCGGAGCTTTCATATTTGGCGGAGCGGACGGGACTCGAACCCGCGACCCCCGGCGTGACAGGCCGGTATTCTAACCAACTGAACTACCGCTCCAAAGTCTGGTGGGTGCTGAGGGGATCGAACCCCCGACCCTCGCCTTGTAAGGGCGATGCTCTCCCAGCTGAGCTAAGCACCCGACTAAAGAAACCTAGTTTACAGCATCTTTTAAAGTTTTACCAGCTTTAAATGATGGTATTTTCGCAGCTTTAATTGTGATCTCAGCTCCAGTTTGTGGATTACGCCCTTTACGCTCAGCTCTTTCTTTTACAGAAAAGGTGCCAAAGCCAACTAAAGCAATAGATCTATCCTTAATATCTATTGATGTATCACCTAGCGTATCAGAAACGACACTCAAAAAAGCATCTAAAGCACGACCTGCGTCTGCTTTTGTTAATTCCGATTTATCTGCTATTGCGTCAATAAGTTCCGATTTATTCATTATTCCCCCTTAGGAAGTAAAGTGATGGTAAATGTATAGACTTCGTGCGACTGTAATAACAACGCCGAAGCAAAAAATAGAAGCTAGGGTTTTCTTATACTGAGTTTTTATTGCTTAAAAACAAACCAATAAAATTCAGAGTCATTTATATCAACTGGAGTATCTAGGTGTCAAGCTAAATACAGCTAGACACCCTGTTATTTATCGCTTTATTGCCATATATCAATAAAACAACACAACACTAATGTGCAATAATTTTATTTTCACTGCTTTTGCTTACGTCCGAGTCCCCTTGTTTTTTTTCATCTATCTCGACAGGGGTAGGCAGATATTGCAATGCATACTCTAAAACTTCATCAATCCAATGAACGGGTTTAATATCAAGGTTTTTCTTTATATTTTCAGGGATCTCTGCCAAATCTTTTTCATTTTGAGAAGGGATTAAGACTGTTGTAATTCCGCCTCTATGCGCTGCCAGTAATTTTTCCTTAAGCCCCCCAATTGGCAACACTTCGCCTCTTAAAGTTATTTCCCCTGTCATTGCTACATTTGATCGCACTGGGATTTTAGTTAAAGCAGAGATAATCGCCGTACACATTCCAACACCCGCACTTGGGCCATCTTTGGGTGTTGCACCTTCAGGTACATGAATATGAATATCAGTTTTCTGAAAAACCTCAGCATCAATTCCTAGCACCTGTGCTCGGCTTCTTACCACCGTCACAGCCGCCTCAATTGACTCTTTCATCACATCCCCCAACTTACCCGTTGCAGACTGCTTACCTTTCCCAGGCATAACCGCAGTTTCAATTGTTAGCAACTCGCCACCAACCTCTGTCCAGGCTAAGCCTGTTACCTGACCTATCTGATCCTGCTCTTCTGCCAAACCATAGCTAAAGCGTTTAACGCCCAGATAGTCAACCAAATTATCCTCTGTCACAAAAACCTTTGTTTTACTGGACTGCAAAAGTAAGCCCTTGACGACTTTACGACAGATTTTAGAAATCTCTCGCTCCAAGCCACGCACGCCCGCTTCGCGTGTATAGAACCTTATAATACTTTTGATTGCCGACTCTGCAATCTCTATTTCAGATGACTTAAGGCCATTATTTTCTATTTGTTTTGAAATTAAGAACCGAGAAGCAATATTAATTTTTTCATCTTCGGTATACCCTGGTAATCGAATAACTTCCATTCTATCCAACAAAGCGGAAGGAATATTCATGGTGTTAGCCGTTGCTACAAACATAACATCTGACAAATCAAAATCAACTTCTAAGTAATGGTCAGCAAAGGTATGATTTTGCTCAGGGTCCAACACTTCCAACAAGGCTGATGCAGGGTCCCCTCTAAAATCAGCAGCCATTTTATCAATTTCATCCAATAAAAACATAGGGTTTCTAGTTTTTATTTTAGATAGATTCTGTAGTATTTTTCCAGGCATAGACCCTATATAAGTTCGCCTATGCCCTCTAATTTCAGCCTCATCCCTAACGCCACCAAGCGCCATCCGTACATACTTTCTATTAGTCGCTCTTGCAATTGACTGACCTAATGATGTTTTACCCACGCCAGGAGGCCCTACAAGACATAAGATCGGCCCTTTTAGCTTTTTAACCCGCTGAGTAACAGCTAAATACTCCAGAATTCGCTCTTTAACTTTCTCTAAGCCATAATGCTCTGCATCTAAAATCCCTTCTGCAACCTTCAGATCATGCCGTACTTTCGTCCTCTTCTTCCATGGCACACCGATCATCCATTCAATATAATTCCGAACAACCGTTGCCTCAGCCGACATCGGTGACATCATTTTTAATTTATTAAGCTCGGTATCCGCCTTTACTTTGGCATCCTTTGACATTCCAGCCGCATTAATTTTCTTTTCTAACTCTTCAATTTCATTAACAACATCATCCATCTCCCCCAACTCTTTCTGAATAGCTTTCATTTGCTCATTCAGATAGTATTCCCTTTGATTCTTCTCCATTTGTTTTTTTACCCGACCTCGAATTCGCTTTTCCATTTCTAGCAAATCATTTTCACCTTCCATCAAAGTCATCAAGCTCTCTAAACGCTGGACGATATCATCCATTTCCAGCATCTCTTGCTTTTCTTCAATTTTCAAAGTCATGTGCGCCGCAATAGTATCAGCCAAGCGACTTGGATCATCAACACCTGCCAAGGAATTTAATACCTCGGGTGGGATTTTATTATTTAGCTTCACATACTGATCAAAAGAACTTATTGCCGTCCGCAGCAAGACCTCTTGCTCTTGCTCAGGAATTTCAATTCGATCAATAATTTCCGTGACAACCGCCGAAAAATACCCATCAACCTCTTGATAACTATCAACCTTGCATCGCTTAGCCCCTTCAACTAGAATTTTTACCGTTCCATCGGGTAGTTTTAATAACTGTAATATATTAGCAAGCGTTCCAGCCCGATATAAATTATCAAACTCTGGCTCATCAATATCCGCTTCTTTCTGAGCAACCAAAAGTAATTGCTTATCATTACTCATTGCAGCCTCTATTGCATCGATAGATTTATCTCTACCTACAAACAATGGAATGACCATGTGCGGATAGACCACAACATCTCTTAGTGGCAACACGGGAATTAATTCATCTGTCTTTTTTAGAACTGTCAGCTCATCCATCAAAGGAACCTTTTATATTCGTACTGTAAGTGAATTATATGGGGGGAGATTTATAAATAACAAGGGAAAGTGATATTCAGGAAGTAACTTACAAGATAATTTATCTTTCTAAGAGATCGTTTTCCAGACACAAAAAAGGGAATCTTGATTTTCAAGACTCCCTTTATTTTATGACCTGTAAAAATACGCTTTAACTTAGGCTTTTTTCTGCTCAGTCTCTTCATAAACCAAAATAGGTTCAGAATTCCCCAAGATAACCCCTTCATCAATAACTACTTTGCTAATATTTTCTGTAGAAGGAACTTCATACATGGTATCTAGCAAAATATTTTCCACGATTGTTCGCAATCCACGCGCCCCCGCCTTTCTTTCCATTGATTTACGAGCAATTGCCAACAATGACTCTTCTCGAAACTCAAGCCCGACACCTTCCATATCGAACAAATGCTGATACTGCTTAATCAATGCATTCTTTGGTTTAGTTAGAATTTCAACTAACGCCTCTTCATCCAACTCTTCCAGAGTCGCAACAACAGGTAACCGACCAACAAACTCTGGAATCAAGCCATATCTAATTAAATCTTCAGCTTCAATCTGAGAAAAAAGCTCTCCAACATTCTTAGCTTCATCTTTAGTCTTAATTTCAGCAGAAAAACCAATACCACCTTTTTCAGTTCTATCCTTAATTACTTTATCTAATCCAGCAAATGCACCACCCACAATAAACAAAATATTTGCGGTATTAACTTGCAAAAATTCTTGCTGAGGATGTTTTCTTCCACCTTGCGGGGGAATCGAAGCAACAGTCCCTTCAATCAGCTTTAATAAGGCTTGCTGCACACCTTCACCTGAAACATCCCGAGTAATTGACGGGTTTTCAGATTTTCGGGTAATCTTATCAATCTCATCAATATAAACTATACCTGTTTCTGCCTTTTCAACATCATAGTCACACTTCTGCAAGATTTTCTGGATAATGTTTTCAACATCCTCCCCGACATATCCAGCCTCAGTTAATGTCGTTGCATCAGCAATAGTAAAAGGCACATCCAACAAACGAGCCAACGTTTCTGCAAGCAATGTCTTTCCTGAACCCGTCGGTCCAATCAGCAAAATATTAGACTTAGCCAACTCTATATCACTTTTTTTAGCATTACTCCGTAAACGCTTATAATGATTATAAACCGCTACTGATAACATCTTTTTTGCTGCTTCTTGCCCGATAACATAATTATCAAGTTCAGATTTTATTTCCTTAGGTTTTGGCAAACTGCCATCACCAATATCACTATCACCCTCTAACTCTTCTTTGATAATATCATTGCAAAGCTCAACACACTCATCACAAACATAAACTGATGGGCCTGCGATTAGTTTCCTAACTTCATCCTGGCTTTTTCCACAAAATGAACAATACAGTAATTTTTCATCCTCTTTACTGCCTTTTTTGTCTTTACTCATAAATCAAGCCCCCCCCACAACATAGAACCAAAAACTAAAGAATATATCGAAATAACAGATGTAGCAATATTACTTATCTTCTTCCGACACCCTATTTGTTAAAACCTGATCAATTAATCCATACTCAACGGCATCCTGAGCACTTAAAAAATTATCTCTATCAGTATCTTGCTGAATTTTATCTACAGGCTGCCCCGTATGATGAGACAGGATATTATTTAACTTTTCTCTAATCAGTAAAATTTCTCGGGCATGAATATCAATATCAGAAGCCTGCCCTTGAAACCCACCTAAAGGCTGGTGAATCATTACTCGTGAATGAGGCAAACAAAACCGTTTACCTTTGGCACCGGCAGTTAGCAATAAAGACCCCATACTCGCTGCCTGACCAATACACATGGTACTTACATCAGCTTTAATAAACTGCATGGTATCATAAATAGCCATACCCGCTGTTACCGAGCCGCCAGGCGAATTAATATACAAATGAATATCTTTATCAGGGTTCTCAGACTCAAGGAATAGTAACTGAGCAACCACAAGGTTAGCCATATAATCCTCTACCTGACCCACTAAAAAAATAACTCGTTCTTTTAATAGTCGCGAATAGATATCATACGAACGCTCACCTCTGGCTGTTTGCTCAATAACCATGGGAACTAATCCACCTGCCGCTTGAGGTGAAATAATTGATGAGTTCAAATCATTATATTGATTCATGCTTAACCTTGAGAATAACTCGTTATTATTGTTGTTGCTGCTGTTTTTCCATAACATCTTCAAATCTAACCGTTTCTTCAGAAACTTTAGCTTGCTCAACAACCCACGCAACAGTCTGATCTTCCAAAACCATTTGCTTAACTTCGTTTAAACGACTTTCATCACCATAGTACCACTCAAGCACCTCTTCAGGTCTTTCATAACTACTTGCCATATCTTCAACTGTTGATTTAACCTTGGCATCATCAACTTTTATTTCATTTTTCTGGATAATTTCACCCAAAATAAGACCTAGAGCAACTCTACGTTTTGCTTGACCTTCAAACATATCTTTTGGCAAATCAAGGTCATCCAGACTCATCCCTTGTTTTTTTACATTTGCCTCGTAAGGCTTCATGACATTTTTAACTTCTTCATCTATTAATGCATTCGGAATGGTGAGCTGTATTTTTTCATACAACTCATCCATTACAGCATTTTTCAACTTACCCTTCAGGGCTAAAGCCAATTCTCTTTCCATATTTGACTTAACATCGACATTAAAAGACTCAAGTGTTCCATCTTCTATGCCATAAGCTTTAATAAATTCCTCATCGATTTCAGGTAAAGTCGCCTCTTCAATTTTAGAGACTTCAATCTCAAAGGTAGCAGGCTTATTCGCTAAATTCTCATTTCCGTACCCTTCAGGAAAGGTCACATCAAATGTTTTAGTCGCACCGACTTCAAGACCGATCAATTCATCTTCAAAACCAGGAATCATTTTGGCACCACCGATCTCGACCGGGTAGTCTTCAACTTTACCATCAGTAAAGTTCTCACCATCACAAACACCTGAAAAACTCACTGTAACGCGATCACTTTGTTCCGATACGCGCTCAACATCTACCCAGTTTTTCTTTTGTTCTCTAAGCTTAGCAATCATTGCATCTTGATCAGCTTGCTCAACGGTCGCAACAGGTTGTTTAATTTCTAAATCAGCAACGCCATCAAGAGAAACATCAGGATAAACTTCAAATTCAGCCGTATATTGAAAACCCTCTGCACCCTCTACAGGTGAAATATGGGGATGTCCAGCTGGGTTTAAATCCTGCTCTTGCAATGCATTAAAATAAGTTGATTGGATTAAGTCGCCCGTCACCTCACCCCTTACTCTGTCCGTATACATTTTCTTTACAACACGAACAGGAACCTTTCCAGGACGAAAACCATCAATTTTAACTTCACGCGCTAACGACTTAAATCTAGCATCCATTTTCTCCTGAAGCATTTCTTCAGAAAGGCTAACAGTCATTTTACGGCTTAATTCCGATGTCTTTTCGACAGAAACTTGCATTAATTTACCTCAAACAATATGTGATTTTATATACCGACAGACGTCAGCTCAATACTTATACTAGCCCAACCTTCATCTAATACCAATTTTTGAATTTACTAAAACCAACAATATAAAAAGATGAAGTTCAAACTTAACAGAGAAGTCAACGATGACTATCGCTAACTGTAATTAATCAATGTGGTGCGAGCGGAGAGACTTGAACTCTCACATCATAGGATACTGGTACCTAAAACCAGCGCGTCTACCAATTCCGCCACGCTCGCTTACATTGAGCTGGCTATTATAACCAAATATAATAGTTATACAAGCCTTTTTAATTATTTTTTTACTTCACCCCGACCCCTTAGTAAAACAACCCATTACACTCAACCCGGAGGCCAGCTCATTTGCCGCCCACCCAATAAATGCAAATGCAAATGTCGAACTTCCTGCCCACCTTGCTCATTACAATTAATAACCGTTCTATATCCGCTCTCTGCTACCCCTTCCTGCTCAGCTAATTGAACGGCCACTTTTAATAACCGACCAGCCAACTCATTTTCTTCCAAGTCATTTAAAGTTTCCAGATGCTTCTTAGGAATGACCAATATATGCACAGGTGCCTGCGGATTAATATCCCTAAAAGCTAAAACGCTCTCATCCTGATAAACCACATCCGGTTTAACCTCACCTTTTGCCATTTTACAAAACAAACAATCACTCATTAAGGAACCTCTGATTAAGTTGGTTAGAATTTAGCACAGAAAAAACTGTCGCTATTTTTTACAAAGTGAACCGAAATAGCCACTCTATTGCGCCGATCTTCGTGGAGAATATCAGCCGTTTTGGTAAGCTAAAACGAATTGGACTTGACCTGCGACTCCCTCAACACCTCTCAAATCATTTCCCTGCGGCCATTAAAAGCATGGGATAAAGTTCCGCTATCAATAAACTCAAGCTCTCCCCCCATAGGCACACCATGTGCAATCCTAGATGCATGAACCCCACACTTCTTAGCAATATCCGAAATAAAGCAAGCGGTTGCCTCTCCCTCTACCGTCGAATTCGTTGCCAAAATAATTTCTTTAATCTCACCCTGAGCAAATCGCTGCTGCAATAACTCCAACCCTAATTCATCAGGACCCACGCCATCTAACGGTGACAATCGCCCATGCAGCACAAAATACACCCCTCTAAATGCTGTTGCCTGATCAACCACCCAAACATCAGCTGGACTTTCAACCACGCACATAAGCGATTTATCTCTTGATGACTGAGAGCATATATCACAAACAGCCAAGTCAGTTAATGTGCGACACTCTTGGCAATACCCTATGCTATCAATTGCTTGGAGCAAGGTATCCGCCAATTGCTTAGCCCCACCTCGATCCCGCTGCAACAAATAAAAGGCCATTCGCTGTGCCGACTTAGGCCCCACACCCGGCAAGCAGCACAAGTCCTGAATCAACCGCCCTAATACACCTTCTCCCTGCATTAGAACGGCATTTGAAAACCTGGAGGCAATGGTAAACCTGAAGTCACTTCAGCCATTTTTTCTTTCTTCATCTTCCCAACTTTATGCACCGCATCATTAAACGCTGCAGCAACCAAATCCTCAAGCATATCCTTATCATCCCCAATCAACGAGTCATCAATAGTGACCTTCCGAACTTCCCGCTTTCCTGTCATGATAATCGACACTAAGCCACCGCCCGATTCCCCTTGAGTTTGCATAGAAGCCAGCTCATCTTGAGCTTTTTTCATATCTTCCTGCATTTTTTGGGCTTGTTGCATAATATTACCCAAACCATTTTTCATATCACATCCTCACTTATTTATTATCCAATATTGGCTCAATAGAGCCCGGCATCACCCTAGCATCAAAATTTTCTTTTAATGCCTGAACACTTTCATCTGCATGAATTGAATCTACCGCCGCCTGCTGCCTATCCTCTAACTTCTGCGTAATTTTCTGAGCAGGTGTAGTCACATTACTTTTTTCTGCTTTAATCACCAACTTGATCGGTCGCTCAAAATAATCCTGCAATGCCTTCTGTAAATTTGCTTCAGCTCGAGAACTGATCATATGCCCTGGATTTAAAATCAAATTACAACAATGCTCTTCCAGAACATCCAGCACACAATTATTTGCCAACTCACGCGAGGACCCCCTTATATTTAATGCACCAACTATATCAGCCCATTTATTAGATGCGTCACCCAATACAGACTGCAACGCCTTTTCCGGCATCGGCACAGCAACAGAAGACTGCCCAGCATCACTTAACCGATTACTCTTCTGCACTAAAGGCGCTTTAGGAAGAGGGCTATTATTGGCCGTAGAATCTGGCTTAAAAATTAGCATCCTTAGCATAACCATCTCAAACCCTCCACGAGGATCAGGAGCCAACTCCAAATCCCGCTGCCCAACCAGGCCCAATTGATAAAATAATTGCACATCTTCTGGCAACATACTTTCTGCCAATTGTTTTATCACACTTGATTCAAACTGACTATCAACAAAATTAGCAATAGATTGAGTTAAAGCAACTCGATGTAAAACCCTTAGAATCTGCTGCAAAATTTCAGAAAAATCAGGCGATAATTCAGACATTTCTGCAACTTTTTTTAAGACAGCTTCAGCATCACCAGCAGCCAAAGCCAGTAAAATATCATCTACAGGCTGCTGATCAACAGTTCCTAACATACTACTGACCGTTTCCAGCCCAACCAGACCATTACCAAAAGCAATTGCCTGATCCAATAAACTTAAACCATCCCGCAGACTACCATCAGCAGCCCGAGACAACAGCTTCAATGCAGCCGCCTCGCAGTCAATTTTTTCCTGCTCCAAAATATATGCCATTTGCGCATCTATCTGCTCTGGCAGCAATCGCTTTAGATTAAACTGCAAACAGCGAGACAAAACGGTGACAGGAATTTTTTGCGGGTCAGTTGTTGCCAATAAAAACTTAACATGAGGAGGCGGCTCTTCCAATGTCTTAAGCAAAGCATTAAAACTATGCCCAGAGAGCATATGTACCTCATCAATCAAATAAACCTTATACTTTCCCTGATTGGGTGCATATTGAGCGTTATCTAATAAATCACGAGTATCTTCAACTTTGGTTCTTGAGGCGGCATCCACTTCTATTAAATCAAGAAATCGACCTTCATCAAAAGCAACACAAACATCACACTCACCACACGGATTTGAGTCTTTAAGATTCTGGCAATTAATAGCCTTTGCAAAGATCCTGGCAACGGTCGTTTTTCCTACACCACGAGTACCTGTAAACAAATAAGCATGATGAAGCCGATCATGTTGCAACGCATTACTAAGCGATTGACTAACATGCTCTTGACCAACAAGTTGAGTGAAATTTTGGGGGCGCCATTTTCTGGCTAAAACCTGATAAGCCATTAGAGACTCTGGGGAAAATAAAGATTGGGCGGAAACCATGCCAGCCACATCTCGGCACACGAATCTGCTGCTACCGTTGCTCCCTTCCGGGCCTGGCGGAGTTTACAGCGTATCGTTGCGAGAGGACCGACACAGTAACCATAATGTTTTCAGCCTGCGACTGAAAGAATCGGTATTATGCTTGAATAGATTAAATTAAGCAACTATTGTTTTAAAAAAATTATCACCTGAAAAGAATATTCCATTACGGCAAGTAAACCTGCCATTGCATCCCCCCTAAATCTAGGCTTCGCCCTGCGACCAACTTTCCACCCAACAACCCCGTCAATTCATTTACGACAGCCATCCCTATACCATGACCCTGTATATTTTCATCAGCTCTAACACCTCGCTGTAAAATATCATGCAAACTATCTTTAGGAATACCAGGCCCATCATCCTCTATCTGCAAAACAAATGAAAATTCAGCACCCACGCCATCCTCCAGCTTAATCAAACTGACGCGCACATTTTTATCACACCATTTAGCCGCATTATCCAATAAATTCCCTGCAATCTCATAGACATCCCCCTCTTCACAATACATCAAGCATTTAGCATTTTTATCAAAAGAAAAAATAATCGCCTTTTCCCAATAAACCTTCCCTAATGAAGTAATGATTTTTTTTACTAATAATGAAACATCAATCCGACCTGTTAACTTTTTTTGCCCTTTAGCCGCGGCTTTTTGTAACTGATACTCAACAATTCCATCCATCCGGGATATTTGCTCAGCCACTAATAACTTATCAACCGATTTAAGCGCGATACAACCTCTTAAAATAGCTAAAGGCGTCTTTAAACTATGCGCTAAATCAGCCAAGGTATTTCGATATCGCTCCAGATGCGCCCGCTCACTACTCACCAAAGCATTCAAATTCCCAGCCAACCCAACCAACTCAGCAGGGTAACTGCCATCCAGACGACCTTTTTTACCTGCCTCGATAGCCTCCAGATCCATAACAATAATCCTTAACGGCTTCAAACTCCAACGCAAAACCAAAAACTGAATTAAAACCAGTAAAATCCCTGTAAAAAATAACCAGGACCTAAGCGTCACTCGAAAGCTGTCCATCTGCTTTTCAACAAACAAAGCATCTTCCGCTACGGTAAAAATATAATACTGCTCGAAGCCTGCTTTATTTTCCCAAATAACCGCATAACGCAGCACAAAATATCCTTGATCATCCTTTAAAAATACAGACTCACCCGCATCTAAAGATAGAGATGAAGAAAAGTCCATCCCTACCGCAGATAAAGAGCGCCAAACAAAAATATTATTAATTTGAGTGATCGTCGCATACAAACCAGACCCTGGATTAGAAAACCGTGGCTCTCTTAATGTTGTAGGCATATTCAATTCAAGCTTTTCTGTCATATCCGCCACAGAAATAAGCGAATAAACATGTACCTGAAGCTTTTCCTTTAATGCCTGCTCCGCACTCTCCTTAAAACCTTGCTCCAAAACAAAGGCAACCAAGGCAAAAAAAGCCGTTAGCACAAAGCCCGCAGAAATTAATAAACGAAAACTTAATGAATTGGTTTTCACTTTAAGGAGCCTCTGATTAAGTTGGTTAGAATTTAGCGCAGAAAAAACGGTCGCTATTTTTCATGAAGTGAGGGGTAATAGTTGTTCTATTGCGCCGATCTTCGTGGAAAATATCGGCCGTTTTAGCAAGCTAAAGCTAATTGGACTTGATCAGAGGTTTCTTAACTAAGCTTCATCCAGAGGAATTCTATACCCTCTTCCACGTAAAGTCTCAATAGGCTTGGTCAGCCCTTGCGGATCAATTTTTTTGCGCAAGCGACCAATAAACACTTCAATCACGTTACTATCCCGATCAAAGTCTTCATCATATATATGCTCAGTCAGTACCGATTTGGAAACCACCTCACCCTTGCGGAAAAGCAAATATTCCAACACTTTATACTCATAAGCAGTTAATTCGACTTTTTTACCCGCGACAGTAATATCTTGCGACAAACTATCCAATTCAATATTAGCAAATGTCAAAACTGGGTGGGCCTTACCCTGTGAACGTCTCAGCAATGCATTCACCCTAGCCAATAACTCTTCATAATGAAAGGGTTTAGCCAAATAATCATCAGCCCCAGCCTCCAACCCTTCTACTTTATCTTGCCAGCGACTTCTTGCTGTTAACAATAAGACAGGAAGGTTAACCCCTCCCTTTCTCAAGCGAGCAATCAACTCTATTCCTGAAAAATCTGGCAAACCTATATCAATAATAGCCACATCAACTGGAAATTCCTTTGCCAAATACAGACCATCGCCTGCAGTCTCAGCAATATCGACAACAAATCCCTTCTCTAAAAAAAATGCTTGAATTTGTTGATTCAACACATGCTCATCTTCAACAATTAAAATACGCACAAACCCCCCTTTTATTTAACAAGCTTTCCTGTATCAGCATCTACATTTAAATATTGAACCCGCCCATCTGAAGTTAGCACTTTAATAACATGCACTTTCTTTCCATCAATAAGCTCTGTTTTTGCCCCCAAGACCTTGTTTTTATTCTGCTCTATAATCTTTTTTGTGGCCTGATCTAATGTCAGAACAGAAAACAACACTTCCTTTCCCGCAGAAGCATTCTGAACCAGACAACAACTTAACAATAAAATTTTAACAATCGTTTGCATAAGGAATCCAAATAACTTCTATCCACATCATTACTTAACAATAAGCAAGCAGTCAATATACCTATATAAGCCTGAATCAAAACTGAACCCAGCCCTCACTCAACGCAAGGAAAGACTTGTCACAACACTTCCCAGTGCATGACCAAATGATGCCCCCAATTTTCCAGCCAACTTATCTAACAACCTTTCGTGCGGAGTAAAATTCAATTTCTTCTTAGTCCCCACGATATCTCTGGCAACCGAATCAACGCTACCAAACCCATCAGCCAAACCCTGAGCCACACCTTGCTCACCTGTCCAGATTAACCCTGAAAATGTATCTTGCGTAACCACTAATCGATCACCTCGCCCCTCTTTTACCGCGGTAATAAATTGCTGGTGAACATTATTGAGCAGTGTTTGCATATGTATCATTTCCTCATCATTGACAGGTGAAAAAGGATCCATCAATGCTTTATGCTCACCCGCGATTAACAAACGACGGTCAACCCCTAGCTTTTCCATGGTATTAACAAACCCAAAACTATTCATAACCACACCAATCGAGCCAATCATACTTGATCTATGCACAAAAATCTTATCTGCTGCCGCCGCCATATAATACCCACCAGATGCACAGATATCACTCACCACTGCGTAAATAGGTATCTTAGGATGCTTTTCCTTCAATCGCCTTATTTCTTCAAAAACATACCCTGACTGCACAGGACTTCCCCCTGGCGAATTAATATTCAACACAATCCCCTTGGTTTTCTTGTCTTTAACTGCCGCCCTCAAGCCTTTAATAATACTTTTTGCATTAGCCGCTTCATTTTCTGCAATAACACCCAGCACATCGATTATCGCTGTATGCTCCTTACCACCTCCAGAGACACTTTTTTCAAAACTAGGATAAAAAGCCATTCCCCCAACAACCATTAAATAGACAAACATAAGCATCTTAAAAAAAACACTCCAACGTCTCGCCCTACGCTGCTCAGTCACCGCCGCCAAGGCTAATTTTTCAAGAACCTCTCTTTCCCACCCAGGCGCATTTGCATTTCCAGCAGATCCATCTATCTCTTTACTCTGTTCATTTTCCATCTTTCTACCCTTATAAAATCTCTAATAATTCCACTGTTTGCTGCAATTTTAGCAAAGGATTATATTTATGTAATTGCTCAGCAGAATTCGCCCCACATAAAACCGCAATGGAAGCAATCTGTGCGTTTACTGCCATTTCCATATCATGGGTTGAATCACCTACCATAACTACCCGCCCCCTACTGACCTTCATTTCCTTAATAATAGCATCCAGCATATCCGGGCTTGGCTTTGATGCTGTTTCATCAGCGCACTTTGTTACATTAAAAAAATCATTCAAACCGACACCTGATAGCGCCCTATCCAGACCCTGCCGACTTTTTCCTGTCGCAACAGCTAATTGATAACCTGCGCTCTTGAACTGTAACAACATAGCATTGACACCAGAAAACAAGTCCTCATCCGTTATTTGCCTAGAAAAAAACCTTTCACTATAACCAGCAATCAACCGCTGCCTAGAAGCCTCATTAAGTTCTGGGAATAGCTTATCCAAGGCTTTATGAATACTTAAGCCAATAATGTCTTTTACATCCTGCCGTTTTGGCCTATCACAACCCTGATCAAGTGCAGCCTCACTCAAACATTGCACAATCCAATCAACCGAATCAACCAATGTTCCATCCCAGTCAAAAACAATCAAATCAAACCTATTCTTCATTCAATTCACCCTATTTAACAGATTGAGCAGCCAACAACGACTCCAACTCAGTGGGCAGTGGCGCTTTAAAATGCATTATTTCACCGCTAACAGGATGAGCAAACTGTAACTGCTCGGCATGCAAAAACAATCGTTTAAACCCCCTTCCTTTTAAGGCCTTATTCACCCGTTCATCACCATAGCGCTCATCCCCCACAATAGGATGCCCAAGCCAGGCCGCATGAACCCTAATTTGATGTGTTCGCCCAGTCTTTGGCGAAGCCTCCACCAAAGTTAAATCCTTATATTTCTGAATCCGCCTAAAATTTGTTTCAGCAAATTTTCCAGACTGACTGACTTTAACATTACGCTCTCCTCCCTTCCCTGTACTTCGTAATAAAGGGGCGGTCACGAGCAGCTTTTTCCGCTCCCACTGCCCAACCAACAAAGCAAGGTAAGTTTTCTTTACCTTATTTTCCCTAAAAAGATCATGCAACGCTTTTAAGGCTGAGCGTTTTTTAGCGATCAACAAACAACCTGATGTCGCCTTATCAATTCGATGCGCCAATTCTAAAAACCGAGCTTCAGGCCTCATTGCTCGCAATCCTTCAATGACACCAGAGCTAATACCACTCCCTCCATGCACGGCAAATCCAGAGGGTTTATTCAACACAATGATCACATCATCTTCGTACACAATGCCATGCTCAAGACTATGCTTTAAAGTAGGCTGCAACTCCACCTCATTATTCCTAACCGCTACTCGTATAGGAGGAATGCGCACTATATCCCCCGGCTTTAATCTATATTTATTATCCTTTCGCCCCTTATTAACCCTAACTTCACCTTTACGAATAATTCTATAAATGCGAGTTTTAGGCACACCTTTCAAGCATGTAATCAAAAAATTATCTAATCTCTGCTCACTATTTTCTTCTGTAATCTCAACCAATTGAACCTTTTGGTTTTCATTATTTTGCACTGTATTCATATCACTAATAATACCAGTATCTTTAATTAAATAATTGTTTAAATTGCTAGTATCCACAAAGGTTGTTATATTAGGCAAGTTTATCTATAGATATACATAGCAAAACAATGTTTATTTAATCCATTTAAGTTTTGCAAACACACAGAATTTCGGGTTTTATCGTTCGACCCATGATGAACGATATTGTTCCTACAGAACAGATACTTATAGCAATAATGCCTAATCATGCGCATACCTTAAAGCTATAGCAACAGAACTTATTTCGCCAATTTAAAAACCAAGGGTTTATTCATACAAACAATTACTTTTACCTAGCTTTAACATTGACTATAGCGACGTGCAAGATGCTAAATTCAATCAGATAAAGCCCCGTAACTGTGACGGTATGACAATACATTCACTGTATTAAACCCAGAGCCCAATATTAAAGATGCTCTCGACTGGCAAGAAGTTGAAAAACTTAACTATTTAGTGAATAGCTAACAAATATTCACCCTTTACAAAAAGTCTGTTCAGGAATGACAATTCCTAAGTACATCTGATAGGGAGCAAGAAACTACAAGGAAAATACAATGAAAAGAATGCTTATCAATGCCACACAACCTGAAGAGTTGCGTGTTGCTTTGGTAGACGGTCAAAAACTTTATGATTTTGACATAGAACTTCCAGCTAACGAACAAAAAAAAGCCAACATCTACAAAGGTATTATTACCCGCGTTGAACCCAGTCTTGAAGCAGCCTTTATCAATTATGGCGCCGAAAAACATGGATTCCTTCCTTTTAAAGAAATTTCCGCACAATACCGCAGTAAAAAACCGTCCGACAAAAAATCTGAAGGTCGCCCAAATATTAAAGACTTGGTTAAAGAAGGCCAGGAAATTATTGTTCAAATTGAAAAAGAAGAACGCGGTAATAAAGGTGCAGCACTAACAACTTACATCAGCCTTGCAGGAACATATTTGGTTCTCATGCCAAACAACCCTAAAGCAGGTGGTATTTCCAGACGTATTGAAGGTGACACTCGCAGTGAATTACGTGACGTCATCTCTTCTTTAGAAATCCCCGAAGACATGGGGCTTATTGTTCGTACCGCAGCTTGCGATAAAAATGCTGAAGAACTGCAATGGGATTTAAATTACCTGTTACAGCTATGGGAAGCGGTTGACCGTTCAAGCTCAGAACAACAAGCACCTTTTCTAATCTTTCAAGAAAGCAATGTCATCATCAGAGCCTTACGTGATCATTTAAGAAATGAAATTGATGAAATTCTGATTGATGAAGCGGGCTCATACAAACTGGTACAAAACTTCTTAAAACAAGTCATGCCACATTTTTTGCAAAAAGCAAAATTGTACCAAGACAACGTCCCTCTATTCAGCCGCTATCAAATTGAATCTCAAATTGAATCAGCCTACAACCGTGAAGTGTCTCTTCCTTCAGGCGGCTCCCTTGTTATTGACTATACCGAGGCGCTAACCTCTATTGATATCAACTCTGCTCGAGCAACTAAAGGCAGTGACATTGAAGAGACAGCATTAAATACTAATCTGGAAGCCGCAGATGAAATTGCACGCCAATTACGCTTACGTGACTTAGGCGGACTGTTTGTTATTGATTTTATTGACATGATGGCCAATAGAAATCAAAAAGCAGTTGAAAACCAATTGCGTGATGCCATGAAAATTGATCGTGCACGCATTCAAACCAGCCGCATTTCTCGCTTTGGTTTGCTAGAAATGTCTAGACAACGCCTACGCCCGTCTTTAGGTGATTCCACCCAACTCACTTGCCCTCGCTGTAAAGGTCAAGGCTCAATTCGTAATATTGAATCGGTCGCTCTTTCGGTTCTGCGTATTGTAGAAGAAGAAGCCATGAAAAAAGGTACCGAAAAAGTGGTTGCCCACTTACCTATTGAATGCGCTACTTTTCTTTTGAATGAAAAAAGAGCAGTACTACAAGATTTAGAAACACAGCATAAAATTTCGGTTATCATTTTACCCAGCAAGCACCTTGAAACGCCAGCCTATGATATTGAGCGAATCAAATCAGCTGAAAGTGAAGATGAAAAACCTAGCCACCTGCAAATAAAAGCAGAATCAATTGCTGTTCCTGATTTTGCACAAAAATCAACGCATTCTATTGAAAAGCCGGCTATCAAAGAGTTTCTTCCTGATGCACCCGCGCCTGTTCACAGTACGAAATCATCGGCTAACTTGATTCAGCGCTTCTGGCAAAAACTTGTTGGAAACACTGAGGAAAAAACAAGCACGCAAGCAACAAAAAAACCGAAAACAGACACGTCTAATCATTCAGAAGAAAAACCTAGAAACAATCGAAATTACAAAGGCAGAAACAACAGGAATAATAGAAACAATAGAAATAACAGAAACAACAGAAATAACTCAACTGACAATAAAAACAATACAGCTGAGAGTAAAAGCAATACAACTGAGATTAAAAATAACACGGCTGAGACTAAAAATACTCCTAACGAGAAAAAGCAAAATAATCAGCCCAGAAACCCACGAAAAAACAATAGCAATAGCAACCGCAACCGCCAAAATCAAAAAAATACGGCACCTGCACCTGCACCTACGAACAATCAAAACAAAGAGACTCAACAAGCTGTTCGGCAAACAGAAAAGCCTCAAAATGCTGAAAAACCACGTTCATATGCAAATAAATTTGCAGAAAGAACCACTCAACCAGCACCAAGCACTGAGACAGCAACTCCTAAAGCACAACAAAAAAAGCCTCAAGCTCAAGTCGAGCCTAAGCCTAGCCCTAAGCAAGACAGCAAAAATAACACGGAGTCTTAAGGAGCCTCTGATTAAGTTGGTTAGAATTTAGCGCCGAAAAAACGGTCGCTATTTTTCACGAAGTGAGTCGTAATAGTCGTTCTATTGCGCCGATCTTCGTGGAAAATATCGGCCGTTTTAGCAAGCTAAAGCTAATTGGACTTGATCAGAGGTTCCTTAAGGAATCTCTGATTAAGTCCCCCTAAAAAATGAGATAATATGGCTTTAGAATAGATACATAGGGATCTGCCGTAATGAAACAGCTCAGCTTTGCCTCTCTCACATATCAACATAAAAAAATCAC
>Ga0209395_1000033_pt1 | contig 205982 bp, 175 predicted proteins | sample GOMGulsemesocosm_3_FD_184635 | JGI IMG/M metagenome (GOLD analysis project Ga0209395, IMG submission 184635) | Methane-oxidizing microbial communities from mesocosms in the Gulf of Mexico - GOM9D Gulf of Mexico (SPAdes) (version 2) | ecosystem: Environmental > Aquatic > Marine > Cold seeps... | reverse complement strand
TAATTAAGGGGTTCAAAGATGCAATGTAATTATATTTTTTTTATTTTAAAAATTGCTAAAAAATAAAGTGTTGTATTTAAAACAAATATTATTCTTGTTGATGTCCTATTCAATACATCATAACAGTGAAACTTCTATTTTATTAACATTATATAGGTTATAAGGGAACTTACTTCATAAAGAATGGGATTATCTTATATTTATAGATATAGAAGGAGTTTTTAATGAAACATTCAGGGATAATGGTTATTTATAGATGATGTAATTATGAATGGTAAATAAAAACAACAACTTTAGTTGTTGTTTTAAATAGATTTAATTAATTTAGTGCATTATTTACTTCATTATAATTATTTATAATAATATACTATTAAAGATAACAAACTATATTTTAATCATATGTGTTTAAGTTTCAAATACGCTAAGTAATGATCCCCTACCTTTAAAACTATTAGCTGATGTAATTTTAAATACTATATATTCGTTTGGGTTTATTTTTTTATGAACATTTTCTCCTGAATAATTAGGAAAAAATACATTAAAATCATAAGGTGTTGCATTAATCTCTCTTGAACGAATAGTAATTTGATTAATTATTTGTTTTAAAATTTCTCTTTTGAGTTCTTCTTGCATTTTACAAAATTCTGTTCCAGGCTCATATTTTTTAGAAATTTTTGTTAAATTTAAATTATTTATTTTTAAATCATTTAAATCAACAAGTTTATCATATGTTTTAGAGTGTTTATAATAATTATTAATCTGATTAACATTAAATTTATCAAAATTTTTAGATGATATTCCTTGGTCCTTAGCAATATCTCTTAATTTTAAGTAAATCTTATTAGTCTTATCTCAAGGAAAAGAATTATTTTTATAAGATAAATTTGAACCACCAACATAATTAACCAATTTAATTATTACATTTCCATATTCATCAGTATATTTGTACATATTTAAGGGATTAGTAATTCCTTCTTCACCTTCTTTAGGAAATATGAAATTATTTCTAAACTTTCATACTTTACTACTAGGTGAATAGCCAAAAACAGCTATATGATTTTGTTTTAACTTACTTTCAACATAATAAGGATGATAAAGAGTACTCTGATTAAAAACTATTGAATCATTATTATCTTTTTTATCATAATTTTGTTTGTATGTTCTTATTTCATCAATTTTATTTAAAGGGTCTTTTGTCATTGATTTTATTTTTATTAAGTCATTATTTAAAATATCTGCTTGAAATTCTTCAGAAAAAGTTTGCTTAATATGACTATCATTTTCCAAATATAAAGTACTTTTTCAAGCATTTAGTTCTCCATCTTTTGTTTCAAAATATGACTCATTCGTGATTTTAGCCAAATCATATTCTTTATTATTCTCTTTATTTACTTTAGCTTTATAGATAATTTTATCCTTTTTCTTTACACTAATATCAAAAGTAGATATATTGCTATTCTTAGGAATAAAAAAGTTTGCTAAATTATTAGTTTTATAAACTCATTGACATAAAATTTCATTCCCCTTAGAAAGAGGTTCTAAAGTTCAATATCCAGTTGGTTCAATATCAAAATTAGCAAATTTATTATCTTGTTTATTAATCATTTGCATATCAAACAAAGGAATTTTATATTTTAAAAATGGTGTTTCTCCCATTATAACCTCGCTATCTTTACAAGTCAATTTAATTATTATTTTTGAAGAATTTAATTTTGCATCTTTTTTAATGACTTGATTTTCTTCATCATAAAAGGTTATAATGGTTTGTTCAATTGGAACATTATCTTTAGATTCAATTATTCTTTTTTCTCTAATAAGACATTCAACATCAAAATAACTATTTTCATAAGTAAAAAATGGGTTTTTATCTAATTTACCATTAACTTCAATTCCCATTTTTTGAAAATTTTTATTTGTTTTATCGGTGTAATCTAAGAAATCATCTTCACTAAGCGAATAAACCCCGCCATATATAATGTCCGTGTGACCATATCCATAAGCTTTAAAACCTTTTTCTGAATCTCTGTACCAAGCAATCATATAGGCTTCGTTGTAACTTAAGCTTCCAGAATGTATATATGCTCAAGATCTTCCAGATTCATTTCCTCATTTATATTTATATCTTAAAATTTGAATATTCCCATTTTCCATTTTATATTTATCAATATAAAAAGTAGTATGTTTATCTGGCTTACCAAATCATGATTTTTCAAAAAGATAAAAGAAAGAGTCACCTAAACCGTATACAATTTTCATAGACGGTTTGGCATTTTTGACAATTATAGTTTTTGGAAGTCAAGCATTAGAAAAACTCATATAACTTTCATGTTTGGAAGCACTTTGTTTATAATGGTAATATTGTGGATCAGCAAAATTACCTAGACTATTAACAATACTATTCTCATATTTTTCACTACTATTTTTTGATAAGTTTAACATCAAGGGTGAAAAAACTGCACCTAAAGTAGTAAAAATTAATATAATAAATAATCATATTTTTTTTATTTTATTTATTTTCATATTTTCCTTCCATATTTAGCAATTAAAATATTTAAAATGCTATTATGTTTTAATATATAGTTATAGATATATTAAAGTTATTATATATATAAAATTAAACTCTATTATTAATAAAAAACATAAGTATATACTCACTATAAGTAGCCTTAACCTAAATACCTCGCTTCACTTGCACCTCTGCCCTATCAACCTAATAGTCTATAAGAGACTTACTTAATAAAGAATGGAATATCTTATATTTATAGATATAGAGGGAGCTATTAATAAGATGTTAAGAGATAACATTTATTTACAGTGAGGTAATTATGACATGTATATAAAAAAACACCTAAAGGTGTTTTTATATATTTAATTATTATTCTTCAACAAATGGTGGAATTACATAATAAATTTCTTGTGTTACATTATTTGTATCGATATATCTAAATATCAATCTAAATTCATTATGTTCTCCTTTTGATAAATGATCTAAATTGAATATGTGATTTCCATATTTAATAGGTGTTAAATCTACTTTAAAAGTGTGGCTAGTATTTATAATTGTTGCTTTTTCTAATTTAAAATCTGTTGTAGCTTTATTTACATAAAACTGAACAAGAGCCCAACCACTAACCATTGGAAAAACCCCTATATTTGAGACTGATGGTTTATCTTGTGTTTTTAATAAAACATTATTAGTTTGAATATTTTCTGGTTTATTAGAATTTGTATTATTAATTAAAAGTAATCCTCCTAAAGATGTTATTGAAATAACAGCTGCTAGTATTACAGTATAATATTTTTTTAATATATTTTTTTTCATTTTTTCCTTAATTTTTATAATATAGATTTATTATATAAAAGCTTTTATACTTAAATATCTAATTAATGATTATATATATACAAACATAATAGTTAATTGGGCCATAAACATCAGAATGTCTGTCATCTTTTACTTTAATAAACATATACCTCATAGTCTATAAATGAAATTACTTAATAGGTAATAATAGGGCTTCTTATATTTATAGATATAGAGGGGTTGTTAATAAGGTGCAAAGGGATAATGGTTATTTATGGATTAGGTAATTATGAAAGGTAAATAAAAAACACCTAAAGGTGTTTTTTATCTTATCTATATTATTTAAAATTATCTTTATTTGCAATATTTCACATTTCTTTAAATATATCATTTCTTGTTTTTGCTTCAAATGATTTTTCACCTCATAAATCAATAGTAAAAAAAATTAACAATTCTCTTATATTTATTGTTGATATCATAAATTCAGAAATCATATCTCTTAACTCATTATTAAAATGTTCTTTGGTTGGGTAGATAATTTTTATATTTGATAAATGATAGCTATCTTTATCATATTCTTGTACATTCCCTTTAAAATCATAAAAATACCAAATTCAATCATCAATTTTATTAGTTTTTTTATTTTCTTCTTTATTTAACATAAGTACTTTTATTTTTTTAACATAATATTCAGAAGCTACAAATTCCCTCTCAAGTTTATTTTGCAAATCAGTTACATTAATATCAAAATTATCAATTTTATATGCATTCCTATTGTGCAAAGCTTTGCTATATTCTTTAATAAAGTTTAAATTAACCAAAAAAAATTCAGAACTAAATAAAGATAAATTTTTGTCCACAAAATATTCCTCGATATTTTTTAATCAAATATTTTTAGCACTAATTTTTTCCTTTGATTTATCATTTTGATCAGTATCTTCTTTTTCTTCTAAGAAAAAATTATTTAAAAAATAACCAAATTTAGTTTCATATTTTTCTGAACCTTCATAATCATAATTAAAAAAAATTATGTCTTCAAATTTGTTGTCTTCCGTTTCTAAATAACTATTTATAATTTTATTTTCAAAAATAAATTCTTTTAAATCTTGTGAATCCATGCTAAAAGAATTGAAAGTTAGTGCAAAATGTTTTTTATCATCCTTAGAATTTTTCTTTTTATCTATTGAATAAACAGGTAATGATAAGTAACGTAAAAAATCAGCATATTTTTGTTTAAATAAATATTTAGATACTTTGTTAGCTTTCTTCTCTTCTCGATAGTACAATCGTCAAGGAATAATAATAGCTAAGCAAATAGATAAAATCCCTAAAAATATACTTATAATGTCTGAAATATCCATAATAATCTCCTTTATTTTAAATATAGCAAAAAACACATCAATATATAAAACGTCTGTTGTTGCCTTTAAAATCACTAATTATTATAATTTTAACTTTTAAACATGGCAGTAGTTTCCTATTCTCAAGTCGTTACTAACTTCAACCCTATCAACCTCATAGTCTATAAGGGAACTTACTTCATAAAGAATGGGATATATTATATTTATAGATATAGAGGTAGTTGTTAATAAGACACTCAAGGATAATGGTTATTTATGGATAGGGTAATTATAAAAGGTAAATAAAAAACACCTTATACCGGTGTTTAATTATATATAATTATTTTTTTAATTACCTCATTGAGTTTTTGGTTCAATTCTATTAATTTCTATAAAAGGTGTAACCATTATCTCATCTTCATCTAACGCCATAATGTTTTTCATTTCTTTTTTATTATTTTCAATTAATTCATCTTGCTTATTTTTCATAATTTGTTCAAAAGGTTGTTTAGAAAAATTTAAGAATTTTAACATTTTAAAAACAATGCCTTGATTTATATATCTAGACATAATTAAAATGAATACATCTGAAAATTCTTTTTTTGCTTCATCTAAATTGTCATTTGTAGATTCAATTTTCAATTTAAATTTTTTTGATTCTAAAATATAATAATCGCTCTTTTTGGTTATATCTACTGTTAAAATAATTTTAAATGCGTTTCCGTATTGCGATATAAATATTTCTTTCATTTTATTCCTCACACATTCTTATTGTTTAAAATGTTCTAATTTAATATCTTTATTTTCTCTAACCATTTTTATTAATGCATTTTTATCTAAATGCATAGCTTTGGCAATATCTTTAATACTATTCTCGGGCATACCTCAACCTTTGCTACGATGAAAATTAATTGTTACATTATCGTTTGCATAAACATCACCAGTTTTCTCATCGATAACCAAAAGGTTCCATACTTCATGTTTTTTATTTCGAAGCTCTCTTCAGTAATTCTTTCGTAACCAATGCCTGAATTTTGTCGGGTCTATATTGCATCCCATTTATTTTCCTTAATTATAATAATTTAATATATTATACATTTAATTTAAATAATTTGTTTAAATACTTGAATGAAGAATATAACACTTATATTTAATCATTAAACATAAAATATACACTTAATTTGTTTTTAAGTCCTCGTTCTATTAGTAGCAGTCAGTTCAATACCTCGCGGTACTTACACCTCTGCCCTATCAACCTCATAGTCTATAAGGGAACTTACTTCATAAAGAATGGAATATCTTATATTTATAGATATAGGGGGAGTTATTAATAAGATGCTTAAGGATAATGGTTGTTTATGGATAGGGTAATTATAAAAAGTATATAAAAAATCTGAAGGGTGTATTTTAAAATTTTTTTATTTTTGCAGTTTCTAGCTTGGTTTTTAAAACCTTTAAATTTTTTTTTGCATCATCATACTTAGGGTTTATTTTTATTGCTTTTTCGTATTTTGTCACTGCTTTTTGATATTTATCTATTACTTCTTTCCACTTTTCATTTGAACACTTAGATGTTAAAGAAGTTAGCAATGAATCCGCTCACATTTGAAGTAAGACTCCTCAATTGTTATAGGCTTCAGAATAGTTTGAGTTTAGTTTGGTAGCTATTTTATATTTTTCTATTGCATTTTCATATTTTCTTAATTTACCTAATGCATTTGCACAACCAAAATAAGCAACAGCAAAATTAGGATTAAGTTTAATAGCCATCTCAAATTTTTTTATCGCACCTTCATTGTTTTCTAATCTTGCTAATATCGTTCCTAAATTATTATATGCTAAAGCATTATTGGGATTTATATCTATTGCGTCTTCAAGGTTTTCTTTACATTTTTTAATGTCTCCTTTAAAATAAAAATATTCTGCATTTAAGATGTGAGATGTGTCAGAAAAATTAAAGTACTCTCAAAAATATCCTTTTTCATCTGGATAAATAGTTGTTGAATTAATTTTTAATTTAATTAATTTTTTTATTATCTCTTTTTGAAGAGATTTTTCTATTCTATATTCTTGTATTGCGTAATCTTTTTTTATATTTTCTGTATTATCTAAAATAAAATATGATTTTTGAGATATTCCTCTTTTAATGGAGTTAGGGCATGTATAAATTTTTTTATCTTTTCAATCTAATATTTCGAATGATTCATTTTGTTTTGTACTATATACAAAAAATGAAAAAGGAGAAGTATCAGATTCTTCTTTATCTTCTGATACTGCGAATCATAAAGCTGTGAAAAAACTGCTTGTAAAATCAATCAAAATTGTTGGTACACCTTGATGTTGCATGCTTGAAAGAATTTCTAACTTAAATTGTCTACTAAAATTTGGTCTTAATTTTAACTGGTTAATCATTTCGATATTAAATTGAATCATTGAAGAGTATTTATATTTGCGTTTTGTTTGTTCTTCTTCTCACTTTCAATTTCTGCTTAAACTAGATTCTAATTCTCAAATCGCCCCTTTATTAGCTTGTCCACGATAATAATAAGTTAATTCTTCTGAATTTATGTGCGTATTATATAAATTTAATATACTTGGCCAATCTTTTAACGGGATTGGTTGATTTTGATCTTCTTTTGTTGCCATATTTATCCTTTATATAATTTTATTTCATTTTACTTATATCACATCATTTATTAATCTATTAATATCATTGTGATCATTTAATATAATAAAAAAAACATACATATGAAGATAGGAAAGATAGATTTTTGAAAACTAGATAAATCAATTATTTAACAAACTATAATTAGGTTTAAATATACACTTAATTTGTTTTTAAGTCCTCGTTCTATTAGTAGCAGTCAGCTCAATACCTCAGAGTACTTACACCTCTGCCCTATCAACCTCATAGTCTATAAGGGAACTTACTTCATAAAGAATGGGATATCTTATATTTATAGATATAGAGGGAGTTGTTAATAAGACATATAAGGGACAATGGTTATTTATGGATATGTAATTATGAGAGGTAAATAAAAAAACACCTTAAAGGTTTTACTGCATTAATTATTTCATTAATTAAAAAAAACATCAATTTTTTTTAATAAATCGGGCTTTTCTCATAACAAAATACTCAAATTTTCCAAATGATTAAAATCTTTAATCTCTTTTCAAATTTTTTCATCTTTTTCCACAAATTTCTGAAATAAAAATTTTTCATTAATATGGATTTTTGCTCCATCTAAATAAAAATCTTTAAACTTATTTGATGATAAAAAATCTACAGGAATATATTCTCATTCTTTTGTATTTCAAGCCATATCTTGAAAAAGACAACCATAAAATATTTCTAATAACTGATCTATATTCCAATCATTAGAATTAAAAGAATATAAAATATCAGACTTATTAAATTTACAAAATACAAAAAGTAATGTTATATTATCATATTCATAATATCATTTATATTTTAATGAACATCCTGTTCAGATAATATTTTGGTAAAAATTATTTCGCAAAAATGAATTTCTTGTATTTAAATTATAATTGCTAACATATATTTCTCTTTTTGAAGATTTTTTATCTTCCATAATATTTTTAAGATCATCAAAACTATTTGTACTAATGTCATATAAGTCATATTTTTTAATTCTATTTTTACTTAAAGTAAATATCAAATCAGAAATAATAGCTTTTCTTGAATATAAAAAAGAAACATAATCTTGAAATGACATAGCTAAAGATTCATATTTGTTGATATCCACATTACCATTATTATTTTTAAAAAATTCAATTTTTTTTATAACTTTATTTTGTTGATTTTGTGTAAAATTCAAATAATAAATTATGTCTTCTCTTTGTGATTTTAAATAATTAATCATTATGTTTTTTTCTTTGTATTTATAATTAAAAAAAAATGTTATTGATGAAAATAAGATTATTACAGCAAAAGAATATAGAGGGTATAGCAAATTTTGTTTTTGTAAATAAGAACGATATATTGTTGTGCAAATAATTAATATTATACTTACAAAAATTCCAATAAGTGAAATTAAACTGACTTCTAATCTTGGTCAAATTAATTTTAATTTTTTTTGTTCCATTTAAAACTCCTTTTTTATGCAATTTTTATCATTATTTAAACTATTTGTTTCTCTAAATCTAAAATTTTTTTTGAAACTATTTGACTATTAATTATGTTTTATAAATATAAATTTATATTTAATTATTATCTTTATCATGAAAATAAACATGAACATTAACATCTAATCGTTGATGGTCATTTTTTGTATATCTGTTTTTTCTAACTTTTTTTGCTTTTTTTTGCTATCTATATAGTAATATATACCACCAGCTATACCAATGACAACTAAAGGTACAATAACTGAAGGAACTATAATGGCTGCTAAGTTTTTTTTGTGAGGTTCATTTTGTATCGTTACATATAAAGCATGGTGGCATCTTTGAATTATTGGCATACCAGCTTTATCTTTATAAGCAACCTCATAGTAAAGTTGATTTTTTCCATCATGTAAACCAGTTATAATTATGTGTTTATGCTTTCCAAAATCTGATGGAGTTTCTTTTAATTGTAATTGTTTTTGGTTTGGTATTTTATTCGGTAAGAACAAGAATACTCTGAATTCACTAAAAGTATTAGATTTATCAGGGTTATTTAAATCAACATAACCTTCAGCATAATGTTTCCCTTTTATTTGACCAGGATCTTGTGCCTCAACTGTAACATCACTTATGTCTAAATGCATATTATTTGTTTGCATCTGATTATTATTCTTAAATTTAACACCATTAATTGTTATAAGATTTATAACAGCTATAAAAATAGCAAATATAAAAATAGTTAATAGTTTAGCTTTTTTCATTATAAATTTGTTTCCTTTGCTTGTATATATAGATATATTAAATTTATTATATTCTAAGTCGTAGAATCTTATTATTACTTAAAGATAAAAGTATATACTCAAAAATATTGAGTATATACTTTTAGTGTTTAAAGGTTTAAATATACACTTAATTTGTTTTTAAGTCCTCGTTCTATTAGTAGCATTCAGCTCAATACCTTCTGGTTCTTACACCTTTGCCCTATTAACCTAATAATCTATAAGGGAACTTACTTAATAAAAAATGGGATATCTTATATTTATAGATATAGAGGGAGTTGTTAATAAGACGCTTAGAGATAATGGTTATTTATGAATAGGGTAATTATGAGAGGCAAATAAAAAACACCTAAAGGTGTTTTGTTGTTTTATCTATTAAATCTTCTATAAAAATATATTAACATCGCCCCTAAAACATTCAATACAAATATAGGTACAATAACAATAGCAGCTATAACTCCAGGAGATGTTTGATGTTTTATATTTATAAATTGATAATCATTTGTGTACATTTCATGTGATAAATTATCGTGCTCATTATAAATAATCATATACTCTATTTTTTGATAACCATCATATAAATGATACATAGTAATATGTTTTAAACCAGGACTTTTAAATCCTTCTTTTACTTTTGAGTTAACTTCTTTTCCGTTTGAAAAAACTTTTAATCCTAACAATTGATAATTATTATATTGATCTGGTTTATCGACTATCATTTTAACAGTTGCTTTTTTATAGCCGCTTTGTATAGGTTTTTCCAATTTTATTGACGGAGATTGTAAACCCATATTTTTATTATGCAAAACTAAATTATTTTGCGCTTGATTATTTATATTCAAGCATAAATTTTTAGATGGCTTTAATACTAAAAAATTAATATTTATAACTGTAATAATCATTAATAAAATAGATAATATTTTTGTTTTTAATTTTTTTGTTTTCATTGTTCCCTTTTTATATTTAATTTAATCTTTATACATTTTTGTTTGTTTTTTCTTATTAAAATAATAGACTCCACTAATTGTTGCAAGCACAATTACAACTATCGGCACTGTTATTGCTGACGCCTTACTTGCGGGCGACATTTTATGTTTTATATTGATAAATTGATCTTCATCAGTAAACGGATCAAAATATACTTTATCTTCTTTATATGGTCTATAAACTAGTACAAAAACCAATTGTACATAACCTTCTTCGAGGTTAGAAATAATTAATTTTTTACTTCCATAAACTGATTTTCCTCCTTGAATATCAACTTTAGCTTCATTGTTGTTTCCTAAAACAAGCAAATCAAGAAATATATATTCATAATATTCTGATGTTTTATCTATTTTAATTGTTTCTTCCACTTTTCGATACCCAGTTTGATGTGGTATATCAAACTGTATTGAAAAGCTGTTAGTAACATTGACATTTTTATTGTTTACAGATACAATATCATTATTTTGTTTTAATGGATCATTAAATAATTTTTTATCAAAATTTAGTACAAAAAAATTAAGACAAAACATGATAATTGCAATTAAAAAAATAATTGATGTTTTAGTTGTTTTTTTAATGAGTTTCATTTTTCTCCTTTCTTCTTTATGTAATACAAGTCTTTTAATTAATTATATATAGAATATTAATATATTTAGTTAATGATTATATAAGTATGTACTTAATATTAATAGATATTTTATATTTATAGATATAGAGAGCCATTAATAAGAAGCATAGGCATAATAGTTATTTATATTATGAAAGGTATATAAAAAACACCTTAAAGGTGTTTTTTTATTAATTACTTTTACAGATGTTGTTGATTTATTAACCTCTATTATCTATAAATTTTTTAATGTCATTTTTAAAAAATACTAAGATAAATCAAACCAATACAACGGAATCAACAATTAAAATAGATGCTCCTGCTAAAGCTACACTCAATAATGCTGAATAATTTGTTACATAGGGGATGCTTTTGGGTGCATTAAATATATCTAAATGCCCGTTTTTTAATAATGTTGACAATGTAAAATTCCACCCAGGAATAGCCTGACTAGTCTTTAAAGGTGTTTGTAATCCAACAATTAAAAGTATTGCGCCTATAATTAAAAACACAATAAAAATAATTCCTATAAATTTTTTTGATGTTATTTTTTCTTTTATATTCATATTGCTTCCTTCCATTTTAAATATATCACATAACAACACTACATTCATGTTTTAAGTACTTACACTTCTGCCCTATCAACATCATAATCTATAAGGGAACTTACTTCATAAAGTATGGGATATCTTATATTTATAGATATAAATAATATGCTTAGGGATAATGGTTATTTATAGCTAGGGTAATTATAAAAGGTACATAAAAACACCTTAAGGGTGTTTTATTATAAATTTATTGCTTTTATTTTTTAATTTGAAAAGCTACATAATTATTTCAAATATTTTCCTCTAAATATTTAAACATTTTAGAATAATCATTAAAGATTGGCACCTCAATGTCATTTGGTTTTTTTTTAATATCTTTTATTAAAAAATGAAAACTAACATTGTCATTTGATTTCATATTATTAATTCTATTTTTAAAATAAATTATAGAGTTTTTATCTTTATTTAATTTATTTATAATATTTTCATCTTTATCTTTTAAAGCTTTTTTAAAAATATTTTCTTCGTCTTTTATTTTTTTAGTATTTATGTATATATATTTGTAATTGTGTACATCTGTATCTTTAATTTTTAATAATTCATTTTGTAAGTTAATAAAAAAACTTTATAATCATTTAAAAAAATAAAATGATTTTCATTATAAAAATCATAATGCTGTGATAACAACTCAATATTTTTATTTATTCTAAATATTTCTTTGAATAAATAGTAAAAATCATATGAAAGATTATTAGTTCTATGTAACCTATATATGTCACCCTCAATTTTATGAGAGCTTTTTAGCAAAACCTTTGTTTCAATTTTTTTATTCTTAAATGAGTTTATCTGATTATTTAAATTATTTATGTGTGATTTTATATATGAAATATCATTACGTTTATGATTATATTTGGACGCCCATTTCGAATACCCATAAACTCAAGTTATAAAAGCAATGAAAACCGTCGCTATAATTGAAAAATCAATTTTTAATATAAACATAGGCAAAATTAATATTACCATTAAGATTAATGAAAAGTAAAAAACAAACATATGTACTGTTATAAAATAAAAAAAAGAATATACAAAATTATGTTTTAGTTTTTTTTTTAAAAAAAAAGAAAAAAATATAATAAAGAAATAAGAAAAAACTAATATTAAAATTGCGATCCAATTAGAACGAAAAAAAATAATATATAAAACAAATAATATTAAAATTACAGGGAAAAAAAACAAAAATGTAGATTTTAAATTTTTTATTGTTCAATTAAAATATTTTGATTTTTTTTCAACACTTTTATTTTTTTTCAATAAAATACCTTTCAATAAAATAAGTATATTTTAAATTTATTATAACTCACATTAACTTATTATTAAATAAGATATATTTATATACTTATTGCTTTAGTCCATTTTTAATATTTATTAAAATGCCAACCTATACTAACAAAGCTATCATAATAAACATATATCCAACCTCTATTTATAGATATAGTAGGAGTTGTTAATAGATATTGACTTACATAAATAATTACAAATTTTTTGTTTTTATACATATTCAGATGCCATGATAGTTCTTAAAAAACTAGATAAATTAATTATCTAAAAAACTATAATTAAGTTTAAATATACACTTAATTTGTTTTTAAGTCCTCGTTCTATTAGTAGCAGTCAGCTCAATACCTCGCGGTACTTACACCTTCGCCCTATCAACCTCATAGTCTATAAGGGAACTTACTTCATAAAGAATGGGATATCTTATATTTATAGATATAGAGGGAGTTGTTAAGAAGATACTTAGGGATAATGGTTATTTATGGATAGGGTAATTATGAGAGGTAAATAAAAAAAACACCTAAGTGTGTTTTATTTATTTAATATAATACTACGAATTACGTATAATTACAAAAAATTATCCTCGTCTGTTTTGAATTTTTTAAATTTGTTATTAGAATCAAGCAACATTGAAGTTATTGATATATTTTTTGTACCATTAAGTAAAACTCACTGAATTTTTTTATTTTTTAACATTATTTGATCAAGCAATTTATTGTCTTTTACCTCTAATTGAAATATTATGTGATGTACATAATCATGACATCTAAGAAATGAAAAATTTGGTTCTGTATAATAAACTTGTACACTTACAGGTTGTTGTTTCTCTCCAAACTCAAAAATTTCATTCACTTCATAACTACCAATGTCCCCCAATTCTTCTCGTATTTCCCTAAATAATTCCTTTTGATAAAATTCCAATTTTTCAGAATATATCGCTTTATCAATTATCTTATTATTATTTAATTTAATAAATATTCTTGCATCTTTTTCTTTAGAAGAGTATCTTGTTCTTTTGTCCTCTCTATAACCTCCGGCTTTTTGAAAAATTTCATGAATATTATTCGAAATTTTTATTACACCACCAAGAGGTTTAAATATAGAATCCTGTCTATTTTGGGTTGGTTTTTTTGATATTAATAAAAATTTTTCATCTTTCTCTATTTTGGCAAGAACAGAAATTGATACTCTTGTTTCCTGTTTTTTAGGAAAAATATAGATCCTATTACCATTTCTTTTTTCATAATGCCTTTCCCCAATATCCCTGCCAAATAATTTATTAATTTTTTTATATATTGGTTTAATAAAAACTGATGATAATATTGAAACTACGGATGTTGAGATGATCGTTACGAATATTGTTTCTAAGATGTTCATATAATCTCCTTATGTATTTGTTTTCCTAATGAATAAATGATTATATTTGTTTTATTATGAACTCCAATTATAAATAATGAGATATTATATGCTTTAGAAATTTTTTTAAAATAATCCAAATCGTATGACGATGGAAAGCACCCAAAATAGTTAGGGTGAGTATGATAAAATCCTATCTCATATAGTTTATTTTTTTTTTGAATTTTTCTTGATAGCTTTTTATGTCTATTTGATAGTTCAACAAAATTTTCTTCACAAATGTCATTTTTCTGCGGACTTGTTAGAGCTTCCACTATATATTCATTTGTATCCTTAATTTTGCTTGCAAATATATACCCGCCTCTTTCAAGTCTTCCAGAAAGAGAGCTAATTTTTATTAAAAATTCTTGTTTAATAAAAATAATATTCGGTTCATTTAAAATTTTAAATTCTATTTTTCTCATACTTTAACTCCAATTTTATAAGGATTAATTTTAGAAGACAATTTTTTATTCAAAATGTTTTTTCTCTCTGGAAAAAGAGATAAAAATGGAATAGTATAATGATTATTGTTAAAATTATTTTTTTCCATTTTTTTTAATAACCATGGTACCGCAATTTCAAGAGGCAAAAATCCATAAGGAAGAGTCGGCGTAAAACACCCATCAAAATTTTTTCTAAAATCTTTTTCGGGCGTTACAATATATCTTTCGTCATCTAAAGAATTTAGTGGTCATTGGTTTACATTGAATTTGCCTTTATTTTTAACAACTATACTATGGACTCCTAATGCAAAAGGTTCGACAAAAATATCAATAAAAGAAAATTGTTTATCTTTGTTAGCATTTAAAAGCATTATTGAATTAAGAAACATATTATAATTTGAACCCCCAGTTGTATTAAATATTAAAGTATCATTATGAACAAAATGATCATAACTAAATTTTAAATTTTTTGCATGTATTTCTAACATTGGATATAATGAGGAATAATATTTAGACAAATATTCAGCTTTATTTATATTAATATCTTTTGGGCTTATACCATGGATATGCCTTGGATTGTTAACAACATCAAATATATCATTGTCATATATAGTTATATGCTTAACTCCCATCCTACAAAGTGAATCAAGAACCAGACCTCCAATCGAACCTAACCCAACTATAATAACATTATTTTTGATTTTAGTTTGGCCCGTCCTACCCCAAAATGATTCTTTTGTAAAATCATTTAATTTATATACCGCGCTTTTAGGAGAAATTAATATTTTTTTATTTTCGTTTTTATAAAAAATTTTTAATAAAACTCAAAAATTTAAATATCTTTTATGAACAGCACTAATTATTTCTTCTTTTGTTTGCCCAAAGAAATTTAAATTCATTTTTTTTATTGATAATAATTCTTGACCAGAATTTTTACTTCGAATTTTGCCATCATAATCAATATAATAATAATAACTTACTTGTGTTTGAAAAATAGTATTTGTTTCTTTAAATCGTTCTTCCACAGGATTAGCTCATAATTCAAAAACTATTTCTTTTGCTCTTTTTAATTCTCCTTCTTGAGAAAGTTCATTGTCTCTTCAATCAGAACCATTCATTGCCAAGCATAGACCATATTTATTTAAATCATCCTCCCCAGATTCAGTTTTTGGATTTCAATGAGGAATAATATGTGGCTGTCCAACATAATTTTTTTTATCAATATAAAATCTTTTATTTTGATAAAATATGTTTATGCTGGAACCATTATGTTTAATATAAAAGTTAATTAATGTTCCTTTTTCTTGGTAAAAAATGTTATTTGCTGATAAAAAAGATATAATTTTATCCGCCGCTATATCTTTCATTTCTTGGTTCCATTAATTCTTTATCTAAATCTGGAAGTTTATAATCTAATCAAGAATTCATTGAATTGTAAACTTCATTTGTTGAAATTTCAGTAAAAAATTTTTTTGACATTGCATCTAATGATTGATGGAATTTATGAACATCATTAATAAGCTCTGATTTTGGAGCTTCTACTAATTTGAAAGTGTTAGTGAAAATATTTTCTTCAATAAATTTTTTTATTAAACTAAATGTATCTAAATTGTTACTATATGAAATTATCATATCAGTTATAAATATAGATGAAACTCCTTCTATTCTATTTTTTTCTTTAAGATACTTTAAAATAATGATTGCATTTCTTTTATTCGGCATATAAGATAAGGCTTCTTTTTGCCTCTCGTAAGTTTTTCTAGGTGTACCATATTCTCCAATATATTTACCGTTATCATTTCTTTTTATATGATAAAGATACCCATCTTGTTCTATATATATCGCAATATCTAAATAAAATTCAGTTTTTGTATTATAATGATTTCTAAATGCTACAGACACAACTTTCTTTTTATTACTTACAATCACATTTCTTTGATATCTTTCTTTAACCTTGTCTCTTAATCAATTAGTTAAATTATTTTTAAACAATTCATAATCGAATTCTTCTTTATATACAATAACATAATCAATATCAAATGCTCAGCCATTTTCGCCTTCTCGCTGTACACCAGTTCTTATTTTATAACTACCAACATTAAACCCTCTTGCAATAGAAAGATTTTTAAAAGATGAATACTCTTTTATGAATTTTAATATTGTATTTTTTCTACCTTTGAGTTCATTATATTGTTCTTCATTTAATTTATTACTTAACGCAAATTTATCTAATGATTTTGACAAAACCTCTGTATTCATAGTTTATTTCCTTTCGCTGTATATTAAAATTATTATATGAGAAACATTTAAGCATACAATTAATAAAGAATATAAGTATATACTCAGCATTAATATATTAGTTTCTTTGAAATTTAGTTTAAATATACACTTAATTTGTTTTTAAGTCCTCGTTCTATTAGTAGCAGTCAGCTCAATACCTCGCGGTACTTACACCTCTGCACTATCAACCTCATAGTCTATAAGGGAACTTACTTCATAAAGGATGGGATATCTTATATTTATAGATATAGAGGGAGTTGTTAATAATACGCTTAGGGATAATGATTATTTATGGATTGGGTAATTATGAGATGCATATAATTTTTTAAATAAAACCTTTAAGGTGTAGCAATTCACAATATTATGCTAACTCAAAATATTATGATTACCTTTATCATTTATTATGAGATCAGTTAAGAAAGAACTGAATAAAATATTTATAAATTTTAAAAATGAATAAACACCTTTCAGCATGTTTGGTTATTTTTAAAATGTATATATTATTAATAAATCTTTTGAAAATTAGATAAATCATTATAATAAAACTTAAATTAAGTTTAAATATAGACTTAATTTGTTTTAAATTCTTGTTCTATTAGTAGCAGTCAGTTCAATAACTAACAATGTTTACACTTATTCCCTTTCAACTTCATAAACTATAAAAAAGAGTTTCCTAATTAATGAGTTATAAATATTTATTTAATAAAAAATAAAGCTCCCATAGAGCTTTATATAAAATATTTAATATCATTAATTAAATTTTAAAGTGGACCCCAACCAAGATCAGGAACTACTGCTCATAAACCTATCCAAACACCATTTCCTCTATCTAACTCTAAAATAAAATGATTAGCAACTAATAAAGGCACCACTACTGCAATAGCTGCAGCTAATGGTGGATAAGCATCTGATCACTTAGCGATAAGATCCGGAATACCACCATCATCCCATATTGCTTTTTGTACATCATCAACAGAATCATGTCCTATATATAATCTTCAATATCCAAATCAATATCAATGAGTGTGTGCTTCAAGGCCATGCTGTTGTGTTAATTGGCCTAAATTAATAATATGATCATCATCATATAATATAGCATTAAAAATACGTTCATTATTTATTTCAAAATTTGAACTAGTTAAGAACTTTATCATGTCTTTATTTCATATTTTTGTGTCAAGAATTTGATTATTAACTACTCTATTTCCAACTTTATCAGTATCAATAGAATTAATTAAATTTTTTCTCATTTGTTCTAATTGATTAGAATTTTTTTCTTTAAAAAAAGTCATTATCATTTGTTTTTGGTTTTGTATTATAGAATTTTTTGTTGTATTCATTTTTTTTAATAAATCTGCATAACTATGATTATCTTTTTTTTCAATGTATAAAGTTGTATTTGAAAGACTTTTTTCGTTAATATTGTTATAAGTTTTATTTTTTAAAAATGTTCCGATTCCTATTGTCGCTGACAATATAGCTATAAACGATAAAATAATAGATATAATTTTATTTGTTTTTTTCATACTTAAGGTTGCCCTCCCTTTCTTATTAATATAAAATATAATACATCAAATTTTAATATTAAATCATTAAATACATTGATTGTATATATTAAATAGATAAGTATATTTTATTCAACTATAAAATCATTTTTTTTCATACAAATATAAAATAGCGCAAAAATTATTGCACCAAAATATAACGCTAAAAAGATTGATATAAATCCCATGATTATTAAAGTTTTTCTTTTTATTTCATGATTATCTAAAAAAGAATATAAATAATAGCTTCAAATAATTCATAAAATTGCAATTAAAGATAGACACAAAAATAAAATTGGAAATCAAATATATTTTATTTCAGTGTTAATAAAAAATATGATCGCTCAAGAAAGGTCTCCAAAAAATGCAAATATAGAAATCGCAAACAAAAGCATTATAAAAACTTTTGTCAAATAAAAAATATTGTTATGAATAATTATTTTTTTATAATATCTAACATCTTCTTTATTTTCAACGGATAGACTTTTTACATAGAATCTTAATAAGAAAAATAGAATAAAAGCAAATATATTTAAGGTTAATATAGACAAAATTAATAATAAATGAGAATATTTAGACAATTTTTCATGTTGAAAAATAAAATAAACTAACGCCCCATAAAACAAACTAAAAATAGAAAAGAAAAGATATATTGAAGCAATTACAATTCCCAAAATATTTTGCGCAGAAATATAAGTAAAAATTAAATATGGAAGTCCAATGACGGGTCCTATTGCAATACCTATATATACATATATTGCCAAAGATAGTTTATCTTTATTAGTTAAAAACATAAATATTCCTTCTTATTGCTTATTATACGCTTTTTAAATATTTATAAATATATCTATCTATAAACTTTGTTTTTAAGTCCTCGTTCTATTAGTAGCAGTCAGCTCAATACCTCGCGGTACTTACACCTTTGCCCTATCAACCTCATAGTCTATAAGGGAACTTACTTCATAAAGAATGGGATATCTTATATTTATAGATATAGAGGGAGTTATTAATAAGAAACTTAGGGATAATGGTTATTTATAGATAAGGTAATTATGGAATGCAAATAAATAAAAAACCGCTATGGTTTTTATTTATTTAAATTCAATATTTTCTATTAATTTATATTTTGCATTCTTTTGATTGATAATTTTTATTCATTTTTAAAAATTCTGTTCGATGTGGACATTTCTTTAATTCGTTATATATATTTATTAACCCATGCATAAATAAATCATTAAACTCATTAGATTTTAAATTCATATTAATTTTAAAAATATCTTCGTAATTATTCATAATATCATCCGCAAAAATTTTTACAATGTTTAATACTAAGTTATCTTTATTAAAGTAATAAACATAACCAATATTTTCAATATGTTTCTTAAATTTATTTTCATTACCTGGTTCTTGTTTTTCTCCCAAAGGGTGGCAAAGCATATTTCTAATTTGTAAAATAGATGTCTTATTTTTTATTTGATTAAATTTATTGGGATTATCTTTAATTAAATTATCATTTAGATTAAATTTTGTACAATGCTCTATTATTGTTACATCACGGTTTATTTTATATTCTCTAATAATTTCATCTTTATATGTAGAAAGTAATGTCCGAGTATAATTTAGCAATATTCAAAAAGCATTACATCCTAATAATATTTTTGAAAATGAAAATTCTTTCTCCTTATATTCTTTTAAATGAGTTAACAAATTTTGAGAAACATCTTTTAATGATGGGAATCTTTTTCATTCTTCTTTTTTTAAAACAAATGGTCAATTTTCTTCATCTGAATCATCGCATAATAGATGATATGATTCAAAAGGAAATGCTATCTCTCTAATATTACTGTATATTTTATCCAAAATATTATAAAATAATTTATAATCAATATCGTTCATCTTAAATCTCCTTTTATTTAAATATAACAAAAAGAAAATATTATTAAATATTAAAAATATTGTTGTATTTTTAAGTAATAATTATATTTATATTATTTACTTAAAAGGCATCAAATTTATAATATAACATAAAAACTACATTCATACTTATTATTTTAAATTATGAAATCGTTATTTTATATATTTATTTTTTATCTATCAAATTTTTCATTAAAATAAATAAATCATCAATTTTTAATTTTTCCTCTTCTGAATTTTTATGCCTTATTTTATCGAACAATTCAAAAGACTCCTTAAATATTGTTTTTTTTAATAAAATTTTTTTTAATAATTCAATATGTTTTTCTGAAGCAAATATCTTTTGAAATGCAATGAGATTATTTAATTTATATTTAATCATTTTTTCCGAAGTGTTTACATTTATAATTTCATTTAAATTTTCCCTAATTGAACAGATAACTCTGATTTCTTTTTCTTTTTTTCAATTTTTATTTTTATAAAACATTTTAAAAATATTTGCAATTTTTATTTCTGCTCTAGAAGCAAATTCTGGATCATAATTTAATTTTAATTTTTCAATAAAATCCTGAACTTCATCTCAATATTTTCTTATAGTTATTTCATCATAAATAACTTTACCAACAATTGAACCCGGGTCAAAAAATCTTATATGTTCCTTAATATTGAAAACCATTGATGAGTATATTAAACTTTCCAAACTAAATTTATCATATTCAAAAACTATAGAATTACTATATCCTTCACCATATTTAATTAAAGTTTCTTTTTTTACTGGATATGAAGTTAAAGAAAAACTTATATATTTATTATTAAGTTCATCATTCAGTAAATCTTTATATCCAATTATTTTTCTAAAAGATTTTTGTTCAGTATTATCATTTAAAAATTCTTTTTTATGAACCCAAACCTCTTGTGAATTTATTATATTTTTTGCATTTTTAAAACTTGTTATATGAAGCAATTTATATTCATCAAAAGTAAAGAACCTTGCTGCATATTTAGAAATTATATTCATCATAGCACCCTCAAACTTTTGCTTACTAAATTTTGAATTTGGACCTTTTTTTAATAATCAAAAAATATAATTTGAAGCCTCTTTTGTAGTAATTTTAAAGTAATTACTAATAAATGTATTATTAATTATATTTTTACCTAATTCATAACATGAGGTTTTAAAGATATCTTTATCCATAAACTCATAATTATTGTCAACAGTAATAAGTTGTGTCAAAATATTCTTTCATTTAATATCATCATATCTTGAATAAAAATAACTAAATGAAATTAAATATAAATCCTGGTGAAATGCTTTTGCTATTTCGTATGGTTCATATTTCTCTTCGGGAATACTTTTATGCATTATGTATATATTTTGACATAAATTAATCATATCATTATAAATAAATTTTATTAAATTATTAACACAATAATATTTAGCCATTTGATAACATGAATTTATAAATTTAATAGTATTTTTATAATCAATGATTCCTAAACCATCAATCGAACACCCTGAAATACGTGTTAATAAAATATCAATTTTTTGCCTTGAAAAAAGTAGTTCATCTTTCGTCTCTGAGTCAGCAAAATCATTTAGCAATAATAAAAACGACATATAAGTTCTATCTCTTTTATTATTTATTTTTGCATCACTTAAATCAACTTTAATCATATAATCTTACAAATTTTTATCTTTTGTTCTTTCGTACTCAACTAATAAATAAGTTATAAATCACATATCATTTTCAGCTATTTTGCATTTCTCACTTGATGGTAGCTTAATGAAATTATTATATTCTATTAAATTATCAGATTTTTTTTCATTATTAAAATGTTTATATATATTATGAAGCCTGCACATTAAACTATTATTAATTTCATGTTTAGAAAAGAAAGTCATTCCTCCATTAATTTTATCTCTTATTTTTCCTGTCATATGTTCAGCAAACCATCCTAAAATTTGTTCTTTTCTTATTCAATCTTCATTACCCAATGTGAAAAAAATATTAATTTGCTCTCTCCACTCTTTTCTTTCTAATTGATCCGTTAAATTAACAACATCCTTTTTTATAAGCTTAAATTTATTTTCTTCAAATTTTTTAAAGATTAGACCTTGTTCTTTAGTTATTATTTCTATTGATTTTATTCATTTACAAACATACCTAGATATTAGTTTGTTCATTCCAATATTAGTATTTTTAATATGAGGAAGAATGTATAAAAATATATTAAACATAAATTCCAAATAATTTTTATCATTTTCTATCACGCTATTTAATAACAAATTTAAATCTTGTTCATTAAGAACATGACTTACATATTCTTCTATAAGAGTCAAAATATTTTTTTCTTCCATAAATACATATCCATCAATATTTTGTGTTAACATCGGAGATTCTCAAAATGATTCTTTAAATTCATTTTTGAGATAGTTAATTCTTCTATTGTTGCTTATCCTAAAATTCTTATCAAAAATACCATAATTATCTTTATTTAAATCATTTTCATTCATAATTTTATCCCTCTCTTTTAATAGATTTTAAATTATTTTATTTTTTAAACTATTAAATTAAATAATAATATTTTTTGTATCTATTGATATTCTTTCATATAAACTTTGTTTTTATTATATTGCCTTAAAATCTATATATTTAAAATTTTATTACTTTTTATCAATCTTACAATAAATTTATATTCTTTATATATTGCGCTTTTAAAAAACCAGTAATTATTAATGCAATTAATAGTTTTTCAAAAATCAGTAGCACGGGCAGTTTATTACCACATCTGTTAATTAATTATTTGTTTTATTTACAAAACAATTTATTTTAGATATATGCGCTACTGCTTATTATTGATAATTTGTTTTTATCCTTGCGAATTAGCATAGCACTCTTATTTGTTATTTATTTTTAGTTTTCATTGTTTGATTTTTTCTACTAACTGAGAAAGTTTTTTGATGAGATTTAGGACCTATTGTTCCTCTCATTTTATTAGATTTTTCTAAATTAGTTTTTGGATGTAATACTTGAGCATTTTTTAAAGTTGCTTTTCCACCTCTAGATGCTGGAACAATATGATCTACTTGAGCATTTTTTCTTGTAACAGTTCTACCTGCTGGATCTTTTATTGTTCTTTTGTTTCCAAATGATTGTTGAATTTTTCTAGTTTTTTGTTTCTGAGAAAATTCATGTCTTTTAGTATGATTTGCCATTTTCCACCTCCTTTCTATAAATGTTTAATTTATGTGCACAAATAAAATTATTTATGTTTTATTTGTACAGTGATAATATACCACTTAATTTATTAAAAATTAATTTTTTTAAAACAATATAAAATACCTTAAACTAATCTATTTAATTAGTTTAAGACTGGTGTAAAAAGACTTGACAAATAAAAAACATGCAATTATTCGCATGTTTTTATCTTTAAAAAATCAGTGATTAGTGTTAATCAATAACTTTTCAAAAAAGTCGGCGGTTTCCTATTCTTGCGTTGCCACTACCTTCGGCCCTATCAAGCTTAACTTCTGAGTTCGGGATGGAATCAGGTGTACCCTCGACGGTATCGCCACCGACAAATATTTCGATAAACAAGTTGTTTAGAAAAATACTTGTCGGACTTTTTTATTTATATATCCAGATGTCTATGGTGATAGACCTCTGAAAACTAGATACATCAATTATCTAAAAAACTTCATTAGGTTTAAATATACACTTAATTTGTTTTTAAGTCCTCGTTCTATTAGTAGCAGTCAGCTCAATACCTCGCGGTACTTACACCTCTGCCCTATCAACCTCATAGTCTATAAGGGAACTTACTTCACAAGGAATGGGATATCTAATCTTGGAGTTCGCTTCATACTTAGATGCTTTCAGTATTTATCGATTCCGTACATAGCTACCCGGCGGTGCCTTTGACAAGACAACCGGAACACCAGTGGTACGTCCACCCCGGTCCTCTCGTACTAGGGGTAGCTCTCCTCAAATATCCTGCGGACACAATAGATATGGACCAAACTGTCTCACGACGTTCTGAACCCAGCTCGCGTACCGCTTTAATGGGCGAACAGCCCAACCCTTGGAACCTACTACAGCTCCAGGATGCGACGAGCCGACATCGAGGTGCCAAACCTCCCCGTCGATGTGAACTCTTGGGGGAGATAAGCCTGTTATCCCCGGAGTAACTTTTATCCGTTGAGCGCCGGCCTTTCCATACAGAAACCGGCGGATCACTAAAACCGACTTTCGTCCCTGCTCGACTTGTAAGTCTCACAGTCAATCACACTTTTACTTTTGCGCTCTACACATGATTTCCGACCATGTTGAGTGTAACTTTGCACGCCTCCGTTACTTTTTAGGAGGCGACCGCCCCAGTCAAACTACCCACCACACACTGTCCTCCATCCCGTTAAAGGATGCGAGTTAGGGTTCCAATATAACAAGAGTGGTATCCCAAGGACGACTCCATAGAAACTAGCGTTTCTACTTCCGTGTCTCCCACCTATCCTGTACATGTTATATCAAAACCCAATATGAAGTTATAGTAAAGCTTCACGGGGTCTTATTGTCTTATTGCGTCTAACCTGCATTTTCACAGGTACTAAGATTTCACCGAGCTTGAGGCCGAGACAGCGTCCAGATCATTACACCATTCGTGCGGGTCAGAACTTACCTGACAATGAATTTCGCTACCTTAGGACCGTTATAGTTACAGCCGCCGTTCACTCGGGCTTCAGTGCACTGCTTCGCTTACGCTAACAGATTCCCTTAACCTTCGAGCACCGGGCAGGCGTCACCCCCTATACTTCAGCTTACGCTTTGGCAGAGAGCTGTGTTTTTGTTAAACAGTTGGCTGGACCTCTTTTCTGTGACTGGCGCTTTATACAAGTATAAATACCAGCACTCCTTATCGCTAACTTACGGAGTTAATATGCCGAGTTCCTTAGCCCCAATTATCTCGCTCGCCTTAGGATATTCTCCTTGAGCACCAGTGTTGGTTATCGGTACGGGCAACATATAGATTAAAAGTAGAAACTTTTCTTGGAAGCTTGACATCAGAGACTTCGCTACTACCCTAAGGGTTCGCTCCCCATCACAGCTCGATGTTTAATATTGTGCGGATTTGCCTACACAACCACCTCATCTGCTTAGACATGCACGTTCAATCGCATGCTTCTCTTAGCCTTCTCCGTCGTTCCATCCCTCTATATGTCGGTACTGGAATATCAACCAGTTGTCCATCGACTACGCCTTTCGGCCTCGCCTTAGGTCCCGACTAACCCTAGGAGGACGAACCTTCCCCAGGAAACCTTGCTCAATCGGCGTGAAGGATTCTCACCTTCAATCGATACTCACGCCGGCATTCTCACTTCCATACAGTCCATCAGTCCTCACGATCTGACTTCATCCCAGTATGGAACGCTCCCCTACCACTTGGTTATAAACGAATTTATAACTAAATTCATAGCTTCGGTAATGTACTTAGCCCCGTTAAATTTTCGGCGCTGAATCCCTCGACTTGTGAGCTGTTACGCACTCGTTAAACGATGGCTGCTTCTAAGCCAACATCCAAGCTGTTTCTGGAATCCAACATCCTTTCCCACTTAGTACATATTTTGGGACCTTAGCTGATGATCTGGGTTGTTTCCCTCGCGCATATGGACGTTATCACCCATATACTGACTGCCTTGCATACAACAACGGTATTCGGAGTTTAGCTATACTCAGTACCTCTAGAGGAGGCCATCGTATAATTAGTGCTCTACCCCCGTTGCGCTTAAACAAGACGCTAGCCCTAAAGCTATTTCGGGGAGAACCAGCTATATCCAGGTTCGATTGGAATTTCACCACTATCCACAAGTCATCCAAAGACTTTACAACGTCTACTGGTTCGGGCCTCCATATCATGTTACTGATACTTCACCCTGCTCATGGATAGATCACCTGGTTTCGGGTCTACAACAATATACTAATTCGCCCTATTAAGACTCGGTTTCCCTACGGCTCCATTTCTTTAACCTTGCATATCATCGTAACTCGCCGGCTCATTCTGCAAAAGGCACGCCATCACCCATTAACGGGCTCTGACTTTTTGTAGGCAATACGGTTTCAGGATCTATTTCACTCCCCTTCCGGGGTTCTTTTCAACTTTCCCTCACGGTACTAGTGCACTATCGGTGAGTGAGTAGTATTTAGCCTTGCCCGATGGTCCGGGCGGATTCAGACAGGGTTCCACGTGCCCCGCCCTACTCAGGATCCTACCAGAAGTTATATACATTTCAAATACGGGGGTATCACCCTCTATGCCACAACTTCCCAGTTGTTTCTTTTATGTATATAATTTATAACTTCGTAAAGGTAGTCCTACAACCCCAGATATAAATATCTGGTTTGGGCTCTTCCGCTTTCGCTCGCCGCTACTTACGGAATCGAATTCTCTTTCTTTTCCTGTTGGTACTTAGATGTTTCAGTTCTCAACGTTACCTCTTAATTAGCTATGTATTCACTAATAAAGTAAAACTTATCGTTTTGGGTTCCCCCATTCGGAAATCCCCGGATCAAAGCTTATTTCCAGCTCTCCGAGGCTTATCGCAGGTAATCACGTCCTTCTTCGGCTCTCACTCCCAAGTCATCCACCGTATGCCCTTATTAACTTAAATAAGTTACGCGTGTATCGAGTGGTTCATCAATAAAGTGAACCACGCTAAAGTCACATAAATTAATATGTGTCTTTTATTATTAAACTTGAGTGACCATTCTCAAATGGTCATTCAATAAATATCCTAATTTAATTTCTTAGATTTTTATAATATAAAATATTAAATAAATATTTATTTTAAGGATGTATCTAGTTTTCAAAGAGCTATCGCACAATAAGCGTTTCACATACGCAAATTGCGTGAGAGAAATAATTCTCTCAAAACTAAATAGAACCGATTCTACCACTATCGTAGAATATGTCTTTCCTATAGAAAGGAGGTGATCCACCCCCACCTTCCGGTAGGGGTACCTTGTTACGACTTAACCCCAATCATCAATCCTACCCTAGGCGCCTTCCTCTGCAAGCAGTTAGAATAGCGATTTCAAGTATTACCGACTCTCGTGGTTTGACGGGCGGTGTGTACAAGACCAGAGAACGTATTCACCGCGATATTGCTGACTCGCGATTACTAGTGATTCCAACTTCATGAAGTCGAGTTGCAGACTTCAATCCGAACTGAGATTGACTTTATGGGATTAGCTTCGCCTCACGGTTTCGCGACCCTTTGTGTCAACCATTGTAGCACGTGTGTAGCCCTACGCATAAGGGGCATGATGACTTGACGTCATCCCCACCTTCCTCTTGGTTGCCCAAGCAGTCTCTCATGAGTCCTTAACTTAATATTAGTAACATAAGATAGGGGTTGCGCTCGTTACCGGACTTAACCGAACATCTCACGACACGAGCTGACGACAGCCATGCACCACCTGTGCATTGGTTTGCCTCCGCTATATCTCTATAGCATTGCCAAGCATTTCAAGCGTAGGTAAGGTTCTTCGCGTATCGTCGAATTAAACCACATGCTCCACCACTTGTGCTGGTCCCCGTCAATTCCTTTGAGTTTCACACTTGCGTGCATACTACCCAGGCGCCATACTTAATGCGTTAGCTGCAACACCGGACAACTCCGACGTCTAGTATGGATCGTTTACGGCGTGGACTACTAGGGTATCTAATCCTATTTGCTCCCCACGCTTTCGTGCTTAAGTGTCAATAATCGTTCAAGTAGCTGCCTTCGCCATTGGTATTCCTCGATATATTTATGCATTCCACCGCTACACATCGAATTCTACTACTCCCACCGATATTCTAGTCTATCAGTTTCGACTGCGGACCAGGGTTAAGCCCTGGGTTTTAACAATCGACTTGATAAACCACCTGTGCACTCTTTACGCCCAATAAATCCGGATAACGCTCGCCACCTATGTATTACCGCGGCTGCTGGCACATAGTTAGCCGTGACTTTCTGGTAAGGTACCGTCAGCACGCTACCATTTCCTGAAGCGTGTGTTCTTTCCTTACAACAGAGGTTTACAATCCGAAGACCGTCATCCCTCACGCGGCATTGCTCTATCAGACTTTCGTCCATTGTAGAAAATTCCCTACTGCTGCCTCCCGTAGGAGTATGGGCCGTGTCTCAGTCCCATTGTGGCCGTCCAACCTCTCAGTTCGGCTACACATCATGGCCTTGGTAGGCCTTTACCCTACCAACTAGCTAATGTGGTATTTCCCCATCTTAGAGTGGCGCAAACGCGCCTTTAAACATTCAAAGATGCCTAAGAATATCCTATGGGGTATTAGCTATCGTTTCCAATAGTTATCCCCCTCTCTAAGGTAGGTTAGAAATATATTACTCACCCGTTCGCCACTCACTATAAAATAGTGCGTACGACTTGCATGTATTAGGCATGCCGCCAGCGTTAATCCTGAGCCAGGATCAAACTCTCATTAAAAATTTTTAATAAGATTAATTGATTGTCTCAAATTAATTTATTATTACTGGTTTGTATTCTTTTTCTTCAAAAAGAATTGATGGTTCTATTTAGTTTTGAAAGAGCTATTAATGTGTCTATTTAATTTAGGGTTAAAAAAATAAAAAATTCCAAATAAATATAAAAAATTAATAGATAAATGAGATTTTTTAATTCGTTCTCTAACCGAGACACTTTATTATTATATAGCAAAATAAAATTAATTTGTAAAAATATTTATAAATTTTTTAAAAATTACTTTTTTCATAAAAGAGCATATCAATATTAACGCTTTTTATGTCTTATTTCGCTTTATTATTATACAATTAAATTAAAGGAAAAGTATAAATTATGTTAAATTTTTTTAGAAAAACATTTAATTCGGTCTCATATTGAATATTAATTACCTTCTCTATAGTACTAATGGCCGGAAGTACATTTGTAGGGATATACTATGCTGTTAGTTTTGGTTCTAAGCTTGGCGCTAATGTAAATCATTTTCTTGAAACCATATATGAAATGTGAAATTTAGGTAAGGCGCCAGTTATCCAAGATTGATTAGCAAGATTAATTTTTGCAGTGCCATTCATTTTTCTTGGAATATTTGGATTAGTTATTTTATTGTTAACACAAAGAACATCTAATTCGAATACTGAAAATAGGAAATTAAGACACCAAATCAAACTTTTATCACATGCTATTAATTCTGAATACTCAAAATGAAATATTAAAGAGTTACAAGAAGCTATTACTAACGCAGGTTATAAGTATAGAAAAAAAGCTAATAAGATTGAATTAATTGAATTAATTGAAAATATTGAAAAAAAATAAGTCATTGACTTATTTTTTTTAATTGTTAAATACAATTCTTTCGATCTTTAATGGCTTTAAGGTATTATCATATAAAGTTACCAATACAGCATTTATTCTAACAGGACCTTTCGCTTCTATAAATTTCTTATTTGTATCTTTGCCACTTAGCTTATCTTCAACTGCCTGAAAGTCAGCCCCGATAGCAGAATTAAATACTCCACACATACCAACATCTGTTATGTATGCTGTTGTACCATTTAATATTCTTTCATCTGCTGTTTGAATATGCGTATGTGTTCCAAAGATAATACCAATCTTTTCTGAAAAAGCATTTGCTAAAACTATTTTTTCTGAAGTTGCTTCAGCATGAAGGTCTAAGATAGCTAAATCGTATTTACCTTCATTTTCTTGTAATATCTTTTCAATTTCATTAAATGGATTTCTTAAAGACATATTCATAAAAACAGTTCCTAATATATTCATTAAAAGAATTTTTTTGCCTTTATAATTAAAAATTAAACTTCCTTTACCTGCAGTTTCATTTTTAATATTTGCAGGACGAACCATATTATTAACTTTATCTATATATGTATATATATCTTTATTTTTAAAAGTGTGATTTCCCATTGTAAAATAATTAACGCCAGCTGCTGATAAATAATCATAATCACTTTTTGTTAAAGATTTTCCACCACGAGAAACATTTTCACCATTTGCAATAACAATGTCAGGCTTTAATGAGTCTTTCATATAAGGAAGATAAGATGCAACTGCATCTTTTCCATCTTTTCCATATATGTCACCTAAAATTAATATCTTCATAATTAAAGTATACTATCTTAATAGTTCAATAATTTATATTGTTAAAAAATCAAAATATTTTTATTTTTTAAAAACTGTCTCTTCAGCAGCTTTTATAACGCCTTTAAAAGAAATTCCTGCAGCCATTAATGTAGCTGCTGCAAAACTACCTTCAATGAAACTACCACTAGAAATATGTGTTTTATTTTTAACTATAGTTGTTGCAGCGATAGCAGATAATATTGATGAACCTAAATCACAAATGATTAATGTATCTTCATGATTTGAAGTAATTGCGTTAATAATATTTTGGGTATCTGTCCCAATCCCGCCGTCAACATCTCCGCCGACAGGAATAATTTTTCCTGCGTTTAAATTAGGAATCATATCTAAAAGATATTCTTTAGTATTAATAGAAAAGTCTTTTGAATGCGAAACTAATACAATTTTCATTATTTTAAACCTCCAATCAAATGTCTAAAAATAATTTCTGAAGAAAAGCATCCTGGATCAATCGTTCCAGAAGATCTTTTTTTTAAATAAGATGCTCTTCCTTTTAATGCGATAGCATTTTTTGTACTATCACGGCATTTGATAATATTTTTTAAAAGTTCTTCTGGTTTAATATTTTTATTTAGATCATCACCAAGATGTTTTCAAATATCATACATAGTTTTATCGCCAACATTAGCTCTTCCAAGTATTGTAATTGCCTTAGCGCCCTCATTTATAAATTTTTTTAAATTCTTATAATTTCAAACTTGGCCTTGAAGATGAGTTGCACCATTAATAAAAGCCATTCCATATAATGGTCCTGATGCACCCCCTACTTTTGACATTAAAGTTTTACCAACGATTTCAAAATTATTTTTTAAATCATTTTCATCTTCGTATATTAATTCCTTAATCACATGTTCAAATCCTCGCTTCATATTAGAACCGTGGTCACCATCGCCAATTTTATTATCTAACTTTGTTAAAATTTTTTCTTTTGCAATAAATTCTTCATTTATATCCTTAAATGTTTCTAATATTTCATGCGCCATTATTTCCACCCTTTAAAATTTATGAGTTCATTTAAGGAAGTTAATATAATTCCTTTTCATAAACTACAAAAGGAAATAAGGGTTACTTTATATTTATAAATTTGTTTTTGAAAAATAGTTTGTGTCTCATTATTTAATAAAGCGTTATTATTTTCTTTTGTTATTTGTTCAATCATTTCCAAAACCATACCATTGGTTTTGTTTATTGTTTCCTTCATCAAATTCTCCTTTTTTGTTTGAAATGATTATACGAAATAACGAAAACAATTATTGACTTTTAAGATTTGTTTTATATACTAAGTTATATATTTCTTTAAAGAGATTATTGTCTTTAATATACTTAGCAGCCTCAATTTTTCCTTGGCCTAATTTTTTATCTTTATATGAATATCATGAACCATTTTTTTTAATAATTTCTTTATTAGAAGCTAACTCAATAAGTTCTTCTAACTTATTAATTCCATCTTTATAATAAATAATAGTTTCAACTTCTTTATAAGGAGATGCCATTTTATTTTTAACAACTTTAATCTTTATTTTTTGTCCAACAAATTCATTAGCTTCTTTAATTCTTTCTTTTAATCTTATATCTAATCTTAATGATGAAAAGAATTTTAAAGCTCTACCTCCAGGTGTAACTTCAGGATTACCAAAAATAACACCAACTTTTTCTCTGATTTGGTTAATAAAAATTACAATAGTTTTAGTTTTATTAATACTTCCAACTAATTTACGCATTGACTTAGACATTAATCTAGCTTGCGCACCAATTGTTTGATCTTGCATTTGCCCATCAAGTTCTGCTTGAGGAACCAATGCCGCCACTGAATCAACAACAATTATTGCAAACTTTTGTGTCTCACATAAATAATCAACTAATTGTAAAGCATGTTCACCTGAATCTGGCTGTGAAATTAAGATGTTCGATAAATCTACACCCATTCTTTCAGCGTGATTAATATCTAAAGCATGTTCTGCATCAATAAAAGCACATAATCCACCTTCTTTTTGTGCACTTGCAATTGCTAATAATGCCATTGTTGTTTTCCCTGAAGATTCTGGTCCATAAATTTCTATTATTCTTCCTTTAGGATATCCGCCAACGCCAATAATCTCATCTACTAAAAGCGAACCTGTTGAAATTACTTCAATATTTCTATTTATTTGTTTATCATCCAAAGTCATGACAGAACCTTCGCCATATTTTTTTTCAATTTCTTTTATTAATAATTTAAATTCTTTTTCTTCCATATTTAGTCCTTACAACTATTAATGTCTATTTATTTGAATAATTATTCTCAATAAACTTTAAAAGAAATCTTATACCAAAATGTGCTATATCATCAATAACTTTATCTCTTTTTGCTTCTTTAGATATATATTCAATAACTGCGGTAATTTTTTTATTAGAAACTGCAATATAAACTAACCCTTTTTCTTTACCTTCAATACCATTATCAGAAGCATTACCAGTAAATGAGATCGCCAAATCACTATGTAAAATTTTTCTAGAATTTTGGGCTAATTCAGTAGCCATCTCTTTTGTCACTATCCCAATATTATTATGCACTTTTAAAATATCATATTTAAAGTCATTAGAGTAACAAACGAAACTGCCTCTAAAAAATTTACTTGCACCTCTTTTATTTACAATTAAATTAGAAAATCTTCCGCCAGTAATTGATTCAGCTGCTGTTAATGAAAGATTATATTTTTGTAGTTCTTTAATTAATTGTTCAATCATATTATTTAATAATTTTATATCCTTTTATATAATAATCGAATCCAGAAGTAATAGAAAATACTAAGCCAATAGTTAATGGGATTTGTATTAGGTAAGCAATATAATTTCAAGTTTTAAATGCTTCTCCACTTGAAATAACATGAATGAAAAATAATAATGCTAATCCAATCATTTGAAAGACAGTTTTTAATTTTCCTAACTTATGCGCTGGTAATACTGTTCCTTTTGTAGATAGCATCATTCTTAATCCATCTACTAAAATATCTCTTGCAATAAATAAAACTGTAAAAACAATTGGAACAATTCCTCTAGAAGAGAAAATAATTAAAACTGTATTTACAAGTATTTTATCTGCTAGAGGATCAAAAAATTTTCCAAAGGTTGTTACTTGATTAAATTTTCTTGCTCATCAACCATCCAATCAATCTGTAAACGCACAAATAATAAAGATAATACCGGCAGCAATATCTGTTCAATGTGTTCCTAAATTTTTATTTGTAGTATATGCAAAATTATTATTATAAATAGGAATTATAAGTAGTACGATAATTATCGGTACTAAGGCAATTCTTATTAATAATAAAAAGTTAGGTAGATTTTTTTTCATCTTTTTTCTCTTGAGTATCTTTTTTACTAAATAAAGCTTTATTTTTAACTTTTACTAGATTAATTGCAAATTGAGATTCTGGATTATTGCTTCAATTAGATGGTTTTTCTTTTGAAAGTCCATCGATCATCTCTTTCATTTCAGCTTTGTAATCTTCTCTTAAAAAAACTGTTTTTAATTCTTCAGAGTTTTTAATCTCATAAATTTGATGTCCATATTCATTATTAATTTGCCCTAAAGATTTAGTTCCTATAGATGGTTTAAAATCAGCAATTTCTTTTTCAACATCTAAAATTATTTTATTTAACTTTTGAAAAATTGCAATTCTTTCTTTTTCAGCTTTATTATTTAAAGTTCTTTTCTTATGATTTTTAATTAGTTTTTCTGTTCTATCTTTTTTAGAACCTATTACTGCAATAATTACTAAAACTATAATTATTATAAAAAAGATTACTAAAAAGATAACTGTCCCTGATCCTGATCCCATTATGTTTCTTACGTCATTTCTATATTATCCATATAATTATATAATAGAAAACATTACCATCAGCAAAAATATGCCGATAGTAATGTTTGATGTCATGCCCGTAAGCCATGTTTTGTTCTACCAATAATTTATCTAAGTAATAAATACTTTTTAAACCTAGCTTCATTTCGCTGATTTAAACTCTCCTACCATGGAATAAATTCCTTTATTTGGATTTCTATCTTGTGGGGTTTACCCGTTTCATCTAAAAGTTTCCTTCTAGCTCGTCTCTGTTGCACTTTAAAGTTTGTTCATAGTAACCAAAACCTTAGAACTTACTTTGCCGTAATGTTTAAAACATTCGCAAGGTTATTTTTTCCCTCACCACAATCACTACAAACATCTCAGTTTGTGATAGCATGGACTTTCCTCTAACTCCAAAGAGTCAGCAATTGGCTGGCTGTGACAATATAATTATATATAAATAAGAAAAATTTATTCATTTTGATAAATTATTTATATGGCAAGAGAAGGAAGAATATTAGAGAATTTAATCTCTAATAAATTATTAAAGATAAATAAAAATGAAAAAGGTTTTTTTATTAAATCACCAACCCCAATGAAAATGATAAATATAAATGGAAAAGTTGTTCCTATTTATGCAAATAAAGCTTTATGTGATTTTGTTGGCATATATAATAAAAAATTTATTCTTATCGAATCTAAAAATATTTCTGGGGTTAGATTTGAATTTAAAAGATTAAAGGATCACCAAGAAAAACAATTAGCATCTATTATGCGCCATGGAGGAATATCTCTCATTATCTTTTATCTTACCCTAACTCATGAAATTATTATTTTAAAAATAGATAAATATTTAGTTTTCAAATCACAAACACAAAAAAAGAGCATTAATATTGATGCTCTTAAAGAGATTGGTATGTGTGTTTCTGCTGATGAAATTGAAAAATATTTAAATATATTATCTAGCTAAACTTCTAATCAATTAATATTCATGATCTCTTTAAGTTCTTTATCAGCATGAGTTGCAGATCTATTTAATGATTCATAAGCATTTAATAATAAAGGTCATGAATTATTTTTGACTAATGAAGTTTTTTTAACTGCGAGAACAACTCTTTCTCAACTATCTTCGTTAATTCAGTGAGCGATTGCTTTTTCATTTTCTTCATTTAATTCAAAACCTAAAATTTCTTTGATTCAAATTATTTGTTTTTCTAAAGAACTATTTTTCGAAGGGGATCAATATGTTTCTAATAATTTAACAATCGTATAATTAAAATCAAATGTTATTTGTTTGTCTTTATTAATAACTTTTAAGCAATTAGATGCTATTAATGTTCTAATAAGAACCTGTATAGATTCTTCAGAAAGATTTAAAATATTTGCTAACTTAGAAATTGAAAAAGTGTGCTCTTTTATTTCTTTATTTTTAAATAACTTAGCAATAAAAATTGCTTCTTGTTTTTTTAATCCGATGTATTTATGTCTTTTTAAAACTAATTGTTCTTTATCTATTATTCCGTCTTCGAGAAGTTGATATATTATTTCCAACCCTAACCTCTTTTCGCCTATCTTCAACCAATAAGTTGAATTAAGAAAAAGGCAATAAATAAGACAGATGTTAGAAAGGCAACAATATAAGTCATAGCAGCAGCGTTTAAAACACCTTTAGTTCCTTTAATATCATTTGGACTAACCATTAAACCTAGTGCTTTCAAGTCTTTTTTAGCTCTTCTTGAAGCTCCAAATTCAATAGGCAAAGTGATAAGTTGATATAGACCCATTGCAGCATAAATAACTAAACCTACAAATGCAACTCATATTATTCAGCCAGCGTTCATAAAAAACATCATAAATAAACCAAAAAAGAATAATGATTGTCCTATTTGTGTAATAAGGGCTACTGGTTTTACAACTGCATCTCTTATTCTTACACTTAAGATCTTTTCATGTCATTGCACAGCATGACTAGCTTCATGAGAAGCGATTGCCATTGCAGATACTGATGATGAATTAAAAACAGAAGGAGATAAACTAATTGTTAATGTTTGGGGATCAAAATGATCTTTACCTTCAACACCTAAAATTATTCTAACATTATTAATACCATGTTTAGCTAAAACTTTTCTTGCAACTTCTGCACCAGTTGTTTGTGTTGATGATTGTTTTAATGCATATTCTTGGTTCTTTTTAATAAATGTTTTTTGCACAAGAATAGTTGTAATAGCTATCACTATTAATGCAATAAAAAAACCTAAAAATATTCATAGTGTTGTATTCATATATACTCCTTTTATTTGTATATGATAATTATAATACGATAAAAAAATATTAATTTATTTTAATTTAATAAAAAATACTGCTTAAAGCAGTATTTTTTCTTATAAAATTTTAATTAAGTTTATCTGTTAAAGTTTTTGAAGCTTTGAATTTAATAACTTTTTTAGCTTTAATATTCATAGTTTCCCCAGTTCTTGGGTTTCTTCCTACTCTAGCAGCTCTTTTGTCCATTTTAAAAGACCCAAAACCAGGCACTTGAAATTTATTATCAGATTTTTTTGACATTACAGATACTGTTATGTCTTCAAAAATTTGTTCAAATATTTTTTTAGCAGTAACTTTAGTTACCCCGTGTTCTGCAGCAATATTTGAAATAATTTCTTGTTTATTCATTTTACACTCCTTATGGTTTAAAACTTATCAATATAAGATTGAATAGCCAGTGAAGGCTTTTCCTTCTTATATGTAATATTATATAGTAATTCTATTGTTTTTAATCCCAGTTTATCTTTTTGAGAAATCTCTAAAAGTACTTCAATAGAACGCAATCCTTCAACTGTTGCAAATTTTTTCAACACCTTTTTAGTTACTTTATCACCTTTTCCAATTGAATAACCGGTTGTAAAATTTCTTGACTTTTTATATGTTCCAGTTAAATATATATCGCCTATACCTGCAGGGCTAAAAATCTGTTCTTCATTTAAACCCAGTCTTTTAAGGGCTTCCTTAACTTCAGTGATGATTTTTGTAAAGAATAAGGCACGAGTATTCATTTTATATCCAAGACCTGCAACAATACCCATTAAAATAGCGACTGGATTTTTCATGATTGATAATCATTCGCAAGCTTCAATACTATCTGTTGGTTGAATCTTTATTTCGTTGCTAAGAAGTTCTTTATAAATTTTATTTGCAGTTTCGCTTGTATATCCAGCAAGTACAAATGATGTCGGTGTTTTATGAATTAATTCTGATGCAAATGATGGACCAGCTAATTTTAACACTCCTAAATTCAATTCTTTAGGGATTGATTTAATAATAGTTCCACAAAGAATATCTTTTTTTTCATAATCAAAACCTTTAGCCAAATTAACAAAATATGCTGGTTTTGTAAGATTTGGAACAACAGTTTCTGTTAAAGCTATTTTAAATGCTGCAGAAGGAATTACAAGTAATACAATATCTGCATCTTTAAAAGCTTCTTTAGGATCATTTGTTGCAAATAATTTTGAGGATAACTTCATTGAAAAATATTTAGAGTTTTTATGATTTTTATTAATATCATTTATTTCTAATGTATTTACACCAAATAAGATTATTTTGTTGTTTCTTGTATTTCCCCTAACTAAACTTTCTGCGATTGCGGTTCCAAATGCCCCAGAACCAACTATTACAATTTTTTTATTATATTTGATTTTTTTCTCTTTTTTTACGACAGAGTTATCTTTTTTTGTTTCTATATTATTATTTGTTTCCATTTTGTTTTCCTTTAATGCTTATTTTAATTGGTATTCCATCTAATTCGAATACATTTCTAATTTGGTTTTCAATAAACCTTAAATATGAAAAATGTACTCAGTTAGGTCTATTTGAAAAAATGATAAAGTGTGGAAATTTAATGTTTGAATATGTAATGTAATTTAATTTTATCTCAATACCATTATGTCTAGGTGGTTTTTTTATCATTTGAATTTCCATTAAAAAATTATTTAAAGAAGATTTTTTTATCTGTATTTTTCTTAATTCGTTAAGTTTTTTTGCTTTTTGTAATAATTTAATGATATTTTTTCTTTCTAATGCAGAAATAAACATTATAGGTACCCATGGTGCAAATTTAAACTTAACTCTAATACTATCTTCTAATTCTTTTTTATCTTCGTTATTTAATTGATCTATTTTATTAACGCCGATAATTACTGGTTTATATTCTTCTTTTAAAATACCCATAATTTTTTCATCAATTTGTGTAATTTTTTGTGTATGATCAACAATTAAAACAGTAATATCTGAGTTTAAAATGGTTAAATTAGTTCTTAATTCAGCATATCATTCAATATCATCTAAAGCTTTTTTATTTCTTTTTAATCCAGCAGTATCTGTTAGGATTATGTTTTCGTTATCTAATTTAAGTCATGTATCAATGGCGTCTCTTGTAGTTCCAGCCTCTTTAGAGACAATAACTCTTTCATCATTTAATAATGCATTTACTAATGTTGATTTTCCAACATTTGGTTTACCTACAAAACCTATCCTTAAATAATCTTGTACTTTTGTATTTGTTTTTTCTGGCAATATTTTTATTAATTTATCTAATAAGGTAGAAATACCTATTCCATGCACTGAAGAAATTGGTATTGGTTCACCAATCCCTAAAGAATAAAAGTTATTTGCTGATAAAGTCATTTCTAAATTATCTGATTTATTTACTGCAAGAATAATTTTTTTGCCTAATTTTTTTAACATATTACTTACAAAAACATCTTCATTATTTAAACCATCAACGCCTGAAACTAAAAAAATTATTACATCAGCTTCAGAAATAGCTACCTCAACTTGTGAATTAATTTCTGTTTGAAAGGAAAGGTTTAAATTCCTTGAAAAACCTCCAGAATCAATTAAATTAAATTGCCTCCCTAACCATTCACATGTTTGAATTATTCTATCTCTTGTAACCCCAAATTCATCATGCATTATTGAGACACGTTTTTCAATCAAACGATTAAAAAGTGTAGATTTCCCTACATTTGATCTCCCTATAATTGCTACTGTTGGTAAATTCTTATCCATTATTTACAATTCCTACAATCTGATTTGCGACTTCTTCAGCTGTATTAAAAGATGTATCTATATGAATAGAATTTTTTGTTGGCATTAAGGGACCTACTTTTCTATTCATATCAGATTCATTTCTATCTATAATATCTTGAAGAGTTTTTTCATAAGAAATTTGTTCTCCCATCTCACTAAATTGCTTAACTCTTCTTTTTGCAGCAACTTTAGGATCAACAAATAAATAAAATTTATAGTCTGCATCTGGCATTACTACAGTTCCAATATCTCGCCCTTCTAAAAGAACACCTGGTTTCTTACCAAATTCCATTTGCTTTTTAGAAGCAAATTCTCTAATCAGTGGGTAATGAGTTATAGAGTTTAATACATTAGAAACTTCATTAGAGTCTAAAATATTTTCATCTAATTTGATAAAATCATTTAAAATTTTTCCATTATCATCAAAAGACATTTTAATATCTTTAATCTTGTTTAAAAGTTTTTTTTCGTCATTTTCTAAATTGTTTTTTAAAGCAATTAAAGCAATTAGTCGATACATTTGTCCGGTATTAACATAAGTTAAACCTAATTTTTTTGCAACAAGCTTTGATGTAGTTGATTTTCCTGTTGCTGCTCCTCCGTCAATTGCAATTCTTAAAGTAGAGCCCATATTGCCACCCCCATTGTAATTATTGATGCTATAAATAAAATAATTGGTATAAGAAAATATAATTTTGTATTTTTAATTTCTTTAGGATTTATGTAATGTTTAATAAGTTTAATATCTTCTTTAATCGGTTTAATATCTACAGATTTTACCTCGTTTATTTTTTCTTGAATATTTTTAAATGCTGTTTGCATTTCTTCTTTTCTAAATTTTGTTTTCTTATTTAAGAATCTTATTCTTTTATTTAAAACTAACATTTTTTGATCTGCATCTACAAGATTCATTCTATTATCCAATGTATTTTTAATAATACTTATTGGTTCTTCTTCTTTTTCACCCGAATCTAAAGGAATTTCTGCTGTAAAGTTTGTTTGATGTTTTTCTCGAATAGAATATGATTCTTTTTTTATTTCGTATATTTTATCATCATTCTTTTTTAAAATTTTTAATAAATCTTCATTATTAGAATAAGCATTTTCAATATTTTCTGAAGAAACCATCATTATATTTTCAAAATATAATTGACTTTGGTCAGATAAAAGATCTATTCTCTTTTCAATTTTTGACAATAGGATTTTATTTTCTTCTGGGATATTCAAATTTATTATATTTTTATTCATTCTATTTAAATTTAGCTAAAGTTTTTTAAAAGTTCATTCATTTTTTCTTCTGGTTGATACTCAGAAACATTAAATATCTGTTCTTTATTTTTATAACCTACAAAAGTTGGCACTGATTTTATATTTAGTTGTTCGTTTTCTCATAAATTATTATCATCAACATCAACCTCAACAAAAATTACATTTGGATGATTATGTTTAATTTTATCAATTAATAATTTGGCCATTTTACATTGACCACATCATTCTGCACCAAAAATAATTAATATATTTTCATCTGTTTCAATTTTAGTATTTAAATCTTTAAATTCAATTTTTTCCATCTTTATTCCTTCACTAATACTTCTCTTGGTTTAGAACCTCTTGCAGAACCTATAATACCCTCATTTTCTAAAGTTTCAATAATATTAGCTGCTTTATTATATCCAATATTTAAATGTCTTTGTAACATAGAAACAGAAGCTTTTTTATATTTAATAACAATATCTTTTGCTGCAATATATGATGGGTCATCAAGTTCGATTAAATTTCCATTCATAAATAACGAGTTATCAATTTTTTGAGGATCTATCGTAAAAAAAGGTTTACATTGCGATTTAGCAAACGCAGTAATATCTTCTATTTCTTGATTAGAAACTAAAGCACCTTGTGCTCTAAATGGTAATTTGCCATATAAAGATAAAAGCATATCTCCATCACCAATTAATTTTTCTGCTCCAACTTGTCCAAGAATTGTTCTTGAATCAATTGAAGAAGCAACTGTGAAAGCCATTCGTGATGGGATATTTGACTTAATTGTTCCTGTAATTATTTCTGTCGATGGTCTTTGCGTTGCTAAAATCATGTGAATCCCAGCAGCTCTTGCTTTTTGTGTAATTCTCATAATTGATTCCTCAACCTCTTTAGCAGACACCATCATTAAATCAGCTAATTCATCAATAACAATAATTATAAATGGTTTTTTATCCTTACCATCTGCAATTAATTTTCTATTTAATTCATCAAGCTTTTTAACACCATTTTCAGCCATGATTTTATATCTGTTTTCCATCTCTTGTACCATCGCTTTTAAAACTTTATTTGCATTTTCAGCATTAATAACAACTTGAGCAAGTAAATGGGGTACACCATGGAATGGCGCAAATTCAACCATTTTAGGATCTATTAAAACTAATTGAACATCTGTTGGTTTATATTGTAATAAAATTGAAGCAAGAATTGTATTCATTGCAACCGACTTACCAGATCCTGTTGAACCAGCAACTAATAAATGTGGTGCTTTTGTTAAATCAAATGATAATGATTTACCAGAGACATCTTGACCTATCGCAATTTGAATTCCATGATTGCTTTTTGTCATATTATCAAATACATCTCTAAATAAAACTGGTTTTTTAATTAAATTTGGAATTTCAATACCAATAAATGATGTTCCAGGAATTGGAGCAATTAATCTAATATATTCAGCTCCAAGTCTTAATTTAATATTTTCTTCTAAATTTGTAACTTTAGATGTTTTAACACCAGAAGCTAGTTCTATTTTAAATGTTGAAACTGTAGGTCCTATTTCAAATGAATTAACTGTTGCATCAATTCCAAATGAGTCAAAAACCTCATTTAATATTTTAGAATTATCATGAACTTCCTTAATCAATTCTTTATCGTTAAAATTCGTATGTTTAGAACTTAATATACTTGTAGAAGGTAATATATATGGTTTACATCAATTTTTTGGACGCACATTTTTATCCACAGCATCATCCAAATTAAGTTCTTTAAGTGTTTCTTCTTTTAAATAATCATTTTTAGGATGATGATGTTTTTTTTTATCAGTTTCTCCAACATAATCCTCAATGGTTACTTCAGCTGTTGAAACTGATTCAATTTTTGATAATTGAAACTCATGTGATTTTTCAATTTCTTCAGGAATTGAAAGAAACTCTTCTACTGTCATGTCAGATAAAACATTTTCAAGAATAACATTTCTTTCACCAGTATCTTCTAATTTAATTTGCAATTCTAAGGTTTCTTCAATATGTTTTTCTAATTTTGAATCACTATTAAAAATTTCTGAGTAATATTTTTCAATAGAATTTAATTCATTATCCTCTTCAGGATAATTCATAATTTGTTCTGCAAAAGACTCAATGTAATTATTTGCTAATGTTTCTTTTTCTAAAATATTTTGTTTTTCAGAACTTTTTTTTAGTTTAGAATAAGAAGCACTACCAAGTGATCTTAGTATTTCTTTTTTTCTTTGTTCAGAAATTGATGATTTTTTTCTATAAAATTCATTATTTTCATCAACTTTTTTTAATACTTTTGATTTTAAATTTTTTAGTCTTTCTCTTTCTGATTTTATTTTTTCAGAAAGTTCTTCATAACTTGTTGTATCCATATTATCTTTTACTTTTTCAATAATTTCAACTCTGTGTTTTTGTTCTTTTGCAAATTTTAATTCAAATTCTTTTGTGGGTAAATTAAGATCAATAGATTCAACCTTTTTGGAACTTAAATTCGAATTATTTTTTTGACTTGAAAACATAAATTTTTCTCATAATATTTGAAAATCATCAAAAATAATTACATAAACAAAATAAATAACTACAATTAATAAAAAGATTAACATAAGAGGTTCAAATCCTCAACCACCAGCAGCTCAAAAAATAAGTGGAAGTATAAAACCTAAATTTAAAAAAGTTGCTGTATTATATGTTTTTATAATTTCTGGCGTACTTATTTTTTTAAATTGTTCTAGAAATAAAAAATTATAATAACTACCTAACGAATTATAGCCAATAACTTTTAATCCGCTTGATGAAAGCAATAATACATCAGTTATAAAAAATAAAAATACAATAAGCAATGCAATGCTTGCTATTGCTCTTTTTTTTGTGAAAAACTTAAAAGAATCTAAAAAATAATATGTAGATGCCAAAGCTATAAGTGTTAATCATATAGCAATATTTAATGCATTTCCTATAAAGGGGACAATAAGAAATGTCTCAAATAAATAAAGAGGATTAAATCCAAAAGGAAGTAAAATAACAGAAAAAAGCATAGCTAAAGAGACTAATATAATTATTAGTCCCATTTTTTTATTTTTTTGATCTAAAATAATTTCTTTTATTCTATTCATTATTTTTATCCATTATATTAAAAATAATTGTAGGAGTTTTTTTAAAACTTTCTCTAAAAATTTTACTAATAAGTTTATTAAGTGAAGGCAATAATTTACTTATATGAATTTTTTTATTAGCTGCATCTTCACTAGACTTAAGAATTAATTCTTTAACTTTTGATAAAGTGTTTTCTTTTCCTTGTGTAATAACTACACCTTTCATTTGAATATCGATATCTGATTTAATAACAAACTCTTTCGGATCGTAAATAAAGGATATCGAAGTTATTCCGTTTTTTCCTAAAACTTTTCTTGTTTCAATTAATTCACTATCAATAGATTGATCTCCATTAGCTTCCATAACTAATGAAGCTACTTGAATTCCTTTTTGGGTTAATCCTTCATACTCACCGTTTGAAAATGAGAACTTTTCACCATTATCGGCAAGAATAATATTTTTTTCATTCATTCCATTTTCAATTGCAACATTTTTTGCAGCAAGCAAATCTTTAAAATAACCAGAAACCGGCATAAAGTATTTTGGTTTTAAAAATGTTAAATAATTTCTAATATCAAACCTAGATGTTCCAAATAAAATTTTTGTTCCTTCTTTTGGAGTTATAACTTTAGGATCAACTCTTGTTATTTTATTAACTACATTAGCAAAAACATGTTCATTACCAGATTGTGGTAATGCAAATAAACAAACAATATCATCTTCTTCAAAAGCAAAATCATTTGCATTATGAGCTTCGATAATCAATTCTATGGCTCTATATAGTTTTGTTCTTGTTCCTGATAAAATAACAATAGATTTATCACTATCTTCTTTTTTAAAATCAGAATATAGTCTAATTGGAAATTCTTCAATTTCATTATTTTGCATCATTATCTTAATTAATTTAAATAATATTTCAGATTTTAAATAAATTTTCTTTTTATTTTTCTTAGCAATATTTATTATTTCAACAACATTAATTATTTCATCTTCATATAATGCGACAATAATTCTTTGATTTTTATTAATAATACTTTTTATCTCATTTGTTATTCTATAATTTGAAGATAAACTTTTTACTTCACCTGTTCTACCAGAGTCTGAAAGTAATAATAAATTATTTTCATTGACCATTTCAGTCATATAATTCATAGCAGTTGTATTGTATTCTTTAATTGAATCAAATACGTAATCAGTTAAATATAAAATATTTCCATCTTTAGTTTCAAATTTATAGCCAAATGTTCCAGGAATTATTGAACTCATAGGAATAGCTTTTACTTTAACACCTGAAACTTCTTTTGTTTCTCCCTTTTCGAAAGGGATTTGATTTCATTCCTTTGTCGGAACATCAAAAAATACCTCAAGTGAATCAAGAGTTATTTTTGAACCATATATTTCTATATCTTTTTTTATATTAATTATTTGTTGTAATGAGCCAATATTCATTCTATTGGCAGATGAAAGGAAAATTGCTTTAATTTTATCCCTGTTTAATTCTAAGTATTCCATATTAGGAATAAAGTGTTGTACCCCAAAATCATTATTTAATGGTTCATAAACACCAGAATCTAATATATATATTTTAGAATCAATCTCTAATATATAAAGCCTTTTTTCCTTTTCATCAAGCCCTCCAAGGGCTAAAACATTAATTTTTAACATAATAAAATTATACTATAATACTAAGAGTGTTTAACATCTCTTAGTTCTTTTAGTTTCTCCTTAAACTCTTTTGGTATATCTGATTTATAAGTTACTTCTTTTCCATCAATATCAATAAAACTTAATTCAATAGAATGTAAAAACTGTCCATAACCAGGATCAAAAACTTTATTTCCGTATTCTGGATCATTTAAAACTGGAGCATTAAGAAATTTAGAATGTACACGAATTTGATGTGTACGACCAGTCATAATGCTATATTCTACATATTCATTTTTTGGAAAAGATTCAATCACTCTAAATTTAGAAATTGCCATTTTTGAATTTTGCATTTGTGGGCTCATTTTTTTTCTATTAAAAGGATCTCTTCCAATTGGAACCTTAATAATTCCTTTAGAATTTTTATATTTGCCATCTGTAATTAATCTATATAACTTCTTGACTTTGCCTTCTTCAAATTGTTTTGCCATATAGTTGTGAAAAACATCATTTTTAGCAATAATTAATAAACCTGAAGTATTTTTATCTAATCTATGGATAATCCCTGGTCTTATTGTATCTTTCATTGATAATTGATCTGTTTTACCAATTAATATATTTGCTAATGTAAATTTTGTATTATTACTTCCGGGGTGAACGACCAATCCTGAGGGTTTTTCAATGACAAAATAGTTTTCATTTTCAAAAATAATTTTTGGCATTTCTCCATTTTCTCAAGGCAACAAATTATCGTGTTGTGTCTTTATCTGATTTTTAAAAATAATGTCTGCTTCACCTTGTAAAATGTAACCAGGTTTTGTAATACTTTCCCCATTTACACTAACATGACCCATTTTAATATGTTGTTTTATTTTTTCACGTGATAAATCTTCAATTTCTTTGGCTAAAAATTGGTCTAATCTTTCTTTTGATGTTGAATTAAATTTTATTTCCATTATCAATTAATTCTAAAGAAGCTTTATAAAAACTGCTCTTTCTTTTTTCTTTATCAACTAATGATTTTGAAGCATTCTCAACAAATTTTTTATTTTCAAGCATTTTATTTGCTCGATTTAACTCAAATGTAATTTGTTTTTTAACTGCACTTTTTAGATCTTTTATTGATTTTTTATCGCCATTTTCAAAAGAAGTATAAATTACGCCGACCCCAGGATAAATATCAATGCTATGATAATTTTCGCTTTTATTTGTTAATATTTTGGCATTTAAATAACTGATATATTTATTAACAAAATCATTATCAATTTTGTTTTCACTTTCAATAAAAATTTCGATCGCCTCTCCTTTTACATGTTTAGGATCAGAGTCAATTTTTCTTGCTGATTTTAAACAAGCAATTAATTCTTTCATTAGTTTTGGCTCTTCAATATCATTAGTTGTATATCTTTCTTTCAAAATAGAATTTTCTAAAGTAATATTTTTATCCAAATCTCAATATAATTCCTCAGTTATAAAAGGTAACATCGGATGTAGTGTTATTAATAAATCTATAAATATATTAATTGCTCTACTTGTTGCTTCAAGATTATTTTCGATTTTAATAAATTCTAAATAATTATTTGCAAAATCGTCAAAAACTAATTTATTCATTTCTGAAAAAATTAATGATAAATTATATTCTTCGATATTTTTACTTATTAATTTTTTAAAATTATTAATCTTTGCAATAATGTATTTATCAATGATTGATAAATCTAAATCTTGAATTTTTCTTCTTTCAAATTTATTGTCGCTTGCAAGAATTGATAATAAATTTTTGGAATTAAATAATTTATTATTTAAATCTCATGCTGATTGTATTTTAGTTTCGTTAAATTTGATATCTTGTCCAGGTGTTGAATTACCAAGTAAGAAAGACCTTAATGCATCTGAACCTCAATTAGCAATAATATCCATAGGATCAATTCCATTATTTAATGATTTAGACATTTTTAAACCATTTTTATCTCTAATTAAACCATGGATAATTGCATTTTTAAAAGGTGCTCTTCCATCTAATTCTAAAGATTGAAATATCATTCTTGATACTCAAAATAAAATAATATCATAGCCAGTAAAAATAGTGTCTGATAAATAATTGAGATTATCAGATCTTTTAATGACATTTTCATCACTAAATATAATTGGTCATAAAGCTGATGAAAATCATGTATCTAAAACATCACTATCTTGAATTCATTCTAGACCAGGAGATTCTTTTTGAACTTTTATATCTTCGCCCTTATACCACGCCGGAATCCGATGTCCTCATCATAGTTGCCTTGAAATACATCAATCTTCCATATTTTCTAATCAATTTAAATATATATTTTCAAATCTTTGGGGTGAGAATTTAATATTAGTTTCTTTATGATTTTGACTTTCTTTGGCAAATTTTGCTAAGTGTGACGATTTTAAAAATCACTGTTTTGAAATCATTGGCTCAACAATTGCACCAGATCTTGTAGAAACTCCAATAGACATTTTATGATCATTTATAGAACTTACCATATCTTTTTGTTTAAGAAAATCAATAATTTGATTTCTTGCTACAAATCTGTCTAAACCTTTTCATTGCATTCCTAATTCATTTAAAGTTGCATCTTTATTAAAAATATTAATTAATTCTAAATTATATTTTTTATATAAATCGTAATCATTAAAATCATGTGCTGGTGTTGCTTTCATTACTCCAGAACCCATTTCTATATCCACATATGAATCCCCAATAATTTTTAGTGATTTTCCAGTTAAAGGATTTAATAATTTTTTGCCAATGAATTTTTTATATCTATCATCTTTAGGATTAACAAAAATACCAGTATCTCCTAAAATAGTTTCTGGTCTAGTTGTTGAAATAACTAAAAATTGATCGCTATCATCAAATTTATATTTAATATCATACATTTTGCCGTTAATATCTTTATGTTCTAATTCAATATTTGAAATAGCTGTCATTAATACAGGGTCTCAATTTATTAATCTTAAATCCTTATAAATTAATTTTTTTTCATAAAGTTTAATAAAACTTTTTGTAACTAATTCATTTATATCTTTATCTAAAGTAAATTTTGCTTTGTCATAATCAAGGGCGATGCCTAATTTATCTCATTGCTTTTCAATTCTTTTAGTAAATGTATCTTTTCATGCAAAAATTCTTTGTACAAATTCTTCTCTACTGAAGTCATATCTATTTTTTCCTTCTTCTTTAAAAATTTGTTGTTCAACTTTAGCTTGCGTAGCAATTCCAGCATGATCAACACCAGGATATCAAATAACTTCATATCCATTAAGTTGTTTATATCTAATTAACATATCTGGATAATATGAATCTCAAGCATGACCTAAATGTAATTTTCCTGTTACATTTGGTGGTGGAAGTAACATTGTAAAAGTTTTTTCGCCTTTATTTTGTGACTTAAAATAACCATTTTCTTTTCAAAATGATTGTATTTTTTCTTCGGTTAAAGAAGGGTTATATTTTTTCATCTATTTTTTAAAAATACGTTGATATATCTCTTCATAGTTTTGTACAGGGATAATTTTTAATTTATCTAAAACATTTTTAGGAATGTCTATTAAGTCACGAACATTTTCTTTAGGAATAAAAATTGTTTTTAATCCTGATCTAAAGGCTGAAATACTTTTTTCTTTTAATCCACCTATAGGTAAAACTTTTCCTCTTAAAGTAATTTCTCCAGTCATTCCTAAATATTGCGAAACTTTTTTACCAGTTATTGCAGAAATGATTGCAGTTGTAAATGTAACACCTGCTGATGGTCCATCCTTAGGTGTTGCACCATCTGGTGAATGAATATGAATATCCTTATCTTTTAAGAAAGAAATGTCTTGGATTCCTAGCTCTTTATAATTAGCTTTAATAAATGAAAGAGCTATTTTTGCAGATTCTTGCATCACATCTTTTAATTGACCTGTTATAACAATTTCACCTTTACCGTTATATAAACTTACTTCAATAGGTAAAATATCTCCACCATATTGTGTTCATGCTAAACCTGTCACAGTACCTGTTTGTGGTTCACTATCAATTTTTGTATAATCAAATTTTTGTGGCCCGAGTAATTCTTGAATAATTTCTGGTGTAATTGTTAAAGGAATTTTAATTTTTTCACCAGCTAATTTTTTAACTAAAAGTTTTCTAGCTATTGTACTTGCTTCACGATAAAGTTGTCTTACCCCAGCTTCTATTGTATAATGCCTAATCAAATCTTTGATAGCAGCAGCATTTCATTTAAACATATTTGTAGGGATTTTTGTTTCTTCTTTCACTCTTTTTAATAAGTGCTTTTTAAAAATTCCAATTTTTTCAATTTCTGTATATGAAGAAATTTCAACAAAATCTAATCTATCAATTAATGGTTCTGGAATATTTTTATAATAATTAGCTGTTGCAATAAAAGTTACATTTGAAAGATCGTATTCTTCTTCGATGTAATGATCTTGAAACATTGCATTTTGTTCATAATCTAAAACTTCTAGCATTGCAGAAGTTGGGTCTCCTTTAAAATCAGCAGACATTTTATCAATTTCATCAAGTAAAATAACTGGGTTGATAACACCTGCTTTTTTCATTGCTTGAATTATTTTCCCTGGATTTGAAGCAATATATGTTCTTCTATGCCCTCTAATTTCAGCCTCATCTTTAACTCCACCTAAAGAAATTTTTATAAATTTTCTATTTAATGCATTAGCAATAGATCTAGCTAGTGTAGTTTTACCAGTTCCTGGAGGACCAACTAAAGCTAAAATTGAACCTTTTGCTTTAGGGTTTTGTTGTTTAACAGCCAAAAACTCAATAATTTTATCTTTTGGTTTTTCTAAACCATAATGTTCTTTATCAAGAATTTTTTTAGCATTATTAATGTCAACATTTTCCTTGTCTTCTTGTCAGTAAGGTAAATCAAGCAATCAATCTATATATTGCCTTATAATATTTGCCTCTTGCGCTTGTGGTGCTGTAAGTTCTAATTTGCTAATTTCAGAAAGCACTTTATTTTTTATATGTTCTGGATAAGGATTATTTTCTACTCTTTCTCTATAATTTTCAAATTCGTTTTTATTTCCAGATATAGTATCAAGTTCATTTTGAATAGCTTTTAATTGTTCTCTTAAATAATATTCTTTTTGTTGACTTTGGACCTTATCTTTAACTTTATTATTAATTTCGTCTTTTATTTCTGATTCATATTCTGAAAATAATGATTTATCAGCTATATTTGAGAATTTTTTAATAATAAATAAATATCTTTCTAAAACATTAATGTTGTAAACTATTTCTCTTGTTTCTTTATTATTTAAAGAAGAAATAGCAGCAACCCTATCAATAAATTGTGAATTAGTTAATCTTTTTATAATATTAATTTCTTCTTCATCAACTGAAAAAATATTAGTTTTTGATATAGCGTATAAAAGCAAATCTCTCATTTCTTTTATTTCTAATTTTGAATCTTGAATTTCAACAACATCTTTATATTCACAAGCAAAAACACCGTTATCATATTTTTCTTGTTTAATAATTTCTACTCTTTTAATCCCTTCTAATAGAACGTTCAAACCTTGATTTTCATTTTGTTTTATAAGTTTTACTAAAATCCCGTAAAGAACACCTTCAGATGTCAAATCTGAGCTTTGTACAATTAAAAGTGTGTTGTCATGATTTTTAACTGAATCATCAATTGCAATATATTGTACTTCTTCTAATAATTTAACTTCTTTAATTGAAAGAGGCATAATTATTTCTTCATTAAGCACTAAAGTGGGTAATTTTTTATTTGCCAATATTCTCTCCTTTGAGTATTAATTTATTTAGAGATTTTTTCGATAAGTTTTTGATAAACAATGTTGTTTTCAAGTGAAACATTGTTAACTTGTTTTTTGACTTCTTCGATATTGGTATTATTTTTTTCTGCTATGTTTTTAAATTCTTTTTCAACATCTTCCTCAGAAACTTTTATATCTAATTCGTCAACTAATTTTGAATAAATAAGTCCATCTCTAATTCTTTTCATTGATGATGTTTTTAAATTTTGTTCTTTAAATTCTTCTTTGGATAATTTAAGCATTTTTAAGTAATCATCCATTTTCATTCCATTTTGAGCAATTTGTGCTTCTAATCTTTTTCATTCTTGTTGAATTTCTTCTTCTACTAAAACATCAGGAATAGAAATTTTTGTGCCCTCTAGTTTAACAATCTCGTCAAAATATTCTCTGAAGTATTTATCTTCAGCTTCAGCTACTTTTTTCTCTTTAGCAACTTCTTTAATTTTTTTAACTAATTCTTCTTTAGAATTAAAACCAAATTCTTTTAATTTAGCTGTTAATTCTTCGCCCTCTAATTTTGCAATTGTATTAATTGTATTAATTTTTACATCAAATGTCGCTTCTTTACCTTTTAAATCTTCTGAAGGATATTGTTCAGGGAATTTAACTGTAATTGTTTTTTCTTCGCCTTTTTTCATCCCGATAAGTTGATCTTCAAAGTTATCGATAAATTGTTTAGATCCAATTTTTAAATCAAATCCCTTCGCTTCTCCGCCTTCAAATGCAACACCATCAACTTTTCCTAAATAATCAAGATTTACAATATCATCATTAGCAATTGCAGTATCTCCATCTTTTTCTACTTTTTTAGTTAATAATGTTTCTAGTTGTTCAAGTTCTTTATTTATTTCATCTTCAGATACTTCTTCAACTTTCATTTCAACTTTAATAGAACTTCTGTCACCAATTTTTACATTAGGCATAGCAACAGATTCTAATACTGCTTCAACTTCATCTCTAGATATTTTAATAATTTTGAAATTTGGTCTTGTTGCAATTTTTTCTTTAGAAAGTAATTCAATTGCTTTATTTGATTCTTTATCTATCAATAAATCAGCAGCCTTATTAAATAAAGCATCTTCAGAGATATTTTGTTGCGCTATATTTTTAGGAACTTTACCCTTTCTAAAGCCTTTAAGTTCTAAGTTTTCAATTAGTTTATTTTCTGCTTGTTCAATATAATTTTTTCATTCTGAACCTGTTGATTTTATTTCAACAGTAATAAATTTGTCATTTTTAATTAATTTTAAATCTGCCATTTTGTTTCCTTATTTTTCTTGTCTATTATATATACTAATAATAATTATACCTTTATAAATTCTCAATAGAATTAAACCTTTCTAATTTCTTTGCAACTTCTTCTATATTAGAAATGCTACTTATCAAGGATTTTTCATCAAATAATTTATACAATGCATATAAAACAATATCTGAATAATTACTTTCTAAAGATTGACCTAAATACTTAGTAAGATATATTTCTTTTAACAGTTTTACACCAGGGTTTATCAAAGAAGGAAACTGTTGTAATTGATATCTTAAATGTTCTCTATCTTTTAAATAATCTTCTTCAGATTCATAATTTATATAATTTTTTGGATTACCAAATTCAAGTTCGAGATCAAGCTTTTGTTGACACAATATATCAAATATAAGCGCTTTGTTTCTCTGACTTTTTATGTTTTCAAACAAATAATTAATTTCGTCTTTAAAAAGATTTAAATTAAATTTGTTTAATTGACTTATTAATTCTTGATAATCATTTTTATCATTGTCTAATCTAATTAATAAATCAATTAATTTATTCACTGTAAGCGAATATTCTTGCCCATCATCTTTTAATGGTATTTTATTTAAAGAATTAAGTAAAAATTCTTCAAAAGCCATAGGAATATATGGCATTGAAAGTTCTTTGTTTATTAGATTTAAAGCTCTTTCATAATTATTTTCATTAATGTTGTTTTGTATTTGTAATTTAATTTGATCGTAATATTTATTATTCATTATTTTTATCCATTGTTATTTTTATCCACAATTTATATAAAAAAAATGGCGCCCGAGACAGGAGTCGAACCTGCGACCCCATGCTTAGAAGGCACGTGCTCTATCCTACTGAGCTACTCGGGCATCACCAATTAAATAATAACATAATTAAATATCATTTTTTATAAGTATATATGTTTTATTGAAAATAATCCGCTTGGTTCGATTTCTAAGATTCCATATGAAGGACCATTGTCCCCTTTTGGCGAAGTTATTGAACCTGGATTAAATCTTGTAATGCCGTCTTTAGTCTCGTTCGCATCAATATGATCATGTCCATGCAAAATTAATTTTGCACCATTTTCCTTCGCTATGGCTCTCATTTTTTTAAAAGTTTTTTTGTTTAATGTAAAACCAACTGTATGTCCATGTAGTATCATTATTTTTAAATTATTTAATTCAACAAAAATTTCCATTGGAGAAATCCCTTGTACATCACAATTTCCAGTAACAACTTTATCAAACTTTGAACCTTGTTTTTTTTCTTCATTAGCGTCATTTAAATCAAAATCCCCCATATAAAACTTAAACTCACAATCACTATTTTTAGCAATTATTTGGTCCATTAATTTAATATTTCCGTGAACATCAGATATTAATAGTATTTTCATAATTAAATTATATTACTTTTCTTATTTGGGTATATATAATTTCAAACATAACAATTGATATAGGTAGTTTTATTAAATTAAAAGCTATATTTCAGCCGGCGTAAGTCATCATAGTTTTAAAAGGTGTGTTATAAAAACTATTTCAACCACCAAATCAAAGAGGAAAAAATAGCAACATATTTCCTAATAATGCTGTAAATATTCAAATTAATATAGTAAATATTGCACCAAATATTGTGGTTTTATTTTTATTAAAGAAATAATCAATTAATATTAAACTAAATGCCATATAAACTAAATCTGATGCTCCAATTGGCTCACCGCCAGTTGCTAAAGTAAATCAAGGATAAATTAATGAAATAATAATAGAATTTTTAATCCCAACAAATCTTCTTGACATCAATAAAAAAACAAATGAAAAATCGAGTTTATAAAAGGAAAACATAGGTATTTGATACAACACTAATGCGCCGCACAATGCCAAAAATATAGATGATAGAGCCAATTTTTTTATTTCATTATTCATTGTATAATATTATAGCAAAGGAGAGTAATGAAAAATAATATAATTATTGAAATACCTAAGGGTTCAAATATTAAATACGAAATCGAAGATGGGGTTATTAAAGTTGATAGAATTTTATTTGGTTCAATGGTATATCCTCAAAATTACGGGTTCTTTAAAGAAACTTTAGATTGAGATGGAGACCCGCTTGATGTTCTAGTTTTTTCTGACCAACCATTCCTACCAGGGACAGAAGTTCCAATAAAAATTATTGGTGCAGTTAAAATGATTGATGGTGGAGAGACAGATACTAAAATTCTTGGCGTAATTGATGTTGACCCAAGATATGAAAAAATTAATTCAATTGATGATATTCAGCCACATTTACTTGCAGAAATCAAAGATTTCTTTGAAAACTATAAAAACTTGCAAAAAAAAGAAGTTATTATTAATGGTTTTGAAGGTTTAGAATATGCATTGAAAGAATTAGAAGAAACTAAAGAATTATATAAAAATTGAAAACATTTGGACAAAAAAGAATTTATTGAAAAAATGAAAATTGAACATCCAGAAAAATTTCAATAATTATTAAAATAAATAAAAAAAATGAAGTTAAACTTCATTTATTTTTTTGCTTTATTTTTTTGTTTCATTTTTTTTCGAGCTTTGGATATTTCAAGTTTTTTATTAATCCTTTTTTGTCGTTTTTCTCCACGCTTCAGAATTTCTTCTTGTTTATTCATATCATCTTTAGTCATAGGTGTTCAATCATGAATATCATAAACTCTTTTTAATTGTGCGACAGTTATTAATGCTTGATTATCTAAAGCAGCTATTTGCTCAACAACATCATACATTTCTTCCATATTAATAATCATTTTTAAATCATTTCTTTTTTTATGAGTATAACCACCTTCAACTTGAACTAAAGTATGACCTCTATGATAATTAGTATCATTCCAAAAATCAGAAATTTCTTTTGATTTATCAGTTATTATAAATAATTCTGCTTTAGCTGTTGAAGAATATATTAAACCAGAAACCATTGAATAAGTAAATGAAAATACAAATGAACCTAATAATTTTGGAGAAAGAATGGTATTGTGTACAAAAGATTCTCAGTTTGATTTAATTCCAAAAGCTTCAAAATTAGATTGCACAAAGTATCTAACAAATATCCAAAGCGCAGCATTGATAAAAGAAACACCAAATAAAAATGGACCTAAATTTCTACCTTTTTGTCTTGAATAAAATCTTAAAACAGGATCTAATCCCATTGTACATGCACCAACTTTAAATGCAATACCAACAGATACACCATAAGTTACTCCAGATAAAAATGCAACAAATAATGTATTAAGCAAGCTAAGTGGTTGAATTATTCCAGTTATTTTGTCATAAGTGTGGATAAGATCATATTTAAACCCTGGCACATAAGTTAAGAACATCGTCATAAGAGCATTTACAACTAAATATGTTATGGAAAGAAAACAAAATCTTCTTGAATATCATTTAAACATTAAGTAAATAATGGGAATATTTGCAAGTGCATAAAAAAGATAGTAAAAAGTCGCTCTGAATTGAGCATAAGTTAAACCTATAACAAGTTTATTAGTATCTCCACGAAAAAAGATATCTTGCATGGTATATACTATACCACCAGATATACCTGCTAATCCAGGTGTAAATAACTCAGCCGAAAGAACTAAATAGTAAACAGAAAAAGAACTCAAACATCCCGCAAAGCAAACAAATAAAAAAACTTTCTTTTTACTCATTCTTATTTTTGAAGGATGTAATAATTTTGTGTTCGCCATATACTCTATTTTATCAAATCTATTTCAAAATTTATATTTTTATTAGATTTATCAAACCTTATTCAAATGATGTTATTCTTATAAATAAAATGATCACCATCATTAAATTCACCACCATTGATATTTTTAAAAAATTCTGAAATTTTTAAATCACTATCTTTTGCAGGAAGTTTTAACTTATGAGAATAATTTTCAATAAAATATTTTACTGAAACATCTCCTTCCACTAAAAATGTTGTTGGAGACAACTCATAAACACCATCTTTTTCAAGGTCTTCTTCATCATATATCTCTCCTAAAATTGATTCAATAATATCTTCCATGGTAACAATCCCTAACATAAAACCATCCTCATCATTAATGATTGCCATTTTATTTCTTCTGCTACGTAAATTTTCAAAAGCAGTTAAAATTTCATCGTCCATTTCTAATTCTAAAAAATCTAAAATATAATTTGAAAGAATTATTGATTTGTTTGCTAGTTTATCTTGTAATAATTTACCAGTAGATAATATACCTTCTACTTTTCCATCTTTATTTATTAATGGAAATCTAGAATGACTATATTTTGTAACAGCTTTTATCGCTTTGCTTATTGTAATATTTACTGGTAAAGAAATAACATCTTTTTTAGGAACTATTATTTTTTTAATTGTTTGTTCATCTATATACAATGTTTTTTTAATAATGTTTTGTTCGTATTTATTAGTTATTCCATGCAAAGTGGATTCTTCCAAAGCAATGTTTATTTCTTCATCAGATGCTAAAGAACTTCTTTTTTCTTCATTTATCATTTTACTTAATAAATAAGTTACCGGTTTCAATATCAAATTAACAGCTTGCAATACCCAAGAAAACTTCATAGTTCCTTTTTCAGGCATTTTTTTAGCTAAAAGTTTAGGCAATAATTCACCAAAAACTATAATTAATACAGTCATCAAAACAAATGAAATTGCATAACCAACAAATGAACCTTTAAATATTAATGTTCCAAATATAAATGTTGATAGTGTTGAAATTAAAACATTAACAACATTATTAAATATTACGATAGCAGTAATATGTTCATTATAGTTATTTACAAAATTTAAAACTCTTTTAGCCCTTCTTACTGATTTATTATTTTTGTTCTTTTGAACAATTGATTGTAATTTTATTTTACTTGCAGAAGAAATAGCCATTTCTGAAAATGAAAAAAATGCAGAAATGCTTATTAATATAAGTAAAACAAAACAAAGTGAAATTATTATTAATATCAATTTAATTATCCATCATTAATATAATACCTTTAATTATGCATTAATGTATAATATTATATAATGTTAATTAAAAGTAAGAGTACCGGTAAAAATATGTTCGGTAAGACATCAAGTATTATAAAAAGAAATTGAAAAAAACTAACCATTATTATAGCAATTTTGGTTTCATTATTAATTGGTTTAGGAGTTGGATTATATTTTGTTTTTAGAAAGGCGCCAATTGCTTTAAGATCCGATGTTTTAAATAATAATATAGTATCTCTTGAACAAGCTAAATCCAACCTTTTAAATCCAGGCGAAAAAGATAAAAACAAAGCTATGGGATTGTTCTTTTATAAAAAAGATAGTGAAATAACTAATTTTTTAACTTGAGGTAATTCAGGTGGTGAAAAAGCAACCGATAATATATTCAGCGAAAAAATTGGTCCATTATCTACATGAGCAACAAAAAGTTCCACTAATGCTAATAGCATAAATTGATATGCAATAAATATTGATAAAAATTCTAATATAGCATCCAACTTATTTTTAACAAAAAGTTTAAATGACAGTAGTTATGTTGTAAATGAAAAATTAATTAGAAATCCTTCAGCAGTTTATAATCCATTTAAAACTATAGATGATTTAACTTATAAGACAGACTCAAAGGGTAATGAAGAGTATGATGATTCTTCAAAAAATTACAATACATTAGCTGATGTAAAAAAAACTGGAGATAAAAATGAAATTACAGATTGATCTTTACAAGTAGGCAAAAATAGTTCCTTACAAAATTTTATTATTAATGAAGGAACTACATTAATATTCAATAAAACACATTATTTATCACAAGTTATGCATTTTAAAGTATCTGATAAAGAAAAAGATAAAGCATCGGTTAATAATTTAAGTGAATATTACTCCTTGTTTTTTGAGGCAGTTCAAGAAACAGCTAATAAACAATAATATAAAGAAATAAAAATAAGCTTTTAGCTTATTTTTATTTCTTTATTTCCAACTAATTCTTTTATAAGAAATTCAATTTTAGTATTATTAACTTCTTCAATTTCTGGATTTTGTGATCTATATTTTAATCTATTTATATATTTATCTATATTTAAGTTTGAATTAATAATAGTTGTTTTATTCGCTTTTAATCTATAATCAAGAATTGGTATTAAAACATTTTCTTTGAACCAGGGAGTTGGTCTTTCTGAACCCAAATCATCTAAAACTACAACATTCGCCTTCTTTATTTGTTCAATATACATACTATAATTATTATTAGAATCACTCATTGCTGATTGGGTCTTAGTTATAAGTTCAGATATATTTACAAAAGCAACTTTTTTGCCATGAGAAGCAATCATATTTAATAAAGCTATACAAGCATATGTTTTACCTGAATTACTATTACCTCATATTCAAAGACCTTTTGGACTCTTATTTTTTTCTATACAATTTAAAATTACTTTGCATTCCTTTGCTAATTGTCTTTTACTTTCGACTCAATTAACATCATTAAGATCTAATAAGTAATATTTTTTTCAATCTATTGGTAATTTATAAGAATAATTTAAACTTTTATCATATATTTTTTTAGCCTCTTCAGTATTTTTTGTATTAGGAGTGTATTCTCATTCTACAACATCACCATTAATCTTAATAGATACTTTATAACCTTCAGGCATATTTTCTTCATCAAGAGCTGTTAATATTATTGATTGATTTTCCAAAAGAAAAGAATCATCACAATCTTTTAAAATTGTTTTAATTTCTTTATTTTTAGCTATTTGTTCTTTTAAAAAATCTATCATGTTTAAAAAATAGGAATATCTTTCATTAATTCTTGGTTACTTGGTTCTTTTGGTTTATTATTCTTCAACTTATAACTTACTCTTAAATGCTGAATCAACTTTTCTGGGGTATTAATATTTTCTTTTAAAATAGTATCTGCTATTTTTAATATATATTTTATATTTATAGCACCATCATTAACTAAGATTGAATAATCAACTAAAATATTTATCATATCTTTATCTAAACCATATTTTTGCTTTAGTGAAAGAATCATTTTAGTTTCTGATGGTGAAGGCATTCTATTTAATCTTAAAATAAAGTAATCTTTTACATCTAGTTTATTTAAATAACTTAATTTAACCTCTTTTGTTTTCTCCCCAGAATCAATAATTGAAATAATATCTGCCTCCTTTTTAAATTCTTTAACAATATTCTCTTTTAAAGTTTCTGCTGTTAATTTATTTTTTTCTCACAAATTAATAATTTCTAGAGCTAAATCAAAAGCGGATATTTTATAAATTACAACTAAATCTAAAATAACTTCTTCTAATTTTTTATTTCAAAAATTATTTCAGTCAATTTTTTTAGATAAAATAACTGATTTAATCAAATTGAAATCATAATTAATATTTAAACTAGCTTTTTTATCTTCTCCTTGGGGATTTTGAACTTCATCTTTATTTAATTTACAACCATTGTGTTTTAAAGAATTAAACAAACGATTATTTATTTCTAAGTTATCATTACCGACTGAAGCTTTTAATAATTCAGATAATTGAAATGACTCATTAAATTCTTTCGGGCTTAAAGGTTTTAATAATTTAAATATTATTTGATTGTTATTATTAATTACATTTAACAAATTAACTATTTCTAATTTAGTTATTGATTTTATAATTTCTTCCAAAGAAAGATTACTCATAGAAATTAGTCTTTCGATTGGCATATAAACAGTATTGATTACATTATTTTTAGAATCAATAACTAATAATGAATATAAAGAAAAAGCAGATGTTCTTATTAAAGGTAAATAATAAGAAACTAATATATCATTAGTTGTTGAAAAGTCATCATATAAAACTTTTACCCTATATTTTGAATTAATATCAATTTTATTTTCCATTTAATAATTTAATTATATTATTTATATCTTCATCATTAATGTCATTTGTTGTATCTACAACGAAATCAAACTCTATATTTGTATTTCAATCTTTTATAATCTTATCTATAAACATAGGATTTTTAATTCTACTATTTTCAAATCTTTTTTTAATGGTTTCTGGTGATGCTTTTACTAATACTACTTTATCATATTTAAAATTTACTGGGCTGTTTGATAAAATAGGTAATTCTGCAACAAAATTATCTTTATCCTTTAAATAATTATTTACAATAGGATGTATAAGTTCATTTAGACGTTTTAAATTATCACCCTCACAAGCTCATTTTGCAAGGTTTCTTCTATTAACTCTTTCTTCATTAACAAAATCTTTGCCTAACTGTTCAGAAATTATTTTATAACCTTCCTTATCTTTTTCATAAATTTTAGAAATAAATGAATCCGTATGAAAAACACGCACATTTTTTGCTTGCAGTTTTTTTAATAAAGTAGTTTTTCCTGATAGTGGCGAACCAATTAAAGCAATTATCATTCTTCCTCCAATTTCTTCGCCACTGATCAAACTGAATTTCTTTTTAAGAAATACACTAACTCATTTTTGTTTATTGATTGCAAGCAAATATCGTCATCTGTTAATGATAAATCTTTTTCTGTAATAATTGTTGCGATATTTTTACATAAAAGGCCATGTTCAGACCCATCACTAATTTTCATTCTCAATGCATTAGATAAGTCATCCTTATTTTTAATAACTTCTTCTAAGGTACCATATTTATTTAATAATGTAATTGCACCTTTTTCACCAATCCCTTTAATTCCTTTTAAGTTATCTGAAGAATCACCCATAATTCCTTTTAAATCTTTTATTTGTGATGGTGATAATCCATGACAAAGTGCGCAAAAATTATCATTATTATATTCAACCATATCTGATACACCAGTTTTAGAAAGATAAACTGTAACATTTTCTTTTACAAGCTGTAATAAATCTTTATCTGAAGTAACGATATTAACTTGGTATCCTTCTTTAGCGTGGTGATTAGATAAAATACCAATAATATCATCAGCCTCTAGTTCTGGGTGTGAAAAGCTTTTAAATCCAAATAATTGTAAAAATTCCATTATTAAAGGAATTTGATAAATTAATTCTTGTGGCATTGGTTTTCTTTTGTCTTTATAAAAATCATGTTCCGTTCTATATGTTTTTAAATCTTTTTGATCAAAGGCAACAAGAACATATTTAGAATCAAATTTTTGTCTTAATTTAAGCATCATCATCGCAAATGTTCTCAGTGCATTAACAGGATTACCAGCATCATCAAAACCTGCACCACGTTGTAAAAAAATTGATGAAGCATAAAATGCTTTATACATTAAGGCATTCCCATCTATCAACAAAGTCTTTTTCACTAAACATCAACCTCCTTCATTTTTTTAATAATTAGCGTCTCTCCTCTTTTTAAATCTACTTCAGCTTCAATAAACACTTTATTATTAGATTTTAACATATTTGCATACTGATTAAACGTCGCAGGCCATAAAGTGATGTTAACTTTTTTATTTCCATTAGTTACAGACCCAAAAGCCATTTTTTTACCTGTTTTAGTTGTTATTGGTCTGACTGAAACAATTTGAAATAGTCCATTAATCAATTGACCTTGTGTTAAATCTTTTAAATTAGTTTTTTTAATATTTAATTTCTTTTCAAGATCATTAAGAATTTGTGTTGTTTTTTTATCACCTAGTGAAAATCCAAATACTTCTTCAAAATATTCTTTATCATTAGATTTTTCAACAATAATTATTTGTGGTTCATCTACAATATTCTTATCAAAATAAATTTCATCCCCATTTTTAACTCTAATCATATCAATATATTCATAAATTTTAGGTAAATTTGTTAATAATGTTTCAGTATTAAAACTAAGTTCTTTTAAAGTTCCAGCTTTTATTAAAATTTCAACATAGCTATTAGTAATTCCTATTTTTTCAAATTCAATAACTAAATCAACAAAAGATAAATTAGGTTTAATTAATTTTTGCACATCATGAATTTTTGTTAATATTGAAACTCCAATTTTTTTAATCGCTCTTAACCCAATATAGATATTATTATCAATAATTGAAAATTCGGAAGATGACTTAAATAATGAAGCCTCTTTTACTTCTATATTTAAATCTCCACATTCAAAAATATATTCTGCTGTTTTAGAAGCATTACCAATGGCCGAATTTAATAATGATGTCATAAATTCTAATGGATAATTTATTTTTAATCACGCTAATCAATATGAAATTACAGTATAAGCAAAAGCGTGTGATCTATTAAATCCATAATTAGAAAATTCATAAATTAAATCATAATTTTTTTGAATATCTTTCTCATCATAACCATTTGCTTTAGCACCTTCAAAAAATTCTTTTTTTAATGACTCAAGCATATTTATATCTTTCTTACCAATAGCTCTTCTTAAAATATCTGCTTTTGCTAAAGAGAAATTAGAAAATACCTGTACTACTTTCATAATTTGTTCTTGATACACTAATATACCTAAAGTAGGCGATAATATTTTTTCAAATTTTTCATTTAAATATTCAATTTTTTCAAGACCTTTTTTTCTATTTGCAAAAATAGCAATTGATTTCATTGGACCTGGTCTATATAATGAAGTTGTTGCTACAACCTCTTCAAAATTTTGAACATTAATATCTTTTAACGCCGCTTTCATTCCACTTGATTCTAATTGAAAAATTCCTGAAGTTTTTCCTGAAGATAATAATTCATATACTTTAGAATCGTTAAGTGAAATATCTAACAAAGATATTTTTTTACCACTATTATCTTCTATTTTTTTTAAAGTTTCTTTAATGAATGAAAGATTTCTCAGACCTAAAATATCTACTTTTAATAATCCGTTATACTCCATATAATTCATTGAGTATTGGGTTTGAATTGTATCTCCATATCCTTTTTGAATAGGCACAGATGCGTAAATAGGCTTATCTGATATAACAACACCAGCTGCATGAGTTGAAAATTGTCTTGGCAAACCTTCAATTAATTTTGCTGATTCATAAATATCATATAAAAGATCTGATGCATCTATTTTATTTTTAAATTGCTTTGATTTTTTATATGACTCTTCTAACGGAACATCCTCAATAATTGTTTTAGTTATTAAATTTGTTTCTGTAGAAGATAAACCTTTTATTCTTGCAATATCTTTAAAAGACATTCTTGCTCTTAATTTTTGAAATGTAATAATTTGTGCAACATTATCTTTTCCATATTTTTCAGTAATATAAGTAATAACTTCATCTCTTCTTGCATCTTCAAAATCAATATCTATATCTGGTAAATTAACTCTATCTGGATTCAAAAATCTTTCAAAAATTAATTCATGTTCGATAGGATCAATAGTTGTAATATTTAGTAAATATGCAATAATAGATCCTGGTGCTGATCCTCTTCCTGGTCCAACAAAAATATTTTGGCTTTTTGCTCAATTAACTATATCAGCAACAATTAAAAAATATGAAGGAAAGCCCATTTCTTTTATTACAGAAAATTCAAATCCGGTTCTTGCAATATATTTTTCTCTATCTAAATTTTTATTATCATTTAATAGCTTTTGCAAATTTACTTTTATTTTTTTTTCTAAAAATTCTGTGGAATCTACTTTTTTACCTTCAAAAATATATGAAGGTAAAATATTTTTTTGCTCAATTATTTCTAAATTAACTTGATCAATTATTTTATCAATATCATTTAAAGTTTCTTCTCCATACAAAAGTTGAAATTCTTCTCGATTTAAAAAATGACTTGAAGAAAAATTTAATTCTCCTTTGCCTATTGAATAAAATTCTTTTAATGTTCTGATATCTTTAGCTTCTTTATATAAAACTGGACTTATCAAATGTTTAAATTCAATTAAACCGGAAAAATCATAATCAATAATATCTTTTTCTAATTGAATTCTAGAAGATAATTCCATTAATTTTTTATAACTTTTAAAATCTTTTGCTATAAAAATTTTATTAATTTCTTTATATTCAATTTGTAACCCAACAATTGGTTTAATACCTTTTTTCTTACAACGAAAATAAAACTCCATTGTTCCATACATTATATTTTTATCAATTAAAAAAGCATTTGAAAAATTATTATTCTCCGCTAAAGAAACAATGTCTTTAATTTTTAATAAAGATTCAAAAAATGTATATGATGATCTTGTTAATAAATTTGGATTTTTATTCACTATGCAATTTCCTTTATTTCATTAATTAATTCATTAAATTCTTTTTTGTTTTTTAATTTGGCTCCTGAAGCTAATTTATGTCCCCCTCCATTATGATTTTCAGCAATTTTATTTATATCTCTAGCCTTAGATCTTAATGATGTTCTTCAAACATTATCTTCCTCATTATACGTAGCATATATACCATACTTAATCTCCTTAGCACCCATTATTAAATAAACTAAAGCAGAAGCAGTATTATAATCTACTCCATATTTTTTATGTAATCCTTTCGGCATCATATAAAATGCAATATTATTACTTACCTTAAATTTTTTTAAAATTTCACCTTGTAATCTTAAAAAATTAGCATTTTTATCATTTAACAATCCAGCTATTTTTGAAGTTTTAGCCCCCGCGCTCGTTAAAAGACTAGCTTGATAAAATGTATTTTCACTTACAGAATTAAACATAAATCTTCCTGAATCAGTAATCATTCCAGTAAGTAAATATTCAGCTGCTTTTTTATCTATCTCCCAATTACATTCATCAGCCATTTCAGAAATAATTTCTGAAACTGAAGAATATTTATCTAAAATAATTTCCGCATTACTAAAGGGCTCACCTGAAGAATGATGATCAATTTTGTAAACAAAATCTGCTCTAAAAAAATTGATTCCTTTTATTCTTTCTGCATTGGCAGTATCAACAACAATTGATAATGCTCCCTCATAATCTTCTTCGGATACATTATCAAATTTATCTTTAAATATATTTTTAATAGGATTGCTTTCAAATTCTTTTCGATCTCCAACAACTAGGATTTCTTTTTCTGGAAAATTTAATTGCAATAATTTTTGCAATCCAAACTGGGCTCCCAATGCATCTCCGTCAGGTTTTTGATGTCTATGAATAATAATTGTATTGTATTTTTTTATAAGTTTTAATAATTCTTTATACATTTAAAATTTCCTTAACTTTTATAAATTTATATAATTTTTAAATAATTTTATTATTTTAATTATCGCATTTTTTAACATTGATATTAAAGTCGCAATGATTAATTTACATTATACATATTTTTATTTTATTCTTTTATTCCATATATTTCTAATAATTCCTTAATTTTTCTTAACGAATCATTAATTTTGTCATCTTTAAAAGAATTTTCAATTGATATAACCATCATGTCGAATTTATCATCTAAACCTTTATATTTATTTATAAATAAAATTGCTTCTTTAATAAAGAAAATCTCAAATGCAATACCTTTTGTTTCTGAAACAAGAGCATCAATTTCATTTTTTAATTTATAAACTTCTTGAAAAGATTCTTTTTCTATTATTGTAGTATTATTTTTAAATCTACGTCTAAGTTCAAAAACTTTATCTTGAAGAATATCTTTTCTTTTTTCAAAAATATCTTTTATATTGCCATTAACTTTTCTTATATTATATTCAATCTGCAATAAACCAGTATTCATTAATGCAATTTCATTATTCATATCATTAGTTTTATAATTTATTTCTGAAATATCTTTTACATTTTTACGAACTACATGAATATAATCTTCATAAGAATGAATGATGTTCAAAAATAAATTTGCAGCTCCTTGTGGAGTTTGTTTAACATAAGTATTCATTTTTTCATGTTCATATTTTGCAACTGACACTTTAAAGTTTTTATAAACATCATCTATCCTAGTAATTCTTTCTTTTTCATCTTTTAATTTATGACGTTTTATTTCACTAATAAACAAACCATTATTTTCTTCAATAAAATCAATAAATATATTTTTTTCTTTATCATATACTTTTAAAAATTTATAAAAATCAATATTAGAATTTATCAATAAATTTAATTTAGATATTTTTTCATCTAATATTAATACATCTTTATTAACTTCTTTCTGTTTTAGTTCGTCAATATTTTTATAAATATTTTTTTTCAAAATATTTATTTCCTTAACTTGTGTTTTTATATCTTTGTCTACTTCCTCTAAAATTTTTTCATTTTCCTTATAACACATAACTATTTGTTTTAATGGAACTTTTAATTCTTCTTCAAGATGCTTCAATTGTCTATTTAAAAATTCAATCGAAGAAGAAATCTCTTCAATATATTTATCAATTTTGACTACTAATTCAACAAATTCTTTTCCAAGATGTTTTACTTGCGATGATGTAACTTTATCTATTCTTCCCAGACTGTTCATTAATGTTCTAACTCGTTTATTAATTTTTTCAGATTCTCTTATTTTTTTAATAGGAGAATTTTCTAATGATTCTCTAACTGATGAAGTTCTATCTTTCAATTGATTTATAATAGCATTTTCAATTTCAATATCTGAAGTAAGATCAAATAATGTAAATCTCAATTCCAAATATTCTTTTTCAAAATATTTTATTTTAGATAATGAGTCTTTATATAAATTAGAAAAATAAATAAATTTAAACAAATTAATAGGTTGGACTAATTTTTTCATATTATTTAAATTAATAATTATCTTATTATATTCTGCAAGTGTTAATTCTTTAATTTGATCATTTAATTCTAAAATTTCTTCATTTGATTCAACCTTAGCAGAATAAACTTCCATTTTTCTTTGCAAATTAGTTGGTGAAAATAAAGATAAATTTTTATTTAATTCATCTACTCTTCTTTTTCTTTCAAATAAAACTACTAATCCAAAAATTAATACATTTAATATTAATAATATAATACTTAGCGAAATAATTCCGAATATTAACATATACTTTAATTTTAACAATTAGGTATAATTATTTAGCATGAAATCAGCACTTATTATCATTTTTGATTAATAGATTGTGACAAATGTTTTGTTAGTATGCAAGCTGTAAAGCAGAAAACATTAACATAATCTGCAATAATGAGGAATAAGATTTTGTGTATCATATATTAAATAATTTAAAAAGGAGACAATATGTCAAGATATACTGGTCCTAATAATAAAAAAGCTAGAAGACTAAGATTTTCTATCCTTGAAAATAACAAGGAATTTATTAAAGGCAAAAAAAGAATTACAGCTCCAGGACAACATGGTGCAAAATTTCAAAAATTATCTAACTATGGTGAACATTTATATGAAAAACAAAAAGTTAGATACATGTATGGTTTAAATGAAAAACAATTAAAAAACACTTTTGTTAAAGCAACTAAAATGCAAGGTGTTCTTGGTCTAAATCTTTTAATTTTATTAGAAACAAGATTAGATAACATTGTATATAGATTAGGTTTAGCAAATACAAGAAAGCAAGCTAGACAATTTGTAAATCATGGGCACATTCTTGTTAATGATAAAAAAGTTGATATTCCTTCATACCGTGTTAAAGTTGAAGATAAAATATCTGTTAAAGATAGAACTAAAGAAAATTTCTTTATGCAAGATAATCTTTCTAAAATAACTACAAAAGAATTTGTTTCTTTTGATCAAAAAGAAATGTCAGGAACTTTATTAAGATTACCTGAAAGAAATGAATTATCTGGTCAAATAAACGAAGCACTAGTTGTTGAATACTACAATAAATAGTACAAAGTAATTTTAAAAACACCATGTGGTGTTTTTTTATTTAACTATAAAATATATTTTATATTAAATATATAATAAAATTAAAATAAAAAGGAAGGCTGCATTATAAAAAACCAAGAAAAAAATCAATCAGAAAAATTTAACAAAATAAATAGTGATGATAATCTATTTTATTCTTCTGTTAATAAACCAAAAATAGTTACATTATCATTGTCCCCTGCAATTGATTACATTATTAATTTAGAAGATATTGAATCATTAAATAAACTTACACCTAATAAATTTAAATCTAACAAAAGAAATATTTTACCTGCCGGAAAAGGAATTAATGAATCTATTATTATTAATTCGTTCGGAATACCTACACTTGCACTACATTACTCTGGTGGGTTTACAGGTGACTTTCTTGAGAAAGAAATAAAAAATTTAAAAATTAATCAGATTAGATTTAATTCACCAATAGTAACTAGAATTAATTTAAAAATTAATATTGGAACTGATTATGTAAATAATTATGAATTATCTGAACTTCCCCCTCTGGTTGATAGTTTAGCAAAAGAAAAAATAATCAACACAATAAATAACTTAAGTGATAAAGATATTTTATCTATTGCTGGATCATTTAATAAGGATGATTTTAATTTCATTGATGAAATATGTAATATCGCACATACAAAAAATATAAAACTTGTATATGATCTTTCTACAAAAGAAATATTAAAATTATTAAAATATAAGCCACTATTAATTAAACCTAATAACTTTGAATTAGAAAAAATATTTAATACTAAAGTTGAAAAAGAAGAAGATTATATTAAGTATATGAAAAAACTTATTAAACTTGGTGCTAAAAATGTTGTCTTAACATTAGGAAGCGAAGGTTCTTTGATGATTACATCTAATAATGAATTTTATGAAGGAAAAATAATTAATCCAATTGAATTAATTTCCCCTCAAGGTTCTGGAGATTCGTTTATCGGAGCATTTCTTGCTAAAGTGAATATAAAAGAACAAATAGAAGAGTGTTTTAAATGAGGAAATGCAGCTGGATCAGCAACAGCATCCTCAGCTGGATTAGCAAATATTAAAAAAATAAAAGCTATGTATGAAAATATACAAGTAAGTAAATTAAAAATAAATAAAAAAACAACAAATTAATTTGTTGTTTTTTTATTTATTCGAACTTAAATTTTTTTTCTGGACCAATCAATTTTAACAATATCATTTCCTCTTTTTTAATGTTTCCGACTAAGTTCTTTCTTTTATCATATGACATTTCTTTTAAAATGATATGCAGTTCACCTTTGTAATTTAAATAATCATCATTAGTTATATATATTTCACCAGGTATTTGATTCTTTTCTTTTCTTTTATTGGGAAGAATAGATTTTTCTTTATACACAATCCTTGTTTTTGTTGATCTTATAGTATATTCATTAATATCGCCCCTTCTGAAGTGGTTATCAAAACTTATAATATCTTTTTCTGTTTGTGAAAGATCATTTTCCAAATCTACATTAAAAGAAATATCTTTTGAATTAATTAATGATAAAGATTTTAATTCTTTCTCACTTGCAAAAGCATCCCCAATAATAACACTATCAATTAACTCAGTTCCAAATAGATATTTTGCTTGAATATCAATTGGTAAATTTCTATGTTCCTCTAAAGTACAAAGCCCTTCGTTTATTTTTCAAGGACCAACCATGGCATTTTTAGAAGTAATAAATGCTGCAGTTTTATATCCTAAATGTTTAAAATTTTTAGTAGTTTCTAAAAAATATTTTTCGCCGATGCCTGAGTACATTTGTGGATAAAAATTATGTGACGCAAATAACCTATCCTTAGGAAGATTTAATTTTTCTAATAAATTAACAAACTTTGTGGGCGTGGTTATATTAATTTCCAAATTTAAATTACTTTTTTTAAGTATTTCCTTCTCAACTAAACCATCAAAGTTAGCATCAAGTCTTATTGTTGTTGCGCCTAACTTATCAAAAAAAGATGTGTCAGGCAATTTAATATCTAATATTTGAAATATAGCAGGCGAAATATCGACAACAACATCGAACCCTTTATTTTTTGCATAATTACAAATTTCAGTCATTTTATCAATAACTTCATTCTTATTTTCGTTATTAACTTGCAACAATGAAGTAAACAATCTACTAAATGAATATTTTTTTGCAAGATCAATATAATTTATAATTTCATCTTTGTCTTGCTTTTCAGGATATACTGATATACCTAGTTTTTTCATAATGTCTTCTTTAGTTAATTATACTTTCATCATATTCCAATATATTATCTATGGCTAGTTTTTTAAATCATGATGCTGATTTTTTAAAAGTTCTTTCGCCTGTTTTGATATCTAATGAAATAAATCCATATCTATTTTTATATGCATTTGTTCATGATCAGTTATCAATATATGCTCAAGTATGATATCCTATACAATTAGCCCCTTCATCCATTGCTTTTTTCATTCAATAAATGTGCTCTTTCAAGAACTCTATTCTATAATCATCATTAATTACACCATTTTGCATAAATCTTTCTTCATCTTGAACACCCATTCCATTTTCTGAGACATAATGTTTAATATTTCCATATTCATCTTTTAAAACTTTTAACATTGAATATAATGCTTTTGGAAATATTTCTCAACCTCTATAAATATTCATTCTAGCATCAGGCATTGTATATATATCAAAAAAATGTGTGTTTGGTGTAACTGGTTTTGACCAATCAGGTTCATGGTCTAAAGCTTTGACTCTCAAAGGTGCATAATAATTAACACCAAGAATATCTATTTTATTTTTAATAAATAATTTTTTATCATCTTGCTCTGTTTTAATATTTGGTCATAAATTTTTTTCTTTTAATTTATTAATAAGTTCTTCTGGAAAAACACCCTTAACAATAGTGTCAAGATATGATTTTCATTGGAATAGTTCTGCTATTTTAGCAGCTTCTAAATCTAATTTATCTTCAGATCTTGGCAAAGCTGGAGTTATATTTAAAATAATACCTATTTCACCTTTTGCATTACTTTTTCTAAATTCTTTGACAACTAAACTATGAGCTACATTAGTATTTCATAGTGCAAGCATTGCTTCATTAAAATCTATGTGATTTGGATAATGCCAACCATATAAATATTGTCCTTCAACAGAAACTATTGGTTCATTAAAAGTAAATCAATATTTTACCCGATTGCCAAAATTTTCAAATAAGACTTTTCCATAATATGCGAAAGCATCAACAACTTCTCTAGAAGTTCATCCACCTTTTTCTTGCGCTCACATAGGCATATCAAAATGAAACATATTTATAAATGGAGTTAAATTATTTTTATCAAATTCATCCAATACTTTGTTGTAATAATCAATAGCTTCTTTATCAACATTTTTACCATCAGGAAGAATTCTTGATCAACTAAAAGAAGTTCTTAAAGAATTCATATTAATTTGTTTAGCTATTTTAATATCATTTTGATAATTTTCTTTAAAATTATTTATAGCAAAATTGCCTTCAAAAAATTTTTCTTTATCATTTTTATATCAAAAATCTCAAATAGTATTTGTACCACTACTTTTTAAATTACCATTTGGTTCTGTTTGAGGAGCTGAAAATGCTGATCCTCAGTAAAAATTTTTAGGAAATTCAGTTTTTTGCATTCTATTCACCTTTATACCATATATAAGCTGAACCGGCCAGTTGCGCTAATGACTTATGTTTTGATAGTTTGTGTTTTGTATTTAATTTAATTACATTTAATATTTTATTTTTATCCATTAATTCTTTTCTTGCTTGAATAAGTCTTTCATAAAATTTTTCTTGATTAGTTATTCCTCCTGAATAAATTATGTGTTCTGGATTTAATATAAACTCAAGATTTAATGATAGAGCAGCAAGCATTTCAAAAAACTTATTTAAAGAAGATATAGCTATTTCATCGCCTTCTTTTGCAAGCTTAAATATATCTTCACCAGAAAAAGTTTTATTTTTTTTATTTGAAACTTCTTTAGCCATACTAATTGTTGAAAATATCTCAGAATTAATTTTGTAATTTTTTGTTGAAAACATTAATCCAAATTCACCAGCAGATCCATCAAAACCTTTAATTAATTTGTTATCAATCATTATTGCTCCACCAATTCCTGTCCCTATTGAGATAGAAACAGCTGATTGAATATTTTTATTTATTCATTTTTCAGAAAGCATTGCACAATTAGCATCATTTTCAATGATTACTTTTTTATTGGTTATTTTTTCTAAATCCTTTTTTATATTTTTATTAAGTAAATAAGTAATAGCAGAAATGCCACTAGACATTCCATCTTTTTCTATTGTTCCTGGCACACTTATTGAAACACCATCAACATTTTTATTAGCCATATATAAATAACTTAATTTTTCAATTAAGTTATCATAGTTATCTAATGGAGTTTCAATCTTATTACTATCGGTAACAGTACCTTCTTCATTTACTAAACCATATTTTATAAATGAACCACCAATATCAATCGCTAAAATCATTATTCAATTTCCTTTAGTAGTTTTAATATCTCCATATCTGTTTTTGAAGATTTTATCTCTTCCCTAAATGCAGTATTCATTAATTTTCTTGAAATAGTTGATAAAAGTTTTAGATGCTCATTTGATCCCTCTTCTGGTATTAATAAAGCAAACATATTTTCTAGAGGCTTTCCATCAAATGTATCTCATTCTATTGGTTCATTAGCTCTAATAAATATGGGAGTTGCCATTTTAACCTTTTCAGATTTACAATGAGGTATACCAAAACCATCTTGAAAACCTGTTGAACCAATAGATTCTCTTTTTTCAAAACCTTGCAAAATTGCATCATAATCATCAGAAACACCTAAATCAATTGCTTTTTGGGCTATTATTTCAAATAATTCTGTTTTATTTTTAATAGTTCTATCAATAAATATTATCTTATCATTACTAAACATATAATTACTCCTTGTTTTTATTTTGTTATTTAAATTTATTATGAAACTTTTTGAATATATTCTGTATTAATATTATTTAAATTATCTTTATGCTCTTTTTTAGCATTTTTAAAAGCTTTTTTAGCATTTAAATATATAAATTTATCTTTTATTTTATCAATCTCTTCATTTTTTTGCTCTTTAATGGCTCTGATTGATAATCTAATATTTTCTTTTTCATCGTCAGCATGTTTTGCTTCAAGAATTTTTTTATGAAATTCTTCTTTTTTACTTTTGATTAAAAATTTATAATCTTCTTTTTGGTCTTCATCATACGTTGCTTTTGCCTCAGATAATTTTAAATTAAGCTCTTTTTTTAATTTATCTCATTTTTCATTTTCAATTTTATTTGCTTCATTTTTTTCTTTTAAAGCATTTGCAAAAGTAATTTTAGAATTTACTTTTATTTCTTTTTTAGTTTCAGCTAATTTATTTTTAATTGCAGCTATCTCTTTATTTTTCGGTTGTTTAACTAATTTTAATTTTTCTTTAGCTTCATGTTTTGCTTCAGAAATTAATCTATTTTTTCTTTGAGTTTTATGTGTTATTTTTAAACCAATGTATAAAAATCCTACTGCTGTAAATGCTCCAGCCAAAACACAAAGTGCTCAAACTAATGCTCCTTCTGCATAATTATGAATAACTGTTGATGGAACATAACCCAATACTGCTGCAAGTGGTGAACCTATCCCTCCATAAAATTGGAAACCAAATACAGTAACTAACACTCCAGAAACAATTCCTCCTAATATATTAGCTGGAATAAATAATTTAGGTTTTGATAAAGCAAATGGGATAGAACCTTCAGTTATTCCTACCAATCCCATAAATGATGCATTGGTTCCTAATGTTTTTTCTTGTTTTGTAAAAAATCTTGGGAATAATTTAACACTAAAGAATGCTGCAAGTGGTGGAACTGAAATTGCTGATTGTGTTGCTGTTCCAGGAACAAAGTTTCATTGGTTTGGATTTCCAGGTGCTGCAGATTGTGAAGCCAAGAATATTGCAGTGCCTGCAACAAGTGCTGTTTTATTTACCGGTCCACCAAGGTCAACACAAATCATTGCCGCAACTATTGCTCCTAATAAAAGATTGCCACCTTGTAATTTACTAATTGCATTTATACCTTCAAATAATCATTTTACTGGGAACGTTAGTAAAGGACCAATTGCATATTTACCTGCAAGCACAATAAATAATACTGTCAATAATGGTCAAACCATTAAATCAACTATTCCTTTAAAATTTCTATGTATATATATTTTTTTTAATCAATGAACTATATATCCTACAATAAACCCAACTGCTAAAGCACCAATAAATCCTAAACCAATTGGGTTATTAATTATTTGACCATTGGCACCTGTTGTTTTTAAATTAATAGATATAAAAGATTTGTCATCATACAATCAACCACCTAAAAATGCTGCTGGAAAAGCAATTTTTCCTGCTATTGAATATGCAAGTGCTGCAGCAATAACAGGATATATTAATTTTATTCCTGCCATCCCAGAATTAAATAATACTTTCGCTGTGTCTCTACCTGCAAAAGATCAAACTTTACCTCAAGCAAATAAATTTTTGATTTGATTATGATCGGTTATAAATTCTATCTTATCACCGTGATAATCTACAGCAATTAAATAGTTTCAAATATTTGGGACTCTAAATCATGTATCAGATTTCAATTGATTTAAAATTTCTTTTGAAACATCATGATCTTGAATAAAAAAATAACTATGACCTTTTATTACATCACCTTTATCATATAATTTTCCTACTCATTCATAGCCTTTGGTAGATACTCAACCTGGTTGCATTGCAAAAACATTACCAATGGCCATTGTTAGCCCTCCTGCAATAACTAGAGGAACCATCCAACTCAAGGCAAACATTATATGCGGAAGTACTTTACCTTCCTTTTTGGTTTTTCCTGTACTTTTGTTTGTAGAAGAATTTATTTTATTTTTTTGCAATGAAACTTTATACTTATAAGCATTTTCAAATGCTTCATTAATCAATTGCTTAGGATTTGCGATTGCTAAATGTGTATCTGTTACATAAACTTGTTTGCCAACAAATCTATCAAGATTTACTTTGATTTCAGCAGCAATAATAACTATATCTGCATCTCTAATATCTTTGGGAGTGAACACATTGTCTGGTCCGCCAGAACCATGTGTTTCAACCTTAGCTATCGCTTCTAATTCTTTTGCGGCATTTTCAATACCCTCTGCTGCCATATATGTATGCGCTATGCCAGCTGCACATCCGGTAACCGCGATAATTTTCTTGTTTTTTATCGACATTTTATTTTCTTTCTATTATTATTGTTTTTATTTCATTGTTTTTTAATTCTGGTAAAACAGCAAAACGTTTATTTTTTATAATTGTATTTTTTATTTCTTCATTAAGATTTGCTTCATGAATATTTACACTGTAGTTAAATTCAATTTTTATTGGTTCTTTAACTTTTTTATTATTAACAGAAAAATATCTTAATAAGATATTATTTTTATCAATTTGTTTTATGATAGAAATATTTATATTTTTATTTATTTTTAAATCCTCAAATAATTTGCAATCTTTTTTTAATTCACTTTGCCATTTATTCGAAACAAAATATTTAAGTGGGCCTGTAAATCTATCGTATTCTTGATTTTGATAATATGTTTCTTTAGTTGAAAAATTAACAGATTCTTTTTTTATTTGTGCTAATGATAATTTTTCAAATAAAACTTTAAAATTTCACTCTAATTCTTTTGTTAATAATTGAGAATCTGGTGTAGCAATATATTTAAATTCTTGGCCAGAAGCTTTACCAGGTCTTCTTAATAAATCTGGTTTTCCAAGTCATCCTATTGATCTATATAGCGTTAAGTTAACATTACCTCCTTTCTCAAATTCATATTCTTTTATTCCTTTAAGTAAAAAACTTATTTGATTTTTTTTACCTTTTGCAACCAAAGTAGATAATACAGGATAAATTCCTGAAGGTTCTTCTTTTCAATTTAATTTTTTTCAATTAATTAGTTCTTTTTGTTTTAAAGGTCTTTTAATAAAACCAAAATGTGTATCTGCGATTGATTCTTCATAATTTATATTTGTGTTGAATCTCATTCTTAATCTATGATCTTTTGATTCATTTTTAATTTTTAATTTAAAATCAACATCATTACTTTTATTATTTAAAATAACCTCTAAAGTAAATTTATTAATTTTTGTCTTCGGCAATGATTTACCTCATTCTTTAATATCTCTATTAATAGGTAAAAAACCTTCGATAATCAATCTACTTGACAAAGCATTATTTATTGAGCTTATATTTTTGATTGTAGGTTGAATTGTAATTTCTTTAATATTTTTAAGTGGAGATCAATCATATGTGTCGCCATCATCAACATCAGAAACAAACTTTATAAAATTAGAATATTTTTTATTATTTTTTTTATCTAACACAGTCATATTTGATTTATTAAAAACCACTTTAAAATTTTCATTTTCAATAAAACTTTTTTTTGTTCAATTTACTAAATTTTTTGGTTTTGTAATTTCAATAACTTTAATTGACTTAAAAGATAAAGGTTCTAAAAAATAATCTATGGTTACGTTATGTTTATAATAAAACATTTCAGGATTTTTAATTTCGCCATTTCTTAGTATAGAACCATAATATACTTTTTCAACATTATTTATTTCAAATTCGACTTTTTTATTATTATCTAAAAGCATAAAGTTTTTATTCTTAGTAATAATTTGAATATTACTTCAAATATTTTTTTTATATGGTTGTGTATTAAAAAAAACTATGTCATTTTTTTTATAAATAGATTCTGATAATTTTCTTATTAACACATCAATGTATGATTCAATTATTTCTTTAGCTTGAAAAAATCTATCTGTAATATGAAAGTTTGTTAAATCAGAGTTACATCCTCCTGCAGAATCATGAGCAGAATTTAATAATAATAATCTTCAAGCGTTTTCAATTAAATTTACATTACTTTCAATACCAGCTTCCGAAGCGATAGCCGCTAACGGTTCTAAAACATATGTAATTAATCTTTCATTATAGTCATTTAAATATTTATGATCATATCTATGAGAATATATTGATCTATGAATTTTTGAATCTTGTGAATCTAAAAATTCACCACTTATTATTTTCAATTCATTTCTGACATCATCATATTTTTTAAAAAAATGTTCATAAGTAGATAAACGAAAATTAGTGTCTGGAATGGTGTTTTTTAACTCATTTATTTTTTCATTAACATTTAAATCAATATATCTTTGATCACCACCTAATGAAATTATATTTTCATCTTTAAATAAGGTTTTTGTTGCAATTTTTTCTAAAGTATTAGAAATTTGTTTTTTATCACCTCAAAAAAACACACCTCCAGAATAATAACCTTCTTTAATATTTAATGCATCAACTTTGCAACCATCAGATTTCCAAATAAATTCTTTTAAATTATGTTTGCCATCAGAAAGTCCACGCCAAAAAACAAATCGATTAATATCGAAACCATTATAAATTTTTGGCATATTTTTCGCTTGCCCAAATGCATCAGGAACATAGCCAATTTTTCATGCTCCTCCTAATGGTTTAGCAATCTTATGACCTAAATATAAATTTTTAACTATTGATTCTCCAGAAATAATCATTTGATCAGTTTGTGTAAATCATGGACCTATTTTTAATTTATTTTCATTATTTAATTTTTTTATCTTTTTAAAATCTTCTGGAAAAGATTTTAAATATTTCTCAACAATCCCCATTTGCCCATCTAAAATAAAATTACTTATAATATTTTTATCAAAGGATTGCAATAATTCCTTCATAAAAAAAACAAATTGTATATTTGATTGTTCGTTAGTAAAATATCACTCATAATCTCAATGAGTTGTTTGTATTATATTAATAGTTTTTTTCATACTTTATTTTCGCATTCACATCTAATATATATAATAAACCTTAGCAAGAAAAAATGTTAAAAATACATTATCCTGTATATTTATTAATAAAAGAACTATACAATATTACCAACCCATGATAAACAAAGTAAGACAAATTTAATTACAAAAGAAAAAAATATAATATAAATAATTTAGATCTTTAAAATAATCAAACTTTAGTTGACAATTTATCATCTTTGCCTTAATGATAAATATAGTAAAATATTAAACTAACACCAGATAATAATAAAAAACTAAACCTATCCAAGGATAAATTTGTTCCATCATTTTTTTATTAAACATAATAATTAAATTTATTATATAACTTAAAAAAATTATTATTATTTTGACAAAATATTTTTAGTGTGTGAATAAATTCCTAGTAATGTTCCATTACTACCAACTTCACTTTTAACAATAGGACAATTCCTATTAAATGCTTTAGGATAATTAATATCAATCATTTGATCAATTGTTTCGATTGAAAAATTTTTGTTTTCTACAATCCCTCCAGTTAATACAATTTTTTCTGGGCTGAAAGTTAACATAATATTTAATAACCCGAGAGCAATAATTTTATATCAATTTTCAACCATACCATAAAGAAATTCATCAGATTGATATTCTTCCATAATCTTTTTTTCATCATAACTATGATCTCAATAAATATATTGTGCATTATTTAAAAGCGCTCTTCTTGAACCGTTTAACTCCCAAGGTAAACCATCAATGATAGTTTTACCAACTTCACCTACAGAATAATCCGTTCCTTCAAAAATTTTACCATTTATAATAATTCCTGCGCCAATCCCAGTGCCTATAGTTACTAAAACACTATTTTTAGTTTTTTGTAGTGCACCTTTTTCAAATTCACATAATGTTGCTGCATTAGCATCATTCATTAAGACAACTGGCAATTTAAAATGACTAGAAATAATTTTAACAAGATCTAAATCAACAAGTCCTGGAATAAAGGTAATAGGTTTTAAAATAGTCCCTTTTTCAGAATCAATTATTCCTGGTAAAGATATTCCTATTGCAGAAATACCAGGATATTTTTTTAATAATTTTGTTATCATGTTAATTACATTTTGAATAATTTCTTCTGGTTCAATTTCTAAAGCACGCGTAAAAAAGCTGCCTTCTTCTAAAATTTTGCTATTAGAAAAAATTACAGCATATTTTGTAAAGGTTCCCCCTATGTTAAAAGTTATTATTTTCATTTTATATAGTTATGTTTTTATCAAAATTATAAATATTATATTAAAAAACAACAGTATTTGTTGTTTTTTTAATTTTTCTTATTATTTTTAAAAAACTCTTTTGAATATCTCATCTACTTTAGAAATAAAATAATTAATATCAAATATTTCATCAAAATCATTATTATCTAAGTACACCAATATTTCTTCATTACTTTTTAACAAATCAATAAAGGGTTGTTTTTCTTCTCAAGCTTTAATTGCTAAAGGTTGCGTTAAATCATATGCACTTTCTCTTGATAAACCTTTTTCAATTAATTTATTTAAAACTCTTTGTGAAAATATAACTCCTTGAGTAAGATGTATATTTTCAATCATTTTATTTTCATTAACAATTAAATTATTAATAACCTTTGTATATCTTTGCAAAGCATAATCAATTAAATTAGTAGCATCAGGAATAATAACTCTTTCTACAGATGAATGAGATATATCTCTTTCATATCAAAGAATATTATTCTCTAATGCAGGTATAACATATCCTCTTAATATTCTTGAAATACCAACAATATTTTCTGATGCGATAGGATTCTTTTTATGAGGCATTGCTGAAGAACCTTTTTGACCTTTGTCAAAATATTCCATCATTTCTGAAACTTCTGTTCTTTGAGAATTTCTTACTTCGGTAGCAATTTTTTCTAAAGTTGTCCCTATTATTGCGATTGTAGAAATATAAGCAGCATGTCTATCTCTTTGTAAAGTCTGTGTTGATATATTTGAGGAATTAATTTCTAATTCTTGGCAAATATTATCTTGCAATTTAATAGGTATATGTGCAAAATTACCAACAGCACCAGAAATTTTTCCAACCTCAATATTTTTTGATGCATCTATAAATCTTTTTATATTTCTTTGCATTTCATCATACCAAAGTGCAAATTTTAAGCCTAGTGATGTTATTTCTGCATGTACTCCATGAGTTCTACCCATAACAGGCGTATTTTTATATTTTATTGCTTTTGTTTTTAAAGCTTCTAAAAACAATTTTAAATCTTCTAAAATATATTTATTAGCAGTTTTTAATTGAATAGAATAAGCAGTATCTACAACATCCGTAGATGTTAACCCATAGTGAATTCATTTTTTTTCATTTCCAAGTGTTTCTGACACAGCCCTTGTAAAAGCTATTACATCATGTTTAGTCTCTTTTTCAATTTCTTTTAACCTATTAACATCAACTTTTGCATTTTTTTCTATTAATTTTAAATCTTCTTGTGGAATAACTCCTTCATTAACCCATGCTTTTACAGCTGCAATTTCAACTTTTAAATAGTTATTAAACTTTTCTTTTTCTGATCATAACTCTTGCATTCTTTTTGTTGAATATCTATCAATCATATTTATACCTGCCTTTTATTCAAATAGTTTATTTATGTTTACAGTTTGTTTTCTATCTGGTCCTACAGAAAATTGTGAAATTTTTACACCAACTTGTTTTTCTATTTCTTCTAAATAGTTTTTTGCGTTAGTTGGTAATTCATCAAATGAAGTTACTTTAGTAATATCTTCTTTTCAACCTGGTAATTCCATGTAAATTACTTCAACATTATTAAAATCTTTTTCACCTGCAGGAACATTTTTAGTTTCTTTTCCATTTACAACATACGATGTTGCAATTTTTAATGTTTCAAACCCTGTCAAAACATCTAATAATGTAATTGTTAAGTCAGTTAAACCAGAAACTCTGGCAGCATGTCTTACTAAACATGCATCAAATCAACCAATTCTTCTTGGTCTTCCAGTTGTTACCCCATATTCATGACCAACTTCTCTAATTTTATCTGAAATTTCATTGTCGAATTCAGTAGGAAATCCGCCAGTTCCTACTCTTGTTGAATATGCTTTAACAATTCCTAAAGATTTATTAACAGAATTTAATGGCACCCCACAGTTAACAGGAATTGAAGAAGATGTTGGCGATGAAGACGTAACAAAAGGATATGTCCCATGATCTAAACAAAGTAAAACTCCTTGTGCACCTTCAAATAAAACTTTTTCATTATTTTCTAAAGCTTCATAAATCATTACTGATGTATCAACAACCATTGGTCTAATTTTTTCTCTTATTTGAATAAATTGGTTATAAATTTCATCATATGAAACAAGAGATTCATCAAAAGCTTCAAAAATTTTATTTTTAATGTTTACACTATCCTTTAATAATATTTTAAATAAATCATCATCAAGAAAATCAGAGAATCTAATTCCATCTCTGGATGCTTTATCTGTATAGGCAGGACCAATTCCTTTTTTAGTTGTCCCTATATTTCTTGTACCTTTTATTTTTTCAAACATTCCATCAAGTTTAATATGGTAAGGCATAACCATATGTGCACGATCAGAAATATATAACTGATAATCAGTTATACCCTCTTTTTCTAATTGCGCTAACTCTTCTAATAATGCTATAGGATTTATAACCATTCCGTTAGCCATAACATTTTTAATTTTAGGTTCAAATATTCCTGAAGGAATTAAATGCAGTGCATATCTTTTGCCATCAATAACAATAGAATGACCTGCATTATTTCCTCCTTGATGTCTAACAACCATATCTGCTTCTAGCGACAAGTAATTTGTAATTTTTCCTTTGCCTTCATCACCTCATTGTGTTCCTACTACTGAAACTGAATTGTATTTTTTATTCATAATCTATTCCCAACCCTTCATACATTTCTCTTTTTGTCAATTTTTTATATTGTCCATTAACTATCTTATCAATTTTATGATAACCTATTTGAACACGTTTTAAATTAATTACTTGTCGTTCTATAGAAGAAAACATTCTTCTTATTTGATTTTTTTTACCTTCCGTAATTGTTATTTTAACTAAAACAGAATCTTTATCATTTTTTATTAATTTAAAATTTTTAACCGGCTTGGTAATGTATCCATCATCCAACTCCACACCTTTGCGAAGCATACTTATTTGTTTGCTGTTTAAAACCTTATCAACCCAAACTAAATATGTTTTTTTAATACTGCTTTTAGGACTCATAACATAGTTAGATAAAAAACCATCTGAAGTAATAATAATTAAACCTGTTGTTGCAACATCAAGTCTTCCGACTGTGAATATATTTCTATTTTTATAATTGTTAATTAAAGAAATTGCTTCCTTGCCTTTAGCATCTTCCCTTGAGCATATATAACCTTTAGGTTTATTTAATAAAAAATATTCATGTTTTAAATTAAACTTAACTCTTTTACCATCAATTTTAATTTCGTCGTTAATACTTCCCTTAGCTCCTGGTTGAATAACCTTGCCATTAACACTAACTTTTCCTTCCTCAATAAGTTTATCTGCTTGTCTTCTTGACAGCGAAGCATAATTAGCTATTAATTTTTGTACTCTTTCTTCCTTGTTGTTCATTTATCTTAGATTTTTCTTCCTATTATTACTCATCATCTTCATATACAAATAATGAAGTTTCTTGTGTTTTTTCTTCAAATTCTTCTGAAGAAACTGGTAAATCAGATAAATTATTTAAATCAAAAAGTTCTAAAAATAATGGTGTAGTAACATAAAGTCTTGGTTTACCAGGCAAATCTGATCTTTCATTAGATTCTATTAAGCCATACTCTAACAATTTAGATATTGCATAATCTGCAGAAACACCCCTAACATTTTCAAGATCCACTTTAGTTGTTGGTTGTTTGTATGCAATAAAAGTAAGAGATTCTAAAAGCGTTTTTGTTAAAGAAACATTAATATTTTTATTCATAACTTCTGAGAGATTTAATGAAGTCTCTTTTGTGACCGTTAGTCTGATTTTTGTTTCAGTTTCTTTAACTTCTAAAGGTCAGTCTAACTCTTTCAATTCTTCTCTTAAAGACTCAATATATTGTTTAGTTTCTGATTGTTTTTTATTCAATAGTTGTGAAAGTTCTTTAATATCAGTTCCAGCTCTACCTTTAAGAAATAAAATTGTATATATTAATTTATTTTTCATTAATTCTCCTTATCTCAATATCTGAATAATCTCCATTTTGTTTTAAAAATATTTTTCCTTCTTTAGACATTTCTAATAAAACTAATAAACATAAAGCAACATAATATTCTGTGCCATATTTTAGCAAAGATAAAAATGTTGTATCTCCATTTACTAATGTTTCCTCTATTTGCTCTTTTACCTGTTCAGCAGACATACGTTTAACTCTTATTGTCATGGCTTTACTATCTTTATTTTCTAAATTAAGCATAATATTGCGCATGGCTTTCTCTAAATCACTTGGGCCTTTAGAAACCAATTTAACTATTCTTTCTCCTTCGGTTTCCAAATAATTAATAAAATCATCTTCTAATTTTTCATACCTTGGTGCATTTTCATACACTTTATTTAATCCATCAGATAATATTTTTATTTTTTCATATTCAATTAATCTCTCTAAAAGATTTTCTTTTTCATCTTCATATAAATCTCTTTCTAAACCAAAATCATTTTTCATTAAAGATTTACTTTTCATATCAATTAATTGTGATGCAACTAATAAATATTCAGATGTTTCATCTAAGTTTATAATATCTTGTTCTTGAACAAAAGAAACATATTGATCAGCAACTTCTATGAGAGAAATTTCTAAAATATCTAATTCTTTTTTTCGAATTAAATGTAATAGAAGATCCAATGGACCTTCAAAATTTGCTAATGTTAATTTATTTTCATTTCTTTTTATCATGTAACTTCATCAACAATAATATTAAATTCTTGCTTAGTATCATTAATTGTTATTTCTTTACTAATATTGTGAACTAAGTTTTCAGAAATTGGTTTTGAAGATGTAACTTCAAATAATGTTTCTCCAACTTCAATTTTATCTCCAGTTTTAGCAAAAAATCTTATTCCCGCATCAAAATCTAATTTGTCACCTTTTACTTTTCTTCCAGCTTTTAATTCAATTAAATAATTACCAAAAGACTTAACATCTTTAAATGAAACATACCCACTTTTTTCTGATTTAAATAATTCTTTATGGGCTGGAGTAAATTGAGTATCCTCATCAAAATTTTTAACGCCATGTTTTGCAAATCACTCTTTTTGTTTATTAAGTGCGTCACCAGACTCAACAGCATCTTTAAAAACTTTTTCTGCTTCTTCTATAGAAACATTTTTAGATTTTGAATATAATTCAACACTTATTTTTTTAATTAAAGCGTAAAAATCTTCAGGTCAAGTTCCTTTTAAAGCTTCAATAGCCTCATGAACTTCATTTTTATTTCCAACATTATTTCCTAAAGGTTGTGACATTGAGGATATTAAAACAAATAAATTTCTATCTCAATCAGCTGCAATTAATTTCATTAATCTTGCTAGCTCTTTCGCATCTTCAACATTATTTACAAATGCTCCTGTTCCTACTTTTAAATCAATTAAAATATTTTTTGCACCAGAGGCAATTTTTTTAGAAATTATTGATGCAGCGATTAAAGCTGGCGAATCAACTGTTGCAGTAATATCTCTTAATGCATATATTTTTCCATCAGCAGGAACAAGTTTTGGTGTTTGACCTGTTATTGAAAGACCAATATCATTTACCATATCATTGACCTCATCAATTGTTAAATTAACATTAAAACCTTTAACAGACTCTAATTTATCAATTGTTCCACCTGTAAACCCTAGTCCTCTCCCAGACATTTTAAATATTTTTAATCCCATTGCAGCAAGAATTGGCAATAAAGTAATTGATGTTTTATCACCTATTCCGCCTGTAGAATGTTTATCAACAAGTTCATTATTTAATGGGAAAATTTCTCCTGATTCAATTAAAGCTCTTGTGTAAAGAACTAATTCATGATCAGTTATCCCTTTAAGTTTAATAGCCATTAATAGGGCTGAAGCCTGATAATCAGGTATATTACCTTCAGTATAATTACTCACAAAGAAATTTATTTCTTCTTTATTTAATTCTAATCCTTTTGATTTTTTATCGATTATTTGTACAAAATTCATTATCTCTCCAATTCTTTCTTTAATTTAATTTCTTTTTTATCATTAAAAATTTTTGCTCTCGCTTTCAATTTTTTTAAAAGTTTTAATTCTTTTTCTGAAAGTGAGCCTTCATATTCGTTAATATGTTTTTGCATTGAATCTTTTATTTTTTTTCCTAAGATATCAGTAGGCAATTTAGAATGTTCTATAGGCTTAATAACTTTATCTATAATTATAGTAACTTTTCTTGTTTTTAATAAATAAAATCTTTTAGCTTGTAAACTTCCTAATATTGTTAAAGTAACAATTGGCAAAAAATATTTTTGTGGAAATTTAAATAAACCATTTTTAAAAGGCAATAATTCTGTTGTTAGTGATCTTGTTCCTTCTGGAAAAATAACAATACCTCTATTTTTTTGTTTAGCATACTGTGCTGCTGCATTTAGTAGACTTAAGTTTTGTCTTGGTGAACGTCTATCTAAAAACATTGCATCTACACCAGAAAAATAACCTTTAAACATAAAATTATTTTTTAAACTATCTTTAGCAACAGGAATAGTTTGAATTTTACCTCCAATACCTGCAGCAACATATATTCCATCTAAGTTAGATGTATGGTTACTAACAATTCAAGCACCGCCTTTAGGTAAATTTTCAATACCAACAACTTCAAGCTTAATTCCTGCTTGTTTTAAAATGCTTTTTGCTTTTTTTCTTAAATATTTAAATCTTTCATCGAACGGGTGAAGATTAGGATCTTGTTCCTTTTTATTTTTTTTAACTTTTTTATTTAATGTATATGAGCCTCAATAAGTACTTATTGGGAACACTATTGGCACAAGTAAAATTCTTATTAGATTTTTTATAAAGTCCATATATTCCTCTCTATTTTATTAGTAAATTACAAAATAATTATACTTTAAGTACAACAGAAAAAGCAATTGCATATTCTTTTTCGTGAGAAATAGAAATATTAATGTAATTTGCTTCAATATTATTCAAAAGAACATAAGGATGACCATTTTCTCTTTTTAAAATTGTAATCATTAAAGGAGTAACATTTTTATCATATGCTTTTATTATAGCTTCCTTAGCAGCTCATCTTCCTGAAGCAAATTCTATCTTTCCATTTAAATCTTCTAAAGAATTAAAATATTTTAATTCTTCTTCAGTTAAAAATTTATCAACTAAATAAAGCTTATTTTTAATTCTTTTTGTAGATACTATATCAATTCCAATGCCTTTTATATCCATATTTATATTATAATTAATATATGGAATATTTAAATATAAAAGCATACTCAAAAGAATCATTTACTAAATTTTATAAATCTGTCGGAGGAAAAAAAACGTCACCTAAAAGTGCTACTATTTTTGATAATCTTATTTTTGAAGAAACAACAATAACTTTTTATAATAATTTAACTATTTTATTTAAAAATAATATTTCTAAAAAATTAAGAAATGAAATTGATGTTATTATTGACAAAAATTTATATGTAGGATCAGATGAGGTAGGTGTTGGCGAATCTATTGGTCCTATCGTAGTGTGCGCACTTAAATTTAAAAATTTAAAGTCGAAGAAAAAAGTTATTTTAAATGGTATTAAAGATTCAAAAAAAATGAGTGCAAAAGATATAACTGAAAAAGCTGCATTTATTAAGAAAAATTCAGAATATTATATAGCTGTTATGGAACCATGAAAATTTAATGAAATTTATAAAAAAACTCCTAATGTTAAAAAAATAAATGCATTATTACAAAATGAATTACATAAAAAATTTGAAAACCGTGAATTACAGCATATAACTGATCAATTTGTTAATGAAAAAAAATATATGGAATACATACAAAATAGTAATAATAAACCTTTCCAAGGAAGATTATGACTAATTAAAAAGGCTGAGGAAAAATATTTAGAAGTAGCTGCTGCAGCTATTGTAGCTAAAGACATTTTTAATGAATGAGTTTTACACTATTTAAAAGAAGATAATATTGATTATGAAATTAAAAATAAATTAGATTCATGAGACATATTTCAAAAAATAGAATCCGGCAAATATAAAGTAAAAGATAAAAATATTTATGTAAAAAAATGAAAAAAATAAACCGAAAGGTTTATTTTTTTATTAAAAATATAAGTATTATTTGTATATTTATTATTTTTTGGTATATGGCGCAAGAATTTTTATTAATAGGCATATATATGTTGCAAATAAAATAAAAGTATATACTTGATTTTATTTTAAATTAAGTATATATTAATATTTAAGGAGGATAGATGTCTGAGATTAAAAAAACAAATGAAAATAATTCAGCAACTAAGGCTAGAGATTCATTTGTTAATTTATCAAAAATGTTTAAATATAAGGAATGAGATGCTGAAGAAAAAGCAATATTTCCTTTAATATACTTTATTATTATTTTACTAATGATTGCAGTAATTAATATTGTTCTATTTGGATTAGGAAATAATAATACAAATCAAGTATTTTGAGGTATTACTGTAAATGGTAAATATGGAGCTGCAAGCAAAAGTGGTTTAACTATGAATTCAACATGATATTATTTAGGTTGAATAGTTATATTTGCTTCATTAATAGCAGCTGTATTCCAATTTATATCAAATATCTTTTTAACAAAATTTTCTAAAAAATTTATTTGATTTAATCAAATATCAATGTCTGTATTTTTGGTGATTGATATATTATATGGAGCATGATGAATAGCTATGACACAGATTGTAGGAATTGTTCTTGCACAAATTAGATACTTTACTTGAGATAAAAGTGATAAAAAAGAAAGCGAGGGAGTTGACCCTTACGCTGCCAAACTTGATAGTAAATTTATTTTATATACTATCTTAGGATTGGTGGCTTTTTTTATTATTGGATTACTATTATTAACACCAACAGTATTTCATAGAAATCATACTATATATAAAATTAATGATGATGCAAGCGGAAGCATTGCCAAAGTATTTAAAGGTGGGCTTATTTTAGATGGTGAAAAATCATGGAATGCTTGGTTTGATATTGTTGCTGGTGTATTTCAAATTGGCGGATTAATATTAATGATTAGAAAAACTTGGGTATGCTGACTTATGTGAGAAATTGCTGAAATAGGAATGATTGTAGTGTTCTTTACACAAAATAATATAATAATGGGCGTACAAAATGTTTTATTATTCCTTTCAAATTTATTGCCATTAACATATTGATTTATTAAAAATAAAGAAGCAGCACAAAGAATTAAAAAAGGAGAAGCTTATGTTCCTGCGAACTAAGCATTTAAAGTATTATGACTAATCGAGAATTAAGCAAAGATATATTACTTGCTGTAGATATTGGTGGAACAACTATAAAATTAGCAATAATTAATCTACAAGGATTAATGCTAAAAAAATGAAAAATTAAAACTATTACAAAAGAAAATGGAAATCAAATTCCTGAAGATATTACAATAGAATTTAAAAAAACTCTCGAAGAAGATGAATTCAAAGATTTTAATCCGATTGCAATGGGAATAGGAATTCCTGGATTTGCTTCTCTTGACGGAACAGTCAAATTTTCAGGCAATATAGGTTGAAAAAATTATGATATTAAAAAAGTTTTAAATAAATGATGGGATCTACCTATAGCAGTTCACAATGACTGTGATGTTGCTGCTCTTGGTGAAAAATTTATTGGTGCTGGAAAAAACTTAAATGATTTTGTTTTTATAACTCTTGGAACAGGAATGGGTGCTGGTTTATTTTTAAATGGCAAACTATATATGGGTTCTGCAGGTACAGCTGGTGAATTCGGACATATTCCAATCCAAGTTATGAACAAACAATTTCAATGCACATGCGGATTACCAGAATGTGCTGAACCTGTTTTTTCAGCTACTGGTCTAGTAAATTTTTTCAAGAAATATAAAAGATTAAATCCTGACATTAAAACTTCAGTAACACAAGAGGATGGATTTGCAATTTGAGAAGGTGTAAGAGCCGGTGATAAGTTAGCAGAAATGGCTGCTAGAGAGTTTGCTGAATATGGTGGAAGAGTTTGTGCATCGATAGCTATGGCACTTAATCCAGCCAAAATTCTTTTAGGTGGAGGTCTTGCAAATAGTAACCCAACCTTAATCGAATATTTAAAACCTGTTTATGAAAGATTTGTACACGACTTTATAAGTGAAACAACTAAGTTAGATCTTTGTATAGTTGGGAATGACGCAGGACTATATGGTGCTGCATATGCTGGAATGAAATTAGCAAATAAAAAAATATTTTATTAAACAATGAAAGAAGGAAATATGAAATATTACATATTATCTAAAAAAGATTTTAAAGATTATGCCGAAGATTTGGGCCAATATATGAAAAATGATTTACATTTAGTTATAGAAATATTACTTGAAGACAATAATATGTCTTATGTTAAAAATATTGTTAAAATTTCAAAAGAAATTGTTGCAGAAGGTAGAAATAATATGTCTTTAATTATGATAGATGAAACAGGCGGATTAGGATTTACTGCTTCAGCAAAAGTTAAAGGAATGATATGTGCACAAATTTCTGATGAACATTCTTCTCATATGACAAGAGAACACAATTGCGCTACAGCAATTGCACTTGGAGCAAATATTTCTAGTAAAAATCAAATAAAATTAATTACAAAGCTATTTGTAGAAGGAAATTTTTCTGCAGGGCGTCATATGGTTAGAATTGATATGTTAGATAGAATGGCGTAAAGAGGTAAATATGGAAAGAAAAAACATTGTAATAGGTTGTGATCATATTGTCACACCAATAAAAAATAAATTAAGAGACATCTTAATATCAAAAGGACATAATGTTTTAGATGTTGGAACTTATGATCAAGAAAGAACTCATTATCCAATTTTTGGTAAAAGGATTGCTGAAGAAGTTGTTAACAATAATTATGATTTTGGAATAGCTATTTGTGGAACTGGTGTTGGAATAACAAATTCAGCGCAAAAAATTAAAGGTGCTAGAGCAGTTTTAGTTAGAGATTTACAAACAGCCAAAGAAGCAAGAGAAGTTTATGATGCAAATATTATTGGTTTTGGCGGAAGAATAATTGGTTTAGGTATTATGGAAGAGGCAGTAAATATCTTTATGAATACTAAATTTATTGGTGATACAAAATTAGTTGAATTCTTGGATGGAATTATTTCCAAAGATGCAAATGCTAATAAAAATTTTTCAATCGAACAAGAAAAATGAGAAAAAGGTTTTTATCACGATTAAAAAATAAAGAATATAATTAAATTAAAACGTAGGAGGCAAATATGCCATTATTAAGTGGAAAAGAATTAATTAAACACGCTAAGGAAGAAAAGTATGCAATACCTGCTTTTGGATTTGTAAACTTAGAAGGCGCTAAAGCAATTATAGAAGCTGCTGAAGAAATGAATGCTCCTGTTATAATGCAAACTACTCAAGGAGGTATTAACTATGGAGGGCACGCTCAATTAGCTGCAATAGCTATTTCTTTAGCAAAAGATGCTAAAGTTCCAGTTGCATTACACTTAGATCATGGAAGAGATTTATCATATCATAAGAAAGCAATTGAATTAGGTTATACATCACTAATGATTGATGGATCAATTTTATCATTTGATGAAAATGTTGCTATCACTAATAAAGTTATCGAAATGGCCAAAGACATTGATGTTTCTATCGAAGCAGAACTTGGCAAAATTGGCGGAAAAGAAGATGATAATGAAGATAATAGTGACCCATATACTTCAGTAGAAGATGCCGTTAATTTTATTAATAAAACCAATCATAAAATTGATATGCTAGCAATCGCTTGCGGAACTTCTCATGGATTTTATACGAAAACACCACACATCAAACAAGACTTAATTATAGAAGTATTTAAAAAAACAGGTGTTCCATTGGTATTACATGGTGGTACAGGTGTTCCTTTGGAACAAGTTACAAAAGCTGTTGAAAATGGTGTTGTAAAAGTAAATGTTGATACTGAACTAAAAAAAGGTGTTATGTCAGGTATTATGGAATACATGGAAGAAAATCCTAAAGCTTATGATTTAAGAAAAATTAATCGTCCCGGAATTGATAAAGCAAAAGAAATTGCAATTAGCAAAATTAAAGCTGTAAAAGCTGATAATAAAAACTGATTATAATTTATACTTTATTTAAACATGAAAAAACATGCATTAAATGCATGTTTTATTTTTTTATTATTTTCTTAAATTTAATGAAGCAAGTAAAGCTTGATATCTTTGGACAGATTCACTTTTCAAATACTTAAGTAGTGAAGCTCTTTGTGAAACTTTTTTATATAAACCTAATTTTGAATGTTTATCTTTTTTATGAACTTTCATGTGTTCTGTAAGTTCTAATATTTCTGCAGTTAATATTGCTATTTGAACTTCAGTTCTACCTGTGTCTTTAGAATTTTCGCCATATTTACTTATTATTTCTTGTTTATTTTCTTTACTAATTGCCATACTCTATTATTTTACCTTTTTTCTTTTCAAAAAATAAATTTTTCCCATTTTTTTATCTTCTGCTAATTTTTCTATTAATTTTTCAACACTAACAAATTTTATAGAATCCCCATACTTTTCTATTAGTTTTACTTTTATTATTTTTCCATATATATCTTGATCAAAATCATAAATATATGTTTCATAAGTTTTTTCTTTAGCATTAAAAGTAGGATTATAAGATATCGATGTTAATGAAGGCATGTTTTTTTTATCATCTAAATCAACAAATGAGAAATACAAACCTTCTGATGGCTCAATTTTATTTTTTTCATATTCAACATTAGCAGTTGGCAAATTAAATTTTTTACCATTTCCATGTCCTCTAACTATTACCCCTTGATAACTAAAATAATCCCCAAATATTTCTTTAAACTTAATAAAATCAGCATTTTTAATCGCTTCTATTGTATCTGTTGTAGATATTTTGATATCTTGATATTTTACAAAAGATTCTATTTTAGTTTCAAAATTTATAGATAAATCCTTTGCATTACCTAATCTATCTTTCCCATATGTAAAATCTTCACCAATTGAAATCGATTTAGTATTTAAACTTAATAATCATTTTTCAAAATCTAATTTACTATACTTATAATTTTCTTTTGAAGGTTCGAATGTCATTATATATTGAGGATTATATTTTTCTAATATTTTAATTTTTTCCTCTAATGTTCAAACATCTCTTTTATTCTTATTAATATAAATCATAATAGCTAGTTCATAACCTTTTTCATCAGCTATTTTTTTAGCATTTTCAATAATTTTTTGATGCCCTAAATGTAATACTTCAAACTTACCTAATGCAAAAACTTTAGGTAAGTTTGAATATCCTTCTTTGTTAGGGAAATTAATAATTTTCATTATGCAATTCTTTTACTGATTTTATATTTTCCATCTTCAACTTTTTTAAGCAATAAAATGATATTTAAGCCTTCAGCAAATAGTTCATTATCTGTCTCAGATAATTCAACAATTTTTCCTTCATAAAACTTTTTCATTTGAATGTCGTTTGGAAAAATATTTTTTATTTTTAATAATTCATTTCTATGTTTTTCAATTATTTGGTCTTGTTCTACTTTTATTTCATCTATAGCTTCTCTTCTTAACACAGTTAACATAGCAGGAACACCAAGCTCTTCTCCAAGATCTCTAGCCAATGCTCTTATATATGTTCCAGAACTTACTACAACTTTAAAGTCAATACAATGCGTATCATAATTTTTAACTATAAAAGATTTAATAACCTTTTCTACTGGTTTTAATTCAAACTCAATATTATTCCTTGAAAGTTGATGAGCTTTTTTTCCATTAATTTTTATATTTGAAAATTTTGGTGGTACTTGTAATATTTTGCCAATAAATTTTTCATTTATTGTTTTTTGAATTTTTTCTTCTGACAATACAAAATTATCCATTGTTTTAATGGTGTTCCCATCTATATCTAAAGTATCTGTTTGCCTTCCAAACAAAATTGTTCCTGTATATGTTTTGTCAGCTTTTAAAAATCTTTCAAGTAATCTTGTATCTCCGTCTGTAGCAATTATAAGAAGACCTGTCGCAAAAGGATCTAAAACTCCAGAAAAACCAGCTTTTTTAAAATTAAACTCTTTTTTAAATTCTTTTAAAGTTTTATTAGAAGTTATATTCCTTTTTTTATCAACTAAATAAAAACTCATTTTAAATTATTTATTTAACTTATCAATTAATTCTTCCATTTTGTTGATTTCTTTTAGTTTTTCATCTAAATGAAGTTCAATAAATGGCACTTTTTTAATATTGATTGAAGCAGATAATTCCTTTCTTATATAACCGATTGCTTTTTTTAATTCAAAAAAACTTGCCTCATTATTTTTTAAAAAAGAAACATAAATTTTTGCAATGGAATGATCATTGTTTAAAATAACTTCAGTAACTGTAGCACTTGAAGCAACTTCATTATCTAATTTAGATATGATCATTGAAATTTTTTGATGAATTTCTGATTCTAATTGTTTTGTTTTGATATTTTTCATAATTATTTTTTAACTAATTCCTGGATAATTAGCTCATCTCCTTCTTTAATGTCAATATTTAAATTTTTAATGACAATTCCGCACTCTCTTCCAACTGTAACTTCCTTAACACTATCTTTACCAATTTTTAATGATTCTATTTCCCCATCAAAAATATTTTTTCCGTCTCTCACAATACTAATTAAAGAATTCATTTTAACAACTCCTTTTTTAACTTCTGAGCCAGCAATTTTTCCAATTTTTGAGAAATTAAAAATTTGTTTAATTATTGCTCTACCAATTTCAATTTTTTCAAATTTGTCTTCAGTTAAACCATTGATTTTATCTTCAATATCCTCAAATAATTTATAGATTATATCAAACTCAAAAATATTGATATTTTTATTTTTTGTTAAAGCAAATATTTGTTGCGACGTTTTCGTATTGAATGTGTAAATATGTGCATTAGATGCTTCTGCTAAGATTACATCTGTACTTGTAATTTCGCCAACTTCTTTCCTAATAATTTTAACTTCAATATCTTCGCTAGATATTTGTTCAACTCTAGCTGCTATTGCATTTAAAACACCCAAAGCATCTGCTTTTAAAATAATATTAAATGATTTTTTAGAGTTTTCCATCAATGCAAAAAGATCTTCTACAGATTTTCCATGCCTTTTTCTTAATCTGTTTAATCTTGCGTTATGAATTACATCAGCTATTTTTTGTGTATCTTTATCTATTGATACAACAAAATTAGAACCAACATTTGGCGATGCTCCTATTCCATATATTTCTACGGGAGTTCCTGGAGTTGCCTCTTGAATCATTTTGCCATTATCATCATGCATTGCTTTAACATTACCCATAAAATCATCTACAATTAATTTATCTCCAACTTTTAAAGTTCCGTTTTGAATAATTACAGAGATTAAATTACCTTTTTGTTTATGAATGTTAGATTCAATTACAGTTCCAGAAGCCAAAATATTTGTTGGTGCCTTAAGTTCTAAAACTTCAGCAGTTAATAGTAAATTTTCCATTAATTTATCTATACCTTCACCTTTAAGTGCTGAAATAGGAACGAAAGGAACATCACCTCCCCACTGTTCGGCAATTACATTATATTCAGCCATTTGTTTAATGACTTTTTCCATATCAGCACCAACAACATCCATTTTATTTACAGCGACAATAATAGGAACTCCAGCAGCTTTTGCATGATCAATTGATTCTTTAGTTTGTGGCATTAATGCATCATCAGCAGCCACAACAATAATAGCTATATCTGTAACTTTAGAACCATTCGCTCTCATTTCAGTAAAAGCTTCATGTCCTGGAGTATCTATGAATGTAAGTTTTTTACCGTTAAATTCAATTTGATAAGCACCAATTGTTTGAGTAATTCCTCCAACTTCTTTCTTTGTTAAATGTGATTTTCTTATAACATCTAATAATGTTGTTTTTCCATGATCTACATGGCCCATAATTGTTATAATCGGAGCTCTTGTTTCAATCAAAACCTCTTTTGGCCATTTTTTTTCAGCCATTATTTTTAAAATTTTCGAAACAACATTTTCTTCAGAAATATCATCAATTTTTTCAAACTCAAAATTATTAGCAATAGCAATTTCTGCAATTTGCTCATCATCTAAGATATGATTTATTTGCGTTTTATCTAAACCGGCACTAATTGCAAGAGAAACTTCTGAAATTCCAGTAATTTTTGATAATTCATTTACTGAAACATTTGTTCCAAAAAGTAAAACATTATTTTTAAAAGATAATTTCTTAACTAAAAAATCACTTAATTTAAATTGGATACGGTTTTCTTTATTTTTATTAGCCATTTATCTCCTCCTTTTTAATGTCTTTAATAATATTTTCTCAATTACCATGAAATTTATTAATATTTTTAATAAGTATTTTACTTTCTAAACCTTTTTTGACAGAATCTGGATGAATATATATTCCTCTGCCTCCTAAGTTTTTATTATAATCAATTTTAGTTACTCCATTTTTTGCTATTGAAATTCTTATAAGTTCATTTCTATCAAATATCTTACGAGTAACTATATCCTTTCTATTTATTTTCATACTCCTTTTCATAATCTTCATCATCAAAATTATCTTCTTCTAAATCTTGCTGATTATTCTTATTACTTTCTTCAAAATTATAATCAGATTCAGAAAAGTTAGAGTCCTTTGCTAAAGCCAAGTTTTCAATTGAAACTGAATCAATATCATTGAAATCAATATTTTCTGAATATTTATTATTTGTTTTTTGAGGTTGGAAATGTTCTTTAACAACTTTTTCAAATTCAATTCCCTCTTCTTTTGCTTCGGCAATTGTTTTAACATCAATTTTTGATTTAGTTAAAATTGCTGCCAATTTTATATTGATACCTTTTTTACCTAATGCTGGTAAAAATTGATCTTCCTCTACTATAACTGTAGCTTCTCTTCATCCATCCTTAGTTTCATTAATTTTAATTCCAATAATTTCTGCAGGCAATAATGATTCTACAATGAATTTTTTTATATCTTTATGATATTTAATAATATCTATTCTTTCGCCCTCTAATTCATTAATTATTGGTTTAATTCTTTGCCCTTTAACACCAATTATTGAACCCACAGGATCCACGTCTCTTAATGTAGAAGAAACAGCAACTTTAGTCTTAATTCCTGCTTCTCTTGCAATTTCTAAAATTTTTACAACCCCATCATTTACATCATCAATTTCTCTTTCAATTAGTTTAGAAACAAAATTAGGTGCTTTTCTTGATGCGATAATTTGTGCATCTTTAGATAATTCTTGAATTTCTAAAATATAAACTGTAATAACATTTCCAACAAATATTTTATTTCTATCTGAATGTGGAATTTCATTTGCAGGCATAAAAATGGAATCGCCATCATAATCTAAAATAACATTTCCCCTTGTTAATATTCTATGAACTTTTGCGTTTAAAAGTTCACCTTTAAATTTAGAAAATTTTTCATAAACCTTAATTTTTTCTATTTCTGATAATTTTTGTAAAAATAATTGTTTAATATGTTGCCTTTTTCCATTGCCAATATCTTCAATATGAATAACCTCAACAAATTCATCACCAATTTTAAGATCTAAATCTTTTATTAATTCATCATCTTTCTCTATTTGTTGAAATCTTTCTAATATTGTTTTTTCTTTTACAACTGTTTTTTTTCTTTTAATATCAACTTGGCCTGTAGTTAAATCAATGTCTACCACAACATTTGCTAGCATTGGCTCATCATCTTCATATCTACTTAAAGCATCCCTATCTTTTTCGAAAGCTTTAATAAAGATGTCTTCTAAATATTTTTTAGCTTGATCTGCAGTTAAATCTTTAGATTCTAAAAATAAATGTAATTGTTGAATAAATGTTTCTTTTTCTGCCATAATTGTCCTTAATTTATTTTTTGTTTGCTTTACATATTAATAATAAATATGTAAAAAGTGGAAAATCCACTTCATTAATAATATTATATATATTATAGCATTAATCAAATAAAGATAATTGTTGCGTTGAATCAATACTTGATTTTAAATCACCAAATGCACCAGTTTCTTTCAAAAGTGAAATAAATTTTGTACTTAGACCAGATCTTAGCTGAAAATCCGCTATTGATTCATATTGTTTTTCATTTCTTCGAACAACTACTTTTTCAGCAACGATACTACCTATTCCTTCTAAAATAGAAAAAGGAGGAATAATACTATTATTTTCTTTATCTATTGTGTAATTAGAAGCTAAAGAATGAGCGATAGAAATATTTTCAAATTTAATTCCTCTTGAATACATTTCAAGAACTACATTATATGTTTCTAATGTATCTTCGTCTTTTTTTTGTCTTTGATATTTAGGAATAGCTTTAATTTCACTAATATTTTTTTTCATTTCATTAACACCTTTAAGAATTCTTGCCAACGGAACTTCAACATCTCTTTTTGAAAAAAATGTTGCGTAATATTCTAGCGGATAATTAATTTTATATCAAGCAATTCTATAAGCCATCATAACATATGCTGTAGCATGTGCTTTGGGAAACATATATTTAATAGCTTTACATGAATCTATATATCACTGTGGAACATCTTTTTCATGCATTAGTTTTTCCCATTCCTCAGTTAATCCTTTACCTTTTCTTACAGATTCCATAATATTAAAAGCTGCTGAATTATCTAAACCTTTTCCAATTAAATATGTCAAGATATCATCACGAACAGTAATAACTTCAGAAAGAACTGCTTCACCTTTTGTGATTAATTCTTCTGCATTTCCTTTTCAAACATTTGTACCATGTGAAAGCCCAGAAATGGCAACTAAATCAGAAAATGATTTAGGCTTTGCTTTACTTACTAAATCACGAACGAATGTTGTTCCAAATTCTGGGATACCAATGATTCCCAATTTTTCGCCAGTATAATTTTCAACATAATTTAACGCTTTGTTACTTTCAAATAATGAAATAACTTTTTTATCATTCACAGGAATATTACGAGGATTAATATTTGTAAGTGTTTCAAGCATACGTAAAGATGATGGATCTAAATGGCCTAATAAATCTAATTTTAATATATTATCATGAATAGCATGAAAATCAAAATGAGTTGTTTTTCATTCTGCTTCAAAATCATCACCAGGATAGTTTATTGGTGAAAAATCATAAACATCCATATCTTGAGGTATTATTATTAATCCCCCAGGATGTTGACCTGTAGTTCTTTTTCCACCTTCTATGTTTGTTGCAATTCACTCAACAGTAGCTCTATTATAATTTTCATCTTTTTGCTCTTCGTGATTTCTAACATAACCTATGGAAGTTTTAAAAGCAGCTGTAGAAATAGTTCCAGCTCTAAAAACTTTATCTTCCCCAAGCACATCTTTCATATATTTATGAATTGATGATTGGTTATCTCTTGAAAAATTAATATCAATATCTGGAACTTTATCAGCATTAAATCCAAGGAATGTTTCAAAAGGAATCGAGTGTCCATCACCAATCATAGGTTCACCGCACATTGGACAATTCTTGTCTTCTAAATCAAATCCAGATGAAACAGTATCATCAAATTCATGATACTTACATTTAGGACATCTATAATGAGGTTTTAATGGATTAACTTCAGTTATTTCTGCTAAAGTAGCAACAATGGATGAGCCAACAGACCCTCTTGAACCAACAAGAAAACCATCATCCATTGATTTTTTAACAGCAAGAGAAGTTAGATAATAAATAATTGAAAATCCATGTTTAACTATTGAATTTAACTCTTTATCAATTCTTTCTTGAATTAATGGATTAACATTTGTTCCATAAAATTTTTCAGTGTTAGATTTAATAGTTTTAAGTAATTTTGCCTCTGCTTCTGGGATTTTAGGGGTATATAATTTACTTTTTATTGGTGTTTGTTCACTAATAATTTCTTGAACTTTTAAAGGATTATTAACAACAATGTCCATTACTATCTCTTTAGGTAAAAATCTAGAAAAATCTTCAATCATTTCTATTGTACTTCTTAAATGTGCGTCTGGTTTTGCCGCGTTTGGATTTCTAAAGTTATGCAGAGGATGAAAACCCCCTCCAACTCTTTGAGCACTAATTAATACATCTCTAAAAACTTTGTCTTTTTTACCTGCATAATAAGCATTTGATGATGCTATAACAGGTATATTGTATTTTTTGCCTAAATCAATAATAGTTCTAATAACTTCTTTTAATGACTCTTTAGTTAATATTCCATTCGAAATTAAGTTTTGATATGATGAAAGTGGAAAAACTTCTAAATAATCATAAATATGAATAATGTTTTTAATAAAGTCTTTTTCGTTGCTTAAAATTGCATCAAATATAAAACCATTACTTCCACCAGAACCAATTAAAATATTTTTAAATTTTTCTTTATCTAAAAATATTGATAATGGAAGTGTTGGAGTTTTTTTTCTTTTATTAAAAGTCTTAATGCTAGCTTGAGAAATTAATTTATTTAAATCTTTTAAACCATCTTGATTTTTAGAAACTAAATTTATTTGTTTTGCAAAAAAGAAATCAGTTAATTCATTATTATGTGAATTAAGTTGTTTAATTGTTCTAATATTATCTTTTAACAATTTTTGTAAAAATCTTTCATATATTTTGGAAAGAACTTCTGCATCATAATCAGCTCTATGTGCAGCTTCTGCATCATAATCAATTAATTCATATTTAGCAACTAGCCCTAATCTATGTCCTCTAGATTTACTATGCAATAATCAAGAAATTTTCATTGTATCTATAATTGGATTTTTAATAGGACCTAAACCATTATCCAAATATGCTTTATTCAAAAAACCATAATCAAAAGAAGCATTATGAGCAACCAAAATAGCATCCCCTATTCACTCTTTAATTTCATATATTAATTCTTCAATTTTTTTAGCATCTTTTAAATGATCTTTTGTTATTCCTGTAAGTCTTGTAGTAAAATCAGAAATTTCAATAGTAGGTTTGATAAATATTTGTTTTCTATCAATAACTGTGTTATTTTTATATTTAACAGCTCCAAATTCTATAATTTCATCAAATGTAGGAGAAATTGATGTTGTTTCTAAATCAAAAAATACATATTCTGCATCTAATAAATTTTGGTCTCTTTCATTAATAACAATTTGAGTATTTAGGTCGTCATAAACATCTAATTCAGCTCCATAATTAATTTTTATATCTTTATTATTTTTTGCTACAGATGCTGCAGCTGGAAAGGATTGCACAGAATTACGGTCAGTAATTGTAATTGATGACAAATTATATGCTTTTGCATAAATTAAATAATCTTCAATATTTGCAACACCATCTAATGTTGACATTTTTGTGTGAATATTAAATTCAGGCCTTTTCAAGCCAGTCTCATCTTTAATAATCTCTTTTAAAGTATAATTAGACATTTTTTGAAGAGAATCTGTACTAAAAGCTGTTAATACATGATCTTTTTTATATTCATTGTATTCATAGATTCCATAAACTCTATATGGATCACCATTTTTTAATTCTAAATTTTTTTGATTTTTATCAAACATAGAAACATTTACAGCGCTAGATCCATTTCCTAAAATAAAATTGTAAATTAATGTTCCTGTTTTTTTAGAAATGGTTTTTTGAAAATTTAAAACAAAACCTTCAAAGTAAACATTAGATTGTTTATCTTTGATTCTTAAATTAATAGGTTTATATTTGTTTTTGATTTTTTCATCTATAATTTCTTCTTTTTTTAAAAAAACTTCTTCTTGTTTATTTATTTGTTCTTCAAACTTATTAAAGCTCAAATGTTCTAAATTAAAATCAACAACTATTTTCTTATTTGTAACTGAAAGTTCTTGACAATATTTAAAAATTTTATTTTCATTTTCTTTAAAAAAAGTAGCACAATTTTCTTTGCTTGTTTTAAGTATTACACTGTCATCTTTTTCTTCTAAATAAAAATCTGCTTTTGAAAAAGATAGATCTTCATTCTTTATTATTTCTAAAAGATTTTCATATGTGTTAAAAATATTTTCTTCAATATCTTGCTCAAAATTAATAAAATCAATATTAAAATCTAATTCTTTTAATGCTTTGATGGTTTTAGAATAAAATTCAAATTTAGATTTAGCAGATATATTGGAAACATTTTTAACAATAACTCTAATTTTATTATTTTTTTTATCAAGAAAAACATTCAATTTTGCATTTGAAATTTCTTTAATTAATTTTTCTGTTGCGTTTATCTTTTTTAAAAAATTATCCATAAATGACCTTATGCTAAAGGTGAAAATGTAATTATTATTAAGGCAGCCATACTAATTGAAATTATATGTGAATCTATTCTATCGAATAAACCTCCATGACCAGGTAGTAGATTTCCAAAATCTTTTTTATCATATGCTCTTTTTATTTTTGAAAATATTAAATCTCCAAATGGCGCAATAACCGCTGTTAATATAATAGTTATAACCATTAATGCTTCATTATGCGGATATATTCCTTTTGAATCAGGAATAAATCTTAAAATTATATATGTTACTAAACCAAAAATAATTCCTGAAGAAATACCAATCAATACCCCTTCAACTGTTTTATTTGGAGATACATTTGGAAATGCTTTATTTTTTCCAAATTTTCTTCCACCAAAATATCCCATTGTGTCTGTTAAAATAACAACAATTATTAATAATAGCATTAATTGAAAATGGTATTGTGTTGTAATAACTACTAATGAAATCATATATAAAAACAAAAATAAATTCATTATACATGCAACAGATAAGTCTTTAAAGTTAATTTTTCCGGCCGAATTTATTACAAATAAAAGTATAGACATGAAAAATAATGCTAAAAAAAGAAATTTATATGTTCCAAATTCAATACTTAAAGTGCTTAATTTTCAAATAAAATCTGTTAACCATAATAAAAAAATAATTCCAAATCCTATAGCTGATGTATAAAATATTTTTTGCGTGTCCTTTTTTATTGGAAAAATAAAACGACTTATCTCATATGTTCCATATATATAAACACTCAATAAAATTAAACCAAATAAATATTTAACGAATTTAAATCAAAAAACATTAGGATTTGCAATTTGCAAACCTGGTAAAACAAAAAAAGGAATAATAATTAGTGTTAAAATAAGACCTGTTACTTTTCTTTTCTTTTGTTCATTCATATCTTTTATTTCAATAAATTTAATTTTGCTCATTTTACTAAATAGTTGTTAAATAAATTATTTTTTGATTAATAATTTCGTCAATTTTATGATTTGCTTCATTAACTGCATTTTGAACTTGTTCTTCTAATAATTTTGTTTCATTTTCTGAAAATTCTCCTGCTTTTATTAGTTTTAAAGCTTCATGTCTAATATTTCTAATAGATATTTTAAAAGTTTCTCCAACAACTTTTGCATCTTTAACAAAAAGTTCTCTTTTTTCAGATGTAACTGCAGGTACGTGAATTCTTATTTGATTTCCATCATTGATTGGATTTAATCCAATATTTGCTTCACTCACTGATGAAACAATTTTTTTAGTTAAATTTTTATCAAAAGGAGTGACTATCAATGTTGACGCGTCAAGTGTTTTAATAGCCGCTAATTGTTCAATTGGTGTTAATGTATCATACGCATCCACTTTAATACCTGATAAAAGTGATGGGTGTGCACCCGAAACAGAAATTTTAGTTAATTTATTATGTAATGATTTTATGCTATTTTCAATTTTTGTTTGTGCTTGTAAAATAATTTCATCCATGCTAACCTCTTATTATTGTTTTTTTACTTTCTAAGTTTTTATACAAATTAATTATATTATTTTGTTTATTCATATTGAATATAATAGTATCAATATTTTGATCTTTTAATAGTTTCATTGCCTTTGTGTCAGCAACCTCAAATTTTGCATCAATAATCTCTTGATATGTAAGCTCAGGGATAAATTCAGAATCTTTGTTGGCGTTTGGATCAGAAGTATATACCCCATCAACACAATTTTTAGCCATTAATATAGCATCAGCTTCAATATCAATCGCTCTCATTGCTGCAGCAGTGTCAGTAGAAAGATATGGTTTTCCTGTTCCACCTCCAAAAATAACTATTTTATTATTTGTTAACGCCTCAATAGCAATATTCTTATCAACTTTTGGAGAAATATCTTCAAAAAGTAATGCATTTTGCATTATCGCATTAATACCATTGTTGTTTAAATAAGTTGTTAAGCCTAATGCATTGATAGATGTTGCCATCATTCCCATATAATCAGCAGCAGCAGTATCATATCCAAACCCTAAAGATTCAGAGATGTGCCCACGAAAAATGTTTCCTCCTCCAACAACTATTCCAATTTGAACACCAAAATCATCTTGCAATGATTTTATTTGTTCAGTTAAATTTTTAAGAACTGATATGTCAAAAGTTTCATTTTTAGTGCCAAGTGCTTCTCCTGATAATTTTAATAAAATTCTTTTATAATTCATTTTTCCCCTTAAATAATAAAATATAAAGAGTTAACTCTTTATACATTCATTTGTTTTGCAACTTCTTCTGCAAAATTTTCTTCTTTTTTGTCAATTCCTTCGCCAACTTCAAACCTAAAGAATGATGTAAAATGACCATCGCCAGTTAAATCTTTAACTTTTTTATTAGGATCCTTGACAAAAGGCTGTTCCAATAATACATTAGATGAAAGAACTTTGTTTACTTTACCTTTAATAATATTTTCCTTTATATTTTCAGGTTTTCCTTCAAGTTGTTCTGCAAGTTCTTCATTTGCTAATTGAGTTTCATGTTCAATAATTTCTGCAGAAATATCATCTTTAGATAAAAATTCAGGAGACATAGCTGCGATATGCATTGAAACATCTCTTAAGATTTCTTCATTAATATTAACACCAGTTATAATAGAACCAATTTTTCCATTAGCATGTTTATAAAAACCTTTATTTTCATCATTTTCCAAAGAAACAAATCTTCTTAATGAAATTTTTTCACCGATTGTAGCTGTCATATTAATAAGATAATGTTCAATTGTTGTTCCGTCAAGATCTAAAGATAAAACACCATTAACATCATCAGTTTTAACTGATGATTTTAAAATTGCATGAACAATCTTTTTTGACCCTTCAATAAATTTTTCATTTGTTGAAACAAAATCTGTTTCAGCATTTATTTCAGCCATAACAATTTTATTTCCCTCTTTTTCTATAAAGATGGATCCCTCTGCTGCTATTCTATCAGCTTTTTTGGCTGCTTTAGATATTCCATTAACTCTTAATCATTCTACAGCTGCATCGATGTCATCATCGCTAGCTTCTAATGCTTTTTTTACATCAAGCATTCCAGCTCCAGTCATCTCTCTTAATTTTTTAATTTTTTCTATTGACATTATTTCTCCTTATTTTAATTTATTATATATTATCAATAATAAATTTTGCTTCTTTAATTATTGAAAGTATTTTATCCTTCTTTTGTTCAATCTTCATTGATTTTATTCCCGGAAGGTTTGCTATAAATTTTTCGCTAAGTAATGACTCTTCTAATTTAGCAATTATATCGATTTGATGAAATTTATTTTCTATAAAGTAAGCTTCTGTTTTAGGCCCAACACCATAAAGCTCAGTTAATTTATGATTAGAAAAATCTTGATCACTATTACTTTTTATTTTATTAATCAATTTTTCTCTCATTTGATTTTGTTTTTCTGCTTCTTTTTTTAATTTTTCAGCATTTTTATCTTCTTTTAATATTTCATCATCTTTTGTTTTTGCGACTTGAGTTGGTTGTTCAACTTTTTTTGTTGTTTCAACTTCTTTAAGTGGTTCGATATTTTTTTCTGGGACAGTTGCTTCAACAACTGGTTTAGTTTCTTGAACTACTTTAACTTCAGTTTTTAATTGTTTTGAATTATCTTCTTCATTAGAATTAGAATTATTTTTTCTAATAAAAGGTTTTTTATTATTTACGTATTTATTCCCTTCAGAAGGTGTAAATTCTTTTTTAGGTTCTAATCCCATGATTGTTAATTTATCATCATCTACATATGCAACAAGTTGTTCCTCTTGTTTAGCCGCAGCTATAGCATCAGCTATAACTGTTGTAACTAACGCAGTAGATTTATTAGCGTCATCGTTACCAAAAATTGGAAAATTAACATCATATGGATTAACATTTGTGTCAGCGATTCCAAAAATTGGAATTCCCATTTTTTTAGCTTCTTTAATAGCGATATCTTCATTGTTTATTGACGAAACAAAAATTGCATATGGAATTCTTCTCATAAATTTAATTCCACCAAGAACTTTTTCTAACTTAACTTGTTCTTTTTTCATTAAGATTGCTTCTTTTTTTGTATATCCTTCAAAATTATTTTTTTCTAATCTTTCTAGTCTTCTTAATTTATTAATTGATTTTTGAATTGTTTTAAAGTTAGTTAAAATACCTCCCAATCATCTATGATCAATATAAAAAGCTCCTACTCTCATAGCATTTTCTTTAACAGTTTTAGATGATTGTTTTGTTGTTCCTACAAAAAGGAATGTTCCACCTTTTTCAGCAATTTTTTTTGTAACATTATATGCATTTTCTAAAGATGCAGTTGTTCTATCTAAATTAATAATATGTATTCCTTTTCTAGCCATTACAATAAAAGGTTTCATTGCTGGATTTCAGCTTCTTGTTTGATGTCCATATTGTAAACCAGATTCTAATAATTTATCTTTTGATACTATTGGTTTCATTTTTCTCCTTGTTTTTACTTTGAAATGTTTCTAACAAAGGGACCCTAAGGGCAACACCCATTGAATTCACAAATCTGTTTCATATATTTTTATACATATTTAATTTTACCAAAATAAAGCAACTTAATAGTTTGCTTTTAAAAAAAGAAACTGCTTATTAAGCAGTTTCTTTTTTATTTTTTTCTTTTTGTTTGCGCGCTTCTAACTTTTTAGTTCTTATTGCTTTTTGTTCTTTGTCAATTTCTCCAAGATTTAATAAAACTTCAATTGTTTGTTCTTCAGGTTTTATATAATCGCACTTAGGAAATGTTGAACAACCAATAAACTTATTCTTTGTTCTAGCAGCAACTCTGATTACAAGATTTTCACCACATTTAGGACATTTTTCATTAGCGTTTTTTGGTTTTGCTTTAGGCACTAATGGTTCAGAATATTTACATTTTGGAAAATTTTCACAAGCGATGAATTCTCCAAAACGTCCTCTTTTTATAATAAGTTCTGCATCTTCACATTCAGGACATTTTTTTCCAACATAAACAGTTGGTTTTTTAGGAATTTTTTCATCCGCTTTTTCAACTCTTGGACCAAAATCATCTCAAAAATCTTTAAGAAATTTTTTAGAATTTGTTTTTCCCAATTCAATATCATCTAATGTATCTTCCATTTTTGCTGTATATTGTTCATCAACAATATCATCAAAATGTGACAGCAATAAATCATTAACTTCTTTGGCGATAGGTGTTGGTTGCAATGCGCCGCCATTATTAACCAAATATCCATATCCAACTAATCCAGATATAACGCCTGAGTATGTGGATGGACGACCAACTCCTACCTCTTTCATTAATTTTACTAGTGAAGAAGGGTTGTATCTTCCAGGTGGTTTTGTTTCGTGTTCTAAAATTGTTATTTTGTCTAAATTAATTTTTAATTTTTCTTCTGGTTTTGTTTCTTTTGCAATTTCAATACCCTCAACTTCTCTAAACCCAAGTATTAAAGGATATGATTTTTTATATGAAAAATAAGTATTTCCGTCTTTATAAATATCATTAACAATTTTATTTTCTCCACTAATCATAAAAGATTTTAATGTGGTTTTTCAAATAATTGTGTATGCCCTTTTTTCATTAATTTTAAGTCCAGTAACTATTGAAGGTTTCTTATTAATATCTACTGGTCTAATTGCCTCGTGTGCGTCTTGTGTTCCTTTTTTGTTTTTTACAATAGGAACTCCTTCATAATTTTCTTTACCAAAATTTTTATTAATATAATCATTAGTTGCTTTTATAAAATCTGACGATGAAATTCTTTTAGAATCTGTTCTGGGATATGTAATTAGTCCTTTTTCATAAAGAGATTGAATTGCAAAAGTTGCTGATGCATTAGGTGTTGAATGAGCATTATACATCGCCATCAAATATGTCGCCATCTCTAAAGGTAGTGGTGGTTTAATTTTTCTTTGTGTTTCTTTTCTTTTAAAAAATATTAATTCACCATTTAATTTTTTGTGTACCTTTTTTGCTTCTGATTCAGAAACATACTTTAATTCTGAAAATTTTTCTTCATCAACATTAATTAATATTTCATCTTTTTTTAATTCACATTGAATTGTTCATCAATAATCGGGAATAAATTTTTCAATTTCTATTTCTCTATCAATAATCATTTTTAATACTGATGATTTAACTCTTCCAGCAGATCTTGCAGAAATTTTTTTATTTGTTAAAAATGAAAGTCTAAAACCAATAATTCTATCCAAAATTCTTCTTGCTTCTTGTGAAAAAAATAAATCCTTATTTATATTTGTAGGATTTTTTATAGCTTCTAAAACTGATTCTTTTGTAATTTCTTGAAATGAAATTCTATAAATTTTTGCTTTTTTGTTTTCAATTATTTGAGAAATATGAAAAGCAATTGCTTCTCCTTCTCTATCTGGGTCAGTAGCAAGAAAAATATTTTCTGCTTTTTTAGACTCTTCAATAATTAATTCAATAATTTCTTTTTTATCCCTTAGATTTATATATTCAGGCTCCATTGTGTCAAGATTAATACCTAATCTTAATCTTGTGCCCCAAGTTGCCAAATCTCTTATATGCCCAACAGAAGCAATAACTTTTCAATTTTTATCATCTAAAAATGATTGAATTTTTGCAACTTTATTTGGTGATTCAACTATTAATAAGTTTTTAGACATATTTTTTTATCTCCTTTAATTTATCGATTGAACATGCTCCTTTATTTATTAAAAAAGTGTTATGAGATTTTTTATCAATATTTTTATTGTAGCAAAAAACTTCTTTGTTTTCATCGATTACATTTGTAATTATTCTAAATGTTATTCTTTCTTTTAAACTAGAAATTAAAAATAAACCGATTGATAAACCAATTTTAATTTTATTTGAACGTTCCCACGTATGTAAAGAAGGAATAACTTTTTCAGGGTATTCTGAAATCAAAAGATTATTTTTAGTAAATATATTTTCTTTTGATCTACTCATACTAATATATGAATTTATACCCGAATCTTTAATAATTATAATCTTTTTTGACACATTATTTTTTAATAAGTGTTTTTCAAAATCGTTAGTACATCCTGTTATCATAATAATTTTATTTATATCCAATTCAATTTTATGTCTTTTAAATTCTTTGTAAACTTTGTCATTAAAATAACTGCCAAAATATCATATTTTTTTATTTTCCAATAATAAATTTATATCACCTTTATAAAATAAAACAAAGGGTGGTTTATTTATCGCTTTTAATTTAGAGGGATATTTTTTGTCCAAAATAGTTATATATTTATTTTTATACTCTTTTTTAAAGATCTCTAACTCTTTATAATTTACTTTCTCTTGCAATTTCAATGAATTATATATCTTATCTCAATCACCAAAATATTTACATGCAAAATATAATAATACTTCTTCCATATGTTTCCTTTGAAAGTAAATTATCTTAACTTGGTAATTTTTCTCAAAAGATGACTATTTTAATCTAAAATAATTTTTCCAAATTTTTGGTTTTGAAAATCTTTAATAATTTTTCTATACACCATATTTAATAATTTTTCAGAATCAAAAACTTCTTCGGTTAAATAAGTTGCTTTTATTTCGTCAATGTTTTTAACATTTAATTTTTTTAATCTATCAAATAATGTCATAGCAACTTCTTCAATTGGAAGAATATCTAATTTTATACTTCCTATAGCTGCTAAATTATATCCTTGTTTTTCATTAATAAATTTTGGTTGCAAAACACCTGGAGTATCTAAAAATCAATATTTTTTTTCAACTTGATATCAATTATTTTGTTTTGTTACACCTGGTTTATTTTCAACTTTAGTTTTTGATTTTCCCAACATTGTATTTAGTAGTGATGACTTTCCTACGTTAGGGGCACCTAAAATTACTATTTTATAAAGTAATGATTTTAATTTTATTGAACTTAAAATTTTTAGGACCTCTTTTTTTATTTTATTAGGTTGTTTTAAAGAAATTGTACAAACCCCGTCATATTTTTCTTCATAATATTTTATTCATTTATTTAATTTTTCTTTTTCAATTAAATCCATTTTTGAAAATATAATAATGACTTTTTTATTTTTTATTAGTTCCTTAAAAGAATCAATAAAAGTTGATTCAGGTGCTCTTGCATCTAAAACAATAAAATATAAATCTGTTTTTATTTCCTTAAATTCTTTTAAAGATTTTGCCATATGGCCAGGAAATCATTGTATTTGTTTAGTCATATTTTAATTATATATCTATTTCCATTTAAGATAGTCTTTACCAAAATGACCATATAAAGTTGTTTTTGTATAATCAATATTTTTTAAATTTAATTCTTTGATAATATTTGAAAGCTCAAAATTAAAATTTTTATTTATATAATTTAAAACATTTTTTTCAGAGCCAGTCTCAAAAGTTTCAACATTAATAGCAATTGGTTTAGATTTGCCAATAATATATGAAACTTGTATTTCGCATAAATCAGCCAGACCATTTTCAACTACATTTCTTGCTACATACCTTGCATAATATGCCGCAGATCTGTCAACTTTAGTATAATCTTTTCCAGAGAAAGCACCACCACCATGTCTTCCTAAGCCTCCGTATGAATCAGCAATTATTTTTCTTCCAGTTAATCCAGCGTCTGCCATTGCACCACCAAGGATAAAACTACCTGCATTATTTATTGTTATTTCTGTGTCATCATAAAAAATTTTGAAATTATTTTCTTTTTCAAATTTTTTTATAGTTTGAATTAAAAAATCTTTTAATTGAATTCTTAATTCATTTAATTTTTTTTCTTTTGAATGTTGTACAGATAAATTAATATTAATTATTTTTTTATTAAAATAATCATATGAAACTTGTGCTTTTGAATCATATTTATAATCTTTTGATTTTGATGCAAATAAACTTTCATATTCCTTAATAATTAGCGTAGAAAGTGCAAAAGGAATTGGTAAAAACACATTTGTTTCATTAGTGGCATATCCATACATTAAACCTTGATCTCCTGCTCCTAATTCTTGTGAATCAACTTTGTGATGTATTTCTTCAGATTGATTTGAAAAATCTAGTTCAATTTCAAAGTTTTTATAATCCGAATCAATTTCTATTAATAACCCTTTTACTTCATTAATTAAATTTTTTCGATAGTCAAAAGATGTTGAAACTTCGCCAGTAATAAATATTTTATGTTTACCCGCTATTGTTTCAATTGCTACTCTTGAATTATTATCAAATTTAAGAATTTTATTTAAAATAAAATCAGAAATTTGATCACATATTTTATCAGGGTGTCCTCTGCCTACTTGTTCAGATGTTACAATCATATTTTATCTCCTACATAACTTAAATAAAAAGCAGACTTAATATTATTTATTAAGTCTGCCATTAATCTTATTGATACTCTTGCGAGCCTCATTGAGACCACCTAATTTAAAAGGTTGGTACAGCATCAATGGTCAATTAACCTCAGCTGTTCTTAATAAGTTATTATAAATATTATACCTATAAAAAGCGAAAAACCCATGTGGAGTGGGTTTTTCATTATTATTATACATATATATTTTATATTAAATATTTTTTTTCTTTTTAGGTTCTAAATTTGCGCCTCACTTTTTAATTAATAAAAAGTTTACTGAGTTATAAAATACAAATAATCCTATCATATTTATGCATTGTGCAGGGTTTATATTAGCCTTACTTGTAAAATCATCACTACCAACAATTGATAAAACTAATAAAACAGTTCATAGTGTTATTAATGCACTATTACTGAATATATAAACAATGATTGAAAAAAATCTTTTTCTTCCAACCATAAAGGCACCCAACATTCCAGCAACCCCTAATATAGAATCAAGAATGGTTCTTGTTACAAGATATCCAAAATAATTTTTATATAATGGATTGCTAAGTCAACTATGTGCAATAATACTTATAAATAATCCAGCAAGCAAACATGCTGCTACAACTATGAAACCATCTTCTGAGTTAAATCTTTTAAATGCAAATGATGTTTCTTTTTCTTTTTGAGGTTTCTTTGATTCTTTTAAAAATCAATTATAAAATTGATAACATCCACTAAAGAAAAATAAGAAATTTTCAACAGCAAGTATTCATAAACTTGAATATAAATTAACAGTTGCTAATGTAATAACGGCTATTGTATTAAAAACAATAAATATTCTATATTTATTTCTTTTTACAGGATCTTCTAAATCCATTATTGAATATGTTGTTACATTCATCATTCCAAAAACAGCTGAAATAAAACTAATTCATATTATTCATTGTTTACCGTTATTATTAACTGAATTATAGATAGTTATTCCTAACAATAAAATAGAAATTACTATGGTTACAACTATAGCGTATCTAGATTTGTCTTCTTTTAAAAAATTAGTCACTCTTTTTACGCTTGTCTCGTCTTTTAACATTTTTTGTTCCTTTCACTTTCTTTTTAATTATCGTTATTTTATAAAAAAAATATAATATTTTTTTAAAATTGTATAAATTTTTTTAAAAAAAAGCGACATTTCTGTCGCCATTTGCAAATGGTGGGACTGAGTGGACTCGAACCACCGACCTCACCGTTATCAGCGGTGTGCTCTAACCAGCTGAGCTACAGTCCCGTATAAAATTTGACAAAGTCAAATTTAATTTATATAATATATTAACGTTTTGAGAATTGAGGAGCTTTTCTAGCTTTTTTAAGCCCGTATTTTTTACGTTCTTTTACTCTTGCATCTCTTGTTACAAGTCCTGCTTTTTTAAGAGGTAGTTTATAATCTTGTGATGCTTGAATTAAAGCTCTTACAATACCATGTCTTAAGGCACCAGCTTGACCTGTAAAACCTCCACCTTTGATATTTGCTGTAACATCAAATTGATTTTCAGTTTTTGTAATTACAAAACCTTGCATTGCATCTTGTACTAATGTTGCATATGGAAAATATTCATTAATGTCTTTTCCATTGATTATAATTTTTCCTTTACCAGGAGTTATTGTAACTCTTGCAACTGATGTTTTCCTTCTGCCTAATCCTTTATACATTATTTATTTCCTTTTCCTTTTAGATCTAACACTTCAGGTGATTGTGCTGCATGTTTATGATCGGCACCTTTATAAACAAAAAGTTTTTTAATTTGTTTTCTTCCTAATCTGTTATGAGGAAGCATTCCTCATATTGATCTATGCACCATTTCTTCAGGATAATCTTTAATCATTGTAGCAGCGTCTCTTTTTCTCATTCCACCAATAAATCCAGAGTGATTGTAATACATTTTATTTTTTAACTTATTTCCTGTTAGAGCAACTTTCTCACAATTAATAACTATTACGAAATCACCATTATCTTCTTGTGGTGTATAAGAAACCTTATTTTTTCCTGTTAATATTCTTGCTACTTCAGTTGACATTCTTCCAAGAACAAGATCTGTTGCATCGACAACATATCATTTTTTTTCTATTGCTTGGCCATTAGCCATTTTTGTTTGTCTCATCTTGTTTTCCTTAAATAGTGTTTATACCTAAAATATTATATCAAATTAATAATAATTTATTTAAAATTAAAAGCAAATATTCTTAGATAAATAATACTTCCACTAAATATAACCCAGAACCAGGCGCCTTATAATGAACTTTGCCAGTCTCTGGATTATTAAAGTAATTATTAATGTCATTTAAGGTTATTGCACCTCTATTTTCTGCCATCATTGCACCAACAATGTTTCTAACCATAAATCTTAAAAAACCTTTTCCGATGACATCAATAGTTAAAATATTATCTTTTAATTCAATTTGAATATCATAAACCTCTCTAATATAATTTTCATAAACTCTTTTTGCAGTAAATGACTGAAAATTTTTTTTACCAATAAAGCATTTAGAAGTGTTGATTAATTTTTTTAGATCAAAATCATAAGTTCAATTATAATAATAATTTTTATCCCCATCACCTTTAAGATTTATTAAGTAACGATATCTTTTTTCTTTAACCATATATCGCACTTCAAAATTTTCATCGACCTTTTTTGCAGATTTGATTTTAATATCATTTGGTAAAAAATTATTCATTTCATTAACGATTAAATTAGGTTCTAGCTCTTTTTCACATTTAATTGTTATAGGCATACTAAAAGCATGTACATATCTATCTGTTCTACCTGCAGATCTTATCTGTAATTTTTCTTTAAATACGTTTTGGGCAGCTATCTCAATTTTTTGAAAAATAGTCTGATTATTTGGTTGCGGTGATCAACCATAATAATTTTTACCATCATATTCAACATACAATAGATACATCATTAAAAAAAATCTCCTGGAATAATATGAATATTAATTAAAATAATTATTATTAAAAAACCAATCATTATTAGTAATGAAAAAAATTCTAAAAATTTAAATTTGTTTTTAAAAAATTTTGTTCTTTTTTGCCCCATTTTATATCCTCTTATCTCCATCGAAATAGAAATATTTTCACTTCTTTTAAAGGCAAGCACAAACAAGGGCAAAAAGGCATTTTTAAAACTTATAATTTTATCTTTTAATGTTCCATTAATAGAATTAATTCCTCTTGAAGTTTGTGCTAAAAATATTTTATACAAATCAAGTAAAATAAGGGGAATAAATCTTATTGCCAACATTAACATTAAAGATATTTCATAAACTGGAACTTTAATAAATTTTAATGGGTAAATTAATGTTGAAATAGAATTACTAATCGCTATTTCTTTAGTTGTTGATGTATAAATTACTGCTGTTAATATAAAAACATACATTCTAATAAATATTTCTCCTGTAATATATAATGAATTATTTAAATCAAAAGTTACCAAATAATATGGCAAAAATAATAAAATAAAGAATGGCAATAACATAATAAATAATTTAGTATAAGTGAAAAAATTAACCTTTGCGCATATAGCAATTAAAAATACAAATCCCAAAACAATCAATAATTCACTTATATTATTTGCTAAAAAAACAGTTACAGCAATTAAAATAAAACTAATTAATTTTGATATTGGATCTATATTATGCACAATAGATTTCACATTTCTATATCTTGAAAATCTTATTTTATCCATTATTTTCTCCATATGATTTTAACACTTTTTTTGTGTCTCCCATTTTTTTTAAAAAACCTTTTTCTAATAAAATTGTTTTTCCACCTAAATGTTTTACATCATTTATATTATGTGAAACAAATAAAATTGTTGTGTTATAAATTTGATTAATTTTTTTGATTAGTTGCACAAATTCAACCCTTGACTGAGGATCTAAAAATGATGTGGGTTCATCTAACAATAAAATAGAAGGATTTTTAAGCATAAGCGATGTTAAAATAACTTTTCTTTTTTCTCCTGAAGAAAGTTTAAATGGATTTTCTTCCAATAAATTTTTTGATAAATTTAATTGTTTCATTATTTTGAACATCTCATCTTTTTTGTCCATATCTAAAAGTATTTCTTCTTCTACAGTCTTATTAAATAATTGATGATCTGGATATTGAAATGAGCAAAGTTCCACATCTATTATTGACCGCAACATTTTTTTTCTAGTTTTTTTATTAATTATAATTTTATTATCAATAATTATTTTTCCTTCAGTAGGCATCATAACTCCTAATAATAAATTTAGTAATGTAGATTTACCAGACCCTGTTCTTCCAACTATTGAATATATATCGCCTTTTTGTATTTCAAATGAAATGTCTTGCAATGCAACAACATTATTTTTTCCTTGATCAAAAATTTTTGTTAATCCTTCTACTTTTATCATACTTCTATCAAATTATTTTTTTTTAATGATTCCTCATCATTCATAAGTTGGTTTGTTAAACCAAAATAATTTACTTTACCATTATTTAAAACAATAGAGGTTTTTGATCTTTTTGCTTCTTCCATAAAGTGGGTAATTTGAATCACTGTTTTTCCTGATTTAACTAATTTATCAATCAATTGAAAAACTATTTCTTTAGATTCAGGATCTAACATGGAAGTTACTTCATCAAGAATATAAATCTCATAGCCCATAGCCAAAAGTGATGCTATTGCCAATTTTTGTTTTTGACCACCAGATAATTCAATAACTTCTTTATATTTTAAATGCTCTATATCTAAATCTTTTAAAATAAAATCGATACGTTCATTTATTTGTTCTCTTGTTAATTGTAAATTTTGAAGTCCAAAAGCAATATCTTCTTCTACAGTCGTTCCAACAATTTGACTATCAGGATTTTCAAGTACAATACCAACTTTTAAATCATCTTTTATATTAACAGTTCCACTATCTATTTTAATTAAGTTACTTATTGCTAAAGCCAATGTAGATTTCCCAGATCCATTCATGCCTAAAATAGAAACATATGCTCCTTTTTCAATAAAAAAAGAGATATCCTTTAGAATATGTTTATCTTTGACACTGTAATTAACTTTATGTAACTCAATTATTTTCATTTATATAATTATATGAAAAAAACTCCTATGGAGTTTTTTATTTATCTTATTTTGAATTAAATTATACAAAAGTAATTATTGAAATTTGTGAATTATCACCTTTTCTAAAGCCATATTTAAGCACTCTTGTATATCCACCATTTCTTTTTTTATATTTAGGAGCAATATCACTAAATAATTTTTGTAAAGCTGTTTTGTTTTTTTCAACTTCAATATTTCTTAAAATTTTAGCAACTTCTCTTCTTGCATGAACTGTATCTTTTTTAGCTCAAGTTATTAATTTATCCATTTTCTTTTGTAACTCTTTAGCTTTGGCATGTGTAGTTACTATCTTTTCATGAATAATAAGATCTGTAAGTTGGTTTCTTTCAATACGCACTCTTCTTGCTGAAGAATGCACATTCGATTGTCTTTGTTGTCTATTTCTTTTAGCCATAATCAATTTCCTCTATTCTGTTTTAAATGATAAACCTAAGTTTTGAACAGCTTCAACAATTTCTGAAACTGATTTGTCACCTAAATTTTCAATTTCTTTTAATCCAGAAAAAGGTCTATTAATTAATTCTCCAACAGTAAGAATATTTGCTTTTTCTAAACCATTTTGTGATCTTACAGATAAATTTAATTCTTCAATTGTAATTGCTAATTGCATGTTATCTTCTTCTAAGATTTGTTCTTTTTCAAACATGTCATCAGCTTTAGTAACATCTAATTTTTCTAATTCTTCAAATGCAACATAATGGTTTTTAAGGATTGATCCTGCAAAAGCTAACGCTTCAGCTGGTTCCATATTTCCTTTTGTTTCGATTTCTAAATTTAATCTTTCATAAACTTTGGATTCTCCTGGATTTACTTCATCAACTTTATAGTTAACTGATTTAATTGGAGAGTAATTAGAATCAATTGCAATAATTCCATTTAATGTTCCTAATTTTTCTTCTACAAATAATCTATTATCTTCAAAAGTTTTAAATCCTTTAGAATATGTAACATAGATTTTTAAATCTAATGCATTTTCTTTAGCAACATTTGCAATTACTAAATTTTTATTAACTATTTCTAGCCCTGATGGTAAATCGAAGTCTTTAGCTTTAATCACATTTTTATTTGCCATTAATTTTATTTCAAAAATTTCTTCAATATCAATGATATTAATATCAGCTTTAAAAACTAACTCTTTAAGATTAAGAATAATTTCTACAACATCTTCTTTTACATCTTTAATTGATTGGAATTCATTAGTAACTCCTTTAATTTCAACTGCAAAAGCTGCTGCTCCAGGAACTGAAGAAAGTAATGTTCTTCGCAATGATGTTCCCATTGTTTGCCCAAATCCTCTTTCTAATTTTTCAATTTTGAAATTGGATTTATTTTCTTGTTCTTTATTTTCATCAGTAATTATTTCTGTAAATACTGGTTTTAAAAATTTTTCCATACTCTCCCCTTATCTTCTTCTTAATTTTTTAGGTTTTCTAACTCCGTTGTGTGGAATAGGTGTTACATTTTTAATTTCACCTATTTCAAAATCAGAGGCTTGAAATTGTCTTAGAGCTGCATCTTTACCAGGACCAAATCCTTTAATTCTTATTGATAGGGCTTTAACGCCATTTTCTTTTGCAGCTTTTGTAACTGCTTGTGCGACTAATTGTGCTGCATAAGGTGTTGATTTTTTAGCACCTTTAAATCCGATTGCCCCAGCTGATGATCAACAAATTGTATCTCCTGCTGGATCTGTAATTGTAACAATTGTGTTATTAAAATTTGAATGGATATGAGCTATAGCTGATGCGATATTTTTTTTAGCTTTTCTTTTTTTAGATACTTGTTTAGCCATTTTTCTCTTTACCTATTTAGTTGCTTTTTTCTTGTTAGCAACTGTTTTTTTAGGACCTTTTCTAGTTCTTGCATTTTGCTTTGTAGATTGTCCTCTAACAGGTAATCCCTTTCTATGTCTTAATCCTCTATAAGATTTAATTTCCATTAATCTTTTTATATTAAATTGGATTTCTCTTCTTAAATCACCTTCTGTAAGGAATTTAGAAGCTGCTTCTCTAACTCTTGTTAATTCAGCGTCAGTTAAGTCTTTTACTCTTTTTGTTTCATCAATATTAGCATCTTTACATATTAAAGATGCTGTTGTTCTGCCAATACCAAAAATATAAGTCAAAGAATATTTTGTAGGTTTGTTATCTGGAATTTCAATGTTTAATATTCTTGCCATTCTTACTAACCTTGTCTTTGCTTATGTTTAGGGTTTTTGCAAATTACTTGCACTCTCCCTTTCCTTTTGATTACTTGACACTGTTTACATATAGGTTTAACAGATGATCTTACTTTCATATTTATTATTAATTCTCCTAGTATTTTTATATTGGTTTAACGTAAAACGACCCTTTAGTAGGGTCTTGGTACTAATCGATAATAATACTTTTATGGTTCATAAATTCGTATTAGTATGGTGTTTCCCACTGAGATTGCTCTCAATATATTATATAACAACCATAAGTTTATACAAAATTATTTTATTAAAATTTTTCCAGTCATTTCTGCTGGTTTTTCAATATCTAAATATTTTAATATTGTTGGTGCAAGATCTCCAAGTTTTGCTTCAATTTTTTCGCCTTCACCTTTGAATTCTTCTTTAAATTCTGCATCTTTGTCAGTAATAATTAACCTTACAGGATTTGTTGTATGAGTTGTGCAAGGAGTTCCATCAGGATTTATCATTCTGTCTGCATTACCATGATCTGCAACAATTAACATAACTCCACCCATTTCTACAACAATTTTATCATAAAGTTTTTTTAACATTTCATCTGCAACTTCTAAAGCTTTTATCTCAGCTTCCATTACACCAGTATGACCAACCATGTCTGTTTGCGCAAAATTAATTAAAAATACATCTTGTCCATCAGCATTTTCAATAATTTTGTCAGTTAATGGTCTACATGACATTTCTGGTTGTAAATCATATGTTGCGACTTTTGGTGAATCTACAAGAACTCTTGTCTCATGTTTTTTAGGAATTTCATCTCCCCCATCCATAAAGAATGTAACATGTGGATATTTTTCTGTTTCTGCTGCTCTTACTTGTTTTAAGTTATGTTCTTCTAAAACAACCCCTAAAATATTTTTCATTTTTTCAGGTGGATACATAATATCTTTTTCGATTCCTGCATATTCTCTTGTTGAGGCAAAATAAAGATTATTCTTTCTTGGCTCATTTGGTTCGTAATCATATTTAGTTACATCCACATTTGAGCCAACAAGAACATGAGATATTTCTCTTGCTCTATCTGGTCTAAAATTGACAAAAATAACTGAATCATTATCATTAATAGCTTCTGTTCCTTTTATGTAGCCTGGTTTAAAAAATTCATCTGTAATATTTTCTTTATACTCATTATTTATATATTCATCAATATCAGTAATTTCTATCCCTTTTCTATCTACAAGAACATCTAATGATAGTTGAATTCTATCTCATCTTTTATCTCTATCCATCGCATAATATCTTCCGCTAATACTTGATATCTTAATATTTTCTTTTTTAGCAATATCAAAATATTTTTTAGCAGATTTCATTGCAACATCTCTTCCATCCGTAAAAGCATGTACAATAACTTCTACACCATGTTCTTCTATTGCTTTATAAATACCAATGATATGGTTAATGTGAGAATGAACTCCTCCATCAGACAATAAACCTAATAAGTTAATTTTTGAATTATTTTCCTTAGCATGTTTAATTGCTTTTAAAAGAAATTCATTATTTTTAATATCATCAGTTTCAATTTCTTTATCTAGTAATGTTAAAGATTGATAAACAATTCTTCCTGCACCAATATTTAAATGTCCAACCTCTGAATTACCCATTTGGCCATCTGGTAATCCTACTGGTTTTCCTGATGCGTTCATAAGAATATTTGGATATTCTTTTTCTCATTTATCTAAATTTGGTAAGTGTGCTAATGAAACAGCATTTTCTGGCCCTGCTGGCGCAACTCCAACACCATCTAATATAACTAGCGCTACTGGTTTTTTCATATTTATTCTCCTTTGATATCATCTTCAATTAATAATTTTATTAATTCGTCTTTTTTCATTGAATTTTTATATTCAATATTTCTTAATTTAAGTTCTTCAATTATTTGTGCAATTGTCATATTTTGAAATTTATTTTTTTCATTAACTTTTGGCACATCTAATTCTGGTGTTTCTACAATATATTTATCTACTAATTCTAAAAGTTCTTCTTTAGAAAGAGTGTTATCAAAAGGAATATTTTCACTTCTTAATAACAATTTTAAATCTTGCATTGTTAATGACGAATAATCATCATCAAATTCTGATTCTATTTCTTGTTCTTTATCACTAACTTGTCTTTCAGGAACAACATATTTATGTTTTTCGCCTTGAACAACATTATTTAAAAGTACTTCTGCTTTTTCTGTTTTAGGATTTACTCCTATATAAGCATATATCTCTTCTACATTTTCATTTTTATCAAATTTGCAACCTTGATTATACATTTTTTTTAAAAGAATTTTATTGGCTCTTGGAGCATAATAATATATGATTGATGCAGCTAATAAGGTACCAACTCCTCAAATTGTTAACATTGATATTGATTTTGCATTCGCATTATCAACATATTGGTTTAATAAGGTTAAAATAATATTAGTTATAAAAGTAAAACTAAAAGCTATCGCTCCTTCGCTAAACTGATATCTAAAAAATAATGCTATCCATCTAAGCAATGCAACACTTCAAGAAAAGCCCATTTTAACTTTTCTTGTTATTGTTTGGCCGTTTTGATAAAAATCAACTCTTATGAATCGTTCTTTCCCTTTTCTTTGTTCTATGTATCCATAAATAAGCAAAGGTAAAACTAATCCATATATTATGCCTAATTCAATTAACATATTCAGAAGTAAATTACTAGTAAACGCTATTATCATATATTACAATTATAGTAAGATTAAAAACAGATAATAATATTATTTATTATATGTAATTAATTTATAGAAAGAATCTGGAACTAGTGAAGCTCCACCAACTAATCCCCCATCAATATCTGGTTGTTCCATCAGTTCTTTGATATTTTCAGGTTTCATTGAACCACCATATTGAATTCTTACTTCATCAGCAACTTCTTGCCCAAACATTTCAGCAACAATATCTCTTGAAGCTTTAATTGCTTTTTGTGCTTGTTCTGGTGTTGCTGTTTTACCAGTTCCAATAGCTCAAATTGGTTCATAAGCAAGAACGACATCTTTCATATCTTCAGGATCGATATTTGCAAGTCCTTCTTCCAATTGATTTTTAATAACTTTTAATGTTTCATCATTATTAAATTGTTCTTCTGTTTCACCAAAAGCCATCACTGGAATTAAGTCTGAATTTTTAAGCACAGAAATCATTTTTTCATTTACTGTTTTATTTGTTTCATTATAATATTCTCTTCTTTCAGAATGTCCTATAATAACATATTCCACTCCATATTCCATTAACATAGATAATGATATTTCTCCAGTAAAGGCTCCTGATTCATTAGCATTAACATTTTGCGCTGCTAGCGGGATGTATAAATCTCCATCATTTTCTGGAAATAAAGAAATCATTGATAATGTTGGAGCAGCTATTGCTCAATCAACATCGATTTCTTGTTCTCCGATTAAAGTATTTAATCCTTTATAAAATTCATAAGAAGCCTCTGGCCCATTATTCATTTTTCAATTTCCGATTATAATTGGTTTTCTCATTTTATCCTCTTTTATTATTTATCTTGAATAGCATCAATTCCTGGAAGAACTTTTCCTTCAAGAAATTCCATTGATGCTCCACCACCTGTTGAAACATGTGAAAATTTATCTGCTAAATTCATTTTAATTACTGCTGCTGCTGAATCACCGCCACCAATAATTGTAGTGGCATCTTTTAATGAACCCATTGTTTCTGCAATTGCTTGTGTAGAATCCTTAAAGTTTTCAAATTCTGAAACGCCAAAAGGACCATTTCAAACAACTGTTTTCGCATCTTTAAGTGCATCTTTAACAATTTCAATTGTTTTTGGACCAGCATCCATTCCAAACATTCCATCTGGAACTTCATCATAAACTTCACCAGGAATATCTGCAAATTCAGTTGCACATTTAGAATCTGATGCAATGATAAGTTTATCTCCATATTTTTCCAACAATTCTTTAGCTAAATCTACTTTCTCAGGTTCGGCCAATGAATTACCAATTTTTTTGCCTTGGGCTAAGTGGAATGTATAGCACATTGCTGTTCCTATAATAACTTTATCTGCTTTTTTAACTAAAGACTCAATAACATTTATTTTGTCTGAAACTTTAGCACCACCTAAAAGAGCTATAAAAGGTCTTTTAGGATTTTCTACAGCTGAAAATAAAAATTTAACTTCTTTTTCAATTAAAAATCCCACTGCTGATTCTTCTATATTAGAAGCAATCCCAACATTAGAAGCATGTGCTCTGTGCGCTGTTCCAAATGCATCATTTATAAAAACATCTCCTAAAGAAGCTCAGTATTTACCAAGCTCTGGATTATTTTTAGTTTCATTCTTAACTAATTCTCCATTTACTACATCTTCAAATCTCGTATTTTCAAACATCAGAATTGAACCATTTTCCATATTTTCAATTGCATGTTCAAGTGCTTTGCCCCTTGTTTCAGGAATAAATTGAACATCCATGTTTATTAATTCTGATAATTTTTTTGCAACAGGTTGAACAGATTTTGTTAACTTGTCTTCTTCAGAAGCTATTCTTCCTAAGTGCGTAAATAACACAACTTTTGCATTATTTTCTATTAAATATTTTATTGTAGGAAGTGCTGCATGTATTCTATTGCTGTCAGTAATTATTCCATCTTTAATTGGAACATTAAAATCAACTCTTGTTAATACAACTTTGCCTTCTAAATTTGATACGTCTTTTAATGTTTTTTTATTCATTTCACTTTCCTTAAAATCTATATAAGTTAATTATAGTAAAAAGAAAAATATGCTAAGCATATTTTTTCATTATATTTTACACAATTTTTAACCCAATTATTAATGCAATAATAGAAATACCAACAATTGCTAAAATTCCTGCAAAAGTTGCCGATTTAGGCATTATTTTTGCAAAATTAACTCGAGATGCTTCTGCTTGTGTAAGAACAAGTCCTGTTGTAGGTACAAACATATTAATAATACCTTGCGCTAAAGGATAAACTGCAAGAACTCCCACACTAGCTAGATGTTGTTCGTTTAAAGGTAATTCTTTTATAAATGTACCTATTAATGGACCAGTTATAGAAGCTAATCCAGTTGTTGATGGAATGAAAACAGCCATAAGTGAGAATAGTGGGAATAAAACAATTGTTATTCCTAATGCACCAAAACTACCAATATCTTTAAATAAAGTTTCACCCATAGTAGTTGTAGCCCCAGAATATGTAAGAATTATTCCAACAGTTCTTGAAGCCATTAAAATAAGCATAACACCAGTCATATCTTTAAAAGCATTTTTAAATAATTTAAATAATTTACTTCCTGGCATCTTAAATAACCATGCAATAAGAATTACTGAAAAAGTAAAAATTGTTCCAAGTTCTATAAATAATCATTGCCCTATTATCACATTGTTAAAGAAAAAGGAAGAGAAAGTTTTTCACTGATTACTTTTTTCAAGAGATTTAAACCATTCAGATCATGGAAGAAGTGAAAAAATCATTAATGCAAAAGTTAAGCCAAATATCGTAAGTGCAAAACCTTGTTTTTTATTTAATGGCTTTGCAGAGTTAACTTCACCTAATTTGTTAGTTGCTCAAATTTTATTATCATTTATTTCTTCAATTGATTGTATTGAATTAGTTTCATCTTTTTTAACTTTACGTGCATAATGAGTAATAAATAAAACCCCAAGACTTGTATAAATAATAAATAAAACAATTCTTCAAACAATTCCTGTTCCAATTGATGCATCAACGCCAACTGTATGTAATGAACTTGACATTGCACCAATTGAAAATGGGTCAAGTATTGAAGATGCTAAACCTGTAGTTGTTCCTAAAACAACAACTAAATATGCTGTAGCAGCATCAAATCCAGCAATAATTAAAATTGGCACAACAACAGGAATTAACCCAAGTGTTTCTTCTTGCATTCCATAGAGTGTTCCTCCTAAAGCAAACAATATATATAAAACAGGAACTAAAATAATTTCTTTATTTTTTAATCCTTTAACCAATGAAGCAACACCAGCTTCAAGAGCACCAATCTTTAAAAGAACCTCAACTAAAGTAGCGATAGCTAAGATGTAAAAAATTACTTGTAAAGAATCAAAAACTCCAGCAACGCCTGCTTTAAGTGCATCAAAAACACCATACATACCTGTTTTAGAAACAAATCAGTCACTTTTATTGAAGTTAAATCATTTATCTGCATGAAATTTAGGTACTTTTAATTTTGCATCATTTCTAAATCAAGTGCTTTGTGGATCAACAAAATGAATTATTCAAGTAACTAAAATAGCAAAAAATATTACACCAATAATTATCGATAGTGCTGAAGGCATTTTAAATTTTTTGCGTGTATCCTTTGTTTTAGGAGTTTTACTTTGTGTTGTTTGAGTTTTATTTAACATTATTAAAAAAAGTATACCATATATATGGCTCATTCTTTGATTAAGAGCATTTTAAAAGAAATAAAAAAATAAAAAAACACCGTTTAAATGCGGTGTTTTTTATGAAGTAAGAAACTTCAACCTTTTATCGATAAAGGTATCTATAATTATAAAATATTAATAATTTACTATTCAATAATTTCAGTTACTGTCCCAGCACCAACTGTACGTCCACCTTCTCTAATTGAGAATTTAGTATTAAGTTCTAGTGCGATTGGAGCAATAAGTTCAACTGTTAAGTTAATGTTGTCACCAGGCATAACCATTTCTACTCCCTCAGGAAGTTCGATTTGTCCTGTAACATCTGTTGTTCTAACATAAACTTGTGGTCTATAGTTAGAAAAGAATGGAGTATGTCTTCCACCTTCTTCTTTTTTAAGAGCATAAATTTCTGCTTTAAAACGTTTATGTGGAGTTATTGATCCAGGTTTACAAATAACTTGTCCTCTTTCAATGTTTTGTCTGTCGATTCCTCTTAATAGAAGTCCAACATTATCTCCAGCTTCAGCGTAGTCAAGTAGTTTTCTAAACATTTCAATTCCAGTAATTGTAGTTTTTTTTGTTGGTTTGATTCCAACAATTTCAACTTCTTCACCTTCGTTAATTTTTCCTCTTTCTACTCTACCTGTAGCAACTGTTCCTCTTCCTGTGATTGTAAATACATCTTCAACAGGTAGAAGGAATGGTTTTTCAGTATCTCTTTTAGGAACTGGGAAGTAATCATCACAATAATTCATTAATTCATGAATTTTTTCAATGTATTTTGCGTCCCCTTCTAGTGCTTTAAGAGCTGATCCTCTAACAAATGGAGTATTTTCAGCATCAAAACCATATTGTTCTAATAGGTCTCTAACTTCCATTTCAACAAGTCCTAACATTTCTTCATCATCAACCATATCAACTTTATTAATGAAAACGATTAATTTTTCAATTCCAACTTGTTTTGAAAGAAGAATATGTTCTCTTGTTTGAGGCATTGGCCCATCAGTTGCAGATACAACGATAATAGCACCATCCATTTGTGCAGCACCTGTAATCATGTTTTTAACATAATCGGCGTGACCTGGAGCATCTATATGAGCGTAGTGTCTTTTAGCAGTTTCATATTCAACGTGAGCTGTATTAATTGTAATTCCTCTTTCTTTTTCTTCAGGAGCAGCATCAATAGACGCATAGTCCATTGCTGTACCTCCAGTTTCTTTAGAAAGAACAGTACTAATAGCAGCAGTTAATGTTGTTTTTCCGTGGTCAACGTGACCAATAGTTCCAATATTAACATGTTCTTTTGAACGATCAAATTTTTCTTTTGCCATATTTTTCCTTTTCTTTTTGTTTATTAGATTATATAAAAATTAGTCTATATTAATCTATATTACGTAATATAGAGCATATGGAATATACTCAAATATAATTTTACTACAAATAATAAAATATAACGTATTTGATTAAATATTTATCGTACATCAATATAGCCAAAAATAATTAATTATTACAGCTTTTAAAATAAAGATTTTTATACAAATTTAAATAGATATAAAAATTAAATACATAAAAAACTAAAATTTAACTTGTATATATTATGTTTAAACATAATATACAAATAACTTTTATTACCAACTATAATGATTCTTTAAATTATAAATAATATGTATTAAAATTAAAGGAGATTGAGATGAATGAGTGAGTGTTTTTAAGTGAAATGCTCGGAACGGCTACACTAATTTTAGTTGGCAACGGAACAGTTTCAAATGTTTTATATAAAAAAACTGTTGGAAGTAAAGGCGGACTTATTGCTATAGCTTTAGGATGAGGTCTTGCAGTAATGCTTGGTGTTATTATTGCACAACAAATTGGAAATATACATAATTCTGGTTTTGCTGAACTTAATCCTGCTGTAACAATCGCTATGGTAATTGCAGGTAAGCATGGAAGTGGAATTACAGCTTTTGTGTATTTTTTTGGTGCTATAGGCTCACAAATAATTGGAGCAATAATTGGTCAGTCGTTTGTAACTATAATTTATTGAAATGCTTCAAAAGATGAAGAAGCAAAAATAATTAGATCAGCACATACAACAACATCAATTGTTCCAAATAAACCTTTAAATAATATTTTTACTGAATTCATTGGAACATCTTTATTAGTTATTGTTGTATTAACCGTATTTGTTGTAGGCTCAGATCACACTCACATGAACGGACTTAATGGTTATATAGGAGCCGCTATAGTTGGATTAACTGTTACAACAATTGGTTTATCATTTGGCGTAACAAGTTGAGCAATTAACCCCGTTCGTGATTTAGTTCCAAGAATAATGTATTATTTTACACCGTTTAAAAATAAGACAACAGCGGAGTGAAAATATGCAGCAATTCCAGTTTTTGCCCCATTAGCTGCTGGTGTAATATTTGGAGGACTTTCCAATTTATTTTAATAAGAAAGGAGGTATGAACTTATAAAGTTATAATAATTTATGAAGGAATTTAAATATTAAAGTTAAAAAGTAGAAATTAAATTTAAATTTATCAAAAAATAAATATTTAAATAATAATTGTATACTACTTAATTTAAGATGAGAAGATAATGAATAAAGAAAAATTTATAATGACTCTAGATGAGGGTACAACTTCATGTAGAACTATTGTTGTAAATAAAAAAGGTGAAGTTGTTTCGATAGCACAACAAGAGTTTACACAAATATTTCCATATCCAGGCTGAGTAGAGCATGATGCATTTGAAATTTGAAATACGCAAAGAACGACTATTATTAACGCAAAAAGATCTGCAGATATAAAATCAAATGATATCATATCAATCGGCGTTACAAATCAACGTGAAACAATTGTTGTTTGAAATAAAAAAACTGGTATACCAGTTTATAATGCTATAGTTTGACAAGATGGAAGAACTACAAAATATTGCAATAAATTAATTAAAGATAATCATTCGGATATGATTAATAAAAAAACTGGTTTAGTTTTAAATCCATATTTTTCAGGAACAAAACTAAAATGAATTCTTGATAATGTTGAAGGAATTCGAGAAAAAATCAAAAAAAATGAAATTCTTGCAGGAACAATAGATACTTGACTAATATGAAAACTAACCAATGGTAGGGTTCATGCCACAGATATAACAAATGCATCAAGAACAATGCTATTTAATATTCATGATGAAAAATGGGATGATGAAATTTTAGAATTACTAGATATTCCTAAATCAATTCTTCCTGAGGTAAAATCATCTTCTGATTATTTTGGTTATGTAGACCCAATTATTTTTTCAAGAGCAGCAACTAGTAAAGTTCCTATTACAGGTGTGATTGGAGATCAACAAAGTGCTTTATTTGGACAATTATGCACTGAAGTTGGTGATATTAAAAATACTTATGGAACAGGTTGTTTTGCTCTTGTTAACACAGGAGAAGAACCTATATCTTCTACAAACGGATTATTAACAACTATCGCATGAAAAATTGGCGATCAAAAAACAATTTATGCTATTGAAGGTTCAGTTTTTATTGCAGGATCTTCTGTACAATGATTAAGAGATGAATTAAAAATTATTTATAATACATCTTTTTCAGATCTTTATACAAAAATAGTAGAAGATGATCAAAGAGTTTATGTTGTACCAGCATTTTCGGGGCTAGGTGCACCTCATTGAGATTCAAGCGCAAAAGGAACAATATTTGGTTTAACAAGAGGAACAAAAAGAGAACATATTGTTAAAGCTACATTAGAATCAATTGCTTATCAATCAAATGATTTATTTAAAGCTATAACAAATGATTTAGGAAGGCCACTTAATAAAATAAGTGTTGATGGTGGCGCTTCCAAATCAGAATACTTAATGCAGTTCCAAAGTTCAATTTCTAATTTAGATATTGAAAGACCCGCAAACATTGAAAGCACTGCTATGGGAGCAGCATTTATGTCAGGATTACAATCAGGATTTTGAACTATAAATGAATTAAAAAAAATTAAAAAAATAGATAAATTATATAAACCCTCAATCACTAATAAACAAAGATTAAAATTACTTAAAGGTTGAAACGAGGCCGTGAAAAGAACTCTTGGTTGAGAAAAAGATATAAGTTAATTATTTATATAGGAAAAAATAAAATAGCCAATGGCTATTTTATTTTGCATATAAATTATAAATTCTGATAGAATAAATATAATTTTTTATTATAAAACTAATAATATAAATTACTAATCTTCGTCTTCTAAATCTCCACCTCTATTTTGAATAATTTTTTCAGAGATTGATTTAGGTGCTACAGAGTAGTGTGAAAATTGCATTGAATATACAGCTCTACCTTGTGACATTGATCTTAATTGTGTTGAGTATCCAAACATTTCAGAAAGTGGAATGTGTGATTTAATCATTTGTGCATTTCCTCTTTCTTCTTGACCTTGAATCATACCTCTTCTTGCAGAAGTATCACCCATAATGTCTCCAAAGTAATCTGTTGGTGTTGTAACTTCAACTTCCATAATTGGTTCAAGAATAACTCCTTTACCTTCAATAGCAGCTTTTTTAAGAGCTTTTGAAGCAGCAATTTTATAAGCCATTTCAGAAGAGTCAACTTCGTGGTAAGAACCATCATAAAGAGTTGCTTTAAGATCAATTACTGGATATCCAGCAATAACTCCTCCTGCCATCGCTTCTTCAATTCCTGATTTTACTGAACTTACATATTCTTTTGGAATTCTACCTCCAACAATTTTATCAACAAATTCAAATCCTTTATCTTGGTTAGGTTCGAATTGAATTTTTACATGACCATATTGACCTCTACCACCAGATTGTTTAATGTATTTAGATTCAACATCTGCTGGGTTTGTAATTGTTTCACGATATGAAACTTGTGGTGCACCAACATTTGCTTGAACATTAAATTCTCTTTTTAATCTATCAACGATAATTTCCAGATGAAGCTCACCCATTCCTGAAATAATTGTTTGTCCTGTTTCAGTATCCATGTGTGTTCTAAAGGTTGGATCTTCTTCAGATAATTTTTGTAATGATAAACCAAGTTTATCTTGATCCGCTTTTGTTTTTGGCTCAACAGCCAGCGAAATAACTGGTTCTGGGAATTCCATTGATTCAAGTATAACTTTTGAATTTAAATCAGTCAATGTATCTCCAGTAGTTGTTGATTTAAGACCAATTGCTGCAGCAATTTCACCTGTAACAACTCCTGAAACTTCTTCTCTATGATTGGCGTGCATCTGTAAGATTCTTCCAACCCTTTCTTTTTTATCTTTTGTAGTATTTTGAATATATGAACCAGCATCTAATGTACCTGAATATACTCTAAAAAAAGTTAATTTTCCAACGAATGGATCAGTCATAATTTTAAAGGCTAAAGCTGAAAATGGTTCATTATCATCAGCATGTCTTTCGATTTCATTACCTTCCATATCTTCACCTTTAATTGATGGAATATCTATAGGTGATGGTAAAAAGTCAACAACAGCATCTAATAAATGTTTAACACCAACATTTTTATATGCTGAACCACATAAAACTGGGAAAAAATCAGCTGAAAGAACACCTTTTCTTATAGCTTCTTTAATTTCAGCAATACTTACTTCTTCCCCTTCCATAACTTTCATCATAAAATCATCATCATATTCAGCAATTGCTTCAATTAATTCGTTTCTAATTGATAAAGCTTTTTCTTTCAAATCTTCAGGAATGTCTTTTGTTTCATAAACTTCTTCAGGTTTATGATCAAACATATATGTTTTCATTTCAATAACATCAATAAATCCTGTAAACTCTGTTTCTTTTCCAATTGGAACATGAATTGCAGCAGCTTTAGCTCCAAGTCTTGACTTGATTGTTGAAAGTGAATATTCAAAATCAGCTCCAGTTTTATCCATTTTATTAACAAAAACAATTCTTGGAACATCATAATTAGTTGCTTGTCTTCAAACAGTTTCTGTTTGTGGTTCAACTCCAGCTTGCCCGTCAAGAACTGCAACAGCTCCATCTAAAACTCTTAATGATCTTTCTACCTCAACAGTAAAGTCTACGTGACCTGGTGTATCAATAATATTTATTCTATGATCATTTCATTTTGCTGTAGTTGCAGCAGAAGTTATTGTAATTCCTCTCTCTTTTTCTTGATCCATTCAATCCATTTGTGATTCACCATCATGTGTTTCACCAATTTTATGAACTTTTCCTGAGTGATACAATATTCTCTCAGTTGTTGTAGTTTTACCAGCATCAATGTGAGCCATGATCCCGATATTCCTAAACATATTAATAGGTTCTCTTCTATCAGCCATTTATATTAATCCTTTCATTATTATTATAAATAATATTATCATCTAAAATGTGCAAAAGCTTTATTAGCCTCAGCTTGTTTATGTGTATCTTCTTTTTTCTTGAATGCAGCTCCAACTTCTTTTGAAGCATCAAGAATTTCTCCTGCAAGTCTTTCTTCCATTGTTTTTTCATTTCTTAATCTTGCATAATTAGTTAATCATCTTAATCCTAGAATTTTTCTTCTTCTTTCAGAAACTTCTACAGGGATTTGATAATTTGAACCACCAATTCTTCTAACTTTAAGCTCTAAGTTAGGCATAATATTATCTAATGCTTTATTGAAAACATCAATAGCTTTTTCGCCAGTTTCTTTTTCAATTTTTTTAAATGCTCCATAAAGTATTTTTTGAGCAGTTCCCTTTTTACCATCGAGCATAATATTATTAACCAATTTTGTAACTGCAATAGAGTTATAAATTGGATCTGGTAACACTTCTCTTTTAGGTGCTTGTGTTTTTCTTGACATATTGTTTCTCCTTTACTCTCTCTTATGATTTTGGTTTTTTAGCTCCGTATAGAGATCTAGATTTGTTTCTTCCTTCAACTCCTGAAGCATCTAGGATTCCCCTTACTACCCTATATCTAACCCCAGGTAGATCTTTTACTCTTCCACCTTTAATAAGAACAACTGAATGTTCTTGGATATTATGTTTTTCACCTGGAATATAAGCATTAACTTCTAATCCGTTAGTTAATCTAACTCTGGCGTATTTTCTTAAAGCTGAGTTGGGTTTCTTAGGTGTCATTGTTCCAACCCTTATAGCTACACCTTTCATTTGAGGAGATGAATTTGGTGTTGTTTTATTTTTTAATGTATTTCTTCTTGTTTGTAAGGCAGGTGTTTTTGATTTTTTAGTTTTAACTTGTCTGCCTTTTCTAACAAGTTGGTTCATTGTAGGCATATATTTCCTTCTTTCTATTGACTTTATTTTTAATATACAATCTTACCACACTTATGGTGTTTATTTTTTTATATTGTAAATCATAAAAAGAATAACATTTTTTATAAAAAATAATATATTTTTTATAAAAAATACAACTTAAAAAAGTTGTATTTATTTTATCAATCAAAATCCTCTTCAGTTAAATCTTCGTGTTTTAATGCTTTGATATATCCATTCCCTTTTGTTGAGAAAAAATCATGAGTTTTTGTTTCAGTGTCTAACCCACTCAAAACAATAGAATTAATATCCTCATCTTTAACATTGTAGAAAGAGTCTAATCCTAAATTCATTAATGCTTTATCAGCGTTATATTTAACAAATTTTATAACCTCATCTTCCAAACCAATATCTTTATATAATTCTTTGGTATATTTTTTTTCAATTTCAAATAATTTTTCAACAGTGCTATAAACTTCTTTTATTAATTCATCTCTTTCTTCTTCAGGAACTCTTAATAATACCTCTTGAGCTAATAGTCCAACAAAAAGACCATGAACAGATTCATCTCTAATGATTAAGTTAATTATCTCTCCACCACCAATCATTTTACCTTGTCCAGATAAATATAAAGGATAAAAAAATCCTGAATAAAATAAGTATGTTTCCAATAATACTGATGAAGCCATAGCTATATATAATGATTTATCATCAGTAATATTATGATATTTGTCTAAAATAATTTTAGTCTTAGCTTGTAATGGAACATTAGTTTCTACTCATTCAAACAATTCATCAATTCTATCCATTGATGATAAAGTTGAAAAAATAGTTGAATAAGATTTAGCATGCATTTGTTCCATTGCACCCATAAATGATAAAACTGCTTTTGCATGTAAATTATCAACATGTTCTAAAATAAATGGCATTCCGGTTCCTGCTTGTTCAGTGTCTAGCAAAGTTAAGCCAGCCAGAATTTTTTCATAAGTTGTTTGTTCATCTTTTGTTAATGTATCTCAACATTTTTTATCTTCTACTAAAGATATTTCTTCATCAACTCAAAATTGTCTTATATTTTGATCTCAAAAAATTTTTGAATAACTATCTGTTACCCTATTTCAATTTATCGCTGATCTAAATTGTTCTTTTTTATTATTAAGCATGGCAAGATTCACACTCCTCTATTTTGTTATTTCTTGTTCTTGTATAGTATAGTGATTTAAGTTCTTTTTTAAATGCATATAAATATAGTTTTGTAAGGTCCCTTGTTGATGTGTTTGAATCAACAAACAAAATCGTCGAAATACCTTGATCAATATGTGGTTGAATTTTTGCAACTAAATCAATAATTTTTTTCTGATCCATATTAAAAGCAGATTTATATAATAATGGATTTGTTGTTGCTAGAAAAGGAGCAGGAAAGTAAGTAGTTGAATTTCCATAAACTCTTGATTCCACCATATTACTCATTGGCATAATTGATGGTGTAGATGAGCAAACATATGCTGTAGATTGATTTGGAGCAATTGCTAATCTATATGCATGATACAGTCCGTTAGATTGAACTTCTTTTTTTAATTCTTGTCAATCTTTTACTGTTGGTAATTTAACATTTCTAAATACATTTTGCATTTTTTTACTTACTGGTAAAAATGGTTTTTCATATTGTTTAAAATAGTTTCCATTGGCATAATTTGATTTTTCAAATCCATTGAATATAAATTTTTTCTTAACAGCTAATTCTGATGATCTTTTTAAAGAATAAAAATTTACTGCTGCAAAAAATATAGAAACAAATTCTTGCGCTTCATCTGATTCATAAAAAATTTTATTTTTAGCAAAAAATCCATGAAGGTTTAACGCTCCTAAACCAACAGATCTCATCTCTTTGTTGGCTTTTCTAATACCTGGAGCTTCTTTAATATCAGTTAATTCTACAACGGCCGTTAATGCATCCATAGCTCTATAAACTGATCTTTCAATATTTTTTGATTCCATGATATTGTTAACATTTAATGAACCTAAATTACAATTTATATCTCTCTTAATTTCATCATCATCAAAATAATTATTTATTTTTGAAGTTTCTTGTAATTGGAATATTTCAGTACATAAATTAGACATTTTAATTTTTCCTAATTCTTGTAAAGGATGGTATTTATTAGCTGTATCTAAAAATACAATATATGGGTATCCAGATTCCATTTGTGTTTGAGCGATTTTTAATAATAATTTTCTTGCTGAAACAAATTGTTTAGTTATTCTTTCATCTTTAACAAGAATATCATACATTTCATCTATATTAATATCTGAAAAATTTACTCCATAAACTTCTCTAATTGTTAAAGGAGCGAACAATGCTATTTGCTCATTTTCCTTAGCTAGTTCTAAAAATTTATTTGGAATTGTTAAACCTAAAGACAAGAGTTGTAGTCTATGTTTTTCATCAGCATTGATTTTTTTTGTATCAAGAAATTCTAAAACGTCTCAATGAAAAACAGAAAGATATGCGGCACCTGCTCCATTTCTTTGGTCCATTTTATTTGCAAAAGCAAATGAATCTTCCATCAGTTTTAAAATAGGCATAACTCCAGCGGTAACACCTTTAACCCCTTTTAAAGATTCTCCTCTTGCTCTAATATTAGAAAGATTTATTGCTATACCACCACCAAATTTTGATAAATGCATTGAAATTCCAAGATTATAAACTATAGAATTTAAATTATCATCCATTTCCAATAAAAAGCAAGAAACCATTTGACCAGAGTTATATTTTCCACCATCTTGGAATGTGGGTGTTGCTGGTTGATATCTTCCAGTTAAAATTTCTTCAATTAAATCTTTAGCTTGTTGCATATCTCCTTGTGAAAGCCACATTCCCAAAACAATTACTCTATCTTCATATGATTCTAAAATATCTTTTCTATCTCTTGATTTAGTTGCATAATCTTCATAAAATTTTTTTATAGCCATGTAAGATTTAAATTTAAAATTAAATGATTTTGCAAAAGTGTCTAATTCTTTTATTTGCTCTTTGGAAAATAATTTTAATAAATTACGATGATAATATCCCTCTTCAATTAATTTTTTAATTCTTTTATATTGAGAACTATTTTTAATGTATTTCTTAAGAAATACTTCTTTATAATATTCGTTTAAAGCTTTCAAATCTCATTCAACATCATAAAAACCATTTGGGTTTTTTTGTTTTAATTTATTATTATATTCTATATGTTTAATGCTCATTCTCTAACCTTTCTACGCCTTCGATAAAGGCTTTTATATCATGTGTATTGCCTGATAATTCAAATTTAGTTATAATAGGTACATTATATTTTTTTGAGACAGTATCTGCTGCCTTTGCAAAATTAGATCCTCAATTCTTATTTCCAGAACCAGAAACTCCAATCATATATTTATGATTATTTTTTAAAAATTTTTTATATTCAACTGGCACTTCTCCAAAATTTATTGTCGAAACTATTAATACAAAATGTTTATTTGTAATTATACCTTCTGTTATTTCCATAACATTAGAATAATTAAGTTTTTTAACAAATTTTTTTATATTACCTGTTCTTGAAAAATATACTATTTGACTTTTCATTCTACAATAAAATATACCACGAAATTATGTAATAATATAATTTATTTAAGCGCATAAAAATACGTAAAAAAAAAGCCATCGTTAGTAAAAGAATGGCTTTTTTATACTTGACATGTTTAAGAAAAACATTAAAATTCAATTTTTTCTATTTTGATTGGTTTTTCTTTTTTGATTGGTTCTTTTTTAACAACTTCAGGTTTTTCAATTTCTGCAGTTTTATCCATTATTTCTGGAGCAAAAATGTATTTTTTATGTCCATATTTATAATAATTTCCATGTATTGTAAATAATACACCAGATAAAAAGTCGATTATTTTAATAGTTTCTGCTGAAGTAATTAATGAAACATCCATCATAACAGATCTTCCTTTTATTAAAAATTCTCCAATTTGTTTAGCATCGTTGTAACTTTTTACTACAACACTTTCGTTGTAGAAACCAACTTTGTCATTTTGGTTTTCATTTTTTGGTTTATTTTTAAACATCTTTATTTCTCCTTTGATTATTTCTCGTTTATAGATGGATCTTTTATTCCAGTAGCAACAACAGATACATTAACTTCATTCGCTAAAGCTTTGTCTATTTTTACACCAAAGATAATATTTATATTTGGGTTTGAATTTTCACGAATTGTTTCAACTGCTTCTTGAGCTTTTTCAATAGTTAGTGATTTTCTTGAACCAACAATCATAACAATTGCGTCTTTAGCTCCTTTGATTGAAGAATCTAATATAGCAGAGTTTACTGCACCAAGCGCAGCTTCCATTGCAGCATTTTTGCTTTCAGATCTTCCTGATCCGATCAATGCGAATCCTTTATTTTTTAAGATAGTTTTAACATCGGCAAAGTCCAAGTTTATTATTCCATCGTCAGAAATAATATTAGATAAAGTAATTACTGACTCTTTTAATACTGAATCTGCATATTTAAACGCATCTGTAAAAGGTACGCCACCAAATTCTGTACTAACTTTATCATTAGAAATAACAATAACTGAATCTGAATTATCTTTAAGATTATAAAGTGCTTTTTTTGCAACTTTGGTTCTTAAAGCACCTTCAAAAGTGAAGGGAGTTGTTACTATACCAATAACAAGGGCACCAGCTTCTTTAGCTGCTTTAGCAATAATAGGTGCAGCTCCAGAACCTGTTCCACCACCCATTCCGGCGTTAACGAAAACAATGTCTGCTCCTGAGACCATTTCTTCAATTTCGTCTAATGATTCTTTTCCTGCTTTTTCTCCAATTGCAGGGTTTGCTCCAGCTCCAAGACCTTTAGTTAATTCAGGTCCTAAAACAATTTTATTTCTTACTGTACTTTTTTCTAAAGCTTGTACATCAGTATTTAAAATATAAAATTCAGCATCTCTCGCTCTTCCTGAATTATAAATTTCATCAACAGCGTTTGATCCGCCGCCACCGACACCAATAATTTTTTTACTTAGAATTGATGGGTTTACTACGTGATTTACTACAGTTTTATTTTTTTTGCTTGATTTTTCTTTAACATCAATTTTTGTATTTTTATTCTCTTTCATTTATATGTTTATTTAATTTTAATTTATTAATTCAGTTTGTTTAATTGCTTTAAAAAATTAAAATGTTTTCTCCTTTTTTTGCATTATTAATATATTACTAAAAATATTATACTATATAACACATATTACAATTATAATTGTTTAAAGATTAAAATAAACAATTATTTGTAAAAAATTAGTATCAATTTATATTTTTTTACTTATATTAAGTATTTTTTGAAGTCATTTTAAAAATAAAATACATTAAATTATAAAAAATTAATAAAGCTCCAATAGAAAAGTGAAAAATAATTTAAAATAATCTAATATATACTTTTTTGACTAATATTTGAGCTTAACTCTAATAATATTTAATAAAAGAATCTTAAAAATCCACTTTTCTGTTTTTTTATTTAGAAACAAAATACAAAATTGATAAACAAATATAAGGAAGTTCATAATATATAGTATTTCCTAAAGATTAATATGCAAAAAAATAAAATAAACATAACCATCATCTATATATTAAAGATTGCGCATTAATGAAAACCATTAAAAACAAAAAAAGCACCAAAGATTCTAAAAATTCTTAAAATTATTTAGTCTATGGTGCAGAAATAAAATATTTTTTAAAAACGTTTTTTTAACATTATTGATTCTTAAAAAATTTTGTTTTTATATTTTGTTAATTATTTTTAATGTATCAAATTATTAAAATCTTTTTGTATTTGAGCAGAATCTTTTTCTAATTGAGCTTTTGTCTCTGAAGTAATATCAAAGTAAATTCTTAAAAGGGGTTCAGTTCCTGATGGTCTTATTGAAATTTTATTTTTATCATCAAGGAAAAATATTAATATATTATCTACAGGAAAATCTTTATATCCTTTTAAGAAATCTCTTTTTTCAGTGATTGTAAATGCGCCAATTTTATCTCCCTCATTTAAATTTCTTAAAGTTTTGATTATAGAATTCATTTTTTCTTTGCTCTGTTCACCATCTATTCTTATATGTTTTTGTGCACAGTCATAATAACCTATTTCTTTAAAAATATCATCTAAAACATCTACAAGAGTTTTACCTTGTTTTTTATATTCATCAGCTAATTCAACAACTTGTGTCAATGCTTGGAAAGAATCTTTATCTCTTGTAAAAGTTCTTATTGTAGAACCATATGATTCTTCTCAAGCAAATAAACATTCATCTCCATTCATTTCATTTTCAAAAGCTTTACTTATGATTCATTTAAAACCAGTTAAACTTTCATACATTTTAACACCATATTTTTGTGTAATTTTTCTTGCGGCTTCTGATGTAACAATTGATTTAACAACAAAATCTCCATCTTTTATATAGTTTAATTCATTAAGTTTTTTTAATTTAAAATTTAATTGAATTAATGGTAGTTCATCTCCATTAATATTAACTCACTTACCATTATGCTTAACTTCAATACCAAATCTGTCTGCATCTGGATCCGTTGAAAATAAAATATCTGCACCAACTTTGTCACCATATTCCCTAGCTAAAATAAATGCATCTGGATTTTGTGGATTTGGTGATTTTGTATTTGTAAATTCTGGATCTGGATAACATTGTTCTTTAACAAGTGTATATTGAACTCCTAATCTTTTTAAAATATTTTCAGCAATTGGGGTTGCAGTTCCATGTTGTGAAGTAAAAACAACTTTTAAATCGCTTCTATCAACATTATGATTAAATAATATTAATCTTTGTATTGTTTCAATATATTGTGTAACAATCCCTGAATGTAAATAACGAATATTTCCAGATGTTTGTGGAATATTAAATACATCCTTTTCAAGAAGTGCAAATTCTTCTATTTTATTTGTGTATTTAGGAAGTAATTGTGTTCCTGTATCATCATAAACTTTAAATCCACTATATTCTGGTGGGTTATGTGATGCAGTAATATTAATTCCCCCAACATAATTTCCCTTAGCAATTGTAAATGATAACAATGGTGTAGGTTGAAGTTTATTTCCTTCGAATAAAAATACAGGTATTCCTAATCCAGACATAACTTTTGCAGCAGTTTCTGAAAATAAAATATTATTTCTTCTATTATCATGGGCAATAACTATTCCTTCATTTTTTGCAAATTTCCCATATCTTTCTAACAACATTTTTCCAAATGCTGATGTATATTTAGCAATTATATATTCATTAAAAAGCGATGGGGCATAACCGATTATCCCTCTTATTCCTGCAGTTCCAAAAGAAAATGAACTAGAAAAGTATTTTTCTTTTTCTTCTTGAGAAAAAGATTCCATTTCTTTTTTTGCTTTTTCATGAACATTTTTTAATCAATAATTATATTTTTGTTCTCAATTTTTGTTTTCTTCCACAATGAGCTCCATTCTTCCACAATTACTATTAAATGTTTTCGATTATTAAATTATATTAGGAATAAATTTAATAATGGAGGAGCGAATCGGATTCGAACCGACGATCGAAGAGTTGCAGTCTACTGCCTTACCAGACTTGGCTACCGCTCCAGTTTATATAAATTATATATAAAAAATAGAACAAATGTCTTTCCAATAAAAGAATTTGCTCTATTTTAAATAATTATTATTTTAATTAAATTAATTAAAACTTAAGTAAAAAAATAAAAATTTTTAAATGGTGCCCCGGGGTAGAATCGAACTACCGACACTGTGAGCTTCAATCACATGCTCTACCGACTGAGCTACCGGGGCTAAATGGCGGTCCAGACGGGATTTGAACCCGCGATCTCCTCCGTGACAGGGAGGCATGATAACCACTTCACTACTGAACCTTGGTTGCGGAGGAAGGATTTGAACCTTCGACCTTTGGGTTATGAGCCCAACGAACTACCAAACTGTTCTACTCCGCGATAAAATAAATGGCGGAGATGGAGGGATTCGAACCCCCGCGCAGCTTTCACCACCTCTTGGTTTTCAAGACCAACCCCTTCAACCAGACTTGGGTACATCTCCAATTACGCCTATATTTCATAGTATATGGTGGTCCTTGCTGGACTCGAACCAGCGACCAACCGGTTATGAGCCGGTGGCTCTAACCAACTGAGCTAAAGGACCAAATATGGTAGCGAGAGGGGGAGTCGAACCCACGACCTCCTGGGTATGAACCAGGCGCTCTAACCAGCTGAGCTACCTCGCCACAACATATTATAATAATAAATTTATTTTTTGGTGGAGGTGATGAGGTTCGAACTCACGACCTTCTGCGTGCAAGGCAGACGCTCTACCAGCTGAGCTACACCCCCATAATATAATGGTCGGAAAGACAGGACTTGAACCTGCGACCCCTGCGTCCCAAACGCAGTGCTCTACCAAGCTGAGCTACTTTCCGATTCGTTTTAATTGGCGCGTCTGACAGGAGTCGAACCCACAACCTCTTGGTCCGTAGCCAAGCGCTCTATCCAATTGAGCTACAGACGCACTTATTTATATAATTAAATATATCATTGATTATTATATATATTTGTTATGGTGCGGGTGAAGGGACTTGAACCCCCACGCATTTCTGCACTAGATCCTAAGTCTAGCGTGTCTACCAATTTCACCACACCCGCAAGATATGGATGGTGCCGTTGATAGGAATCGAACCTACGACCTACTGATTACAAGTCAGTTGCTCTGCCTGCTGAGCTACAACGGCGCATAAATCACAAACTAATAAGTATATAAAAATATAATTAATAATTAATTTAATAAATGGTGGGGCGTATAGGACTTGAACCTATGACCCTCTGCTTGTAAGGCAGATGCTCTCCCAACTGAGCTAACGCCCCAAAAAAATTTTGGTGACCTGTACGGGATTTGAACCCGTGAATGCATGGATGAAAACCATGTGTGTTAACCGCTTCACCAACAGGCCATAAAAAATGGCGCTCCGGAGAGGATTTGAACCTCCGACCAATTGATTAACAGTCAACTGCTCTACCACTGAGCTACCAGAGCGAATAATAAAGTAAAGAATATTTCTTTACCTTTAATATTATATATTAAATTGGGTAATAAAAATATATTTAAATTTTAATTAAAAAATCTATTAAAAAAGTATAATAAATATAGTTAAATTATGCAAAAAAAAGAAATAGTAATTATCGGTATAGGAAGATACTCTTTAGAGCTTATTGAGCTTTTAAAAAATATTCCAAAATATTCAATTGTCGCAATTGACAGTGACCCTAAAAAACTTGAAATGGTTACAGGCGTTAAATCATTGCTTAGTGGTGATTCAACAGATGCTGAGTTTATGAAAAGCGCAGGAATTGAAAACGCAGATTTATTTATTATAGGTATGGGTAGGGACTTTAAAGCTTCACTATTAACAGCTTCAATAATTATCGAGAGTTTTAAAGGAACTGTTATTGCAAAATCAATTAGTCCTCAACATGAACAAATATTAACAAAATTAGGTGTATTAAGTGTTATAGTTCCTGAAATTACAGCTGCTAGATTAACATTTAGTAAAATAATTTCACCAATTCATCTAACAACTGGAGACGCTCCTGAAATAAATGAATTATCACCTGGTGTTTCAGCAACACAAATTAAAATTCCAGAAAGCTTATATCAAGTTTCTGTAAAAGACGCAAATATTCCTGTAGGAATTGTTGTACCAATAATTAAGCGTAAGAAAAAAGCAATTATCGTTAATGGAGATACAGTTTTTGAAGATGGAGACGAAGCAATTATCATGGGTAATACTAATGTCTTAATTAAATTAATGTACTCTTTCAATGAAGAAATAAAAAAACAAGGTTAAACCTTGTTTTTTTATTTATAATGAGTTATATAATTTAGCCGATACCTTTTAACAAAAATATTAATATAAAGTATTGATATGGTTATTAGTTATCATGGAGGTACTATGAATAATTGAATAAAAAAACTAAATTCAATAAAATTATTTGTTCCTGAAGGATTGAGAAATAAAGAATATATTTCATTGTCAGAACTTTTTGAAAGTGATGAAAATGTTTCTTTATATCAAGAAGTTTTAGAATCATTGATTAATAATGAATTGGATGAAAGATTAAAAAATGAATTAATAAAAAAATCTAGTATTCTTAAAAAAGATTTAGAAATTGAATATAATAATAAATTAAATAAATATAAAGAAAATATAGATAAAATTTCTGAGCAATCTAATAAGGAAAAAGTACAATCGGTCAAAGCACTTCTCGATAGAGAAAAAGAAGCTGTAAATGATTTAAAAAATCAATTAAATATTAACGAAAAAATATTAGTTAACTTAAAAAAAGATTTTGAAAAAAGCAAAAATGACGAAGTAGAAAGAATACTTAAAGAAACTCAAGAACAAATAATAGAAATCAAAAGAGAAGCTGAAGGAAAATTAACTTCAACAGAAATCGGAGAAAACGGTGAAGATTTTGTAATGTCATCCCTGCGAAAATTATTTCCAGAAGATAATATTACAAAGCCTAATAGCGCATTAGGAGAAGCTGATATCTTGCATAAATTAAATAATGGACAAACATTTTATTATGAAGTTAAAAATAGACAAAATTGAAGTAGGAAAAATTTAATTAATTTCTCTGATAAAGCAAGAACCAGAAATGATGCAGCTTACTTTTTTATTTCAGCAGCATTGCCAAAAAGAAATGATAGTTTCATATCCGTTGATAAAGATGTTTTTTACGACTCATTACACAATATTTATATAACATCATTTGAAAACTATCTTCCTCTTGTATTTGCAATTAGAAAATTAAATATTACCTTTTATAAAAAATTAGCACAAGTTGAAAGTGCTAATGAAATTAACAAACGGATTTTAGATTTTGTGAGTTCTTCAAAGTTTGAAAATTACTTTACGTTAATAAAGGATAAATTTTTAAATTTAGAAAAAGTATTTAAAAATATCCAAAAAGAAACATCTAATGGAATAAGATTGTCAAATGAAATCGATATGACAATTTCAAATTTTAAAATTGATATTGAAACTAAATTAAAAACTTAGCATTATGCTAAGTTTTTTATTATCTATCCTAAATTAACTTTTTCCTCAATATAATTTTTAGCTGCATGCGTATTTTTACTTTTAAATTGTGAAATTGTTGTTGCCATTCCCATTTGCCCAATAAACATTAGTAGTATTATAACAAGTTTAGAAAATACACCTCAGCTTTCTAACATGTCATTTGAAATCGGTGATAAACCTGTTGTCCCAAAGGCTGAATAAACAACACATATTATATTAATTAAACTTTCTGTCGTTTTTTCTGGTTCTGCAATTGAAATAAGTAAGACAGAAACAAATGTCAACAACAATGAACTAAAAAATATAACACTAGCAGTTTCTAAAATTTTTAGTGGTATTTTTCTTTTAAATGCTGTTGTTGTGGGTTGTCTTCTTAAATGTGATCATAGACCTAGGAAAAGTACTGCGATTGTTGTTGTTCTTAACCCCCCAGCAGTAGAACCAGGTCCTGAACCAATAAACATCATTAATGAATAAATAAATTTTGTTGATGACCCTAAATTATTGATATCCATTGTTGAAAATCCTGCATTACGAGTTGAAAAAGTGTTAAATGTTAAAGCTCATATTTTGGCACCAGTTGATCCTTTTATTTTTTTATCACTTAAAAAAGGTGTTACAGAATTATTTACCAACATTATTGATTCTGATGTATAAACTAATCCCAATCCAACTAAAGCAACAATTGCATATGCAACAACAGATAATTTAGTAATTAATGAGAATGTAAATGATTTTCCAGTAGATTTAAATTTAATAAAAACATAAATATCATAAAAAACACCAAAACCAATACCACCAAGAATAAATAAAAACATTGTCAGAACTTGAATTAGATAATTTCCAGAATAAGGTGCTAATGATGAGTTTCCATTAAAAACATCTAATCCAGAATTATTTATTGAAGCCGCAGCATGAAAAAAACCGGTTAAAATGGCGGACCCTCAATGTCCTTTAAGATTTGGAGTAACTAAATTTGCTGGGTCTAAAACGTTATGTGGAGTTTGAACCGCAAATAGTATTCCAAATATAAATCCAAAAATAATTGTTGAAAAGAAAGAAATTGTGATTGCTGAAAAAACAAGTCCTAATGTTTCTGTTTTCTTAACTGTTCCTACTTCAGCAGCACCAGAAGTTATATCAGAATGTTTTGTTCTTTTTTTCAATATAAATGTTATTATAAAAATTTTAATTGTAAATCAACCAACACCACCAATATTTAGCAATATAAAAACAATAGTTTTTCCAAATCAATTAAATTTTTGAGCCAACGATACTGTTGTTAACCCTGTATCTGAAAATGCTGATGAAGAAACAAAAAGAGCATCAACAAACTCTATACTTTGCCCAGAATTATGTGAAATGGGAAAGTATAGTAATAATGCTCCAAAAATAGAAATAACAAAATATCAAATAAGAATTTGCCTTATTGGTGATATTTTATTTGATATTTTATGAATAAAAATATTCACTTTAGAAATAAAAGATTCTTTTATTACATCATTTTCTTTTGGATTTTGTTTATTATATTTTTGTTCCATAATTTATATTATATCTTTTATATTTATAACACTAATTATTTTATCAGAGTTAAGTTTATTTAGTTTATTTTGGGACGGTTTTTCACCAGCTATTAGATAATCAGTCGCTTTAGAAATACTTGTTGTAACTTTAGCGCCTCTGTCTTCAAATAATTTAATAATCTCTTCTCTTGTTCCGCCTAAAATAGTTCCAGTAATTACAATTCTTTTTCCATAAAACCTATTATTTTTATCAATTTTAATTGATTCTTGTTTAGTTGAAATACCTAATTTTTCTAATTTTTCTAACAATTTTAAGTTTTTTTCATCTTGAAAAAAATTAATTATCGATTCAGATTTAACAACTCCTAAATCACTTTGTTCTAATAATTCTTCAAATGATGTTTTAATTAATTTATCTATACTATTAAAATTTTTAGCTATATCTTTTGCTGTTTTCTTTCCAATATATCTAATTCCTAGCCCAAAAAGTAACTTATCTAAAGAATTATTTTTTGTTTTTTCTATAGAATTTATTAATGTTTCTACTGATTTAATTTGATATCCTTCAAGATCTAAAATCTTATCTTTAAAATTTTTAAGTAAATATATATCTCCTATATCCTTAATATATTTTAATTTTACAAAATTTTCTATTTGTTTATTTGAAAATCCATCTATATTCATTGCATCCCTAGAGGAAAAATGAATAATAGATTCGATCAATTTTGCTTCACACTCTTTATTTGGGCAATATTGATCAACTTCATCTAAATACCTTATTAATTTTGTTTTACATGACAAACAAAATTTATCTTCTTCTCATCTAGTAAAAGTATTTTTTCTTTTTTCTAAATTCACAGAAATAACTTTAGGAATTATTTCTCCAGCCTTTTTAACTCTAACTATATCACCAACTCTTAAATCTAAGTTTTTAATGTATTCAGCATTATGAAGTGTTGCTTTTTGAACCATTGAACCAGATATGGAAACTGGTTCTAATTTTGCGTTATATGTAACTCTTCCTGTTCTTCCAATCGATTGAAAAATATCTATTAGTTTTGTTTCTTTCACCTCTGCAGGAAATTTAAATGCGATTGCTCACTTAGGAAATTTAGAAGTTGACCCTATCAATTTATATAAATCAAATTCATTAACTTTTATAACAACACCATCTATTTCATAATCTAAATCATTTTTTGCTTTATCTATATCTTTAATTTTATTGAAAACATCATTAATTGTTAATGCCTCATCACTAATTTTTGTTGTTGGAAATCCTAATTCACTTAAATTTTTAATTGTTTCTTTTTGTGATGATCACTGTTGCTCTTTTGTTTCCATATTGAAAGCAAAATAACAAAATAATTTTAATTCTCTCTCTTTAACAATATTCAAATCTAATTGCCGCATAGTACCTGCTGCAGCATTTCTTGGATTTGCAAAAATTTTTTCCCCATTATCAATTTTATTTTCATTAATCTTTTTAAAATTAGAAAGAGAAAGATATATCTCCCCTCTAACTTCTATAGGTTTTAAATAATTAATATTTAATGGTAAATTAAATAGTTGCTTAACATTTTCTGTTATATCCTCTCCTACAAGACCGTCACCCCGTGTTAAGCCTTGAATTAGTTTTCCATTTTTATATTTTAATGAAATAGATATTCCGTCAATTTTAGGTTCAACAAAATAAGAAAAATGAGATTTAATCTCTTTAATTTGTTTATCAAAATGTAATAAATCATCATTATTGAAAGCATTTTTTAAAGAAAGCATTTTTATTTCATGTGGTACTTTTTTAAAAGATGATGATTTTAATGAACCCACCCTTTGTGTTGGCGAATCTTTTGTTATAAATTCTGGATAAGCCTCTTCTAATTTAAATAATTCATTTAATTTCTCATCATAGAGTGAATCATCAACCGTAGGAGAATCATTGTCATAATATTCTTCGCTTCATTTATTTAAAAGATTTTTTAATTCTTTAATTCTTTGTAAAACATCTTTTTTATACATATATAAATTATATCTTAGCAACTTAAATATATCTTAATATTAAAGAAACCCCCCACACAACTATCAAACTAATACTTGGCGTAAAAATAGTGAAAATGTTGATGTCAAGTCCAAACGCATCTAATAAAACTAATAATGTGATTGGATTCATAAAGACTAAATTAATAAATGCTGCCATAAGTAAAAAAGATATATTATCAAATTTATTTTTTGTGATAAAAATTAAAATTGAAGGTATTATTATTCCAAATAATCAAAGTAAAATTGATAGTCAAAGTTTATCTGTAATAACATTGAAAAAAACAATTAACTTTGGCCCGCCACTAATAATTTTTGTACCAGTTAACAAACCAGATATAACCATTAAAAAAATAGAAAGAATAATAACATACAAAAATAAATGTTTTTTAATATGTGTTACAGTTTTGGCTTGATCTTCTTTTCTATCTGATATAAATGCCAAAGAATATATCGGAAATAAAAATAATAACGAAATAAAAGTTACAACTCCAAATCTTAGCAAAATTCATCCAATTGATTTATTTTGCAAGTAATTTAATAATTCAAATATAACTAAAGTTATTATTAATAATGTTAAATAAAAAAGTGTATTTTTAATAAAATTAATTTCGTCTTTTTGTAGTGAAAGAAAAATTATTGCAGTACCAAATATAATAATCAGTAGCATTGATCACATTGTTAACGATGTCATGGATATCAAAGAAATTAGAGCTATATATATTATTTTATTATTAGGAACTGCATCTTTAGAAAAATTAACACCTAGCAATAATGCAAAAAGGGCTACAGGTATAGCTATAAAAATTTCGTTATAACTCCCAACATATCCAAGAACAAACAAAATTAATAAATTGAAAATAAAAGATATTCCATGAGAAATTAAGCTATTATTAGAATCTAGTATCATGGATTCTGTTGCAGTAGCTGTAACAATAATTATTATAAATGGAATAAACATATTTAAAATGCTTTTTAAACTTACTTTGGTTGCTAAACTTATATTTGCAATTCAATAATAAGTAGTTTCAAATATTTGATGTGCACTTATAATCTCATTATTTCCAGTAGAAAAATTAGCACTTTTTTTAGTTATTAAATTATTAATTCCTATAAAAAATGGACTATTGGTATTAGAATTATTGAATCATTCTTGACTATTAATAACAAACCAAAAAATAACAATTATTCCAGAAAAAGATAAAAATGAAATTAAATGAGATTTTAATTCTCACGCAGTAAACATTTTATATGGTATCCAAGCTTTATAGTATGTAAAAATAATTAAAAATAAAAATATTGTTTTTATAATTTCTGAGACTTCTAACGCTTTTTGCCCAGCATTAATTAATATAAAAGGTGTATAAAAAATTTGTGTTATTAGTAAATAAGCGATGAAACCTATGGGAATTGCAACAGCTATTTTCGTTTTTTTAAAGTGGAATCATGATTGTAAAATTCTACCTAAAGAATAAAAAGTAAAAACTAAACAAACAAAAAAAATTGCCAAAGAACTTATACTGTCTTTTATAATCATGTTTATTATAAACATTATATTTAAATTATATAAAAAAAGAGCTTTACAACTCTTTATTATTAACTATTATATTAGTTTTTGTTCACTCATTATTTTTTCGATAGATTTAAGTGCTTCATCAGCATCTTTTCCATCTGCACTAATAACAACTTCTTCACCAGTTTTTACACCAAGTGCCATAACTGACATGATTGATTTTAGATTTGCGCTTTTTTCATGTGCAGTAATTGTTATCTCAGCTTCATATTTATTAGCTTCTTGCGTCATTATTGCAGCTGGTCTTGCATGAATACCAACTGGATCTTTAATAATACATTTTATTTCCATATTTTTTATTGCTCCTTTTTTTATCAGCACTTTAATTATAATAAATAAACTTCTTATAAAGAAGTTTATTTATTATAAATTTATTTAACTAATTTGTAAAGAACTTCTCCAGCTTTTACATTTGTTTTTGCAACTCTTTCAATTTTTCAATCTCCAAGTGTTTCATTAGTAACAATAATAATTGTATCTGTTGATTTAGCTTTTTTAGATAAAATGTCTAAATCAATATTTGTAATAAGTTTTTCTTTTTTAAGTTTATCTCCAGTGAATACTTTTTGTTCAAATCCTTCACCTTTAAGCCCTACAGTGTCTAAACCAATATGTAATAGTAATTCAACTGGTTTTAACAAAATTCCGTATGCATGACCTCCTTCAAAAGCCATTTTAACTTTTCCTTTTCCTACTGGTGAAATAACTTGTGTTTCACTTTTAGAAGGTGTGATAGCAAATCCTTTTCCTACCATTTCTCCAGAAAATACTGGGTCATCTACTTTACTAAGTGCTTTAACTTTTCCAGAAACTGGCGCTAATATTAATAATTCTTTAGCCATTATTATATAATAATCCCTTTCTCTTCATATCATGAAGTGATAATGTCTTTAACCTCTTGTTGTGTTTCGGCATCCAACACAATTTTAACAAGTTCTTGCGCTTCTTTTTTATTAATTTTAGAAATCAAACTTCTTATCTCAAGAACTGAAGATGCGGACATTGAAAATTCATCAAGCCCCATTCCAACTAAGACAGCAGTTAACATTGGTTCTCCAGCTACTTCTCCACAAATAGCAGTTCATTTTCCTTCTGCATGTGAAGCATCAATAACTTTTTTGATTTTTCTTAATAATGCTGGATTAAATGGTTGGTATAGATAAGAAACTTTTTCTGACATTCTATCTGCAGCAAATGTATATTGAATTAAGTCGTTTGTTCCAATTGAAAAAAAATCAACATATTTAGCAAATTTATCAGCCTGTTCAACCGTTGAAGGAATTTCCACCATAATACCTAATTCATATTTACCAATTTTGATACCTTCTGATTTTAAGTCGTTTTCAATTTTTAAAAAATGTTCTTTAATTTGTTTAATTTCATCAATAGTTGCAACCATTGGCACATCAATAGCTAATTTTCCAAAAGCAGATGCTCTTAATAATGCTCTAAATTGTGCTTCTAAAATTTCATTTTTATCTAATTGAAATCTAATAGCTCTATATCCTAAAAAGGGATTTAGTTCTTCTGGAAATTTAAAGTAACTTAACTTTTTGTCTCCCCCAATATCTAATGTTCTTATAACAACTTTTTGTCCATTAACAGATTCTAAAACTTTTTTATATGCTTCAAATTGTTTCTCTTCAGATGGCCATTCATCTGCTTCCATATACAAAAACTCTGTTCTAAACAAACCAATACCTTCGGCCCCATTATTAATAACACCATCTATATCAGAAAGTGAACCAATATTTGCTGCAACTTCTGTATTTCAACCATCTTTTGAAACGGATTTAAGTGTTTTAAATTTTTGTTGTTCTTTTTTTACAAGAGCTAATTTTTCTGCTTTTTCTTTAAACTCAATAATAGATTTTTCATCAGGATTAATTAAAACTAATCCTTTTTTACCATCCATTAATAAAATCTCTTTTTCTTTAATATCAAATACTTGTTTTCCAATACCAACTACAGCAGGAATTTCTAATGACCTAGCCATAATTGCAGAGTGTGATGTTCTCCCACCTATCTCAGTAATGAAACCTTTTACAAATTTAGCATTTAATTGCGATGTTTCTGATGGAGTAAGATCGTGAGCGATAATTATTACTTCTTCTTTAATTGAAGATAAATCTTTAATTTCAACTCCTTCAATTATTTTAATTATTCGTCTAGTAACATCTGTTACATCAGCCGCTCTTTCTTTCATGTAGTCATCATCCATAGAAAGAAATAAATTTTTAAAAATTTCTGCAACTTCTTGTAGTGCAAATGATGCATTAATTTTTTCATTTTCAATTTTTTCTTTTACTTGAGCAAATAGTTCAGGGTCTTTAGAAATTTCTAAATGCGCATCAAAAACTGAGGCTTTTTCTGCGCCTAAATTTTCAAGTGCGTCTTCTTTTAATTTTTTAATTTGGGTAAAAGCTGTATCAATTGCCTTTTCTAGTTTTACTAACTCTTGTTCAGTATCTTGAACTGTTACCTTTTTAATTTCAGGCATATTATCTTTTAAAATATATGCCTTAGCAGTTGCAATACCGTTTGAGGCTCCTATTCCGTTAAATTTATTCATATAAACTCCTTAAACTTGATTTATTATTATAATTATATTTTTTTATTAATTGTAAAAGATAAAAAATTAATAAAAAAAATGGAGCGAGTGAAGGGAATCGAACCCTCATCCACTGGTTGGAAGCCAGTCATAATAGCCATTATACTACACTCGCACGCATATGTGATTTTTACACAAATTAATTATAATATAAAATAATTTTTTTATAATTAAAAATTACCTTTAATAAATTTAACAAAAATAAATACTAAATATCTAATTAATGATCAGTCTGACTTTTTACTTTTATTTAATTCTGAAAATGATTTTATAAAATTAAAATAATCTAAAATTTCTTTAAACGAATTAGATTTAATTAATAAGTTGGTTTCGTAATGTAAAAAGAATGCACGATAATCTAAATTGGTTGTGCCAATAATTGTAAGATAATCATCAAAAATATAAGCTTTAGTATGTAGAAAAATTCCTTTAGTTCTATAAACCTTAACCCCAATCTCTGTTAAAATATCAACATCAAAAGTTCCAACATAGTATGCTGTTTTTTTATCCTTTTTTTCTGTTGTTATTAATTCTATATTTACACCTCTAGCTATCGCATCACGCATTGCATTTTTAATATTTGTTGGTAAAACAACATAAGGTGTAATTAATTTAATTGATTTTTTTGCATTGTTAATTTGATTTAAAAATTCATTATAAAAAACATACTTATCTTTAGCAGGAGAATCTTCTATTAATTTAATTTCATCAAAATCATTTTCAATTTTTACAGATGGATATTTTTTATAATCTTTACTGATGTCTTCTTTTGTTTCTACAAACCAACTTGTAATAAATATTGCATTAAATGTTTTAACTAATTCACCAGTAACTAAATAATGAGTGTCATATCAATCTCCATAAAAATCATCAATTAAAGCATACTCATCAGCTAAATTCATACCACCAAAAAAAGCTTTTTTTCCATCGATGATAACAAATTTATTATGGTTTCTAAAGTTTAATGAACTAATAGGTGTTAATCAATTTATTTTTTTAAATTCTATAAACTCTACACCTAATTTTAATAGTTCTTTAAAAGATTCATTTTTAAGATATGTCGAACCAACATGATCAACAATAATTCTTATTTTAACTCCTTCATTGACTTTTTGTTTTAAGATATCAAGTAAATATCTAAATATAAGTCCATCACTCATAATAAAATATTGAATATTGATATATTTTTTTGCTTTTTTTATCTCACTAAATAATGATGTAAATAATTTTTTTCCATCACTAAAAAATTTAATATTCGAATTAGAAAGATCATCAGAAATTAATTTTGATTCTAATAATTTAGCTTCCTTAAATTCTTTTTTTTGGCTTTTCCTAATATATATTCCAAATGATAAAATGTAAGCAGCAAATCCTGGAGCAATAAATAAAACTATTAATCAGGTTGTATTTGTTTTGCTTTGTATTTTTTTATTATTTAAAATACTTATTAAGGCAATAATATTGGAAATATAGTATAAAATTATTACACCCAAAGCTCAAAATCAAAGGTGGAGACAAAGTAATGTAATAGGTAAAATAATAAGAACCGCTAATCTTATTCCAAGAGATATTGAACCAACGATTCCTCTTAATTTTTTCTTATTCATAATTCTAATGGCGGAGTAGATGGGACTCGAACCCATGCATGCATAACATCTACCTCCTTAGCAGGGAGGCCTCTTTTCCATCTTGAGTACTACTCCATTAATATTAACATTTTAATTATAACTAAAATAAAAAATGTTTTATAAATTGTAATTAATTGTTGGGCTATTTTGAACAATTGCAGAAATACTTGGCATTAATGTTGCAACTGTCTCTTTACCATGAGCATCTGCTATAGGAATAAAGATAGCTGAAGTTAATGCAAAGTAAATTATAATTGTTGTTAAATCAACAATTGTTGTTTGTACAGGACCTGAAAAGATAGCTCCATCAGTTCCGTATTTATGACCAATCAATGGTAATGCTGTTCCTATAAAATTACCAAAAATAATTGTAATAAAAAATGTTGCTGAGGAAACAATGGCAATAATAATTAAATATTCTCCTGATTTAACTGTCTTGATTTTACCAAAATAACCATATGCTGCTCAAACTGTAATAACCCTAATAAAAGAAACAACAAATATTGTTGATGCAATTAATAAAGAAACTATAAGTTCTTTTTTAATTGCATATGTATAAGATCCTTTTGGCCCAATTTCTCCAAGAGCGATAGCTCTAACTAATGTTGAAGATGTTTGTGAACCAGAATTACCAGCAGTACCAGTTATTGAAGACGCAACAGAGAGAGCGGTACCTACTGATAAAGCAGCAATATTAGAAATTGTTATAGACTCCATTTTAGAGCTAATATTAAACATATTGTGATGTGCTCATAATAATTGAAAAGCTATGATTACAATTTGTGTTAATGCTCCAAAAAGTAATAGCGAAATTAATCATGGAACTCTTGCTTTAAAAATATCTGTAACTTTAGATTCTAGATATGTTTTACCATTAGAAATTATAGCCGCTCTTTCATATGCAGCTTCATCTGCCTCTTTATATTTTTCGATAACATCTTCAGCTTCAATGACCCCTACAATTTTTTGTTGTGAATCAAGTACGGGCATTGACGGAATGTCATATTGTGTCATTAATTCTTGTGCTTTATAAAAATGTTGTGAAACTTTTAGCGGAGTAATTTTTTCAATATAATTAGTAATTTTTTCATTATCTTCACCAGCAAAAATATCATCTGGTTCTACATATCCAACAAATTTTTCTGTTTGCTTGTTATAAACAAAAATATTACCAACAATTTCTAAATCTTCTTTGTTAATTTGTTTTTTAAGTGATGCTTTAGATTGTTTAATTGTTAAATCATCTGTTAGTGTAACAAATTCTAAAACCATATGATACCCAACTGTATTTTTATCATATCTTAAAATTTTATTAATTTTATCTCTTGTTATAGAATTAGCAGCTTTTAAAACTCTTGAAGTTATTTTTTCTGGTAAATCTTCTAGAATATCAATCGCTTCATCAGTGTACATTTCTTCAAATAAATCAGCAATTTCTTCTGTAGTTAATGAGTTAATTACTTTTGTTTGCTGCTCAGGTTCCATTTCAGTAAAAAGATCTGAGGCTTCATCTTCCGTTAATAATCTTAAAAAGAGAACTATTTTTTCTATAGGCCATTCTTTAATGTGATCATAAATATCTGATTCATGAAACTCTTCAAAAAGTTTTCTTACTTTTTGAATATTTCTTTCTTCAATAAATTTTCCTAATCCTTTAAGTAATGTTTCTTCTCTTTTCATAATTTATATAATTATATTATAGTTCAATAATTATCTTAATGACTGAAATGTTATATATCTATTATTTTTTCATATTAGCAAACACGTTGTTAAAATAGAAGTTACTAAACCAACAATTTGAATAATTAATTTTAAAGAATTTACACTCATATGTAAAAATGATTCAATATCTGCGTTAAAGGCAGCATCTTTTACCGACACCAATAATGATTGATAAGCTCAAGTTAAGGGGTTTAAAACCCATAATCATCTTACAATTGTTAAAACTACAAGGCCAGCATAATTATTGCCATTTTTTGGTGGTATTTTGCTGCCTCCCCTATGCATGCCATAAATAAAATCTACTAAAAAATATATAAACAAACACATAATAATTGTTGATTTTACTGTTTTAGTTTTACTTCCAATAAATAAACCTGCATGCGTAAACATTACAATAGATATAAGATATATAGGCAATAAAAAACCTCATTCTAAATATGAATAATTTATTATATTTAATGATTTCTTTTTATAAATTAAGTGATTTATTTGTTCCAATAATAAAGAAATAGGAAACAACATTATTAAAGTTACCGATATTATTAAAACTATATTAATCAAAGAAAGAATTAAACTAAATTGATATTTCGATATTCCTGCACAACCAACTCTTTTTATTTCACTATATTCTATTCATTTTGCATAACATACAGGAACAAAGAAAAGCGTTACAAATATTAAAGGAGCAATAAATGAATGTCCTAAAATATTAGACATATTTAAAGAATGAAATACATTGTTTGTAAGAAAATGTCATAATGGAATTCATAAAACTAACAAAACAAATAATATTAAAAGAGCTTTTTCTTTTAAAAATGATTTTAAATAAAATTTGCTTAAAGAAACAAAATTTTCTTTAAAATTTGTGCACACTTTTTCTTGAAAAGATATTGCATTTTTAAATGTTGTTTCTTTTTTCTTGTTATTAGTAATAATAGTTTGTGTTTCCATAATGAGTATTTATTATCTTAATGACTGAAATGTAATATATTTATTATTTTTTCAAGTTAAAAAAGTAGTTAAAATAATTGCAGTAATTAATCCTATTCATTGAACAATTAGCCTTAAAGATTCATCCACAATTATTTTTGGGTCACCTACTATTATTTTTATTTTTGCAACAAAATATGCATTTTTAGCAGATGCTAATAATCCTTGATAAACCCATGTAACAGGATTTAGTGTTCACATTCATTTTAAAAATAAAGCTACATTAGATGATTTAGAGTTCGCGTCATCAACACTAAATGAAAAAAGAAATTCATTATTTCCACCTCGTTGCATACCATAACCAAAATCTAATACAACATAAATTAATAAACCTAATAAAAGCGTTGTTTTAACTGTTTTTGTTTTTCGTGCAAACAACAAACCTAATTGTGTAAACATAATAATTGATATAAAATATGTTGGTATAAAAAATGCTAATTTTAAATCAGAATAATTAATTAAATATAATTTATTATTATGAAAAGTATCAACTTTAAATAATGATTTATGAATTTGTTCTAAAAGTAAATTTATTGGTCCAAATGCTATTAATGCTAATACTATTATTAAAGCTAAATTAGTTAAAATTATTATTAAACTAAATTGTTCTTTAGTGATTCCAGCACATCCGATTCTTTTTATATTGTTATATTCAATTAATTTCGAATAAAACAATGGAGTAAGAATTAAAGTTATAAATATTAGTGGTGTTAAAAATGCATGCCCAATTAATGTTGACATATGTGGGGTGAAGAACTGATTAAGTGGTACCATATCTGCATTTCGTTCCAAAAATATTATTATCTCTCAAGCAAACATTAAAATAAAAAGTAAAATTAAAAGTACCCACTCTCTTAAAATAGATTTTAAATAAAATTTACTTAAATTAAAAAAGTTAGTAGAAAAGTTTTTAAATACCTTATCATATTTTTCGACCTCATCTAAAAAAGTGATTTTTCTTTTTTTAGATTCCATTAAAAATCACCTCTTCCTTTATATTTTGTTTTTTTCTCTTTGGTTTGAATATTTGCTTTTTTGATATTATCATTTTTGGTAATTTCAGCAATATATCTAATAACAGATTGTTTTTCTTTTATTTTTTCAACTGTTGTTTCTTCAACAAAGTTTCCATTTTTTAAAACTAATATTCTATCAGCAAGTGCTTCTATTTCATCAGGATGATGAGAAATTATTATCATTGAAGCACCATTTTGTATTTTTAATTTATTTACATAATTAATTATTTTAATAACTGCATTAACATCTAAACCAGTTACAAATTCATCTAAAATCATAACTCTTGGATTTGTTATTATTGCAAGCATTAAATTAACTCTTTGTTTTTGACCACCAGAAAGTTTATTAACTTTTAGATTCATTCATGAACTAATACCAAAAACATCAATCATTTCTTTTAATTGCAATGGGTCAACTCTATCTTTATAAAAGTTTTTATAAAATTTTATAAGATCCTTTACTTTATCTTTATGCGCAAACTTAGCATCTTGGAATTGCATGCCAATTTCTTTTAAATTATCGTAGTAGTAATCATGTCCAAGACTTAACCCAATATCACCATAATCTTTATCATATAAGCCTAATAATGTTTCCATTAATACTGTTTTACCAGCACCATTTTCACCAACAATTGCTAATGTTTCGCCTTTAAAGAGATCAAAACTTACATTTTTTAAAACTTGCTTTCTTTTATTTTTATAATGTTTTTCCTTAAAAGAAACACAAAGATCTTTTACTTCAATGATTTTTTCATCAGTTACTTTAGCTCTTTCAGTTATTTTAAATATATTTTCGTCATTCATTTGAGTTTCACTTTCTATTATTTAATAATATTAAAGTCTTTCAAAGATTTTTAATAATATATTAAACATATCTGTAAATCCACTTCTTCTTTGTTCAGCTGTTGTTTCTTCGTTAGTTACAATACTATCTGAAACAGTTAAAAGTGTTAATGCTTTTTTATTAAGAACTCTAGCAATTGCATACAATGCATATGATTCCATTTCAACAACATTAATTCCTTTTTCTACAAATGATTCAGGTTCATCAATATTATGTGTTTGATAAAATCACATTGATGAATTAACAGTTGTATTTATTATTTTATGCCCATTTTTATATTCATCAGCAACTTCTGTTGCTATTTCAACAAGTTCTGGCGTTGCTTCAATAGTATCTTTAGTATATCCATAAGCTTCTCCAAAATTTGATTTTGAATAAGCGCTATTTGCAATAATTACATCAAATAAATTAATATTTGGATTATATGACCCACATGATCCAAATCTAATAATAATATCTACATCATAATGTTTATATAATTCATAAGCATAAATACCAATTGATTCTAATCCCATACCATGCCCCATTACTGTAACTTCTTTACCATTATAATGACCAGTAAAAGCTAACATACCTCTTACTGAATTAACTTGTTTTATATCTTTTAAATATGTTTCTGCAAAAAGTTTCGCTCTTAGCGGATCTCCAGACATTAATACTATTTTTGCGATGTCTTCTTTTTTTGCTTCGTTATGTGGTGTTGCCATTTCCTTCTACCTCCAAAGATTAATTATTTTTCCAAATAGTTCTCTTTCAGGAACTTCTTCCCATTTTCCTTTAAAGAAAACTCTTGTTGTTTTTGTTTCTTCAGAAATAACAATAATAATTGCTCTCGTTACTTCTGAAAGACCTAATGCAGATCTATGTCTTGTTCCAAATTTTTCAGGTGTTTTTTGTGCTGATAAATTTGTAATATAAGATGATGCTCTTTCAATTCTATTATCATTAATAATAACAGCGCCATCGTGTAAAGGTGTTTTTGAACCTTCAAAAATATTTACCAATAAATCTGATGTAATCCTTGAATCTAATAATTGTGAACCAGTTATATATTCATTAGTTTCATTTTTTACATCTATAATAATAGTTGCGCCTTTACCAGCTGCAACCAATGTTTCAACAGCGATTTGAATTTCTTGCATTGCAGAAATTTTTTCTTCTTCAGAAGAAGATTTTTTAAATGCTACTTTTATTTTTTTATAAACTCTATTTATAAGATTGTATGTTATTGGAGAAAATAATACAACTAAAAAAATTGTTATTATGACTAAGTTCATTACCATTTTGATGTTTGCACTCATTTTAATTTGCTCCTTATTTCATATTATACTAAATTGAAGTTAAGACTTACGGCATTAGTTTTTAAATTAAAAACTTTCGATTCCATTTCAAGTATCTTTTTATCTGAAAGTTCAATTAAAAAATTAGGCTTCAATTGATTAATTTGTTCTTGTGTGTTATTTGTTGGATTTAATAATGCAAATCTAAAACCACTATTTTTTAAATCATTAATATTTTCAATTATTTTTTTGTTTAATTTTTTAGAAATAAATAAACCTATAATAACCCTTTCAACATCCATAAATCTATTTATTTTCTGAATAAATTCAATTTTTTTAAAGTCATTACTTCCCAAATAATCTTCTGAATAAAATATAACAACCGAACTATTTTTTTTATCAAAACTCCTTAATGTTTGATAAGAAACATGCCTTAAAATATAACTTTTTTCTTTAACAGATAATTTTCCTTTTAATATTTTATTTAAACTTGACATTTTATTATTTTCATCACTTAAATTATCTTCGCAAATAATTGATGGATAATAAATATTTTCTTTGCTAACACCTTTTAAAAAAGATATGTCTAAATTATTTATATTTATTGGTAAGTTAGTTACTGCAATTGTTTCTTTTAATCTATCTTTAATTCTTTTAAAATCATAAATAATAATTCTAGAGTTATTTCTATTTACAACAGTTGGTGAAAATAAAAACTTAGCAAATTCTAGTAATTCATCCATATCATAACTTTGAATGCCATATAATGAACCACCAATATTAATATCCACTTTATATTCATTTTTAACATCAAAAATAATATTATCAAAATCACTCAGTGGGTCTTCTTCGGGTCTATTAACTTTTTTATTTCCATCAAAAATTACTTTAATATTATTTAAATTTTCCAATGGCAAAAAAATTCCATAATAATTTGTTGTAGCCTTAAAATAAAAAGAATTTTTATAAATTTCACTTGTTTTTAATTTTATATATTCTAAAATTTTTAATAATTCTTCTTTATTATTATCTTTAATATCTAATAAAAGTAAAACTCCTGTTTCAATTTTTTCTTCATATATAAGTTTTCTTAGTTCTTTAGTAGCTAAAGATATTTTGTAATAAGAAATATCATCCTTTATAGAGAATGTTTCTAATTGGTTGTAGTTTTTATATATTCGTTCAATAAAATAAATAATTATTTGTTGAATCGATAAAATTAAAATTAAATAACTTAATTTAACTGAATATATTTGAATTAATTTAGAAAATTTTTCTGGTTCTTTTTTAAGCGAATTTTCAATATTTAATAAACTAATTTCTAAAATTGCAAAAAGGACAAATATTATTCATGTTAATAAAAAATTATTAATTTTTTTTCTTGCTTTAATTGGTATTAAAATCATAAATCCTAAAAATAAATACAAAATAATTTCAAAAACTAATGTAGTTAATAATGATTTTGTATTTAGTCCAGAAAAAATAATATTTTTATTAGTTATAATTTCACCTAAAACAACAAATAAGATTAATGATATAAATAATTTTTTATCTATAGCAACACTAACGATAATTAAGTAAATAACAAACGGATTTAGCCAAATTTTTATTGGGTTATCTTCTTTTATACCAGGAATATTATAATATATTCCCCCAGATATTAAAATTAGTAAAATCCCTGTCCCTAAAACTAAGCTAGAGATTAAAAAACCAGTCTTATTAAGCTTACCGCCAGATACTCTAACACCTTCCTTCATAATAAAGTAAGTAATACTTCCAAAAAGTATAACTAAAATATTATAGATAATAAATGATGCTATTTCAGACATATTTTAATGGTGGAGGTGTCGGGAATTGAACCCGAGTCCAAATACCTTTAACAATATAAATCTACAGTTTAAGTTTTATAAAAATTTGTCTTACGACTAATTAATTTGTGTATTTTAAGTATACCTACTGTTTTTCCCTTGTACCGACAGCGCACAAAACCCAAGGGTAGTTGTTGATTGCTGGTTGACCTATTCTAAGCGTATGCTGCAACAGACATTGAGTCGTTTTGCATTATTGCTGGATCAACGATTTTTTGTTCGTTTCCGATTAAAATTTTGTTAGTATTATGGTTTACTAAACCACTGCATATAAGTTAAAAAATACCTGTCGAAACCATGGCACCCCCATGATTAGACTAATAATTATTTTTATTAATTCTTTGTGATTCTCTTTCTAAATCTTGTTTTTTTAAAGCATTTCTTTTATCTCTAACATTTTTTCCTCTGGCAGTATAAAATTCTAATTTTATATTACCTTTATGATTAGCATAAATGATATATGGAATTGCTGTTAATCTTTTTAAATTGATATCATTTTCAATTTTTTTAATTTCTCTTTTTTGCAATAGAAGTTGTCTTGTTCTTTTTTCTTCATGTGTGCCTTGTGTTTGAAATTGATATTTGTCAATGTGTCCATTTAATCATTGTGGATTACTATCATTATCAATAATAATGTATGACCCTGATAAGTCAACATTTCCTTCTTTAATAGCCTTAACTTCAGTTCCAAGAAGCGAAATACCAGCTTCATATTTATTTAAAAATTCATAATCAAATTTCGCTCTTTTATTTTTAGCATAAATTTTCATTAAGAGGCCTCCAAGTCTATTAATCCTCTAACAACATCAACACTTATAATTTTAACATTAACAACCTCACCTAATTTAAATGTTTTTTTATTTTGTTTACCAAATATAGCAAATTTACTTTCGTCGTAGAAATATTCATCATCTTTTAAAGATTCTAAAGTTACTAATCCTTGTGTTAAATTTTCAAATTCAACAAAAAAACCAAACCTTAAAACAGAGACAATTTGCCCTTGTAATTTTTCGCCAATCATTTTTTTCATAAATCTAGCTTTTTTAATATCTTGGAGTTTTCTTTCTGCTTGCACTGCATTTCTTTCTTTTTCAGAAGCATGTTTATTCATGATTTCTAATTTAGAAACATCATCTGCACAATTTTTTCTGTTTTTTTCAGCATTAGAATCTAAAAAATATTTTTTTATTAAACGATGAACAATTAAGTCAGGATATCTTCTTATTGGAGATGTAAAATGTAAGTAATTTTTAACTCCTAATGCATAATGCCCTAAATCTTCTGTTTTATAAAAAGCTTTTTCCATGGTTTGAATCATATAACGCTTTAAAATGTCAATACCTTTATTTTGACTATTTTCGTTTAAAAGATTCATAAAATCTTCTGATTCAATATTTGAGGAATTTTTTAAAAATGTTACACCTAAACTTTTAGATAGATTAATAAAATTATCTAAATTTTCTTTTTTAGGAGATGGGTGAACTCTAAAACTGGCTGGCAATTTTTTAGAAGTTAATTTTTTAGCAACGGATTCATTTGTTACAACCATTAAATCTTCTATAACTCTCTCAGATAACGTTTGAAATTTATTATATATTTCTTTAACTTGTCCTTCGTCATCTAAGGAAATTTTTGATTCTGCCAAGCTAAAGTCAATCATTCCGTGATTGATTTTTTTATTGCGAAGTATAGACGCTAAATTTTTAGCTTCAATTAAAGATTCAGATAATTCTTTTGTTCTCAATATACTAATTTTTTCACTGTAAAAATCATCCACTTCGACATAAGTTAATCTATGTTTAGAAATTATTTCAGACTCATATATTTTAGTATCAATAACTTCTCCTTTAGGATTTATGATCATATCACATGTCATTGTTAATTTTTTAGTGTTCGGATTTAAGGAACAAAGATCATTAGATAATTCTTTAGGAAGCATAGGAAAAACTGTATTAATCAAATATACTGAAGTTCCTCTTTCGTATGCTTCTTCATCTAATGATGTGCCTTGTTTAACATAGTGTGAAACATCAGCGATATGTACACCTAATCGATAGTTTCCATTTTCTAATTTTAGAATATCAACAGCATCATCTAAGTCTTTAGATTCTTCTCCATCAATAGTATATATAAGTCTTTGAGATAAATCTTTTCTTCCACTTATATTTTGATTTTTTACCTTTTCAATTTCTTTTATTGATAAATCACTAAATTTAGTTTTTAAATCAAATTTATAAGCTATTAATTCTGGTTCTAAAGTAGCGTCATCAGAACTTCCTAACATTTCTACAATTTTAAGATAAATAATACCATCAACAAAATCAATGAATTTAGTAATAATAATATCGCCATCGTTATATTTCTCAAGACCATTAATTTTATATTCATATTTAAAAATTAAATCATCTGCTTTAAATTTATTTTTATTATCTTCTTTAAATATTCTTCCAATAATTGCAGAACCATTTCTTTGCATAACTCTGACAACTTTACCAGCTCTACGATCTGGATCATCCCCTTCACGAGGTGGAAAAACTATAACCTTGACCGTATCTTTATCTAAAGCATTTAAAACAAATCTTGCAGGAATAAAAACAGAATATGATTCTGTTTCAACAAATGCATAATCATTTTTTGTAGCTCTAAAAGTTCCAATAACTTCTTCATCATTTTTTAAATGATATGTTTGTGTTTTCCCTTTTAAAAAAATAACTTTCTCTTTTCATAACTTTCTTAAAATTCTGTCTAAATTTTTAGAATCATTGAAAGATTTTAAAGCAAGTATTTTTTTTAATTGTTTAAAAGTTTGCGGTTTTTTACTTAATTCAGATATTATCTTATCTTTTAATTCCATTCCTATTTCCTAAATCAAAACAAGTAAAAGTGCGATCGCAACAAACAGCAACACTAATCCTATCGTTATATAATGTAGCCATTTATTTCATCCTCTTTTCTTTTGTTCAAATAATTCTATGTCTGTTGTTCCAACAATAGAAGAGCCTAAGTTTTTTACTCTTCCTGATTGAAAAAGAATTAATACTATAAGTATTATTCCCAATATGATTAAAACTATAGTTAAAAATAATTTCATTTTAGTTTGTATTCGCCCCCATCGATGATATTTTTCCGTATTTTAAGGAAAGTCTTAACTTTACTACTCCTGTCGGGCCATTTCTATGCTTAGAAATGATAACTTCTAAATCCGACATTTCTTGATTGATTAAATTGTCCTCTCCATGTTTATAATAATCTTCTCTATATAAGAACATTATAATATCTGCGTCTTGTTCAATTGCCCCAGATTCTCTTATATCTGACATTTGTGGTCTTTTATCTTCTCTTTGTTCAACTCTTCTTGATAATTGAGAAATTGAAATAACAGGAATATCTAACTCTCTTGCTAAACTTTTTAATTGCCTTGATATATCAGAAACTGCTTGTTGTCTATTATCACTAGAATTACTATCTCCCTCAATCAGTTGTAAATAATCAATAATAATTAAATCTAAATTATGAATATCATTTAATCTTCTTGCTTTTCAAGCTAATTCACCTGTTTTTAATGAAGGTGAATCATCAATTCATAAATTAAGTGATTTAATTTTTTGAATACCACTATTTAATCTTGCTTGTTCTAATTGATTCATTTTCGAAACCTTATTAAATTTTCTTTGGTCAATATTACTTTCTGAGGAAATCAATCTTTTAATCAATTGTTCTGATGGCATCTCTAAAGAAAAAAAACCAACATTTTTTGATGTTGAAATGTTTTTTGCAATTTCAAGTGCAAATGCTGTTTTACCCATTGACGGCCTTGCGGCAATAATAATAAATTCTCCATTTTTTAAACCACCAATTTTTTCATCTAAAAAAGTTATCTTAGTTCTTAATCCATCTTGAAAGCCATTCTCATCAATTTGCTTCATTTTAAGTTCATATTCACTAGTAAGCTCAATAATATTTTTAAAATCTTTAAATTTTCTATTTTTACCAATTTCATAAATTTTTGATTCAACTTGTCCAATTAAATCAGAAATTGATGTGCCAGTATTTGTAACTAAATCAACAGATTCTTTTAAAGACTTTTCCAAAGACCTTATTTCTTTTTTCTCTTTTATTACACTGACATATTTATCAATGTTAGATTCTAGCCCTTTTTCAACCATTAGATCCGCAATAAAACTTATTATCTCATTTTTAGGAAGTGAAGAAAGTAATACTAATTCTTCTGTAATTAAAATTTCATCTGCTGAATTATGCTTTTGGAAAGTATCAAAAATAGCTTTAAAAACTGCTTTATGATTGTTAAAATAAAAATCTTCGGCATCAATTAAGCCAACAATTTTTTTAGTTAAAATAGGTTTAGATATTAATAAACCTAATAATGCTTTTTCAATTTTTTCTGAAAATAATTCAACAGCCATTTTATTCCTTTTTATTTATTTCATTAATTATTTTTCTTTTCAATGTATTGTATTTTATAGTCAACGGCCAAGAGGCTGCTGCTGCATTAAAATGTCCTCCGCCACCTAATGCTTCTGCAACTAATTGAACATTTTTTTTATCCCCAGATCTTGCAGATAATTTATATTTATCCTTAGTTTTTCCAAGGACATATACAGCATCAATATTTTTATATCTTAAGAATTTATCACACATAATAGAAATTTCTTCATCTCTTAAAATAGTTGATTCCGATACAAAAGTAAATATTATACCTTTTTTTAAAATTTTAAAATTACTTAAAGCTTCTGATTCTGATTTAATCAAATCAAATGATGTTTTAAATAATTCTTCAGTAGTTTTAGAATCTGCTTCATTATTAATCAAGAATGAAACGACTTCAAAAGTTGCTTCACTAGTATTTTTAGTTAATTGTTTTGTATCTAACTTAATACCTGCTAAAAGCGCTGTAGCAACATAATCATTAATATTCATATGTGGATTATTATTAAATCAAAGTTTAATCATTTCAGAAACAATTTCTGAAGCTGAAGATGAAGCAGTATCAATCATAGTTAAAGAAGGAACTGAATCAATAGAAGATTTACCTACTCTATGATGATCGATTACAAAAATGTTTTGTTTATTTGTCTCTTCAAGAATTACAGAAGCTTGTGATAATTCGCCGATTGATGTGTCTAAAATAATTGTTGTAGATCTATTAGTCATCATCTTATAAGCTTCTTCTTGCCTTATAAAAGTTTCTTTAACAGATTTCGGTAAATTATCATATAGTGCTTGTGCAGTAGAATCTAATTGTTCTAAAATAATAAATGATGTTTTTTTCTGTAACGAAATTAATTCTTGTATTCCTAAAACAGAGCCTAACGCATCTAAATCTGCCATTTTGTGTGAAGTTATAAAAATTTCTTTTGCAGATTGAATTTTTTCAATAAACACATCACTAAATAATTTTAAATCCCGAATATTATTATTATTTGTTGTTAAAGAAGATTTACCAATATACAAAATCTCCCCATTACTTTTTTCAATAACTATTTGATCTCCACCTCTATTTTTAGCAATTTCTAAGGCAGTTAATGATTTATTCAAAATATTAACTAATAATTCGGATCCATAAGAAACACCAATAGATATATTTACATCTTTTAAATTCTTAGTAATAGAATTATTAATATTTTTTAAAATAATTTCTTCCATAAGATCTTTTTTACCATCAACTCATCTAAATGCAACAGTCGAAGTATTCTCTGTCAATGAAAGCTGATTATAAAAACCATTAATATTATTAGATCATGATTGAATTATTTGATTTATTTTTAATGATGCTTCAGATTTTTGTGAATCATTAAAATTAATTTTTTTAGAATATGATATATGAAAGGAAGCTACAGCAATTCTAGAGTCTATAATAAAATCTTTTAATGATGTTGGATATGTTACATCTTTTAATAAAATTGTTTTATCATTTTCTAAAATTGTTACTTCTCAAGTGTAATTTTGATATTCTCAATATTGTGTTTTTCCAGATTCAAAATTAACTCCAAGTTTATTAATTTTTTTACCTAAAAATTTTTTAAATCCTTCTTTAAAAAGTCAATTAGAAATAAATGTAATCGTTTTTTGTTTATTATAAACAATTGAACCTACTTTAAAAATTTCTTCTTGGGCTTCATTTATACTATTTACAGAGTCGATTGTTAGTTTTACAGAATACATTTTCTTTCTATAAAGCAAGACGATTAGAACTTGTAAAAAGATAAAACTCAAGAGAAATGAACTCACCATCAATCATAATAGCGCAGTTTTTTCATCTTGAGTATTATTATGAAATAAAACTAAGATCGTTGTAAAAGTAGTTAATATAGCAATCACAGATGCTATAAAAAATATGATTAATATTACTTTTCCACTTAATTTCTTTTTCATAGGGACCTTCTTTTGCTAATTTATCTATTTTTCAGCTACGAAGGGTAATAAACCTACTTCTCTAGCTTGTTTTATAGCTTTAGCAAGTTTTCTTTGATATTTGGCTGATGTGCCAGTAATTCTTCTTGGTTTAATTTTACCATTCATTGGTGAAATAAATCTTTTTAATACTTCTACTTCTTTATAATCAATGTATTCTATATCTTGTTCTGTAAAAAGACATCTTCTATTTGTTTTATATATTTTTTTGGGAGGTGTCTTTCTCCCTTTTGCTGTTCTTGGCATTCTAATTCCTTTCCTTAAAATTTAATTTCTTCTAAATTAATATTATTTGCGTTAATTTCTTCTGATTTCCCTAAATCTTCATTATTTTCTGAAATCGGAGTAGTTTCACTTTGATCGAATGAATTTTCTTTAGAAAAAGTCATTGAATTATCTTCTTGTTGGGATTTTGAGTTATTATAGTTTTCTGAATTTGTTCTTTGTTCAGATTGGCTTCTTGATTCTAAGAAAGTAATATTTGAAACTTGAACATTAGTTCTATTTTCATATCTTCCTTCCTCTTGTCTTGAATAAACTTCTAATCTTCCTTCAACTCCAATTAATGCTCCTTTATTCAAATAATTATTCATTAATTCAGCTGTTTGTCTTCAAGCTACACAAGAAATAAAGTCAGTTTGATCATTATTTCCACCCCTTCTATTTACTGCTACAGTAAAAAATGTATAGGGTGTACCATCATTTGTTCTTCTTAACTCAATATCTGTTGTAATTCTTCCTGTTAATATAACTCTGTTAATCATTCTTTTCGCCTTCTTTTTTAACAGTTTCTACGTTTTTTTTCGAATTATCATTTGTTGTAGGTCTGTTTGATGGCCTTTTATCATTATTAAAATTTCTTCTTGGTTTTCTTACTGGGAATTTTAAATCTTTTCCAGTTTTATATTCGAAAGGTCATTTTCTTTCGTGAACAAGAATCATAGGTCTTAAAATCTTTTTATCTATTGCTATTAAATTTCTTAAATCTGCAATATTATTTGCTTCAGTTTCAACATAATACAAAATATAATATGCTTCTTTCATTTTTTTAATAGCGTATGCAAGTTTTTTAATTCCTCACTCTTCTTTTTTAACGATTGTTCCGCCTAATTTAGCTTCAATCTTTTCAATTAATTTGATTAAATCCTCTTTTGCTAATGTTGGGTTTAACAAAAGCAACACTTCATACTTTCTTTTCATTGTTTCCTCCTTGTGGTTTATTGCTATTATCTATCATAATAGCAAGGATGTAAATCATATAAATGATACCATATAATAATTAAACTTATAAAAGTCAATCTTTTATAAATGTTTTGTATCTGAAAGTGAAAAAATTCTTTCTATTTCAGAAGAGCTAGTACCTGATTGTAACTCTAAAATATGAATCTTATTTAAAAGAACCATTGATATTAAGTCAATATTTAAACAAATATTGATTGTACGTGTAGATGTTTCGCCTAATTGTTCTTTAGTAAAAATATATTCTTCAAGTATTTTTTCTGATTCTCTTGAATTTGGTTCCATATCTTCTAAAGTTTTACGATCTCTTATTTTAAAAAGTGTAAAAGCCCTATCTGTCTCTTTAGAATAAGCTTCTAGTGAAACTTCAAAAGTTTTATCAAAATTTTGTCTATTATTATCTTTTCATGTTTCAAGCATTAAAAAGGCTGATTTTTCATTAACTAAAGATGCTTTTGCCTCTTCTGGATGTTTTGAACCATTAATTTTTGAAAGTTCTTTCAAAGTTATTAATTTTGGTAAGGCTTGATTTAAATTCTTATATTTTTGTTTAATTTTATCTTGAATTTTTAAAATAATATTATATAGCTCTTTAGCTAAATCTTTAGCTTTATCAAGTATTATTTCTTTATTTTCAAATCTATACTCAATTTGAAGGGTATTAACTTCCATTGAACTAGTATTTGTAATTTCTAAATCTCTATCAATATAGTTTATAAAAGCGGCAATACCATTATTATTATTAATATTTAATAAATTTAAAGACTTAACTAATCAAAAATTGTAGTGATTAGGTAAATAATAAATATTATTATCATTTGAACTATCAAAATTAATGACACGTTTGCCATCTTCTGAAAAGAAGTTTACTGTAGGTCTTTTTGTTGAAATTTTTGGAGCTCTAACAAAATGAACTTCAAAAGTATCCAAAACCCCTTCTTTCAACAAGGTTTCAACTAATTGATGAGCTTCTTGAGTTTCTTTTAAAGATAATTTAGAAATATAATTTTTAGGAATTGAATTCATTATTTATTACGTTGGTGTGGGAACAATATAACATCTCTTATTGACGCTGAATCAGTTAGTAACATAACTAATCTATCTATTCCGATCCCAACACCTCCTGTAGGTGGAAGACCATAACTTAAAGCTTCAATATAATCTTCATCCATTTCATTCGCTTCATCATTACCTTGTCTAGCTTCTCTTAATTGCTCTTCAAATCTTTCTTTTTGATCATCAGCATCATTTAATTCTGAAAATGCATTAGCATATTCACGGCCGTCTACAAATAATTCAAATCTATCTGTAAACATTTTATTATTTTTTCTTCTTTTTGCTAATGGAGAAACCTCTACAGGATAACCTGTAACAAAAGTTGGTTGAACTATTGTATTTTCACATTTTTCTTCAAAAAACTCATTTATTATATATCCAATAGAGTTGTAATGTTTTTTTAATGGAACATTATTATCGTGAGCAAGTTTAACTGCTTCTTCAAATGTTTTAACCTCATTAAAATCAATACCTGTAACTTCCTTAATAAGATCTATCATTTCAATTGATTTAAATGGAGAAGCTAAAGAAATTTTTTTACCTTGATATTCAATTTCTGTTGTACCATTAATGACAACACAAACTTTAGAAATAAGTTCTTGAGTAATTTCTTTCATAGTTTCTAAATCACCATAAGCCTCATAAATTTCAATAGAAGTAAATTCTGGATTATGTTTAGTGTCTATACCTTCATTTCTAAATAATCTACCTATTTCGAAAACTTTATTAATTCCTCCAACAACTACTCTTTTTAATGATAATTCAGTCGCAATCCTTAATTTGAAAGGCATGTCTAAAGCATTATGATGTGTTTCAAAAGGAGCCGCTGCTGCTCCACCAAGTGTGGCTTGTAAAATAGGAGTTTCTACTTCCAAATAACCTTTTTCTATTAATAAAGTTCTTATTGAAGAAATTATTTTTGATCTATTTTCAAAAACTTTTCTTGAATCTTCATTAACAATTAAATCCACATATCTTTTACGATATTTGTCTTCAATATTTGTAAGCCCATGAAATTTATTAGGCAATGGTTTTAAAGCTTTTGTTATGATATCAAATTCTTTTGCTCTAATTGTTAATTGACCAGTATTAGTTTTCATAACATTTCCCTTAACAGCGACAATATCACCAATATCTAATAATTGCGTCACATTTCAATCTTCTTCAGAAATAGCATCTTTTCTAACATAGAATTGAAATGGTAGTCCATTAGATTTAATTGCAAGAAACATAGCCTTTCCTTGATCTCTAACCATCATTACTCTTCCCGCTAAATCATATAGAGGTGTTTCCTTTTCATGCAATTCTTCTTTAGTAAAATTTTCATATAATTTTACTATTTCAGGAATTTCAATACTATTTTTATGTTTTGAAAAATAAGGGTCTCTACCCATTTTTTTTAATTCATCTAATTTTTGTCTTCTAATAATTTCTTGTTCTTTTAATGTTGGTTCCATAATTTCTTTCTTTTAAAATAATATATTATAAATATATAGATTTATTTTAATCAATATAATTGTATCAATATGGTTGATTTTATAAACAAAACTTTAACGACTTTTTAACATAAATAATTTATTTATTCATCAGTTGATTTAATGGCATCTAATGGTTTTGATTTTAAGAATGATATATATGCAAGAACCATTAGTATAAATACTAAACCAAGTATAAATCCACTCAACAATATTCATTGCAGTATTGAAAGAACAAATCTGAATGGATTCCCAGTTATTGTTTCTAATAAACTTGCAATAATCCCTAAACCATAAAATGCTAAGGGTACAGCAATTATAAATGCTATTCCTATAATAATAACGTATGGTAGTAATATTAAAGTTGTTGCTTTAAAATTAGAATAACCTAAAGCCTTTAACATGGCTACTTCACGTTTTGATGTATCTATCATTTCTTTCATCGCAATAATAATTATTGTTGAAGCAATAAAAACCGAAAAGAATGAAATTATTGTAAATAGCGCAATAGTAAGTTTATAAACAATTTGAGCTTGTTTTAATATCTGATCAACTGTAATGGGATAACCTACCATAACACCTAAAGTATTATCGCCATTTGTTGGTTCGTTATATAAATCTTTAACCTTATATTCATAGTGTTGTTTTCATCTATCTTGGTTTTTAAATTTTAAACCTTTTATTTGCCAATCTCTAATTCCTACAGAAGCGATTGAAAAAACATGTTTTTTTAGCATTTCAGGTGTTGCATCCAAAGGCATATTTTTTGATGTAATTAAAGTGTTAAGATCACTTTCAAAGTGTTGTTCTAAACCACACACAACTCTTTCATTTGAGTCATTAATGACTTTTAATTGTACATAATAAATAATAGCCCCATGTTTTTTTGGGTCTTTAGAATGTTCATATTGAATAATACATTTGTTTTTGTCATCATAAACAATTTCATTTGTTGGTTTTTCTTTATAATCTGTAACTTGTCCTTCAAAATTATGATAAAGATAATACTTATAATAAGAATTTACAAAGTCTCTTGAAGTTATTAGGCCCATATCAATACCTGTAAAAAAAGTATCTACCACACCCAATTTAACTAAAGTTGAAGAAAATCCTAAAAGTTCATGTGATGTTGAACCAGATATTCCATAAGTATGAATTGTTTTTGCTGTTTTTGCAACTAAATAAGTTTCAACTCCTTTTTCAATTTTTTTTATGATAAGTCCTTTTTTAGCACCTTCATCAAGTTTTGCCTTCGTTTGTGAAGAAGCAACTACAGGAATAAAATCTAATTCTTTAGATGTTTTGGGGTTTTTTATCATATTTTCATATTGCATAAATTTTTTATATAAATTTTCTCCAATGTTAGTTCTCTTTGATCCAAAAAGATTTCTTATAGAATCAAGAGAATCCTCTGCTACAAAATTTTTAATAACAAATTTAGAAGGATTACCATTATTTTCAAATTTGTATTTATAAATATAATTGTCTGCGCATTGATATTGTTTTAAATAAGAGGTTTGTCCCATATATTGTTTAAATTGATTATAATATTGTTCGTTTAGCGTTAGATCTGTTCCATATTTATTAATAAATGCCTTTAATTCACTTATAGCATCTCAATCATTTTTATCTTTAGGTAAGGAAGGTATTTTTTCATTGTTAAATGTAGCATTACCATACATAGTTATTATTCAACTATTTATCGCCGGTTTTAATTTTCCGAAAGTTATTTTAGTTCCACCACCATTTTGCTTATCCCTTTGGTTTTCTCACTTTGCAAAATCTAATTTATTTTTTTGCGCAGTTAAATATCCTAATGAAATACCAGTCATAAAATTTTTAGTAAAATAATAATTACTTTTCCACGGATCATGTAATTTATTATTTGGTTTATATGCTCTTTCTTGATCGTATGAAAATAAAAGTGAATTTTTAGATGGCAATTTATTTTCAACTTTATCCAAAAAATTATTATACTTTGTTCAGCTATCAACGATTGATATGTCAGTTAATCCTAAATCAATAGGTATTTCATTTTTGTATTCTACTCCCCATTTATTATCATTACTACTATCACGTTTAAACTCATATTTAGTTGTATATTGCCTTGCATTTCTAATTGAATTCTTAGAAAATACATTAGAATTCACATATTCTAATGTTGCTTTAGTTTGTTTTTTTAACATTGTTGTTGAAGCCATAGAAAAAGACAATAAGAATGCAGAAATAAATATCGCTAAAAATAACAAAGTTGATTTACCTGTCGCTCTTAAAAAACCTTTAAAAGTATAAGATACAACAAATGGAGTTTTTATTGGTGTAGCATAACCTAGAAATCTAATTAAAATGTTTGGCGAGTTTATATCCTTATTATTTAAAAGATCAAGTGTAGGTTTTTTTAATGTTAAATAAGAAATGATATAAGTTACCCCTACCGACAATACTAAAGGAAGTAAAAGTAATTTTAAAAAAAATGAAATAGAAAGTGGGTTACCAATAAATGTTATATAATAAAAACCTTTCATCAATTTCACAAAAAGAAAGGCTATAGGAATGGATAATATGCTCGCAAATAAAAATCCTAATGAAATAATGATAATCGGAAAAAAAATATAAGCTGAAGCAATGACTCTATTTTTCATGCCCATCGCTTTTAATGTTCCTAATTGTTTACCCGATGATTTTATTCTTTTGCTTACCAACATAGAAATTACAACAAGAACTATTAATATAAAAATAATCACTATCATATTTATAACTTCTTCTTGTGTTTTTATTTGCTCAACACCTAATTTAGCCCTGATGGATATTAATGTTTTTAAGCTATTAACTGAAAATATCGCACCCAAATCTTGTTCGGTTAAAGATGAAAATGAGTTAGAAATATTATTATTAATATCAATTAAAAATGCAGTTTTATATACAAAGTTTTTATCATGATTTTTTAAAATATTTTTTATATATCAAGTAAATAATATATTTTTGCTTTCTAATTCTTTTACAAATAAAAATAATTGACTTTTTGAAATATTATATTCTTGTAATGAACTATATGCATACGATTCAAAAGTATTCAAATTTTTTTTAATAAATTTAAACGCATTTGAATTATCATTTCATGAATTTAAATTATTTAACTTATCATATCCTTTATTAGTTCCTAAAAAGAACCCTGCAAATCTGTTTGAAAAGTGCATAGAAACAGTATCATTATCTTTATTAAAATTAATATAATCACTTAAATTCATCCCAATAAATGAAGAGTTAGAAATACTTGAAATAAAATTATTACCAATAGTTGGATATGTTACTTCACTAAATTTAACACTCCCTACAATTAAAAAATTAGTTTTCTCATTAAATGAAATAGTATCTCCCGAATTTAAATTATTTGCTTTTAGAAATTCGTTTTGCACAATAATATTGTATTTTTGTTTATCAGAATTAATAACTTTACCTTTATTAGCATAAGATAAAAAATCTTCATCAGATTTTACTCCGGAAATATATTCTGTAGCATTAATATTTTTTTTATTCTTAGTGACATTTTTAGATAAAACATTTTGTTTTTCATTTTCAATATAATTACCTGTTAGTCAATTAATATTATTTTTAATTACAATTTCATAATTTATTTTATTTGCCGAAAATTTTGCAGTTCTATTTATATATGAAGTATTTTGATAAGATAACCCAGCAACATAGTCTTTTAATCTCTCACGATTTTCTTTATTTTTATCATAATAATATTTACTTACGGAATTTTCTAAATTTGGATATAAGTAGTCTTTATTTTGCCCGGGATGATTATAGTTATTAAAAATTATCATCATACCAATTGCTCGACCATAAGAAGCTCAATCATTAAAATAATTTTGAATATATTTGTTAGCAAATTCAAAAAAATTTAATTTATCCTCTAGATTTATTTTAAGATAATCATTATAAACAGCCTTGTTTTCAAAAATACTTTTAAAGTCTAAATACAATGCATTTTTATATTCATCTTCTGTTCAACCATAAGATTTTGTATGATTAATAAATAAGTTATTTTTTGTGAGATCTATTTTATGGCCATTAGGATTAAAAAAAGGCTGGTCAGGATCTAAGTTTGAAGTATCTAAAAGAATGTCTCCATCAATACTATTTAGATCTCAGTAATTACCCTTCATATTTGAATTTTCAACTAAATCTGACTGATCATTTTTATGTGTATATTTTGCTTCTTGATCCCCTCATAATAGTGTATGGTCTATCAATCATGGATTAATATATTTAATATTATTAGTATCAATCTTTTTTAGATTTTTTGAATTATCATTAATCCAACTATTATAGTATCTATAACTAAAATTTTGGACGCTATCTTGTTTGCCAAAAATATTGCCTTTTATTTCATTTTGATATAAATTATAGTCATTAAATTGCGTTTCAATGGATCTTGCTCCTAAATTATTTAAAATTTGAGTTCCCCCAACTAAGGAAAAAGATACTCCAAAAAATAATAATATAATTATTAAAGATAATTTACTTGAATAAATTTGATTTAATACAGATTTATTTATAATTTTATTTTTTTTAATATTTTTTATAAAAATAAACACTATTTTTATCGTTAAAGATAAAAATACTATTCCAATAAAACCAAGAAATACTCATAAAACTATATTAAACATTGTTAATCAAAATTATTAATTATTCATTAGTAATTATATTTTAAATATTAATTTTTGTAAATACTTTTTTTATTCATCAGTTGATTTAATAGCATCTAATGGTCTTGATTTTAAGAATGATATATATGCAAGAACTATTAGTATAAATACTAATCCAAGTATAAGTCCGCTCAGCACTATTCATTGTAATATAGAAAGAACAAATCTGAATGAATTACCAGTGATTGTTTCTAATAATCCTGCAACAATGCCTAATCCATAAAATGCTATAGGAAGAGCAATTATAAAGGCGATACCTATAATAATAATGTATGGTAATAATATTAAAGTAGTTGCTTTAAGATTAGAGTAACCTAAAGCTTTTAACATTGCTACTTCACGTTTTGATGAATCAATCATATCTTTCATAGCAATAACAATTACGGTTGATGCTATGAAAACAGAAAAAAATGAAATAACCATAAAAATAGCAATAGTAAGTTTATAAACAATTTGTACTTGTTCTAATAATTGAGCAACAGTAATAGGATAACCTTGTATAACTCTTAAATTTTCATTTTCATTTGTTGGTTCATTATATAAATCTTCTATCGTATATTCATATTTTAATTTTCACATTTCTTGATTTGTAAATGCTAAATTAGATGGATATTTAAGACCAGCGGAAGCTACAGGAAAAATATTGTCGTTTTCCATCACTTTATCTATTCTATCTTCAGGCATATTTTTTGATTTAATTAAAGTAGTTAATGTAGTTTCAAAATGTTGTTCTAATCCTCGTACCTCAAGAATTGAAGATATATATTTATTTTTTTGTAAATCAACTTGTAAATAATAATCAATGATTTTTGGTTCACTTTTTGTATGTTGATAACTAATAAAATAATTATTTTTATCATCATATACAAATTCATTTTTTTTCTCATCTTGTTGATAATTTGTAACTTGTCCTTCAAAATTATGGTAATAATAATATTTTAAATAAGAATTTAAAAAATCTCTTGTAGTTGATATACCCATATCAATACCTGTGAAGAAAGTGTCTATAACTCCTATTTTAATTAATAAATGTGTATTTCCTAGAAGTGAGAAACTATTAAATTTGGAATCATTTTTTGAATACGCATGTAATAAATTTAAACGAATATCAAGCAAATAAACTGGTACTCCATTTTCATTTCTTGATAAAACAACTCCTTCTTTTACACCTTTATCTAATTTAGATTTTACCTGTGTTGATAAAATAGTTGGTATAAAATCTAATTCTTTTGCAGTGCTAGGGTTTTGAATTATATTATCATAAGGTTTTAATTTATTATATAAATTTTGTCCTATATTAGAACCTTCAGCACCAAAAATATTTTTTAATGAATCGAGTGAATCGAGTGAAACAAAATTTTTAATACTAAAATCAGATACTTTTCCTTCCTCTTCAAAATCATATCTATTAATATAATTTGCAGCATTTTGATATTGATATAAAGCAAAACCTTTTGCCATATATTGTTGGAATTGATTGTAATATTGTTCATTCAAAGTTAAATCAGTTCCATAATCATTAATTATTTTTGCTCATTCTAAAATAGATGTTGGTGATAATTTTGGAATTTCAACACCGTTAAATGTTGCATTACCATATACAGTTATAATTCAGCTATTTATAATTGAATCTAATTTTCCAAAAGTTATTTTTTTATCATTTTGAGAAGTACTATCTCTTTGTTTTTCTCATTCTAAAAATTTTGGATTTTCATTTGCAGTTAAAAAACCAACAGCAAGGTCTGTCATAAAATTCTTAGTAAAATAATAATTGCTTTTTCAAGGATCATTTAATTCATTATTACTTTCATATGCCCTTTCTTGATCATATGAAAATAAAACATCTTTTTCAGGCGGTAATTCTTTTTGAACTTTATCTAAAAATTCATTATATTTTGTTTGATCATTAATCAAAGAGACGCTTAATGGTAAATCAATAGCTTTTTCTCCATTTAATTTATATGCTTCATCTCATTTAATTTCGCTATTACGTTGAAACTCATATTTAGTTGTATATTGTCTATAATTGGTAATTTGATTCAATCCGAAAGATTTTGCATTAACATATTTTAATGCTGCTTCTGTTTGTTTTTTTAACATGGTTGTTGACGCCATAGAAAATGCAACTAAAAATGAAGAAATAAATATTGCAAAAAATAACAAAGTTGATTTTCCCATAGCCCTTAAGAAACCTTTGCTAGTATATGTAATAACGAATGGAGTTTGAATGGGTGTAACATATCCAAGTGCTCTTACAAATATATTAGGAGAATTAATATTTTTATTATTTAAAAGATCGAGTGTTGGTTTTCTTAGTGTTTGATGTGCAATCATATAAGTTAAACCTACTGATAAAATAAGCGGAAGTAAAAGTAATTTAAAAAATAGAGAAAAAGAAACTGGGTTACCAACAAATGTTATATAATAAAATCCTTTCATTAACCTAACAAAGAGAATGGCTACAGGTATAGAAAAAATACTTGCTAATAAAAATCCTAGGGAAATAATAAATAATGGAAATAAAATATATGCCGAAGCTATTATTTTATTTTTCATTCCCATTGCTTTTAATGTCCCTAATTGTTTACCAGCCATTTTTATTCTTTTACTCACTAACATAGAAATTACAATAAGAACTATGAATATAAATAATATTACAATAATGTTTATAATATTCTCTTGAGTTGCGATTTGCTCTACACCAATCTTTGCTCTTAAAGATGTAAATGTTTTTAGATTATTAACTGAAACTATTCCATCATCGATTATTGATAATGAATTTGATAATTTATCTAAATCCATTAAATAAGAACTTTTAAATACAAAATTATCACTTTGTTCCGATAAAAAATTTTTGATATATGTTGTAGAAATATTTCGTTTTTCTAACTCATCAATAAAATTTAGTAATTCATTTTTAGGGACATTATAATCTTGTAATGAATTGTAAGATTCTGATTTAAAGATATCTAAATTTTTTTGTATATTTTTAAACGCTTTTGAATTAGAATCTCATGAACTTAATCTATTTAATTTTTCATAACCATCATTGGTTCCAAAAAAGAATCCGGCAAATCTATTTCCAATTGGCAAAGAGATTAAATCATTATTTTCATAAAAATTAATATAATCACTCAAATTCATCCCAATAAATGAAGAGTCTGAAATATTTGAAATAATATTTGTACCCATGGTTGGATAAGTAACTTCATTAAATTTAACACTTCCCGCAATTTTAAAACTAGTTTTTTCGTTAAATGAAATAACATCATTAGGATTTAAATTATTAGCTTTTAAAAATTCACTTTGTACAATAATATTATATTGTTGAGCATCTGGATTAACAGTTTTTTGTTTGTTTGCATAAGTTAAAAAATCTTCATCAGATGTTACTCCATTAATATATTTTGTTGCATTAATATTGCGGTTATTTTTTGTTACTGTTTTTTGGAAAATATTTTCTTTCTCATTTTTAATATAATCTCCTGTTAATCAATTAACATTATTTTTAATTACAAACTCATAATTTATTTTATTTGCTGAAAATTTTGCAACTCTATTTAAATATGATGTATTTTGATAAGATAAACCATCTACATATGATTTTAATAATTCACGATTGCTTTTATTTTTATCATAATAAAAATTACTAACAGATAATTCTAGATTAGGCTGTAAATATTCTTTATTTTTGCCAGGAAGATTATAATTATCAAAAATTATCATCATAGCAATTGCGCGACCATATGCAAGCCAGCCGCCAAAATAGTCCTGTATATAATTATTAGAAAATTGAAAGTTAGAATCTCCAGGATTGGCTTGCATATAGTCGTTATAAACGGATTTATCTCTAAAAATATGTATAAAATCTAAGTATAAAGCATTTGCGTATTCATTTTCTGTCCAACCGTAAGATTTTGTATTATTAATAAATAGATTATTTTTAGTAAAATCTATTTTATGACCCCCAGGGCTAAAAAAGGGCTGACTAGGATCTAAATTAGATGTATCTAAAAGAATATCTCCATTGGAATTATTTATATTTCAATAATTATCATTTATAGAATTTTTGTTAGGACCATGGTTATATTTTGATTCTTGACTACCTCATAATAATGTATGATCTATTAACCACGGATTAACATAGTCTTCAATAGCTATTGCTTTCTCATTATATTCCTCTTCAGGGACAAAGCTATTATAATATTCATAAGCATAAAACTGAAAATTATCTTCGTCACCGAAAATATTTCCTTTAATTTCATTTTGATACAAATTATAGTCATTAAATTGTTTTTCAATTGATTGAGATCCTAAAGTATTTAAAATTTGAGTTCCGCCAACCAAAGAAAAAGATACTCCAAAAAATAATAATATAATTATAAGTGATAATTTACCTGAATAAACTTGCTTAAAAACTGATTTATTTATAATTTTATTAGATTTGATATTTTTTAAAAAAACAAAAAATATTTTTAAGGTTAATGGTAAAAATATTATTAAAATTATTCCGATTAGTATTCACAAAAATATATTAAACATTTTAAATTAAAATCTATTATTCTGTTTTATATATTTGAATCAACAATATTATTTATAGTTTTGGTTTATATTTTAAATTTTTAAAATATTATGACCAGTCAACATCAGAAACTGCTGTCTTTTTCTTATTCATTATAATTGTATCAATATGTCCGTTTTTTATATGTAAAACTTTGTCTGCTATCTTTTTAAAATTTGGATTATGTGTAACCATAATTAATGTACATTTATATTTTTCATTAATATCTAAAAGAAGTTGTAAGGCCTCTTTTCCTCTCTCTTCATCTAATGCGCCTGTAGGCTCATCCGCAAAAAGAATTTGGGGATTTTTAGCTAAAGCTCTACCAATAGAAATTCTTTGATTTTGACCACCAGATAATTGAAAGGGATATTTTTTAGCTTGTGGTAATAATTTTAATGTTTTTAGAATATCTTTAATTGGAATTGGATCAGTTTCAGGATTTTTTAAATTTTCACCCACTTTAATATTTTCAATAACTGTTAATGTTGGAATTAAGTTATATGATTGAAAAACAAATGAAACATTGTCTGATCGAAATTTTGTTTTTTTAGCATCAGAAAGAAAAAGCATATCCTTACCTGAAACAATAACCTCGCCAAGTGTTGGATCTAATAATCCAGACATTATATTTAATAAAGTAGTTTTACCAGACCCAGATGCTCCTAAAATAACTACAACTTCACCTTTTTTAATTTCAACATTTATATCATGAAGAATATGTTCACAATTAATATTGTTGCAAAAATATTTTTGCAATCCTTTAATATCAACAATATTTCCTTTTTTATTTTCTGCAATTCCTTCTTTAAATTTATTTTTAAAATCTTTTTGACTTTTGGTTTTTCAAATAGCAAATTTTTTCTTTCCTTCTGCCAAAGTAGTTTCTTTTTGTTTAATTAATTTATGAACTGATGCAGACATATTTGTCTTATTTTTAATTTTTAAATCTTTAATTTGATCTTCAATTTTTTTTAAATTACTTTCAAATGTTCTTTTAGTAATATCATTTTTTTCTTTTCAAGCTATTTTTTCGTCACGAATAAAATTACTTCTAAGATTTCTTATAATCTTAGCCTCATGTCTGTTTCTTTTATTTTCTAATTTTATTTCTCTTAAATGTAAACTTTTTTCTTCTGCTGGCATATTGTTTTATTCGTCTGTTCCTTTTATTGCTTCCAATGGTTTAGAATTTTTAAAACCTAAATAACCAATAATAAATATTAATATAATTATACCCATAACAAAACCTGATAAAAAAAATCATTGTAAAATAGAAAGTGTGAATGTGAATGTATTTCCTGTTAGTTTTTGTAATATTGAAGCTATGATACCTAAGCCATAAAAGGCAAAAGGAAGAGCTATAGAAAACGCAAATCCTATAATTATCATGTATGGCAATAAAATAAGCAGTGTAGATTTTTTATTAGTATATCCTAAAGCTTTTAACATAGCTACTTCTCTTTTTGACGAATCAATAAGATCTTTCATGGCAATTATAATAACTGTTCCTGCGACAAATACTGCAAAAAATGAAATAATGTCAAATATAGAAATAGTAAGTTTATAAATTGTTTGAACTTGGTCCAATAAATTTTGAACGGTGATTGGGTAACCCTGTATCATTGTAAATTTTTTATCTTTATTCTTTTCTAAAGATAAGAAATCATCAATTGTATATTTTTGATTATAATCTCATATTTTCGATTCCCACAAAGGCCATTTATCCAAAGTAACCGAGGCTACAGGAAAGACATTTCTATTTTTTATTAAATATTTTGGGTTCTGTTTAAATCAATCGGACGGCATTGTTTTAGAAAAAATGTAAGTTAGAATGTTAAAAGAAGTATATTGTTGTAAACCTCAAGAAATATCTTTACCGTCTTTTTTTACTTTTGCAATTTCCAAAACAAATTCAATTTTTGGAGACGAATTATCTTTAGAATTTTTATGATTATATTTAATCCAATATTTATTTTTTGAATCAAATTTTAATTCGCTTTGAGGATTATTATAATTAGTAACTTGACCATTGAAATTATGATTAAAGTAATATTTTAAATAATTATTAACTAATTGTCTAGTGGTCGAAATTGCTAAATCGATTCCTGTGTAAAATTTATCTAAAACACCAATTTTTACTAAAATTTTATTAGGCTTTCATGTTACAAATTTAAAAGAATCTTTTTTATTTTTTAGAGGCACACCAGAATTAATTCGAACATCTATAGACAAAAGATAAGTTTTAATTCCGTTTTCTTCCTTTAATTTTACTTGCCCTTTTTTAACTGCTTCATTTAATTTTTGCGATGCTTGTGTTGATAAAAACACCGGAATATAATCAAGATTAGAATCACCATTTATTGCTTTTGTTTGATAGGGTTTTAACTTATCATATAATTTCTCACCCAGATGCGTTCTTTTTGAACCAAAAGCATTTTTAATAGCACCAAGAGAACTAAATGAATTTAATGCGCTTATAACAGAAGCGTTTTGATTATTTTCTTCATATTTTCATTTATTAATATAATTAATTCCTGATTGATATTTAAACAAATTAAAAGTATCGGTGGCGTATTGTTGGAATTGATTATAATATTGTTCGTTTAAAGTAAGATCAGTTCCATATTTATTAATTAAAAGAATTCAATCTGAAATTTTTTTAAAATCTAAAGAAGGTATTTTTATATTATTAAATGACGCATTTCCATAAATAGTAAAAATTCAACTTTTTATCATAGGTTCTAAATTAGAAAAGTTTAAACACTTTGTTTTATTTTTTATATGCTCATTTTTTCTTTGGTTTTCTCACAAATTAAAATTGGGATTGTTTTTAACATTCATATATGCTATAGTTACCATAGTCATAAAATTTTTAGTAAAATAATATTTGCTTCTTCAAGGTTGACCATCTTTTCAACCATTTGTTTTTGGCTTGTTATTGTAGGAAAACAAAACTGGACTAGTTTTATTGTTACTTCCTGGCAATTTAGATTGTACAAAATCTAAGAAACCATTATATATTTTATAATCTTTAATTCCATCATTCATAAAATAAGAAAAATTTAAATTAAGATCTATAGGTTTTTCATTTATTTTATATGCTTTAATTCAGGTATTAGGATTAGATGATGTTGGCGCATGTCTAATAAATTCTTCTTTAACAGAATAATTTTTTACATTGGTAGATATATTTTGTGATATAGATCTTAAATTTAAATATTTTAAAGCAGCCTCCGTTTGTTTTTTTAACATAGTTGTTGAAGATAAAGAAAAAGCAACTAAAAAAGTTGAGATAAATATTGCAAAAAATAATAATGAAGATTTACCTAATGCCCTTAAAAAACCTTTAGAAGTATAGGTTATAACAAATGGAGTTTTTATTGGTGTAATATAACCAATAAATCTTACTAATATATTAGGCGAATTCATATCTTTATTATTCAAGAGATCTAGTGTAGGTTTTTTTAATGTTCATATAGAAATAATATAAGTCATTCCAATTGCTAAAATTAATGGAATGAAAAGTAATTTTAAAAAAAATACAATGGACAATGGATTGCCTATAAATGTTATATAATAAAAACCTTTCATTAAACTAATTAATCCCATAGCTACTGGAACTGATACTATCGAGGCTAATGAGAATCCTGATAAAATAATAACCAATGGAAAAATAATATATGCAGAAGCAATAGATTTATTTTTCATACCCATCGCTTTTAATGCCCCTAATTGTTTTCCAGATGTTTTTATACGCTTAGTAACTAACATAGAAATAACAATTAAAACTATAATAATGAAAACTATTACTAATGCATTTATAATCTTTTCTTGATTGTTTATTTGTGATACACCTAATTTAGCTCTTATAGATGTTAGTGTAGAAAGATCATTAACCGATGCTATACCACTATTCATTATGCTAAAACCAGCAACTGAGGGTTTAAAATTATTTGCCATTAAATAATTACTTTTAAAAATAAAGTTTGGTTTTTGTGAAGCTATGTATTTTTTTCAACTTGCTAAATCAACATTAGTTTGCTTCTCTATCGTATTTACAAATTTAGTCATTTGTTTATGGTTTATATTATAAGACTGAGTTGCATTATATGTTTTATCATTAAAATAATCCATTTCTTTTTTAATAAATTTAAATCCTTCAGAGTTTCCTTTTCATGTTGATAATTTATTTAATTTATCATACCCAGAATTAATTCCAAAATAAAACCCAGCAAAACTTGCATCTCTAGAAACTAAATCATTGTTAGCAACTAAACTTATATAATCTGTTAAATTTATTCCTACAAATGCAGTTTTTTTAATATCACTAACAAAATTATGACCAATCATGGGGTATGTTACTTCATTAAATTTAACACTTCCTGCAATTTTAAATTTTGTTGTATTTGTGAATTGAATTGTGTCACCTGATTTTAAATGATTTTCTTTTAAAAATTCATTTTGAATAACAACACTATACTTTTGTGATTTATTATTAAATGTATTTTCTTTTTGCGCATTTGACAAAAATTCTTTATCTGATTTAATTCCGGAAATATATTTTGTAGCATTAATATCTTTTAAATTTTTTGTTACTGTTTTAATTAATGGGTTATTATCCATATTTGTGATATATTTTCCGCTTGACCAATCAATATTATTTTTTACAACAAATTCATAGTTGTTTTTATTAGATGAAAATTGAGCCATCTGGTTTCTATATGTAGTGTTTTTATATGAAAGACCAGCAAGATATTTTTTCATATTATTTCTATTTTCAGTATTTCTTTTATAGTAATATCCACTTACAGAATGTTCTCCATCATATGGGTATAAATATTTATCATCGTGTTCATTAATAGATGCTATATTATGATAATTATCAAAAATTCTTAGCATAGCTATCATTTCACCATATAATCATCAACAATTATCGGTTTTTTTTAAGGTTCCACCACCAAAATAATTAGTTACATAAATATTTGCAAAAGTTCTAAAAGAAGTATTTGGATTATTTTTATGAAAATCTCTTCAAATGGGATGGGTAGATAGTGATTTTAGTGGGTCCTCATCTGGACCTGCAAAAATAAGTTTAAAATCTAAATAAAGTGCATTTGCATATTCTTTGTTATTTCAGCCATAAGATTTTGTGCCATCAATAAATAAACCATCTTTAGTAAGATCTTTATTTTTTAGACGGTTAAAAAAATCTTTATGCTCTTGGCTTTCATCATTAACATTTAAATTAGAAGTATCTAAAATAACTTCTCCTTTTTCATTGTTTAAATCTCAATAATTACCCTTTTGAATGTTTTTATTTTGATCATATTTATGGTTATATTTTGCCTCTTGAGAACCTCATAATAATGTATTATCTATTAATCAAGGATTAATAAATAAATCATTTTTATTAATATTTTGCTTATTATCTTTTGAGGATAAATCATTATAGTATTTAGAGGCATAATCTTGGATATAATCATCCAACGAAAATATTCTTCCTTTTGTTTGGTTTTGATATAAATTATAATTATTAAATTGTGTTTCAATAGATCTTGATCCTAATGTATTTAAAATTTGTGCACCACCGACTAACGAAAATGAAATAGCAAAAAATAACATTATAATTAAAAATGATAATTTTCCAGAGGATATTTGTTTTAAAATAGATTTATTAATAACTTTATTAGTCTTGATATTTTTTGCAAAAATAAAAAGTATTTTTACTGTTAAAAGTAAAAATACTGTCAAAATTATTCCAAGCATAGTTCAAGCAATTATATTGAGCATTATTTTTTATCTTTTATATTAGTTTCTTAAATTAATTATAAATAAAATATTTACCTTTTTTAATTTTATTTATCTTGTTTTTATTAAATTTATTTACTCATCAGTTGCTTGTATTGCCTCTAATGGTTTAGATTTTTTAAATGATATATAAGCAATAATAAGCACTAATATAATTAACCCTAATAAAAAAGAAGATAAAAAGACTCATTGTAAAATAGAAAGTGTAAATGTGAACGGATTACCTGTTAATGTTTCTAATATTCCAGCTACAATTCCTAAACCATAAAATGCTACAGGAAGAGCGATAGCGAAGGCTATTCCTATAATTATTATATATGGTAGTAATATAAGTCCTGTAGCTTTTATATTACTATATCCTAACGCTTTTAGCATTGCAACTTCTCGTTTTGAAGCATCAATAAGATCTTTCATTGCAATAATAATAACTGTTATAGCAATAAATACTGAGAAAAATGAAACAACATTAAATATTGCAACTGTAAGTTTATAAATTGTTTGAACTTGGTCTAATAAATCTGCAATAGTAACCGGGTAACCTTGCAGCATACTAAATTGATAGTATCCTTTTTGAGACATTTTTAAGAAATCATTTACTGTAAATTCACTTGTATGTTTCCACATACTGTCTTCTTCTCATATGTATGGTTTAGTGAATGAAACTGATGCCACAGGGAAAATCTTATTATTTTTTATTAAATAAGAGGGAGATTGTTTATTTCAATTAGATGGCATTGTTTTAGAATCAATATATGTTTGAATATTAGAACCATTATGTTGTTGTAAGCCGCGAGATATATTCAACTTATTGATTAATAATTTGCCAACTTCAAAAGCAGATGATTTGCTTTTTGCATCTTCATCCTTTGTTTTTTTGTGATTATAATTTTGTCAATAATTACCTTCCTCATCTCATTTAAGTTCACTTTTTGAATCATTATAATTAATAACTTGACCATCAAATTTATTTGATTCATTATCAAAATAATATTTTAAATAATTATTAACTAATTGATTAGTTGTTGATATTTTTAAATCAATTCCTGTATAAAATTTATCAATTACACCAATTTTAACTAAAATATGAGGTGCTCTATCTGTTGAAAAACTAAATTTACCATCCTCTCCTTCTCTAGATTGCATGATACCACGAGCTAATACATTGTTAAAAGATAAAAGATATGTTTTTATTCCGTTGTCTTCACCAACTTTTGCATCGCCTTTTTTAACAGCATCTTTTAAATTCTCCGCTGCTTGTGTTGATAAAATAACTGGAACATAATTAAGTGTAGGATCTCCTGTAAGAAAACCGTCTCCATTATTACGTGTTGCTCTGTCTTGATATGGTTTTAGTTTATTATATAAATCTTCACCTAATGTTGTTCCTTTTGCACCAAAAGCATTTTTAACTGCATCTAACGAACTCATAAAGTTAAATGCTGTAATTTTTGAAGCTTCGCTTTTATTTTTTTCTTCATAATGTCATCTATTTTTATAATTAATTGCTGATTTATATGTGTATAAATGATATGGATGTACTGCGTATTGTTGAAATTGATTATAATATTGTTCATTTAAAGTAAGGTCTGTTCCGTATTTATTAATTAATGCCAATCATTTAAGAAGATCTTTTTGTGATGGTATTTTTTCGTTGTTAAAAGTTGCATTCCCATAAACTGTAAAAATTCAACTTTGAATTAGTGGCTCTAAATTTGAAAAAGTTAAGTTTAAATCTTCTTTTTTTCTTTCGTTTTCTCATTCATTAAAATTTGGATTTAATTGAAAACTAGCATAACCCAAAGACGCTAGAGTCATAAAATTTTTACTAAAATAATAATGACTTATTCATGGTTTTCCATCATTATTATTTGTAAGATTTAATGAATTTGTTTTGTAAGAAATTAATGATGTATTATTTGGAGCAAATATATGCTGATCTTTTATCTGTTTAAAAAAATCATCATATCTTTTTTTATTAATTTCCTCTTTTTTTATTGGTGGAGTTCATTTAAATTCTTCGCCTATACCAATTTCATTTAATTTATATGATTCAATTCATGTATTAGGATTAGAAGATGTTGGCGTATTTCTAACAAATTCTTCTTTAACAGAATAACTTCTATTGTTGTGGTGGAGATTACCAGAGATGGTTTTTAAATTTACATATTCTAAAGCAGCGTCTGTTTGTTTTTTTAACATAGTTGTTGAAGATAATGAAAATGCAATTAAAAAAGTTGAAATAAATATAGCAAAAAATATTAATGTAGATTTACCTACCGCCCTTAAAAAACCTTTTGAAGTATAAGTGACAACAAAGGGAGTTCTTGCTGGTGTAATATATCCAAGCGTTCTAACAAAAATATTTGGTGAATTCATATCTTTGTTGTTTAAAAGATCTAATGTAGGTTTTTTTAATGTTAATATAGAAATAATATAAGTCATTCCAATAGCTAATACTAACGGAATTAAAAGCAATTTAAAAAAGAACACAAATGATAATGGGTTACCTAAAAAACTTATATAGTAAAAACCTTTCATTAAACTAATTAATCCAAATGCTACCGGAATAGAACCTATTCCTGCAACTAAAAAACCTAAACTAATAATAACCAATGGGAAAAGAATGTATGCTGATGCAATAGATTTATTTTTCATTCCCATCGCTTTTAAAGTTCCTAATTGTTTTCCAGACGTTTTTATCCGTTTTGTAACTAGCATGGAAATAACAATTAAAACTATAATAATAAAAACTATTACTAATACATTTATAATTTTTACTTGATTTTGTATTTGTTCTACACCTAATTTAGCTCTTATTGATGTTATGGTGGAAAGATCATTAACTGATGACATTCCATTCATAATGAATTGAAATCCACCGGCAGAAGTTTTATTTTTTGAGCTTAATAAATAATTACTTTTAAAAACAAAGTCTGGTTTTTGTAAATCTAAAAAGTTTTTTCAGTCTGTTAAATTAGCACCAGTTTCTTTTTCTAAAATTGATATATATTTATACATGTCCTGTGATTTAATATTGTAAGATTGAGTTGCATTATATACTTTTGCATTAAAATAATTTATTCGTTCATTAATAAATCCAAAAGCAGAAGAACTTCCTGTTCATGTTGATAATTTATTTAATCTATCATAACCTTCATTAGTTCCAAAATAAAACCCGCCAAAAGAAACATCAATAGCCATTAAATCATTATTAGATAATAAATTCATATAATCAGTTAAATTTATTCCTACAAAGGAAGATTCTTTCATATTACTAACAAAATTAGTTCCGATTGTTGGATATGTTACTTCGTTAAATTTGACACTTGCAGAAATTTTTAATTTTGTATTAGGTGTGAAAGAAATTGTATCTCCTAAATTCATATGATTGGCCTTTAGAAATTCATTTTGTATCACGATATTATAATTTTGTGATTCTTTATTAAATTCACCATTTATATTAGCTTTCGACAAAAAATCTTTATCTGATTTTATTCCATCAAGATATTTTGTTCCGTTAATATCTTGCCCGTTTTTTGTTGCTGTTTTTATTAATGTATTTCGATCCTTATTATCAACATATTGTCCATTTTCTCAATCAACATTATTTTTAACAACAAATTCAAAACTTTTTTTATTGTCAGTTAATTTAGCCATTTGATTAGAATATGCAATATGTTTATAAGAAAGACCTGCAAGATATTTTTGAATATCTTCTCTATTTTGTTTAGATTTTGCGTCCTTATTATAATAGTGTGCACTAACAGAATTTTCACCACTATATGGATATAAATATTCATTATCATGACCATCATGAGGTATTACGCTATGGTAATTATCAAAAATTCTTAACATAGCTATCATTTGCCCATATTGTCTTCATGATCCTTCGCTATGTAATTTACCGCCTAAATAAGAAGCTATATATCTATCTGCGAAGTTTCTAAAAGTAGGATGATTATTATATTTATAATAATCCCTTCAAATAGGATGGGTTGATAATGCTTTTAATGGGTCATCATCTGGTCCTGCAAAAATATATTTAAAATCTAAATAAAGTGCATTTGTGTATTCTTGATAATTTCAACCATAAGATTTTGTATTATTAATAAATAACTCATTTTTTGTAGGATCTATTTTATGACCCCCAGGATTAAAAAAAGGTTGGTCAGGGTTTAAATTTGAAGTATCTAAAATAACTTCTCCTTTTTTATTATTTAAATCTCAATAATAACCTTGATTATGATTTTCTTTAGTTTTTTCAGTTTCTGAATCATAAGCATGTTTGTATTTTGCTTCTTGAGAACCTCATAATAATGTATTATCTATTAATCATGGATTAATAAAGATTTCACTTTTTTCAATACTTTTTGTTTCATCATCATCTTTCGCTATTAAACTATTATAATATTTCGTTGCATAATCTTGTATTGGATCATCTCATGTAAAAATTCCTCCACTAGTTTGGTTTTGAAACAAGTTATAATCATTAAATTGTGTTTCGATTGATCTTTCACCTAATGTAGTTAAAATTTGCGCTCCACCAACCAATGAAAATGAGACAGCAAAAAATAACATTATAATTAAAAATGATAATTTTCCAGAAAATATTTGTTTTAATACTGACTTATTTATAACTTTATTTCTTTTAATATTTATTAAAAAAATAAAAAGTATTTTTACTGTTAAAAGTAAAAATACTGTTAAAATTATTCCAAGTAAAATTCAAGAAATTATAGTAAGCATTATTTTCGTCTTTACATAATTGTATCAATATAATTAAACTTTAATTTCTTTGATTGTAATATTTATTTGTTAGTTACGTCTTTATCTTCTTTGTTATTTTTTATTTTAGAAGCATTTTCTTTATTAGTTGCGTTCAATTTATCAGATTTTATTGATTCACTAGATTTAATTGTGTCTTCACTTTTAGATTTTGGTGCAGTTGCTTTACCCACAAAATCTTTTTTAGGTTTAGAGTTTTCAGATTTTTTATGTGCTTCTGCACGTTCTTTCATATTGACAATTTGTGCAGGAAGTTTTTTATTTACAAAAATATATTCTGCTTCTTCAGCATTTAAAGTTTCTTTAATTAAAAGTGCTTCTGCTAATAAATCCATTAATTTTTTATTATCTGAAATTAATTTGTATGCTTTTTTATATGCTCCATCGATTAACTCTCTAACTTCTTTATCAATTTCATGAGCTAATTGACCTGAATAGTTTTTACTTGATTGCGAATAATCTCTACCAAGGAAAACATTTTCAGCAGGTTTTTCATATTGTACAGGTCCTAATTTAGACATACCAAATTCAGTAACCATTCTTCTAGCAATCATTGTTGCAGATTCAATATCTGCTGAGGCTCCTGTTGTTATTTCATCATAACCAAAAAAGAATGCTTCTGATGCTCTACCAGCCATGTAAGAAATAATTTTTGATTCTAATTCTAATTTAGTTTGAATAAATTTTTCTTTTTTAGGTGTCATCATAACATATCCACCAGCACTACCTCTTGGGATAATAGTTATTTTTTGCACTTTATCTGCGTGTTCCATAGCAAGCCCTATTAATGCATGGCCGGCTTCATGGTAAGCAACTAATGTTTTTTCTTCTTTTGACATTAAGTTATTTGGTTTTGATGGGCCACCAATAACTCTATCAATAGCTTCATCAATAATATCTAATGAAATTTGTTTTCTTTTTAATCTTATTGATAATATAGCTGCTTCATTAACAACATTTTCAAGTTCTGCAGCTGAGAACCCAGGAGTTCTTCCTGCAATATTTGATCAATCAACTGTTTTATCAAATTTTTTATTTCCATTTTTAGCATATATTTCTAAAATTGCTTGTCTTTCTAAAATATCTGGTAATCTAAATTCAATTGAACGATCGAATCTACCAGGTCTTTTTAATGCAGGATCTAAAACATCTGGTCTATTTGTAGCAGCTATAACAACAACTGATGTATTTGAAGCAAATCCATCCATTTCAACAAGCATTTGGTTAAGTGTTTGTTCCCTTTCATCATTTCCACCACCAAGGCCTGCTCCTCTTTGTCTACCTACTGCATCTAATTCATCAATAAATATTAAAGATGGAGCTGATTGTTTAGCTACTGCAAAAAGTTCTCTAACTCTTTTTGCCCCAACACCAACAAACATTTCAACAAAATCTGAACCAGTTATTGAATAGAAAGGGATATTAGCTTCACCAGCAACAGCTTTTGCTAAGAAAGTTTTCCCAGTTCCTGGTGCACCAGATAATAAAACACCTTTAGGAGTTCTTGCGCCTGCTGATGCATATTTATTAGGATTTTTTAAAAAATCAACAATTTCTCATAATTCTGCTTTAACCTCATCATAACCAGCTACATCTTTAAATTTAACATTTGACATTTGAGGTGCTAATGATGATTTTGACATCTTACCAATTCCACCTTGTTGAGTCATTAATTTTTTCATAATTCAATATGAACCAGCAATAATTAAGATTAATGGTAGTCATGATGTTAATAATGTAGATAAAATTCCAGGTTTTGTAGAAACAATTACTGGTATTGGTAGTGTAAATTTGGCACCTTGAGCACTTAAAATTGCAGCACTATGTCAAATATTGTAATCAGTTAAATTTCCAAATCCTGCTTCATACATTGTAATTTTTTTATTAATTGTTACTTGGATAAGAACATTTACACCATAACTTCCATAGTTATATTGGCTAATTTTTGTAATATGCTTTGCTCATTCAGGAATATTCCCTGGGGTATCATCAACAGCGCCTCATGGACTTAACACATGTCCTACCTTGTCATATGTTGGTGCAAAAATTTTTGTTGATGTTCCACTAAACATATAATAAATTATAAAACCGATAACAAGTAATATTAAAACTACTCAAATTCATTGAGTTGGATTATTTTTTTTAGTTGGTTTAGGAGCTGTTGTTCTATTGTCTCCACCATTATTATCTGGTTTTAATGGCTCTTTTTGATTGTTATTATCTGCCATTTTAATCACATTTAATTCTTGTATTTTCTTTTTCATTTTTTCTTTTTCGTTTATATTTATTCTAAATATTTATTAGTCTTCTTCTTTAATTATAGCAATATAAGGTAAATTTCTATACTTTTCATCATAGTCTAATCCAAAACCAAGTAAGAACCCTGGAGGATTTTTTTCTCAACAATAAATCTCTTCATATTTTGTTTTGATTCTTTCTTCTTTACCATACATAGCGGCAATAGTAATTGATTTTGGCATATATGCTTCTAATATTTGCGTTATTTTTTGTATTGTTTGCCCAGAGTCTATTAAATCATCCGCAATGATTACATTTTTATCTTTTATTGGTATTGATGCTTCATAACTAGTTTTAGTTTCACCAGATTTTCCATATAAATAATATGATGAGGATTTAACAAAATCCATTGAAACATCAAAATCAAAATATTTCATTAATTCCGTAGCGAAAGGTAATCCACCTTTCATTATTGTTATTAAAACAACTTCTTCATCTTTATTGATAAATTTATCATTAAGCTTTTTTGCAACGATTTTTATTTTATCAACAATTTCTTCGTGCGATTTAATTTTTCTGATTATTATTCTATCTTCTGTTCCCATTATTTATTTAATAATGTAATTTTACCTTGATTTACAGTTAAAAAAACATTTTTCATTAATCTATATTGTTTATTTAGGTTTTTATTTTTTAAAAAATTTACCGAAGCATTTAATTTTTGACTATTAATATTAATTCTAGTATTTCAAGAAATAAAAATATTGTACAAGACATACTTTTTATACTTTAAAGGTATATTATTAAACAATTCTCATGAATAGTTATTTTTAATTAATTCTTCAAAATAAATCTTTACTTTTTTTCTTATATTTTCTTTAGTTTTATTTATTTGAACAAAATTATCATATATTACTTCTTTTTCCTCAAATGTTTTCTTTTTTAAATTTGATCTAATTATATTTCTTGTATAAATAGGTAGTAAGTTTGTTTTATCGTTTGCAAATTTAATTTCATTTTTAATTAAAAAATCAATAATATCTTTTTTATATATTTTTAATAAAGGACGTTTTAATATGAATCCTTTATAATAGTTTTCTTTTTTTAACCCATAAAATAAATAATCTTTAGATTTTTTTTCTTGCATTAATGCAGTTTCAATAAAATCATCTTTATGATGTGCGATATATATATAATCACATTTATGTTTTTTAGCTAATTGAAGATAAAAATCATATCTTATTTCTCTTGCTATTGCTTGCTTATTTTTTAAATAAGCATATTTTTTTCAATCTTTTTCACTAACATCTTTTACAAACACTTTTACGTTTTTTTCTTTGCAAAAAATTTTAACTAATTTTTCCTCTTCATCTGATTCTTTTCTTAAATGGTAATTTACATGCGCGGCAATTACTTCTTTATTTTCACTTACTAATTTTTGTAATAAAAAAGTAGAGTCTGGTCCCCCTGAAAATCCAAGAATAATTTTATTTGTTTCCATTATATTTATTAGTTAAAGAGATAAAATCTTCTTTAATAAAATCCTTTGCAATATCTTTAAGAAGAGGTTTTATTTTATTAATAATTTTTATTTGTTTTTTATCTCATTTTCCTAATACATAATGAGAAGTATCTATATTTGGATCAGAGCCAATCCCTACTTTAAGTCTTGCAAATTCATTAGAATGAAGATGATTAATAATATCTTTCACACCATTTTGACCACCGTGACCGCTATTTCGAACTATTTTATAATGCCCAATCTCTTGATCTTTATCATCATGAATAACAAATAAATTTGCAATATCAATTTTAAAATAATTTAACATCCCTCTAACAACTTGACCAGAATTATTCATAAATAATCTAGGTTTGGCCAAAATGACTTTTTCGCCATCGATAATAGCACTTCCATGATATGCAGAACCTTCTTCTTTAAATGATATATTTAAATCTTTAGCTAGTTCATCAATGACTAAAAAACCAAGATTATGTCTTGTATTTTCATATTCCTTACCATCATTGCCTAAACCAACTATTAGTTTCATAAAATAATTATATTACAATTAAAAAAATAGACTATAAGTCTATTTATTTTTATATAATTCAAGTTTTAATTCCTCATATTTTAAACGTTCTTCTAAACCTTGTTTTTCCATCGGCTTCAATTCACTATCTAACATATATTGAATTTTTTTAATTTCCTCATTTGCTCTTTGGTCGTCTACATCTTCTTGAAATAAGAAGTCTGAAGTTAATATCGTAACTTCATCACTACCAACATTAAATATACCACCGTTAATAGCTCCTTTTTTAATTTCGCCATTAGGATAAATTATATTAAATAAGGAAATTTTTAAAGAAGAAACTAATGGAGAATGTTTGGCTAGCACTCCAATTCTTCCTTCAGAAATATTGGCATTTACTTGAACAACATTATCTTCAAATACTTTTCCATTTGGTGTAGAAATTGTTAATAATAATTCTTTAGCCATAATTATTTTTTAATAACGTCTTCAATTGTTCCTTTTAATAAAAAGTTTTGTTCAGGAACATCGTCGTATTTCCCTTCAATAATTGCTTTGAATGATTTAATTGTTTCTTCTCTTGGAACAAATTTTCCAGGCATTCCTGAAAATATTTCTGCAACATGAAATGGTTGTGATAAGAATTTAGCAATTCTTCTTGCTCTTAGAACAACAAGTTTATCTTCATCAGATAATTCATCCATTCCTAAAATAGCAATAATATCTTGTAATTCTTTATATTTTTGTAAAATCGAAATTACTTTATTTGCAACTTCGAAGTGCTCTTCTCCTACGATTAATGGATCAAGTAATGAAGAACTAGAAGCTAAAGGATCAATTGCTGGATAAATACCTTGTGAAAATATTTCTCTTGATAAAACAATTGAAGCATCTAAGTGAGTAAAGGTTGTGGCTGGAGCAGGATCTGTAATATCATCAGCAGGAACATAAACAGCTTGTACAGATGTAATTGATCCTTTTTGTGTTGAAGCAATTCTTTCTTGCAATCTACCCATTTCGTCAGCAAGAGTTGGCTGGTAACCAACAGCTGAAGGCATACGTCCTAGTAAGGCAGATACTTCTGAACCAGCTTGTGAAAATCTAAATATATTATCAATGAATAATAAAACATCTTGCCCTTTTGTATCTCTAAAATATTCAGCAAGTGTAAGCCCAGTTAAAGCGATTCTCATACGAGCTCCTGGAGGTTCATTCATTTGTCCAAATGCTAAAGCTGTTTTTGAAAGAACTCCTGATTCACCCATTTCAGCAAATAGATCATATCCTTCTCTTGTTCTTTCTCCAACACCAGCAAAAACTGAAAGACCTTGTTGTTCTTGTGCAACATTATTAATTAATTCAGTTATTAAAACTGTTTTACCAACACCAGCACCTCCAAAAAGACCAACTTTAGAACCTTTAGCAAAAGGTTGGAGTAAATCAATGATTTTAACTCCTGTTTCAAATAACTCAATTGATGAAGATTGTTCACTATAAGTTGGTGCATTTCTATGAATTGAAGCTTGTTCCTCAGAAACAATTGGTCCTAGCCCATCTTGTGGTTCCCCAATAACATTCATAATTCTTCCTAATGTCGCTTCCCCAACTGGAACAGTTATTGGACCACCTGTAGCAATAACTTCTTGTCCTCTAACTAAACCATCAGTCGGACCCATCGCGATTGTTCTAACAATTGAATCTCCAACTTCTGCTGCTACTTCAAGAACTAATATTCCATTATCTAATTCAACTTTTAAAGCGTCATTAATTGAAGGTAATTTAATATTTTCAAATTTAACATCAACTACTGGTCCTATTACTGCTGATATTTTTCCTATATTTTTAGCCATTATTTTTTACTCCTTTTCATATTTATTTTATTATAGTTAATAAGTGTTTTTGCCATTATTTTAATGATTCAGCACCTCCTATAATTTCAGAAATTTCTTGTGTTATTTTTGCTTGTCTACCTCTGTTATATTCTATATCTAATTTTTCAAGCATTTCTTCTCCATTCTTAGTAGCATTATCCATTGCATTTTTTCTCGAAGTATGTTCAGATGCTTGAGTTTCTTTAAATATTTTTACTAGATAGGAATGAATATAAATATTTTCCAATTCTTTTAATAATAAACTTTTTTCAGGTTCAAAAATTGTTACTGCAAGACTTTTTTCTTCTTCTTTTAATGATTCATCTAATTCAGGAATTGGAAGAATTTGTTTAATTGCAGGCTCAAAATCAATTTGTGATTTATATTCAGTATAAACTGCTTTAATATCATATTGTTCATCATAATACATATGTTTAATTCGAACAATTAATTCAGATAATTTATTACTGTGGCCAAAAGCACTCAAATCAGTAATTTCTACTTTGTCACTTAATTCTTTTTTAAGACCCATTCCTTTCATTCCTAAAATTAAAATACGATCTTGTGGTTTTAAATTTTTCTTTAGTTCTTTTAAAACTATGTTGTTATAACCCCCAGCTAAACCAAGATCAGACATAACTAAAATTCAATAAGTTCCTAAATATTTTTTTTCTTCTTTCTTATCATCAGAAATCTCTGCAATTGTTTTTAAAACTTTATTGAAGTAATTATCATAAATATTTTTATTTTTAATTGCTTTTTGAGATTTAGCTGTCGAAACAAGTTTCATTGCTTTAGTAATCTTATTAATTGTTAATACAGAATGTTTTTTATCTTTAATTTGTCTTAGTGTTGCCATAATTTATTCTTTTAATTTATTGTATTAATAAATTTTTCCATTGCTTCTTTTAATTCTTTTTGCGTTTCATCCGAAAGGGCTTTTTCTTTTATAAATTTCTTTTGAATTTGCTTGAATTCTTTGTTAACTTTAAGTTCTTTTAATAATAAATTATTAAAATTATCTACTTTATCCATAGGGATTTTTGAAAGTAAACCTTCATTAATAACGAATAAAATAAATGCTTCAACATCTTGTGGGTATGATTTATATTGTTTTTGAACTAAAAGCTTCATAATTTTTTCCCCTGCATCAAGAATTGCTTTTGTATTTTCATCCATATCAGACGCAAATTGTGAAAACGCTTTAAGTTCAAAATATGAAGCTAATTGGATTTTAATAGATCCAGATAATTTTTTAATTAATTTTGTTTGTGCAGCTCCCCCAACTCTTGAAACGGATTTACCAGCATCAACAGCTGGTCTTTGACCTGAATTAAATAAATCAGACATTAAGAATATTTGCCCATCAGTTATTGAAATAACATTTGTGGGAATATATGCTGATATATCTCCAGCTTGAGTTTCAATAATTGGCAATGCTGTTATTGAACCACCACCATATTTTTCAGAAACTGAAGCTGATCTTTCAAGTAATTTACTATGTAAATAAAAAACATCTCCAGGATATGCTTCTCTTCCTGGTGGTCTTCTTAAAAGAAGTGAAACAGCACGATAAGCAACAGCGTGTTTTGTTAAATCGTCAAATACAATTAATACATCTTGATTATCTTCCATTCACTCTTCAGCAATCGCCATCGCAGCATAAGGAGCAATATATTGAGTAGCATTAGATTCTGAAGCATTAGCAGCAACAATAGTTGTATACTCCATTGCTCCAGCTTCTTCTAGTTTTCTAATTGTGTTTCCTAGTGTAGAATTTTTTTGGCCTATAGAAACATAAACACATTTAACTCCTTCATCTTTTTGATTCAAGATTGTATCTATAGCAACGGCTGTTTTACCAGTTTTTTTATCACCGATAATAAGTTCACGTTGTCCTCTTCCGATAGGGATCATCGCATCTATGGCAAGAATTCCTGTTTTAAGAGGAACAGTAACTGATTTCCTTGTTTCTATTCCAGGAGCAACTCTTTCAATAGGTCTTTGTTTGTCAACTTTAATGTCTTCTTTACCATCAATAGCTTTACCAAGAGGATCAACAATTCTTCCTAAAAGAACATCTCCAACAGGAACTTCAACAACTTCATCAGTTCTTTTAACAGGGTCACCTTCTCTAATGTGGGAATAATCACCAAAAATAATAACTCCTGTTGTATCTTCTTCCAGGTTTAAAGCCATTCCAAATGTATCTTTTGGAAATTTTAGTAATTCACCAGATTTAACTTTTTCTAAACCTAAAATGGTTGCAATTCCATCAGCGACAGAAATTACTTTACCTTCTTCTGATTCAGAAATGTTTAAGTTGTAATTTTTTATTTTATTTTTTATAATTGTGCTTAATTCTACTGCTTTGCTCATTATTTAACTCCTTCTTTTAATAATTGTTTTAATTTATTTTGTATTGAATTATCTCAAACTTCATCTTCTACTTCTAATTTTATTCCACCAATTAACTCTTTATTAATTTTGTTTTCTAACATAACTTTTTTATTTATTTTCTTAGAAACACTCTCTTCTAATATTTTTATTGTTTCTACATTTAATGGCTCAACTGTATAAATATGTCCTTTTATAATACCTTGCTCTTTATTATAAAGATTTATAAATTCATTTATATAATCTCTTAAATAATTTGCGCGACCAGAATCAATTAAAATATTCAATCAATTTTCATAATACTCATATTCTTCAGATAATTCTTTAATAAATTTTTTCTTCTCACTATATGAAATATTATTTGAGCTAATATAGTTAAAGATTAATGGATTTTCGTTCGCAATATTTATAATCGCATGAGATAAAGCAATGTAATCATCAATTACATTTTCTTCTTTAGCTAAATTATATAAAGCTTCTGCGTATTGTCTTGCACCAGTTCTTTTCATAATTATTTTTTAAGGTTTTCTATCAACTCCTCAACCATTTTTTGATTATTTTTAGAATCTAAATTCTTTTCAATAATTTTTTCTGCTGCGATAATTGCTGTTGAAACAATTTCATTTTTAATATCTTCTTTCATTTGCTCTTTTTCTTTAGCTATTTGTTCTCTAGTTTTTTCTAAAGAACGTGAAGACTCTTTTCTCGCATCACTAATAATATCTTTTTTAAAATCATTCCCTTCTTTTTTTGAGTTAGAAATAATTTCTTCTGCTTTAAGTCTTGAATTTTTTAATTCTTTTTCAGAAACTAATTTATTTTTTGCTGCTTCTTTTTTAAGATTTTCACTATCTCTTATTTGACCCTCAATTTTTTGTTTTCTTGCTTCAAGAAAAGCCCCAATTGGATCTCAAAAGAAATGTCATACTAAAGCTAGAAGTATCAACAATGAAATAACTGTTCCAACAAGAACTGTTCATGACATATTTAAAGGAATACCTGCTTTTGTTTTAGCATCATGAATTTCTTTTGAAGCATTTATAGAAGATAAAACAACCATAGCAATTGTAAATAATATTACAAGCCCAACAGCTGCTCATGCTAGAATTTTTTTAAGTTTTTCTTGTTTAGTTAATGGTATAGCTTTTTTTTGTGCTTTTTTAATTTTTTCTTGAGACTTATATGCTTCAAGTTTTTTCTTTTTTTCAGCTTTTTTATCAATTTTTTCTTCTGATTGTTTTTTATTATTTGCTTCCATTTTTGGCTCCTTTCGCTTTAACTGTTGTTCCTATATTTTGATTTATTTCTTTAAAAATTTTTTCTTTTTTGGCTTTTGATTGAAGATCTTTTTGCGCCGCTAAAGCTTTTTCTTTTTTAATTCTTTTTCTTTCTTTAGAAGATCATGAAGGACCAGTATCCATTGTCCAAAAAATTGCACTTAACATTATAAATACAAAAGCTTGCAATAAACCTAATGCAGTATCAACAATTTGTCATATTCATTTTCAAATACCCATTAATGCTGGAAATCAATATGTAACAGGCGAATTAGGACCAGCTATACCTGCGGCCATAACTCAAATTACATTTCCAATGACTGCCCCTGCCAAAGTAGCAGCAAATAACCTTACTGACATTGAGATCAAAGGCGCAAATTGCAAAATTAATTCCAAAGGATTAGAATATTTGTGCTTTACAAAACCTCAAAATCCCATTGTTCCAATTCCAATAACATAAATAATAATAAATGATATTAATGTTAGTGGGAATGTAAACATTAAGGTTGTAGGTGCTGCTTCAAATCCTAATCAAGGAATTAATGAATTTATAAAGATAAAATTAAATAAAGTAAACAAGTAAGGATGAGATCAGCTATTCTTACCACCCATAACTTTAGTTAATAAATTACTAAAACCTGAATAGTAAATTTCTAAAAACACCATTAATTTATTTGTTGGTGCGCTACCCATTTTTTGTTTTTTAATAACACCATAATGTAAACACAATAACAATAAAGTTGTAAAAAATGATGTCATTACCAACCCAATTAATTGTGATGGTAATATTTCTGTAAACATTTCAGCCATTATTTGCCTTCCTTTTTTTTGTTTTTCTTTATTTTCTTAGATGTAAATATTTCAATAAAGTATATTGTAAAATAAGATACAAACGGTATAGAATATACTATTAATAATGCAAAATTATTAATTGGACTTAGCATTATTTTTGATGTATGTCTTTCAACATAGATTGGATTAATCACTAAAATAACTAATAAAAACATTGCTGTAAAAATTGATAGTCTAACAAATAAAATTCCTACAGGTATTATTTTTGCCATGAATGTTTTTATTTTTGGTATTTTAAATCATAATAATAAAATTATTCCATTAGATAGTCATAAAATAAATAAACCTAGTAAGGTTCCATATAAATAACTTGTATTAATAATTAATAGTATTAATGAAATAATTAGTCCTAAGATTGAATAAAAGAAAGAAATAATTAAATTTTTATTAAAAATTTCTAATTTCAACCATTTTTCGTACATTTATTTTATTGAACGAATAAGCAAATAATTGCTACAACGAAACCATAAAGAGCTGATGATTCAGCAACTGCTGATCCAACAAACATCATATTTCTAATTTGTGATTCAGCTTCAGGATTTCTTCCAACTGCTGATGCAGCTTGACCAGCTGCATAACCTTGACCTATACCAGCACCAATAAATGATACTGCAGCTATACCAGCTCCAATTGTTGTATATGATTTATGTTTAACTGCTTCTCCTAAAGGACCTTGTGCTAATGCATTAAGACCTTTTAATTTTGAAGTATCTGTATGAGGATCAAGTATCGCTCATATGCAAAGTGAAGTTAAAACAACAAAAGAAATAATTGCAGAAATAATTATTGCTCTTGTAGAAATTTTTAGCCTTTTGATTAAAGCTTCTGTTTTTAAAACATTTGTTTCCATGTAAATTAATATCTCCTTTTATTAAATATAACACTATTATAGTGTGTATGCAAATATTTTTTAAATATTAATAATTAATTAGATTTTATTTTTTGAATTTTGTATTAAAAAATTAATGATTTCATCAAGTCCACCATCCATAACTCTATCTAATTTTTTAAGTGTTAAGCCAACCCTATGGTCAGTAATTCTATTTTGAGGATAATTATATGTTCTAATTTTTTCAGATCTATCCCCTGAACCCACAAGACTTTTTTTCTCACCTGCATTTTTTTTAGCTTCTTCTTGCATTTGAGCATCATATATTCTTGCTTTTAAAATTTGCAAAGCTATGTCTTTATTATGATGTTGTGATCTACCATCTTGTGATTGGGCAACAATGCCTGTAGGAGTATGTGTTATCCTTACAGCAGAATCTGTTTTATTGGCATGTTGCCCACCTTTTCCACCAGACCTATAAGTATCTATTCTTAAATCTGCTGGACTAATTTCTATTTCAACATCCTCAACTTCAGGAATAACTGAAACAGTAGCTGTAGAAGTATGAACTCTACCTTGCGTTTCTGTTGTAGGCACTCTTTGTACTCTATGAACTCCTGATTCATATTTTAAATGTTCATATACATTAGTACCACGAACATAAAATGATATATTTGAAAATCCACCCATTTCAGCTTCAGCTTCATCGATTAACTCCAAAGTTCATTCCTCTTTGTTAATATATTTTTGATACATTCTAAAAAGATCTCCTACAAAAATTTTAGCTTCGTCACCACCAGCCGCACCTTGTATTTCTATAATTACATCTCTTTCATCATTTTCATCTTTTTCTATTAATAATTCAAGAATTTTTTCTTCTATTTTTTCAATTTCGATTTTATTTTCTAAAATCATAGCTTTTAAATCATTTACTAACTCTGGAGACTCAGTTTCTGAAATAGAAATAATATCATTTGCATCTCTTATATCGTTTTGTAATTGTTCTCAAGTATTAAATAATTCTATTTTATTTTGATTTCTTTTTATAAATTTATTTAAGTTTGTAACTTGTTTTACATCAGAAAGAACTTTAGAATCTAATAATTTTTCATTAGCTTCTTTGTATTCTTTTCTTATTTGTATTAAATTTTCTAATAATTGCTTTTCCATATTCTTTTTAATTATAACTTATTAAAAACAGCAACCTTAGGTTGCTGTTTTATTTTAAGAAACTACTTACTATTTAGTAATTTGTTTGATCATATACTCTGCTTCTTTAATAATAGTTTTAAGTTTTTGTTTTTTATCTTTTTCTGTAAATGAATTTATTGCTGGTAATCCATTAATAAATTTTTTACTCATTGTTTCAACATTTTTTTTAGATAGTTTTAGTATATCATCGATATCATTAGCTTTTAAATACGCTTCAGTTTTTGGACCAACTCCATATAAATCAGTTAATTTAATTTTTTTCAATTCTGTTTCAGAAATTTTTCCAGCCACTTTAACTTTATTTGCTTTTTCTTGTAAAGCTTTTCTTTTAGCATCTCTTTTTGCTTTTTCAGCTGCTGAAATTACTGGTTTAGGAGCTTCTTTTTTAACTGTTGATTTAGATTCTTCTTTTTTGACAACAGGTTTTGGTTTTGGTTTAGGAGCTTCTTTTTTAACCACAGGTTTTGGTTTTGGTTTAGGAGCTTCTTTTTTAACCACAGGTTTTGGTGTTGGTTTAGAAACTTCTTTTTTAACTGTTGGTTTTGTTTCCTCTTTTTTAACCACAGGTTTTGGTTTTGTTTCCTCTTTTTTAATAACAGGTTTATTACCATAACCTTCTGCAAGTAATCTTCTCATTTCATTTGCGATGATTTCAGATTCTGCTCCGATAATCATTTGATATGCTTGTTTTCCAACTTTAACAACGCCAGTATAACCAATTTTGGCTGCATCAGCATCATTATATTTAGAATTATCTACAACAGTAAGTCTTACTCTTGTGATGCAGTTATCAATATTTTTAATATTATCTCTACCAATGAAGTCAATAGTTTGTTCAGCCATTTTTGTTCATTTATCATTTTTATTATCTTTTACTTCAGAAGTTTTTTTATCTTCTTTTGATTTATGATGTGATAATCCCGACATATTACCATTTCTACCTGGTGTTGCAATATTTCTCATTCCAATTAGGAAGTAAACAACAACAAAGTTAATGATTCCTGCTGCAAGCATTACTGCTACAAGTTCTAAAATTGCTCATCATTTTAATTTAGAAAGTAGAGCAACAGTTCCTGAAAGAATTGAAAGAATAAAGTCAATTAACCCTGCAGAGAATGCAAATCCAACTGATATATGCATAAGCACTACTGCCATAGCATAAATACCTGTTAAAACTGAATATGTTACATAAAGTAGTGGTGAAATGAACATAAATGTAAATTCAAGAGGTTCTGTAATACCTGTTATAAAGGCTACAAATGAACCTGCAATCATATATGCTCAAACAGCTGATTTATGTTCTTTTTCAGCTCTTAAAGACATAGCAATCGCTACTGCTGGAAGACCAACCATCATTGTTGGGAAGAATCCTGATTGATACATTCCAATGTGTCCGTTTTGTAATTGTGTTAGAGCAGCTGCTGCAGTAATACTACTTGATGTAGAATTAACTATTAATGAATGAGTACTCATTTGAATTGTAGTTTCAACACCGCCTCATTTAAGTACTGTTCCATTTATCATGTATGAGAATGCATTAACATCTCCTAAAACAGGTTTAAATCCTTCGCCTTTAGAAATCATGTCTGCAGTTTTATACATTAATTGTTGTCCGTTGATAAGTACTGGTGATTGGAATCAAAAGTAAACATTTAAAACTTGATGAAGTCCGAATGGAACTAATAGTCTATTAAGAACACCATAAACACCAGCACCTACTCAAGGAACTGCAGCAATAGCTACTGATAATTTAATTAATGCAATATTTACTCATGGCCAAATTGTTGCCATAAAGACACCAACAAAAATCATTGTAAATAATGCTACAATTGGAACAAATCTTCTTCCTGAAAAGAATCCTAGTGCTGGATGCAATCTAATTTTTGAAAATTTGTTATAAAGAGCTGCTGTTATAAGCCCTGTTAAGATACCGCCAAATACACCAAAATTCATTAATCATGTTGTATTGATAGCTTGTTTAGGAATTTCTCCTTGAGTGATAAGAATATTTAAATATAGAACATCTGAGTAAAATGTTGAGTGCATTATTTTACCAGATGGTAGTGCTTCATGTGTATTTGTTCATGTACTTGAACCTTGCACGGCTTTTAGTATATGTTTTACACCATTATTATCATTATATCAAGATACTGTAAGACCATCTCCTAAGTTAACTTGACCATAAAATAAACTTGTTAGCGAATGTTCATTTTGTGCTAAAATAATAAGCGCAAAATATGAAATTGCACCAACTAATGCAACCTCACCCCTATTTTCTTTGGCAAACCCGAAGGCTACACCTATACCAAAAATAAGAGGTAAGTTATTAAATATTGCATGTCCCGGTGCACCAATAATAAATCCAGCTCAATATGCAACTTGTTGCGATGTTGAACCATCAGCGTTTCCATAAGTACCTATAAAAGCACCTATACGCATAAATAGTGCAGCGGCTGGTAAAGTAGCTATAGGATAAACTAGCGACTTACCGATTTTTTGAATGACAGATAAAAAAGAAAAATGACCTTCGCTTTGTTTTTCTTTTATAACTGTCCTATGTTTCGCTTTGAACATTTTTTTTACCTTTCATATAATATATATGTATATATTATATACAATAATAGTATAA